>Ga0209573_1000017_pt1 | contig 625370 bp, 487 predicted proteins | sample TNRBio252014_DNA_FD_185870 | JGI IMG/M metagenome (GOLD analysis project Ga0209573, IMG submission 185870) | Wastewater treatment Type I Accumulibacter community from EBPR Bioreactor in Madison, WI, USA - TNR Reactor_6/25/2014_ DNA (SPAdes)... | ecosystem: Engineered > Bioreactor > EBPR >... | reverse complement strand
TCCCAGGTGCCGCCCGACAACGTGATGGTGGTGAAGCTTCCGTTCACTTCCATGGCGTACACCTTGTCCCCGTTGCTCAGCACGGCTTTCAGGGCGTTGCCCAGTTCGCCCGACATGGTGCGGTCCGCGATGTCCAGCGGTACGCTCTGCATGGAGAACCCGCTGGGAATGGTGGGCTTGATCACGCCCCACAGGCCGACCTTGTCCGGGCTTTCCCCGGCCGGGACCACTTTGTAGTAGCGCTTCGCGCTTTCCGGTACGGTCAGGCTTTCCGCGCTGGCGTCCGCCGTCACCTGGCCCTGGTACTGCCAGCTCATATTGCCTGCGGGATCGCTGTCGCTGTAGTACACGTCGTAGACAATGCCCGGGGTGGCTGTCCACGTCAGATCTCCGTTGGCTCCACTGGGCGGAATCTCCTCGATGGCCACGCTCCAGTTGGTCTGGGAAAGAGGAACTCCACCTGAACTGCCTTCCCCGGCCTGGCCGACATAGACCAGCATCACAAAACTGGTGGTGCCGCCTTCGTTGACATCGGTGGCTTCAAACCGCACCGGATAGGTTCCCTCCTGCCCTGGATTCGGCGTCCATAAGAATGTACCCGACCGAGAGCTACCACTGACGGAGGGGTTCACCGAAGCTCCGGAAGGCAGGCCGTAGGTTTGCAAGGTCGGCGCCACACAGCCGCCGGAATCGGTTGCCGTAACCACAAAAGATAAACTCGCAGAGCCCGTGGCGTACACGGTCTGATTGGCCGGACGCGGCATGGCGACCGGTGTATTGAGTGGACAGAATCCGCCATTGTCCGTGATTTCCAGAACGCCCAGATAGGCAAAGCCACCGGCGGTGACCGTAACTGCGATTTCCAACTCCCCCGCCACTGTGGGTGTCAGGTTGTTCAAAGCGACGATTTCATCATCGTTGCCATTGTAGAACCCGTTGTTTCCGATGCCGGTTCCCGAGGTGGTCAACACCACCGCGTTGCCGTTTACGGTATAGGTGGTCTGACGGGTGGAGGCGGTGTCACGGGTTCCGAAGAAGCGCAGGTTGTAGGTGGCGGAAGGATTCAGGCCCGACAGACGCAGGGATTTGGTCAAACCCGCGCCATCGATGTAGAAATAATCTTCCGTGGCGGTTTCGATGGCGAAGTTACCCAGCAACCCGAAGGCCGGTCCGTTGGGACTGAACAGCCCGCCGTTGGCCCGACCATTGGCTAGCCAGCCGGACGAAATCACTTCCACCGCCACCGGAGTGGCCACGCCGCTGATGGTCACCAGGTTGACGGCCTTGGTTCCGCTGGTCACTACATTGTCCGCCGCGCGGCTGGACAGGTTGTTCCAATAGTTTCCGTTGCCATCGGGATTGCTGGTGGCACGACCATTGACCCCGTCATGCCGCCCGAAGTCGATAAGCATCTGGGTGGCCTGGGTCATGGTGAGCTGAGTTTCGCTGTTGGTGACCCCGTTCAGGGAACTGGCATTTCCCCAGTACGCATACGTGATGGTGTAAACGCCACCCGCCAACCCGGATACCGGATAGCTCAACGAAAATCCGCCTGCTCCTCCAGTCACGGTAGCGTTTTGCGTCACCCCGTCAATGGTCACCCGCACTGTGCTTCCGTTCGCAGCCACCACGCCGCCCGCCGCCGTAACCACGCCGGTCAGGGTCACGCTGGGCGTTCCGACCGCCACCGCCGAACTGGCCTTTACGCCCAGGGTCGGGGTCAGCTTGGTCACGGTCAGCGAAGTGGTGGCGTTGGTCGATCCCTTCAGCACCGTGCTGCCCGCGTAGGCATAGGTGATGGTGTAGGTGCCCGCGGCCAGCGCGCTCACCGGGTAGTTCACGCTGAACGCTCCGCCCGCGCCCACCAGCGCGCTTTGCGACGATCCGTTTATCGTCACCGCAACCGTCTCCCCCGCCTGCGCCGGCACGGTCAGTCCGCCCACCACGCCGGTCAGGGTCACGCTCGTCGTCCCGTACGGCACGCTCTGGCTCGCCATCACCCCGCTCACGCTCGACGTCCCCTTCACCCACTGCAACCTCATGGCGTTCAGGTACCCGCTGTTCCCGTTCGCGCCCCGGAACGCCACATACAACTTCCCGTCCGCCTGCGGCACCACGTTCTCAAGTACGGCCACCGTCCCCGTGTTGTGCAGGTTCGGCGAACCCGGCACCTGCACGTTCAGCGACACCGCCGTCGTGGTCGTCGCATACGTGTTGTCCGTGCACAGCGCGTACACCGTCGCATCGTCCGCGCTGAACTTGTGTGATCCGAAGAAGCTCAGCCGATAGGTCAGCCCAGTCTCCAGGCCCTGCAACTGGAAACGCGAGTTCACATAGTAGTCAAAGACCGCATTGGTCGCGCCCAGCTCGCCCAGCGCGGACGCATCGAACACCGTGGCCGCCAGTTCGCTCGGCGTGGGTGGCTGGGTGGTGGCGCCGGCCGGCCCGTTGAAGCTGTCCGTGGCGGGGGCCGCGTCAAATCCCAGGTCCACCCGCGTGGTCACGTTGGATTGGTCCGCTAGATCTGCGTAGAACGCCCCCGAGTGCACGCTGTTCCAGGTCCGCCCGTTCTCGTCCGGATTGGTCACGCTCGCGCCCCGGAACGAACTGGCGTTCCCCAAATCCACCAGCACCGTCTGGTACACCGGCGTCACGGTCAGGGTGGTGACTTCGTTGGTGGTTCCGTAAAACGAGGTGGATCCTTCAAAGGCGTAGGTGATGACGTAGGCGCCGGAGGTCAGACTACCCAGGGTGTAGTTCAGAGTGAACCCGCCCGCGCCGCCCGACACCGTGGCATTCTGCTGGACGCCGTTGATGCGCACCCGGACCGTGTTTCCGTTGGGCACCACCACGCCACCCGCCGCACTCAGCAACCCGGTCAGGGTGACACTGGCCGTGCCCTCCGCCACACTCTGACTATCCTTCACATCAAAGGTCGGGGTCAGCTTGGTCACGGTCAGCGAAGTGGTGGCGTTGGTCGATCCCTTCAGCACCGTGCTGCCCGCGTAGGCATAGGTGATGGTGTAGGTGCCCGCGGCCAGCGCGCTCACCGGGTAGTTCACGCTGAACGCTCCGCCCGCGCCCACCAGCGCGCTTTGCGACGATCCGTTTATCGTCACCGCAACCGTCTCCCCCGCCTGCGCCGGCACGGTCAGTCCGCCCACCACGCCGGTCAGGGTCACGCTCGTCGTTCCGTACGGCACGCTCTGGCTCGCCGTCACCCCGCTCACGCTCGACGTCCCCTTCACCCACTGCAACCTCATGGCGTTCAGGTATCCGCTGTTCCCGTTCGCGCCCCGGAACGCCACATACAACTTCCCATCCGACTGCGGCACCACGTTCTCCAACACGGCCACCGTCCCCGTGTTGTGCAGGTTCGGCGAGCCTGGCACCTGCACGTTCAGCGACACCGCCGTCGTAGTGGTGGCATACGTGTTGTCCGTGCACAGCGCGTAAACCGTCGCGTCGTCCGCGCTGAACTTGTGAGACCCGAAGAAGCTCAGCCGGTAGGTCAGGCCCGTCTCCAGCCCCTGCAACTGGAAGCGCGAGTTGATGTAGTAGTCGTCCACCGCGTTGGTCACGCCCAGTTCACCCAGGCTCTCTGGGTCGTAAACTCCACCCGGCCCGTTGAAGCTGTCCGTCCCCACGGCGGCGTCGAACCCGAAATCCACCCGCGTAGCCGCATTGGACTCATCGGCGAGGTCCGCATAAAACGCTCCCGCCCACACGCTGTTCCACGTCCGTCCGTTCACGTCCGGGTTCACCACGTTGGTGCCCCGAAACGAACTGTTATTCCCGAGATCCACCAGCACGGTCTGGTACACCGGGGTCACGGTCAGGACGGTGGTGGTATTCGTAGTACCGAACAGTGAACTGGCATTGCCCCCATAGGCATAGGTGATGGGATACGTTCCCGTGCCCAGGCTGGAGATCGCGTAGCTCAATGAAAATCCGCCCGCCCCGCCGGAGATGCTGGCGTTCTGGGTGGCCCCGTTGATGGTCACCCGCACGATCTCGCCGTTGGCGGGCACCACCCCACCCGTCGCGCTCACCCGGCCGGTGAGGGTCACGCTGGCCGTCCCCACGGACACGCTCTGGCTGGCACGCGCGCCCAGGGTCGGAGTCAGCTTGGTCACGGTCAGCGTGGTGGTCGCATTGGTCGCACCTTTTAGCACCGAACTGCCCGCGTAGGCATAGGTCACCACGTGCGCGCCCGCGGCCAGGGTCGCGGTTGGGTAGCTCACCGAGAACGCGCCTCCAGAGCCCACCGTCGCGCTCTGCGAAGATCCATTCACCGTCACGGAAACCGATTCCCCCGCCTGCGCCGGTATGTTTGCCGCGCCCACCGTTCCGGTCAGGGTCACGCTGGACGTCCCGTAGGGTACGCTTTGGCTGGCCGCCACGCCACTGATGGTCGCCGGGGCCTTCACCCACTGCACCTTCATGGCGTTCAGGTAGCCGGAGTTGCCGTTGGCGCCCTGGAATTTCACATAGAGTTTTCCGTCTGGCTGCGGGGCCATCCCATCCAGTACGGCCACCGTTCCGGTGTTGTGCAGGCCCGGCGAACCCGGCGTCTGCACATTCAAATTCACCGAAGCCACCGTCGTGGCATAGGTGTTATCCGTGCACAAAGCATAGGTGGTGGCATCATCCGTGCTGAATTTGTGCGAACCGAAAAAGGTTAACCGATAGGTCAGGCCGGTTTCCAAACCCTGCAGTTGGAACTGCGAGTTGATGTAGAAATCGAACACAGCGTTGGTCACCCCCAGATCGCCCAGGGTGGCGGCGTTGAAGACGGTGGCGGCCAGTTCCGAGGGCGTGGGCGGCTGGGTGGTGGCGCCGGCCGGACCGTTGAAGCTGTCCGTCCCCGCCGCGCCATCGAAACCCAGGTCAATCCGGGTGGACTGGTTGGAGGTGTTCACCATATCGGCGTAGAAGGCAGCCGACCACACGCTATTCCAGTAGCGCCCGTTATCGTCCGGGTTCGTCACGCTCACCCCGCGGAAGGAGCTGCCGTTGCCGATATCAATCAGCACGGTCTGGTAGTCCGGTATCACGGTCAAGGTGGTCGCGGTATTGGTGGTGCCGAACAGCGAACTGGCGTTTCCCCAGTAGGCGTAGGTGATGGGATACGTCCCCACCCCCAGGCTGGACACCGGATAGCTCAATGAGAATCCGCCCGCGCCCCCGGACACGGTGGCGTTCTGGGTCACCCCGTTGATGGTCACCCGCACCGTCTCCCCATTCGCCGCCGCCAGACCGCCGGCCGCCGCCACCACACCGGTCAGGGTCACACTGGATGTGCCGACCACCACTTCCGGACTGGCGCGCACGGCCAGGGTCGGGGTGGTTTTTTCCACCTCGATGCGCAGGGCGTTCAGGTAACCGGGGTTTCCGTTGGCCCCGATGAACTTCACATAGATGACCCCACCCACCTGGGGCGCCACGTTGGACACCACGGCCACGGTGTTGCTGTTGTGACGCCACGGTTGGCCGGGAACCTGGATATTCAAGTTGGTGCTCTGCAACACCGTGCCGTAGGTGTTGTCGGTGCACAGGGAATAGGTGGTGGCGTCGTCCGTGCTGTACTTGTGGGAACCGAAAAAGGTCAGGGTGTAGGTGCGGTTGACGTCCAGGCCCTGCAATTGAAAACGGGAGTCCACATAGTAGTCGAATACCGCGTTGGTGGCCCCCAGCGCGCCCAGGGCGGCGGCATCGAATGCCGTGCTGGCCAGTTCGCTGGGCGTGGGCGGCACGCTGGTGGCGCCGGCCGGGCCGTTGAAACTGTCGGTGGCCGGGGCGGCATCAAACCCCAGGTCAATGGTGGTGGCGGCATTGGCCGTGTCCACCATGTTCGCATAGAAGGCGCCCGAAAATACGCTATTCCAATAGCGCCCATTCGCATCCGGATTGGTCACGGAAACGCCGCGAAACGAACTGTCATTCCCGAAATCCACCAGGACGGTCTGCCCGTATGACCAGCCTCCGGTCAGCAGCCACCCCGCCAGCAAACAACCCCAAACCAGCTTTTGGTACCTACACATAGTCCCGCCTCCCACGTTGACTATTCCCCACTCCAGCGTTCCCCCGGCCCCCAGGCCAGTCCTCCGCCTTAGCGTGCAGTCCATTACCCGTCTTATTAGATGCGTAAACAGAAAATATTATTTACGTAAAATGAATGTTAGAATCAGTTTACGTATAGTATTAGCGGTATGTAAGCCTGGGGGCGGATTTGTTTGGCTCCAACCAGACAGGCAGAAGTGTGGGCCGTTAACGCGCGATGGAGGTAAAGCACATGAAGGCATGGCAGGGCATCATGGGGGCGGGCATGATCCTCGTTTTGAGCGGGGGCATGGCTCGAAGCGAAGTATTTCTGGTGGACCTCGGCACCGAGGCCTCGTTCCGCGGGGTCGGAGTGACCAGTCCGGACAGCAATGGGAAGCACTGGAACGGTTACGCGCCCGGGGACGGAGTCAAGGTGCTGACCAATACCGCCAACCAAGCCGGGCCGGTGCGTCTGGAGTTTACCTCCAGCCTGGCCACGGACAGCTACAACGGGCCGGCGGGGGTGACCACCGATCCCCCCACCCCGACGGAAATTGCCGCCACCGCCATCGAGGCGGGCGCCCTGGGCGACCTTGGCATCACCAATGCCGCCTTTGATTACTTTGAGGCCGCGGCGGGGGATAAAGTGAAGTTCACCTTGTCCAATCTGGACCCCAGCAAGCGGTATACCCTGACTTTCTTCGGGGCCCGCAAGTACCCGGGAGGCGAAGTGGCGGGCAGCCCACCCTCCCGCACCACCGTCTATGCGGTGACGGAAAGCAACGGAACCCTACTGGTCAACACGACCCTCAACGTGGGTGTCTTCGGCGACCACAACAGCAACCAGGTGGCAACGCTGACCGGCCTGCAGCCGGATAGTTTCAACCGGTTGTACGTGGAATTCAGCGGGATGACCTCCAGCAATGCCGGCTACCTCAACGCCTTCCGCCTGGAATCGGAAACGGTAACCCCTCCGCCACCCGACGAATCCATCCTGATCGATCTGGGCAGCGCCGATTCCTACAACGGAGCCAGCGTGGCCAACCCGGACAGCAACGGCAACTACTGGAACAGCGTGTGGTCCGGCGCCTTCTATGCGGATGTGGTCAATACCTCCAACACGGTCACCCAAGTGGACTTCGGGTTTGACGTGGCTGGCGGCACCGACAACTACAACGGGCCCGGGGGCGTCATTGCCGCCGCCGCACTGGGGGCGCTGGGCGGAGCCACCAACGCGGTCAACGACTACTACACCTCCTCCCGCTTTCAAATCCAGGGACTCAATCCCTTTCGCCGCTACAACCTGACCTTCTTTGGCTCCCACGCCTTCAGTGTCAACGACACCACCCTGTATTCCGTGTTCAGCGACAGCGCCTATACCCAGCTGGTCGCCCGCGTGGGCTTGCAGGTGCAGGTTCCGGAATCGCCCTGGCTGCACAACAGCAACACCGTGGCCATCCTCACCAACCTGGTCCCGCAGGCTGGCAACATTTTGTATGTGCAGTTCGAGGGCAACGCAGGGGACAACGGTTACCTGAACGCGATGAAAATCGACGTCTACATTCCCGACCCCACCTATGATTCCTGGGCCTTCGATTACCCCGGGGTGGGCGGACGTTTTGCCGATGATGACAACGATGGCTGGGATAATCTGGCCGAATTTGCGCTGGGCGGCGACCCCACCAACAGCGCGAACAACGGCTATGTGCCCACGGTTCGCCTGACCAACCTCGATGGCACCAACCAGATCGCCTATGCCTTCGGTCGCCGGTCCACGGACAGCGGACTGACCTATCACCTGGAAACGGCCAGCAACCTGGTGCCGGGCGATTGGTCGGACAGCGGTTACACCACCTCGGGCGCGGTCGGCGTGATCAACGACCAGTTTGAATCGGTGACCAACTGGGTACCCATGGTGGACCAGCAGCGCTACATCCGCCTGGTCATCGACGAAGTTCCCTGATCATCCTGCACGCGGGTCGCCTCCGACCGCCGGAGTCCGGCGCACGAAATCCAGTAGCAGGGCGTGGCCGGGCGCTTCCACCCCGCCGTGATCGCGCCCCTTGAGTTCGTGCAACTCGTTTTGCGTATGCCCGGCCACCTTCAGCATGCGCTGGAAAAACGCGTTCTCCTCGTAGCGGCCCAGCAGTTCGAGTTCGCGGTCGCCGGTCACCAGCAGGATGGGCGGGGCGTCGGCGCGGACATGAAACAGCGGGGCCAACTCGTCCACCACCACCTGGCGTTCGGGAATGCCCCGTTCCGCGCGCACCGTAAAATGGGTCACCATCTGCCCGGTCAAGGCCACCACACCGGCCAGGCGATCGGCGCTCTCCCCACAGGCGGCCAGCCAGCGCCGGTCCAGGCCGACCAGCATGGCCAGATAACCACCCGCGGACGCGCCCGCCAGAAAGATGCGCGCGGGATCCCCGCCGAACGAGGCAATGTGACGGAACGTCCACGCCACCGCAGCGGCGGCATCCTCGATATAGACCGGCGCGCGCACCTGCGGATGCAGGCGGTAGTCCACCGCCACCACGGCCAGACCCTGCTCCTTCAATTCGGCGGGCACGTGGCGTTGCCCCGAAACTAACCCTCCACCGTAAAGCCAGACCACGGTGGCGAATCCGGGGGCATTCTCCGGATGGTATAGATCCAAACCGCAGGAGGCTCCGGAGGCATCGGACAGCCCTCGGTACGGCACGCCTGTGACCAGTCGATACGTCGCGTTTTTCGGTGTCGCGGTCATAATTATTTACGTAAAGTCATCCCACGGCGCATACCCGCATGCCGCGTGTTATAGTTTCGACCGCATCCGAAAACCATACGGAAAGGGAACGGCAATGAGATCATGGTCTGGTTGGGTAATCGCGCTCGCGCTGGCTTGGGGGCTGGCGGAGCCGGCTTCCGCGCAGTTGGATTACGGGGACTTCAGTTCGGCCACCCTGACCGGCAAGGCTTGGAGTGAAATGGGGAGCCAGAACTACGAAGCCGCCCTGGGTTACATCGCCAAATGCCTGGAACTGTACGAAGCGCAGGCCAAAACCATGCAGGCCGGGCTGTCCGATTATCCGCCGAACACACCGCCGGAGGCGACCTCCAAGTTCTGGGCCTTGAACGACGTGGGCACCTGCCTGTTCATCCGGGGTGAAATCGAACTCAAACGCGGCGACAAATCGGCGGCCAAGGCCACGTTCCAGAAATTGGTGAACGAATTAAAGTATGCCCAATGCTGGGACACCAACGGCTGGTTCTGGAAGCCGGCGGACGCGGCCAAAAAGAAGATACTGGAACTGGAATTCGAACAACCGTGAGGTCCCGTCTACCCATCCTCGCCATGGCCGCCTTGTCCTTCACCAGCGTAGCAGCAGAAAACCAGCCCGTCCGGACGGAGCGTCCGGCCGAGGTGACGCTTGGCCCGAACCCTGCCGGGGACTGGCGCTTCTTTGTCAACGGCCGGGAATTCCCCGTGCATGGCGCGGGGGGGGCCGGAGCTCCCGGCTTGCTGGAGAAGTTGAAAGAAGCGGGCGGCAACTGCGTGCGCACCTGGGGCATCGACGCCCTGGAAGTCAGGATGTCCAACGGGGATCGCTTTATGGATCGCGCGCATCAGCTCGGTCTCATGGTCGTGCCCGGCCTGTGGGTGCAGCACGAGCGGCACGGCTTCGACTACTCCGATCCCGCCTTCATAACCCGGCAGCGCACCCAGTTGCTGGCCCAGGTGCGCGCCTATCGCGACCATCCGGCCGTACTGGCCTGGGGGCTCGGCAACGAAATGGAAGGCCCGGCCAGTCCCACCGGCAGCGTGGTGGTCTTGCAGGAAGTGGAGGAACTGGCCAAGCTGATCAAGCAGGAGGATCCGCATCATCCGGTCATGACCGTGATCGCCTTCACGGGGGGCGGCAAGGTCGCCAACCTGGTGCAGTATTGTCCCAGCATTGATATTCTCGGTTTGAATACCTATGGCGCGGCGGGCGGGGCGGGCTCCGCCATCAAGGCCGCGGGCTGGACCAAGCCCTTTGCCATCACAGAATTCGGGGTGAATGGTTTCTGGGAGGTCGGCAAAACAGACTGGGGCGCGCCCTACGAACCTACCAGCCAGGAAAAGGGCCGCAGCTTTTACGCCGCCCATCGCATGGTCTTTGAACTCAACGACGGCAAGGAACTCTGCGTGGGCACCTTCGCCTTCCTGTGGGGCTGGAAACAGGAAAAGACGGACACCTGGTTCGGCATGTTCCTGCCCACCCTGGAAAAACTGGCCCCGGTGGATGCCATGACCAAGGTGTGGACCGGCCATTGGCCGACCAACCGGTGCCCCGTACTGAACGCCCTGAACAGCCCGGCCGCGGCCAAACGGATTCCGCCCGGCCAGGAGTTCCCGGCCACCGTGGAGGTGGAAGACCCCGAGGTTGGTGTACGACTGGCTGGTCAAATCCGAGAGTACGGCCCAGAGCGTGGGCGGTGAGGCGGAATACGTGCCCGCTTCCCACCCCGACTTGATCACGGGCGGCGCCAACGCGACCACCCGCTTCCGCAGCCCGGATCAGCCCGGCAACTACCGGCTTTTTGTTACCGTGCGCGACCGTCGGGGCGGCGCCGCCACCGCCAATTTTCCATTCCAGGTTGGACCGTAACCCGCGACGGTATCGCGGCAGATGAAGGAGATGTCCATGTTGTTCCGTTGGCTATTCATGATCGCGTTGTGCGCACCCGCCGTCCTGCAGGCGGCCACCCCCCCGCCGGAAACCGTTTCCGCCGAAATTGACTGGCTCCACGAACTGACCCTGGGCGGAAGCACCGGCCTGGCTCTGTTTGTTCTGTTCTTCGCCATGGTCACCCTGGCCGTGGAACGCCTGCTCAACCTGCGCCGAAAACACATCATCCCCACCCGCTTTGTGGAAACCGCCCTGCCCCTGTGGAGCGAGGCCGCGTCCGCATCCCTGCTGGCCCACTGCCAGCGCTTCCCCTCCACCATCGGGCGCATGACCGCCTTTCTGGTCGAGCATCGGGAGGCCCCGGCCGCGCTGCTGATTGATGGCGCAGCGGAAATCGGACAGCGCGAACTGATGAAGGAGCAACGCAAGGCTTACAGCCTGGCCGTGATCGCCTCCATTGCGCCGCTGCTCGGCCTGCTGGGCACCATCATCGGCATGGTGGAGGCTTTCAAGCTGGTGGAAATCTACGGCGATGAAGGCGGGGCCACCATCCTGGCCGGCAGCATCTCCAAGGCTCTCATCACCACCGTGCTCGGCCTGGTCATCGCCATTCCCGGCCTGGCCCTCTACCACTTCTTCCGCTTCCGCATCCAGGAGCTGGGCAAGCAACTCGACGAGGAAATGGAAAAGTTGATCAACGCCTGGTTGCTCAAGGACCCGCGCACCTGACCGCTCATGCTGTACCGCCGCCAAAGCAAATCGGCCGGGCTGACCGAGGAGGTCGGGGTTCCGCTCTCCCCGCTCATTGACTGCGTATTCCTTCTCCTCATCTTCTTCCTGGTCACCACCATGCTGAAGCGGAAGGAAACCATCATTCCCGTGCGCATGCCCGATGCCGCATCCTCCCTCTCCGCCGAGGCCAGGGAGGAGGCCCAGGCCATCGGACTGGCGGCGGACGGTCGGTTTCTGGTCCCCGCGGGGCGCGACCGATACGGGGCCATCACCTTCGCCGAAGGCGCCCCGCTGGAGGCCTTTCTCGACGAACTGGCGAGCACGCGCGGCCGGCACCTTCCGCTCCGCTTCCATGTCCAGCGCGACACCCCCTTCCAGAAAACCGTGGATGCCCTGGACACCTGCAAGCTGCGTGGTTTCACCAACGTCAGCGTGAAAATCAGCCAGACCATCGAGGCCGCGCCGTGAGCCGGCGCGGGATCGAGGACGAGGAGGCGGAGGAGATTCCCATCACCCCGCTCATTGATGCCGTATTCCTGCTCCTCATCTTTTTCCTGGTCTCCACCATGATCAAGAAGCTCAACCGCGACATCGAAATTGATCTGCCGGAGTCGGTCTCCGCGGAACGACTGATGCCGGCCCGCCACAACCGGGTGATCGGTCTCAACGCCGAGGGCGATGTTTATTACGAAGGCCAGCCCACCACCATCCAGTCACTGCACCAGAGCATGCGGACGCTGGGCGTGCAGGACGACACCGTGCAGATACGGCTGGATGTGGATCGCGCCACCCCGACCCACCGCGTGATCGAGGTGCTCGATCTGTGCCGGTTCAACCGCTTGCTGAATGTGGGCATCCGCACCTACGATGAATTCTACAACCGCCCATAACCGGGTCACCCCGGGCCGGATCCTGCTGATTTCCGTCCTGCTTCAGGCGGCCGGGCTGCTGGTGTTCTATTTCGCCGAGCCACTGCGCAAAAGCGTGCTCACCCCGGCGGAGGCGCCCCGGGAGGCGCAGGTCCGGGACCGGGCGGCGGCGGCGCGTCTGCGCACCCTGGAGGAACAGCGCCAGCAGCAGCGCGAAAAAGCCGCACTCAAACGTGACGATGCGCAGAAGCTGGCCCGGCAGATGGAGCGGGAAAAAGCGACCCCGATCCTCGATCAGCTGCGCGACATGGAAAAGATCCGCGAAGATCTAAAGCGGGATACCGCCACCGTGCTGGACCAGTTGGCCGAGCGTTCGGTGGAGGACATGAGCCAATACCTGTTCGATCGCCTGCACCCGCTCAGCACGCAACTGGTAGTCAGCGCGGAACAGCAAAGGGCCCAGGCCGACCTCGAGGCCGGCCCGGCGGTGCACGTCGCCGCCCGCTCCCTGCTGGACTTCGCGGAGCGGGAACGCGCCCGCCTGCTGGAGCCTGAGGTATTCGAGCGTCTGCGCGCCAGTCACGGCGAGGTGAGCGCGGCCCAGCGTCGCTATATCGATCAACTGGATCAGGCCCAGGCGGCTTATACCGGCGACCTGAATCGCATCCGCCGCGAGAACCATGTGGAGTACCAGGTCAACCTGCGCCGCGATCAGATCGCGGGCCTGCTGGGCGAGGCGGCCGAACTCAAGGTGGCCACCATGAACGATCTCCCGCCGGAGGTGGCTTCGCTGACCGAGCTTCCGACGGAAGCCATCCATGCCCTGGACGACCTTTCCGTTCCGGAGCTGCACGACCAGGCCCAGTCCCTGTTCGAAGACATCCGCCAGCTTTTCTCCGGCGCGCGCGCGGCCAGCATGGCCCTGGAGCAACATACGTCCATGACCGGTGCCTTTCAGGCCATCCAGGTCCCGGGACCGACCCCCTCCTTCCCGTCCGGTGCCGCAGCGGCCACGCCGGAAACCGTGGGCGAGTTGAATCAGTATGCCGCTCAACTGGGGCAAGCCGCGCGGGATGTGGGCCAGCTCTGGCAACAGGCGCACAATATGGGCGTGGCCGGGCGCTCCATGGCGGGGCGGGCCGGGACTGGCGGACCGGACGGAAGTGGCACGCCCGGCCCAGCGGCGAACGGTCATGGACGCGGCGGCGGCGCGGGGGGCGTGGGTGCCGCACGGGCGGCGGAGGGCCGGGCCGGGCGCTATGCCGACCTGACGCCCTTCATGTATGCCAGCAGCGGCGAGGGCGGCGTGCAAGGATTTGCTAGCGGTCACGGGGGCGGGCGCGACTTCACCGCCGGAAGTCGCCGATCCGGCTACCGGGAAACCGGATCTGACACGTCCAGGGCCAGGGCGCCTTGGTTGTCTGAAGACAAGGTGATCAAGGAGGCTTTGCCGGGGCGCATGTTCAATCGCGACAGCCCGCGCACAGGCTGGCTTTATCTGGACACGTGGTACGTCATCGGGCCCTGGGAAAACCACAGCCGCGTCAACCACGAGCAGACCTGGCCGCCGGAAACGCTGGTGGACCTGGATGCCACCTACGAAGGCAAGCACGGGCAGAAACTCGCCTGGCAGTTTCACCAGAGCGACAACATCCGGATCAAGCCGCCCGCGGAGGATGAGTCGTCCACCTACTACGCCTACACCGAAGTGTATTTCGAGGAAGCGTCGGACATGCTGATTGCCGTGGCCTCCGACGATGCCGCCAAGGTGTGGTTGAACGACCAGTTGATTTGGCGGGACGACGGCATCGGCCCGTGGCGGCTGGACGAGGGTTTCCGCAAAGTCGTTTTCAAAAAGGGCTTCAACACCTTGCTGGTCCGCATTGAAAACGGACCCGTCACCTGCACCCATTCCATCCTGCTGTGCCCCCCTGAGATTCTGCTATGAGCGCTCCCGCAACACCCCACCTTGTGTCATCGCTGGCCGGAAAATGGGCGCTGGTGACGGGCTCCAGCCGCGGCATCGGCCAACAGATCGCGCAGGGCCTGGCAGCACGACACACGCAGGTCATCCTGCATGGCCGCACCCTGGAGCACCTTCAGGAAACACGTCAGGCTGTAGCGGCGTATGGCGTCACCGTCCGGACCGTGGCGGGCGACCTGGCCCACCCGGAGGGCGTGGAATCCGTATTGCAGCAACTTCAGACTGGTCCGACCGTGGATATTCTCTACAACAACGCCGCCATCATGAATGCCTGGAAGCCCATCTGGGAACTGGCCCCGGCGGAATGGCAGCAGGTTTTTCAGGTCAACGTGTGGGCGCCCATCCGCCTGTGTCAGACGCTGGCCCCCGGCATGAAGCAGCGCGGCTTCGGACGCATCATCAACCTCTCGTCCGGGATCAAGGACACACCCAACCTGGCGCCCTACAGCGTCTCCAAAGCCGCGCTGGACAAATACACCCGCGACCTCGCGGCGGAATTGCGCGGCACCGGCGTGCTGGTGAACGGACTGGACCCCGGTTGGCTGCGCACCGATATGGGCGGCCCGGAAGCACCCCTGGAGGTGACGACCGTTCTGCCCGGCGCGCTGGTGCCGGCGTTGCTCGCCGACGGCGGGCCCAGCGGACGCATCTTCAGCGCCCAAGAGCACGCTTCCCTTGTACCTTGACAACCCCGGCCGGACCACGGCCAATGCACCGTAACCAAAGGGCGTAGAATATGAGTTTTTCCAAGGATTTTGTGTGGGGCGCGGCGGCCGCCAGTTACCAGATCGAAGGGTCCACACAGGGCGTGGACGGCTGCGGCGAATCGGTGTGGGATCTGTGCTGCCGCAAGAGCGGCTTCGTGAAGGGCGGCGACACCGGGTTCACGGCGTGCGATCATTACCACCGCTACCGCGAAGACGTCGCCCTGATGAAAGAGATCGGGCTGAAGGCCTACCGGCTATCCGTCATGTGGCCGCGCGTGATGCCCGAGGGCACGGGGCCGGTCAACGAAAAGGGCCTCGCCTTCTATGATCGCGTGGTGGACGAATTGCTGGCCGCCGGCATCGCACCCTGGGTCACCTTGTTCCACTGGGATTACCCGGCCGCCCTGCTCCACCGCGGGGGCTGGTTGAATCCGGACGCGCCCAAGTGGTTTGAGGACTATGCCCAGGTGGTGGTGGACCGGTTGTCCGACCGGGTCACCCACTGGTTCACCCTGAACGAGCCCGCGTGCTTCATCGGCCACGGCCATCGCATCGGCATACACGCGCCCGGCCTGCATTTGCCGGACGGACAGGTCATGCGGGCCTGGCATCACGCCCTGCTGGCCCACGGTCGCGCGGTGCGCGTGATCCGTACCCGCTCCAAACAGCCCAACCCCATGATCGGCAGCGCACCCTGCTTTAATACCTATTACCCGCAGACCAACCGGCCGGAAGACATCGAAGCGGCGCGCCGCCTGATGTTCGAAGCGCGCGGGCGCGATATGTTCCACGCCCCATTAAGCCTGGATCCGCCGCTCAAGGGCGGCTACCCGGAGGACGTCCTCCGCCACTGGGGCGCGGACGCGCCGGTGATTGGCGAGGGCGATCTGGAACTGATCGGACAGGACATTGATTTCGTGGGCATCAACATCTACGGTTCCGGCAAAGTCCGGGCCGGCCAGAACGGCGAGCCCGAGGTGGTGCCGTACGGCAACGACTATCCGCACACCTACTTCAACTGGCCCATCACCCCCGACGGCATCCGCTGGGCCTCGAAGTTCCTGTACGAGCGGTACGGCAAACCGGTGGTCATCACGGAAAACGGCCTGGCCAACATGGATTGGGTTTCCGTGGACGGCAAGGTACACGACCCGCAACGCATTGATTTTATGGCCCGCACCTTGAGCGCCCTGCGGCAAAGCGTGGACGAGGGCGTGCCGGTGCTCGGCTACTTCCACTGGTCCATCATGGACAACTTCGAGTGGGCCGAAGGCTACCGCATGCGCTTCGGCCTGATCCACGTGGACTACGCCACCCAGCAACGCACCATCAAGGATTCCGGCTACTGGTACCGCGACCTCATCCGCAGCGGCGGCGCCCAGCTTCCGGGATGACCCGCCCCGCTCTGATCGATGAATAAAGGGATTATCTGATATATTTACGTAAATCTTCGCCTCCCTTTTCCCCCGCCACGGTTAGCGGGATGGTAGCGCGGTGTTAAGCGACTGGTGCCGCAAAGGTTCATAAACAAGGAAACCCATCCATGAAGTCTTTCGCCCTGCTGAGCAGTTGTTGTCTGGTTCTGAGCATCGCCTCCCTCTCCGCGCACGCCGCGGGTACCTACGCCGAGTCCCTGGCCGCCGCGGACAAGGCCCTGGGCGCCCAGCAGAACGAGGGCGCACTGAGCGAACTTGCCACCGCCATATCCCAATCCACCACCCCGGGGGAACGTGCGCTGGCCCTGGCCAAAAAAGGTTATGTGCTGGCTTTTGCCAAACAGGATTACGCGGGCGCTCGACCTGCAGTGGAGGAGGCGCTCAAGGTCGATGGACTGGCTCCGGTGGCCAAGGTGACCGCCCTGCAGGTGCTGGCCGAATGCCAGATCAAGGCGGAAAAGAATTTCAGCGGCGCCATGGGCAACCTGCAAAGTGCCCTGACCCTGGAAGGCGTGGATTGGGCCAAGCCGGCGCTGACCATGAGCCTGGCCGACTGCCACCGTTCGGTGGGCGACCTCGAGCAGGCCATGGCCTCGTATCGCCGGGTGCTCGACCTGGCCGATGCCGGGCCCGATCTCAAGGCGGGGGCCCACCTGAACATCGGGTTCATTTATCAGTACGACCGCAAGGACTTCGCCAAAGCCAAGGAAGCGTACGGCGCGGCGGTGGCCTTGCGACCCAACCTGCAGACCGAAGTCAACGGCCACATCGGCCGCATGTCGGACCTGTAAGCACCGGGCCCCGGCATGATACCGAGCGCGCGATGGACGTGGTCCCTGCTGGGTCTTTCGAGCCTGGCCGGGCTGCTGAACGGATGCCTGATGACCACGCGGCCTGAACCTGGAGCCACCGTACCCTGGACCCGTTATGAAGCGGAGCAGGCCCGCTCCAACGTTCAGGCGACCGAGCCAACGCGCACCTATTTGACCCCGGAATCCGAGGCAGCCGGGCGTCGCCTGGTGTGCCTGGAGAAGCCGGGCGATTACATGGAATTCACGGTCACCCGTCCGGCCAACGGTCTGGTGCTGCGCTACAGCATCCCCGACAGCGCGGAGGGCGCCGGCATGGACACCACGCTCGGGCTCATGATCAACGGCGAGGTCCAACCCAGGCTCAACCTGACCTCCCGGTTTGCGTGGTCCTATGGAGATTTTCCCTGGACCAACAACCCGGCGAGCGGCCGGGGACATCACTTCTTCGACGAAGTCCAAGTCCTGATCCCGGCGGTGCAACCGGGCGACACGATTCGCCTGACGCGGGATGAGCAGGATGCGGCCCCCTCGTACGCCATTGATTTCATCGAATTGGAACTGGTTCCGACTCCCCTGCCCCGCCCGCCCAACAGCGTCTCGATTGCGGAGTTCGGCGCAACCGGCCAAGGGGACGGTGATGATGCGGAAGCCTATCTGCGCATGATCGAAGCGGCGCGCAGTCAAAACAAAGTGGCGTGGATTCCCGCGGGCACCTACACCTTGGGCGGATCGTTCAAAGCCATGGGCGGGGTGGAGATCCAGGGCGCCGGCATGTGGCACACCCGGTTGACGGGCAGCGGGGCCATGTTTTACGGCACGGGCGAACGTTTCGCGGTCCGCGACCTCGCGGTGTTCGGCCTGGTGAGCGCGCGCAATGACATGTCGCCCGACAATTTCCTGAACGGCAACCTCGGGGTCAGCAGCGTGGTCGAACGGGTGTGGATCGAACACATGAAGTGCGGCATCTGGTCCAATCACGGCACGAAAAACCTGCGGGTGTCCGGCTGCCGCATCCGCAACACCATGGCCGACGGCATCAACCTGTGCGATGGCACCACCGATTCCGTGGTGGAACAGAGCCACCTCCGCAACAACGGGGACGATGCCCTGGCCACCTGGTCGCCCTCGGGCGACTGGTCCTCCAAACAAATCTGCGAGCGAAACCGCTTTCTCTTCAATACCATCGAAAACCCCTGGCATGCCAACGGCCTGGGCATCTACGGGGGCCGCGACCACGAGGTGCGCGGAAACCTGGTGGTGGACACGGTGCAATCGGGCGGCGGGCTGCTCATCAGCTCCGGCCACGGCGCCATTCCGCTGGCCGGCACCATCCTGGCGGAAAACAACCGCTTCATCCGCACCGGCGGCGATTGTTATGTGGACGGCAAGAACGGCGGGCTCTGGATTCATGCCCACAACTCCGACATCGAGGCAAAGATCGTGGTGCGCCAGCTTGAGATTCTGGATTCCGCCCACGCCGGCATCACCTTGCATGGACCGCGATCCATCAACGACCTGACCTTCGAGAACGTTCTGCTCCAGGGCCCCAACGAGCGCGGCCTGCACATCATGCCTGGCGCGACGGCCATCAACGTGAAGGCGGATGGCCTGCGAGTGGTGCGCACCGCCGCCACGCCCAGCGCTGCCCCATGAACCGCACCCCGGCCCAGCGGATGGCCGACCTCACCGGCACCGCCTTCTGCAACGCCATCTGCTATTCGGGGTATCGGGCCGGTCAGAGTCCGCGCACCCGGGTGTACCCGAGCTATGAACAGATCAAGCAGGACCTGGGTCTGGTCCGCCGGCACTGGAAGGTGATCCGCATTTACGATTGCAGTCCACATGGCATGACCACCCTGGAGGTGGTGCGCCGCGAATATCCGGATATGCGGGTGCTGATCGGCGTGGATCTGGACCGGGAGTTCAACAATCCAAACTGCCCGTGGGGCACCCCCGTCAGCGATACGGAATTGGAAGCCAACCGGCGCGGTAATGAAGCCAACATCCAGCGGGCCTGCAAGGTGGCGCGGGCCTATGCGGAGGTGGTACTGGCCGTTTCCGCAGGCAACGAGGCCACGGTGGATTGGACCGAGCGCTCGGTGCCGCTGGCACGGGTGGCCGGGTTCCTGTACCAGTTGAAGATCGGGCAGCCGCGGCCCGTGACCCTGTGCGAAAACCATGTGCCGTGGCTGGGCAAGATCAAGGACCTGGTGCCGCTGGTGGATTTCATCAGCATCCACAGCTACCCGGCCTGGCTCAACGTGCCGGTGGCGGAGGCGGTGGCCCACACCGAAAAGGAATACGACCAGATCGCGCGCCTTTATCCGGAGAAGCCGTGCATCCTGACCGAGGCGGGTTGGACCACCACCTCCAACGGGCGAGGCATCCGGCGGGAAGAGGCCAGCGTGGAGAACCAATCCATCTACGTGCCCGCGCTGGCCGCGTGGAGCCGCCGACGCGGGGTTCCGACCTTCCTGTTCGAAGCCTTCGACGAACCGTGGAAAGGTTCGGACGATGCCGATGAACCGGAGAAGCACTGGGGCCTGTACTACGTGGATCGCACCCCCAAGCCGGCACTGCAGAAGCTCTGATTGAATTCGGTTTTATCGCCAGGGATGACCTTTGAGGAAGAAGGCATCCTCCCCAAAAGGCCAGTCCACGTCACCCTGTTCGTTATCCGCCAACCACGCCGCATGACCATCCAGGTAGGCGACGTTAATGCCGTCCACATGGGGCCGTCCAGCGGCGTTGCGCAGGTAGGGAAAATCATAGGCCAGGGCGCATTGCTGGGGGGCGGTGATGGCGGGCTGCCTCCGCTCCTGGGATACCGGCTCGACATCGCACCGGCTGAGAAATCCGTTGAACTCATAGTCGGTATACACGCCTGGGTAACCCGCCAACTCGGTGCCAAACGGACCGGCGGGCAGTTTCTGGCCCGGATTGGAAGGGCAGTCGAAGACCTCCAGGTTGCCATTCAGATAGGGAACCAACCCCGCGGCCCCCGCGCCCCAATCGGTGCAGTTGGTACCCCGATTGGGCAACTCCGGCCAGGCTTCCGCATATTGGAGATGAGCCGCCATCGCCATGCTGTGAAGATGACCCAGGCAGGTGGCCTTGCGGCCGGATTCTTTGACCCGAGCGAGGGCGGGGAACAGCAGGGCCAACAGAATGAAGATCAGGGCTATCACCACCAGCAACTCCACCAGGGTAAAGCCGTCCCGCTGGGGCGCTCTTTGTTGGTTTAACCGGAATTTCATGGATTGGAAACTATCGTGCCGGGCCCACTACCCGGTCACCACGTCCGTGGTGCTTTACGTATACCTCCGGAGGACTGGCGCACTTTGATCTCCGCCGGGAACATGGCGAAAGACTAGGGGTGAGTTTATGAAGACTCGACTATGCCTTGGACTCATCGTGTTGGCTTCCGGTGCGGCGCATGCAAATTTCATCGGCAACCCCGGTTTCGACCTGGGTCCGGATGGACTCCAGGCGTGGGAGGGCTTTCACCTCCCGGCCGGCGCGGTGGTCGCGCCATCCAATTTTGTGACGGTGGCAAGCGGTACCGCTCTCGTGCGGGGCTACGGGGTGGTGGATGGTGAGACCGCGTTCTACCAGACGTTCACGGTAGCGGGCGGGGCGCTGGTCTCCGGCACCTACACCTGGTCGGCCGCTCTCACCAACATCACCGATACGGGGGCCCGCATGTTTGTGAAGGTCTGGGACACCGATGGCTTCATCGGTTTCAACGGGTTGAAATTCCAGAACGTGCTGCTCACCAACGGGGTCATGACCCTGACGTACGAACACGAGGCCAGCGACTTGGTGCAATTCGGTTTCAGTTGCAGCACCACCAATCCTCTGCTGGGATTCGATATCAGCAGCCCCGTGTTGGTCCTGCTCAGCGCCGCCCCCGCCACCATCACGTCCAGCGTGGCCGCCATCTCGGGCGCCGCCCCCGGGGTCAGCTTCACCTCGGAGGCGGGCGTGAGTTACACGTTGGAATATACGGCCGAACTGGCCGGCACGCCGGTCAACTGGCAGACCGTGGAAACCAAGGTGGGCTCCGGCGGAATCCTGATCCTTGGCACCAACGCGCCGATTCTGGATCGGCGCTTGTTCCGCGTGGTCACGCCCTGAGGTGACCCACCGCTCAGACGTCAACGGACCTCACCGGTCCTCAACCTTGTTGATCTTCACCCGCTCGGTGCGGAACCGGCCCTTGCGGTTTTCCTGCGTGCCCAGTTCCGGGGCCTCGGGATAATGGTACCCTCGCTGCAGCGAGGTCACGAAGGCAGCAAACGACAAGGTGACGTCATGGAAGAACGGAAGGGAGCGACGGCGGTCGGCGGATGGTTCGTAGGAGAGCCAGGGGGTCGCGGCCGGACACACCATCAGATCCACCTGCTCCCCCAGCGCAGAGGCCACCAGGGGATCGCATTGCACCGCCACCATACGCCCATCCTCGCTCTCCACCACCAGACGCCCAGCGCGGATGCGATCCCGCACACGCCCCCGCAGGGGGAAGGCGCCCTGGGGTCCGGCGGGGACCACCTGCTGGCTACCCGGATCCATGACATGGAAAGTACGCACCTGGGCATAGGCCGTCCGCAGTTCCGTCTCCGCCCACATTTTCCCGCCCACCGGGTACCGCACGGTTGATGTCGTTGGGGGGGCGGCCTGGGAGCACCGGGCCAGTCCCAGCAGCAACCACAGGCAACCGCGAACAACCGTTGATGGACCTGTGCTGACGTTCACCACCCCACCCTACCGCCCAACCGCGCGGAGGGCAAAAGAAAGCCTATTACGTTTAACTTTACGTATATTCCCTGTTCGATTCAGCAATCGAACCCGGTCTGACATGCTGCCTTCTGTGAAACGAACCTGCCCAACGCTTCCGGGATGGCGTGCCTTGGCGAGGCTCGTCCTGCTGGGCTTGATGCTGGGGGCGGGTTGCCGTCCTCCGGACTCGCCGGCCACGCCCGCCGACCTGCTCAACCAAGGGTGGAGTGCCTATCGGTTGGGCGAGTACAAGCGCGCCCTGACCACGTTTGACCGACTGCTGGCCCAGTCGGATCTCACGCCGGACCTTCGGGTACAGGCGCTTTATGGCAAAGCGGTGACCCATGATCTGCGCCAGCCCGTGCCGAGTCAGCGGGACGACCTGGCGCGCGAACGGTACGAGGAAATCCTGCGTGACGCGCCCGCCCACGACCTCGCCGCCTGGAGCAGCCTGGCCCTGGCCCGCATGACCCATCTGGTGCCGGTGGGCGCAGAACCGGATTTCCAGCAGGTGCAGGCGGCTTATCAAAAGGTGATCGACGCCTATCCCCGCCACCTGGCCGGTCAGGAGGCCCTGATCTACCAGCAGTCCACTCTGGTGCAATCGCTCGATCCCGCCCTGACCACCCAGGCCGTGGCGCGCTTGCAGGCCTTTCTGGCTGAGCAAGCGGATGGAAAATTCGCCAGCGCCGCCTATAACCTGCTGGCCCAGGCCTACGAAACTCTGGACCGCCCCGACGACCAATTGGAGGCGCGTCTGAAGGAACTGGAAACGCTGGAGGTGGATCCGGCCAGCCCGGCCGCCTCCGATTTCTCCTGGCGCTACTGGCAACTGGCCACCACGGCGGAATTCCTGGCCGGACGGTTGGATATAGCCCGCATGTATTATCAGAAGCTGATCGACGAGTACCCGCTGGATTTCCGTAAATTCGGATCGCGGCAGGCCCTGCAACGCATGGACGAACTGGAATGCACCCTCCGGAACGAGGCCGCGCCATGATGTCCTTCCTGAAGAAATTTTATCCCCTGCTCGCCATCACGGCCGTGGTCATCTGGGCCCTCATCGCCATCGCCGTGCGCCGGGCCGAGGAAGCGCCCCCGGGCGCCATCGTGCTGCGCATCGGGCACTGGCAGCTGGAGGCCAGCGTGCGGGACGCCATCAACATCATGGCCGAGGATTACCGCAAGCTGCATCCCAACGTGCACATCGTGCAGGATGCCATTCCGGAAATGGTGTACGGGCAGTGGACCACCACCCAGCTCATGGGCGGCACCGCGCCCGACCTTCTGGAGGTGGGTCTGGGCGTGCTGCCCCGCCACTTGTGGCTGCAATACTACAACCGCTACTGCCACGCCCTCACCCGTTACGCCAACGAGCCCAATCCCTACAACGCGGGCACCGAACTGGAAGGGGTGCGCCTGCGCTCCACCATCAAGGACGGCATGCGCTGGACCTACATTGATGAAATGCAGGAATACGTGGCCATTCCGCTGGCCCAATTCGGGGTGCGCATTTTCTACAACCGCGACCTGCTGAAAAAACTGACCGGCCTGGAGGAGCCGCCGCACGACTACCGGGCCTTCATCGACTTGTGCCAGTCCATCCGCTCCCACCGCCAGGCGGATGGCGAACCCTACACCGCCATCGCGGCCTCCAAATATCACCTGGGCATGTGGGAATCCTACATGCTGGATGGCATCACCTATCCCGCCATCCGCAAGGCTGACTTCAACCGCGACGGGGTGCTGGGCGGGGATGAATCCTTCGTGGCCACCCGGGCGGGCCTGCTCGACTTCGATTTCCCGCCTTACCGGGCGCGCTTCGACATGCTGCGCGAGCTGACCGAGCAATTCCAAACCGGTTTCGCCGGGCTGACCCGCGACGAGGCGGTGTTCCAGTTTGTGCAGCAGCAGGCCGTGTTTATGGCCACCGGCACGTGGGACGCGCGCGGCCTGCAGGAGCAGTCGGGCGGCCAGTTCACGGTGGGAGTCATGGATTTTCCGCGCCCCGGCCCGGACGATCCGCGCTACGGAAAATGGGTGGAAGGCCCGCTCTTCGAACAACCTTACGTGGGCTTCGCCTTTGCCATCACCCGCACCTCGCCCCACTTTGAGCAGGCCCTGGATTTCCTGCACTTCATGGCCGGCCAGAAACAGAACGAGAAGCTCAACCGCATCATCGGCTGGATGCCCAGCGTGAAGGGCACCGAGCTCGATCCCGCGCTGAAGGCCTTCGAGCCGCATCTGGAAGGCGTGATCAAAGCCTTCAACTCCGACCTGGGTGGCGAAACCTGGCTGAAGTGGATGCAGCTCTACTCGCTCTATCAGGTGGACCAGCTTTCCTTCGACGAACTGCGCGCGCAGTTTGAGCCCTTCTACAAGGAGCGCGGCTATCAGGATTTCATGGAGCAGCAGCGCGACTGGCGGCGCGGCATGCACCTGGACGAGGAAATGCTGGCCGGCCTGCGGGCCACCGCCCTGCTCGGCCAGGGCGGGGAGGCCGAATCGGCCTGGGTCAAGTACCGCAGCCTGACCGGCCTGCGCCAGGTCACGCCGGAAATCCTGCGCAGCCGCCAGCTGCATCTCATTGAACACGGACCGCGCGATGCCCACGTAGGTCCCTACGATTACAGCCCGGCCGTGCTGCAAAAAATCCGGGCCCGCCTGGGCGCGGGAGACGCCACCCCATGACCCCCAAGAATATTCCGTGGCGGCACCTCAAGTACCACTGGGAGATTTATCTCTTTGTGCTGCCCACCGTACTGACCCTGGGCCTGTTCATCTACTACCCGGCCTCCAGCGGCATCTTCCACAGCTTCTTCCGCTGGAACGGAGCCGATGTATCGGAGCCGGTGGGCTGGCAGAATTACCGCGACCTGCTGGCCTCCGATGAATTCTGGCTCTCCTTCAAAAACGCCTTCACCCTGGGCATCGCCAATGCCTTCAAGATGGTCATCGCCCTGCTGGTCGCGGTGTGCATCCACCGCTGTCGCAGCGAACGGCTCCAGTATGTTTACCGCCTGCTCTTCGTGATCCCCATGGTCATCCCGCCCCTGGTGGTGGCCCTGATTTGGCGTTCCTTCTTTTTCGAGGCCACCAACGGCTATCTGAACCGCCTGCTCTCCGCCGCTCACCTGTATCCGGTGCTGGATGCCCTGGCCCCGTTCTTCGGCTGGGGAGATGCCTTCGCGGGGGGAGCCAAGCCGGCCTGGCTGGGCGATCCCCGCCTGCTCATGACCTCGGTCATCATCTGGGGGTTCCCGTGGATCAGCTCGCTGGCCATTTTGACCCACCTGGCCAAACTGCAGGGCATCAGCAAGGATATCTACGAGGCGGCCGACATTGACGGCATCACGTGGTGGAGCAAGTTTACCCGCATCGAACTGCCCCTCATCACCGGCTCCATCTATCTCATGCTGGTCTTCACCATCATCGGCACCATCATGGATGCGGGTATGATCATCGCCCTGGCCGGCTTCGAGGGCGGCCCCGGCGGAAAGGTGGATGTGCCCGCGCTATTTATGCTGCGCAAGGCGTTTATCGATCAGAAAATGGGTTACGCCTGCGCGGTCGGCCTGGTGCTCAGCCTCATCGTGATGAGCCTGCAGAAACTCAGCACCACGCTGCGCAACTGGGAGGCCCTGCGGCCGTGGCAGCAAACCAGCCTGCGCTACGGCGCCCTGCTCTTGGGGCTCTATCTGCTCTACACCGGGTCCTATCTCCCCGTGGGGGTGATCCTGGTCCTGCTCGGTCTGCCGTGGGCGTGGTTGTCCGCCCAGCGCGAGCGCCTGACCGGGGGCGGCGCAGGGACACGCGATCCCGAGGCCGGGGCCCGGGCCGCGGAGCGCCGCATACGCCGGGCTGAACACCCGCTCTTCAAAGGCCTGCATCATCTGGGCTCCACCCTGCTGCGCCTGAACAAACACGCCACCATCGTGAGCGTGCTCGTGCTGTCCCTGCTACCCCTCTACCTGATGCTTATCGTCAGCGTCAAAACCAATGCCCAATTTTACAGCCAGCCCGCCACCCTCACCCACCCTGTGCATTGGGACAACTGGGTCTCGGCCTGGCACATGGTCACGCCCACCCTGGCCAACAGCGTGTGCATCTCCTTCTTTTCCACCGTGCTCATGCTGGCCCTGGCCGTGCTGGGCGCCTATTTCTTCGCCCGCCTGCGCATGCCTCTGTCCGGCTTCCTGTGGAACGCGCTGCTGCTGCTCATGATGATGCCCATGATCGCCAACCTGGTGCCGCTGTTCCGCCTGCTCAAGGACCTCAGCCTGCTCAACACCCTGTCCGCCCTGATCCTGGTCGGGGCCGCCCAAGGCCAGATCTTCGCCATTTTCATGCTGCGCGAATTCATCCAGGACATACCACAGGACCTGTACGAAGCGGCGGAAATCGACGGGGCCAGCCACTTCACCCAGTTGCGCACCATCGTGCTGCCCCTGTCCGCCCCCATCCTGGGCACGGTGGGGGTCATGCACTTTATGGTGGCCTGGAACGATTTCGTGCTGCCCCTGATCGTGATGCGCGACCACGCCCGCCTGCCCGTAATGGTCCAGCTCATCCGCATGGTGGGCGAATACATCAAGCTGTGGGGCCCGCTCATGGCCGGTTATGCCATGGCCGCCCTGCCCATCATCGTGCTGTTCATGTTCTCCATGAAACTTTTTGTGCGGGGCATGACCGAAGGCGCGGTCAAAGGATAGCGGGACGTCACGGTATTATGGTAAGGATGATCCAGCGGTATCATGAACAATACGCGTAAAATCAGTTTGCGGGAAATCGCCGAGCAGTGCGGGGTCACGCGCATGGCCGTGTCGCTGGCCCTGCGCAACAAGCCGGGGGTGTCCGAAGCCACCCGCAAACAGGTGCTCAAGGTGGCCAAGCAGATGGGCTACGAGCCAGACCCGGAAGTGGCCAAACTCATGTCGCGCATCCGGGCCCAGTCCCCTGCGGAAGCCCGGGCCTGCCTGGCCTTGCTGACCTCGGGCCGGCAACCGGAGGAATGGATGCGCTCCGTCACCGAACGGAAATACGTGGAAGGTGCCATCGCGCGCGCCCGGGAATACGGATACCGGGTGGAGGAGTTCTGGCGCAACGAACCGGGCCTGTCCCCGGAACGTCTGAGCAGCATTCTGTGGAACCGCGGCATCGAAGGCATCATCATCGCTCCCCTGCAAGGGTTGCTGCCCAGCAAACAGGACCGCACGGTAAACCTGGACTATCCGCTCTTTTCCGTGGTGGAGATCAGCGAGACGGTGGAATCGCCGGATCTCGACCGCTCCATCCACGACCAGTACACCTCCATGCTGAAATTGCTCGAAACGCTTGGCACACTGCGTTATCAGCGCATGGGCCTGGTGCTGCAGACGGAATTGGATGAACGGGTGAACGGAAAATGGACCGCCGCCTTCCTGCGCTATGCCTCCCTGCATACCGACCTGGCCCTGCCCCCGCCGCTCCTCCTCCCCCAGATCGATCAAAAGGCCTTTGACCGGTGGTGGATCAAGCACCAACCCGACGTGCTGGTCAGCGTGGACCGCTTCGGTTTGCGCATGGCCAGGCAACACGGGCTCAAAATCCCGTCGGATATCGGCTATGCCTCCCTGGATATTGATGGCGACATGCCGGATGTGAACGATCCCAGCGGAGTGGATCAAAATTCCCGCCTGGTGGGCGCGGCCGCCACGGACCTGCTGGTGGCCGCCATGCACCGCGGACAACGCGGCATTCCCGAGCATCCCCTGCGTATGGAAATCGAGGGCACCGTCCACCTGGGCAAAACCACCCGCGCGCCCGCGGCATCCAAACGATCCTGATCCATGAGGACGCCCCTCCTGTTGATGATCCTGGCTTGCCTGACCGGCTGCACCGTGGCCCCACCCCCGCCGACACCCACCCCCTCCGCCATGGTCCCCGCCGAACAACCAGCGCCGCCCGCAACTCCAGTGCAAGTCGTTACCCTCCCCCCCGGTCCCTTGCTGCCCGCGCGGGGCAAGACCCTGCTCATGCATTACATGCCGTGGTACGAAACACCCGCCACCCGCGGTCGCTGGGGCACCCATTGGAAAGGCCATGGCGCCGAGCACCAACCCGACCAGTTGGATACCAACGGGCGGCCCGATATCTGGTCGCACTATCACCCGCTCATCGGACTGTACGACTCGACCGATCCCGATGTGCTGGAATGCCACCTGCTCCAGATGCGGTTGGCCGGCATCAACGGAGTCATCGTGGACTGGTACGGCACCTATGATTACGGCGATTTCCGCTCCATTCACGACGCCACCCGGGCCATGTTCGAGGCCGCCCGTCGCTTCGGCCTGACCTTCGCGGTGTGCTACGAGGATCGTACGGTGGACCTGCTGGTCAACCACTGGCGCAAGTTCCCGGCGGAAGAGGCGGCGGGCCACCTGGCAAACACCTTTGCCTGGATGCAGGAGAACTGGTTTCAAGCCCCGCACTATCACCGCCACCAAGGCCGGCCGCTGGTCCTGAATTTTGGTCCCATCTATACGCCGTTTCAGTCGCCCGCGGTTTGGGAGGCGGCCGTGGCCCCGCTACCCGTGCGCCCGCTCCGGTTTTCCCTGCACCACCTCTGGCGGCAGGCCGGGGCGGACGGCGGCTTCAGTTGGATTCATCACGAACCGTGGGAGGGCGATCATCCCCCGCGCCAGCAGGTGTACAACCGCATCGGCGAAATCTTCACCTATTTCACCACCAACGCCGAGGAGGCCATCGTGTCCGCCTTCCCGGGCTACAACGATGTGTATGTGCAAAGCCACCGGGAACTCGGCCATCGCCACGGCGATACCTTGCGCGAGACACTGCAGGTCGCCATGGCCGGGCCCTGGCCCATGATCCAGTTGGTGACCTGGAACGACTACGGCGAAGGCACCATGATCGAGCCCACCCACGAATTCGGCTACCGCTTCCTGGAAATCGTTCAGGAGGAGCGCCGCCGGGAATGGGGTGTCACGCTTACGGCCACGGCAGAAGATTTGCGTCTGCCGGCCCAGCTCCTGGCCCTACGCAAGAGTCGGCAGGTGGCCACTGGCGAACTGGACGACATCTCGAGTCTGCTGACCCTCGGTCGGTATGCGGAAGCCCGAACACGATTGTCCGCGCTCGCCGCGCCCTGACCAGAATCGACCCAAAAACGACATCGCCGTCTGGCAGAGAAGGCTTGCCGACCCTACCCGGCGAACATAGATTACGTCGCGCTTTAGATTTCAGATGCAGCTTGGAGGGGTGGCTGAGTGGTTAAAGGCACCCGACTCGAAATCGGGAGACCGCCTCAAAAGTGGTCCGTGGGTTCGAATCCCACCCCCTCCGCCAGGCTTCGTTCGGAGCTTGGCGACAAACGATGCCTGGCCATGATGGGAATACACAACGTGACGATAAAACGACTTTGCTTGCATGGTTTGCTAGGGCTGGCAGGATTGCTTTCTGCCTGTGATAGCGGCGGGAGCGGCGGGGGAGACGGCTACAAGAATTTCGATTTCGGCGATAACGACCGCACGAAAGTGGTGGCCATCGGGGACAGCATCACCTCCGGCAACGTGTGCGAAGACGAAGGCGAAAACTATCCCAGCCGGATCGCGGGCATCACGGGGCTGACCGTCATCAATGCAGGCCGAAGCGGGGAATCCACAGGCGGCACCGCTTCCCGGACCACCAGCACCCTGCAGCGTAGCAAGCCCGGCTTCCTGCTCATCCTGACCGGCCACAACGACGCCATCTTCGACCGCGATTACGACAGCGTCATCGGCAATATCCGCAGCATCGTGCAACAGGCCAAAGGCAACAAAACCATTCCCATCCTGGCCACCCTGGTGCCGATCGGGGCGCCCCGCGTGTTTGCCACCGGGCCGGCCAGCGACTACAACGTGGGCATCCGCCAACTGGCCAAGGAAGAAGGGGTCAAGCTGGTGGACCTCGAACGCGAATTCGGCTCCAGCGGCGACCTGCAGTGCGACGGATTGCATCCGAACGACCGCGGGTCGGCCGTCATCGCCAACGCCTTCGCCGACCGACTGCCCTGATCCGGCCTCAGGCGCGCCGCGCCGTGCCGTCCTTGTAGAAAGGCACCTCCACCACCCGGGCGGGTAGGCGCTTGCCGTGGCACTCCACCTCCAGCGCGGTGCCGGACGCGCACCGGTCGGCCCGCACATAGGCCAGGGCCACCGCCACCCCCAGGCTGGGACCCAGTGAACCACTGGTGATCTCGCCCACCGCTTCGTCGCCGGACCACACCACATCGTGGGCACGGGCCGCGCGTTTGCTTTCGAGTCGCAAGCCGCACAGGTAGTGCGAACAGCCCTGCTCCAGGTCGCGGACACAGGCGGCTTTCCCGATGAATTCCTTTTTCACGTCCATGAACAAACCGCGGGCCGCCCCGACCGGCGTGCGCTCACGTCCCAGTTCATGACCGTAGAGCGGATAGCCCACCTCCAGGCGCAAGGTATCGCGCGCGCCCAGGCCGGCCGGCTTGACGGTGCCATCGGCCAGCAGGCGCGACCAGAAGGCCACCGCCTGCTCCATGGGAAAATAGATCTCGTAGCCGAACTCGCCCGTATACCCGGTGCGACTCAGCACACACGACACCCCGGCCAGGTCCACGGTGGCAAAGCGGAAATACTTCAAATCCGGCACCCGGGTGGCAAAGGCCGCCTCCAGAGCCTCCCGCGCCGCCGGGCCCTGCAGGTCCAGCTTGGCGATGCGGGGTGAAATATCTTCAAAGCGGGTTTGCGGCGACAGATGTCCGCGAATCCACGCCGCGTCATCGGCACAGGTGCCGGCATTGACAATGAGCCAAAAGTGATCGGGCCCGAACCGGTAGCAGGTCAGATCGTCCAGCACCCCGCCCTGCTCATCCAGCAGGTAGCCGTACCGCGCCTGCCCCACCGCGATGGTGGTCACGTTTTGGGTGAGCAGCCGCTCCAGGTCGGCCTGCGCGGTGGATCCGCGCAACTCGAATTCGCCCATGTGGCAGATGTCGAACAAGGCGGCCCGGGTACGCGTCCACTGATGCTCGGGCTGGATGCCCTCGTACTGAATGGGCATGTCCCAGCCGCCGAAGGGCGCCATACGCGCCTGCAGGGCCACGTGGGTATCGAAAAGAGGTGTCTTCATGGCTCACACGATACGGTTCCTCGCCGGGGAGTACAATAGCCGAGCCGACGGCTTCCGGGCTGCCGGCCCACTCCCGCGTTGGACATCGGCAGCAGATGAGGTAAAGATATCCTCATGAGTTCGGACCTGAACAGCATCATGGGCGACTGGCCGTATGACCCCGCTTCCATCAGCGCGCGCTGGATTGTGGGGATGGACGGCTTGCGCCGGCTGCAACTTCGCCTGGACCTGGGTATTCTACAGATGGAACCCGATGGGCGGCCTGATGGACAACGCCCGCACGAGGCGGAGTCGCTGCTCGAACATTATGAAAAACTGGATCGGGAGGCGGGGCCCGAGCCGGGCGCCTTCCGCCTGGACGCCGCCATGTGCGGGGAACTCCAGCAGGAGGCGGCCCAGTATTACTACCGCTACATCGCGCTCTATGCCTTGCACGACCTGGCCGGGGTAATGGCCGACACCGGGCACAACCTGGGCATTCTGGAACTGGTGGCGCGGCGGGCGGATGACGACGACCTGGTGTGGCAGTTCCTGCAATTTTTCCCCTATATCCGAATGATGAACGCGCGAGCCCAGGCGGAAATGGCGGCGGAGGCCGAGCATTTTGAGGAGGCCATCTCCGCCCTGGAAGAAGGCATCGCCGACATCCGCCTGTTCTGGCGCGAAAACGGGGACGAAGAGGACGAGATGCAATCGCGCGAGATTGAATTGCTGAGCGACCTGCTGGGCGACATCCGCAGCTCAAAGCCGCGCACGGAAATTGACCATCTGCAGGACGAACTGACCCGGGCCATCGCCACCGAAAACTACGAGAAGGCGGCCATGCTGCGCGACGCCATCACCGCCCTGGGCCGGAAATAGGACCTTCGGAAACCTTTCGCGCTTTTTAGCGTGATTCGCGGGCGGGCTCGTCCTACCTTCGTCAGACCATGAAATCCTGGATTGCTTCCTCGGTCATTTACCAAATCAACCTCCGCGGACTGGCTGCGCGCGAACCGCGCAACGCCATCGAGGCCGCTAAGGAAAAACCGCTGGCCGATTCGCCGCTGGTCTATGTGGCGAAGAACCTGGCCGTGATCAAAAAGCTGGGGGCCAACGTCCTCTATTTCATGCCGCCCTACCCCATCGGGCACGCCTTCCGCAAAGGCATCGGCTCGCCCTATTCCAGCCGCGATTTCCGGGCCATCGAAGCGGAATACGGCACCCTGGACGAGATGAAGGCCCTGGTGCGCAAGGCCCATCAACTGGGCTTCAAGGTGATCTTCGACATCACCCCCAACCACACCAGCCGCGACCATGTGTGGATCAAGGCCCATCCCGAATTCTACGTGAAGCGGGACAACGGCGAGGTCTTCTACGACTGCGACTGGTCGGATACCGCCAAACTCGACTACACCCAGCCCGCCCTGCGCCGGGAGATGGTGAAAATCTACGACTTCTGGCTCAGCTTCCTGGGCAAGGACGCCCACGGCCAGCCGGACGGCATCGATGGTTTCCGCCTGGATATGGCGCACTTCATCAACGACAAGTCCTTCTGGAACGAGGCCATGCCCAAGCTGCGGGCCAAACACGCCCGCCGCGAGTTGCTGTTCCTGGCCGAGTGCTACGGCTTCGGGCCCAACCTCGACCTGTTCGAGCGCGGCATCAACGCGGCCTACGACGACGATTTCTACAAAGTGGCGGCCAACCTGTACGGTCTGACCGAGGACGGCGAGTCGGCCATCGTGCCCGCGGGCGGACTGGCCGGCAACGGCGACTTCCGCGACCGCTACGAGGCGTTCCTGAGCGACGGCATCGCGGGGGCCTTCGAGCGCGCCCTGCTGAACTACGAGGAGAAGCTGGGCCCCGGGGCCCCCTTCGTGGCGCGCTATTCGGACAACCACGACGAAGGACGCGGGTTCTATCTGTATGGTCCGGGGGCCACCCGGGCCATCAACCAACTGGTGTTTATGGCCCCGCGCACCCTGCCCTTCATCCTGACCGGCGAGGAATTCGGGGCCGTAAACCGGCCCCCCATCCACGATCGCATGAATCCCATCGGCAAGCGGCGTCGCATCGTAAGCGGCAACCACGTGCGCGAGCAGGAATCGGTGGAGTTCGAGGGCAACTCCTTCGCGCGCGGAACCAAGGAGCGGGCCGCCATCTACCAGTTCTTCAAAGAGCTGATCGCCCTGCGGAGAAACAACCACGCCTTCAGCCAGGGCTCGTTCCGCCTGCTGGATGCGGGCGAGAAATGCGCGCGACCGCACCGAACGGTCATCGCCTTCGAGCGCAAACTGGGCCGCAAAGTGTTGCACTGCGCCATCAACCTGGGCCCCGAGGCCCGCCAACTCACCAACACCAAGGCTTTCCGGGGAACTACGTTGTACGGCTCCCTGATCCGGGGCACCCTGCCCGCCTTCTCCAGCGTGGTGGTTACCGCCTGAAGTACCCCCCGTCACAATTGTCGAACCCATGCCTGCTGCACGACATAAATGTATCAATTTGCTCGATATTCCCAGGGGTTGCGATTTAGACATTATTTATATCTATTTTATGCATAATCAGTTAAGCAATCATCGCCGCGGGCAGGGATGAAGATGGCACGGCGACTGCTATAGCTTAACGGCCGATTTGTTAGATCAACGTAAAGGTTCACGAAACGAAGGAGTAGAAGGTCATGAAGTATACGAATGCGAGACAGGCCGCCATTTCGGCGGTTTTGAATTACAAGCCGTCCGACAAGGCATTGAACTTTTTGGACACCCCAGCCGAGCAGATTTTCGGCTCGAACGTTTTCAACGACGCGGAGATGAAGAAGCGCCTGCCCAAGGGTATCTACAAGGCGCTCTCCAAGACCATCAAGCAGGGTGCGAAGCTGGACGCCAGCGTGGCCGACGTGGTTGCGCAGGCCATGAAGGAATGGGCCATCGAGAAGGGCGCCACCCACTACGCGCACGTGTTCCAGCCCCTGACCGGCATCACCGCGGAGAAGCACGACAGCTTCCTGAGCCCCGACGGCAACGACGGTGCGTTTTCCGAATTCACGGGCAAGCAGCTGATCCAGGGCGAGCCCGACGCCTCCTCCTTCCCCTCCGGCGGTATCCGCGCGACCTTCGAGGCCCGCGGCTACACGGCGTGGGATGTGACCAGCCCGGCCTACATCCTCGAGAACCCGAACGGCACCACGCTGTGCATCCCCACCGCGTTCTGCTCGTGGACGGGTGAAGCCCTCGACAAGAAGACCCCCGTGCTGCGCTCCATGCAGGCCCTGAACAAGCAGGCCCAGCGCATCCTGAAGCTGTTCGGTCACTCCGACCCCGGCTACGTGTTTGCCACCGCCGGCCCCGAGCAGGAGTACTTCCTGATCGACCGCAACTTCTTCTTCGCCCGCCCCGACCTGACCCTCTGCGGCCGCTCGCTGTTCGGCGCCAAGCCGGCCAAGGGCCAGGAATTTGAGGACCAGTACTTCGGCGCCATTCCCGAGCGCGTGCTGGCCTGCATGCTGGACGCGGAGCGTGAGCTGTTCAAGCTGGGCGTGCCGGTAAAGACCCGCCACAACGAAGTGGCCCCTAGCCAGTACGAACTGGCCCCGGTGTACGAGAACGCCAACGTGGCGGCCGACCACCAGCAGATCATCATGATCACCCTGCAGCGCGTGGCCCAGAAGTACGGTCTGGCCTGCCTGCTGCACGAGAAGCCCTTCGCCGGCATCAACGGCTCGGGCAAGCACCTGAACTGGTCGCTCGGCACCGCTTCGGCCAACCTGCTGGAGCCCGGCAAGACCCCGCATGACAACATGCAGTTCCTGGTGTTCTGCAGCGCGGTCATCCGCGCCGTGCACAAATGGTCCAAGCTGCTGCGCGTCGCCGTGGCCCACGCCGGCAATGATCACCGCCTGGGCGCCAACGAGGCTCCTCCGGCCATCATTTCCATCTTCCTCGGCGACATGCTGACGGACATCTTCGCCCAGGTCGAAAAGGGCGGCGCCAAGAAGTCCAAGGCGGGTGGCACCATGGAAATCGGCGTGGATGTCCTGCCCCCGCTGCCCAAGGATTCCGGCGACCGCAACCGCACCAGCCCGTTCGCCTTCACCGGCAACAAGTTCGAGTTCCGCGCCGTTGGTTCCAACCAGTCCATCTCCGGTCCGTTGGTGATCCTGAACACCATCGTGTCCGAGTCGCTGGACTACATCGCCACCGAGCTGGAGAAGGCCACCAAGGGTGACGCCTCCAAGCTGAACGCGGCGGTGCAGAAGCTGCTGCAGGAGGTCATCAAGGAACACAAGGCCATCATCTTCAACGGTGACGGTTATTCCGAAGCCTGGCACAAGGAAGCGGCCAAGCGCGGCCTGCCCAACCTGCGCAACACGGTGGAAGCCCTGGAAGCGGTCTCCGGCGACAAGGCGGCGGCGGCGCTGTTCGAGAAGTACAACGTGCTGACGGCCCGCGAACTGGCCGCCCGCAACGAGATCTACACCGAGCGCTACTGCAAGGATGTAAACACCGAGGCCCTGCTGGTGCACGACATCGCCAAGTCCATGATCCTGCCCGCGGCCTACCGCTACCAGGGTGAACTGGCCTCCACCGCGGCCGCCGTCAAGGCCGCTGGGGTCAAGAGCGTGGACATCTCCTCGCTGGAGAAGGTCAGCGCCCTGGTGCTGGAACTGGAAGCCGGCATCGTCGGCCTGGAACACGCGCTGGCCCACAAGAGCAGCGGCAGCACGCTGGACCATGCCAAGCACTACCGCGACGCCGTGATCCCGGCCATGCTCACCATCCGCAAGGTGGTGGATCAGCTGGAACTGATCATCGCCGACGACCTGTGGCCGCTGCCGACCTATCAGGAAATGCTGTTCATCCGATAATCGGCAAAGAAAGTTTGGAACCGTGCCAGGCACGGAACCGGGCGGGCTCTCGAAGAGCCCGCCCTTTCTTTTTGTGGGGAGAACCACGGATGAGCACAGATCGAAACGGATCTTTTCCATCCGTGTTAATCGGTGTCTATCCGGGGTTAACCTCCGCCGAGCGACTGATCACTGGACCTTAGGGTTACAATTTTGTAGCTTGGAGGGGTGCATGTCGTTTTAGCCCAGATCAATTCCACCGTTGGCGCGCTAAAGGCCAATGCAGAGCACATTATTGTCGTGGCGCAGGAAGCGGCGGCGGCGGGCGCGGAGTTGATCGCCTTCCCGGAGCTGGCCCTTTGTGGCTATCCGCCGGAGGACCTGGTTTTAAAGTCGCACTTCCTGCAGGACGCGGAAGCGGAGTTGGGACGACTGGCCCGCCAGTTGCCGACCGAAGTCACGGTGGTGGTGGGGGCGCCCCGGCATCTGGATGGGCAGACCTACAACACCGCGGTGGTCTTCCGGGGCGGGCAGGAAATTGCGACCTATCGGAAGATGTTGCTGCCGAACTACGGGGTGTTTGACGAAAAGCGCGTTTTTGCCGCGGGGACGGAGCCGGTGGTCATCGAGGTGGCCGGGCAGCGCATCGGCCTGCACATCTGCGAGGATTCCTGGTTTGTAGACGAGGCGCCCTGCCGCCTGATGGCGGAAGCGGGGGTGGACGCGGTGCTGAATATTTCCGCCTCCCCCTACCATCGCGGCAAGCTGGCGGTGCGGGAACGCATCCTGACCCGGGCCGCGCATGCCATGGGCGCGCCCCTGTTCTACTGCAACCTGGTGGGCGGACAGGACGAGCTGGTCTTCGACGGCGGCAGCCTGGTGGTGGGGCCGCACGGAATCCTGGCCCGGGCCGAGCAGTTCAAAACCGACACCCTTTCCGTGCAAAGTTCCAACCATTGGAAAAAGAGCTCCGAGCGAGTTCCAACCATTGGAAAAATTACTCCCGCCCTTACCGAGTTGGCCGAGGTTTATGCCGCGCTGACCCTGGGCCTGCGCGACTACACGGATAAGAATGGGTTCAAGGGCGTGGTGCTGGGCATCAGCGGCGGCATCGATTCCGCGCTGGTGGCCGCGCTGGCCGTGGACGCGCTGGGGGCGGACCGGGTGACCGGCATCACCATGCCGTCGATTTTTTCGTCCTCGGAAACGCTGAGCGACGCCCACCTGGTGGCGAAGAACCTGGGCATCCGCATCCTCGAGGCGCCCATCAAGGCCTTGCACGAGCAGTACCTGGCCGAACTGTCGCCGCTGTGGCCGGGCCGGGCCCCCGACACCACGGAGGAAAACCTGCAGGCGCGTATCCGCGGCAACATCGTGATGGCCCTATCCAACAAGTTCGGCTGGCTGGTGCTGACCACCGGCAACAAGAGCGAGCTGGCCACCGGCTACTGCACGCTCTATGGCGACATGGCGGGCGGATTCGCGGTGATCAAGGATGTGCCCAAGACCCTGGTATTCGAGCTGGCGCGCTGGCGAAACCAAAACGCAGGCCGCGAGGTCATTCCCGCTTCCACCATCGACCGACCACCCACCGCGGAGCTGCGAGCCAATCAAAAAGACCAGGATAGCCTGCCGCCCTACGAGGTGCTGGACGCGATTTTGGAGCGCTACGTGGAGAAGGACGAATCGGCGGGCGCCATCATCGCCGCCGGGTTCGAGCCCGCCACGGTGCGCCGGGTCATCCGCCTGGTGGATCTCAACGAATACAAACGCCGCCAGGGCGCGCCCGGGGTGAAAATCACCCCGAAATCCTTCGGGCGCGACCGTCGTTTACCCATCACGAACCGGTATGGAGAACGGACATGAAAAGAAAATCCGAAATCCGAAATCCCAAATCCCAAATTTTCCCCACGGGTGCCTCATGAACGAAAACGCCAAATCCGCCGTCCTGAACGAACCCGGTTCCGAACGAGAGCTGCAGCTGCTGTACCACGTCAGCCGCCTGCTCGACACCAGCCTGGACCTGCGCGAGATCGTGAGCCCGGTGCTGGAAGCGCTGGCCGCGCACATGAACATGAATTACGGGACGCTCACCCTGCTCAACCGCAAGACGGGTGACATCCTGATCGAGGCCGCGCACGGCCTGTCCCCGCAACAAGCACGCCGGGGCCGCTACAAGCTGGGCGAAGGTGTGACCGGGCAGGTCATCCTGACCGGCGAGCCCGCGGTCATTCCCCGCAAGAGCGAATCCCCGCTGCTGCTGGACAAGACCCGGCGCGGCAAGGACGCCGACACCTCCTTCATCTGCGTGCCCATCAAGGTGGGCCAGGAAGTGGTGGGCGCCCTGAGCGTGGACCAGACCTTCGTACCCGACGCCAACCTGCAGGAGGATGCCCGCCTGCTCAGCATCATCGCCTCCCTCATCGCGCAGGCGGTCAAGCTGCGGCGCATCGCCCAGGAAGAGCGCGACCGGTTGGCGGAGGAAAACGAGCGTCTGAAACAGGAACTGCGGGAACGCTTCCGTCCCTCCAACATCGTGGGCAATTCGCACGAAATGCAGCAGGTGTATGACCAGATCGCCCAGGTATCGAAGAGCAACGCCACCGTTTTGATCCTGGGCGAGACCGGCACCGGCAAGGAGCTGGTGGCCCACGCCATCCACTACAACAGCGACCGCGCGGACAAGCCGTTTGTGAAGGCCCACTGCGCGGCCCTGCCCGAGAACCTGATCGAGAGCGAACTGTTCGGCCACGTCAAAGGCGCTTTCACGGGCGCCATCGCCGACCGCAAGGGCCGGTTTGAAATGGCCCACGGGGGCACCCTGTTCCTGGATGAAATCGGCGATGTGCCGCCCGCCATCCAGATCAAGCTGCTGCGCGTGCTGCAGGAGCGCGAATTTGAGCGGGTGGGCGACACTCGCACCCTCAAGGTCAATGTACGCATGCTGGCCGCCACCAACCGCAACCTGCAGGAGATGGTGGCCCAGGGCAAATTCCGGGAGGACCTGTACTACCGGCTCAATGTATTTCCCATCTACGTGCCCGCCCTGCGCACGCGCAAGACGGATGTGGTTTTGCTGGCCGACTTCTTCCTGGAGAAATATGCCAAGGAACAGGGCAAGCGGGTGCGCCGCCTGTCCAGTGCGGTCATTGACATGTTGATGAGCTACCACTGGCCCGGCAACGTGCGTGAACTGGAGAACTGCCTGGAGCGGGCGGTGCTGGTGGCGGAAGGCGATGTCATCCATCCCTACCATCTCCCGCCCACCCTGCAAACCGCAGAAGCCAGCGGAACCGCGGTCACGGGCAGCCTCAAGGAACGGGTGGACGCCTTCGAGCGCGACCTGATTGTGGATGCCTTGAAGTCCACCCGCGGCAATATGGCGGCGGCTGCCCGCAACCTGGAAACCACCCAGCGCATCTTCGGCTACAAGGTCCATCAATACGCCATCGAGCCCAAGAAATACGCGGGGTGATGCTGCGGCTTGCGGATATCAACCGGCGCGAAACGAAACTGCGATGGTCTTTGGGGCACGCCTGCGCTCCACCCCAGAGTCGTGATCCATCCCCGCCGCCCATCCACGGCCGTCGAACACGGTCATGCGTTCATTTTCCACTAACACGATACGTAATTGTATTTGATGATTAGCGTGGATACGATTTTGTATTCATTATCACCCAATAACGATCGCCCGATGATTTGCCTGAATATTTTTATTTTACTTATTATAAACGGCTTACAACTCAACAGCCACCCATATTCCGCGTGATTGGCACGCCCCCTGCTAAGTGGCTATGCGAGTGACGGCGCATAGGGCGACGTCGAGAGTAGCCATTAAAAGGAGTTATCCGTGCATACTTGGAAGAGAGTTATAGCTGCTGCCCTCTTCGCGCTGCCGCTGATCGGTTTCGCGACGTTGGGTTCAGCACAGGAAGAAGCGGCGGCGGTAGCCGCGACCCCTACGGTCGCGGATTTCCTGCCCGCCATGAGTGACGCGCGTATCGGGTTGGATACGGTGTGGGTGTTGGTAACCGGCATGCTGGTGTTCTTCATGAACACGGGCTTTGCCATGGTGGAAAGCGGGCTGTGCCGGGCCAAGAACACGGTGAACATCCTGGCGAAAAACTTCATTGTTTTCGCCGCCTCGACCATCTCCTTCTGGGTGATTGGCTGGGGTCTGATGTTCGGTGATGGCACCCCGTGGATAGGTTTGCAGGGGCTTTGGCTCCTGGGTGGCGCGGACAATTCGCCCGCCCTCGGTTCCGCCTATGCCGCCATGAACCCCTTCTCCACCGCCACGTATGAAGGGGTATACTCCTCCATCAACTGGACGCCCGTTCCGCTGTGGGCGAAGTTCTTCTTCCAGCTGGTGTTTGCGGGTACCGCGGCCACCATCGTTTCCGGCGCTGTGGCCGAACGAATCAAGTTCAGCTCCTTCCTCGTGTTCAGCTTCCTCCTGGTGGCCTTTGTATACCCGATTACCGGCCACTGGATCTGGGGCGGCGGCATCCTGGGCATGACCCCGACCGAGGCGGGTACGGGCATTACCTCTTTCTTCGGCAATTTCCGCGACTTTGCCGGTTCCTCCGTGGTGCACTCGGTGGGCGGCTGGGCGGCGTTGACGGGCGCCATCATCCTGGGGCCCCGCATCGGCAAGTACCGTGCGGACGGGTCCGTAAATCCCATCTTCGGTCACAGCATGACCTCGGCCGCCCTGGGCGTGCTGATTCTCTGGCTGGGCTGGTTCGGATTTAACCCCGGCTCCACCATGTCGGTCGGCAATGGCTCGGCCATATCTCACGTGCTGGTGAACACCAACATGGGCGGCGCGGCGGGAGCCCTGACCGCTACCCTCACGGCCTGGTTGCTACTGAAGAAACCCGACCTGTCCATGACCCTGAACGGTTGCTTGGCCGGTCTGGTTGCCATCACCGCCCCCTGCGCCTTCGTCTCCATGACCTCGGGCCTGATCATCGGCGGAGTCGCCGGCGTGCTGGTCGTCTTCGCCGTACTGTTCTTTGACAAGCTGAAGATTGACGACCCGGTGGGCGCCCTGGCCGTGCACCTGGTCAACGGCATTTGGGGCACCCTGGCCCTGGGCCTCTTCTACGACAACGACGTCGCCACCAACGTGGCCGCCCTGGCCACCGGGTTGACCCCGGGCGCCCAGTTTATCCAGCAGCTCAAGGGTGTGCTGTTGGTTGGCGTGTTTACCGTGGTGATCACCACCATCTTCTGGCTGGTCATCAAGGCCGTCCTGGGTCTGCGCGTGAAACGCGAAGAGGAAATCGGTGGCCTGGATGTGGGCGAACACGGCATGGAAGCGTATCCTGACTTCCAGGGCTTCCTCACCAAGTAACTGGAAATCAGAAAAGGAATACCAACATGAAATTGATCACAGCCATCATACAGCCGGACAAGCTTCCGGACGTCAAAGCCGCCCTGTTTGCGGCCGAGATTCACAAGATGACGGTCAGCAACGTCATCGGTTGCGGACAGCAGATGGGATTCAAGGAAACCTATCGCGGTGCCGTGACCGAAGTAAACCTGCTCAAGAAGGTGGAATTGCAGATCGCGGTGAACGAGGAATTCGTTCAGCCCACGATTGACGCCATCATCAAGGGCGCCCGCACGGGCAAGATCGGCGACGGCAAGATCTTTATCTCCGAACTGAGCGAGTGCATCCGCATCCGCACCGGGGAGAAGGGTAAGGAAGCCATCGGTTAAGGAATTCGGCCGGGACCCGGCCGGTGGAAATACTCCATCGGCCGGGTTGCCTCCGAGGTAAGGTTTAGCTAGATTACAAGAATGTAGGTAGTGCCCATACGGGTGTAGAAAAAACCACGGACCGTCCTGCGGCGGTCCAAGAGGAGAAGTAAAAGCATGAGCAAGATGAAGTTATTGGCCCTGCTCGCCTGCGCCGCCGCGGCCCTGCCGCTCGGTGCTCGCGCTGAAGGGGAAGATGCAGTGAGTGCCACTCTCGACGTGCCGGTTCTGTCCGCGTATGTCTGGCGTGGCCAGGTCCTGGTGGACGATCCGGTGGTGCAGCCCACCTTCACCGTGGCCAAGGGCGGCTTCGCCATCAACTGGTGGGGCAGCTTCAACCTGGACGACAACGCAACCGGGGATGATTTCGAGTTCTCTGAACACGACATCACCCTGTCCTACGCCACCACCTGCCCCCTGACCGGTGCGGGCGTGACGGTAGGCGTGGTCAACTATGACTTCCCCAACGTCGGCCTGACCGATGCGGAAGGCAACCTCTCGCTGGTGAATGACACCCGCGAGGCGTTCCTGAGCATGGCCTTCTCCGACGTCGTGCTGGCGCCCACCCTGTCCGTGTACTACGACTTCAAGGAAGCTGACGGCTTCTACGGCAGCCTGGGCGTGAGCCATAGCATCGAACTCGCGGAGAAGATCTCCCTCGGCCTGGCCGCCAGCCTCGGCGGTGCGGACAGCGATTGGGGTAGCTTCTACTTCGGCGACACCGGCTCCGGCCTCACCGACTACAGCGTCAGCGCCTCCCTGCCGGTCGCCCTGACCGACAGCCTGACCCTGACCCCCGGCGTCCAGTACGCCGGCCTGCTGGACGATGCCAAGGATGCGGTTGACGCCAGCGGCGACAGCCTGTACTTCGGCGACACCGAGAAGGTCGTCGGCAGCGTCAAGCTGAGCTACGCGTTCTAAAACCTGGCTTCAGGTTTGCTCCAACGCCCCGCCGGGTAACCGGCGGGGCGTTTTGCTTTTACCCACACCTTCCTACACAACATCGCACGACAATAATGTAGCTCGTTTCAACAAATATATAACAATAGTGTAACTTATGGGTGGGCGTTAATATTGCTATTATCTTTACTATTAACATATTACACATTGTTTAGGAGTTGGCCCGATTCTGGCTTTATATAAACCGGTAATCCTCGTATACGAGGTATATTCTTCATGTTCTTGAACCGGGCGTTTGGAGCGACAGGCGCAATGCAAGCGACAGAAAAACCGAGGCATTATTGCGGCATATTCGGAGCGTTTGGCATACCGGAGGCGGCCCGGGCCATTTTTACCGGCCTGTTTGCCCTTCAGCATCGCGGGCAGGAGGGCGCGGGGATTGTGGTCAGCAACGGGGAGAAGGTTCGTTCCATCAAGGGCATGGGCCTGGTAAACGAAGTCTTCACCAAGGGACCGCAACCCCTCAGCAGTCTGGAGGGTCACCTAGGTATCGGACATGTTCGCTATTCCACCACGGGTTCGCCGCGTCCGCAGAATGTGCAACCGCTGGTGGTGGAGTGCGTGGATGGCATCTGGGCCATCGCCCACAACGGAAATCTCACCAACGCCAAGAGCCTGCGCCGCAACTACCAGGAAGCAGGCGCCATATTCCAGACCAGCACGGACAGCGAAATCCTGCTGCACCTCATCGCCGACCCCATGTACCGCACCCGCCCGCGTCGGGTGGAGCGGGCCCTGGCCGAACTACAGGGGGCGTTCTCCTTCCTGCTCATGACCAAGGACAGCGTGATGGCGGCCCGGGATCCCTACGGATTTCGCCCCCTCTCCATCGGCAAGCTGGGCAGCGGCTATGTGTTCGCCAGCGAAACCTGCGCCCTGGACCAGGTGGGCGCGGACTACATCCGCGACGTGCTGCCCGGCGAACTGGTGGTGGCGGATGCGCGCGGCATCCGCAGCAGCTCGTTTTGTGAGCCGGTGTCGGGCTCCCTCGGTCAGTGCGTATTCGAGCACGTCTATTTCGCCCGTCCGGACAGCATGGTGTTCGGCCAAAGTGTGCACGAAGTGCGCATGCGCCTGGGCCAACGCCTGGCCCAGGAACATCCCGCCCAGGCGGACCTGGTCACCCCCATCCCGGACAGCGGCATGGCGGCCGCCCTTGGCTACTCCCAGGCCAGCGGCATACCCCTCGACTACGGCTTCATCCGCAACCACTACGTGGGCCGCACCTTCATCATGCCTTCCCAGGATCAGCGCTCGGACAGCGTGGACATGAAGCTGGCCGTGGTGCCCGGCGTGGTGCGCGGCAAACGGGTGGTGGTGGTGGACGATTCCCTCATCCGAGGCACCACCTCGCGTCGCCGCGTGCAGGCCCTGCGCGAAGCGGGGGCCACCGAGGTGCACCTGCGCATTTCCTGTCCGCCCACCAAGCACCCCTGTTATTTCGGCATCGATTTCCCCTCCCGCGAGGAGCTGATCGCTTCCAGCCGGGACGTGGAGGAAATCCGCAAATTCATTGGCGCGGACACCTTGGGCTACGTGAGCCTGAACGGGTTGTTGTCCGCGGTGGACAACCCGGGCGACTTCTGCACCGGCTGTTTCACCGGGAAATACCCGGTTTCCATCACCGATGTGCACTTGAAGAATGAGTTGGAAACCATGGCCAGCCATCCGGTTTGAGGTTGCACCGCGGACGGGTGGACCGTAGGGTTTTCCGCCGCTTTTCAAACGAGACGTTTCGCATACGATGCAGAGTGATTCGGGAAGAGGAATGAGCACGATGAGCAAGAACCAGCAAGGTCAGCCGCCGGCGCGGCAGGGCCTGTATGATCCGCAATTCGAGCATGATGCCTGCGGCGTGGGCATGGTGTGCAATCTCAAGGGCGTGAAATCGCACGACGTGGTGTCCAAGGCCCTGCAGATCCTGGCCAACCTGTCCCACCGCGGCGCCTGCGGTTGCGACGAAACCACGGGCGACGGCGCGGGCATTCTCATGCAGTTGCCCGACAAGTTCCTGCGCAAGGTCGCGAGCGATCTCAAGATCAAGCTCCCCGAGGAAACCGCCTATGCCTCCGGGCTCGTGTTCCTGCCCCGTGATCCCACGGAGCGAAAATACTGCATGGACCTGTTCGAGCGGGTTATCCGCGCGGAAGGCCAGGAATTTCTCGGCTGGCGCAACGTGCCGCAACACAACGAGGTGCTGGGTGACCTGGCCCGCGCCGTGGAACCGGACATCCATCAATTGTTCGTCGGCCGCGGCAAGGGCATCAAGGACCAGGCCCATTTTGAGCGCAAACTTTTCGTGCTGCGCAAGGTCATGGAGAAGGCCATCCGCGAGTCCGCGCTCAAGGAGAAGAATTTCTTCTATGTGCCCACCCTGTCCAGCCGCACCATGGTCTACAAGGGCCTCATGCTGGCCGATCAGATCGAGCCCTTCCTGCCCGACCTGACCGACCCCGACTTGCAGAGTGCCATGGCCCTGGTCCACCAGCGCTACAGCACCAACACCTTTCCCACCTGGGAACTGGCCCACCCCTTCCGCTTCATCTGTCACAACGGCGAAATCAACACCCTGCGCGGCAATGTCAACTGGATCACCGCCCGCCAGCGCCTGTTCCACAGCCCGCTGTTCGGCGATGATTTGCGCAAGCTGTTCCCGGTGGCCACGCCTGGAGCCAGCGATTCCGCCATTCTCGACAACGTGGTGGAACTGCTCTACCACGGCGGACGCTCCCTGCCCCACGTCATGTCCATGCTCATCCCCGAGGCCTGGCAGAACCACGCCACCATGAGCGATGAGAAGAAGGCTTTCTACCAGTACCACGCCTGCCTGTCCGAACCGTGGGACGGCCCGGCCTCCATCCCGTTCTCCGACGGCACCTGCGTGGGCGCCGTGCTCGACCGCAACGGCCTGCGGCCCTCCCGCTATACCGTGACCAAGGACGGCTTCGTCATCATGGGCTCGGAAACCGGCGTGCTGGAAGTGGATCCGGCCAACGTGGCCCAGAAGGGCCGCCTGCAACCCGGCCGCATGTTCCTGGTGGACATGTCCAAGGGCCGCATCGTGGACGACGAAGAGATCAAACACGAGCTGGCCAGCCAGCGCCCGTACCGCGCCTGGCTCAACAAGCATCTGGTCACCCTGGATCAGCTGCCGCCCCCGCAGAAGGCGCTGCCCGCCCTGTCCGACGACTTGAAGGTGCTGCAAAATCTGTTCGGCTACACCCTGGAAGACCTGCGCATCGTCATGGCTCCCATGGCCAAAAACGCCATCGAAGCCACCGGCTCCATGGGCGTGGACACACCCATCGCGGTGCTGTCCGATCGCCCGCAACTGCTGCCGTCCTATTTCAAACAGCTGTTCGCCCAGGTTACCAATCCCCCGCTGGACGCCATTCGCGAGGAACTGGTGACCTCCATGGGCACCAGCATCGGGGCCGCCCGCAATCTGCTCGAGGAAACACCCGAGCACAGTCACCAGCTCAAACTGCCCCAGCCTATTTTGGCCAACGAGGATCTGGAGCGCGTGCGCGAAATCGAGGATGTGGGCATCACCTCCATCACCCTGCCCGCGGTTTTTGATGCCGCGGGGGGCGGCACCGCCCTGGAAGCCGCCATGGAAGCGCTCTGCCATGCCGCCGAATCCGCCATTTTGGGCGGGCACGAAATCATCATCCTCTCCGACCGGGCGGCGGGACGTGAACGGGCTCCCATCCCCGCCCTGCTGGCCTGCGCAGGCGTGCACCATCACCTGATCCGCACCGGCCTGCGCCAGCGCTGCGGCCTGGTCATCGAAAGCGGCGAACCACGCGAGACTCATCACTTCGCCACCCTGTTCGGCTACGGGGCCAGCGCGGTGAATCCCTATCTGGCCTTCGATACCCTGCACGCCATGTGCGAGGAGAAGATGCTCGACCTGGATTACCCCACGGCCAAGAAGAACTTCATCAAGGCCATCAACAAGGGCGTGCTCAAGGTCATGTCCAAGATGGGCATCTCCACCCTGCAGAGCTACAAGGGCGCCCAGCAGTTCGAGTGCGTGGGCCTCAACCAGGCCGTGGTGGACAAGTACTTCACCTGGACGGCCACCCGTATCGAAGGCGCGGACATCAACACCCTGGCCCGCGAGGTGCAGATGCGTCACGAGCGGGCCTATCCGCCCGTGCACGTGCCGGAAAATCTGGAGCTCGATGTGGGCGGCCTCTACCAGTGGCGGCGCGCCGGCGAGCGCCACATCCTGACCCCCATGGTCATCGCCAAGCTGCAGGAAGCCACCCGCGAGAAAAAGGTGCAGACCTACGATCAGTACGCCCAGCTGGTCAACGACCAGACGCGCGAGCTGCTGACCCTGCGCGGATTGCTGGAATTGAAGCCCGCCGCCCAGGCCATCCCGCTGGACCAGGTGGAGCCGTGGACGGAAATCGTGAAGCGGTTCAAGACCGGGGCCATGTCCTACGGCTCCATCAGCATCGAAGCCCACGAGACCCTGGCCATCGCCATGAACCGCATCGGCGGCAAGAGCAACTCGGGCGAAGGCGGCGAAGATTCCAACCGCTATATCCCGGACGCCAACGGGGATTCCCGCAACAGCGCCATCAAGCAGGTGGCCTCCGGCCGCTTCGGCGTGACCAGCCATTACCTGGCCAACGCGCGCGAACTGCAGATCAAGATGGCCCAGGGCGCCAAGCCGGGCGAGGGCGGACAGCTCCCCGCAGAGAAGGTGTTCCCGGCCATCGCCAAGACCCGGCACTCCACGCCCTACGTGCAGCTCATCTCGCCCCCGCCCCACCACGACATTTATTCCATCGAGGATCTGGCCCAGCTGATCCACGACCTGAAGAATGCCAACCCCGAGGCCCGCATCAGCGTGAAGCTGGTGTCCGAAGTGGGTGTGGGCACGGTGGCGGCCGGCGTATCCAAGGGCAAGGCGGACGTGGTGCTGATCAGCGGTTATGACGGCGGAACCGGCGCCTCGCCGGAGACGTCGCTGAAGCACGCGGGCCTGCCCTGGGAGCTCGGCCTGGCCGAAACCCACCAGACCCTGGTGCTGAACAATCTGCGCAGCCGTATCGTGGTGGAATGCGACGGCAAGCTGCTGACCGGCCGCGATGTGGCCATCGCCTGCCTGCTGGGCGCGGAGGAATTCGGTTTCTCCACCGCACCGCTCATTACCGCGGGCTGTATCATGATGCGGGTGTGCCATCTGAACACCTGCCCGGTGGGCATCGCCACCCAGGACCCGGAGTTGCGCAAGAAATTCAGCGGCAAGCCGGAGTACGTGATCAACTTCTTCTACTTCGTGGCCGAAGAGCTGCGCAAGATCATGGCCCAGCTCGGTTTCCGAACCCTGAGCGAAATGGTGGGCCGGGTGGACAAGCTGGACAGCCGCCGGGCCGTCGCCCACTGGAAGGCCAGCGGACTGGACCTGTCGCGCATCCTGCACCAACCGGACGTTGCCGCGGACGTGGGCCGCTTCTGCACCCAGAAACAAAACCACAACCTGGACAAGGCGCTGGACCACGAAATCATCGCCAAGGCCAAGCCGGCCCTGGAGCGCGGCGAGAAGGTGGAGTTCGAGCAGCGCATCCGCAACGTGAACCGCACCGTGGGCACCCTGCTCAGCTATCACGTGTCCAAGAAATACGGCGAGAACGGCCTGCCCGACGACACCATCGTCATCCGGGCCAAGGGCTCGGGCGGCCAGAGCTTCGGAGCCTTCGGCGCGCACGGCATCACCTTCGATGTGGAGGGCGACGCCAACGACTACTTCGGCAAGGGCCTGTCCGGGGCCAAGCTGATCATCAAACCGCCCAAGAACGCCACCTTTGTGCCGGAGGAGAACATCCTGATCGGCAACGTGGCTTTCTACGGCGCCATCAAGGGCGAGGCCTACATCCGCGGCCTGGCCGGGGAACGTTTCGCGGTGCGCAATAGCGGCGTGAAGACGGTGGTGGAAGGCGTGGGCGATCATGGCTGCGAGTACATGACCGGCGGCATCGTGGTGGTGCTGGGCCGGACCGGACGCAATTTCGCAGCCGGCATGTCGGGCGGCGTGGCCTATGTGCTGGACGAGCAGGGCGACTTCGCCAAGAACCGCTGCAACATGGAACTGGTGGGCCTGGAGACACTGACCGAGGCCAAGGAAGTGGCCCTGGTGCGCGGCCTCATCGAGAACCACGTGAAGTACACCGGCAGTACGGTGGCCCAGCGGGTGCTGGACCAGTGGGCCGACCTGCAACCGAAGTTTGTGAAGGTCATGCCCACCGACTACAAGAAGGCGCTGGAAAAGCTGGCCCGGGAACACCAGGCGGTGGAAGCCGGCGCGGCCGCGGGCGAGATGGAGATGGCGAAGGTTAAATAGCGTCCCAAGTTCCAGGTCCAAGGTCCCACGTCAGAAGAGGGACTCAGACCTGGGGCTTGGAACCTGGGACATGGGACTACGATTATGGGCAAGCCTACAGGATTTAAAGAATTCACCCGCGAACTGCCACACAAACGGCCGGTGGGCGAGCGGCTGAAAAACTATCGCGAGTTCGTGGAGCCCTTCGCCGAGGACAAGGCGAAGAAGCAGGCTGCGCGCTGCATGGATTGCGGGGTGCCCTTCTGCCACACCGGATGTCCGCTGGGCAACATCATCCCGGACTTCAACGACCTGGTGTACCGCGGTAAATGGAAAGAGGCGGCCAGCCGCCTGCACGCCACCAATAATTTTCCGGAATTCACCGGACGCCTGTGTCCCGCCCCCTGCGAGGAAGCCTGCGTGCTCGGCATCAACGAGCCGCCCGTTACCATTGAACAGATCGAGAAGGAAATCGTGGAGCGCGCCTTCGCCGAAGGCTGGATCACCCCCGAGCCGCCCGAGCGGCGCACCGGCAAGAAGGTGGCCGTCATCGGCTCCGGTCCCGCCGGCCTGGCCGCCGCCCAGCAACTGAACCGGGCCGGGCACACTGTGACCGTGTTCGAACGCGACACCCGCATCGGCGGCCTGCTGCGCTACGGCATCCCCGATTTCAAGATGGAAAAGACGATCATTGATCGCCGGCTCAAGGTCATGCAGGCCGAGGGCATCGTATTCAAGACCGGCGTGAACGTGGGCAAGGACATCACGGGCGACCAGTTGAAGAAGGACTTCGACGCCATCGTGATCGCCGTGGGTTCCACCAAGGGACGCGACCTCAAGGTGCCGGGACGCGAATTGAAGGGCGTACATCTGGCCATGGAATTTCTGCCCCAGCAGAACAAAGTGGTGGCGGGCGACCAGGTCGCGGGCCAGATCAAGGCCACCGGCAAGCACGTCATTGTCATCGGGGGCGGCGACACGGGCAGCGATTGCATCGGCACCTCCAACCGGCACGGTGCGGCATCGGTCACCAACTTCGAACTGCTGGCCATGCCGACCAAGGAGCGCCCGGCCAACCAGCCCTGGCCCTATTACCCCATGCGCCTGAAGGAAAGCACCTCCCACGAGGAAGGCTGCGAGCGCCATTTTAGCATTTCCACCAAGGCCTTCCTGGGTAAGGACGGCGTGGTCACCGGCCTGCGCACGGTGAACCTGCAATGGGAGCCGCAACCCAACGGAGCGCCGCCCAAGATGGTGGAAGTACCGGGCAGCGAGAAGGAATGGAAGGCCGACCTCGTGCTGCTGGCTCTGGGCTTTGTGGGACCGGAGGCTGACAGTTTTGTAACCCAGCTCGGTTGCGAGCTCGATCCGCGCGGGAACCTGAAGGCCGCGGAAGGTAGCTACGCCACCAACGTGCCCGGCGTATTCGCCGCGGGCGATGCCCGGCGTGGCCAATCCCTCATCGTATGGGCCATCTCCGAAGGACGCGAGTGCGCGCGCGGGGTGGACACCTACCTGATGGGCTCCAGCCTGCTGCCGACCAAGGTCGGCTACGATCTGCCGCGGGTTTAATTCATCGACGATTGCTGCGGGAACCATACGGGCGTATAGTGCCCGGGTGGATCTTCAAGAAAAACTTGGGGTGTTGACCGCCGCCGCCCGCTACGACGCCTCCTGCGCGTCCAGCGGCAGCCAGCGCTCCGGCCCGGGCGTGGGCAACACCTCGGTCAGCGGCATCTGCCACAGCTGGTCGGAGGATGGGCGCTGCATCTCCCTGCTCAAGATCCTGATGACCAACCATTGCATCTTCGATTGCGCCTACTGCGCCAATCGCCGGAGCAATGACGTGCCGCGCGCCAGCTTCACCCCGGAAGAGGTGGTGAAACTCACGGTGGAATTCTACAAGCGGAATTACATCGAAGGACTTTTTCTGAGCTCCGGCATCTGGCCCAGTCCGCAGGAGACCATGGAGCGCATGCTGGCCATCGTGCGGACATTGCGGCGCGAGGAAAAATTCCACGGCTACATCCACCTCAAGGCCATCCCCGGCGCACCGCCCGACCTGCTGCATCAGGCGGGGGAACTGGTGGACCGGCTGAGTGTGAATATTGAACTGCCCTCTGAAGCCTCGCTCAAAACCCTGGCTCCGCAAAAACACAAAGCGTCCATACTGGCGCCCATGGGCCAGATCGCGCAGGAGATCGTGACCCACAAGGAGGAACGACGGGTATTGCGCACCGCCCCGCGTTTCGCCCCCGCCGGCCAGAGCACGCAGTTGATCATCGGCGCCTCGCCGGAATCGGACCGCCAGATTCTGCAGCTGTCCAAAGGCCTGTACGACAAGTTCGACCTGAAGCGGGTCTATTACTCGGCCTACATCCCGGTCAATCAGGATGCCCGGTTGCAGACCGCGGACAAACCGGACCTGCTGCGCGAACACCGCATGTATCAGGCGGACTGGCTGGTCCGGCTCTATGGCTTCGAAGTGGAACAACTGGTCGACGAGGCCAGCCCGCAGTTGGACCGGGAACTGGATCCCAAGGCCATGTGGGCGCTGCGCCATCCGCATTACTTCCCCCTCGATGTGCAACGCGCCTCCTACGAGCAACTCATCCGCGTGCCCGGCCTGGGCCTTCGCTCCGCCCGGCGCCTGGTCAGCGCGCGCCGGTTCGGTCACCTGCGCTGGGAAGACCTGCCCCGCCTGGGCGTGGTGATGAAGCGAGCCCGCTTTTTCCTGTCCTGCACCGGTCGCACCCCGGACCGGGTCCCGGCGGGCACGGAGTTGCGCCAGCATCTGGCCAAGGCGGAAAAGCAGGCCTTGACCCAACTGGAATTCGCGTGGTGAACACCTATTTGCATGACGGAACTCCGGAGGGATTCCTGTCCGCCCTGCTGGCCGCGCGAGGCCTTGACCCCGCTGAGATCCAACTTCCGGCCACCGGGCGCGCGGAACCCGAACTTTTTGCCGTTCCATGCGAGGTGCCAGCGGATCCGGAAAACGCCCGCTCATGGCTGGAGAACCTGTCCAACCGGCACGGACCGGAAATACCCCGTCGCCTCATGTACCTGTACTATTCGGAATCACCCAGGGCCGGGGCACTGGCCCTGGCCTATTTGGATTTGCTTGAGACGTGGGGTGTGGAAGCCGACCAGCACCTTACGCATCCGGTGATCCGCAGTCTGATGCCGCTGTGCCAGAACGTCGGCCGCGAAATCCATCGGCTGAAAGGGCTGCTGCGTTTTGCCGAAATCGATCCCCCGGCCCTGCAGGCGCTCATGGAACCGGATTATAATATCTTGCTGCCGGTCGCCTTTCATTTCCGGCGGCGGCTGGGCGCGCAGCCCTGGCTGATGGTGGACGTACGGCGAAAACGCGCGGCCCATTGGGACACCCGGCAACTGAGTTTCGTTGACGTTGCCGTGACGCCGGCTGGTCGAACCCCGCCCGATGAGGTGGCCCGCCTTTGGCAGACCTTCTACCGCACGGTGGCCATCCCCGACCGGAAAAATGAAGCCCTGCGCCGCCAGCACATGCCGGAACGATATTGGAAATACCTGGCTGAGATCTAAGGCGCGGACCATCGGCACGAGACGTTGCTAGCCCGAATGTTTCGCCGCAAAGACGCTGAGGCCGCAGAGATGAAGAAAAACGGGGAACGACAGCCATTCCGAGGTCTAGCCCGGATGGGCCTATTGCCCCATCAATCTTCGATCCACCCTTTTCCCACCCTCCTCTCGTTCAAACCTCTGCGAACTCTGCGGCTCTGCGGTGACGCCATATGCGGGTTAGCGCGAGTTGTTTCGGTGAAAGCGCACCAGGAGCAGGCTCAACAGGATCGGGCAGAGACTGGTGACCAGGATGCCGGAACGCAGGCCGAACTGTTCCGGGGTCAGCGGAAGGCCGAAGAGATTCATCCAAGCGGATGGCAGATGGGCCACTTGATCGGTCAACACTCCGACCAGCCACGGCATGAAGCCGGCCCCGGCGTCGCCCCCGGCGGCCAGCAGGGCGAACATGGACGCCCCAGCCAGCGGAAAACGCGCGGTGGTCAGCGATACCACGCCGGGCCACAGCATGCTGACGAAGAAACCCGCGAACAACCCCGCCCCCAGCGAGACCACCGGCCAGGGCGACAGACTGATCACCAGACAGATCAACACCGAGCCCCAACTGCCGGCCTGCAGCCAGCGGTATAGCTGATGGCCTTCGCCTTTGAAGCCGAACCACAACCGACCGGCCATCATGCCCACACCGAACAAGCCGAAGCCCACCACATCGGCCACCACCTTGGAGAAGCCCAACCCACATTCGGCAAAGGCCGAGGTCCATTGGGCCAACGTGACCTCGGTGGCGCCCGCACAGCCCAGCGCAATCACGGCAATGACGTAGGACGGGAGGCCCATCAACTCGCGCAACCGCTGGCGACGTCCCGGCTCCGCCAGCGGGGGCAGCTTGACCAGCAGAAATCCCGCCGTATTCAGTACCGGTACCACCGCCCAACACAGCACGATGGCACGCCAGTGGGCCGCACCAACCAGGTACAGGGTGGTCCCCGTGATCAGGATGACCACCACCTTGCCAATGGGATAACAGGCGTGCAGCAAAGCCATATCGCCCGCCTTCCGATCCGAGGGCACCGCGTTGATGATCGGGCTCAGCAACACCTCCAGCAGGCCGCAGCCCACGGAGAATATGACCGTGCCCACCATCAAGTGTAGATAGGCGTGATGGGGCGACAGGGAACCAACGGCAAACCACACCAGTCCCAGGGCCGCCGTGACATTGGCCAGCACGGTCAGCAGCTTGCTGCTCACGCGATCCGCCACCACGGTACAAACCAGGTCGGCCGCCATCTGGGTCATGAAGTTGATCAGAATCAACCGACCTACCTGCTCAAACGTGAGCGCCAGTTGATCCTTCAGCGGGATAAACAACAGGGGAGCCAGGTTGATGACCATGGCCTGGATGAACATGCCGAGGTAGCAGCAGCGCACCACCCAGCGGCGATTGGTTTGTTCATCCACGATCAACCATCCGTCTAGCGCAACGCCCTGGCCATCCGCTCCAGCCCTTCCAGCAGCCGCGACCGCGGGCAGCCGAAATTGAGGCGGACAAAGCCGGGGGCACCGAAATCATTGCCGTTGGACAGCCCCACCCCGGCGTCCTCGAAAAACTTCACCGGATTGTCGAGCTCCAGCCCGCGCACATCCAGCCAGGCCAGATAGGTCGCCTGCATGGGCAGCAGCTTCACCCCGGGCAAGCGTTCGGCGGCAAACCGGTACACCAGATCGCGATTACCGCGCAGGTAGCTCAGCAGTTCCTGCCGCCACGGTTCGCCATCGCGATAGGCCGCGGCGCAACCGGCATAACCGAAGGCATTCACTTCCGTGATAATGCCCCGCGCGGCGCGTTTGAAGGCGGCACGCACGCCGTCGTCGGGAATCACCGCGTAGGCACAGGCCAGGCCGGGCAGGTTATAGGTCTTGCTGGGCGACAGCATGGTGATGGTGCGCTGGTGGGCGGACAGACCGAGCGACAGCGTGGGGACATGCGGCACATCGTCCAGGATGAGATCGCAATGGATCTCGTCCGAACACAGGACCAATTCGTGCTCGTCGCAGAAATCAACCAGCCGCGCCAATTCATCCTCGCGCCACACCCGGCCCACGGGATTATGCGGATGGCAAAGGATAAACAGCCGGGTGTGCGCTGTCACCGCCCGCTCCAACCCTTCCCAATCCACGTCCCAGCCCGATCCGGTGGAAAGCAACGGGACCGTCACGCGCTTGCGATCGGAGAAACCGGGTGCGCTCAAAAAGGGCGGATACACCGGCGTGCAGGTCAGCACTTCATCCCCCGGCTCGCCAAAAGCCCGGCAGGCCACATTCAGCGCCGGCACCAGGCCGGGCAGCCAGACCAGCCAGTCCGGGGATGCCTCCAAACCGTGCGCCCGCTGCAAATAGGACAGGGTTTCCTGCACCACCTCGGTGTACGGCACGGTGTAGCCAAACACCCCATGCTCTGCGCGGGCGCGCAGGGCGTCCACCACTGCGGGGGGCGACCGGAAATCCATGTCGGCCACCCACAATGGAATCACATCGCGTCCGGCATATTTGTCCCACTTGAGACTGCCGGTGCCAACGCGTTTGGGCGCGGTATCAAAATCGAAGCTCATGGCGCTCTTGTACGTCAGACCGCGGCCTCAGGCAACGCCGGGCTTGCGACGACGACGCCACAGCATCCACGCGCCAAAGCCCAAAGCCAGCATCCAGGTGGAGGGTTCGGGCGCATCGCGGAATTCCAGCGCGGAGTTCTCGGCCAGCTTCTTTTTCTCAGATTGCTCAAGGAATCGCCACTGAGCGGAATTCTCGACGACGATGTACGAGGTGGCCGGCACCAGAACTCCCGAGGCGCGACTGGCCGCCACCAGCATGGACAAACTCGGTTGGGCAGCGCCTGGATTCCGCCACCGCGCATGCGACAGCAACCAGGCGCGGGCGCCCTGACGGTATCGCGATTGCAGGGTTTCGGGTCCCATCGTCGCCGCGGATTGTATGCCGGGATCCAGCACCAGTTGCGGGACATCACCCCGCACCGGCACCCAATGCCGGTTCCCCTCCAACTCCAGTTGTGTCCACGAAAGCGGTTGATCCGCAGGTCGCTCGCGGCCATTCCAATCCACGGTCTGTACTGAACCATCTGGACGTGAAAGCACATAGCCATCCAGTCCGGGCCATGCGGAAGCATAGAAAGCAAGATCCGGATCGGCGGCGGGAGTATTGGTGGCCGCCGACACCACCAGCACCCGCGGAAAAGCGTCGGGCTGGTTGCTCTGCCACCATTCCAGCGCACCCTTCACCGCCCGGTCCCGGCAAAATCCACCGCGCGCGGGCAGACGACCGCCGGTCAGCTGTTCCTTCGCCTCGCGAAGCGAAACCGGGACGCGTGAAAGATGTTCGATTTCGAAATTCGCCAGGCTCACCACACAACGATCCACGTCCAGTTGGCGCGCCGCCGCCTCCACCTGCGGCCACACCTTATCCAGCGACACCCCTTCTGCGCTGCGATCCACCAGCACGTGCAGGTAGGCGGAACGCTCCACCGCGGGCTGCGCCCGCCATGCTTCGGGGGCCACCAGCCACAGGCGGCCCGCCGGATCGTCCACGCTAAAGCGGTCGGCTGTGCGCGCCTTCACCTCTACCGGCACCGCGCGCTCGCCGATGGCGATAGGCGCGGCGAACCCATCGGGGGCCAGAAACTCAATTTGCACGGTGCGAGTTTCGTTGGTGGCGAACGGGAATACGCGCAACTCAACGGTGGCGGGATCGCGGAAGATCAACAGGCCGGGATCGCGCCGGGTCTGGTCGCGAATCATTTCGTACACCCACAGCGCGGTCTTTTTCTCGAACAACCGACCGGGTACGAGCTGGCCCTCCACCTCCAGCCAGAAGCCGGACACCCACGTCCCGGGCGGCACGTGGATGGGCGCCACGAATTCGGAGGCGGCCGGGCCGCGGTTGGTCAGTTGCACCGTGACCCTGCGGCGTTCGATCTCGTCTTCCACCGTCACCTCGGATTGCAGCGAAGTAATCACCACGTCGTGGGGTACTTCGGCGGGCGGACGGGTCCGGCCCCACAGGGTGCGATTTCGACCCCGGCCCAGCAGGGGGTTGGTCATCCGCGACTCATCGGGCGGCTCCAGTTCGTGTCCGGTGAAGGCGCGGTGCATATCCTGCATGCGGGCCTCCGGCAGCACCAATCCGCCAAACACCACCTGGCTGTAATACTCGGTGAGAAACGGCAACTGGAGCCCGGCCTTGAAATCGCGCAGGTTGCTCAGGCTGCGGGTCACCGCCGTCACATCACCGCGAAACGTGTGCTGGCCCGCGGTCGGTTCATAGAGGTAGTCGAGCGCGGATTGCAGCGCGGCGCGATCCTGGGCGGCCCGCGTGGCGATCAGGCCAGGTAGAACCAGCACGGCCAGCAGGGCGGCGATCCGCCACCCGCGCGCGCCTTGGGCCGCCTGCCAGCCATCCCGCAGGACGGACACATGAATCAGGCACAGCGCGGTGGGCACCAGCATCAGGAATCCCGCGCCCATGGCGATGACGGCCAGCAGGGCCAGGGGCAGGAAGGGAAGAAAGACCACGAAGAAATAGAGGGTGAACGGAAAGGCCGCGCACTGCAGCAACCAGACCAGCCGATGCCCGGCCCGGGGACCGGCGCCCGGCAGCAGCAGGACCAGACCATTCAGCGCGGCCAGCACGTAGACGGCGATGGATTGGAAATCCACGGGAAAAGGCAGATAGGCGTTGAGCCACAAGCCGCCCAGCGGTCCGGCCACTCCGACCAGGGCGATGAGCAGCAGGCGCCCATGTCCGCCCGCGCGGCGGATGGCCAGCCAGCCCGCGGCGAGCAGGCGTAACAAGGCTCCGGTGAGCACCAGCGTAGAGAGGGCGATGAGCAGGAAGACGATCACTTCCGGCACTTCGAACCAGGCGCGACGAACCCGCATGACCAGATGCAGGATGACGTACCAGACGGCGGGAATGGCCAGCAGCAACACGCCAGTGCGCCCGAGGTCGCGAGCCATGCGGGTGCGGGTGGGAAAGCAGGCCAGCAGCAACGCGGCATGGAACACGGCGGGCATGACCAGGGCGAATTGATGATAGAGCACGCGCTCCGGTGGCAGCATCCAGAAGGCCACCGTATTGGGAATCAGGCGATCCAGCCACGCCACCGTCATCCATAGATAGCCGACGTGGGCCAGCAGCAGCGGTACGGCCAGGGTCCACTTCAGCACGGCCTGGCGTGCGCGAAGAAATCCGTAGACACCCAGTTGAAGGGCCATCAAGGCAAGGGCGTAACCGCCGAACGTGTAGGCTTGATGCCGCTGCAGGTCCGACATTTCGCCCGCCACGAGGTGAAACGAGCGCAGATTGAATGCGGCGAGTATGACCTGGGGCAGCAAGTAGACCCACAGCAGGACAGCGGGACGCCGCCAGGTGGCGGGCACGATATCGCGGATCTCAGACGGGGTTTCGTTCACGGCACACCATCCTTTCCCACAGGGCATAGGTCATCACCAGCACGGGCAGAAAGATGGCAACTCCGGTCACCGCATGCAGGGTGTTGTGGAGATACGCGGGCAATCGCTCCGCGATCAGCAGTTCCACCAGCAAAAGCCCGGCCAGGCGGGCGCCGTTGGCGAACACGGTGAGCGTCCAGGTCAAAAGCGGAATCAGCCAGACGGTGCGCAGGCGTTTCCGAAACGAAACCCAGAGCAGCAGGCCGGCCAGCAAGCCGACAAAATCCGCACCGGAACAACCGGGTATGACACGCAGGGGGAAGTCCGGGTGCAGCAAAACCGGGGCGGTATCGGCCTCCAGGGCCACCGGCACGCCCAGCATATAGCCGGCCAGCCGGGCTGCGGGCACGGTAAGCGGCAGCAGGCGGTCAGGGTCGGCCCGCAGGATCGACGGTATCAGCAGGGTGGCGGCCAGCCCCAGCAGGAGGCCCATCACATCACGTCGCGTCCAGTTACGCATGATCCAAGGGTGCGCTTGTCGCCGCGGACCGCCAAGCGCAATTCCGGCCGATTGCTTTACCCGCAACGGGCACTCTGGTAGGTTATCACCAACTCGAGGGTATTCATCATGCGTACTTCCTATGTCCTTCCGTTGGTGGCGGCTGCGGTGTTGCTGGGTTCCGGTTGTGCCTCCATGTACTACGACACCATGGAGAAGATGGGCGTTCATAAACGCGACATCATGGTGGACCGGGTGGAGAGCGCCCGCGACTCGCAGAAAGAGGCCAAACAGGAATTTGCCAACGCGCTGGAGCAGTTCAAGAGCGTGGTCAGCATCAAGGGCGGGGATCTGGAAGCCAAGTACAACAAGCTTAATGCCGCACTCCAAAAGAGCGAGGCCCGGGCCACGGAGGTGCGGGATCGCATCGACGCGGTGGAGTCGGTTTCGGAGGCGCTGTTCAAGGAATGGAAGGCCGAGCTGAAGCAGTACAGCAATGCCGAGCTACGCCGCTCCAGCGAGCAGCAGCTCAAAGACGCCCAGACCCGCTATCAGGCGCTGATGGCGGCCATGAAAAAAGCGGAGTCCCGTATTGATCCCGTGCTGCAGCCGCTGCGCGACCAGGTGCTCTTTCTGAAGCACAATCTGAACGCCAAGGCCATCGGTGCGCTCACCGACGAAGTGGCCTCCATCGGGGCCAAGGTGGACGACCTGGTTCGCGATATGGAAGCTTCCATCCGCGAAGCCGATGCGTTTATCGCGACGCTGGGCAAGGAATAGTTCCAAGTCCCAGGTCCAACGTTCCAGGTCCGACTTTGGACATGGAACCTGGAACGTGGGACTACTTCTTCAAAACGCCCGCCAGCAACTTCACCACATCCTGCCCGCCCTTGCTCTGCACGAAACTCAGGATGACGGGAACAAACTTGCTGATCATCTGCGGATCGAGCTTGAGCTGACTGAATCCACCGGCCAGGGAAGCCAGGTCAGCCAGGCCACCCGCCTTGCCGCCGCCCAGAGCGCCCACCAGGCCACCCAGCAATTTGCCGGCGCCGCCCGCTTCGGGAGCCGATTTGATCAAGTCCTGAAGGCCGGGTACGGCCGCGGACACTTTGCTGAAATCACCGCCCAATTTGCTCTGGGCCATCTTGAGCAACAAGCCCGCCCCACCCTTGGCCTGACCCTCCTGTACCCCCAACTGCGATACCAACTGCGCAATCAATTCATTCATAAGCCAACTCCTGTATGCTGCGTTATCTCCCCACCAACGAATGTAGCAAGCTGCCCAGCCACGAATGGCCCAGCCAGTTTTCGTGTCCGGCCAGAACGGCCGTGATCATGGCGCTGGAGGCCAACACGGCTGTGCGCAAGCCACCGGCAATGGCACCGCCCGCTTCAGCCAGGCCGGCGAACCGGGTTTCCAGGGCCGCGGTGAATTTCGTGCGTACCACGCGCAACACCGACCACGTACCCAGCATGGTGCCCACAAAGCCCACCGGTCCGGACACCGCATCCCCCGCATAAATGACCCGGCTGATGAGATCGCTGACCACGCCATACAAGCCGCAACCGGCCAGCAGGGCCACCCCCACCCGCAGGAGGCGATAGGCCTCATCGGCCAAGCCGCGGGCCCGCCCGCGATACACGCCATAGGCCACGTAGACGGCCACAATACTGTCCACCGGACTCATGCTCACGCGGGCTCCACCAGGCCGTCCGATCCCTTTTTCCAAGGTGACCAGCACAGGCCGACCGCCCCAATCATGATGTCCGATTTGCGCGGCCGGATCTGGGCCTTGGTGACCTCAACGTTACCCGGCTCAAACTGGCTCTGCACCGCAGCGCTCTCCTGTTCGAACTGCTGTTCCATGGCTTGCAGTCGTTCCTGGAGCACGGCAGCGGACTCCCCGGCGCGTTCCACGTCCGCCGCCTCCTTGCCGATCTTGCTCGCACTGCGGATGGTGGAGGTGGCCCGGCCCAGGTTGCTGGCGCTGGTAATGCGTCTTCCCATCAGGGCCCCGAGGATGGTCGCGCCCACGCCTATGGCCGCCTGAAATTTCTGCTGGCCGGCCTGGGCTTTTTCCCGTTCCACCCGCTCGCCCGCGCGACGCAACTGGTCGTTCAGGGTCTGCAATTTGGGCGCGAATTTGGTTTTGAGCTTGGTGATCTCCACGTCCCGCTTCTCGCGCAGGGTTTGGGCCACGCGGGCCTGAAAATCGCCTTCGCTTTCGCCCGGCTTGGAGGTCAGCTTCAGGGCCGGACAACTCATCAGGTCCAGGGTTACATTCTGGTAAAGATGCGCGGTCAGGGTCTTTTTCCAGCCCTCGGCGCTCTGCTTGCGCGTGGCCGCCGTGGGCAGGCAGGCGAACTTGGCGCCGCTCTGGGGCTGGCCGTCCAACTCCGACTTGGGATCCACCAGCAATTCCGCCTCCTCCCATACCGCAAAACCATCCTCGCCCACCGGGGCCAGATGACCATAGGTGATCCACAGGTCGAGGGCCGCTTTTGCATCGACGAAATGCAGCTTGCTGATGCCGATGACCGAGCCGCGATATACGAGATCGGCGGCCGGATTCTTGGCCCGCCGGAAATATTCGGGAATTTCCGGGGGCAACACCGGACGCGTTCCTGCCTCCGCTGCGGGAACCGCCGGGGTCGCGAAATCGAGGGATGGCGGGGTGGGTTTCGATACCGATTCCGATACCGACGCCGACCCCGATCCAGCGGAGAGTTGTTTGATCTGGGGCAGGGTCATGGGACCGCGCAAATACGACAGCGCCCAGCGGCTCTGGAACACCACCGGCTGGTCATCGTGTACATTACGCATCAGGAAGACTCGGTTGCCCAGGCCGGCCAGGGTCTGCTCCATCTTGGCCCGATCAAAGCTGGCCCCGGCGCTGCTCATGGCGCCTTCCAGGCCTTCGATCACACGCATCTTGTCGCGTTCGGTCTGGAGGCGTCCGATCCACCACGTACCCGCATTGGCCAGACCCTTGTAGTCGAGGTCCACCGGATTCTGGGTGGACAGCACGACGCCGAGCCCGAAGGCACGCGCCTGCTTGAGCAGGGTCAACATGGGCACTTTGGACGGCGGGTTGGCGGTGGGCGGGAAATAGCCGTAGATCTCATCCATGTAGAGCAGCGCGCGCAGGCTGCTGGTGCCGGACTGCGAACGCACCCAGGCCAGAATTTCGTTGAGCAGGATGGTGACGAAAAACATGCGTTCGGCGTCGGACAGGTGCGCGATGTACAGCACGGAGATGCGGGGCTTGCCCTCCGCGGTGTAGAGCAGGCGCTGAATATCCAGGGCCTCCCCTTCCATCCAGGCGGAGAAGCCGGGCGAGGCAATGAGGTTGTTGAGGGCCATGGCCAGGCCGAACCGCTCCTTGGCCGGGTAGAACGATTCCAGATCGAACACCCCGATTTTTTCAAAGGGCGGCTTCTGGATGTCCGTGATGATGCCCGCGATGTCGAGGCTGCGCCCCTCCCGCCAGGCCCGGTCCAGGATGTTGGAGAGCAGGATGTGTTCGCGGCTCTGGATGGGATCGGCATTGATCCCCATAAGTCCCAGCAGGCCGGAGACCGCGGACATGATACGGTCGCGCAAGGCGCCCGCATCCTGGGCCACCGCGGGCGGCGGCGCGGCGAAGGAGCGCAGGATTTGCAGGGGACGCCCCGCGCTGTTACCGGGCGTATAGACGGCCATATCCACACTATCCCGCATGCGCTGGATGCGAGCCCCATCCTGGTCCCATTCGGCCAGGCCCTTCTTCCAGGTGTCGGCCGTCTTGGCGGCAAAATCATCCGGCGTCATGCCCTTGCGGCCCGCTTCCGCCTCGTCGATCCACGGCCGGAAATCGGACGGTTGCAGGGCGGGAAAACCGAGCAGCAAGTTGCCCAGATCGCCCTTGGGATCAATGAGAATGGCGGGGATGCCGTCGATGGCCGCCTCTTCGAGCAGGGCCATGGCCAGGCCGGTCTTGCCGCTGCCCGTCATGCCGACCACCACGCCGTGGGTGGTCAGGTCCTTGGCATCGTAAAGCACCAGGTTGTCGGTGCGCTGACCCGCCGTCTGATCGAACTCTTTGCCCAGATAGAAGGCCCCTAATTTTTCGTAGTCCTGCATGCGCTCGCTCCTCGATTGAAAGCTCGCCCCACCCGCAACAAAACGGGCGACCCTTGCGGGCCGCCCGTAAAGTACCCAGTCTGTAGAAATATTACAGCTGATAAGCGAGGGCACCAATGACCGTGGTGTCGCTCTTTTCGCGATCCACCGCGGGGGTGCTGTCGTAGGCATTCTTGACCACCAGGCGGAGGGAGGCGCTGGCGTTGATGGCAGCTTCCAAGCCGATTTCGCTGTTCAGCAGGTAGTCGTCGAAGTCATCCACCACGGGCAGGTATTCCAGCGCCTGCCAGCACTTGGCGGTGGCGCTCAGCTGGCGGTCGTACCGCTCGCCGAAGCGCAGGGCCAGGTCATCGTTCTCCTCGCCGCCCACGTCCTCGCGCACGTACGCGGGGCCCGCTTCCACGCCCAGGGAGGCCTGGTCGTTCTTCATCAGGTAGTAGCCGGGACCGACGGACAACACGGCGCGATAATCAATATTGGCCACATCGTCGTGCAGGACGGTCAGGTTGCCGAATACATAGGCGCGCGGGCTGACCAGATAGCGGTAGTCGGCCACGCCCTTGATGTTTTCGGTGATCTTCTCGTCCTTGTCTTCCGCATAGGCGAAGTCCAGGCCGAGGCGCAGGGTATAGCCGTCGCGCTTGCGGTCATGCAGCGCGCTGGCCGTGGTCAACAGGGTATCGCTGTTGCCGTCGGTCAGGGTGACCCCGAGGGCGATGGAGTTTTCCTTGGCCACCACCGGCACCTTGTCGGCGGCGGTGGGGGCGGTGGCGACCTTGGAGGCCGCGGCACGGGCGTCATCCTGGGCCTGGGCGGCCGAAACGGCGCCCGCCAGGGCCAGCATCAAAATCATTTTCTTCATGGTGATTTCCCTTCTCTGGATTACTTGCGCTTCAGCAGGTCACGGATTTCGGTCAGTAGCAACACGTCGGCAGGCGGAACCGCCGCGGGCGCGGGAGCTGCCGCTTCCTTTTTCTTCAGATTATTCATGGCTTTCACCATCATAAAGATGATGAAGGCCAGAATGGCGAAGTTGATCACCACCGTGGCGAAGTTACCATAGGCCAGCACCGCGCCGGCCTTCTTGGCATCGGCCAGGACGGGAATCCCCTGGCTCGCCTCGGACAGAGGCAGGAACAGGTTGCTGAAGTCCACATTGCCCACCACCTTGCCCACCAGCGGCATGATGACATCATCGATAAGCGAGGTGACGATTTTGCCGAACGCACCTCCGATGATCACGCCCACCGCCATGTCCATCACGTTGCCCTTGAGGGCAAACTCCTTGAACTCTTTCATCATCGACATACTACTGCGCCCCTTTCTTGTTTTGCGGGGGCGAACTATACCCCCCCGAACCCGCCTGTAAACTGGTTTTTGTCGCCAGAATTCGCTTGGTTCAGGCTGGACGAAGGCTATTCTCGGCTAAATTTTTCGGGGGAGCAGCCCCCTCGCGAGAGGACCTATGGCCAAATACATCTTCGTGACCGGCGGCGTGGTTTCATCGTTGGGCAAGGGCATCACCGCGGCCTCCCTGGGTCGTCTGCTCCTCGACCGCGGACTGAACGTCCGCATGTTGAAAATGGATCCTTATCTGAATGTGGATCCGGGCACCATGAGCCCCTATCAGCATGGCGAAGTGTATGTGACGGACGACGGCTCGGAGACCGACCTCGATCTCGGGCACTATGAGCGTTTCACCGGCCAGCCTACCTCGCGTACCTCCAATTTCACAGCTGGCCGCATCTACTGGGACGTCTTGCAGAAGGAGCGCAAGGGCGACTACCTGGGGCACACCATCCAGATGATCCCCCATATCACGGATGAAATCAAAACCCGGGTGCGCCTGCTGGACCAGCCCGGGGTGGACATCGTGGTGGCAGAAATCGGCGGCACGGTGGGTGATATCGAGGGGCTGACCTTTCTGGAGGCCATCCGCCAGATCGGCCTGGAGGTGGGCCGCGACAACGTGATGTACATCCACATGACTTATGTGCCGTACATCAAGGCGGCGGGCGAGGTGAAGACCAAGCCCAGCCAGCAGAGCGTGGCCAAGCTGCGCGAGATCGGTATTGCCCCGGACGCCCTGATCTGCCGCTCCGAGGTGGACCTGACCCCGGAGGTCAAAAAGAAGCTGTCCCTGTTCTGCAACGTACCGCTGCATGCCGTGATCGAGGAGCGGGACGTCCAGCACACCATCTACGAGGTGCCGTTGGTGCTGGCCGAGCAGGGGGTGGACGAAATCATCATGGTGCATTTCCGGCTGGCCCGCCCGCCCGCCAAAATGACCCCCTGGAAGAAACTTATTGAGTCCATCGTGCACCCCAAAGGCACGGTCAAGATCGGCGTGGTGGGCAAATACTCGGAACTGCAGGACGCCTACAAATCCCTGTACGAAGCCATCCACCACGGCGGCTATGCCCACCAGCAGGCGGTGCAGATCGAAAAAATCTCCGCCGAGGAAATCGAATCGGGCAAGGCCACCGACAAACTCAAACAGATCAACGGACTGCTGGTACCGGGCGGCTTCGGCAAACGTGGTATTGAGGGCAAAATTGCGGCCATCCGCTACGCGCGGGAAAACGGGTTACCGTTCTTCGGCATCTGCCTGGGCCTGCAATGCGCGGTCATTGAATACGCGCGACATGTGTGCGGACTGCCGGGCGCCCATTCCACGGAGATGGACAGCACCACGCCCCACCCCGTGGTATGCCTGATGGAGGAGCAGGAAAAGGTGGTGGACCTGGGCGCCACCATGCGCCTGGGGGCCTGGCCCTGTGCCTTGAAGAAGGGCAGCACGGTGTATAAAGCCTACGGAGCCGACCAGATCAGCGAACGCCATCGCCACCGCTATGAGGTGAACAATAAATACCGGCCCAACCTGGAGGCGGGCGGACTGGTGCTGTCGGGCCTTTCACCGGACGGCAGCCTGGTGGAAATGATCGAAGTCACCACACACCCGTGGTTTGTAGGGGTGCAGTTCCATCCCGAACTGAAATCCCAGCCTCTGGTCCCCCACCCCCTGTTCAAGGCCTTCATCGGGGCCGCCCTGGCCCATCGCCAGGCACATCACGGGGCGCGTCGCACTCACGCCGGCATTGTTTGATTCATCCACCGATAGAAATATATTTTCTATTTGGAAAATGCGAGCCCCGGGTCTACCCTAGCCGCCAGGAGGCTAGATGATGAACATGGTTCCGGTTTCTTATGTTGCCAGCGTGGTGTCGGTGCATACCGACATGCTGGAGGCGTTTCTAACCTCGGTGGGCGGCAGCAAGGGCGGCACCGCCAAAGCCACCCTGAAAGGCCTGGCCGATGTCTTCCTGGAAACGGTGTCGGAGGCTGAGCTCAAGCAGGAAACCGGCATGAGTCGCTTGCGCGAATCGGATTTCTGTCTGTTGCTGGTCCGCCATCTGGATGCCTTCACCCTGGACGCCATCCGCGATCTGCTGCGCCTGCTGCCCAGCAATGCCGCCCACAATCTTCATGTCTTCATCTGCCGCCAGTCGGGCGAAGTGGATTACAAGATCAGCTGCTCCAAGTGCGGCCAGAAACTGCTGGTGCGCGACGCCATGGCCATGCGCCGGGCCCGCTGCCCGCACTGCCAGGATTTCTTCCAAGTCCCGGGCCAGGTGGACCTGGTGCGGGCTGAACTGCTGATGCCCTCCAACCGCATGGTGCGCAAAATCATCATGGGTGACCTGGCCTCCTGCCAGCAGGCTCTGGAAGCGGTCATCGGTCATCACGCCATGCGCTCGGCCGCCGCCAAGAGCACGACCATGCGGCTGGACGTAATCCCGGAAGCCTGAGCGCCGCGCAGCCGCCTTCCTTCTCTCTTGCATTCAGGCGGGCCATGCGCTTTTCTGTGGCCCCGCATGAAGGCACTTATCGCACTGGAAGACGGCACCGTTTTTGAAGGACGTTCGTTCACCGGCCCCGGGGAAACCGAGGGTGAATTGGTGTTCAACACGTCCATGACCGGCTATCAGGAGATCCTGACCGATCCTTCCTACAACGGACAGATCGTCACCCTCACCTATCCGCTCATCGGAAACTACGGGGTGAACCCGGAGGATGTTGAATCCTACAAGGCCCACGCCCGGGGGCTGATCGTGGGCGAGTGCAGCCGCATCACCAGCAACTGGCGCTGTACGCAAAGCCTGCCTGACTACCTGCGCGACGCGAACATTCTGGGCGTGGACCAGGTGGACTGCCGGGCCATCACCCTGCACATCCGTTCCAAAGGCGCCATGCGGTGCGTGGTCTCCACCCAGGAACCGAATCCAGCCAACCTGGTGCGCCGGGCCAAGGAATCCCCCGGCCTGGTGGGGCGCGACCTGGTCACCGAAGTCAGCACCAAGCAACGCTACGTGTACCCGGGCTCCGAAGCGGGCACGCGCAAAATTGCCGTGCTGGACTGCGGCATCAAAACCAACCAGCTGCGCATCCTGCGCGACCTGGGCTGCCAGCTTCATGTGTTTCCCAACAACCTGAAGGCAGACGATATCCTGGGGCTCAAACCTGACGGTTTCTTCCTGTCCAACGGCCCGGGCGACCCGGAAGGCGTACCCCACGTGGTGGCGGAGCTGCGCAAGATCGTAACCAGCGGCCTGCCCACCTTCGGCATCTGCTTCGGTCACCAACTGCTGGGCCTGGCCCTGGGCGGTAAAACCTACAAGCTGAAGTTCGGGCACCGTGGCGGCAATCAGCCGGTCATTGAGCTGGCCACCGGCCGGGTGGACATCACCTCGCAGAACCACGGGTTTGCCGTGGACATCAAGAGCCTGCCCTCCGACGTGGAAACCACCCACATCAATCTCAACGACAAGACCAGCGAAGGACAGCGCCATAAGAAGCTGCCCGTGTTCTCCGTCCAGTATCACCCTGAGGCCGCCCCCGGCCCCAACGACGCCTTCCACCTCTTCGACCGTTTCGTGAAGATGGTGGATCAGGCGCGATGAAATCTGACCAGGAACTCTACCGCCGCCTGCGAGGAATGACGCCGGACCAGCTCTGGCGCGAGGAAGTACCCCGCTTCAACAAGGCGTCACCTGCGGAACGCATCAAAGGAGTCTCCGTCATCCGCGCCGTGGGTGTGGCCTTCGCCGGGACGGGTAGCGCGGAACAAAAGGCGGAAGTGCGAAGCTGGCTGATGCGCCTGCTGAACGATCCCGCGGAAAAAATCCGGCGCTATGCCCTGGCCGCCCTGCCCAAGATCGGTGCGGGCGCCGCGGCGGAACACTCCTTGATCACCCTGCTGAAGAGCACACCGAGCGCGCGTGAAAAAATGTCTGCCGGCCGGGCCCTGGACAAAATCGGCGGACCGGCCACCCTGAAGGCGCTCCAGGGCACCCCCGATCTGCCGCCCCAGACCGAGCAGAAAGTGAAAGCCCGGGTCATCCGCGCCGAACAACCCAGCACGCTGCTGCTGGATCGCAGCATCGCGCAGTACCAACGGTTGCGCATTCATCTGCGGGGCCGCCGCGGCCTGGAAAACCTGGTGCGCGAGGAAGCCGAAGAAACGCTGGTGAAAAGCGGCCGCTTCCGCCTGCTGGACACGCAACGCGGGTGCGTGGCCCTTTCACCGCGGGCCCCATTCCGCCTGTCCGACCTCTACCGGCTGCGCTGCTTCGGCACGGTGGGACTCGTGCTCGACCTGGTCCCGCACACCGATGCCATTCGCTCCGCCGGCAAACTGGCCGCCGCCATCACCTCCCCGCGAGCCCGCTATCTGTTCTCCACCCTCACCGAGGGCACCCCCCGCTACCGGCTGGAATTCGCTGGCAAAGGCCATCAGCGCGGGGCCGTGCATTTGATCGCCAACCGCGCCTTCGCCCTGTGCCCGGACATGCTGAACGATCCGCGCCAGGCCACATGGTCGGTGGACCTGCACGAAACCCCGCACGGTATTTCCGTGGAATTGCGGCCGCGCCTCTCGCCCGACCCGCGCCTGTACTACCGCACTGATGATGTGGATGCGGCGTCCCACCCGCCCCTGGCCGCGGCCATGGCCCGGTTGGCGGGGGTCACCCCGAATGACGTGGTGTGGGATCCCTTCTGCGGCTCCGGCCTGGAGTTGGTCGAGTGTGCTCTGCGCGGCAGGGCGCGTCAACTGATCGGCACCGACCTCAGCCCGGAAGCGCTGGCCATCGCGGATGCCAATTGGAAGGCCTCCGGCCTCAAAACGCCCGCCACCTTTGCCTGCTGCGATTTTCGCGAGACCGCGCGTTTGCCTAACCTGGGGCCCGGCCACGTCTCGTTGATCATCACCAACCCGCCACTGGGCCGGCGTATTCGCCTGCCGGATCCAACCGCCTTCTTCACCGAATTTTTCACCGTCGCCGCGCGCGCCCTGCAGCCCGGCGGCCGCTTGGTGTTCATTAATCCGGTGCGTGTGGAGTCGCGCGATCCCACCCTGGTACTGGAATCACGGCAGGTGGTGGATTTGGGTGGCTTCGATGGCCGGCTCGAAGTGTGGCGAAAAAGCGCGGTCGCTCGTTCGATCGCCCCGGCGCCGCGCCCCACCGCACCTGCGCCCGCTCCCCGCCGCAAGCCTCAGGCGGAGGCCCAGCCGTGGTACAGTGCGGTGGCCAAACGCAAGAAAACGCGTTGATCCATCATCGCGGCGCGAAATGGATTGCGCCCTACCTTCAGTAGCACGTTGCGCGAGTTTCGAAACCCGACCCACACATCCGAAACTCTTCTCCGCGCCCTCCGCGTCTCTGCGGTGAAATCTTCGCCCTAATCCCAGCGCGGGCCCGGGCGTGGCTTGCCGCGATGCGGCGGTCCGCCGAACGGGCGCTTGTGAAATCCGCCCGGCCGCGGGGCCCCCGGTCCGCGCGCATGGCCGCGGCCCATGCCGTGGGTCGGGTCCTGCTCCAGCACGGCGCGCACCTGGCGGCCATGAAATTCGGTGCGGTTCAAATTGGGCAGGATGAGCTGGGCCGATTCGGAGGACACTTCAAACACGCTGTCCTGGTCCATGATGCGAATGCGGCCCACCTTTAATTTGGGGCCCGGAGTGGCGCGGTTGATCACGGCAATGAGCAGCGGCGGGGTCAGTCCGTTGCGGCCGCCGATGTTCATGCGCAGGCGAACCACATCGCCCACCAAAGGCTCACCCACCGGTACCGTGCGTTCCGGACGCGGTCCGCGATCGGGGCGATCCGACCGATCCAAGCGGTCGTGCTGGCGCGGTACATTCAGGTCCGAGGCCTGGCGGTAGTAGTCCAGGAAGCGGGACAGGTCGCGCAGGGCAAAACGTTTGATCAGTTCGTCGCGGGACATGTCGCCCAACATTTCGTTGATCTTGGGCAGGAAAGCGTCGATCTGGCCGTCCCCGACTTCCATGGCCTTGATGCGTTCCAGCTGGGCCAGCAACTGGGCTTCGCATACCTCGCGCCCGCTGGGCACCATCTTGTATTCGAAGCGCTTGTTCATGATGCGTTCGATGGCGCGGATCTTGTAGTCCTCGCGCATGTGCACCAGCACAATGGAAACCCCCGCCTTGCCGGCGCGCCCGGTGCGCCCGCTGCGGTGGGTGTAGACATCGGGATCGCCGGGCAGATCGAAATTCACAATGTGGGTGAGATCATCCACGTCCAGCCCGCGCGCGGCCACATCGGTGGCGACCAGGATCTGCACCGTGCGGGCGCGGAAGCCCCGCATCACGCGATCACGCTGGTCCTGGGAGAGATCCCCGTGCAGGGTGTCCGAATTGTAGCCGTCCGCCGCCAGTTTGGCCGCCACGTCCTGGGTCTCCTGACGGGTGCGGCAGAACACAATGCCGTAAAACCCGGGCCGGGCATCAATGATGCGCTTCAAGGCCTGGTAGCGGTCGCGCGCGTGCACGGTGTAGCACTCATGGGTCACGTTGTCCGCCATGGCGCCGCGCTTGCCCAGGATGATCTCCTCCGGATCCTTCATGTACTTGCCGGCCATGGAAGCCACCTGTTTGGGCATGGTGGCGGAGAACAACAGGGTGCGCGCCTGCTCCGGCACGTCCTTCAAGATGGATTCCAGTTCCTCCTGGAAACCCATGTTGAGCATTTCGTCGGCCTCGTCCAGGACCACGCGTTGCACCTGTTCGAGCCGCACGTTGCCGCGGCGCATCAGGTCGTTCAGCCGACCGGGAGTGGCGACCAGAATGTGGACCCCGCGTTCCAGGCTGCGCATCTGGGTGTGGATGGGCGCGCCGCCATACACGGGTAGCACGCGCAGATGGGGGGCAAAACGACCAAAATCCGCCAGATCCTTGGCGATTTGCACGCACAGTTCACGCGTCGGGGCCAGGACCAGAGCCTGGATGTGGGGCTTGGCCGGATCGGTCAGCTGCAGCAGCGGCAGCCCGAAGGCGGCGGTCTTGCCGGTACCGGTCTGAGCCAGGGCCACCAGATCGCGCTGCCCTTTGAGCAGCAGCGGGATGACCTTCTCCTGCACCGGGGTAGGTGTTTCGAAGCCCAGTTCCGTCACGCCCTTCAACAAGGCCGGTGACAATTCAAAGTCGGTAAAGCTACTCATAGGGCAAGGGTGTACCGCCTCCGCGGCCCGGGCGCGAACCATTTCGGCGCTCACGGCACGTCGATGGGCGCGGCCGGCCCGATAATTTTCATAAAAAACATCGCATGGGCAGAATGCTAAAAACGAATCAACATCGTGGCAATCCACGCCCATGTTCCTGACCTTGCCACTTTCCAATCATTGGAAACTGGCATATAAGCCACTTCCAACGATTGGAAAAATACGTGTTCGCCACCGTGCCTTGTCAGACCGGTGCGGATTCACCCAATTTGCGGCGTGAAAGATCTACCGAGGAGACTCCGCGTGAAGAATGCTGTTCCCGTTCTTATCCTGCCCGGGCTTCTGATGATAGCCGGTTGCGGTGGCAAAGCCCCGGCTCCGCCCCCCCCGCCGCCCGTGCCCGTGGTGGCTTCCGAAGTCATCGTGCGCGACCAGCTCATCTACCTGGAAAACATCGGCCAGTCCCTGGGCGCCCAAGATGTGCAAATCCGGGCCCGCGTGGAGGGCGTGCTGGAATCCATGCACTTCAGCGAGGGCAGCTTCGTCAAGAGCAACGACCTGCTCTATGTCATCGATCCCCGCACCCTGGAAGCGAGTCTGGAGCAGACCAAGGGCAGCCTGGCCCAGGCTGAATCGATGCTCGACAAGGCCCGCCGGGATGTCAGCCGGCTGCAACCACTATGGGAAAAGAACGCCATCTCGCGGCAGACCCTGGACGATGCCCTAGCCGCCGAGCGCTCAGCCAAGGCGGGGGTCGACTCCGCGCGGGCCGCCCTCGATACGACACAGATCCAGCTGGGTTATGCCAAAATCTATGCCCCCATGGACGGCCTGGTCGGCAAAACCGAAGTCCGGCCCGGCAACCTGGTGGGCCGCGGGGAAAGCACCCTGCTGACCACCATGTCCAGCATCGACCCCATCCACTACCGCTTTAGTATCAGCGAAAAGGATTACCTGGAATGGCGGCGCCAGCGTCCGGATGACGACGACGCCCGCAAGGACTCCAACGGCATTTTCGAACTCATCCTGGCTGATGGCGCCGTGCATGCATACCGCGGCAGTGTGGTGTTCGCCGACCGCAACGTGGACCCCGCCACCGGCACCCTGCTCATTGAGGTGGCCTTCCCCAACCCCGATCGGCTGGTCCGCCCCGGCCAGTTCGGGCGGGTTCGGGTGCCGATCAAGCAGTTGCCGGGCGCCATCCTGGTGCCCCAGCGGGCCGTGGTGGAACTGCAAGCCAACTACTCCGTGTTTGTGGTGCGGCCAGATAACACGGTGGAATTCCGCAAAGTCACCCCCGGCCCCACGGTGGATAACCTGCGCGTCATCACCTCCGGCTTGAGCGTGGGTGAAAATGTCGTGGTGGAAGGCATCCAGAAGTTGCAGAACAACACCCCGGTGGCCCCCACCTTCCGGCCGATCGTAACCGCCCCGCAACCCGCCGTTACCGAGTAAGCCATGGCCCAATTCTTCATCCGCCGGCCCATCGTGGCCATGGTGATTTCCATCCTGATCGTCATGGTCGGGGTGCAAACCCTGCTCAAACTGCCCATCGAGCAGTATCCGCAACTGGCCCCGCCCAACATTCAAGTCACCGCCACCTATCCGGGCGCCAGCGCCGAGGTGGTCGAGCAGTCCGTGGCCACACCCATCGAGCAGCAGGTCAACGGCGTGGACAACATGCTCTACATGAAGTCGCTGAATTCCAGCGACGGACGCATGCTGCTGAACGTGACCTTCCAGGTCGGCATGAACCTCGACACGGCCAATACGCTGACCCAGAACCGGGTGGCCCAGGCCCAGTCGCGACTGGCCCAGGAAGTGATCGCCCAGGGCGTCACGGTCAAGAAGGTCAACCCCAGCATCCTCATGGTGGTGTCGGTCTATTCACCGGGCGGCACTTACGACGACCTGTTCCTGAACAACTACGCCGTACTGAATGTGAAGGATGCCCTGCTGCGCGTGCCCGGCATCTCCCAGGTGGACTTGGCGGGCGGGGCGGAATACGGCATGCGCATCTGGCTGCAGCCGGACAAGCTGGCCAAGCTGGGACTGACCCCGGCCGATGTGATCAGCGCCATCAAGGAGCAGAACCTGCAGGCCCCGGCGGGCCAGATCGGCGGGGCGCCCTCCCCGGCCAACCAGGAGTTCACCTTTACCGTGCGCGCGCCTGGACGCTTGTCCAGCCCGGAGGAATTCGGCGAGATCCTCGTCCGCTCCACCGACGACGGACGTATGGTCCGGGTCAAGGATGTGGCCCGCCTCGAACTGGGCGCGGAATTCTACAAATCGTTCGGCCGCTACAACGGCAAGCCGGCCGGCGTGCTGCTGCTCTATATGCTGCCCGGAGCCAACCAGGTGGAAAGCGCGCACGGCATTTATCAGGCGCTGAACGATCTGAAGAAGTTCTTCCCGGCCGACGTGGATTTCGCCATCACCTACGACTCCACGCCCGCCGTGGAAGCCTCCATCGAGGAAATTGTCCACACCCTGTTTGAGGCCGTCATCCTGGTCGTGCTGGTGGTGTTCATCTTCCTGCAGAACGCGCGCGCCACCCTGATCCCGTTGCTGGCCGTGCCGGTTTCGCTCATCGGCACCTTCGCACTGTTTCCCGCCCTGGGTTTCTCCATCAACACCCTGTCCATGTTCGGCATGGTGCTGGCCATCGGCATCGTGGTGGATGACGCCATCGTGGTGGTGGAAGCGGTGATGCACCACATTGAGCACGGCAAGTCGCCGCGCGAGGCCACCGAGCAGGCCATGAAGGAAGTGTCCGGCCCCATCGTCGGCGTCTCGTTGGTCATGGCCGCGGTATTCGTCCCCGTGGCCTTCATCGGCGGCCTGACCGGCCGGCTCTACCAGCAGTTCGCCCTCACCATCGCGGTGTCGGTGCTGATCTCCGCCTTCAACGCATTGTCCCTGAGCCCCGCCCTGGCCTCTCTCCTGCTCAAGCCGAATGACATCAACAAATCGCCCCTGCGCCTGCTCTACAAGGGCTTCAACCACGTCTTCGGCGCCACCACCCGCGGCTACCTCGGGCTAACCAGCGCGCTGGTCCGCAAGGCGGCCCTGAGCCTGGTCCTGATCGCGGTGGTAGGCGTGGGCGGCGGCGGATTGGCCCGACTGATTCCCGGCGGCTTCGTTCCCATTGAAGACCAGGGCATCCTGCTGGCCAACATGCAGCTGCCCCCGGCCGCCTCCATGGAGCGCACCTCGGTGGTGGCGGAGCGCGTGGAGCAGATCCTGCGCGACACACCCGGCGTGGAGTCGTTCAACGTCATCGGCGGCATGTCCTTCCTCAGCGGCACCTTCGCCCCCAACGCAGCCTCGTTCTTCATCCGCCTGAAACCGTGGGACGAACGCACCACCCCGGAAACGCGCCTGCGCGGCCTCATGCAAAGCTTGGGCCGCAACCTGCGCGCCATCCCGGAAGCGATCGCCTTCCCCTTCGTGCCCCCCACCCTGCCCGGCTTCGGCGCCTCGGGCGGCTTCAACCTGTTGCTGCAGGATCGCAGCGGCAATCTGTCCGTGGCCGAGCTGGGAGCCCAGGCCCGCGCCTTCATGGCCGAGGCCAGCAAACGTCCCGAACTGACCCAGCTGTTCACCTCCTTCGATCCCGGGGTGCCGCAGGTGGCGCTCGACGTGGACCGCGAAAAAGCCCGCACCCTGGGCGTGCCCATCACCGACGTGTTCTCCACCCTGCAGGCCTCGCTGGGCGGGGCCTACGTGAATGACTTCAACCGGTTCGGACGCCTCTATCGGGTGTTCGTGCAGGCGGAGTCGGACTACCGTCAGAAGCCGGAGGACATCGGCCAGTTCTACGTGCGCAGCCGCACCACCGGAGCCATGATCCCGCTCTCCACCCTGGTCAAAACCACCCCCGACGCAGGCGCGGAAATGACGGTGCGCTACAACCTGTTGCGCTCGGTCGACATCTCCGGCCAGGCCGGACCCGGCTTCAGCTCCGGCCAGGCCATGCAGGCCATCGAGGAAGTGGCGGCACAGGTCCTGCCGCGCGAGATGAGCTACGAATTCACCGGACTGTCCTACCAGGAAAAGACCGCGCCCAACCCCATGCCGACGTTCATCCTGGCCGTGGTCTTCGTCTTTCTGCTGCTGGCCGCGCTCTACGAGAGCTGGTCGCTGCCGTGGAGCGTGCTGCTGATCACGCCCGCCGTCATCCTGGGCGCCATGCTCGGAGTGTACGTGGGCAAGTTTGACAACAATGTGTTCGTGCAGATCGGCCTGATCATGCTGATCGGGTTGGCGGCCAAGAACGCCATCCTCATCGTGGAGTTCGCCAAGATGCAGCACGATCAGGGCAAGGACCTGATCACCGCGGCCATCGAATCGGCGCGCCTGCGCTTCCGCCCCATCCTGATGACCGCCTTCTCCTTTATCCTGGGCGTGGTCCCGCTCATGCTGGCCACCGGCTCCGGCGCCAACTCGCGCCGCATGATGGGCATCGCGGTGTTCTCGGGCATGCTGGTGGCCACCGTCATCGGCGTATTCCTGACCCCGGCCTTTTTCGTGATCGTGGAGCGTCTGGCCGGCAAGAAAAAGAAGCCGGCCGAATCCGCCGCGCCTACGCCGGAAGGAGGCGTGTCATGAAGCTGCGCCACCTGATCGCGCTGCCCCTGCTGGCCGTGGCCGGCTGCGCCACCGGGCCGGATTACCAGCGCCCGGACCTGCCTGTGCCCGCCGCCTGGCGCACCGGGGAACCGACGACCAACGCTCTCGCCGAATTGGGTTGGGCCCAGCTCTACCGCGACCCGGTGCTGACCAACCTGATCCAGGTCGCGCTGGTCAACAACAAGGACCTCCAGATCGCGGCGGCCCGGGTGGACGAGGCCCTGGCGGCCTATCGCATCCAGCGCGCCGCCCTCTTCCCCGCGATCAACGCGGCAGGCGATTTCACCACCGCGCGGGTGGGCAACCTGCCGCCCGCCCCCGGCGCGGAGGCGGACCAGTACAACCTGTTCGGCCAGCTCTCCTACGAGCTCGACGTGTGGGGCCGGGTGCGCCGCGTAAAGGAGTCCGCCCTGGCCCAGGCCCTGGCCACCGAGGATGGCCGCCGCACCGTGCAGATCGGATTGGTGGCCAGCGTGGCCTCCACCTACTTCAACCTGCGCGCGCTCGACCGCCAGCTGGAGATTGCGCAGGAAACACTGGCTTCGCGCAGCAACTCGCTGGATTTGACCCAGATCAAGTTCGACGGCGGGAACGGCATCGTGTCCGAACTCGACGTGGCCCAGGCCGAAACCCAGGTGGCATCCGCGCAATCGGCCATCGCCAGCCTGCAGCGCCAGGTGGCGCTGACCGAACATGCCTTGAGCGTGTTGCTGGGCAACAACCCGGGCCAGATCGAGCGCGGGCAAAGCCTGGCCGAGCAGTGGCTGCCCGACGACCTGCCCGCAGGCCTGCCCTCCGACCTGCTGCTGCGCCGGCCCGACGTGCGCGCCGCCGAACAACAGCTGATCGCCGCCAACGCCAACATCGGGGCCGCGCGGGCCGCCTATTTTCCGGCCATCTCCCTGACCGGCGCCCTGGGCCTGCAGAGCGAGGACTTGGGCGACCTGTTCGACTCCAGCCTGTCCAAGGCCTGGAGCTTCCAGCCCTCCATCACCGCACCCATCTTCAACGCCGGCCGCATCCGGGCCGGGGTCCGGGTGGCGGAGGCGCAACGGCAGGGCGCACTGGCCAATTACGAAAAGAGCATCCAGAATGCCTTCCGTGAGGTGGACGACACCCTGGTCAGCATCGCCCGCATTCGTGAGCAACTGATAGCCGATGAGGCGGTGGTGAAGGCCGAGCGCCGCCGCCTGGAGCTTTCCAACTTACGCTATGAGGGCGGCGTGGCCAGCTTCAGCGATGTGTTGGATGCCCAGCGTTTTCTATTCAGCGCCGAACTGACCGCGGTGCAGACTCGCAATGCACTGCTCAACACGACCGTCCAGCTCTACAAGGCGCTGGGCGGAGGATGGAACCAACCATGAAAAGCGGGCAGATCATCAAGCTGTGCAAGAACCTGTCGCGCCCCTATCGCGTCACCAACGGCGACCGTTTCCGGCTCAAGGATTTCGATCCTGGCGCCACGGGCGATTTCAAACGCGAGGACAAACCACGCGCCCAGGCGGCGCTGGCCGACGGCATCGCGACCCTGTCCGAAATGCAGGACAAGCTGTACGCCCAGGACAAGTGGTCGGTCCTGCTGATTTTCCAGGCCATGGATGCGGCGGGCAAGGATGGGGCCATCAAGCACGTGATGTCGGGTATCAACCCGCAGGGCTGTCAGGTGGCCTCCTTCAAGGCGCCCTCCAACGAGGAGCTCGACCACGACTTCCTGTGGCGCTGCCAGAAGCACCTGCCCGAACGCGGCCGCATCGGCATCTTCAACCGCTCGTATTACGAGGAAACCCTGGTGGTGCGCGTGCATCCGGAATTCCTGGTCCGCCAGCGGCTGCCCGCGAAGCACCTGGACAAGTATATCTGGCCGGAACGCTTCAAGGATATCCGCGGCTTCGAGCGCTACCTGAACAACAACGGCACCATCGTGCGGAAATTCTTCCTCAATGTGTCGCGAGCCGAGCAGAAAAAGCGCTTTCTGGAACGCATCGAACAGCCGGAAAAGAACTGGAAGTTTTCCGCCGCTGACGTGAAGGAGCGTGGGTTCTGGAAGGACTACATGGCCGCCTACGAGGACATGATCCGCAACACCGCCACCCCGGAATCCCCGTGGTACGTGGTGCCCGCCGACAACAAATGGTTCACGCGTATGGTGGTGGCGTCCGCCGTGATTGATGCCCTGGACTCCCTGAACCTCAAATATCCCGTCATTGATGCCGAGCAACGCCGACAACTGGGCGCGGCCCGGAAGGCCTTGCTGGCTGAATAGCGGGAACTCATGAAGCTGCTGTCGTACCTTGATCCGGTGGATTCGCTGGCCGAAATCCTGTTCGGCCTGATCATGGTGCTGACCTTCACCCTGGCCGCGGGCTTCGTGGCCGGAGAAGGCGCGGCTGGCGTGCGGGATCTGCTGATTGCCACCCTCGGTTGCAACATCGCATGGGGCATCATTGACGGGGCCATGCACATCATCACCGCCCTCATGCAGCGCGGCCATCGCATGCGCTTTATCGCCGCCATCCAATCCGCCCCCGACCACGCCACCAAACGGCGCCTCGTGGCCGCGGAGATGGAGGAGTCCCTGGGCGCCCACATCACGGAGGCCGAACGCGAAGCCATACACCAGACCATCGTCAGCATGGCCAGCCATGCCCGCCCCGGCGACTTACGGGTCACCCGGGAGGATTGGATGGGTGCGCTCAACTGCTTTCTGCTCGTGGTGCTGACCACCCTGCCCGCGGCTGTTCCCTTCCTGATCATCCGCGATAATCCCAACAAGGCGCTGCGCTGGTCGAATTTCCTGCTCGCCGCCATGCTATTCGTGGTGGGCTATCTGTGGGCCCGATTCGCGGGCCTGCGTCCCTGGCTTTCCGCCTTTGTTTTCCTGGTCATCAGCCTTCTTCTGGTCGGGGTGGCCATAGGATTGGCAGCGTAACCTAGTCACTCAAGGATCAATAAAATGAAGCATACGCAACGCCTGTCGATCTGGCTGCTGCTGATGGCCATGTCCCCAATTGCCGATACCGCATTAGCAGCCACCGTGGTTGATAAGCCGGAGGCCAGGGTATGGCCACGCTATCCCGCCATCTCCCCGGACGGAAAGTCCATCGCCTTCGCCCTGGGCGGCCAACTTTGGCTGGTGGACGCGAACGGCGGCGAGGCCACCCCGCTCACCAGCAGCGACTTCTACGCCACTCGCCCGGTGTGGTCGCCCGACGGCCAGAGCATCGCCTTTGCCTGCAAGCGCAATGGGAACTTTGATGTCTTTGTCGCCGCCGCTGAAGGGGGTACCCCGCGCCGCCTGACCTACCACTCGGCGGACGATTTGCCGTACGCCTTCTCCGCCGACGGCCGCACGATCTACTTCAGCTCATCCCGCATCGGCAGCCCGGAGAGCGAACTGGTGGGGGCCTACCACAAGAGCACCCAGCTCTACACCGTCCCGGCCGCCGGAGGCCTGGTGACGTTGCTCCTGCCCACGCCCGCGCTGGACGTGGCGATCAGCCCGGACGGGAAAATGCTGGTCTACGACAACTGCCCCGTGGTCGAGAACGAGTGGCGCAAAGGCGCGGTCTCGGATGGCACACGTGACCTGTGGCTCTACGACCTCGCCACCGGAAAACATCGCCAGCTGACCACTAACCGCGGCGAGGACCGGGACGGATTCTTCGCCCCCGACGGCCAAAGCATTTACTACCTCAGCGAACAGGCGGGCGACAGCTTCAACGTCTGGCAACTCGGTCTCGAGGCCGGCGACGCGCCGCAACAGATCACCCACCACCAGGGGCGCCCGGTCCGCTTCGTGAGTGTGGCCCGGGACGGCACGCTGGCCTACGCCTACGACGGAGTGATCTGGTGCCGAGACGCGAAAGGCGGCGAGGCCCGTCCGCTGGACCTGCGAATCCGCCAGTCGCCCCTGGTTTCCGGCGCCTTCTCCACCAGCGCCAATCCCTACGTGTCGGAGATCGCCATCCGGCCCGATGGTTCAGAGGTGGCCATCGTGGCCCGCGGCGAAATCTATGCCGTCTCCACCGACAGCGGTCGGGCGCGCCGCATCACCAGCACCCCGGCCTTCGAGCAACACATCAGCTTCAGCCCGGATGGTCGCCGCCTGCTCTATGCCAGCGAACGCGACGGCGCCTCGGAGATCTACGAGATGGCCCTGCCCGATGGACGCACCGGCTTCACCGTCCCCGGCGGACTCGATGAAAAACGAATCATCGCCAGCAAGGTCGACCTGCTTTTCCCCGCCTATGCACCGGACGGCCAGCACATCGCCTTCTTCGAGAACCGCAACTGCATCAAGGTCTGGGACCGCACGTCCGGCTCCACCGTGACCGCGCTCCCGACCGGCCACGTCTACAGCTACATTGACGGGGACCTCAGCTTCAACTGGTCACCGGACGGACGCTATATCCTGGCCAACGTGGGCTCCATCGCAGGGGACCTTGATGTCGCCCTGTGCGACGCCAGCGGGAAGAAGGCCCCGGTGAATCTGTCCCAAAGCGGCTACGCCAACATGAACCCCGAGTTCCTCCCCGACGGACAATCTGTTCTCTGGACCAGCGACCGGATGGGGCTACGCGGTGCGGACGGCACGGGCGGCCAGATGGATCTGTTTATCGCCCACCTGACGCAGGAGGCCTATGACGCCTTCCGCCTGGCCCGCTCCGGGGTCGACCATCCGGCCACGACCGAAAAGGTCCCGACCAACCAGACCGACGCAACCTGGCAGCCGCAGACCGACGGCATCCAGCACCGTCTCACCCGCCTCACGCCTTCCTCGCTGGCGGCAGTTCTCTTCACCAAGGCGTTGCCCGGCGGACGCGAACTGGTGCTGGTGGGCTTGAACAACGCCATGCAACTGGTGGGCTATCGCGTGGGCCTGACCAGCGACTCCTTCCAGCAGATTTTCGCCAAGCCACCCTCCGTCGTGGCCATGAGCATGGCCCCCGGCGGCGATGCCCTGTACGGAGTCGGGCCGGCCGGAATTGAACGCATCTCCCTGACCGACGGCCGCTCAAGCGCCATCCCCTTCGAAGCCCTATTGGACTATGATCCGCGGGGCGAAATGGCCTGGCTGTTCCAGCACTGCTGGCAGATGACCAAGCTCAAGTTCTACCAGCCCGCCATGCACGGTCGGGACTGGGATGCGCTCCGCGCCGACTACCGCCGCTACCTGCCCGGCCTCCAGCAATGGGAGGATTTCTGCGATCTGATGGGTGAGCTGGCGGGCGAGCTGAACGCCTCGCACATGGGCTGTTTCTGGCTGCACCAGCCCCCTCTGGCCGATCGCACCGCCGGGCTCGGCATCTACCCGGACTATGATTTCGCCGGACCGGGCGTGAAGGTGAAGGAAATCCTGGCCGGCGGGCCCTGCGACCTCGCCAGCAAGCCCATCGCGTCGGGCTCTGTCATCACCGAACTCGATGGCGTTCCGGTCCTCCACACCGAGCAACTGAGCGCCCTGCTGAACCGCAAAGCCGGAATCCCGGTCGAACTGGCGGTGACGAGCAAGCCGGGAACGGCCCCGGCCCGCGTGGTGGTCAACCCCATCGACGTGGAGACGGAAAAGGCGCTGGCCATTGATCACTGGATGGCGCGCCGCCGGGCCATGACCGAGAAGCTGTCCGGGGGCCGGCTGGGCTATCTCTACCTCTCGGAAATGAATCAGGAAAATTACCAGCGCGCCGTGGATTACACCTTCGGTGAAGGCCGCGACAAGGAGGGGCTGGTGATTGACATCCGCTACAACGGCGGCGGCAATCTCCACGACCAGCTGGTCACCCTCTTCACCGGGGAAGTCACGGCCGACTTCTATGCGCGGGATGGTTATCACGCCAGCCGCATCCCCAAGGACCGCTGGGGCAAACCCAGCATCCTGATCGCCAACGGCTCCAGCTACTCGGACGGCAGCATCTTCCCCCATCTCTACCAGCGCTTGAAGATCGGCCCCATCGTGGGCGCCCGCGTCCCGGGCACCGGCACCGCCGTGTGGTGGATGGAGCTACTCAACAGCGACATCAAGTACGGCATCCCGCAACTGGGCGCGAAGGACCAGGAGACCGGCTGGTACGAGAACAGCGAAATCGTTCCGGATATCCTGGTGTATAACACTCCGGACGAGGTGGCGGCCGGACATGACGCGCAACTGGAGGCAGCCGTGACGCGTTTGCTGAACGATCTGCCGCCCACCGGGGCCAGGAAGAAGTAGAGGACGAGGAACACATGAAACTACCGGAAGATCCAGGACGCGATTTCCCCTTCTACCAAGGCGTTCCCGTCGCGCTGACCGGCGCCCAGTGGTGGCTGCTGCTCGCGCTGGTCGCGGTGGCCTTCGCCCTGCTCATCGCGCCCATCCCCTGGCCGGGCGGTGAGCTGGGGGCATTTGTCCCGGCCGTATTGTTCCCGCTCATTCCTCTGGCGGGTCTGGCGTGGGTCAGCAAGGGAAAGGCCGGGCGCCTGTTTGGCCCCGTTGGTTTGCGTGAAATCAAACTCATGATCCTGTTCGCCCTGCTGAATATTGCCGTCACCATGACCGTCGGTGGCATCGTCCGGGCCACCTTGGGCGCGGCCGCCAATCCGGCTATGGCCACGGCCAACAACCTCTCGTCCGTCGGCCTAGCGATCTTCCTCTCCAAAACCGCGGTGCAACTGGTGGGCGAAGAAGTGCTGACCATGCTTCCGCTGCTGGCCATCCTGCATGTCCTGGTGACCCGCGCCGGATTGGGTCGTTCGGCCGCCCTGGTCTGGGCCTGGCTGGGTTCGGCGGTCCTGTTCGGCCTGGTGCATCTGTCGACCTACCACTGGGATTTTGCGCAATGCCTGCTCATCATCGGCACGGCGCGCCTGGTGCTGTCCCTGGCCTATATCAAAACCAAGAATCTGTGGGTCAGCACGGGTGCACACATCCTGAATGACTGGTTCTTGATCATGATCAATGTGGCTGGATCGAAGTTGATCCAGCCCTGATGCGAGTGAATCATATAAGGATCCAACATGGAGAACATCTGCCGAATCCCCCTGATGACCACCGTCCTGCTGCTGGCCGCCGGATGCACCTCCATGCGCGACAGCACGCCCATCCGCGATGAAGTCGCGGACAAGGGCATCACGCTGACCCGCGGCCTGCCCAAAAAGCTGCCCGGCAAGACCGCGCCGGTGCCCGATGCCCAATATGTAGTGGTCAATGCCGACTCCGGAATCGTGGTGCTGGCCGATTTCGCCAATCCGATTCCCTTCGTGAACGAGTTGGTGGTCGGCAGGTGGAATCAGCACAAGGCCAACCAGTTCAAGGATCACCTGTCCCAGGTGGACCCTTACCTCATTGCCACCGAGCGGTTGGCCGGCAGTCCGTTGCTCGGAGCACACACGAATGCCCTGCACCTCATGCCCCTGGTCTACATGATGGAATGTGAGGACGGGCGCTACCGCTTGACCCTGGTCTTCCGGGTGGAAGGCAATACCTGGCTGGGTCGCTACCTGTACCACCTGCCCACCACGTACACCGTCGCCGAGATGAAATCGGAGGCACCGCTGGCCATGGAAACCCTGCGCGAGGAGTTGGTGACAGGCTGCGACACGCTGCGCAACCTGATGGAGCGGGATGCCCGGGGTGAATGGGCTCACCCGGGGGCCAAGGTGGATATCGGCAGCTATCATCTAGTGGGGGCCGACATGCTGGGCCTGCTGCCGGCGCACCTGGTGCAGTACCGGAACGCCGAATTGCTGGAGGAAGGGCAGGATTACGCGGTGGTCCGTTCGCGGGGCGATCTGAAGGCCGCCGGCAACGCCGGGGCCCTGGTCTTCGGCGTCCACTACTTCCGCAAGGATCAACTCCACACCTTCAAGAAGCAGCAATCCGCCCTGTGACGTCATTCCACCGCATCGCGATGACGACGGAAATCCATTCAAGAACCGCGTTGCTTCTGCGCATCCTGCGTATCCCGCTCGTCTCCATCCTGGTGCTCTACTTCAGTTTGTACCATGTGAACGCAACCGGCGTTATCTTCATGGTGACGACCGCCAAAGGGCTGGTGCAACCCCTGGTTGTTGGTTTGTTGACCGTGGCCAACATGCTGCTCGTGTATGTGAGCTTCGCGTATTTCGTGGAACGCCGAACCGTTGGCGAACTGGCCCTGCCGCGCATGGGTCGCGAACTCGGCCTGGGCCTGGCGCTCGGCTTTGGCCTGATGACCGCCTGTGTTTTGATCGCAAATTTCCTGGGCGTCTATCGGGTTGAGGGTCTTGCCAGCTGGCACAACCTGATGCCGACCGGGGTTGCGCTATCGCTACCTTTTTTCGAGGAGCTGGCGTTTCGCGGCGTGGTGTTCCGCATCCTCGAGCAAAAGTTCGGGAGCTGGGTGGCACTGGCTCTCTCCTCCCTGGTGTTCGGCGGCGTGCACTTTGCCAACGGCGGGGAAACCCTCGCCGGCGTCGCGTCGATCGCTTTTGTATACGGTCCGCTGCTGACCGCGCCCTTTATGGTCACCCGTCGCCTGTGGGTGAGCATCGGACTTCACGGGGCCTGGAACTACACGATGGGCAAGGTTTTCTCCGTTTCCGTCTCCGGTGTAGCCACGCCGGGCCTGTTCAAAAGCACCTTGGAAGGCCCGAACCTGCTCACCGGCGGCCACGCCGGCATGGAGGGCTCATTGATCGGCATCCTGGTGGGTGTCGTGGCCACCGTGGTATTGCTGATACTGGCAGTCCGGCGCGGCCACATCGTGCCACCCGCGCGGGCACGTTAACGACAGAGGGCACGACGGAGCGTACCCCTCCGGTCGTCCACCCCCGGGAACCCGACCTACATCGCCTCCAACTCCTTGCCCTTGGTCTCCTGCACCCACTTCAACACGAACACGAACGACAGGGCGGCGAAGGCGGCGTAGACCGCGTAGGAAATGCCCAACCCTAGATGCTGGGACATGGCCGGGAAGCTGGTGGAGACCAGGAAGTTGGCCACCCACTGGATGCCGGCCCCGAGCGAGAGCGCGGCGGCCCGGATCTTGTTGTTGAACATCTCGCCCAACAGCACCCACACCACCGGCCCCCACGAGCAGCCGAAGAAAAACACGTAGAGATTCGCCGCCACCAGGGCCAGACGTCCCATGCCGGTGGAAAGCACCGGCGAGCCGCTGGCGTCGAGCGTGGCCGTGGTGAAGCACCAGGCCATGAGACCGAGAGTGAGCGCCATGCCGATAGAGCCGATGAGCAGCAGGGGCTTACGGCCCAGACGATCCACCAGGGCCATGGCGATCAGGGTGGTCACGATGTTGGTCATGCCGGTCAACATGGTCACATAGAGGGCGTTTTGCTCCGTGAAGCCCACCGACTGCCACAGCGCGCTGCTGTAGTAAAAGATCACATTGATGCCGACAAATTGCTGGAACACGGAGAGCAGCATGCCCACCCAGACGATGGGGAGCAGACCCAGCGCCGGCCCGCGCAGGTCGGAGAACCGGGGCTTGCCCTCGCGCGCCGACTTGGCCCGTATCTCGTCCAGCTTCTCCGTCGCCTCGGCCCGACCCAACACTTTCTCCAACACCACCCGCGCCTCCTCGATTCGTCCGATGGCGGCCAGATAGCGGGGCGACTCGGGTATGACCAGCGCCCCCACCCCGTACAGCACCGCGGCCGGCGTCTCGAACCAGAACATCCACTTCCAGGCCGCGGCCCCCAGCCACCAGGACGACTCGGCGGAGCCAGCGTCGCGCACAATCGCATAGTTGGCCAGCAGGGCCACAAAGATACCGGTCACGATAGCCAGTTGCTGGAGCGAACCCAACCGGCCGCGCAACGCCGCGGGCGAAACCTCCGCGATGTAGGCCGGGGCTACCGCGCTGGCGAGGCCCACGCCGATGCCGCCGATGACCCGCCACACAATGAAATCCCAGATGGTGAACGGGAACCCGGAGCCGAGCGCGCTGATGGTAAACAGGATGGCCGCCACCAGCATGGCCTTGATCCGCCCGTGCCGGTCGGACAGCGGGCCGGCCAGAAACGCGCCCGCCGCGGAGCCCAGCAGGGCCAGCGACACGGAAAAGCCCACCAGCACCGGGCCGACTTCAAAATGCGACCGCAAGGCCACCACCGCGCCATTGATGCAGGCGGTGTCGTAACCGAATAGAAATCCGCCCAGCGCAGCCGCGCAGGCGATCAGGATGACAAACGGGGTCGAAGCATGTTCGCGGGGCATGGGAACCTCCAAGCGTGTGCTAAACACTTGCAGAGCAAGCATGATCCGGCAAGGGGAAAGGGTAATTCGTGTGCACGGCGGACCGGTGTAAAATCACCGGGAATCCACGCTTGTCCCCGCGGGCGGCGGCGTGTACATACGACGATCTTTCCACAGCCATGACCCACGACTGGATAGCCATCTTAGACTTCGGTTCGCAGTACACGCAGCTCATTGCGCGGCGTATCCGCGAGCTCAACGTCTACTGCGAGATCCTGCGCTGCGACCTGCCCGCCGCCGAACTGGCCGCGCGCAAACCCGCGGGCATCGTGTTGTCTGGCGGACCGGCCAGCGTGTACGAAACCGACGCCCCGTCCTGCGACCCCGCCCTCTTCCAACTGGGCCCCCCCATCCTCGGCATCTGCTACGGCATGCAGCTCATGGCCCAAACCCTGGGCGGCAAGGTGGAAGGCGGCACCACGCGCGAATTCGGCTACGCCGAGGTGCGGGCGCGCGGTCACAAGAAGCTGTTCGACGGCATCCAGGACTACGCCACTCCCGAAGGCCGCGGCATGCTGCATGTCTGGATGAGCCACGGGGACAAGGTGACGGTGCTGCCCCCGGGGTTCGACCTCATGGCTTCCACCGACTCCTGCCCCATCGCGGGCATGGCGGACGAGGCGCGCAAATTCTACGGCCTGCAATTCCATCCCGAGGTCACCCACACCAAGCAAGGCGCGGCCGTGCTGCGTCGCTTCGTGCGCGACCTCTGCGGCACCCGGGGCGACTGGAAGATGGGCGACTACGTGGCCGAGGCGGTGGCCCGCATCCGCGCCCAGGTGGGCCGGGAACATGTCCTGCTGGGCCTTTCCGGCGGGGTGGACAGTTCGGTGGCGGCGGCGCTGCTGCACAAGGCCATCGGCGACCAACTGACCTGCGTATTTGTGGACCACGGCCTGCTGCGGCTCAACGAAGCCGAGCATGTGATGGAGACGTTCACCAAGAACCTCGGCGTGCGGGTCATCCACGTAAATGCGGCGGAGACCTTCCTGGCCAAGCTGGCCGGGGTCGAGGATCCGGAGGCCAAGCGGAAGATCATCGGCCGCGAATTCGTGGAGGTCTTCCAGTCCGAGGCGGAGAAGCTGAAGAAGTCCGACCACCCCGTGCAATGGCTGGCCCAGGGCACCATTTATCCCGACGTGATTGAGTCGGCGGGCATCAAGGGCAAGAAAGCCACCACCATCAAGTCACACCACAACGTGGGCGGGCTGCCCGAGACCCTGCACCTCAAACTGCTGGAACCCCTGCGCGAACTCTTCAAGGACGAGGTCCGCGAGCTGGGCGTGGCCCTGGGACTGCCCCCCGCCATGGTCTACCGCCACCCCTTCCCTGGCCCTGGGCTGGGCGTGCGTATTTTGGGCGAGGTGAAGAAGGAGTACGCCGACCTGCTGCGACGGGCCGACGCCATTTTCATCGAGGAATTGCGCGGCACCAAAAACGAAGCCGGCAAGAGCTGGTACGACCTGACCGCCCAGGCCTTCGCCGTGTTCCTACCTGTGCGCAGCGTGGGCGTGATGGGCGACGGCCGCACCTACGAATGGGTGGTGGCCTTGCGCGCCGTGCAGACCACGGATTTCATGACCGCCCACTGGGCCCACCTGCCGCACGACCTGCTGAGCCGGGTGGCCAATCGCATCATCAACGAAGTGCGCGGGCTTAACCGCGTCGTTTACGACATCAGTTCCAAGCCGCCCGCGACCATTGAGTGGGAATAAGCGGGGTTCCACGTTCCATGTTGCACGTTGCAAGTTTAAGGTAACCAGTCATGCCTAGATTACGCAGTCATACCACCACCCAGGGACGTCTCATGGCGGGGGCGCGCAGCCTCTGGCGGGCCAACGGAATGAAGGAAAAGCAGATCGGGAAGCCGATCATCGCCGTGGTCAATTCCTTCACGCAATTTGTGCCCGGGCATGTACATCTGCACGACGTCGGTCAATACGTCAAAGGCCTCATCGAGGAGCAGGGCTGCTTCGCCGCCGAGTTCAACACCATCGCGGTAGATGACGGCATCGCCATGGGCCACGACGGCATGCTCTATTCCCTGCCCTCGCGCGAGGTGATTGCCGACAGTGTGGAGTACATGCTCAACGCGCACATGGCCGATGCCATGGTCTGCATCAGCAACTGCGACAAGATCACCCCCGGCATGCTGATGGCGGCCATGCGGTTGAACATCCCGGCCATCTTCGTGTCCGGCGGCCCCATGGAGGCGGGCAAGGTAGGCGAGAAGAAGTACGACCTGGTGGACGCCATGGTCATGGGCGGCGATAAAAACGTCCCGGACGACCTGCTGGATCAGGTTGAGAAGTCGGCCTGCCCCACCTGCGGTTCCTGCTCCGGTATGTTCACGGCCAACTCCATGAACTGCCTGAACGAGGCCATCGGCCTGGCTCTGCCCGGCAACGGCACCATCGTGGCCACCCACGCCAACCGGCGCGAGCTGTTCGCCAAGGCGGCCCGCCGCATCGTGGAGATGACCTACGCGTGGTACCGCGACGACGACGCGTCCGTGCTGCCGCGCAACATCGGGAGCAAAAATGCCTTTGCCAACGCCATGGCGCTGGACGTGGCCATGGGCGGATCGACCAACACGGTGCTCCACATTCTAGCCATTGCCCACGAGGCGGGCGTGGACTTCACCATGAAGGACATCGATGCCATTTCGCGGCGGGTGCCCTGCATCTGCAAGGTGGCGCCCAGTTCGCACTACCATATTGAGGACGTGAACCGGGCCGGCGGCATCCTGCGCATCCTTGGCGAACTGGAGGCGGGCGGCCTGCTGGATAGCAGCGTGCGCCGGGCGGATGGGTTAACCCTCAAGGAAGCGATCGCGCGTTACGACATCTCGCGTCCCACGGTGACGGAAGAAGCAAAGACCATTTATCGCAGCGCCCCCGGCGGCGGGCGCAACATCGCCTTCGCCACCCAGTCCACCTCCTTTGAACAGCTCGATTTGGACAAGGCGCAAGGCTGCATTCGCGATGTGGCGCATGCCTATTACCCGGACGGTGGACTGGCCGTTCTGTACGGCAACATCGCCCTCAAAGGGTGCATTGTGAAGACGGCCGGGGTGGACAAGGCTTCGTTCCATTTCACCGGTAAGGCCCGGGTGTTCGAGTCGCAAGAGTCCTCCTGCTCAGCCATTCTGAACGGCGACATCAAGGCGGGCGACGTGGTGGTGATTCGCTACGAAGGACCGCGCGGCGGGCCGGGCATGCAGGAAATGCTCTATCCAACCTCCTACCTGAAATCCATCGGCTTGGGCAAGACGTGCGCCCTGGTCACAGATGGACGCTTCTCCGGCGGCACCTCCGGGCTGTCCATCGGCCACGTCTCCCCCGAGGCCGCGGCGGGCGGGGCCATCGCCCTGGTGCAGGACGGCGATACCATCGAGATCAGCATCCCCGATCGCTCCATCCGGCTGGCCATCACCGACGAGGAGTTGGCGCGCCGGGAGGCGGCGGAAAAAGCGAAGGGCAAGCTGGCCTATCGTCCCGCCGCCCGCCCCCGCAAGGTGTCCAACGCCCTGCGGCTCTATGCCCACCACGTCACTTCGGCCGACCAGGGTGCGGTGCGGGCGAAAATCGATTAGTCGGCCCAGCGGGAATCCTTGCTTGTTCCGGGCGGCGGTGGTGTGTACATAAGTCCGGTTTTGTTGCACTATGCCATCCATTCAATCCACCGCAGAGACGCAGAGCACGCGGAGTTTTCCAACGATTGGAAAACGATCCCGCGTAGATTTCCAATCCTTGGAATTTGGCTCGGCGTCCTCTGCGCCTCCGCGGTGAAATTCTATGCCTAAACGCACGGACATCCATAAAATCATGATCATCGGGTCGGGGCCCATCATTATCGGCCAGGCCTGTGAGTTCGACTATTCCGGCACCCAGGCCTGCAAGGCGTTGCGCGAGGAAGGCTACGAAGTCGTCCTCATCAACAGCAACCCGGCCACCATCATGACCGATCCGGAGACGGCGGACCGGACCTACGTGGAACCCATCACAGCCGAAGCAGTGATCAAGATCATCGAGAAGGAACGGCCGGACGCGCTGTTGCCCACCCTGGGCGGCCAGACCGCACTGAACACCGCGCTGGAAGTGGCGGCCACGGGCGCCCTGGAAAAGTACGGCGTGGAGTTGATCGGGGCCAAGGTGGACGTGATCAAGCGCGCGGAGGACCGCATCCTGTTCAAGGAAGCCATGGTGGAGGCCAAGGTGGAGTGCCTGCGCAGCAAGTTGGTGCACACCCTGGAAGAAGCCGAAGTGGTGGCCAAGGAAATCGGATTCCCGGTTATCGTTCGCCCCAGCTTCACGCTCGGCGGCACGGGCGGCGGCACGGCCATGAACATGGCGGAACTGTTGCACATCGCGCGCGGCGGGCTGGCGGCCAGCTTGAACCACACCGTACTGCTGGAGGAATCCATCCTGGGCTGGAAGGAATTCGAGCTCGAGGTCATGCGCGACCGCAAGGACAACTGCGTGATCGTGTGCTCCATCGAAAACGTCGACCCCATGGGTATCCATACCGGGGACAGCGTGACCGTGGCCCCGGTACAGACCCTGACCGACCGCGAGTACCAGTTGATGCGCGACGCGGCCATCCGCGTGATGCGGGTCATCGGGGTGGAAACGGGCGGCTCCAACGTACAGTTCGCCTTGAATCCCAGGGACGGGCGCATGGTGGTGATCGAGATGAATCCGCGCGTATCGCGCAGCTCGGCCCTGGCCTCCAAGGCCACCGGATTCCCCATCGCCAAGATCGCGGCCAAGCTGGCCGTGGGCTACACGCTGGACGAGATTCCCAACGACATCACACGCGAGACCCCGGCCTGCTTCGAGCCCACCCTGGACTACTGCGTGGTCAAGTTCCCCCGCTTCGCCTTCGAAAAATTCCCCGGCTCGGAAGCCCTCCTGGGCGTCAGCATGAAGTCGGTGGGCGAGACCATGGCCATCGGCAGCAACTTCAAGGAGGCCTACCAGAAGGCGTTGCGCGGACTGGAAATCGGCTGCGACGGTTACGACCTGAAGCTGGAAGCCAAGGTGGGTTCGGTGGAAGACGTGGAAGGCGAACTGCAGAAGCGCCGGGCCGACCGCCATTTCCTGATCAAGCGCGCCTTGAAAATGGGCATCCCGCCCGCCCGGGTAGCCGAGCTGACCAGCTTTGATCCGTGGTTCATTGACCAGTTTGTCCAAATCGTGGAGATGGAGCACAAATTGGTGGCCCTGTCCAAGGACCGGGCCATCCCCACCGATGTGCTGCGCGAGGCCAAGCGCATGGGCTTTTCGGATCGCCAGATCGCCGCCCTGCGCGGCAGCAAGGTGACGGAGGGTGACCTGCGCACCCAGCGCAAGGCGGCCGGTTTGAAGCCGGTGTACCGCCTGGTGGACACCTGCGCGGGCGAGTTTGAGGCTTATACGCCCTACTTCTATTCCAGCTACCAGACCCTGGACCAGTCGCGCGTTACCGCGAAGAAGAAGGTCATCATCCTGAGCAGCGGACCCAACCGCATCGGGCAGGGCATCGAGTTCGACTACTGCTGCGTGCACACTGTGAAGGCGGTGCGCGAACTGGGCTATGAAGCCATCATGGTCAACAGCAATCCGGAGACGGTCTCCACCGACTACGACACCTCGGACAAACTCTACTTCGAGCCGCTGACCTTTGAAGATGTAATGAACATCTACGAAAACGAGCAGCCGGAAGGCATCATCGTGCAAATGGGCGGGCAAACCCCGCTCAACCTGTCCGTACCCCTGCTCAAGGCGGGCTGCAAGATCCTCGGCACCTCGCCGGACAGCATTGATATCGCAGAGGACCGCAAGCGCTGCCGCGCGTTGCTGGACCAGTTGGGCATCCGCCAGCCGGAAAGCGACACCTGCACCAGCCTGGAAGAGGCGGCGGTGGTGGCCCGTCGCATCGGGTATCCGGTGATGATCCGTCCCTCCTACGTGCTGGGTGGCCGGGCCATGATGGTGGCCTACGGCGACCATGAGCTGGGTCCGTTTGTGCAGGCCGCGTTCAATGCCAGCCCCGGTTTCCCGGTACTGATCGACCGCTACCTGGAGCGCGCCACCGAAGTGGACGTGGATGTATTGTGCGATGGCAAGGATGTGTACATCGGCGGCGTGATGCAGCATGTGGAGCAGGCCGGCATTCACTCCGGTGACAGCGCCTGCGCCACCCCGCCCCACACCCTGCCCAAAAAGATCGTGGACCAGATCAAGGTCTCCTGCCGCAAGATGGCCCTGGCCCTGGACGTGCGCGGGCTGTTGAACGTGCAAATGGCGGTGAAGGGCGATGATATTTACGTGATCGAAATCAATCCGCGCGCCTCCCGTACCGTGCCCTTCGTCAGCAAGGCGACGGGCGTGCCGCTGGCCCGCATTGCGGCCAAGATTGCCATGGGCAAAACCCTGGCTGAGCTTGGTCTTTCCGGCGACGCCCCGGACACGCCGTGGTGCGCGGTGAAAGAAGCGGTGCTCCCGTTCAGCCGCTTCCCCGGGGTGGACCCCATTCTGGGCCCGGAAATGAAATCCACCGGCGAAGTCATGGGCCTGGATATGTGCTTCGAACTGGCCTACTGGAAGAGCCAGATCGCAGCCGGCCAGAAATTGCCGTTGCAGGGCAATGTATTTCTGAGCGCGCGTGATTCCGACAAACCTTGGATGGTCCAGATCGGCGCCGATTTGGTGCGCATGGGCTTCAAGATTGTGGCCACCGAAGGCACGGCCAAGGCGTTGCTGGAATCCGGCCTGCAGGCCGAAGTGGTCCATAAATTGGTGGAGCACCAGAGTCCGAACGTGATTGACCTGATGAAGCAGGGCCATATCCAGCTCGTCATCAACACCCCCAGCAGCCTGGTCGCGCGGGCGGACGAAATCCGCATCCGCGGGGAGGCCATCAGCCGGGGCATTCCGATTGTGACCACCCAGGATGGCGCGCACGCCACGGTGGGTTCCATCGCCTACGTGAAGAAGAACGACTGGACGGTGCGCCCGCTGCAGGACTATCACGCCTGACCGGATTCGCCGGTCGGTCGGCCACGGTCAGGCCAGGGGGATGTGCTTTCGGGCTGGAGTGGGCGGACGGGAAGGGTAGTATCTACCCAACCTGCAAAATGGAGATTTCCGCATGAACCATCGCGCGCTTGCCTTCGTCCTTAGCCTGACCTGTCTTTTGCTGTCCGGTCCTCGACCTGCCGCCGCGGTGCATGCCGCTGGTCCCCTGCCCGCCCTTACCATCAGCAATCAGAACATGGCGCTGTCCGTGCAACTGGGCACCGGTCTGGCCCAGGGCGAAGCGCGCGAGGTGGTGTATGCGGCCGATGAATTGGGTGGTGAATTCAAATTGAGCGAGCTGTTCTGGGATATGGATGATGTGGTTATGGCAGGTGGCAGCATCGCGGTGCAGATCGGTCCGCGCTACCGGGTGTCGGCCGGCTACTGGACGGCCATCACCGAGGGCAGCGGCCGCATGGACGATTACGACTGGCTGCTGGGACCGGACACCCCGTGGAGCGACTGGTCGCTCAGCGATGTGGAAGTGCGGGACACTTACGCCTTCGACCTCAATGTGGCGGCGGAAGTCTACCGCTATCAGAACATTCAGTTCAGCGCCGTGCTGGGGTATCGTCAGGACCAGTGGGGTTGGGACGATCAGGGTCGGCGGTACATCTATTCCGAAAACGGCTTGCGGGATGTGGCAGGCGAGTTGGATGGCGAAACGCTGATCACCTACGAGCAGCTCTTCCGCATCCCCTACGCCGGGGTGGTGGCGACGCTGCAGGGCCGGCAAGCCAGCGCGGAAGTCTATTTCCATTACAGCCCGTTCGTGGAAGCCGAGGATCATGACGTGCATGTGGCCCGCGCCACCACCTTTGACTCCGAGGCTTCCGGCGGCGATTACTTCGGGGCCGGGCTGCGCGTGGGTTATCTGTTCACCGAACGGGTCAGCGCAACCGCCGCCGCGGAATGGCAGGTCATCCCGGAGATGCGCGGCGACACCACCATTTACGCCCCGGACGGCACCGAGACCAACCCCGACTCCGCGGGCATCGCCAACCAGTGGATGCTGCTGTCCTTCTCGCTGGGCTACGCGTTCTGAGGCTCAGGTCAACGCGGCCAGCAGGGCGTCCATCTCCGCGTCCGTGCCCACGGTGATCCGCAGGTAGGCCTGCGTGCGGGGGGCCGGGAAGTAGCGCACGAAGATCTTGCGGGCCCGCAAGTCTTCGAAGATTTCCCGCGCGGTCCGGCCGGGCGGGCGGGCAAACAGGAAATTGGCGGACGAATCAAAAACGAACCAGCCGCGCGCGCGCAACGTTTGCGCCACCCGTTCGCGCGTGGCCACGATCTTGGCCACGTTGGCCCGCATCCAGGCCGGGTCGTCCAGGGCCGCCGCGGCCAGGCGTTGGGTGAGCAGGCTGACGTTGTAGGAGTCTTTTATTTTGTGCAGGGCCTCGATGAGCGGGGCCGGGCCCACTGCGTAGCCTAGGCGAAGGCCGGCCAGGGAATAGGATTTGGACAGGGTGCGCGCAATCAGCACGTTGGGCAGGCTCAGGGCCAGGTCGGCACAGGTGGCGGGGGCAAAATCCACATAGGCCTCGTCCAGCAGGACCACGCCTCGGAAGGAGCGACAGAAGGCTTCCACGGCGGGGCGGGCAAACAGGCGGCTGGTGGGCGCGTTGGGGTTGGTGAGAAAAAACAGTGCGGCATGATCGGAGGCGGGCGTGACCCAGCCAAAATCATCGGGCAGCGGGACCGGGCGAACCGGAACGTCCTCGATGGCGGCCAGCACCGGATAGAGCGAATAGGACGGATCGAAATACCCCACCGCCCCGCCCTCCGGCACAAACGCGCGCACGCACAAGGCGAGCACTTCATCGGACCCATTGCCAATAAACACCTGCTCCGGCGCACACCCATGCAAGGCGGCCACCTGACGCCGCAGGCCGCTGGACACCGGATCCGGGTAGAGCCGCAGCGCGGAGGGATCGGTCTGCCGCAAGGCCTCGCCCACCCGAGGGGACGGCGGATAAGGATTCTCGTTGGTGTTGAGTTTGATAACCCCCGGCCCCGGCTGTTCGCCGGGTACGTAGGGCTTCAGGGATTGGATGGATGTACGAATCAAGGACATGGGGGAAGGCACAAAGGGACAAAGGCACATAGGCACAAAGTTAAGACTCCCAGAGTTATCCGCGTTTTCACCCTGTGTCCCTCTGTGCCTTTGTGCCTCTGTGCCTACTTCTCAAACCGTATCTTCGCCGACCGCGCGTGGCCGTCCAGCGACTCCACCTTGGCGAAAGCCTCGATCACCGGCAGCACGTCCTGCAGGTCAGCCCGGGTATAGGAGATGTAGCTGGTGCGGCGGCGGAAGCTGTCCACGGTGAGCCCGGAGAACAGGGCGGCCGTGCCGCCGGTGGGCAGCACATGGCTGGGACCGGCCACGAAATCACCTGCGCATTCCGGGGTCCAGGGCCCGATGAAGACCGCGCCTGCGCGCTTCACTTTGCGCAACCAGATGCGCGGTTCCCGCACGATGATTTCAAAGTGCTCGGGGGCGAAGCGGTTGCACAAGTCCATGCCGATATCCAGGTTGTCCACCAGCACGATGAGTACGCCGTCGGCCAGCACCTTCTCGATGGCGGCGCGACGCGACAATTCCGCGGCCTGCTTGAGCAGTTCTTCACTCACCGCGTAAGCCAGGGAGGAGGATACGGTGACCAACAGGGCTTTTTCGTGCCCGGTGCCGTGTTCGGCCTGAGCCAGCAGATCAGCAGCCACGTGGGCGGCCACGGCGGAATCGTCGGCCAGGATGGCCACTTCGCTGGGGCCGGCCACCAGATCGAGGTCCACCGTGCCGTACACCAGCTTCTTGGCTGCGGTCACATAGGGGCCGCCCGGTCCGACAATTTTCTGCACGGGCGCGATGGTCTTGGTGCCGTAGGCCATGGCGCCGATGGCCTGAATACCGCCGATGCGATAGATCTCGGTGGCCCCGGCCAGGTCAAGGGCATAGAGCACATAGGGATTCACGCGGCCGTTTTTTTCGGCGGGTGTGCAGGCCACGATGTCCGGCACCCCGGCCACCTTGGCCAGGCCGACGGTCATGATGGCGGTGGAGGCCAGGGGGGCGGCCCCGCCCGGAATGTAGCACCCCACCCGCTCCAGGGGCTGGAACTGTTCGCCCATCAAGCCGCCTTTGGGGCTGAGCAGGTTCCAGTCCTTACGCAGGCCGGCCTTGCTGAATTTGGTGACCCGGGTCAGGGCTTCCAGAGCGGCCTTCTTGAAATCGGCGTCCACCTTTTCCATGGCCGCCATGCGCTCGGCCTTGGTCACGGCGAATTTGGCCGGGGCCAATTTCTGGTCGTCGAATTTGGCCACGGCATCGGCTACCGCGGCATCACCGCGCGCGCGGATGTCGTCCAGCACGGCGCGGGCGGCAACTTCCGCTTCGGGCAGGATGGCGGGACGGTTGAAAAACTCCAGCACCTGTTTGGGCGGATTGGCGGGGGTCCACTTGACCAGTTTGATCTGGAGCGGACTCTGCTCGGTTGATTCTTCGCTCATGGACTCGAACCTTTCCACCGGCGTCAACGACGCACGGCCTCATTCAAATGATCGCACTTCGGGCAGCGGGCCAGGGGAACGTCCCGGGCTTCCACATACACATGGCCACAGGAAGCGCAACGATACAGACGCCCTTCGGCCAGGGGCTTCTGAGGCCACTGCACACGATTCGAGTAATATATCCACGCCGCGAACAAGCCAACAAGAGTGAAAACCGGAACCAGGAAGGGCAGCAGGAGCGTCATGGCCGTACCGCGCCTCCCGCCGGCACGCGCGATCCCGCATCCTGTTCGTATTGCACCACCACCCGGAACCGCGTTTCCTGTCCGTCCGGGGCGATGCGAAGGTCGCGCAAGGCGCGGGCTACGAATTCGGTGTACTCGCGCGAAGTGGTGGTTTTTTCAACGAAAACATGGCGCACGCCGCCCTGGGGATCAAAGATCACCATGGCCCCCAACTCCCACGGCTGATCCTTCAGTAAAGGCGCCAGCACGCCCGCCCCGGGCAAACCGCCCTGCACCGCAGGGGCACCATCCGGCCAGTACACGCGCACCACAAATCCGGTGGAACCGGACGTGCTGGTAAAGGCGGGTGTGACGGGTGGCACCCATGTGGTCCCGGCGCCCGGCCCGGCCACGGTCTGCTCCAGGTCACGCAGAAAATCCGGAGCGGGTTCAGCCGTGGCATCGCGATCCAGCAGGACGGGTTGCCGGGGAGGCGCTTGCAGCGCGGCCGGAGCCCGGTCCACCTCGCGTCCCGCCTGCCCGCTGAATCCGAGTCCACTGGGCAGGGCAAACAGAATGGGCGAGCCGAGCAGATGTGCCTCGGATCGGGTATACGAGGAGGGCAGCAGGGTTATGCGCGGAGCGTCCTTCGTCCGAAGGGGCGGCGCGGCCCTGGTCCACGGTCGGGCCAGCACATACCACCACGCCCCATGCAGCGCCAAGGCCAGGGCGCCGGCCACCCAGACGCTGGGGCTGATGCGGCGGGACGTGAGCAAGGTCGCGGAGGTCATGGAGCCGCCGAGGTCCGGGTGGCCAGCAGGACCTGACGCAGTCCGGCGGAAACCGCCATGTTGTACACATCCACCAGGGTTTGATGGGCAATGCGCTGGTCGGCTTCCACGATCAGGGCGCGATCCGGATTGTCCCGGGCGGCGGCCCCCAGGGCGTTGGCCAGCCCGTCCGCCGTCATGCGCTCATCGTTGAAGAAAAACATGCCTTCCTGGGGAATGGCCACCACCAGATCACCGAACCGCGCATAACCTTCGCTGGTGGAGGCGGGCAATTCCACCACCACCCCCGGCTGCACCACGAAGGCGGATTGGGTGATAAAAAACAGGAACAGCAGCAGGATCACGTCCACCCAGGGTGCGCTTACCAACAGACCGCGGGTGCGCCGCTGGGAAGGATGGAAGCGCCGGCGGAAGTGAAACAATCGTTCGCGGAGCTGTTCGTCCGGGGCGTACATGGTCAGGACTCCGGGGGGTTACGGGCCTGGCTGAAAAACAGGCTCATCTCGGACACCGACCGCTCCATATCCACCACCACTTTTTCCACCATAAAGACCAGAAAGTTATAGGCCACGTAGGCGGGGATGGCGCAGGTCAATCCGGCCGCAGTGGTGAGCAGGGCCTGCCACATGCCGCCGCCCAAATCGGTGGCCAGCACCACGGGCGCTTTCTGGTGAATGGCCTGCAGGACCTGCATCATGCCCAGCACGGTGCCCAGCAAGCCGAGCAACGGCATGGTCTGGGCCAGGGTCAGCAGCAAGCCCAGGGATTTTTCCAGACGGGTGATTTCGATCAGGCCCACCTCTTCCATGACCTTGCGCACCCGGCCGGGCCCCTGCTTGTGTTCCAGGATGCCGGCCCGCACAATTTGCGCCACCGGGCCCGCCGCCTCCTCGCACAAACTCACCGCCTCCACCACGTTGCCACGTTGCAGATTGTTGAAGATGCCCTTGAGGAAGTCCGCGCCGCTGCGCAGGTGGGCGCGATGCACGTGAAACCAGCGATCCAGCGTGATCGCGGTGGCCAAGGCGCTACAGGCCAGAATCGCCCACAACACGGGTCCTCCGGTGATCAAGAATTCGTTCATAGCAGGTCGTTCCTTCCTCGGTTCACGGCGCGCTTTCCAGGCGCTCGCGACGAATGCTCTCTATCCGTTTGGTGGCGTCCGCGCCAGCGGGAATCCCCGCCGCACGCACCCGTTCATAGATTCGTATGGCCTCCGCCCATTGTTGCTCGGCCTCCTTCAAGGCGGCGGCGGCGAAAGCAGCCCGGGCAAACCATACCGGTTCGGCAAACTGGCCGCGATCACGCAGGCCCAGCCACCCGTACACCACGTTCATGTAATAGGTGAAGGCCTCGGTACGCCGCCCCATTTTTTCGTAGCAACGCCCGGTCTTGAATTCGGCCTGCAACTTGAGCGAGGGCGAAGCCAGCGCGCTGTCCAGAATGGCCCGGTAGGAAGCCAGGGCTTCCTGGTAACGCTCCGGCCGGTCCGCCCCCAGGGTGAACTGACAATCCCCGCTGCGCCCGCGCGCGCGGTCCACCAGCGGACTGGACGGGAAGTTGCGCACGATATCCTCGAAGGCCAGGATGGCCCCGGCAAACTCGCCCAACTCGCTGAGCGCGTCTCCCTGGGCAAACCGCGCCTCCGGCATGAGCGGGCTGTTGGTGTAGGTGCGGATCAGGTCATTAAAGGCACCGATGCCCCGGCGATACTCGGTCTGGGCCACCGCGGCCCGGCCCGCCCAGTACAGGGCGTCGTCCCCCTGCTCGCTGGCCGGAAAGCGCGCCACCAGATCGCGGAAGGTGGATTCCGCCTCCTTGAACTGGCCGGCGTTAAACTGCTGCTCGCCCAGCCAGAACAATACTTCAGGCGCCCAGGTGGAGCGGGCATGGAGGCGCAGAAACTCGCGGGCCACCTGCAAGGCTCGCCGGGTTTCCCCGGTGAGGTGCAGCGCCCACCCGCGCAGATAAAAGGCCTGCTCGGCCCACGGGGTGTCCGGATACTCGGCCAGCACGTTGGCAAAGCGTGCCTCCGCCTCCTTGAAGCGGCCGCCCCGGTATAGCGCCACCGCAGACCGGAACAGGGCCTCCCCTGTCACCGGCGTATTGGAATAGCTTTGCACCACCAACTGGTACTGGCGGACCGCCTCGTCCCACTGCCCCTCCTCTTCGTACAGGGCGGCCAGGCGCAGCGCCGACTGAGCGGCCAGAACATGCCCCGGATAACGCTCGCGCAACCGGGCCAGGGCGGCCCGCGCCTCCGTAAAATCACGCAAGGCCAACAGGGATTCCGCAATTTGAAACTGGGCCTGCGCGCCCTGCTCACTGGAGGGAAATTCGTTCAGTACGCGCCGGTAGGCTTCGATGGCCAGTTTATACTGCTGGTTGGCAAAATAGGCATCCGCGGCCTTGATCAGGGCGGTCTCGCGCGCCGCCGGTTCAACCTGGGCCGCCGCCGCCTTCTCGAACACGCGTGCCGCTTCGGCGTAACGACCCAGGTGCCACAGACACCAGCCTTTGCCCAGCAAGGCGCGCGCCTGGCCGCTGGCCTCCGCAAAGGCCTCCAGATAATTCAGGTAGGCGTCCAGCGCCTTGGCATACTGACCCTGATCCAGCCGCACCGTCGCCAGTTCCAACTGGGCTTCCCCGGCCCGGACATGCGCGGGCGCCATCTTGACCGCATCCTCCAGCAGGGTGACCGCCTGCTCGGGCTGACCCAGCTGCGCGGTCAAACGGGCCCGACTGATGCGATTCTCCAGACGCAGACCGGTATCGCTGGCCGCGGTCTCACCCTGCGCATACGCCTCCAAGGCGGAGGTCCGGTTGGTTTGCAGTTCCGCGATACGTCCCAGGGCGTACCAGGCCTGGGCGCGCAGATCCGGCCCCGCCTCCGGCGGCCGAGCCAGGGCGTCCAGCAGCGCCAAGGCCGCCTCGTAATCATGGCGATCCATCAGCACGCGACCTAACCACAAGCGGGCCGACTGGGCAGCCACGCTGGCCGGGTAGGTATCCAGGATGGTGCGCAACCGCTGCTCCGCTTCCGCCACCCGGCCGTCCTCGATGAGCAGCCGCGCCCAGTCCAACAAATTGTCCGGCACCTCCGGCGCATCCGGATAACGTTCCTGAAAAGCGGCAAAAGCCATGTAGGCATTCTCCCGTAAACCGAGGCGAATCAATGCCTCCGTGCGCAGGCGGAACACGCGGGTAAGATGCGGGTCCTTATCGTAAATGCGCTCGAACCGGAACAGGGAGCCGGTGACGTCAGCGTAGCGACCCACTTCATACTGGGCGCGCGCCATCCAGTAGACATAGCCGCCCCCTTCCTCCACCCCGTCCGCCCACTCGCGATGCTCCTCCAGCCAGCGTGCCGCTTCCTCCGCCTTGCCCTGGGCCAGCAGGGACTGGGCCAGCCAGGCCGAACCGCGGGCCTTGTTGTTGCGGAAGAAACTTTCCTCGATGTAGGCGCGGAATTTATCCGCCGCCAGCTCATGGAAGCCATCCTCCAGGGCGGCCTGTCCGGCCGACCAGAGTTCATCGGCTTTGGCCCGGCCCAGCAGATCGGCGCGCGCCCCCCCGGCCAGCAGCGCTATCGCCAATAGGATGTACCATCGTTGCTTCACGTTCAGATTCAGCCTTGGGTCCGGGCCGGTTTCAATACTTCACACAAATACCGCCCGGTATGCGAGGTCGGATGCGCGGCCACCTCTTCGGGAGTACCCGCCACCACCAGCTGCCCCCCCTTCTCGCCGCCCTCCGGACCGAGGTCAAGGATGTAGTCCGCGGTCTTGATAACGTCCAGGTTGTGCTCAATCACCACCAGGGTATTACCCGCATCGCGCAGGCGTTGAAAAACCTGCAACAGCCGGTGTACGTCGGCGAAATGCAGACCCGTGGTCGGCTCGTCCAACAGGTAGAGGGTGCGCCCGGTGTCCCGCTTGCTCAGCTCGGAGGACAACTTGACCCGCTGGGCCTCCCCGCCCGAAAGGGTGGTCGCGGGCTGGCCCAGTTGCAGATAGCCCAGGCCCACCTCCGACAGGGTACGCAGGCGGCGGGCGATGCCCGGTATATTTTTGAAGAAATCCAGCGCGTCGTCGATGGTCAGGTCCAGCACATCGGCAATGCTCTTGCCGTTGTACTTCACCTCCAAAGTCTCCCGGTTGTAGCGCCGCCCCGCACACTGCTCGCACGTCACATACACGTCGGGCAGGAAATGCATCTCGATCTTCAGGATGCCATCCCCCTTGCAGGTCTCGCACCGACCGCCCTTCACGTTGAAACTGTAACGGCCCGGCCCGAACCCACGCACCTTGGAACCCGGCAACTGGGCAAACAAATCGCGGATCAGGTTGAAGGAGCCGGTGTAGGTGGCGGGATTGCTGCGCGGGGTGCGCCCGATGGGCGACTGGTCGATCACGATCACCTTGTCCAGCCGATCCAGCCCCTTGATGGCCTTGTGCTGGCCCGGGCGCTCCCGCGACTCGTAGAAATGGCGGAACAACGCACGCCGCAAAATATCATCCACCAGCGTGCTCTTGCCGCTGCCCGACACCCCGGTCACGCACACCAGCAGGCCTAGTGGAATTTTGATATCCAGGTTTTTCAGATTGTTCTCCCGCGCCCCCACCACCTCCAGCCAGCCCTGCTTGGGCGGCGTGCGCCGCTCCGGCACCTCCATGGCCATGGCCCCCCGCATGTAGCGCGCGGTCAGCGATTCCTTGCTGCGCATCAACTCGCCTACCGTACCCGCAAACACCACCTCCCCGCCGTGCCGACCCGCCCCCGGCCCCAGGTCAATCACGTAATCCGCCTCCCGGATGGTCTGCTCGTCATGCTCCACCACCACCACCGTGTTGCCCAGATCGCGCAGGCCCTTCATGGTGGAAATCAGTTTTTCGTTGTCACGCTGGTGCAACCCGATGCTCGGCTCGTCCAGCACGTACAGCACCCCCACCAGCCCGGCCCCGATCTGGGTGGCCAGCCGGATGCGCTGGGCCTCCCCGCCCGACAGAGTCCCGCTCTCCCGGTCCAGGGTCAGATAGTCCAGCCCCACATCCACCATGAACTGCAGACGCTGCCGGATTTCCTTCAAGATCTCCTTGGCAATTTTCTGCTCCTGCTCGGTCAGGGGCAGGGCCTGGAAAAATTCGCCCGCCCGCCGGATGGACATGCGGGTGACCTCGAGGATGGAGGCTCCGCCCACCGTGCAGGCCAGCGACTCCGGCCGCAGCCGCGCCCCGCCGCAGGAGGTGCAGGGCAGCCGGCTCATGAAGGTGGTCAGCTTCTCCCGCATGTAATTGCTTTCCGTCTCCTCGTAGCGCCGCTTGAGATTGGCGATCACACCCTCGAACGGCTTGTCGTATTTGTGCCAGGCCCCGCCCCGCCAGAAACCGAACGACAATTCCTCCTCGCCCGAGCCGTGCATCAGCACCTCGCGCACGTTCTTCGGTAGTTCGCCATAGGGGGTTTCCATCTCCACCCCGAAGTGCTTGCACACCGCGCGCAACAAGCCCTTGTAATAAATCGCGCTACGCCGGCCGGTGCCCTTCCAGGCCCGGATAGCCCCATCGTCCAGCGACTTGGTCGCATCCGGCACCACCAACTCCTCATCGAACACCTGCATGGTGCCCAGACCGTGGCAGGTGGGACAGGCCCCGTAGGGACTGTTGAACGAAAAGTGACGCGTGGTCAGGGTGTCAAAGCTGAGTCCACACGGCACACAGGCATTCTTCTCGGAAAACAGTTTTTCCTGCTCCGGCCCGCTGCCGCTCTGGATCAGGGCGGTCAGCACACCCCCGCCCTGGCGCAGCGCGGTCTCCACCGAATCGGTCAGCCGGGTCCGAATTTTTTCGTTGATGACAATGCGGTCAATCACCACCTCGATGGTGTGTTTCTTTTTCTTGTCCAGCTTGGGCACCGCGGTCAGCTCCACGATGGCCCCGTCCACCCGGGCCCGCACGAAGCCCGCCTTGCGCAGCGCTTCCAGCTCCTCCTCGTGCTCGCCCTTGCGCCCGTCCACCTTGGGGGCCAGCAGGACCAGCTTGGTCTGGGTCGGCAGCTTGACCAACTGCTCCACGATCTGCTCCGCGGACTGGCGCTCGATGGGCTTCCCGCATTTCGGACAATGGGCCTTGCCCAGGTTGGCATAGAGCAGGCGCAGGTAGTCGTGGATCTCCGTGGTGGTGGCCACGGTGGAGCGCGGATTGGAGCCCGCGGTGCGCTGTTCAATGGAGATGGCGGGCGACAGCCCCTCAATGAAATCCACATCCGGCTTCTGCATCTGCTCCAGAAACTGGCGCGCGTAGGCGGACAGCGACTCCACGTACTTGCGCTGGCCTTCGGCATACAGGGTGTCAAAGGCCAGCGACGACTTCCCGGACCCGCTCAACCCGGTGACCACGGTCAGCGCATTGCGCGGAATGCGCACCGTGATGTTCTTCAAATTGTGCTCGCGCGCCCCCGCGACGACGATCGAATCCTTGCTCATAACACAGTGTCCCGAAAATGGTGGTTGGTCCAACTCGGAACTATACCACAGGGGGCAGAGGAACGGAAACACCGCGGCCAGGATCACGCGGAAGAATTTCGGATGGAATCACTCCCCCCCCTTTGTGCCTTTGTCCCTCTGTGCCTTTGTGCCTTGGCAAGAAAAGAAGGTTCTCGCAAAGCACGCCAAGTACGCCAAGCAGAAGAAGTACGGATTTATCGCGCGGAGGCGCAGGGGCGCAGAGTGAAACTCGGGTGTCAGATGGAATCACTCCTCCCCCTTTGTGCCTCTGTCCCTCTGCGCCAATGTGCCTTCCCACCTTGCACCGAACCTTGCACCGGCTCGCCTCCGTGGTTAGCGTGGCGAAATGGAAGCACGGGATATCGCGGTGGCGGGCGCCGTACAGGGCGTGGGGTTCCGGCCCTTTGTCTTCCGGCTCGCCCATGAGTTGTGCCTGGGCGGGTTCGTGCGCAACGATGCCAGCGGCGTACTGATCCAGGTCACTGGTACGCCCGCCCAACTGGACCGCTTTGTCGTCCGGCTCCAGCACGAAGCACCCGCCCCCGCCCGGGTCACCCGGCTCACCGTACTGGCCACCCGCCCGGCCGCACACCATGAACCGTTCCGCATCCTGGCCAGCGATGACCGGGGTACGCCGGCCGCCGTGGTGATGGCCGATCTCGCCACCTGCCCGGCCTGCCTGCGCGAACTGAACGATCCCCGCGACCGACGCCACCGCTATCCCTTCATCAACTGCACCCATTGCGGACCGCGCTTCAGCATCATCGAGGGTATTCCCTATGACCGCATCCACACCACGATGCGCGGGTTCACCCAATGCCCGGCCTGCCAGGCCGAATATGATAATCCGGCCGACCGCCGCTTTCACGCCCAGCCCAACGCGTGCCCGGTCTGCGGCCCGCGCGTGGCCTGGTGGAATCCGGCGGGCGACGTCCTGGCCGAGACCGAGAGCGCGTTACAAGCAGCCGTGGCTGCGTTGCGCGCGGGCGCCATCGTGGCGGTCAAGGGCTTGGGCGGATTCCATCTCCTGTGCGATGCCCGCTCGTCCTCGGCGGTGCTGGCGCTGCGCGAGCGCAAGCGGCGCGAGGAAAAACCGTTCGCCCTCATGGCACCCAGCCTCGCGGCGATCACCGCCTTCTGCTCGGTCGGCGACGAGGAGGCCGCCCTGCTGCTGAGCCCAGCCGCACCCATCACGCTGCTGAACCGGAACGGAGGGCCGGGGATCGCGGACGCGGTGGCGCCCGGCAATCCGTGCCTGGGTGTCATGCTGCCCTATACGCCGCTGCACCACCTGCTGCTGCAGGAACTCGGCTTTCCCCTGGTGGCGACCAGCGGAAACCTTTCCGACGAACCAATCTGCACCGATGAACACGAGGCCGTACTGCGCCTGCGCGGACTGGCCGATTTCTTCCTGGTCCACAACCGCCCCATCGCGCGGCCGCTGGACGACTCGGTGGTCCGGCTGATCGCGGGCAAACCCTGCATCCTGCGCCGGGCCCGGGGCTACGCCCCCCTGCCCATCCCGCTGGCCCAGCCCGCCGAGCGACCCGCGGGCACGTCGGTGCTTGCGGTGGGTGCCCACATGAAAACCACGGTCACCCTGCTGACCGGCACGCAGGCCGTGGTGGGCGCACACATCGGCGATCTCGACACCCTGGAGGCGCGCCGGGCCTTTGCGCGGGCGGCCACCGATCTGCCCGCGCTCTACGCCACCCACCCCACACGCTGGGCGTGCGACCGACATCCCGATTACGCCTCGTCCGTCTACGCGCGCGAACACGGACGGAACGTGATCGCGGTGCAGCATCACCACGCCCATGTCGCGTCCTGTATGGCCGAGCACGGATTGGCCGGGCCGGTGCTGGGGGCCGCGTGGGACGGCACGGGACTGGGCGACGACGGCACCCTATGGGGCGGCGAATTCCTGCGCGTGGTCGCGGGCGCCTGCCGGCGTATCGCGACCGTGCGCGGCTTTGCCCTGCCCGGCGGCGACCATGCCGCGCGCAAGCCGGTATGGAGCGCGGTGGGCGCGCTGCTGGAGCATTTTCCCGACGAACTGCCCGGCTTGGCCGTGGAACTGCTGGGCCTGCCGGAAGCCGAAGTCCGCACGCTCACCACGCTGGCGGCCAAACGTATCAACGCGCCCCGCACCACCAGCGTGGGCCGCTGGTTCGATGTGGCGGCGGCGCTGACCGGTCTTTGCCGGAGCAGCAGCTTTGAAGGCCAGGCCGCGATGATGCTGGAATGGAGTCTGGCCGGGCAGGATCGTGCGCTTCCGCCCTACCCGTTCGATCTGGAAAACGAAAACGGCCTGATCGTAGTCAACCTGCGCCGCGCGCTCATGGACATGATTGCCGAGCAGCGCGACGGACGTCCAGCCGGGCACCTCGCCACCCGTTTTCATCACACCCTGGCCGAGGTGCTGGTGGCCGTGGCGCGCACGCAGGCCGAGCGCAAGGTCGTGCTGTCGGGCGGCTGTTTCCAGAACCGCTATCTGGCGGAGCTTTGTATCCAGCGCCTGCGCGACGCCGGGTTCACCCCTTACGTGCACCAGTTGGTCCCGCCCAACGACGGCGGCATTTCGCTTGGCCAAGCCTGGGTAGCGGCGTATGGTGACTGAATTATGTGCTTAGGTATTCCAGGTCGGCTCGAATGCATCACCAACGAAGACCCCCTGCAGCGGGCGGGCAAGGTCAGCTTTGGCGGCATCCAGAAGGAAGTGAACCTGGCCTATGTGCCGGAAGCGATCGTGGGCGACTACGTGATCGTGCACGTGGGCTTTGCCATCAGCCGGGTGGATGAAAAAGAAGCCATGCAGGTGTTCGAATACCTTCGGGAAATGGACGAATTGCAGGAATTGGACGCCGCCCAATCGGACCCCAAATCCGTGCCGCCCCCGCCGCCCGCCGCGAACAACTGACCCATCCGGGAGTCCTTCCCGCCATGCTGCGCCCGTTCCTCATCAGCGTCCTTCTGTTCACCGCCGGCACCGCCCCCGCCGAAACCTCCGCACCGCCGGCCTTTCTTTCGCTGGCTACCCTGGACCGCGATGGCGATCAACAGGTCAGCCTGACCGAATTTCTGACCGCGGGCGCGCCGGCTGTAGCGCAACGCTTCCATGGGATGGATACCGATCAGAGTAACGACGTGTCCCCTTCGGAACTGGACGCCGCGCGGGCGGCGTCGGAGGAGCGCCTGCGCCAGTTGACCGAGAAAAACGAAGGGCCCAACGAATTTGCCGTCATGCCCGCTTTTGCAGCTTTAGACACCAACGGCAATGGCCAGATCAGCAAGGAAGAGTTCGCCCGGGCCCAGGAACAGAGCCTGCGTCGCCGCTTCCAAGTGCTTGATCGGGATGGGGATGGGATGCTGCGGGAGAAGGAAGTTGAAGCCGCGCGCAGGCGTTTCTTCCAGCAGGTGGGGCGGCCGGCCGACACGAAATTGCCCTAGCGCTGCGAAACAGTTGACAGGCTGGCACGCTTGGCCTAACTTGCCACGCTTCTTTCGGGAAATGAGGTTGTTATGGATGCGTATGCAGTAATTGAGACCGGCGGAAAACAATACCGCGTGAAACAGGGCGACGAACTCGATGTCGAACGCCTGGCCGGCGAAGCGGGAACCAAGATCACCCTGGACCGGGTATTGGCTCTTTCCAACGGCACTGAACTGACCGTGGGCACCCCCGTGGTGGCCGGTGCGTCGGTGGCGGCGGAAATCGTCGATCAGCACCGGGGCGAAAAAGTCATCAATTTCAAAAAGAAACGCCGCAAAGGCTATCACCGTAAAGTCGGTCATCGCCAGGAACTGACGCGCGTGCGCGTGTCGTCCATCACGGCCTAAGGGGAGCACGACCATGGCACATAAAAAAGGACAAGGTTCTACACGCAACGGCCGCGACAGCCAGAGCCGCCGCTACGGCGTCAAGGCGTTCGGCGGGCAGGCCGTCACCGCGGGCAGCATCATTGTGCGCCAGCTGGGCACCAAATTTGTAGCCGGCACCAACGTGCGCCAGGCGCGCGACTTCTCCCTCTTCGCCCTGAAGGATGGCGTGGTGGAGTTTGATCGCGGCGGCAAGCGCATCAACATCCGCGAGGTTGCCTCGGCCTGATGTCCGGAACCGCGGGTTCCATTTCAAGCGCGCGCCGCTCGCGGCGCGCGCTTTGTTTTTCCACCCCCGGCCACTGCTCATGAAAGGGATCGCCTTCAAAGACCGCGTGGCGGTGCACGTCTACGCCGGGGACGGCGGGGACGGGTGCTCCTCCTTCCGCCGTGAGAAGTACATTGATAAGGGCGGTCCGGACGGGGGCGACGGCGGGCGCGGCGGCACCGTCTATCTCAAGGCCAGCAAGGACGTGGATTCCCTGGTCTCCCTCTACTACCAGCCCCATCAGCGGGCCCAGCACGGCGGACATGGCAAGGGCGCCCAGCGCACCGGCATCCACGGCAACGACCTGATTATTCCGGTACCCTGCGGCACCCAGGCCTGGCTGCTACCCGGGCTGGAAGGCACCCCGGAACATCCGGCCGATTCCGACGAGCCCAAGCCCAACCTGTTTACCATGGAGCGCGCATTTGTGGGCGAAGTGCTGGCCGATGGCGACACCCTGCTGGTGGCCCAAGGCGGGCGCGGCGGCAAAGGCAACCAACATTTCGCCACGTCCTCCCATCAGGCCCCGCGCGAATACACCCCCGGCACGCCGGGCGAGATTCACACCCTGGTTCTGGAACTCAAGACGGTGGCGGACATCGGCCTGGTCGGTTATCCCAACGCGGGTAAATCCACCCTGCTGAGCTCCCTGACCGCGGCCAAGCCCAAGATCGCCCCCTACCCGTTCACCACCCTAAACCCGCTCATCGGCACCTTGAAGTTTGATGACTACACGGCGCTGCGCATCGCCGATATCCCGGGTTTGATTGACGGCGCCCATGCCGGGGTCGGGCTGGGCCACGATTTCCTGCGCCACATCGAGCGTTCCAGTTTCCTGATTTTCGTCATAGATATGGCGGGCACGGACGGGCGCGAACCGGTGGATGACTACCGCAACCTGCGCAAGGAACTGCGCCTGCACGACGAGAACCTGGATCATCGGGCTCATGTGGTGGTGGCCAATAAAATGGATCGTCCGGAAGCGGCGGAAAAGCTGGCCGCCTTTGCCCGCGCCACCGGGGAAAGCATCATTCCCATCTCGGCCGAAACCGGGCTCGGGGTGCCGGAACTGCGCCAGACCCTGGACGACTGGCATCGCGGGCGGCGCACCTTTCTGGCCGAGTAGAGGGGCCCCCGCCCTCCGGGACCGCGTAAGGAAACCGGGCCGGGGACGACTACCGGGAAAGGAGTTTTATGAAAACCATTGCCATCGCCCTCCTGATCGTGTTGATGATAGGTCAGCTCAGTCCAGCCGAGGAAACTCCCATGCCAACTCCCCAAAAAGAACTAGCCACCCTGGCCGGCGGTTGCTTCTGGTGCATCGAGGCCGTCTTTCAGCGCGTGCCCGGCGTGCTCAGCGTGCGATCCGGCTATATCGGCGGCGACGTGGACCAGCCCACCTACCACCAAGTCTGCCAGGGCAACACCGGCCATGCGGAAGCGGTGGAAATCACCTACGATCCGGCCCGGGTCAGCTTTGCGAAGCTGCTGGAAATTTTCTGGCAGGCCCATAATCCCACGCATTTAAACCGGCAGGGCCACGACGTGGGAACGCAGTATCGGTCGGCCATTTTCTACCACTCCGACGCCCAGAAGGATGCGGCGGAAAAGTCCATTCAGCACTTGGAGGACTCCGGTCAGTTTCAGGATCCCATTGTGACCCAGGTGACTGCGGCCACCACGTTCTTCCCGGCCGAGGTCTCGCACCAGGACTACTTCAACCGCAATAAAAACATGCCGTATTGCCGGGCCGTGATTCAGCCCAAGCTGGACAAGTTGGGCCTGGAAAAGTAGGGCGCCTCATTCGTACCCGTCCATGCGATGGCGACCGCCGTACAAAGGGTGATCACCCTCCAGCCGCCAGCTCCTCCTAGCTCCTCGGTGTCCTCTGTGGTTACAGTCTCCGGATCATCCCTGGCTGGTCAGGTCAGGGCGAACCAGTTGACTTCCAGGCAACGGCGCAAGGCGGCGCGGGCCCGGTGCATGATGGTCCAGAAATTGGCGGATGAGATGTTCAAGGTGCGACAGATGTCCTCGCCTTCCAGGCCGTCCACTTCGCGCAGCACGAAGACCTGGCGGGTCTGCTCGGGCAACTGATCCGCGCAGGCGCGGAAACGTTTCCAGAACTCCTCCCGGTCCATGCCGGCCACGCGGGTCTGTTCCCATTCCCGTGGGGTGGCCGCGCCAGGGTAATTCCAGTGCCCATTCTCCTGGAAGTCATCCCCGGGGGAGTCACCCCGGGGGACCAGATCATCCAGCAGCGGCTCGCGTTTGCCGCGGCGGTAATGATCCACCACCTTGTTCTTCAAAATGCCGGTGAGCCAGGTGCGCTCCGCCGCATGACCGGCAAAGCGATCACGGGCCTTCCACGCGGCCAGAAAGGTTTCCTGCACCAGGTCGCGCGCCACCTCGTGGTTGCGCACGCGGGCCAGGGCGAAGCGGTACAGATAGTCGGCGTAGTCATCCACCCAGCGGGCAGGCTCCAGCAGGGGGGCGGTCGGAAGATGATCGGCGCGCGACATGGAAGCGCATTCTAGGCCGGGCGGGGCTGCGGTCAAGCCGGGCGGCGGGCCCACGGCCGGCGCAGCCAGGCCACCAACAGCGCGCACCCGGCCACCACCACGGCCAGGCCGAACAGCAGGCCGCCATCGTTCTGATAGTTAATGCCGAGCACGGTGAGATGGGCATGCAACGCGCCGCCCATGACGCCCAGGGCCAACACGGCGCCCCAAAAGGCGCGGCGCGGCCAGAGCAACAGGATAGCCGCGATCAATTCCGCCACCCCGCTGCCGATACGCCCGGACGGCTCCAGGCCTAGGTCGCTGAACAGTTGCACCGATTCCGGGGCGGCGGTGAATTTAAAGAACAGGGTTTGCAGCAGGATGACAGCCGCGGTGAGCTGGGCCACCCAGGAAACCACCGTGATCAGGCGTTCGGACGGGGATGAATTTTTCATGCCGGTTGGACGGGCCCGCGCGCCAAACCTTACAGGTGATTAGCCCAGGGGCGAAGGCGGCGGCTGGCCGGGAGTGGGTTTGACAATGCCCACGCGCAAGGGATAGCGGATGGACAAATCCCCGTCCAGCAGGACCTCGACCCAGTGGGTGCCTTCCTCCTGGAAAGCCACGTTGAGAAAAATCTCCACATTGGTGGCCGTGGCCTCGGGGCCGGGCAGGCGGACCGGGATCAACTGGCCTTCCACCAGCACCGTGGTGCCATCCGGTTTGAGGATGCGACTGCGCTGCTGGTATTCACCTTCGCCGCTGCACCAGCGGGTGACCAGGAACAGGCGAGGATACTGGGTGGGCAGGCTTTGCACCATGATGGCATCAAACAGTCCGATCAGGATAAACTTGCCGTTCCGCTCCTGCCGGACATCATCGCAAATCAAGGCCGACTGTAAATCGGGTATGATGTGATTCATGGCTTCAGTATGCGCGAGGCGGCCCAGGTTTAGAAGTTGATTCGTCCTTCGGTTAAGGTCTTGCCGGTCTTTCGTCTTGGGCTTAAAGTGATGGGCGAAGACGCGCATGATCCACACCGATGCCATTCGCCATTTTCCGACTCGCAGATTTTACCTCGCATGCCTGTTCATTCTGGGTGCCGGGCTCCTGGTGGCGGCGTGGCAGGGCTGGCAATTTGACCGGCATATGCGGGCGACCCTGCTCAATCAGACCGCCTTGATATCATGGTCTCTGCAGGCGGACGCGATCAGCGAACTATCTGGCACTGAAGCTGACACCAACGATTTCCGTTATTTGCGCATCCAGAGTCAGTTGCGCCGTACACGCGCCCTCTATCCGGGCTGTCGATTCCTTTACCTCATGCGCCAGCAGGCGAACGGCGATATCATCATGCTGGCAGACTCCGAATCTCCCGGTTCGGAAGGCTATTCGCCCCCCGGTCAGCTCTATCACGAATCCAGTCCGGAACTGAAAGCGGTGTTCACCAACGCCGCCGCCTTCACCGAAGGACCGGTCCATGACCGCTGGGGATCCTGGATCAGCGCCGTATGCCCCCTCTATCATCCCCGCACCGAACAGCTTGTGGCCGTGTTGGGCATGGATGTCGATGTGTCCCTGTGGCGACGCGCGTTATTTCACTCCACCCGCTACACCTTGTTCATAACGCTGGGCGCACTGATGGCCTGGGCGGTGGGTTGCTGGACCTTCAAGATGGCCAGCGGTCAGCGGCGACGTGGTCAACGGGAAGCCGGGCTGACCATCTTCGCCGGGCTGATCCTCACCGCTGCGGTCAGCACGCTGGCCCATCAAGCTGAACACCGCCAGCGCACCGCCGCCTTTCGCCGCATTTCCGGGGCGCAAGCCAGCCTGGTTCAGCAGTCCATGTTCCGGATGGGCGACCAGTATCTGGAGGGCATTGCGCGACTTTTTATGTCCAGTGATTTTGTGGATCGCCGCGAGTTCCTGGATTACACGCAACATATGATGAACCGTCCCTACGTGCAGTACTGGGCTTGGTCACCGGTGGTCACACGCAGCGAACGCGAAGCCTTTGAGCATGTGGTGAGCGAGGGCGGGGCGCCGGCGTATCGCATAACCGAAGAGCAGTCCCCCTCGGTCATGCAACCCGCAGCGGAGCGGGAGGTTTACCACCCTATTTGCTACCTCGAGCCCCTGGACACCAATCAACCTCTCCTGGGTTTTGACCTGGCTTCGGATCCGGTCCAAGGGGCGGCGTTGAGCGAGGCCGCAATCAGCAGAATGACCACATGCTCCGAGGCCACCAGGCTGCCCATCACCTCGGCCACCCGCGACTATGTGGCGGTGGTGCGACCGGTTTTCGCCCGGAACGACACCAACCGACTGGTCGGGTTTGCCTCTGTGGCCATGCACATGGAGTACTTCTTGGCGCGGGCGCTCAGCCGGGAAACCACCCATGGCGAAAACGCCAACCCGGCCAACCTGTATTGGATTCACGAAGAACGTCCCCCGCTTCTGCTATCCACCACCCACCCGGACCTACCGCCGGCACCTCCCGCGGCCTCTGCGCCCTTTTTCCATCCGGGCTACATGGAGCCCATGGTGCTGCCCATTAATGCCTTTGGCCAAGTCTTTGCCTTCGTGAGCCAGCCCGGCAAACCATTTGGCCGGCTGCACCCTGCGGTGGCCGGGTACCGAACAACCCTCACCGGTCTGGCGCTGACCGCCCTGCTGGGCGCGCTGGTTTCGGTCATTTCCAATCGCCGCGACGCCCTGGAGAAGATGGTGACCGAACGCACCACCCAATTGCGGGCCAGCGAAAGCAGTTACCACGGTTTGTTCAACGCCATTCAGCAGGCCATCTACATCATCGATGACAGCGGCACGTTCGTGGATGTGAACGATGGGGCTCTGGCCATGTATGGCTACAGTCGCAGTGAGCTGGTCGGCCGCTCGCCGGAGGGGGTGGCCGCTCCGGGGCGCAATGACCTCGAAGCCGCAGGCGAAGCCCTGCTGAAGGCCAAGGCCGGTGAACCGCAGTACCTCGAATTCTGGGGCCAGCGCAAGAACGGCCAGGTTTTCCCCAAGGAGGTATGGCTGTATCCCGGCACTTATTTTGGGCGCTCCGTGGTGGTGGCGATGGCCAATGATATTTCCGAGCGAAAACGCGCCGAGCAGGAACTGCTGGATACCCATGAGCGGTTGAATACGTTTATCGAAGCCATACCGGATTCCGTGCAGATCAAAGACGGGGAAGGCCGCTGGCAACTCATCAACCAGGCCGCCGCCCGCATTTTCCTGGTGGAACATTATCCGTGGCTGGGTAAAACCGACGCCCAACTGGCCGAGGAGCGCCCGCACCTGGGCGCGGTGCATGAGGCCTGTGCGTTCAGCGATCAGGCCTCATGGGCGAAAGGCGTCACCACCACCCACACCGAAACCATCCCCACTCCGCGCGGGCCGCGTCTGTACGAGGTGCTGAAACTGCCCCTGTTTGAGTCCGATGGCCGGCGCAAGGCGCTCATTGCCATCGGCCGCGATGTCACGGATCGCACCCAGGCCGAGGAGGAAAAGGATCGCCTGCAGGCCCAGCTCCAGCAAGCGCAGAAACTGGAATCCATCGGTCGCCTGGCCGGCGGGGTGGCCCATGATTTCAACAACATGCTCCAGGCCATTCTGGGCAACGCCACCCTGGCTCTGGACGAGTCGCCCGACGGGCCGCTCAGCGAGTACCTGATTGAAATCAAAAAATCCGCCCAGCGTTCCGCCGACCTGACCCGCCAACTGCTGGCTTTTGCCAGTCGACAGACCATCAGCCCGCGCGTCATTGACCTGAACGACACCATCGGCGGCATGTTGAAAATGTTGCGCCGGCTCATTGGCGAAGACATTCAGTTGCTGTGGGCACCCGGATCGGATCTATGGCCGGTCAAAATGGATCCCAGCCAGATTGATCAGGTGCTGGCCAACCTAGCGGTCAATGCCCGCGACGCCATCAACGGCGTGGGGACCATCACCATCAAAACCGCCAACCGAACCTGCCCGCCGAACGATCCCCTTTTGTCCGAGTTTCCCGGCACCCGGGCGGGCGACTATGTGGTACTGACCGTGTGCGATACCGGGAAAGGCATGGACGAGGAAACACGCGGTCATATTTTTGAACCGTTCTACACCACCAAGGGCCCGGGCAAGGGGGTGGGCCTTGGCCTGGCTACCATCTTCGGGATTATCAAACAGAATCACGGCTTCATCCATGTGCAGAGCGAATCCGGCCTGGGTGCGACCTTCAGCATCGGATTACCGCGCACCCAGCTTTCGCCCGACCATCGGGCCGACAGCGAGCGGGCAGCCCCCGCACGTGGCAAGGGTGAAACCGTGTTGCTGGTGGAAGATGAACAGGCGGTGCTGCGATTCGGGCGGGATGGCCTGACCAAACTGGGTTACCACGTGCTCTCCGCCAACAGCCCGGAAGAGGCGTTGGCGGCGGCACGACAGGCCGGTTCCCGCCTGCACATCCTCGTCACCGATGTCGTGCTGCCCACCATGAACGGTCATACCCTGGCCCGCCAGGTGGCCGCCATGATCCCCGGCATCAAATGTCTATTTATGTCGGGCTACACGGCGGACATCATCGCCCACCGGGGCGTGCTGGATGCCACCGTCAACTTCATCCAGAAACCCTTCACCCTGGACGCCCTGGCCGCGAAAATCCGGGCCGTTCTGGACGAACCACCCGCCGCTTGATCCGAAAACCCGCAGCAGGATGAGGAGCCGATCTTAATCCATTTGACTCGTCCCGGAAACAAGCCACATACTCGAACTACTGAGCTCGATTTGAAACACACCTCTTGTTTCGCATGCGCACGCCAGCCGTCATGAAAGTGGGAGTTACCGGACACCGCACACTTCATGCCACACCAGCCCTGCGCCGAACCGTTCGTCGCGCCCTGACCATGGCCAGTGCCTGCGCGCCGGATGATCATGCGCCCATTCAATTATTGTCTCCCCTGGCCGAAGGTGCGGACCGCCTGGTCGCCCAGGAGTGTTTGCGCCGGACCCGGTTCCACCTCAAGGCGCTTCTGCCCATGTCACCCCGGCTCTACCGCCAGGATTTTGCCACCTCCTTTTCGCGCCGGCAGTTTGATCGCCTGCTGGACCGGGCTCGTTCGCAGGTGATCGTAGGCGCGGCCTCGCGGCGGCGTGCGTATGTGCGGGTGGGGCAAACGCTGGTCCGTGAATGCGACCTGCTGCTCGCCCTTTGGGACGGCCGGGCGGCCAGGGGACCCGGCGGTACGGGCGACATGGTTCGCTATGCCCGCCGGAAGGGCAAACCCCTGCTGTGGATCCACACCTCGCCCCCTCATGGCATCATCGCGGAAAGATTGCCGCATCCCGTGCGTGGAACCGCGGCTACCGCCAGACGTTAATAACGGAGGTCGACATGAAGATGACATATAGCATCGCAAACTCGCTCCTGGCCGTAGCCCTTACGACCAGTTGCACCAGCATCCCCAAGGCCATGACGGACCGCGTCCCGGCCAGCGCACAGCCGGCTGATGAGAGCACCGTCCTGGGCCGCCAGATGCTGCAACCGCCCACCGCCGCCGAAGGAAAGTCCGGCTTCCTTGCCGTGGATCGCGGCTGGGATGCGCTGTTGTGGCGCTGCGCCATGGCGGCACAGGCGGAAAAAACCATCGAAATCCAGTACTACATCTGGAACCCGGACGAGGCCGGACTTATCTTTGCGGATCATTTGCTGAAGGCGGCGGACCGGGGCGTCAAAATCCGTTGCCTGCTGGACGATCTAGCGGTACGGGCCGGGTCCAAGCGACTGGCCAGCCTGAACGCACACCCCAACATCGAAATCCGGGTTTACAACCCCGTGGGGCGGGCCTACGAGGACATGACGGCGCGCGGTCTGCAACTGGCCAAAGACCCGGCCCGCACCAACCGACGCATGCACAACAAACTGTTTGTGGTGGACGGCGGCGTTGCCATCACCGGCGGGCGGAATATCGGCAACGAATACTTTGACCTTTCCAGCGAAATGAATTTTCGCGATCGCGACGTACTTACGGTCGGACCCACCGTCCCCGCGTTGGCGGCCACGTTCGACACCTATTGGAACAGCCCGTGGGTGGTGGAAATGGACCGGGTGGCCGGGCAGATGACGTCTTCCAATTGGGTGACCCGCTACTATCACAGCATCCAGGAGCGGGCCGCCGGGGCCATGAATAAATTGCCCGGTTTCCGGGAAGGCGCGGCCACCATGTCAGCACGGCTGACCAACCTGTGGTCCGAGGTTCATCTGGGCCAGGGCCATGTGGTGTGCGACGAACCCGGGAAGAACATCCTGCACGGCAGCATGACCGGATTCGGAGCGAGCGGCGAGTTGTTGACCGAGGCCGCCCTGGGTATTCAGAAGGAGCTGATCGTCCAAAGCGCGTATAGCCTGGCCATGGATGGCACGCTCGACCTGCTCCGGCAACTGAAGAAACGCGGCGCCAAAGTGCGTCTCATCACGAACTCCAGTGCCAGCATCGACGAGCCCTTTGTATTTGCCAAATATAAGAATCAGCGCCCGCTGTTGATGGATCTAGGGGTGGAGATTTTTGAAATCCGGCCCGACGGCAAAGCGTGGGAGAAACGGGTGGCCACCCATCCCACCCCCCGGAACCCGACCCCCGTGGGCCTGCACGTCAAGAACTTGGTTTTCGACGCGAGCCGCATCTATATCGGGTCCTTCAACCTCGATCCGCGCTCCACGCATCTCAACACGGAACTGGGCCTGCTGATTGACTGCCCCCCCCTGGCGCAGGAAGTTCGGTCCATCATGCTGGAGGAGTGCGAAACCTCCACCAGCTGGCAGGTTTTGCGCAGCAATGAAGGGGTCATGACCTGGCTGGGGCGCGACGATGGCACACCCCGCATCTGGACCCGGGAACCCGGCCTGTCCTGGAGCCGCCGGATCAAACTATTCTTTGTCGGGTTGCTGCCCGTGGATGATTTGCTGTGATCTTTATTCGCTATCGTAAGGCGGGGTTAGGGTTCTCCGAACCCGTTCGGAGCGGTCCATCTGATAACTGATGGCGCCGCGGATTTCCCACGGCGCCATGGCGCGCAATTGCATTGGGCGGCCACTCGATTGCAACTGCGCAACGGCCGCCTTCAACACGGGGCGATAAATATTCATCTCAAAATCGTACAGGGTGACCAGGCTGCGCGCGGTCATGCCGTCGGGCATGGCGTTGATGTCCCGGATATTTCGCTCCCACCACTTGATCAGGCTGAACAACGGTCGCATCGCGCCAGATTGGGCACGCCAGCCCGCATTCAGGCGTTCCACGAAGACGTGGGACAGGAGGAGCTGGCTCCAGAATTCCGTCAAAGAGTCCGTGCGCCGGTAATCGCCGACAACCTCGACATGGCGCGAGGCGTTGAGGTCGCCCGGCGAGACAAAGGTTTCCACCTCAACGCCGGTCCGCTTCATATAGTCGCGAAGTGCGGGCGACATAACGCGGGCCACCTGAGGTAGCAATTCATCAATCTTAACCTGGCGCCCCAGCACCTCGCTGGCCGCCGTTGCATAGGACCAGGCCACGAGTTGGGAACAGTAGAATCCCTTTTCGGGATCGCCGGTCATGTTCACGTCATACGGCCGTCCAATCGCTTCATACGCCAGGTCGGAGGCGCGAGTTGCTATGGTCTCTCGCTTTTCAATGTCGGAGCGCAAACGAAGAATGGTGTAGCTGGAAATAGGGCGCTGCTCCAGCTGAGAGAGCCGGTTGGCGCTGACACCCGCCGGGGGGCGCGATTCGACCACCCGCGTGCGACCGTCTCGCTTGCGCATCAAGGCGGCGTGGGAATGGCGGCGCTGCGGCGTGGTGCTCATGCCAATGAAGGTCGAGAGGGCGGCCGGGAACATGGTAATCATCACATCGCCATCCTCGAACGGGAAATCGCGAATCGTCTTGTGGTCCTGCCAGAATGTTCCGCTCACCGGCAAATACCACTGGGTCTGCACGCGCTCGCCGCGGGCTTTACCGGCCAGGTACAGGCCTTCGCGAACGAGATCTTCCAACCAGGACAGCAAGGTGATGGTTCGCTGCGATTCGAGGTCGCTCGGTTTGCGCAGCTTCAACTGCTTCTGGTGGAAAATCTCCTTGAACAAGTCCTCATCGAAGTTGGCATAACCGCCTTCCGCCAACCGCTGTAACATTTCGTCGCGAGCTTCCACGGTATCCGCAATTTCATCCCCCTCCCACAACCGGCCCCGGGCCTTGCCGACCGCCTTCAGATAGGCATCCGAATCCACCTTGATGGCGTCGAAGAAGTCGCGGAACACCTCCGGCGTCACACCGGCCGCCTCGGACAACACAACCAGCGAATGCTCCACATGTTGGTCCAGCGTCCATCCGCGCACATCCAACCCCGGGGGCTGTGCTCCGGCGGACAGTCCGGCCACACATACCATGATCACACCAATAAACTGCTTCATGCTCGTTCTCCCTTCCTAATGAATTCCGGCGGAAAATGTCCGGGTTTAACCTGCACGCTGGCCTCGCGGGTGCCGATTTCCTCCAAACCGGAAATGCCCTCCGCATAGTGAAGTTTGCGCAGGTGCTCTACCCGGGGGGTCAGATGCGACAAACCCAGCGTATCCAGCCGGTCGGCATCCAGGGCTGCGTTGTAGCGCAGGTAGGTCAGGGCTGGCGTTCCGCCCAGTACATCCTGCGCCAGATCACCCATCTCACTGTCCAGCACACTGGCCGTGGGGCTGTGCGACAGGTATTGGAGCAGGGCCTGATTCATCCAGGTATTCTCCTGCATGATCATGGCCGGCACGGTGGTCAGCCAGTCCCACACCTTGTGCCGGGCCATGGCTTCCGCGTCCAGCCGCCACGTCCAGCTGCCCGTGCCCACCGAAACCAGCATCAGGTTCTGCTCGCCCGTGGCCCATTGGAAAGGGAATCCCTTGAGGGTGGCCAGCAGAAACATCAATAACGCCGGGCTATTCCCTACCCCCACCCCGCCATCTATGAAGGTGCCGTACTGGCCCGGGGCCAGGGCCATGCGTAAAGGCGTGAACGCCACCGGGGCGGCCACGCTGGCGCGCACGATATCGGCCAGCCGGTAAGAGCGATTGGCTTCGTAGAAACGCCCGACCGGGTGGTTGAACAGTGGCCAGGTGCTGTTGGTATCGGCACGCTTGGTCACGATGCACAGGCCGGTCCGCACCGACGGATCGCCCAGACAAACCTCGCCCACCGTCTCCAAGATACCTTTGGTCAGTTCGTCCTCCTGGAAGACGGACTGCCACCAGCGGAAACGCTTCCGGCCAAAAATACGCGCCCCCAACCTGCGGTAGCCGTCGATAATTTCATCCACCGGATGGCCCAGGGCCAGGGCTGATGCAATGATAGAGCCGGTGCTGGTGCCTCCGATGAGATCGAAATAATCACAGAGCAGGTAATCCGACCGGCCATGCATCCGGCGCAGGATGGTTTCGATTTCTTTCAGAAAACACAGGCTGATCAGACCCCGAATGCCGCCGCCATCCAGGGCGAGCATACGCTTCGGCCCGGGCGCGCGCAGGCGCTTGAGCAGGGCACTTTCAGGGACCACGGCCGGAGGTACTTGGGGGTCAGACATTTCACATCCCTCTTAAAAAGATACTTGGAATCAAGACTTCGTATCAAGGACTCTCCACACCAATACGATAGTATGGGTTGGTTACGACCGATGATGGGGGTTCTGTCCACTCCATGGTGCTTTGCCCCGTCTGCGCGTCCCAAGGGCCGCCCACCACCTGCCATGCGTCTTGCGCCATCAATCCTCCCCGCTGCACCGCATAACGCCGTCCCGGGGCCACCGGCCAGCGCAGAAGCAGCCCGTTGCTGCTCCGTTCCGCCGCCCCCGCCTTCAACACGCTCCCCTCGTCCCGTGGGTCCGTCCCCGCCATGTACTCGCTCCGGTTGTCCACCCCGTCCCCGTCCGCATCCGCCCCCGCGTTCACATTGCTCCCCACCCCGAAATACGCCGCCTCCCACGCGTCCCCCAGCCCGTTGGTGTTCCCATCCACCGGCGCCAGATACACCTCCCCCAACTCCACCACTTGACCCGGCCCCAGACCCGTCACCGCCCCCACCCGCGTCGTGCTCACGTATCCCGCCAGGCTCACCGTCATATCGTAGTTCACCGTGGGCAGCCACACGTTCCCCGGAAACCGCCCGTCCCCGCTGCTCTGCCACCCCGCCTCGTAGCTCGCCGCGTTCGGGTAGCCGTCGTACACCAGATTCGAGATCACCCCATTCCGCGCCCGGAAGGCCAGCCCCGCCCCGCCCAGCCACGCCCCCGTCCACCCGTCCCGCACCACCGTGTTCGTTCCCACCCGCCCCTGCCCCACGAACTGGAACACCACCGACTGCCATTTGTCGTCCACCACCTGCTTCCGTTTCGGGTTCCCGTACAGCACCGAGTTCGCGTTCGTCACCTGGCCCGGCAGCGCAGGATCCTCCTCCGCGTAATACCCCGCCCCCGCCACCACCCGCACCGTATGCACCCCCGCCCCCAGCCCGCTCAGGGCCAGGCTGGTCCCCGTGAACACCTGGGTCGTCGTGTTGTCCACAATCAACTTCGCGCCCGGCGGCGGCTGCGTGCTGTTTAACTTGTCCACCGCCACAATGATCAGGGCACCGCTGCCGGTCTCGACGTAGACTTCCAGATCATATTCGCTTTCCAGCCCCCACCCCACGGGGTCCGCGGAACGGATGCAGATGTAGTACACGCCGGCCTCATGGAGATCGTTGGAGGCGAGATCCAGCAGGGTCCACTCCGTCTCGCCCTCACCGCGGCCCGCGAGGTCCACATCAATGTCGATGTTCGAGAGGGTTCCGTCTGGACGCTCCCAGTACACGCTGATGGCCACATCGACGTTCGTACCCAGCTGGATCGCCTCGATCATGTAAACGTGTCCGCTGGCGGCGTAGAACTTGACCCAATCCTCGTCGGCTGCGTTGTGGAGGTTGTGCGTCTCGATTTCCCCCGGATCGATACCACGCGCAAGCCTGGCGCTGTCATCCTGCTCGTAGAGATCCTCGCCCACCAACTGCGTCTGAGCCGGGGGCGACACATTGCCGGTCGCGTCCGCGGCATACAGGGTGAAGGTGTAGGTGCCCCTCCCGGCGACCATGGCATAACTGCCCTCGTAGCGCCGCCGTTCCGCATTGTATGTCAACGTCACCTCGTCGAGCAGGTCATCACCTACGTACTCGGGCGGGGTGACGACGACCCACACGTTGGTCACACCATCCACGTCCAAGACGTCCGCGGCCCAGAGGGCCACGCTGGTCTGTCCCGTGTTGAGGACGGGCGGTGCGACGGATCCGATCGACGGTGCGTCGTCGCCGGTTGTGAACGCGGGGCCGAAGTAGCGCTCGCGAGCCACGGCTCCGTCGATGTTCTTCTCGTCCGGCTTGCCGTTTCCGCTGTCCTCCAGTTGCGCCGTCTGCCGGACGCGCCCACTCGTGTGCCGCAGGAGTTTTCGTGCTTCCGAAACGGAGGTGCCAATGGAACGCCCTTGAAACACATGCCCCATCAGATAGGACGTGAAACTCACCAACCCATCGCGGCCCGCAACCGCATCCGCGCCCGCCCGCGTGCTCGCGACAACGATGCGCTCGCGACCCGGGGGCGCCACCAGTCCGCCCACCAAACTGCCGGCCCACGGGAAATCGAGCACCACATTGACGGCCCGGTTCGAACCCTGGTAGAGGTCGAGCCATGCATCCAAGGTCCCCGCATCAAGGACCTCCCCGCTCGAAAGTCGGCCCCCCCCGGCATACTCGCTGCCGATGACATAGATCGTCAGCCGCTGCGCTGGCCAGGCCCAATTGGTGACCGCCGCGCCCACGGTACCGAGCGAAAGTACGCCGTCCGCATCATTGGTCCCGTCGCCGTCCACATCGTGCTCACCCGAAGCGGGGAGATACTGCAGGCGTTCGGCGGAAATGCCCCGTCTCCGCAACGTCGTGTAGACCAGCGCGGCCATCTGCTTCACCGCGCTCCAGCGCGGTGTATTCGTTGGACCACAGCCGACAAGCACGACCCGCTCGTCAAAACCCGACTGGGTGACAAACGCCTGTTTGGGTAGCGAAACACCGCCCCAGATGTCGCGCGCCTGATAGATGACCGCGTACGTCCCGGGCTCCGAGAATCCTTCGAACACCTGGCGATAGGCGTTGTCAACCGGTGAGTACGCCAACGCGATCTCCGGCAAATCCACCACCGGCACGCCTGCGTTTGTGTTGGGATGGTGGCTCGGCGGAACCACCGTGCACCAGACCCTGTCGATGGGATAGGCGCCGGACACGTCGGCGGCCCAGAGCGCGGCCGAGGCGCCACTGGTCAGCACTTCGTCCGGCGCCACTTCGCCGACCACCGGGATGTCCCGCCCCATGACGAAGCTCGCGCCGGGCCTGAGGGTGCCCGCAACGGCCCCATCGACCGACGGACTGTACACACCGTTCCCGTCATCATCCAGCGCGGCCGCCTGATACCGGCTCATCGCCGCCCGCGCCTGTTCGAAGGATTTGTGCACATCCAAGCCCTGAAGGATCGAGCTGAAGAAGACATCCGAGAAGCTGACGAGCCCGCCGGCGATGAAGTACGTGAGTTCCTGCGCTCCCGCCGAGGCCACCACGATGCGCGGCGCGGCACCGGTGTAGGTGAGTTCGTCGACAAAACTACCGGAATAGCAGAAATCCATCACCACCGTCACCTCGGTCGTGTAGGTGTTCTGGATCTGATCGAGCCATGCATCCAACGCGGCTGCGCTCAACAACTCCCCGCTGTTCAGGCGGAAGTAGCCTTCACCGCCCGTCTGCGACCCGTGATCGACAAGATAGACAAACAGCTTGTGCGCGTTGCCGACCCAGTTGGTGAACGTCCACGCGACATTGGTGAACGCGGTCGATCCGCTGATGTCGTCGGGCAGGCTGTTGCCGTCCACATCCTGCCCTGGGTCGAAACTCAGGTATCGCACGAGGGCCTTCCCGTAGCCCCGGTAAAGCAGCGTATTGTACGCGCGATCGGCAAGGTAGTCGGTGGCCCTCCACACCGGGTCGTCCAGCGACTTCCCGCCGGCAAGCAGGACGGCCTTGCCCGCCGAACTCATCTCGCCGGCTCCGATTACATTTGCGTAGGCGAGCCCACGCAGGCCAGCGGCGTCGCGAGCCTCGATGACATCCACCACACCCGACAGCTGACCCGCCACATAATGGCCGAGGTTTGTATCCAGGGTTCCGCCGCTACGGTGGCGCTGCCAGGTCCAGACCAGCGGCGCCGCGCCGGAGGTGGCTGCAAACGCGAGGGTATCCCCCGATGCCAGGGTTCGGGCGGGCGGCGTGATGAGCAGGCGTCGCGCCGGATTGCGGAGGTAGATCAGGCCGCCATCGGCATAGCCGCCTAGAATATCGGCATCACCATCACCGTCGAAGTCTACCACGGCCAGGCTGAGTTGCTCCGCGAAACCAGGTCGGCTCCCGGCAAACACCTTGCTGCGCAGGGTGAACGAATATCCTCCATCGCGGCGGAACTCCCAGATGCGGCCCTCCGCATCCGCCACCAGGATGTCCAAGTCCCCGTCCTCATCGGTGTCCCCGACCGTCATGCCCGTGGCATCCGGGACCAACGCCGACAGCACATTGGTCAACACGGTCCCGGCACGGAAGATCCGGTCTGTCACCGATAACCCACAAAACACGTCCAGCCGTCCTTCGGTTCCCAACACGAACAGGTCCGCCCGCCCATCCTCATCCATATCCGCCAAGGCCGGCCAACCGTTGGTTTGGCCCAGATTCAAGAGACCGGATTCATCAGGCTGCGAATGGCCGAAATGTCCGGATGAATGCACGAAGTGAACCACACCTGAATCGCCAGCCACGACCAAATCGTCACGACCATCGCCCGACCAGTCACCCAGAGCCGGACGGCACACGGTGGCCCCGTCCCAAGCCAGCAGGGTATTGGTGAAGCGTCCGGATCGCTCCACCAGATTGGGCACGGTCGGCGAGCCGGCATTCTCGTACACGCGCAACAAACCATTGCTGAGGCCAACCCAGAGATCGGCGTCGCCATCCCCATCCCAATCCCCCGTCGCCACCGCAGGTGCCGGACCCTGCCGGCACGCCGGCGTACCGGTCGTGGCTATGGAGAAGAACGACGTCACCGCCCCGTTGACCAGTACATGTTGCACCCGCGCGAAGAACTCAAAGTTGACGTCAACGGGCAGGGATTCGCGACGCGACACGCCGCCGTTGGCCACGCAATTCGACAGGAGGGGATCCAGGTTCCATTGGTATTCCTGAGGAAGGGTCCACCCATCCCCATCGCCATCCACCACACCGTTGGTTCCCCCCATGACCTGCCATTCGTACCAATCAGGAGTCGAGTCCCCGTCTGCGTCCTGGTCGCCGGGCAGGTACACCGCGAGAAACTCTGCATTGGAGGAAAGCACCCAGGAGAACGTGCGAAGCGCTCGCCCGCTTTCATCGGCTTGTCGCGTGCCGTTGGCCAGCCAATAGGAGAATCGGTAGGAGGTTACAGGATCGGCCGAGGCGGCGATCGATAACACGGTTCCGCTGGTAGCCGAGCCGTTCTGGGGGCTCCACAGCCCCGCGGGCGACGAATCGATCGCATAGCTGAACAGTCCCAGAAAATCAACCCATACGAGCGCGGAACTACGCCGCGAGACGCCGCCTTGCGCGCATTCGTTGCTGAACTGCGGCGCAAGATCCCACGCGTATTCCTGCCACCCACTCCAACCGTCGCGGTCGGTATCCGACGCGGACGTATTCGTGAGGGCTCCGTACCAACGGACTTCATACCAGTCCGGCAGTGCATCCGCATCGACATCCTGCGGGGTAGCCAAGTAGCGAGCGACAGCCTCGGTAGTTCCAGTGACGTTGACGAGGGGGCGAATCATCGCCAAGCCTGCCTCATCCCTTAGCGGCTGGCCCTGGACGTCCCAATGCGTGAACGTGTAGCCGAATGCATTCAAGGTGGCGATGGAACCGGTGACCACGGTATGCGCAGGAACCATGAGGGTGTCGGCGGTTAAAAGCCCTGCAGGATCACTGCGTTCGTCGTAGCGCACCCACGACGGATCCTGCATGACCAAGAGAAGTGCTGAACTGCGCCGGGCGACTCCTCCGTTTCCGAGGCCGTTCGAGAGTGCCGGGTGGAGATCGTACTGGTACTCCTTGCTCCACGGGAAACCATCGGCATCCGTATCCGCCCCGGGAACCGGCGAGGTGTCCCCCACCATCTGGACCTCGTACCAATCCGGCAGCCCGTCGCCATCCACATCGTTGGACACGGCCAGATAGCGGGCCACGGCATAACTGTCCTCGTAGATCGAGAACCGCACGGGATTCGCCGCCCGCCCGAAGGGGTCCTGCTGGCGCACATCCTGCACAGTCCAATGGGTGAAACGGTACGAACCGTATGTGGGCGAAGCCACCTGGGTCATCACACTGGAACCCGCACTTACATTTTCGGATTGGCTGAAGAGGCCTACCGGGTCAGAGGTCTGGGAAAATAAGACGGTTTGGGCCGGTCCGGCTCCGACCCCACCCAGCAAAGCGGTCAACATGACGGGCACGATACGCATGGATTCGGCCAGGGATCAGGGAAGCGGAACCACATATCCGATCGAGGCGCCCGATTGCGGGCCGGCATTAAAACCAAACTCATTTACCTGTTGTGGTTGAGCATCCGGCTGAAGCATCAAGTTGGACGTCCATCGGTTTGTAACCCCGGCATTACCCGATGCCACCCGCCGGTATTCCTGAGTGGTGGCCAGACGAAGGTTATACCGTCCCAGCAAATAACTGACCCCCTGAGTGGATACCACATTGTTGGAGGCCACCAGACGAACGCCGCTGTAAGCGCCGCCCACCCCGTAGATGGCGCGGTTCGAATACGCGACCGCCGGATCATTGGTGGCCACCAGCCAGGTGAAGGCATTCACCAGCTCACTTTCCCGCAAGGGATTGCGAGCCACGGTGAGAGCAGGATTGGTACCGGAGGCAGGCAGCGTAAGATACATATTCTCAAAACCGGCATCTTCGTCACGGGCGAGAACATGGAATTTCAGACGTCCATAGTTGGTGGTCCAGTCCGAGGAGGCGTTCCATGTGACGCGATAGGTAACGCCGGGTATTCGCCCCCAGCCCAGGTTGGTTCCGGTGCCCTCCACAAACGCTCGCATGGGGATTAGATTCCCCACCAGGTTGGTGCCAGTGTTTACCGCGATGATCGCGGCAGCGACGTTGCTGCTGTCGTCGTCCCATACACGGTAATCGATGTCCAACAAGGTGGTGCCCGCCCGCTGCGCGGCGGAGACAATCTCGGGTATAGGTGGATGGTTCGCGCCGGGTTCGAGGTAGGCTCTCCGCCAGACCTGGAGACTCGTCTGGCCGCTATATTTCACAGACACCATCCGTCCATCCTCGAAATCCACACCGTGCCAAGCATCGGGAAACGGCGTCGCAATCGATGTGCCGGAGTCGGCGGGAAACACGGCCGTGCCTTTCCGGATGAGGCCGTCCCGTAATTCGAGATAAACACCACCGTTGACGGGCCCGTTGCGAAGGTAATCCCCAGCCAGCGAATAGATCTTGCTGGAACTGTCCGGACTCACATGCACTTCACCGACCCGCGTGACCAGCAGGTAGGACAGGTCTTGGTCGAACTGCGAGGGCAAAGTCCCCGCGCCTGCGAAACTCCGAACCAGAACGCCGGTACGGCCGGTATCTTCAAACACCTGGATCAACCGACTGGAACCTTCAGCCACATAGATAAGGCCATCCGGCCCATACTCAACCGCCACAGGCGAGTTGGCCGACCATTGGCGCAGAAGATTGCCTGCCAGATCGAACACGCTGATTCCTCCCGCCAAGGCGGCGTAGACACACGAATTGGTTCCGACCACGATGTCAGCCAGCGACACCAGATGGGGCGATGAGGAGGTCGGAAACGCATACAGCCACTGGAAGTCGCGATTGAAGATATGGAGGCGCCAGGTCGTACCCGACTGATGGGCGATGAAATACGTGCCGGTTGGACCGGCGGTGAGGCATTTGAGGCTGCCGGAACTGATGCCCGTCACCTGGTACATGGATACGGTGGTCTCCAGATACCATGAGTCCTGCTGAAAACGCTGGGCCCAGACCGACGTTGTGCCAATTCCGGCCATGGCGAGGACCAAGGCTAAAACGAACTTCATCGTTCATCCTCCTATTTGCAGACCGCGGCCGGGGCTCGTTCAGGGACCGGATGATTCCACCCGATAGACTGTTCCCGTCCTTTGCCATGCATTGGTATCCGTGAAATTCATCTCTCCTTGATTCACCAACGCGGTCCAAGGTCCGCCCAGATTCTGCCAGAGCCCGCTGCGCAAATCAGTGGCCGATTGCACCGCATAACGCCGTCCCGGGGCCACCGGCCAGCGCAGAAGCAGCCCGTTGCTGCTCCGTTCCGCCGCCCCCGCCTTCAACACGCTCCCCTCGTCCCGCGGGTCCGTCCCCGCCTTGTACTCGCTCCGGTTGTCCACCCCGTCCCCGTCCGCATCCGCCCCCGCGTTCACATTGCTCCCCACCCCGAAATACGCCGCCTCCCACGCGTCCCCCAGCCCGTTGGTGTTCCCATCCACCGGCGCCAGATACACCTCCCCCAACTCCACCACTTGACCCGGCCCCAGACCCGTCACCGCCCCCACCCGCGTCGTGCTCACGTATCCCGCCAGGCTCACCGTCATATCGTAGTTCACCGTGGGCAGCCACACGTTCCCCGGAAACCGCCCGTCCCCGCTGCTCTGCCACCCCGCCTCGTAGCTCGCCGCGTTCGGGTAGCCGTCGTACACCAGATTCGAGATCACCCCATTCCGCGCCCGGAAGGCCAGCCCCGCCCCGCCCAGCCACGCCCCCGTCCACCCGTCCCGCACCACCGTGTTCGTTCCCACCCGCCCCTGCCCCACGAACTGGAACACCACCGACTGCCATTTGTCGTCCACCACCTGCTTCCGTTTCGGGTTCCCGTACAGCACCGAGTTCGCGTTCGTCACCTGGCCCGGCAGCGCAGGATCCTCCTCCGCGTAATACCCCGCCCCCGCCACCACCCGCACCGTATGCACCCCCGCCCCCAGCCCGGTCAGGGCCAGGCTGGTCCCCGTGAACACCTGGGTCGTCGTGTTGTCCACAATCAACTTCGCGCCCGGTGGCGGCTGCGTGCTGTTTAACTTGTCCACGGCTACTACGATCAGATGCCCGCCGCCGATCAGCACCTCCACCGTAAGGTCGTACTCGCTGCCGACCCCCCACGCCTCCGGATCCGCCGTCGCCACTCTGACACAATACATCCCCGCGTACGGCGGCTTATCCATCACGAACAACTCTTCGTTGCCAAAGGCCGTTCCGTAGTCATCAATGACCCCTGACACATCCTCCACCGTCCCATCCGCGTGCTCGTAAAACACCTGCAGACTCACATCCCCATTCTCCCCCTGCTGCACCGCCTTCACCTGATAGACATAATCCGTCATCGCGTAGAATCGCACGCAATCCACATCGTCCGTCGCGTGCATGGTGTGTCCAAACGTATCCCCGATATCCACCCCCGCCGCGCTCTCGCACCCATCGTCAGGCTCGTACGCGTCTGATGAAGTCAGCAGAGTCTGGCGGGGGAGGGAGATTGTCCCTTCGCTGTCTGCGGCATGGAACGTACAGGCAAAGGTGCCGGGGATGCCGAATCCAAATCCCATGGCTTCATAACGTCTTGTTGATGGGTTCCAAGATAGGTTCATGCGCGACAGTTCGCCCACTCCATTGTAGTCCGGCGGGGTTATCACGCACCATACGCTGGTCACCGGCTCCTGGCTCACTACATCCGCCGCCCAAAGCAGAACGGTGCTCACACCGGACAGCAACTGATCCGGCGACACGAGGCCGATTTCTGGTGGTTCCGCACCCGTGGCGAACACCACGCCGATATAGCGATCTGCGGCGACCCGCCCATCAACGTTTTTCTGATTGGCGATGCCATCGCCGTTGTCATCCAATTGCGCTTCCTGGCGCAGACGGCCGGTACAATTTCGAATGGCCGTGCGGCTCGCAGCAAACGCATCGCCGATGGTCTCGCCGCGAAACACGTGACTCATGAAACAGCGGGTGAAGCTCAGCAGGCCTTTGTCGCTGCGCGACGCCACTTGGCCGGCCTTCGCGCTCGCGACACACACGCGGTCCGTCCCGCCGGATAGCGCGGGCAGGAACGCCCCCGCGCCGGTAAAATCCAGCAGCAGATTAACCTGCCGTGCGTGGTTGGTACCCTGGTACTGGTCCATCCACCGGTCCAGCACGACAGCATCTAACCGCTCCGGCGTGCTAATTTGGAATCCATCGTTGGTGCCCTCACCGATCAAGCATACAAACAATTTTGAGGCGGATAATCCCGTATTGGTGGCGGACGCCCAGTTGGTAATAGCGTAGCCGAGGTCCGGCAGCGATGCCGGCGCATCTACATCGTTGAGCCCGTCTCCGTCCAGATCCTGATTGGTAACAGCGCTAAGCACATAAATGTCATCGCCACTAAGCCAACGGGAGCGCAAGGTCTGGTACGTTTCGCGAGCCATTGCCTCAATCCCCGTCCAGATAACTGTGTTGGTTGGTCCGCCCACCAGCAGCACGGCCTTTTCATGGGCGCCAATCTGCATCACATAGCTCTGGTGCGGTCGAGACACGCTGTTCCATGCATCACGCGCGTAGTAGAGAACCTTGTAGGTACCCTGCTCGGAGAATCCACTAAACCGCGCCAGGTAGCGCCCGGAGACGTCGCTGTACACGAGTTCAATTTCGGGCAGATCGGCCACCGGATGGGCGGGATCCGGCGCATGGCGCGGGGGCACGACCAGCGCCCACACTCGATCCACGGGATACACCGACGCGACATCGTCAACCCACAAGTTTGCCGTCGTATCGCCGGTCAGCACTTGATTTCCGCAGACCAGTCCGATGGTCGGCACATCCTTCCCGGCCACAAAGGTGGCGCCCAGGTAAAGGTTGGAGGTCGTACCCGACGCGCTTTCATACAGGCCCGCCTGTTGATAGGTGTTCATCGCATCACGCGCTTGCAACCACGCCCCTGCCACATTCTTCCCCACGAAGAGCCCGGCGAAGAATGCATCCGAGAAACTGACCAGGCCACCCGCGACGAAGTACGTCGGTTCATTTGAACCGCATGCCGCCATGACCACGCGCTTCGCCGAGCCGCCGTACGTCAGCTCGTCCAGAAAACTTCCGGCATAGCAGCAATCAATGAGGACCGTGACGTCCGTTTGGTAGGTGTCCTGCAATTCGTCCAGCCAGGCATCCAGCTGCGCGGCCGTCAGCACCTCGGACGCATTGAGACGGAAGTAGCCCGCGCCCGAAGAATCGCCGCCATGGTCCACCAGGTAAATGAATAGTTTCGATGCATGGCGAGCCCAGTTGGTAATGCTGAGCGACGTACCGGCCAGGGTGGTCTCCAGGTCCACGTCATCCGGCTGTCCGTTGCCGTCCGCGTCACCGTCGGGCTCCGGGCTCAGATACTGCAGATTCTCCTTCGCGTAACCGCGGTAGCGCAGAAAATTAAACGATTGGTCGGCCAGGTAGCGCGTGACCGGCCACAACGAGTCACCCGAGTTTTTTCGGCCCGCGATCACGATGGCCTTGCCGGCCTGCGCAACATCCGATGCCCCGATCACATTCAGGTAGGCGCGATCCAGCCGGTTGCTGCCGTCCCACGCTTCGACCACATCAACCGATGACGCCAAGGCACCAGCGGTGTAAAGCGCAGTGGTGGGACCGAGCGAAGAAACGGTCCCGCCGCTGGGCTGGTCGACCATGCGCCAGGTCACGGGACCCGTGGCGAACCGCGCTGACAACACGATGTTCGATCCCGTCAACAGGGTCTGCCGGCCCGGCTCCAGGCGGAGTGATGGATCCAACAGCGTTTCCGGCTCTCCAAACGGCGCAACCTGCTGCGCTTGGGCCGCGCACAGAGCCAGATCCTGGGTCGTGACCTGTCCGTCCAGATCCAGGTCGCCGCGTACATACCCCACTCGTCCGAGCTGGTTTGAGCAGAGCGCCTGATCCACTGCGGTGATTTCGCCGTAGCCGTCTGCATCCCCTGCCCGCATACCCCATGCGCCCGGCTCCAACAGCACCGCACCGTTTGTACCACCAGTAAAACGGCCGGCGTCCGTGGTGAAATTGTAGGTCACCACCGTGCTATTGAAGTTCGTGGCGACGGCTGACAGTACCGCGAGATGATTCCTGTGCTTCAGCACAACGTAGTAGCTGCCCGTGCCCGCCTCCACCGGAACCTCAACCTGGCCCGCCTCCGTCATCAGGTAACCGTCGTCGCGCAGGAATGTGCTGCGCGAAAAGACGGCCGATCCATTTGTGGTCTGGCGCAGTTGGAGCAGAACCCAGTCCACCGCGTTGGTCGGCACGGCGGCGACCGTGCGGCGGTCTGCGGCATAGGGCGAGGTGAGTGGAATCCCGTTGTTGGCCAGGTCCGTCCGCATCCGGTCGGCGTCCGGGGCGTAGGGCCCCTGCAACCACACGCGCACCTGCATGAAGGTGGGCATCTCGTAGGCACCGATGTCAACGACGCCGTGCAGGACACGCGGGCGTCCATCCAAGTCCAAGGTCTCCTCCGGCCACGCGAAGTTGATTCCCGCATCGCGACAGGGCGAATCCGCAGCAGGATGAAAATCGAGGTTGCCGGGATCCACGAAATGAGGATCCGTCACTACGAGATTCGAGGCCAGCACGGAGGCCGAGACGGGGGCTACCACACAATGATTCAACACCAGGTAGAGCGCACTCGCATTGTAGTTGCTGGACGCGGGAAAATTGGAAGCCGTATTGCCATAGATGATGCTGTTATAATGTTCGCCCCATCCGCCGGCCCCGCCGTATTCGATCTGGGCCGAGTTGTTCGCGATGGTGCAATTCCGCGTGCGCCCATCGTAGATGCCACCACCGCTCACGCTGGCATTGCCCTGCACCAAACATGATTCCAATTCGGAGTAGTAAGCGCCTCCACCCCAGGTGTAGCCCCACGTGCCGTTGTCGCTAACGATGCACCGCTTCAGGTTTGCCCAGCACGCGCCGCCACCATAACGCCCACGATTTCCCACTACCCGGGAACCGATCACCTGCACCGAACAGATGCCGCCGCCATACTCGGCCGAATTGCCCGTAACCAGGCAATTCGAAACCATGGCCGTGCTGTGCCCGTAGACGCCGCCACCTCGTGTACTGGCCAGGCCGTTGGTGAGGGTGAAGCCCGCCAACCGGGCGCCCGCCTCCAGATAGGCACAGCGCACATCGTTGCTTTGTCCGGGCGCGTTCCCGACGATGATAGTGTGCTCCGGGTCGGAGCCCAGCAGCGTCATGACGCGATCCAACACCACACGACTCAACACACCCTCCCGAACCCGACCGACCTCCAGATACACCCCCGTGGCGACCATGGTCACCCCGCCCACCGGGACCACCGCCATGGCATCCTGGATGTTGGTGGCGGCCGTAGTCCAATTGGTGAAAGGCGCGAGATGAGAACCGCTCTTGGCAACGAAGTTATTGGACCAGGTCGTGACCTCCACCCGCGTGGTGACGGAGGTCACCTGCTCCTGATTCCAGGCCGTCAGCACCACAGCAAAAGATCCGGCATTCGACCAGCTGTGCGTGACTCGCATGCGATTGAGAGCCGTAGCTCCGTCGCCAAAAGACCAAGCATAGCCACTGACCCGGCCCGTCACTGCTGACCAGAATGTCAGTTCATAGCCGGGCAGAACGCGGGTGGCGGACGCTTGTATCGCCGCCACGGGCGTACCGGTCAGAGCGGACGGCCAACATTCGTCCGCTCCTATATCGAGGGCGAGTCCGTTGGTGCGAAACTCCCCGTCCAGGTCGACCGCCACCAGATTGGAGATGGCGGTGCCGGCCTCGTAGCAGATCGAATTGGTCGTGATACGCGGATTGAGGCGTCCCAGCAGACCAGGATCGCCTGTGATGTTGTTCGTCCGGGACGCTGGAATCGGATCGGTGCAACATCGCTGCAGATCGGGGTCCGTCGAGGCCCAGAAGGGCTTGGCCCAATTGGGTGTGGCCGGCGCTTCGTTGTAATAGATGATCGAGTTGTAGGCGCAGCCACCGTAGAGACCACCGGCGTCCAGGTCACACGCGTTGCCGATGACCACACTACTGATCAGGGCGCCATAAGCGACCCCGCCGCTGAACTCGTGGGCTCGGTTACCGACGATCAGGCAATGGCTGGCCAGCCCGGCATACAACCCGCCGGCGCGGCCTGCCTCGTTACTTTCAACTTGGCAGAAATAAAGGTGGGCTGAATGTGCACCACCGCCCTCCAGATCACATGCGTTACCGACGATCCGGCTTTCGTAGCCCGTGCCGGAATGCAAACCGCCCCCGGATGAGATGGCCCGATTTCCACGCAACTCGCAATTGCGGATCGTCCCGCCATAAACTCCGCCGCCGGAGTGGGCGGTATTGCTGACAACGATACAGTTTGTCAACAAACCACTCCCCTCGATCAGGGCGCCGCCGCCCATGGTGCGCTCTGGGTAGTCCTCCATGGGGCCTTGCGACTCACCGCTTGCGCCATCCCGAATCGTGAACCCGGATAACACCGCATCGTTTCCGACATAAGCACCACGCACGGCAGAAGTCCCGATGGGACCCAGTCCGACAATAGCAGTGTGGCCCGGAGCGTTCACAGCGAGGACACGAACCCGGTTGCTCAACACCACACGACAGGCCATGTCATACGGGTCGTATGCCACACCTGTCGAATAGACCCCGTTGCTGACCAGAATCAGGTCGCCATCAACGGAGGCACTGATGGCCGACTGGATATTGGTGGCCGCCGTGGCCCAGCTGAGATAAGGCGCCACGTGTCCCCCGCCGGGCGCCACATAGCGGATCGTATTGGCTCCTGGGAAACCCGAGTCGCCGATGCTGAAAACTCCCACCCCCGATACATTGGTGGCCTTGATCCAGTACCAGTTGGTGATGCCGATCGTAACGTTGGTGTCGTCAAAGGCGGTCCCGGTGGTCGTACTAATCGTGGTGGCCAACCCGCTGTTGTTTTCCGAATGGCGGTAAACGCGATAGCCCTGCGCGTAGGTCGAAGCCTCCCAGGTGATGCGCACCCGGTTGCTGTATGCTCCATCACTGGCCGCCACGGCCATGGGTGCGGCCGGCGCCACCAGTGGGTTGGTCACAGTCAGAAATACCGTGACCACCACGGGGCTGTTGCTCGCGGTGGCGGTTACGCCGATGATGCCCGTGTAGGAGCCAGCGGTCAGTCCCGCACTGCTGAAGGTCACCGTGTGGGAGTTCCACTGGCCCGTGGATGTACCCGACGGCGGTGCGACCGCCAGCCATGCGACGGTTTCGGCATTGGTGTAGCTAAGCACGCCGCCGCCGCTGTTACGAACCGAGAACACCGCGTCCGTTCCATTGGACCCCGCCTGCGCACTGCGGTACACCACATTCGAGTCCACCGCCACCATGGCCGGGGGAGGCTGGACGACGAGATCGAATCGTTGGGTCACCACCGAAGATCCGTCACTGGTCCACAGCGCCACGGGGTGGGTGCCCTCCTGCCCCGGAGCAGGCGTGCCGGTAAGGCGACCACCGCCCGTTCCCGCAGCGATGCGGCGCAATCTCTGGTTATAATGATCCGCCACGCACAGGCGACCGGCCGGATCGAAGGCGATACCGTACGGAAAATTGAGGGTGGCGTTCGTAGCCGTTCCTCCATCGCCACTGTAGCCCGCATTTTCCGGCCGACCCGCAATGGTGGTCATGATGCCGCTGGTGTCAATTTTGCGGACCGCGTGACTGGACACCACCGCCACATAGAGATTCCCCTGTGGATCCAACTGCAATTCAGCCGGCCCGTTCAGCAACGCCTGGACGGCCGGTCCGCCATCGCCCGTGTAGCCGGCCACGTTGCGGCCTGCAATTACGGTCAGCACGCCGTTATCATCTACCTTTACGATGCGATGGCTCGCGTAGTCGCTGATAAACAAGGTACCATCCGGTGCCGCGATGATACCATATGGGTTGTTCAATTGAGCGCTCGTGGCTGGCCCACCCGCCCCGTTGGTGCCAACCGTTCCCGTACCCGCCACCCGGGTAATCACGCCGCCGGGGGTGATCTTGCGCACACGATGCCCGAATTGTTCCACCACATAAAGATTGCCGGCGCCATCAAAGGCCAGGTCCGTCGGCCGGTTGACCTTGGCCGACGTGGCGGGCCCACCGTCACCACCAGAAGATTGCGATCCATCGCCAACAATCGTGGTGATGATGCCGTTCGTCGCAACCTTCCGTATGCGGTTGCCCTCGTGGCTGACGATGAAAACGTTGCCGTTCGTGTCACACGCTATCCCCAACGGCACCCAGATGGCCGCGTTCGTGGCAGCCATACCGTCCCCGTTGTAGGCCGTGCCACCGTTGCCTGCAAAAGCCGTGATGGTGCCGTTGGTGTCGATCTTGCGAATGCGATGTGTACCGGCATCACTGACGTAACAATTGCCAGCAGCGTCATAAGCAACCGAGTAGGGTCTCTGGAATTGGGCATTGGTGGCCGGGCCGCCATCGCCGCTATAGCCGGAGGGACTGCGACCCGCTAGGAGGGTGATGGTTTCGGAACCCACGGGACCTCCGGGTTCCGGTGTGACGGCGGCCCACGGCGGCGCGGACGCTGCGCCAAACGAGAGTGCGTCCTGATCGGCGTCCGAGGCCTGCAGGTGATAGAGATAGGGTGTGCCTGCCACAGCGTTGGATACCGGTACACTGGTCCACACCGGGCTGGCCGACCAAGTTGAAGATGCCGCCACCACGACCAGCAAAGTCACGATATATCCAGATGAATTCATCGCGCAGGGCAGGCTCGAAACGAACGTTGATTTCATCACCCCTTCTGGTCGCGGCTGGGAGCACACTTCTTCCCGGCAGTGCCTGCCCCCCGCCTGATCATCACCTCGGTATTAAATACCTGGGGGGACACCCCGACCATCGGGGCATTGCTGAAGTTGAAACAGTGGTTTCCCTGATGGGTCGGGGGATCGGCCAACCGACTCGTTACGGACCGGCGGGAGACGTGACGGAGGCCGCCGCGCCCCGTTCCAGACGGCGCCGGGCCACGGCTTCATCCGGCGTGCCCTCGGCGGCCTGCGCGGCCCGCCGCCATTCCAGTTGCGCCGCCTCCAGGCGGTTGACCTGAACCAGAAGATCCGCCCGCTGCAACATGACTTCCAGCCGCTCCCGGTGCGAGGTCGCCCCGGACTCCGCCTGATCCAGCCAACGCAGGGCTTCCTCGGTGCGACCCAACCCCGCGTAGACACCCGCCCAGTACGCGGCCGGCCGGGGGTGATGTCGAACCACCTCGCCCGCCCAACGCACCGCCGCTTCCGCCTGTTTTCCCTGGAGGGCCAACCGGACCATGACCGGGGCCAGGGTGGGAACCAGCGCGGGATCGTTCCGTACGATTTCCTCATAGGCCGAGAGCGCGGAAGCCCAAGCGCCCGCCCCCGCCCAACGGTCTGCCTGGGCACGCAGGGCCAGCGCGTCAGGATGGTTGGTGGCTTCCGCCCACACGAGCTGACCGATCACCAGCGAACCCGCCACCGCCGCCCCCATCAAACGCTGGATACGTCCCCGGTTCATGGCCCCACGCCGGCCCGGTGCAAGGCACGCTGGATGGCCTCCAAGGCGGCCGCGGTGGCCATGTGTTCCACCTGCAAGTGCTGGATGCCGGCTAGATGATAACGCAGGGCGGGCGGCACTTCCGCCGCCTCGAGAAAAACGGGCAGGATTTTTTTGTTTTCCTCCGAGGCCAGGAAAATTTCCCGCATGACATGCGGAGAGGCCAGCGCCGACGGCGACGCGAAGAACAGGACCACGCGCGCCCCGCGCAAGGCTTGCACGATCTCCTCGCTCCACAAGGTGGCCCCCTCAATGCCGGCCTGATCCATCCACAACCGGAACCCCTGCGCCTGCAGGCCCTGCACCAGGGTCACCACGCGATCCTGATCGCGCCGGGTGTAGCTGACGAAAATATCGGCCGGGGCGCCCGGGGTGGATTTCACCTTGGTCAGCGATGGCCGACGCAGGCGGCGCAGACCCACCACCACCAGTCCCGCCGCGGAGGCCAGCAGAAAAACAGCGGCTGGCCATACCCACGGGGCGCGCCCGGTGGCCACCTCGACCTCAATCTGGCGTTCAAAGGTCATGGCCCGGCGCACCGTGCGGCCATCCACCTGGAGCAACGCAGTCAAGGTCAGATGCAAGCGCTGGGGCCCGGTCTGCAAAGGTTCCACTTCCCACTTCCACTCCGTGGGATCACGCGCGCTCACCGCCTGCTCCGCCGGGGTAAGCGATCCGATGCGAAAGGCGGCCCCCTGCAGTTGGGCTTCCATGATCTCGGCCATGCGTACATCCGCCGTCTCCACCGGTCCCGCTTCCCGCACCAGCAAGGTAAGTTCCTCCGAAGACTTCATGCCGCTCAACACCAGATGCACCACCTGCGGGTGATGCATGGTCATCTGCTCCGGAGCGTTGAAAGCCAGCCGTCCCATCTCCAGCCGGTCCAGCGCATCGTCCACCGTCTCCGGCTCTTCGGTGGGTTGGCCGCGGGCGCGCCCGGCCGCACTCAGTTGCAGCGGCAGTTGCTCGGCGGATGCGGTGGGCCAAAGGAAGACGGTCGCCGGATCATGTTGAAGTATCCACAGGGCCGCTCCGCCTAATGCGGTGGCCAGGGAAATCACCGCCACGCCCGCCAGCAACTGTACATCCAATTTCATCGGCCCTCTATAGTCTCCGGGGCAACGCTTATTCAACCTTGTTTACCGCCGACTCCACCACCCGCAGGGAAAGATGGGGCCCATCGGCCAGCTTTTGCATCTGCAGAATGCTCTGATCCTCCTGCACCTCGAGAACGGTGGCTCGACCCACGGCCGGAGCCGAAGAGCCGTCGGCGAAAACATCAAACACCTGACCCGGGCGCAGGCCATGAAAGGCGCCCAGCGGCACGGTGGCCTGCCCACCACCGGTGGCCGCCACCTCCGCGCGCAGAGGTTTGCGGGAACGCAAGGCAGCCATAATTTTCTCACCCAACTCACGACACACCGGGTCGGGATCACCGTCCGCCCCCGCCCCCGCGCTGAAGGAACCCAGCACCTGCGAGGTCTCCGTATCCACCAGCCGCAGCATGACGCGGGTTTGCCCGGACAACTGGACCACCTGCCCCATCAACAGGGTGCTCGCGGGCAACAGCCGTCCGATGGCGGTGCGCGCCCGCTCATCGGCCAGCCCGGACGTGCCCAACTCCTGCTCCTGCAAAACCTGTTCCAATTGTTCGCGCTCCACCACCCGCACACCGCCCAATTCATCCAGGGCCGCGGCCAGACCAAACCGGTACACGGCGGCCAGACTGTCATCCGCCACCCCGCCCGCCATGGTGGGTCCGAGGCAAGCCAGCACGCGTGGACGCGGCGTGTCTGCGAGCGGGGCCGGACCGGGCGCGGCCTGGAGGCGCGCCTCCAAACGGTCAAGGAGGCTCTGCAGGGCCGTGGGTGCGAAGGCGGACGTCCCCGCCACGTACTGTTGAACCGCGCGCACCACCGCGCTGGTGGCGGGCAACGCGGCCTGCGCCATGAATTGTGCGGCACTGCGGGTGGCGCCCTGCTGCTTCATGCGAATGGCTTCCTGCAAGGCAGCGGCGGTGCCCAGCGGCTCACTGGTGGCCACGTCCAGCGGTTCGGCGGACCGCTCAGGTTGGAAATCCTGGCCCGCCGACGGCACCACGAAAACGAACTCGCCTCCCGCGTCGCTGGCCACCCGCAGCGGGCCCATGCGCACCATTTGGCCGGTCAGTTCGCTCACCCGTTCGCGTACGGATAACCCCAGATCGGAGGCGGCAAAGACGGCTCGATCAGGATAGTTCAACCCGTGCAATACCTGCTGGGCAAACACACTGTGCGCGCCTTCGCCATCCAACACCTGTTCCAGATCACCGCTGGTGATGAGGTAGCGCGAGGGCTTGCCCGCGGCCCGGCGGTACCACTGGTCGTCAGGCGCCGCCCGCCCGGTCTCCGCGCCGCGGAACAGGGATCCACCGTAGCAGGCATCGGCGATCACCAGCACGTGGCGGGCCTTGGACGCGCCCAGCATCTTGGTGATGGTGGAGTTCCAGATCCAGTCCTCCCGAGCCAAACGGTTCTCGCTCTTCAGGCGGGCATCGCTGGGAATCCAAAATCCCTCCCCCATCGCTTCGTCGTAGTACCCATGCCCGGCATAATAGATGAGCAATGAATCCTCCGGCGCCAAACCGGCCGCCTCATCCAGCGCCGCCATGAACCGCTCCCGGGTGGCCTCGCCGTCCAGCAGGGTGGTGGTCTGGTAACCATACTTATCACGCAACACCCCGGCCACCGCCTCGGCATCCGCGCGCGCCGCCCGCAGGTCGTTCCAGCCCTGACCGGGCGGGGCGTCACGATAATCGTTGATGCCCACCACCAGAGCCAACACCTTGCCCTCCGACCACGCCGCGTCCGGGGTCGACACCGGAAGCTTGACCCCGCGGGTGGCCGGCTCCGCGGCCGGGAGATCGGCCGCGTGGGCCCCCCAAGCCAGCAGCAGGCCACCGGCGCCAAGCCGGATAAAACACCTAGCGCGCATAAACCGCCCATCCTTCCTGAACCTGCGCGCCCGCCTCGGGCGGAACGATGGCCGCCGTGCCCTCGGCGTCGGCCACGGAACTGATGCGCAATTCAACCGGGTGTTCCCCCGCGCGCAAAATCCGGCCCGCCTCCTCTTCCCGACCGGGCGGCAGGACCAGGAAACGCGCCCCGCGATCCACCCCCCGGGTGCGGCCGGCATCAATGACGGCCTTGGCGCCGCTGCGTCGCACGATCCGGCTGTCCAACAACGGAAACCGCTGTTCCACCTTGCGGGCCAGGCCGGACAACTGGCGCTCCAGGTCCTGCGGGGTGGAGCGCAGATACACATCGTCGGTATAAATAATCTCACTGTCCTCGCTCTGGAACACCTGCACATACACCGTGGCGCCCTGCTCATGCGGATGCACCGCCCCGAACAGAAACAATTCGGCGGGCAACAGCTTGCCCACCTGCAGGCGGGCTGACGGGTCGGCCAGGGCGGAGGAGCTCAGATCCAATTCACTGAGAATAGTCTGCAGTTGGTCGCGTTGCAGCAGGGCGAAGCGGGCGGGCGGGCGGCCCAACTCCTCCCACAAGGTCCAGCGAATGGCATCCGCGGTGGCCGCATCCGCGCCCGGTTCCAGGGGCAGCAGGCCCACGCGCAGCCGGAACTCATCGCGCAACTTTTCCGGCCGCTGGTAGACCACATGCAGCAACTGCACGGTCGAATTGCCCGCCTGATCCACCGCCGCCACTTCGAGTTCGTTGGTCCCCTCTTCCAATAGGATCCGGCGGGCGAGGTAGAAGGAGCGGGCCTTGCCCTTGAGTTCTTCCGGCAGCAGGGGCTCGCCGCTCAGATAAATTTCCGCCAGCCCGCCCCCGTCCTCGGCCCGCCCGTCCACGAAAAATTCATTGCGATACACGGTGACCAGGGCCCGCTGCTCGGAAAGTTGGAGATAGGGCTTCAGTCGGTCGCGCGGTTGGTACGCCGGGGGAGCCGCCGTTTCCGCCCCCGCATCGGCCACGCCTTCTGATCCGGCTTGGGCCCACCGGATGTCCGACCCCCGAGCCGTCGAGCCTTCCGCCTCCTGCTGATTGATCTCGAGATCCAACCGATTGCCGACCCGGTCCACCGCGGCCAGCGACACCCGCGCGCCCTGCCGCGCCGAGGCCGATACCTGCTGCCCGCGCCGCGTGTTGCCCAGGAACAGGGGGCGCCCCTGCACCAGCACCTGCTCAAGTTCGCCGTCGTCGTAACACACGCCCTGCAGGGTCCAGGTACCGCCCTCGGAAGAAACATTGGTAATGGCCAGGGCAGGCGGATTCCAATCCGCCCAGCACACCAGGTCACGTCGGGTTTCCCGGCCCAGCAGATCCCGCACCGCGACCGTCACCACGTTGGAACCCGGATGCAGGTCCACCGCGTGCTGGAACGCGCGCTCGGGTTCCGCGCGTTCGATGAAGTCCGACCACGCGCCCACGCGCACCTCCCGCACCAGACCCGGGGCGCGAGCCCGGCCACTCACCGTCCACTGGCGATCCCGCGTGAAGACCAATTGCTCGCCCGCGCGCAATTCGATTTCGGGGGCGCGCAAGGGCCGGCCCTCCAACTCGCGCCGGTCCACCTCGTTCAAGAAATGCTTGGCCCGGCCCGAGGGCGTGACAACCAGGGACTGCTCCAAGGCACGGCGGGCTTGCGTCAGATCGCCCAGATAAAAGCAGGCCACTCCCAGTTCGCGCCGCGGAAAGTACCCCTCCAGAAAATGCATGCCGTAGGTGCGCACCCGCCAGGCTTCATGGTCATACCCGAACCGGGCCCCCGGGCGCTCGCCCAGCGCGCGCTCAAAATCCTCCCGGGCCCCCGCGTAATCACCCGCCACCAGGCGCTGCTGGCCGCGCTCGTAGAAATTCCACCAGTTGTGATGGCGCATGACCTCGGACCGGGATCCGCCCGCATCGTCGGTACCGCACCCGCTGCCCGTCAACACCAAGGCCACTACGACCAGAGCCATCCGCTGGGGCAAGCCTTTCATATCGTTTTTCCGATCCTTCCCATAACGTTTCCGTCGCCGCGACCGGTCGTTTTATTCCAAGGCGGCCGCCAAGTCGCCCGCCACCTGGCGGGCCAGAACGCCCACCTCCTCCCGCAATACCTGCTCGTCCGCATACTGACGTTCCCACGACAAGCTGCGATCGCCCTGACGTGATCGAGCGGTCGTGGACACCGTCCATCCGCCCGCTTCCCGCTCCCGTACCGCCAGGGTCATGCGCCAATCCGATGACCAGCGCAACACATCGCGAGGCCGGGCTTCCGCATAGGCATCGCCCACGGCCCGCATGAATTCCACGGTCAGCCGGGTCAGCTCGGGGGCGGGCAAGGTGCCGGACGGAGCGCCCCGCGCCACCAGGATTTCCGTACGGGTGGTCCAGCTCAAGGCCTCCGGCCGCAGCCAGCCCGCCAGTCCCAACGCACCGGCCAGTACGATTACGGTCGCCCATGCGGGCCAGCCCCCCCAGCCCCGCAAGGCGGCGAACCACGGTTCCGGGACCTCCGCAGGAGCGGCCCGGTCCTGCTCGTACACGCGCAGAATCTGATCCACCAACTCTTCTTCCGGTTGACCGGCGTGCGGCAAGGCCATGCGCAGGATGGCGTCGGCCTGTCGCGCCGATTTTACCGCGCGGGCCTGTTCAGGATCGCGGCGCTGATCCGCCTCCCAGGCCGCCCGCTCCGGGCCGGTCAGCTCCCCGTGCAGGTACGCCCAGGTTTTCCCGTTTTCTGGATGCTCTTCGTTCACACGTGCCTTCTCTCGTGTTAAGTCGGCTCAAGCCTCGAAGTATTCCTTCATCAAGGGATCCCCGGCCGCCTGGGCCCGCAATTTGTCCAGGCATTTGGAGAGACGGCTGCCCACGGTGTTGATGGCCAGTCCCTCCGCCTCGGCAATTTCGCGGTAGGTCAGGTGCCGCAGGTAGAATTGGTGGATGATGCGGCGGCAGGTTTCCGGCAACAGGTCCACCAGGTGGTTGAGGTGACGGGCCAGTTCATCGCGCCAGATCAGCGCCCGCGGATCGTGCTCGGGCCCGCTGACCGGTTCAATCACCACGGGTTCGCCCTCCTGATCCAGCACGGGGACCTTGAGGACCAGGCGCCGCTCCCGGATCTGGCGGCGTATTTCATCGATGCATCGGCGGATGCAGACCTGCTTCACCCAGCGCTCCGGGCGTCCGGTGCCCCGGTAGGAAGCCAGCCCCCGCGCCACATCCATACGGGCCCTTTGGGCCATATCTTCCTGGGTGGCCCAGTCAAATCGCCATTTGTGCCAGCCCACCACGGCCACAATGACCGCCTCATGCTCGGCCAGAAAGCGAACCGTCTCGGGCGTGGCTCCAGACGTCGGACCGGGGTCACCCGCCTGCCCGGTCTGGGGTACATCCATGGGAATCGGCGCCTTCATCACGCGGTTTGAGTGTGGTGAGAGAAGCAGGAATAGACAAGTGCATTTGCGCGACTAGAAGGACGAAATGAATTTGCCCTTGAAGGGCGAACCAGCCCAGCCCACAGTATGACGCACAGTCCGATGATACGCTCCGCCCACGGTTACATTCCTTGGTGTGCGACTGTCCTTACCGTCTGGATGGGATGGTGGGGCGGCGATGTGTACGCCCAGCGATTCACCATCGATACCCCGGCCGGCCCTATTGAATTACGAGTGTCCCACCTGGCGCCCCTGGGCAACTTGGTTCCGCCCGACGCGCCGGAAACCCAGCCCTTCCGCCCGCCCTCGGTCTTTTCCGCCCCCCTGCCCAGCGGTTCGGGCGCGCGTGCGCTGGGCCTGGGTGGGGCCTTTACCGCGCTGGCGGACGATGCCACCGCCGCCTCTTGGAACCCGGCCGGATTATTGCAACTCGAGCGCCCCGAATGGTCGGTGGTCTATCGATTTTCGCGCGACCAGGCTTCCCATCGCTCGGATGATGCCGAGTTCCAGGTCGGGGAGAACGCGTTCGACAGCGATAATCTCAACTACTTCAGCGTGGCCTACCCATTCTTCCTCCCTTCCCTCGAACGCAATCTGGTGGTCTCCCTGAATCACCAGGAAGCCTATGACTTTACCCAGCAATTCACCGCCGACCTGAGCGGCCACCAATCCTCATCGGCCCGGGACAGCCAACGCGAAACCATTACCGGCGAACAACGGGATGAAATTTCAGACGACGTCTTTGATGTGACCGTGATCAGCCGATTGACCACGGAGGTGCGTAGTTCCTTCGACCAGGTGCTGGACTCGGATCTCATCTCGGATCTCGATTTTCATCAGGAAGGCGTGCTGTCCGCCCTCACCCCCGCCCTGGCCTTCGAGGTCACGCCCAAGTTGTGGCTGGGCGCGGCCTTCAACTACTATCAGACCGACCCCGTGCAGGGCGGCACCATCCGCTCCGTGACGCGGGCCCGCTACGAAGGCCGCACCACTGGCGGCGCGAACATAGCCTCCACCCGCACCACCCGCGGCACCTACGAGTATGAAGGGGTGGTCCACCTGCCCCCGGGTGGCATCATCCCCATCCCCATTGACGTGCCCATTGAGGGCGAGGGCGAGATTGCACCCTTCACCGAATCTTCCTCCTCCCGCCGCAACGATGCGGTGTACGCCAGCGGGGTCTACGAGGAAATCAACACCTTCGAGGACTTGGAGGGTTTCAATGGAACCTTCGGCGTCTTGTATACCGTGAACCGCCACCTCAGCCTGGGCGGCACCGTGGACCTGCCGTGGACGGCCGAGGGCGACCAGGAAAAGATCGTGCGCAACACCGTTACCACCACGGATGATCAGGGACGCGTGTTGGATGAACGCCGGGAGGAGGAAATCGTCCGCAAGGCGGTGGAGTTCCGTTTTCCCACCTATCTCGCGCTGGGCGCAGTGGTGCGCTGGACGCCTTCCCTGTACACCACCCTCGATGTCAGCCAGACCCGGTGGGCGGAGTTTTACTTTGAGGCCGATGGAGAGCCCCGCATCAATCCACTGGACGGCTCCCTGCACCGTGACCACCCGCTGGACGACTGCTGGGGGGCGCGGCTGGGCACGGAGTATCTGTGGCTGCTCAAGCGCACCGAGATTCCCTTGCGCGCCGGGGTGGGCTGGGAGCAACGCCCAGCCCTCAACGCGCCGGATGACTTTTACAGCGTGAGTTTCGGCACCGGCCTCTCTCTCGGTCGCCATCCAGCGCGCGTATTTCTGGATATGGCTTATGTGTATACGTGGGCGGACGGCGTAGGCGGCATCGTCCCGGAGAAGACGAGCCTCCGTTCGGATGTGGAGGAGCATCAGATCTACGTGTCGTTGATCCAGCATTTGTAGGGTGCTGGTTATGGGGGAGCGTGCGTCATGAAAATCACAGGCAACCGGTGTGTTCTGCGCCGGATGGGTATGGCATGGGTAGGGATGGTCGCAGCCTTCATGGCGGCAGGGGCGGCTCGGGCACAAACCAGTGCGGTAGATATTGCCGTGTTCAAGTCGGCCAGTCTGTCCACCGGCTGGATTGAGCAATCCGTGCTGTACAGCGTGGTCGCCTCCAACCGATCAGGCGATGCCTCTCTCCCCATCGTTTTGACCGATCGTCTGCCGGCCGGCTTGCTATTTGAGTCCGCGTCGACCAGCCAGGGCGCCTACGATCCGAGCTCGGGCGCATGGACGGTCGGGGTGATGACCGCTGGCAGCACCGCCACCCTGGGGTTGCAGGCCAGGATTTCGCCGGGCGTAGGTTTCATAACCAATAAAACACCAGCAGGGTTTGATTATCTGGGATATTCGCTGGCCGGTTTCGGCGGACGCCTGGCGGCCGGCCGACTACAGAACGTAGGGTCATTTGTGAATGCGGGCTCCGTCAGCCTGTACAACTACGATGGAACGATCTTCCGCACCATCACCAACCCGACCCCGGCCGATTACGAACAATTTGGCAACGCGGTGACCGCGCTCGGCACCAACCTGCTGATCGGTGCCCCCCTCGACCAGCACGGCGGGAACCCGGTCGGGGCGGTCTATCTCTTCAACGAAGCAGGCACGCGACTATTCACGGTGACCAATCCGACCCCCCAGGTCAATGACAGCTTCGGGGAGCGCATTATTGCACTGGACAGCCAGCGCTATGTGGTGGCCGCGCGCTGGGACGACGCCCGCGCCACGGACTCGGGGGTGTTGCATCTATATCGGACCAACGTGCTGGTGACGACCATCACCAACCCAGCGCCGCGCACCTACGCCGGATTCGGGCAGGCGCTGGCCACCGTGGGCACGAACGGTCTGATCGCCGGAGCCCCGTATAACGTAGTCAGCGGCCGCGTGGGCGTGGCCTATCTTTTCAGCACGTCGGGCGCGCTGCGGGCCACCCTGCATAATCCCGGCGCGGGCGGGGAGTTCGGCGGCGTCCTGTCCGGGTTTAGCACCAACCGGATCGCGGTGGGCGCGATCGGGCAGAGGCACGGCGATACCATTGGCCAGGTCTTCCTATTCGACACCAACGGAATTCCAGTGCTGCACATTCCCAACCCGCGACCCGGACAGCAGGATCAATTCGGGCTGGCCTTGGGTGATGCCGGTTCCAACAGCCTGTTTATCGGAACCTCAACCCATGCGTATCTTTATGCAAACGACGGCGCCTTGCTCGCTATGGCCACCAATCCAGTCTTCAGCGAATACGAGGAGTTCATGGGCAGCATGGTCTTGCAACAGGACGGCCGCATCGCGCTGGGAACCGAGGGGGTGACCAACTCTTTTTCGCACGAAGGTGGGATCCTGCAGCTTGATCTCGCGCGGCGCATGGGAGGCACGCTGGTCAACACCGCCCGGTTGACCGTGGCGGGCACGGATACCAATCCGGCCAATGACCAGGCCACCGCCTCCGTATTCTACATCAGCGAGTTCGCTGATGTAGTCGTCACGAAATTGGCTGCGTCCAACCGGTTCGACCGATCATCGCCGGGAACCTTTTTCCTCACGGCATCCAATGCGGGCGGCCTGGCGGCAGGCGGTGTGGAGGTGACCGATTTCCTGCCCATCGGCCTCACGGTGACCTCCGGCGCTTTTTCGCAGGGTGCCTGGAACGACACCAACCGGGTGTGGTTGGTTGGCATGCTTCCGTCCGGCGGACAGGCGACCGGCCACCTCGACGTGGTTTGGGACGGGCAGGCCCGCTATCTGGATTACGATACGGCGCCGGAGCGCGATCGCTTCGGCTATTCAATGGCGCTCCTGGCCACCGGCCTCGTCGCGGTGGGCGCTCCCTATGCAACGGGATCGTTTAATGACGGAGGCACTGTTCATATGTATGACGCCCAGGGGCGCCATGTGGGCCGGCTGTACAATCCCTCGCCGGCTCCCAACGACTGGTTCGGCGCGGTCATGGTGCAGGTGGCCGATCATGTGCTGGCAGTGTCCGCCCAGGAGGACGATACTGGTGCAAGCAACGCGGGGACCGTATATCTGTTCAACGATTTCATGCTGATCGGCGCGATCACCAATCCCCTGCCCCATGCATCGGATTCCTTCGGCTTCACCATGGCCGCCCTCGGCGAGGGCCGATTCGCCATCAGCGACCGGTATGAGAATGGAAACCGCGGTGTCGTGCACGTGTACAACACGGAGGGGACCCGGCTGTTCATGCTTACCAATCGGACGGCCACGGCCGGCCAGTTTGGGAGTCGCATGGCGGCGGTGTCGAGCAACCGATTCGCGGTGGCCGCGCCCCAGCACAGCTTCGCAAGAGGCGCAGTGGATTTGTATGATTTAAACGGAACTTTTATCAGCACGTTAGCACTCCCCAACGTCAGTACGGCGGCGGAGTTCGGATCAACCATCGCGCGCCTGAACGGGAATCGCTTCGTGGTGGGCGCTCCGTTTCAACTGGTGAACGGACAGGGCAGCAAAGGGATGATTGGCCTCTATAACGCCTCCTCGGGTGCCTACCTGACCACGTTGACCAACCCCGTGGTAAACAGTTCGTTTTTCTTCGGCAGGCGCATTGAGGCTCTCACCGACGGCGGATTCGTGGTGGGCCACGATTTCGACCAGTCCATCCTTTCCGTCAACGCCAGTCCCGGAGGTTCCATATGGTTCTATTCGAGCAACGGGACGCTGCGCCTCGCCATCACCAATCCGTTCCCGGATGTGGCCGAATCGTTTGGAATCGCCCTCAAGTCCCTGCCCGATGGACGGCTGCTCGTCGGCGCCCTGCCCGATCACGTCTTCTGCTACGATCTGGACGGCAACCTGCGGGCCGGCTGGCGGGCACCTGACACCAACACCATCGCGGGCCTGCTGAATCACCCGGTGCTTGTGGATGACCAGACGCTCGCGTTGGCCGATCCCTACTACCCCACAACGAATTTGACCGCGGGCGCGGTGTGGCTCTTCAATCTGCCCTTGCTGACGGGTGGCGCCGCGACCAACGAGGCACGGGTCACGCGCATGGATGACCCGGACACCGATCTGAGCAACAACGTGTCCCGCGCCGCGATCTCGCCCATCCGCGCCGATCTGTCCGCCCGCTTCCACCGCGTGTCGCCCCTGGTCCAACTCGGGCAATCCGCCCTCTATTCGGTTTGGGTCAGCAACGCGGGTCCGGACATGGCGGCGGGGGTGGAGGTGGCAAGCATGCTGGAGAGCCTGCAGATCGTCACCGGCGCACCGTCCACCGGTGTATTTCTGCCCGCTCCGTCGAACTGGACCTGGCAGGTGGGAAGCCTCGAGCCGGGTCAGGTCGCGCAACTGGATTTTACCGCACGACCGGACGATACGATCACCAACTTCCTGCTGCTCAACCATCGTGTCATCGCGACGTCGTTCGCGCTGGATCCGATCGTGCAGGACAACCATCCACTGCTGCGGGAGGGACTTGGCGACGGGTACGAAACCGACGATGCCGCCCCCCAAGCCGCGGCCCTGGCCGTGGGGCACGCACAGCAACACTTCCTGCACGTCTCGAATGATGTGGATTGGGTCTCCTTCTATATGGTCTCACAAATGGTCAACGAGGTGATCACCCAGGACGCCTCCTATGTCATCTCCGCGGAGCAACTTGGAAATAATAGTGATCTGCAAATCGAATTATGGCGCCTGTTGCCGGATGGTTCGCTGCAATCGGTGGCGGCGGTCAATAACAACGGGGCGGGCTCGGGCATCACGGAAAGCATGTCCCTGCTCGCCCCCGACGAGGGATGGTATTTCCTTTCGGTGATTTCGGCCAACTCCGACCTGTGGGGCTACGAAAGCGAATACAACCTATTCATTGATCTGACCCCCGGGGATACTCTCGTCGTGGTGGCCGTGGATAGACTTGCGGGCAACCAGCCGCCCGCAGGCGCGGTGGCCACCGTCAACGGCGGAAACGCCAAATCCTTCAATGGCCGTACCAGTGTGTCGTACAGCGGGCTAGCCGGGCTCGTGACCGTTCGCGTAACCACCGCGGCCGGGTACGTTGCCGAAGAGGATCCGCAGCAGGCTAACCAAGTGATGAACAAACAGAACACCCGCTACGGAAACCCGCGGCTGTTCAACGGTGGCCAGACCGCCGGACTGCTGTTCCAGTTCATCCCCGCCGGAACGGTCACAGGGGAAATCCGGGACGCGTGGACAGGTGAGCGGGTGGCCGACGCACAGCTGGCGTTCCGCGCGCGCAATGGCGTTATCTCCAACTACGTGTACGACGGTTTTCCCGCCTTCTCTGCCTACAAACAACCGTGGCGCACCCGGGTCGGCGGGGGATTCCCCACCAACGTAACGCTGCCCACCGTGGCGTGGGATGTCTCCGTGACCGGCCCCTTCCACACCGGGGTGTTCGCCAATCTGTTGCCGGGCTTGACCCGGGGCACGGTCAGCAACCTCGGCGTACTCTATGTCCACCCGGTGGACACCAACGGCAACGGTCTTTCGGATGAGTGGGAGCGCCAGCATTTTGGAGCCCCCACCAATCTGCCGCCGGGCGGTGATTTCGACGGTGATCGCTTCAGCAACCGCGACGAATACCTGGCCGGAACATCGCCGACCAATCCCGCCAGCCGACTCGAACACCGCCTGCCGCTACTTCAACCCACCGGCCTGCGCCTGAGCTGGCCCACGGTGGCGGGAAGAAGTTATCGGGTTAGGACGACAGATACGTTGTCCATACCTAACTGGACCGCACTGGGTGGGCCGTGGACGGCCACCACGGGTCAGATCGAAATGGAATACAACGACCATGAAGCGTTGCTACGCACCAACCGGGCCTATCGGGTGGAGTTGCTCGTGCCCTAGCAGGTGATGATGTACAGGAAGGCTCGGACGTGCATAATGCAGTCACCCAACGGATCACACCATGAAGCGCATTCTGTGTATCGCGGCGGCCGGTTGGATGTTGGCCGCTGTCAGCAGTGAGGCCAAGTTCCGCGCCTTGCTGGTGGGCATTGACCAGTACGCCACCACCAACGCACCGGTGGAGGGCGGTCGGATCACCTGGACGGATCTCAACGGCGCGGTCAATGATGTGGTGGCCATCCGGGACATCCTGCAAGCCCGATTTGGCGTGCCGGCGTCCGATGTGCTTTTACTCACCAACAGCATGGCGACCCGTGAGGCCATCCTGAACGGATTTCAGGGGCATCTGGCCCAGGGTTTGGCCAGGGGCGACCGGGCCCTGTTCTACTATTCCGGGCACGGCTCTCAGGTGGCGAATTCGAAGTCCCGCGAAGCTGACGGCAAGGACGAAACCCTGGTGCCGGCGGATGCCAACCGCGGATCCTCGGACATCCGGGACAAGGAACTGCGCCGCCGCTACAACCAACTACTCGACCAGGGCATTCTCCTGACCGTCATCATGGATTCCTGCCACAGCGGATCGGCGGCCCGGGGCCTGCCCGACGACTCGATCAGCCGCAACCTGCCGGCCGACCCGCGGGACGTGGCGGACGATCAGGAGGCCGGCCCTCCGCCGGAGGAACGCGGAGCCCTCATCCTGTCCGCCGCTCAGGATTACCAATTAGCCCGGGAAGACAGCGAGGAAGTCGGCGGCCAATTTATCGCCCACGGTGCCTTCAGCCTGGCCCTGATCCGCACGCTGCGCAGCCTGCCGGCCGAAACCCCGGCCGATGAACTCTTTCTGCGGGCGCGAGCCTTGATCAAGAGCCGCGGCTGGGCCCAGGAACCCGTGCTGGCCGGCAATCCAGCCCGCTGCCGCAGTTCGTTGTTTGTGGAAGCCGGGCGCGCCGAAGACGAAACCCTTCGCATACCGGTCATCCGGTTGGAACCCAACCGCGATCTCATTCTGCAAGGTGGTCACGCGCTCGGCCTGACCGTGGGTACCGAATTGCAGACCACTGGAACGGACCGGCCTGCCCGTTTTCGCATCACCCGTATTCATGGGCTGAGCGAATGCACGGCCACCCCGTTGGACGCCAAGGCGCATACCGTGACGCCGGGCGACGGGTTGGTACCGGTGCGCTGGGCCGCGCCCGACCGCCGTCCGCTGACCCTGTACCTCGCCCCGCCCGGGCCCCGCGAAGAGGCCATCCTGGCCGCCGGCCAACAGGTGCAAGCCTGGGCCCGGGATAACCAGCTCGCCTGGGTGGATGATCCCACCCTGCAATCCGCAGATTGGTTGATCAGCTGGAAAGACGATCACTGGGAGGGCGGACCCATCGGAATGCCACCCGTGAAATTGGGGTACCCGCTGGCGGCGGCTCACTTGAAACAACTGGGGCCCACTACCGGTGGAAAAGCTGTGTTCTTCAATGCGCCTGTGCCGGCGGAAGTGGCCACCCCGCTTCGCGAGGCCATCCAGAAACGCACCTTGCTGGGCTTGGTTAACGACCCGCGCACGGCCACCTACCAATTGGCAGGACGTGTCGCGGAGCCGGGCTTGCAGTGGGCCTGGGTGCGGCCCGGCCGCCTGGCCACGGATGAAGCTTCAGCCCTGCCCGCACGCTCGGACTGGATGGCCGGGGCGGAACTCCCCGTCCTCGCCGAACAGGCCGAACGGGCGGCCCGGGTCAAGGCGTGGCTGGAATTGGAACCACCCCCGGACACGGGACGTTTCCCCTACCGTCTGATGCTCCGGCCCGAGGAAGGTGGTCCGGATCAACGCAGCGGAAACCTGACGGGCGGAAAGCGCTATCGGTTATTCCTGCAGGCCGACGCGGAACGTTTATCCCGGCCCTACGACCAGCGATTCGTCTATGTATTTGTGCTCGATTCATTCGGTTCCCGCACCCTGCTATTCCCGCCCTCGTACACGGGCAACGTGGAAAACCGCCTGCCTGCCGACAAAAAAGCCCGCCTGACCGAAATCGAACTGGATATCGGAGGTGCTCCGCTTGAGATAGCGGAGCCGTATGGCCTGGACACCTACGTCATGTTGTCCACCACCGACCCCATCCCCGACTTGCAAGCCCTGTCCGGCAGCGGTGTCCGGACGCGGGGACCCGGGGGGGAATCCCCTCTGCTGGATTACCTGATCCAATCCACCACCCTGAGTCGGGGCGTGGCGGCGCCCGCAGCCCTACCCGCCAACTGGTCGCTGGAACGCTTGTCCTTCCAATCGGTGGCGCCGGGAACCCCATGATCACTATTTGTTCGCCAGTCCACCCATCGCCTGCTAATTTTTTTATGTTGGCTCCACGCGTGGAAGAACATGAGCCTGATCGACGACGTTAGTTTGTGGCATCCTACTCAGCCTTTAAGGAGGAAACAGCGCACATGAAAAAGATACTGGCGATCGTGATGGCCGCGGGTCTGGCTTCGGGGTGCAGCACCATGATTCCGGCCCACCCCCGTTCACAGCAGACGCGAGGCGAGCGGGTCGAAATCCAGATCGCGCATAAAACGGAAACCCGCGGGCTCCCCGTGCTGGCGGCGGCTGCCATTCCGGCCGCCTGCAACTATGCACTCAAGGCCATTTCCAGTGGCTTGAAGAACGAGATCACCAAGTACATGGCCGACTACAGCGGCAATGTTTCGGATGATGTGTTTTATGTGCCCGGTGCGCGCGGTCTCAGCGAGGCGGCGGAAGAGCGTGAAATCAACGTACAAAGCATCACCGTCACGCGCTACATCCAAGATGCCAAAGGCCAGGAGATTCCTGCCTTCGTATTGGAACTTGGGTTGCGGCCATCCTTCGACCAGACCGCCTTCCAACTGGTGCCTCTGCGCGCCCAGATGAACTATGCCAAGGCCAAGGTGGCCGCCAAGCGGTGGACCCGCCCGTGGACCTATGCCATACAGAAAGATGACACCATTGATGTTGAAGTCATGGTGGATATCCAGGGTTTCTGGATAGATGCCGAAGGGGTGAGCCACATGGAGCCGCTGGCCGTGGTGTCCATTCCGGTCCACGGGCTGACCTTCGGGGTGGAAAAGCGCACCTTTAAGAATGATGCGGTTTCCCAGTGGTTCCCCGCCGTGCCTGCGTCCACCGTAAAGGACGCGGATGGCTCCCTGCTGTATGGCACGGGCAACTATGTCTTCTCCGCCCGCATATCTGAATACGACGACGCCGGGCGCCGGGTGGCCAAATACTCGGAATTGCTGGAGAAGAACCGCGAGGACTGGATCAACCGTCTGGTCAAAGGCCTCAAGTAAGACGAAGAGCCCCGGATTGCGGGTAGTGGACTCGATGGGGTGGCGTTGACCTTCAGGCACGTCCGGGCCCCGGTTATCTTGTTGCGTCGCTCATGACGTGCGGTCGCATCGCGTGTAAAGATACGCTTTGTGTAGACCACCATCCAATCGGAGATGCGGGCCGTAGCCTTGGGAAGCGCCCGCCTTCGCGCCAGATACGGCGACTCCGGCGTGGCAGCCTTCGCCTTAGCTGCGCTTCGGCGAAAAAAGCTGGCATGCCAAGCCGTAGCCTTGGGAAGCGCCCGCCTTCGCGCCAGATACGGCGACTCCGGCGTGGCAGCCTTCGCCTTAGCTGCGCTTCGGCGAAGGCTGGTGGGCCCGGAGGGACTTGAACCCCCAACCAAGGGATTATGAGTCCCCTGCTCTGACCATTGAGCTACGGGCCCGCGCTAGGATAAGTGCTTACTTACAAGCGACTTAGCAAATGCGGAAAAGCTGGAGAAAATTGAGTTGTAACCCACAGTTGTAACCCCATACTTGCCTTCGACATGAAAACCGAAGATCAAGCCGCGGTTGCCAACCAAACGTTGAATCGTGTGGGTCAATGTCTCTATCGCTCCGAGCAATCGGGCATATACTACGGCGTCATTAAGCGTAGTGGCAAGCAGATCAAGAAGTCGCTTAAGACCACCGACAAAGCCCTAGCCAAGCGCCGCCTCGCCAACCTCCAGGACAAAGCCGCCCGAATGAATGTCGGGGAAGCGGGCAAGATCACCTTCCAAGGCATATCCAAGCGCTGGCACGAATCCACCGCCGGGGCAACCAAGCCTTCGTCGCACCACCGGCAAGGCACGGTCATTGCCTCCCTGAACAAGTTTTTCGGTCCGTCGCTTGTTCGGTCCATGAGCAAGGTCTTGGTTGAACAGTGGTCCGCCAAGCGGGGCCGGGAGGTTGCCGGGCGTACCTTCAACTATGAGCGCCAAGTCCTGATTCGGGTGCTGGACTACGCAACCCGCGAGGGCCTTCTACTCGATAACCCAGCGAGGATCATCAAGCGGCAAAAGCAAAACCGGGCCACCGCCACAATCCCCACTAAGGCCCAGTTCAAGACTCTGATCGAGGGCATACGGGAGTTGAAATCAACGGCGAGTGAAGCGGCGAACCTGTGCGAATTCCTCGCCTACAGCGGTTGTCGCCTTGGTGAAGCGCTGGCCATGCGCTGGGAAGATATAGACACCGCGCAAGGCTTCTTCGTGGTCACCGGCGGCGAGCGCGGCACGAAAAACCATGAGGCACGGGTTGTCCCCCTCTTCCCCGCTCTAAAGCAATTCTTGGAATTTTACCGGGCAAACTGCGCCGCCGAAGTGACCCCCGCGCATACCCTGTTCACTATTCAAAGCGCCAAAACCGCCATCACCAGCGCCTGCCACCGGAAGAAGTTGCCACGCTTCACGCATCACCACCTTCGACACTTCTTTTGCAGCAACGCCATCGAAGCGGGTATAGACTTCAAGGCCATAGCGGGCTGGCTCGGCCATAAAGACGGCGGGCTGCTCGTAGCCAAGACGTACGGCCATCTCCGCGACGAACACAGCGCGGCCATGGCAAAAAGAATGTCCTTCACCATCACAAGCCATGCCTGAAACCTCAAAACCCGAATGGCCAGCGACCTGGCCGGCGTGGGTCCTAAAGATCGCCCTCGCCCTGGAGAACGCGGAAGGGAGCACCGGGGATAAGTTCTATGCGGGTGCGCCGAAATGGGTGGACGCTCTGTCCATCGAACTAGTCAAGACGTTGTATTCCCCATTACGCGCGAAGGAATTCGAGAAATCAGGCCCGCGCTTCATCGGTGGCTTACTTGGGCAGCTTAAAAGGCAGCTTGACGGTGAGACGGGTTACGAACGCCTACTTGATCGCGCCGCGATACAAATGGCCATGATCAACAAGCGCCTAAAGGCGAAGTTGACTGATCAAGAATGGAAGGCCCACAAACAACAAGCCGATCACCTACGGCGTGAATTAAAACGGGTTATCGAAGAAAAAGAACGCATCCGCAAAGAGGCCCTTCTCGCGGTTCAAAAGCAATCAGTCGATGAGCAGTCCGAGTTTTTCGCCGGTTATGGCGACGGACTGAAAGAAGCCATATTTAACGACAAAGGCCACCCGGCACACGAAAAGTTCCCCGGCCTGTCTGTCTTGTACTACGTATTGGTGTCCAATTGGACACATATACAGAAATTACCCACCGTTGCAGCGCTGCACAAGTGGCTCGGTGCGCGCATCCCGGCAACTCAACTAGGCGACCTGGAGCGCCTCAAGGGAATCTGCAAGCGTTACAAGATCAAGCTCGCTCCACGTGGGCGGCCCCGCAGAATAATGGGACGCTAAGCCCTCGGGCGCGACCCTATTACCGCACGCATGACTCCCGTAGCTTCGGGACATGCAAAGCGAATATCAGACAATCCACGATCACCAGAAGCTGGCTGTATCGCGGGTGGAAGCGGCCCAGCGGCTCGGAGTCGCACCGGCCACCATAGACCGCCTCACCAAGCGGGGCCTACTGAGACCGAGTCGGGCCATACGCCGCCCCCTGTACGCCATCACGGAGCTGGAACGGTTCCTCCGCGAGACGTCCACGGAGATCGATCTATGAGCCCGAACAGTGGCGACCTCAGCGGCGAGGGCTGCAGCCCGCCCCCTACGGCGGGCGCAGCCCCGCCGCCGGGGGTGTTATCCAGTAACACACCCCCCCCAACTAGTAAGGTTGGACAATTCACCGGCGGTGAAGACTGGCTCGAGTGGTGCTGTTATGTAGACTGGCAAACAGGCTGGGACAAGCTCCAGCCAAGGCTGGCCAAAGCCAAGGAGATTGCCGGGGACAGAAAGCTGGCGAAACTCTCGGGCGGCGACCTGATCCTGTTTGGCGACACAGAAGCACACGTGAACCCCTCCGGCACATCGCTTGGCAAGAAGGGGAAAGGACAGCACATGGCCTATCGGCTGGCTTGTTCCGGCCTCGTTATCCTGATAGCGAATCGGAAATGCGTGAAGGGTAGCGCCCCGAATGTCGTGATTCGTGCCGACGGAACGCAATGCTTGAATCACGGGGCGGTTGGGTGCCGGGAACTCGGGCGCGAGTTGTTGAAAAAGGCCGGGGCATTCATTCGCAGGGAAAAACTGAGTCGAGTAGACCTGTGCCTCGATCTGCCCGGCGTTCCAATGGATGCCTTCCTCTCGGCCTACCGTGAAGAACGGTATATCTGCCGGGCAAAGGAAAAGGGACTGATCGAAAGTTCGGGGGCAACCATCAACCTGGGGAAGAATCCCTTGAAGCTGAGAATATACGATAAAGCGGCCCAGATGCGTTCGGAGTGCGATGTTGTCAAATTGTTCATGATGATGGAACGGCGCTGGCATGGGGTAGATCAGAAGCAGGCAACACGCGTCGAGTTTGAGCTTTCCCGAGACGCCTTAAAATCAAGGGGCGTTGACACGCCCGACGATTACTTCCAAAAGCGCTCCGACCTCATCGCGTACCTCTGCAATAATTGGGTGAGGTTTACGGAGGGTGAGGTTGACCGGACCAACACGACAAGGATTCGAGTCTTGCCGTTATGGGCAGAGGTGACCGCGGGCTTTAAGTCGTGGGCAGGGCAAGCGCGTGGCGAACCTCTGGAGCCATTAACACGTGAGGGCGTGGATGTGACCCAATTACTGAAGCAGGCCGTAGGAGTACTCTTGACCGCCGGAGTGCGGCAGGGCAAAAAGCTGGAATCCCGAGAGGCTTTCAACGCCTATGCTTCGAGGAATATGGGAAAGATTCTAGACGCCATGAATTTGTCCGCAGAGTTGGCCCGTCGTAAGGCAGATTTGGGATAATTTTGATGCTTGCTGGCACAGAACCGCCTGCCAAATACGTTTGTCGCAAACTGATCAATTGACAAAACGACGAAAAATGGCGAGAGATTTTAGGCGTGAACTGCTTCGCATCGACCGTTCAAATAATTGCCGATACACTCACCGCGTTGTTGGGGCTGTGGGCGTTACGGGGTCTCGTTTTCCATCGAAAGAAGATCAATGCATTCGTCAAGCTTCTAGCGCACAGCGTTATTAACGACAGGATCAAGAGAATTAAAGGAACGCTGGGAGAACTCGATACACTGGATTATAATGTCAAAGAACAACGAAAAGAGATACTGGCCGTGTTGGGGGAATTGGCCGGCATGGTCAAGGGGTTTTCCACAGGGCACTCCGGATTCAAAAATGTATACGAAAATTTGGTAAACATAGCGGAACAACGACACGAAGTATCAGAACCAACAAAACGTAGACTCTGCGCAGAAATACATACGCTTCTTGATGACCATTCTGTAGCTGCGGCAGTTGCAATACTGGAGGATGATGATGGAAGAAAGACTACCACAACTTCTTGATAAAATCCTGAAAAACCACGCTCTAATTGTGGAAACCTTCTTCTTCGAGGGTGAGTATTATTTCCGGTATAAAACCCATGCACTATCGGTCCTTTTCGCGCCTAATCGGGGGGATAAATATGGAGATTACTCGTTTTACATGTATCCCAGAAGTTCAGGCGCCCTGTCGTCGATAGCTCAAAAGTCAATGTTTGGGGACATGTCGGAGCTGGAAATGATTAGTTTTAATTCGGCAGACTACCCAAACACAGTGGTTTCAAAACTCGAAGAGCTATATAATCTGCTGCGCCAGAAGTATAGTAAAGTCGACGATGTATTTGAAGATATTCTTAGAGACTAATAACGACCAAGTACACTCTACACAGTTTGTAGGTCATTTGCGCCGCTTTTTGCCACGAAGGTTGAGGAATGTCATGGTTTGGAATATTGTAACCCGGAGTTGTAACCCGAGGACTATAATTGGGCGGACTCCAGACAACTCGAGATAATCAGCGCATTATCGCAACCTGCCGACCCGTGGTGATTTGTATACGCCAGCGTACTCGGGATTAATCAGGCAGAAACGACCTGTTCGATTTATGAGTCCCCTGCTCTGACCATTGAGCTACGGGCCCGGTGCTAAAGGGCGGACAGTAGTTTGCATGGCCTCGGGGTGGGCGTCAAATCTCATGACGCTACCAGGATGGGTCAGGCCACCGCGCTACGCGTCAATTCGCAAGCGGCGAAATCCGTATAGCAGGGCCGATCCCACGGATGATCGTGCAGGAAAGCGGCCTGTATGATTCCGCGATCCACCAGAAATACGCCCGGCATCTGCATGGGATCGCCACGCGGCACGCTCATGGCATGACGCTCCCGCACGCAGGCCTCATAGCCGCGTTTGAATAATTCGCGGCTCATCAACTCCCGCATGCTGACCCGGCGCAAACCCATGGCCTCATATAACGAGCGATCCGGATCACTGAACCGGGCCACCCTTTCCATCCCGTACAACCGGAAGATCAATTCCGCCTGGCGATCGCTGGCCATGTGCACCAAGGCCACATGAATCCCCCGGGCGTCCAGTGCCGGCATGGCCTCCCGCAAGTCCGACAAGGTCTGCCGACAAAAAACGCAGCCCAAATGGCGCAGAAAAACCATAAGCGTGGGCCCGCGCGCGACCATATCCAGAAGCGACTGACCCTGGCTTCCCCCTACGTGAGCCATCAGCATTTCCACGGATGCGGGCAACTCACGAACCGGTGCCGGATTGATTTTCATACTCCCTATTCGGGCGACCCTTCACAACCTTACCCAGGATATTCGCCGCAGAGGGAGGCGGGCGGGCGCCGTCGCGGAACAACCCGCCCGACCTCGCCTCTGCGGCTACAACACTATCCTGCTTTCATCCGCCTCAACTGGCTTCCGCAAACCGCCGGGGCCGCTCGGACCGCCCAGCCGAATCATCACGGCGCGCCCGCGGAGCCTCCTCGGACCGGGCCGCCCCCTCAGGCCGACCCAGGAACTGCACACGATCCGCACGTACCCGAAGACGGTTGCGTTTCTGCCCGTCCTTATCTTCCCATTGCTCGAATTGCAGCTTGCCTTCCACCAGCAGCGGGGAACCCTTCTTCAGGAATTCGTGGCAGTTTTCCGCCTGCTTCTCCCACGCCACCACATCCACAAAGCACACCGATTCCACCGGCTTGCCATCCTTGCCGGTGTAGTTCTCGTTGGCCGCCAACGACAAGTCCGCGCACGCCACACCGGCTGCGGTTTTCCGCAACACCGGGTCGCGCGTCAAATTTCCCGCCAGCAGCACGCGATTCATTCGCACCATGTTCCTATCCTGCCTTTCTTTCTGACTCGGCTATTCGCCGTTTGGTTGTTTTCCACCCGCTTCACCCGCCTAGTCCCGCGCACACCAAGCACCCGGATACCGGTCCAGGCGTTCGCAGCGGTACACTTTGCGGATGTTGCGATTGAAATATTCGCCGCGGTTTACAATGCGGATAAAGTCGTCATAGACCCGCCGCGGTACGTCGTGAAAAGCATAGGCTGACCCACTGTGAAAAACCAAAACCAGGGTCCGGGTGGCCCCGTCGTACTTCACCCCCTGAAACAAACGCGACTCCACCACCCGCAACGGCGCCGCCTCCGCGATCCGTACCGCGCCACCTGCCACCAGCAACAAACCCGCCAAGGCCCACACCAGTCTCATGTTCATGCTTCCTCTCCTTTGAGTCCGCTTCATGCGAACGCGGAATGCACACTTGCAGGAGGCATGCCAACGTGAGCCAGGTCGCGCGTATTATGGCGCAACCATATGGATATGTGCACGTTATAGAGGCGATACTGGCGATGAGAGCGATCCGGGGAACGGCCGATGTTTCAATGTAGGTTGAAACACTTTCAACCTGGGTTGAAAACCGATCAGGCTTTCGTGTCGCGCAGAAAGCGATGGATGGCCTGCGGGGTCAGGCCCAGCAGGCGGGCCGCGGCCGATTGTTTTCCACCGGTTTGTTCAAGGGCGCGCAAGATGAGCTGGCGGCGGGTATCGTCCAGAAAGTGTTCCAGGGAAAAACCTTCATGCGGCGTGGGCAGCGCGGCCAGGGGGTCTGCGGCCGCGGGGGACGATTCCATCAACAGGTCGGCTGCTTCCAATTCCTCGCGGCTGGCCAGCAGCAGGGAGCGGCCAATCACGTTTTCTAGGTCACGTATATTGCCCGGCCAATCGTGTTGGGCCAGACGTTGCAACGCGGAAGGAGCGAGCCGGCGCGGGGTCTGCAGGGAGACACAGAACCTGGCGACCAGGTGCAGGGCCAGGTGCGGGATATCGCTGCGTCGCTCGCGCAATGGAGGCAGGGTGAGCTCAGCGAAAGAAAGGCGGTAGTACAAATCCTCCCGGAAGGTTTTCCCCGCCACGGCCGCCTTTAGATCACGGTTGGTGGCCGCCACCACGCGCACATCCACCGCCCGACCCTGCCGTGCCCCCAGCGGTTCCACCAGCCCGTCCTCCAGCACCTTGAGCAACTTGGCTTGCAGCGGTAACGACAACTCCCCGACTTCATCCAGAAATAAGGTGCCGCGATCCGCCACTTCAAATTTGCCCGCCTGGTCTGCACCCGCGCCGGTGAACGCGCCTTTCGTATGGCCGAACAGGATGCTCTCGGCCAGGGTCTCAGGCAGGGCCGCGCAGTTGAGGGTCACCCAGCGTTCCAGCGGACGCCCGCTCAACACATGAATCAACCGCGCCAGGGCGCCCTTGCCGGTGCCCGTCTCCCCGCCCAGCAGGACCGGCGCCTTGTGCGGAGCCACGGTGGCCGCCGTCTCCACCGCGCGCCGGAAGGCCGGATGCTCTCCGCACAAACCCAGTTGGACCATCGCTTGCTCAAGAGTGGGCGGGGGCGTAGCCGCGCTGCCGGTATCGCGCCCGCGCCACGCCCGCGCATACACTTCGGGATCGGTCTCGACCCGATAGGAAACCGCAGGCTCCCGCGCCACCACGTCGCGAGCGGACGGTACGCCGGAAAAAATATCGATCACCCGCGCCGGTTCGTCGGTCAGGTAGCGGGGCGTGGTGACCTCCACCAGGTGCAGCGCGCTGGCAGGTTGATCGGCCAGCGACCACCACCAGCCGCGCCAGTGCGGCGGACCGGCATTCACCACCGCCACCCGGATTTCGTCGGCCCGGGTCCGGCATCGCTCCTGCCACCAGGCGAATAGAAAGGTCCGCACCTGATCGGGCGGCCCGTCGGGAAGAGTGACACATTCCACGGGCAGGGCAAAGCGGCGGGAGACTTCGGCGGCCGTGGAGGCCTGGCGGTCCTCCGCCCCGGATCCAGACAGCAACACGACCCGCGAAAAAGGCCGCTGCCCCAGGGTCGACAGCACGGGTCCGGCCCAGGCATCGGCGCCGGACAAACCGGGGCCGTACGGATCGGCCTCATCTACCATGACAAATAGGGTCGACAAATTAAGCTCCCGACTGATTACGCCACGCCAGCGGGAAATCCTGCAAGCACGGAAACCACCCGCGCCGCCACCTTCCTGCGCCTCGGCAGGATTCAGGACGCGGGACGCAAAGCGTGGGCCGCCTGCAGGGCCCGCTCATACACTTCGCGTACCGGACAACCCGCTTCCCGCGCGCGGGCCCGGCAGTCCTCAAACTCGGGGGCGAAAGTCACGTCCTGTCCGCGCCAGGTGCCGATCTTGATGCGCACCCGGCCAGCCGTCGTTTCCACCTCCACATGGCGGCGCGCCAGCACGGTGCGCTCCACCTCGTATTCACGCACGCCGAAGGTGGTGCTCTCGCGGAAAATCAGGTCCAGCAGGGGGGCGCGATGCGTGGCCTCCGCGAGTACGGTGAGCAACGTGGCGGGGCGCTGCTTTTTCATCTGAACCGGCGTGGTGAACACCTCCAGCGCGCCCGCGGCCAGCAGGCGCTCCGTCAGGGCGCCAATCAATTCCGGGGTGGTGTCGTCCAGGTTGCACTCCAGTACGTGGGCCCGGGTGGCGGAGGAAGAGGCGGCGGTATCCAGCAATACCGCGCGCAGCACGTTGGCACGATGGGCCAGGGTGCGCTGGCCGAAACCATAGCCGGCGGCCAGCACCTGCCCGTGCGCGGGGGCGGCGTTTTGCTGCTGCCACACCGCCAGCAGGCCGGCTCCGGTCGGGGTCACCAGTTCATGCGGCTCATCGGTCTGCACCACGGGCAGTCCCTGTAGCAATTCCACCGTGGCCGGAGCGGGGTTGGGAAATACGCCGTGCGCGCAGGTGATGGTGCCCACGCCCTGGGGCAACGGGCCTACCGTCACCGCCTCCACGCCCAGCCAATGCCGGGCCAGGCAGCACCCCACGATATCCACGATGGAATCCACCGCGCCGATTTCGTGAAAATGAATCTGCTCGACCGTGGTCCCGTGCAAGCGGGCCTCCACCGCGCCGATGCGCTGGAACACCCGCAGGCTGTCCGCCTTGACCGCCTCCGGCAGGGCGCTGCCCTGGATGAGCGCCTCGATCTCACGCAGACCGCGGTGCGGGGCGTGCGCGTGGGCATGGCCGTGCCCGTGATCATGATGATGGTGGTGGTGCGGCTCATGAGGAATGTCCACCCGGCACAAGGTACCGCGCAGGCCATCGCGTACCACCGATTCCACACGCAGGGAAAAATCACCCGCATGCAACTTCTTCAATTCGCGCTCCAGCGCGACCGCATCCACGCCCAAATCCAGCAGGGCGCCCAGGATCATATCCCCGCTGGCCCCGCCCACGCTCTCCCAGCGCAGCACCTTCATGCGGGTTCCCCCACCCGGTTGATCTTGGCCGCGGCCACCCCGGCCCCGAAGCCATTGTCCACATTAACCACGGTAATGCCGGGCGCGCAGGAGTTCAGCATGGCCAGCAGGGCGGCCACCCCGCCCAGATTCATCCCGTAGCCCACGCTGGTGGGCACGGCCACGATGGGCCGGTCGATCAAACCGCCCACCACGGAGGGCAACGCGCCTTCCATGCCCGCCACCACCACCACGGCCCGCGCGCTGCGCAGTACGTCGAGGTGACGCATCACCCGGTGCAACCCGGCCACTCCGACATCAAAAATACGTTCCACCCGGGCCCCCATCCACTCCGCGGTCAACGCCGCTTCCTCAGCCACCGGGAGATCCGCCGTGCCGGCCGTCACCACAGCCACGGAACCCACGCCGGGCGGGCGGGCTTTGACCTCCACGGTCAGACAGCGCGCCGCTTCATGGTAAACGGCATCGGCGTGGGCAGCCTGCACCAGTCGGGCCAGTTCCGGAGTGGCCCGGGTGGCCAGGATATTCTGCCCCGCGCCCCGCAAGCTGCCGATGATTTGAATCACCTGCTCTGGGGTTTTACCGGGACAATAAATAACTTCGGGGAGGCCGGTGCGCCGCGGGCGATCCGTGTCCAGTCGGGCAAAGCCCAAACCCCGTTCCGATGCCTGGTTCAGTTGCTGGGCCGCCGCATCTGCGGACAGACGACCCGCAGCCACCTCGTCCAACAGCTTTTTGAGTTCGTGTTCGAACATGGTGGGCCTTCCAGCCTAGGGCCGGGGGGTGGGTCCGGGCGGGAGGGCGATGGGCTGGGACAGGGAGCGCACGAGGTTTTGGAATTCGGGCTGTCCGCGCAAGCCATCAAAATCGCTGTCCATGAGGTGCCGTTGCGCGTCCTGGGGTGAGCAGCGCTGCACGGCCTGGCGGGCCCAGTTCAGGGCCTCGGTGTGATTTTGCTCCAGAGCATAAGCGATGGCCATATTGAAATAGGGCGCGGCGCGCGTGGGCTCGCGGTCCACCAGATTCTGGAAATGTTTGCGTGCTTCCGCGAAGCGGCCCACCCGCATGAGGGAAACGCCCAGGTTGTTCCGCACCGACACCTGCTCCGGCATCAGCTGGAGGGCCGTCTCCAGATACTCCACCGCCTGGTTGTAGCGGGCCCACAGGATGTAGAGCAGGCCGAGGTTCACGTGAGTGGTAAGGCTGTCGGCCCGAATCTGCATGGAGGTCAGCAGCAGGTCCTCCGCCTTGTCCATCTGCCCCTTCTGCAGGTAGGCGGTGGCCAGGTTGTTCAAGGTCTCCGCGCTGAACGGGTCGGTCTGCAGGGCGCGCTCCAGGATCAGGATGGCCTGGTCGTGCTGGCCGCGATAGATGTAGACCACGCCCAGCAGGCGGTTGGCCGCATTCATGTCCGGCCAGATATCCAGGGCCAGCTTGACGTTGTTCTCCGCCCCGTCCAGATCGCGCTGCATCAGGTGCTGGTTGGCGATGCGCAGATAGCCCATGGCCTCCGCCATTTTCTGGGGCGCAATGTTGGCCGCTCCGGACTGGCCCGACTCCAGATCAAATTCCGCGCCCAATCCGGCCAGCGGCGGCAACCGGTTGGTGGAGGCCGCCCGCGCCACCTGGCCGGTGGACCGGGCGGGCCCGCGCAGCAGCTCGGCCAGCGGATTGGTATCGAAACCGCTTTCCTGGGAATAGAAGTAGAAGGCGGCCAGGGACAGCAATACCACCATGATGGAAATGGAATAGATGCTGCGCTTGCGCCCGTGGGCGCGCGCATCCTCCGGGGCCAGATCATAGGCGGGCAGGTTTTTAGGCTCCTCCGCCCTGGGCTCCGGCTTGGTATAAATGTCCCGATGTTCGTCCATGCAACCTCGGTCCCAGCCTATGTCATCCCGCCCACGGGTGCAAGGTCCGGCCCGGGGTCACAGGTCCAGAAAGTTCTGCAGGATGCGCTTGCCGTCCTGGGTCAGGATGGATTCGGGATGAAACTGCACTCCGTGCACGGGCAGGGTCTTGTGCTGCAGGCCCATGATCTCGCCCTCCGCCGTTTCCGCCGTGATCTCCAGCACGTCGGGCAGGCTGGCGCGTTCCACCAGCAGCGAGTGATAGCGGATGGCGTCGAACGGGCTGGGCATGCCCTTCAGCAGCGACGTGCCGCGATGCAGGATGGGCGACGTCTTCCCGTGCATCAGCCGGCCCGCCCGCACCACCTTGCCGCCGTACACCTCGCCCATGCACTGGTGACCCAGGCACACCCCGAACACCGGCACCCGCGTGGCCATGTGCTTCATGACCGCACACGACACCCCCGCCTCGTGCGGCGAACACGGACCGGGACTGATCACGATTTTCTGCGGGCGCAGCGCTTCCACCTGCGCCACCGTGATCTGGTCGTTGCGGACCACCTTCAGCTCCGCGCCCAGCTCGCCGAAATACTGCACCAGGTTGAAGGTGAACGAATCGTAGTTATCAATGACCAGGATCATCGGACGCCTCCCGCCGCGCGCGCTTCCGCATAGCGCCGGGCCAGGGCCAGCGCGGCCAGCATACCGCGGGCCTTGTTCTGCGTTTCCTCGAATTCCTTCTGGGGATCGGAGTCGGCCACGATGCCCGCCCCCGCTTGCACATAGGCCTTCCCACCCGCCAGCAGCGCAGTGCGGATGGTGATACAGGAATCCAGGTTGCCGTCGAAACTGAAGTAGCCCACCGCACCCGCATAGGCCCCGCGCTTGGTGTTCTCCAGTTCGCTGATGATTTCCATGGCACGAATCTTCGGCGCCCCGCTCACCGTGCCGGCCGGGAAGGTGGCCCGCATCAGGTCGTACACATTGCTCTCCGGAGCCAGGTCGCCCACCACGTCGGACACGATGTGCATGACGTGGCTGTAGCGCTCGATGACCATCAGCTCGGGCACCCGCACGGATCCGTAGCGACACACCCGGCCCAGATCGTTGCGGCCCAGGTCCACCAGCATGATGTGCTCCGCCCGCTCCTTGGGATCGGCCAGCAGTTCGTCGGCCAGCTTCTGGTCGGCCACCGGATCGGCCGCCCGTGGACGCGTCCCCGCGATGGGCCGCACCTCCACCTTGCCCTCTTCGCAACGCACATGGATTTCCGGGGACGACCCCACCACGCTGCGGTCACCGAATTCCAGGCAGTACATGTAGGGCGACGGATTCACGCAGCGCAGCGCGCGGTACACATCCAGCGGATCGCCCGTGTGGTCCACCTCGAAACGCTGGGACAGCACGACCTGGATGATGTCACCGGCCCGGATGTATTCCTTGGCCTTGTTCACGGAGGCCGCGAACTGCTCCGGGGTCACGTTGGAGCGCGCGGCCGCGGGGGCCGGGCGTTCGTTGACATCCAGCAACTGATGCGGCAGGGCCACGGTGAGCGCCTTGCACAAGGCATCCAAACGCCCCACCGCGGCGTCGTAGGCCGCGCCTGCGTCGCCTTCGATATGGACGTTGGCCACCACCTTCAGGGTGTGCCGGGTGTGATCGAAAATCAGGATGGTGTCGGTGATGCCGAGCACCATGTCCGGCCAATCCAGGCCCGGCCCCTTGGACACCGGCACCCGCGGCTCAAACTGGGTGACCGCGTCGTAGCCGATGAAGCCCACCGCACCGCCGAAGAAGCGCGGCAGGGCGGGATCGGGCACGGGCTGGTACTTCGCCATCAGATCGCGCAACACGTCCAGCGCATCCACGTCCTCCTTCACCTCGCGGCGGCCGTCGGAAAATTCCAGCTCCACACGACGGCCGAAGCTCCGGAACAGGCAGCGCGGCGCGCCGCCCAGGAAGGAATAGCGCGCGATGTGCTCGCCGCCTTCCACGCTTTCCAGCAGGAAGGTGGGCGCACCGGCAAAATGACGGCGCAGCCGCTCGTAGGCGGATACCGGCGTCTCCTGGTCGGCCAGCAGTTCGCGCCACACAGGGACCAGGGTGCCGTGTTTAGCCTTGGCCAGGAACGTCGATTTATCGGGGGTACAATTCATAGGTTTCAGGTTTCAGGTTTCAGGTTTCAGGTTCGGAGGTCTTTTCCTCCTGACACCTGAAACCCGACACCTGACACCCCTCAAGGATCCAAATTCTCCAGCTTCATCGTCTCCACATTTATGCGCCGGTAGTAGCAATTGCGGGGCTGGCCGGCCTTGTTCTTGGTGTGGCAGATGGCGCCGCGGCGCGGGCGCACCACGTACAGCAGCGAGTTCTGCTCACAATTCACGCGGGCCTCCACCAGGTCGAAGGTCTCGCCGGAGGTTTTGCCTTTTTCCCACAACTCGTTGCGGGAGGTGCTCCACAGGACCAGCGACTTGGATTCGAGGGTTTTCCGGAAGGCCAGCTCGTTGGTGTAGGCGACCAGGATCACCTCGTGCGTGTCGGCATGCTGCACCGCCACCGGGATGATGCCCTTGGACTGGCCCACCGCCTTCTCCAGCTTGTTGAAATCCAGCGTCAGCTCACTGCCTTCTTCGAGTTCCTTCGCCATGACCTGCTCCTTATCGTTACGTCCGCACCACCACGCCGCGGTCCTTCATATAGGACTTGGCCTGGCCGATGGTGAACTCACCGAAATGAAAAATCGAGGCCGCCAGCACGGCGTCCGCCTTGCCGTCCGTCACCGCTTCCACCAGGTGCTGCAAATTTCCTGCGCCGCCGGAGGCGATGACCGGGACCCCGACCGCTTCCGACACCGCGCGCGTGAGCCCGAGGTCGTAGCCGTTCTTGGTCCCGTCCGCATCCATGCTGGTGAGCAGGATTTCCCCCGCCCCGCGCCCCACCCCCTCCACCGCCCACTTCACCGCGTCCAGCCCGGTCGGCTTGCGCCCGCCGTGGGTGAACACTTCCCAGCCCGACCCGTCCGCCTTCCGCCGCGCGTCGATGGCCAGCACGATGCACTGACTGCCGTATTGGGTGGCGGTTTCGTTCAAGATGTCCGGATTCAGAATGGCTGCGGTGTTGATGGAAACCTTGTCCGCTCCGGCCAGCAGCATGCGCCGCACGTCGGCCGCCACGCGGATGCCGCCGCCCACGGTCAGCGGCATAAACACCTGGGCCGCCACCGCGCGCACCACTTCCACGATGGTGTCCCGCTGCTCGTGGGAGGCCGTGATGTCGAGGAAGGTGAGTTCGTCCGCGCCCTGCTGCTCATAGGCGCGCGCCGCCTCCACGGGATCACCCGCGTCGCGCAGTTCGACAAACTTCACGCCCTTGACCACACGGCCGCCCGCGATGTCCAGGCACGGTATGATTCGTTTCGCTAACATCCTCAGTTCCAGGTTCCAAGTTGCACGTTCCACGTCCCCGATCCGCCAATAAAAAAAGCCCCGGCTTTCGACCGGGGCTGCTACAGACAAAGCATCACGCTCAGGTTCTGTAGAGAACCCCAATCACCACGTGATGATGCCACCAACTCTGCATGGCCGCGAACGTTACCCTCTCCACGGCCACAGGCAAGACTTTTTCCAAGGGTTGGAAGTCCGGAAATACTCTTTTTCCAAGGGTTGGAACTTTTTGAGCGGGGACCGAATTTGCCTTAATTAAAACGCTTTACCTTGAGGCGGTGCGCCTGTATTTACATGATCTGAACACGGGGTGGAACGAAGGGATGGCTGTATGAAGATGTATTTTGCAGGGGTTCGCGCGTCGGTCGCGGTCATCGTCTTGTGCACGGGCCTGGCCCCGTCCGCGTGGGCGGCCGTGACCACGGTGGGCAACGTGACCGGGTTGACCATCACGACGAACAGCCCGTCCGGGCACATCACCGCTTCGTTCGCGTTGAGCACGGGCGGCTCGGTGGAGGTCACCCCCTACGCGCCCGATCTGGTCCGGGTGAATTTTCATTGGGCGGGGCCGTTCGACACGGCGCAGCCCATGATCGCCAAACCGCTGTCCGATTGGAGCAGCCCCAGCACCACCATCACCGACCAGGGCAGCAAGTATCTGCTGCTGACCAGCCAGGTCCGGGTGGAGATTGAGAAGTCGCCGCTGAAAATTCATTTCATGGATGTGAACGGCGGCTACTACCTGCTGCAGGACGACTTCATGGCCTTCGACTCGGCCTACAACTACACCGGCCAGCGCGGCACCAGTTCGTCCAAGCTGAAATGCCAGAAGGTCATGCCGTCCGGCCAGGCCTACTTCGGCCTGGGTGAATACGGCGGCCCCATGAACCGGCGCGGCAAGGAAATCGATTGCTGGAACAGCGGCACCTACAACTGGGGCGAGTTCCAGAACCCGACCTACATGAACATCCCGTTCTTCTACGGGGTGCAGCCGGCGGTGAGCGGCAATCCGGCCTTCGTGTACGGCGTGTTCCTCAACAATCCCTGCCGGCCCCTGTTCAAGTTCAACCAGTCCTCCGACACCCGCTACTCCTTCGAGGCGGGCGATGGCCGCATGGACTATTTCTTTTTCGGCGGCGGATTCCAGCACACCATGGCCACGGTCATCAACCGCTACTCCGAACTGACCGGCCGCCCGACCTTCCTGCCCAAATGGGGACTCGGCCACCACTTGTCCCGCTTCAGCTACGACAGCCAGAGCTGGGTCGAGTACATCGCGAACCAGGCCACGGTGGACGATATGCCGCTGGACGCCGTGTACATGGACATCGACTACATGAATGCGGCGGCGGACGGCAACTTCGCCAATGGCCAGCTCCGCCAGCTCACCATCAACTCCAAATTTTCCAACCCGGCCGGCATGCTGAGCTACTGCAATACCCGCGGGGTCAAGGTCATCCCGCTCATCGAGCCCTGGCTGGAGCCCGGCGATCCCAACCACTACGCGGACGCCAACAGCAACCTGCACTTCATCAAGGAGAACAACGGGTCCACGGTCACCCGCAGCATCTACGTGGGCAATGTGTCGTGGTTCGATTTCAGCAGTACGGCCATGAACACGTGGTGGCAGCAGCGCATCGTGAACTGGTTCAACAGCGTGCCCTTCTCCGGCATCTGGAACGACCTGACCGAACCGGAGGGCGGCGACAGCATCCCGCACAACGCGCTGCTATGGATCGACGGTCAGTTCGGCTCTTCCAATACGGACTCCCGACGCTACTGGTCCAACGAACGCAACTATTTCGGCCTGCGCTGCGCGCGCCAGAGCTATAACACCATGCTGGCCAAGGACAGCAACAAGCGCCCCTTCGTGCTGAGCCGCTCGGGCAACGCGGGCCTGCAGCGCTTCGGGGTCAGCTGGAGCGGCGACACGCGGGCCAACTGGTTCTACCAGCGGGCCACCATCCGCTTCGGCATGGGCGCCATGATTTCCGGCGCGGCCTGGTACGGCAACGACGTGGGCGGCTTTGCGGGCACCCCGAGTTCCGAGTTGCTGGTGCGCTCCTACGAGGCCAACTGCCTGGCCCCCTTCTTCCGCAATCACGCGGATAAAGCGGCAGCCGATCGCGAGCCGTGGCGCTTCAGCGAGCCCTACAAGAGCCAGCTGCGCGACCTGATCAAGCTCCGCTACCGCCTCATGCCTTACCTCTACACCCTGGCCTACCAGTCCACCCAGACCGGCGAACCCATGAACGTGCCGCCGGTTTTTGATTATTTCGCGGATGCCAACACGCACTCCGAGTTGAGCGATTACAATTTCCTGGTCGGCGACTTCGTGCTGGCCGCCCCGGTGTACAACGAAGGCAACACCACCCGCTCCGTCTACCTGCCCTACGCGCCCGGCGTGGATTGGTATTACTGGCCGTCCGGCGCGCCCAACAGCCAGCCCGCCGGTGACAAGTACGGCGGCGGCCAGACGGTCACGGTCAGCGCCCCGCTGGGCAAACTCCCCATGTTCGTCCGCTCCGGGGCCATCATCCCCATGAGCGCGTCCATGCAATACGCCAACCAGACCCAGCCCGGCTGGATGGACATCTTCTGCTGGCCCAGCGGCAGCAGCGAGTTCACGCTGCACGAAGACGACGGTGAAACCTTCAACTACCTCGGCACCGGCTACAGCCGACGCCGCATGGTCAGCACCCGGACCGCCAACGCGTGGGAATTCACCCTGGAAGCCAAGCAGGGCAGCTACAATACGGGCGCCCGCGACTTCTACATCTACGGCATGAATCCCGGCACGTCGGTGGTGCACGGCGTGACCCTGAACGGCGCGCCCCTCGCCCAGCTAGCCAATTTCGGCGCGGGCGCCCAGGGCTGGCTGATCACCGGCGAGGGCCGCATCGGCATCAAGCTGCCCGACACCGGCGCCCTGGCCGCGCTGCGCGTGAGCTTCGGTGACGTCAACGATGTGATCCAGTTTACCGCCGCCACCAACAGCGTGGCCGAAAATGCGGGCAGCGTGCGGGTCTATGTGAGCCGCACCGGATCGGCCACCGGCACGGTCAGCGTGAACTTCGGCACGACCGACGGCACCGCGCTGGCGGGCTCGGATTACATCGCGACCAACGGCACGCTGAATTGGGCGGGCGGCGAACTGGCCACCAAGTTCTTCGACGTGGCCATCACCGACAACGGCATCTACGAGAACACCGAAACATTCTCCGTCAGCCTGAGCAGCCTGGTCGGCGCCGACCTCGGCACGCCCACCCTGCACACCGTGACCATCCTCGACAACGAGCCGCTGCCACCCGACCTGCTCGTCACCAATCCGCCCACGGCCATCCTGGTGTCCGAGACCACCACCACCTACACGCTGCAGGGCGTCGCGAATGCGTACAACTGGACCGGCCTCGCGTGGAGCAACCAACTGACCGGCGCCACCGGCACCGGCCCCATCGGATTCGGCTGGTCGCTGAACGACGTCGGGCTCGGCATCGGTACCAACCTTATCCGCGTTTCCGCCACGAATGAGGGCAGCGCGGTACTGGCCAGCGACAGCGGCACCAACAGCGTCTATAGCGATGAATGGACCTTTACAGACAACGGTGGCTTCGGTTGGGGCGCATGGCAGCTCTACACGAGCTCCGCCACACCGAGCGATAATGGCCGCTTCATGGCCAGCAGCGCGTCGGTCAGCATCGGCACCCCGGCGTGGGGGCTCTATGCCAACGGCGGCAATCTGTCGGAGGCCAAACGCGCGCTGACCAATGCGCTCGCCGTGGGACAAAGTGTTTCGGTCCGCATGGACAACGGATTTCTGAATGCCGGTAGCGGAACGGGCGTGGCACTGCAGAATGGGGCGGGCACGACGTTGTGGGAGTTCTTCTTCAACGGAGGCGACACCTACTACAGCATGAGCAGCACCACGACCGACATCGGCTGGACCAGCGGCGGGCTGGACGTGGAATTCACGCTCACGTCGGCGAACACGTTCCGCACCCGGGTGACCCCGCTGGGCGGCAGCACGCGCACCAACACGGGTTCGCTGATCACCTCCGGCGACCAGGTCATCACTCACTTCCGGGCCTGGAACTACAACGCCGGGTCGGGTTCGGATTACGACTTCTTCTTCAATAGCCTGCAACTGAAGGGCGCAGGCGGTTCCGGTCCCTCCACCAGCGTGGTGGTGCAGATTGTGCGCGACGGCGTCATCAGCCAAATTCCGCAGAACTGGCGCGATCGCTTCAACCTGAGCGGCCCCAACTCCGGCGATACCGAGGACCGCGACAACGACGGGTTCAACAACCTCGAAGAATACTGGGCCGACACCAACCCCACCAACGACACCTCGTTCTTTTCCAAGACCAGCATCGTCTCCAGCAATGCTGCGCCCGGCGCGGCCTTCGTGGTGGAAATCGGACCGCCCACCACCAACAGCCGACTCTACGACATTTCCTACAGCAGCAATCTGGTCGAAGGCCTGTGGTGGCCGCTGGGCTACAACCGGGTCGGCCCGACCAACGGCGGCAAACTCAGCATCGTCATCACCAACCAACTGGGTGACCCCGTCCACTTCCGGTCGCACGTCTTCCTGCCCTGATGCAAACTTGGCGCACCATCCTGTTAACCGCGGCCGTCCTGGCGGCCGTGGTTGCGGCGTATGTGTTCCAGTCCCGCGCCCGTGCGCGGCACGCGGAACCCGCATCGCCGCCGCACCGGCAGGAAGCGCCCGCACCCCGCACGGACGAACACGCACCCGGTCCTCAAGCGGTCGCCGAAAAGATCATGCCCGTGAACGAACCCAGCCTGGAGAAATTTCAGGAGGCCGCCAGCCGGGCTACCGTTCAACAGTCCGCGGAGCAGCCCGGGCTACCTTATGCGATCGCCATGGCGCGGGCCGCCCGCCAGGCCATGACCACGTTGGGCCACGACCCGGACTTCACCCTGCGCTACTGGCTGTCCCCCCGTTTCGCGGAGGAGGTGGTCGCAGGCGATCCCGCCGCTGCGGCGGACACCCTGCGCTCGGTGGACAACCTGCTTACCATCCTGTTGGGCGACCCGGCAGGCTCCGAAGAGTTTGCACAGATTCTGACTGACTGCTCGCCGGACGTGCAGGCCCTGGCCATCGAGCGTCGCGCCCGCAAGGGGTTGACACGGTAAGGTGGCAGAGTAGTTCCAGGTTTCAAGTTCCTCATCGATTCCGATACCGATTCCGATACCGACCCCGATGAGTAGTCACCGTCATTTGAACAGAGACTTGAAACCTGCAACTTGAAACCTGGAACTCGATCCCCCTCCTTGGAGGGGATTTAGGGGTGGGTCTTCGTTGGTCTACCGGCTAGCGGACGCAAGCAGGTTCACGGCGCGCGCACGCTGACCCGGTAGAGCGCCTCGGGCGGCGGGTTGGTATCGGTGACCGCGGTGGTGACCGACTGTCCGCTGAGCCAGCCGGTCACGTTGCTCCACACCGGCGCCCCCACATCCACCGCCACCTCGACCCGGTACAGCCGCGCGGTGGAGGTCAGGAAAACACAGCGATTCGAGGCCGCCCCGCGCTCCAGATCCAGCAGCTCGAAAAAGGAATCCGGATCACCGGGCAGGGTGTCGGCCTGGTACTCGTCTTGATTGGAGAATCCGTCCTCGTCATCATCCTCCGGGCCATCTTCATTCGAGATGGGGTTGAGGTTGTTGGCTTGCTCCCACTCGTCGGGCATGCCATCCAGATCATGGTCCGGCCGCTGGTGCTCGTAGGCGCCGATGTCCACCCCGATCCCGCGCAACCGGCGGTAGCCCGTCCCGCGCTGGTCAAAGGCGATATCGTTGGTGGGATAATTCGGGTCGGCCTGATTCAGGGCCGGACTGCCGGGTTGCAGGTTGTGGGTGGGCGTGCTGCCACCGTAATAGCGCAACTCGCCCACCAGAGCATTGGTGTCGAGAAGATCGGAATCGAGATAGCCACTGGACCCGGCGGACTGGCTGACCAGGTTGTAACCCTGGGAACCGGTATCGCCATAGATATCCGGGCCGGTGGCCGCCTGGTTAAGCGCCACCAGTGTATTCTGCATGAAGCTCACATCACCAAAGACGCCACCCCCGAATGAGCTGGCTGAGTTGGAAACAACGGTACAACCAAACAGGCGCAGTTCGCCGTATTCGGTGTAGAGGCCGGCCCCGCGCGCGGAAGCATTGCCTGACACCGTGCAGTTAGAGAGCGAGCAGAGGCCGGTGTAGATATCAATCCCTCCCGACCCCACCCCGCCCGCTCCGTTATAGTAGACGGCGCATTGATCCAGAAAAAGCGCGCCGGACCAGTTTAAGATGCCACCGCCCGCGTTGTAGGCGATGTTGCCGCCCACCTGGCAGCGCACCAACCGGGTGGTAGCCTGGTTGTAGAGGCCGCCCCCGTCGCCGAACGATTGCCCGCCGCTGATGGTTACATCGTAAAGGGCAATCTCGAGGTTGTGGTCGAAGAACATCACCCGATCAATTCCACCAGCATCAATAATGGTATCGCGGGCTCCCGCGCCCTGGATAATGGTGTGGTCTTTGAAATCCAAGTCGCCCGTCAGAGCATCATCTTCGCCGGTGCCCTCGAGGGTGAGCAGATAGACGCCAGCGGGCAACACAATGGTATCCAGGCCGGCGTTGGTGTTAGCCCAGATGACGGCTTCGCGCAGCGTGGTCAGGCCATCGTCCCCCATCTGGTCGATGCCGGTATTGACGTTGATGGTTATCGCTGAAACCGCGGGCACCCCGAGCAGCAGCCATATCCAGCGCATCATGGGCTTCAACCTACCCCGCAAGTCCTGATGGCGCTACTGCTTGTTGGCGGAAAAGGTACCACTGTAGGTGCCGCCTTCGCTGGTGCTGCCGGTCACCTCGCCAATGATCTTTGTCCCCACCACGTTGCCCTCGAAGTTGATGGTGCGATTCACGCCCAGCTCGCTGGTCGAGGATACCAGGGTGAAGCTGTTGCCGTCCAAGCCATTGGTCAACTGCTCGCCGGGTTTAAGGGTTTCGCTGAACACCACCTTGTTGGCCCCGATCACGATGCTCATGCTGCCGGAGTCGCAGGTGGTGACGCCGCCCGTGCTGGTCAGGCAGGTGGTCACGGAGCCGTTGTAGGTGCCCTGAGGATCCACCGGCACCTCGCCGTCGTCGCCGCCGTCATCGCTGCCGCCCCCGCCGCTGTCGCTTTGGGAAATCGCATAGGCGCCGCCCAACACAATGGCCGCACCACCCGCGATGAGGGCGGGTGTTTTCCAACTGCTGTCCGATGAATCCCGGGCGGGCTCGTCGTCGGATACGGCGATGATCGGTGCGGGCGCGGCGGGCCCCGCGGGGCGCGGCATGGGCAGACCGGCGGCCGGTGCTTCCGCCTTGGTCTCGGCCTTGCGCAGCGGCACTTCGTACCACGGGGTTTCCGTGATGGCGCCGCTTTTGTCCTGGGCTTCGAGGTAATAGGAGAAACTGTCCACCCCGGCCACCACGCTGGCTTCGATGGTGCCCACATAGTAGCCCAACCCGGTGGACTTCATGGGCACCCGGAAGGGGGCGGCATCGCGAAACAGGGCGTAGTACAGCGTGACCGATTCCGCCTCCTCCGCGCCTGTGACCTTGGCCTTCAGGGTCAGGGGCTGGCCGCGCACGGCAAACGGCACCGCATCATGCGTAATGGACAAACCCTGAGCCTGCGCCGCAACGGCCATCCACAAACCCGCCAACACCATCAGGAAATAACGCATAGCTGATCCTCGTTAAATTAGAAGAATGAACCTAATGCAGACGACCGCGAATGACCAGTTTGTTTACGCGACGTCACTCATACCACCAAACGCGAGGAGTTATTTGGAACTTATGAACTCAGGACGTGCCTCCGATTCCTGATTCCCTGAGTTCCACATTAAAATCCGCACCCTTCCGCGAGCCGTCCTCCAAGCCATCACGCTGGTCAAGCAGCACCCCGCACTCCCCGCTTCTCTAACCTTCAACTTTCCGCAATACTAACCCCATGTTGCGTCGTGTGTTCAGCATGGTTTGGGCGGTCTGGCTCGGAGTGGCTTTCGCCGCCATGGCCCAGGCTCCCACTCTGCTGGACCTGGAACAGGCCATGGATCTGGCCCTGGCCCACAACCGCGAACTGGCCCGCAGCGCACTGAACCTGCGCAGCACGGCCTACGGCATCGAAAGCGCCCAGTCCGCCTTCCGCCTGCGCCTGCAGCCGACCGGCCGGGCCACCACCGATCAGCAAGGATCCACCTGGCAGGCCGGACTGAATGCCAGCCGCGCCTTCCTGCCCGGCACTACGTTATCCGTGGGCGGCGACCAGCTGGAGCGCGAATCCGTTGCGGGCAGCACGTCCCGTCGCTCCACCCTGCGGGTGAGCCTGGAGCAGCCGCTGTTCCGCGATTTCGGCGCCCTGGTCAACCGCGAACCCGTAACCCGCGCCGAACAGCAGCTGATGAATGCCCGCCGGGATTGGGAAACCCAGCGCAGCGAGCTGGTGGTGGACGTGGTGCGCGGCTTTGAAAGCCTGATCCAACTCCGGCAGCAACAGGAATCCGACGAAGCATCCTTCCGGCGCATGGACAAACTCTATCGCCTCACCGTGGCCCGCGAGCGGCAGGGCCGGGCCAGCCGGGTGGACACCCTGCGCGTGGAACTGCAACGCGGCCAGGCCCAGTCGCGCTGGGATTCCACCCGCGACCGGCTGGGGGTGGCCGAACGCGACTTCGCGGAATTGCTGGGGGCACCCAGCGATACCCGCTACGAATTGACCCCGCCGCCTCTGCTGGACCTGGAATTGCCCGATCCCGCCCTGGCCATCGCCACCGCCTTGAGCAACCGGCTGGATTATGCGCAGACCTTGCAGGATTATCAGGATGCCGTGCGCGGGGTGAAACTGGCGGAAAAGGCCCTCCAGCCCGCCCTGTCCGTGGTCACCCGCTACGAGCGGATCAACGACGACAACGCGGGACCCGGCTTCGACGAGGATCAGTGGTCGGTGGGCCTGGCCGGGGATACGGAACTGACGCGGTCCGCGGAACGGGCCCGCTTCGCCCAGTCCGCCCTGAGCCGGGAGGCGGCCGCGGAAACCATCCGCATCCGCGAGCTGGCCATCGCGCGCGAAGTCCAGCAGCGCTTGTCCGCCCTGCAACTGGCCCGCTCCGAGCGGATCATCGCCGAACGCAACTTCAAACTGGCCAGCGACCGCGCCCGCCTGGCCCGCCGCCTGTTCGAGCGGGGGCGGGGTGACAACTTTTCCGTGACCGATGCCGAGGAGGCCCTGCAGGATGCCGAGAACAAGCGCCTGGGCGCCCGCGCTGAAGCCTCCATCAGCGGCTATGAATTGCTGCACGGATTGGGCATGCTGGTGGAAGTGCCGTCCGATTTGAAACCGGACCCGCGGAAGCGGCCGGAAAATTAGAGAACCTCAGATGAACACAGATGGACACAGATGTTGGTGGATGATGCCCTCCGCGCTTTATCCGTGTTCATCCGTGTTTATCCGTGGTTGCATCCTGGCGGGCCTGATGCTGGCCACGGGCTGCGGATCGCGGCCGGAGAACGGCGAGCGCTTGGTGGCGGCCAGTAACGGCTCCCTCACCGTGTGGTCCAGCTATCCCGGCAAGCTGGAGGCGCGCCGGGTGGAAAACATTCTGTCCCGCTTCAACGGCAGCGCCACCATTGTGGAGATGGCGCCGGAAGGCACCCAGGTGAATGCGGGCGATCTGCTGGTCCGCTTCGACAGCTCCGCCGTGGAGCGCGACCTGCTTAATGTGGAACGCACCTGCGCCACCGCGGCGGCCGACCTGGAGCGTATGGAGAAGGCGGAACTGCCGCTCGAAGTGCGGGACCTGGAGGCGCAATTACTGGAAGCCCAGGGTAATTACGAATCGGAATTCCGCTATCTGGAAGACAGCCGGCAACTGGTGGAGGAGGAGCTGGTGTCGCCCCAGGAGCTGGAGCAGCAGAAGCTCAAGGTGGAGGAGCTGAACGCCAAAAAAGAAAAACTCACCATCCAGCTGGATTTGACCAAACGGTACCTGCATCCCAACGCGCTGGCCCGCGCCCGCGCCACCCTGGCCGCGGCGGAATTGGAACTGAAGATGATTCAAACCCAGTTTTCCAACTGCACGGTGATAGCGCCCGCGCCGGGCGTGGTGGTGTACCGGCCGTTGCATGTGGGCGGCGAATACCGCACCGCCCGCGTGGGGGACGGCATCTTCAAAAACCAGCCGTTTATGATTCTGCCCGACATGCGCGAACTGGTGGTGGAGTGCCAGATTCCCGAAGCAGAACTGGCCCGGGTGGAAATCGGGCGCGAGGTCACCATCACCCCCCTCTCCTATCCCGACCTGCGCCTGCACGGGCAGGTGGAAAGCGTGGGGTCCATGGCCAGCGCGGTGGCGGATCGCCCGGCTTGGCAACGCTATTTCCGGGTGTTGATCGGTCTGAAGGATAACGATACGCGCCTGCGCTCCGGCATGTCGGTCATGACCCAGATTCTGTCCTGCCAGCGCGAACAGGCCCTGCTCATTCCCCGCCTGGCCGTGCGCCGCGAGGGTGATGCGGTCTATGTCTGGGTGGACCAGAAGGGCCGCCGGGAGCGCCGTCCCGTGGTGCTGGGCTGGGCCAACCTGTATCACTATGAAGTGATCGAAGGCCTGGCCCCCGGCGACCTGGTGGTGGTGCCATGAGCGAGGCAAATTCGAAATTCGAAATTCGAAATTCGAAAATGGACGCCACCCAGCCCGTGCTGCAGTTGCGCCACGTCACCAAGCAGTTCGCCACCCCGCGCGGACCGGTGGACGTACTGAAAGGTGTGAACGTAACCCTGACCGCGGGCAGCTTCGTGGCCCTCACCGGACCGTCCGGTTCCGGCAAGTCCACCTTCCTGAACCTGGCCGCGCTGCTCGACACGCCCTCCACGGGCGAACTGTTCCTGGACGGGGACGACGTGGCCCGCCTGTCCGAGGTCGAACTGTGTGCGGTGCGCAAGGACAAGATCGGAATGGTCTTTCAGAAGTTCTGCCTGATGCCTCATCGCTCCGCCCTGGACAACGTCCTCTTCCGTTTCCGCTACCTGGACACCCCAGTTGCCCAGGCCCGTACCCAGGCCGAGGCCGCGCTGGAAACGGTGGGTTTGCTGGGTCAGGCCGACCAGCCGGTACGCCTGATGTCGGGCGGCGAAATGCAGCGGGTGGCGGTGGCGCGCGCGGTGGCCCACCGGCCCAGCCTGCTGGTGGCCGACGAACCCACCGGCAACCTGGATCGCACCTCCGCGGCCGGGGTCATGGATATTTTTTCCCGCCTGCACCGGCAGGGCATCACGGTGCTTCTGGTCACCCATAACGAAGAACTGCTGCACTACGCCCAGCGTCATCTCATCCTGCGCGACGGTCGCATGGAGGAGGCGCCATGAAGCGGAATGTGGGCGCCAGCCTGCGCGATATCGGGGAGGACGTACGCGCCCGACCGGGGCGGGCCGGTCTCTCCTTCCTGGCCATCGCGGTGGGCATGACCGCACTCACCGTGCTGCTGGCCGTGCTGGGCGGGCTGGCCGAACGCTCCCGCCGCATTGTGGGCGAACTCGGGGTCAACGTATTCGCGGTGGTGGCGGGCAACCCGGACGAGTCCGCCGCTTCATCCGCAGCGCAATTCTTGCAACGACACGCCGATCTGCTGGCCGCCCACCTGCCGGGTTGCATCCTGGCCGGCACGCGCACCTATGAACTGTCCACTCCGGGCAGCGACCGCACCCTGCAAGTGGTGGCCACCCAGAACACCCTGCTCGAAATCCGGCCCTGGAAGGTGCGGGATGGGCGCTTCCTGGACGAGACCGATCTGCACACCCGCGAGCGCTCGGTGGTGGTCAGCGAATCCCTGGCCGACTCCATGAACTGGAAGGTCGGCGACGTCATCCAACTTCGCGACACCCCGTTCCGCGTGGTGGGCGTGGTAGCCTTCAGTACCGACGTCCTGCAGGCCGAGGCCGAAGTGTCCGCCCTGGCCCCCGCACAAGGCGTGGTCTGGGTGCCCCTGACCGTGCCGCCCTATTGGCTGACCTCGCGGGTCCCCCCCGAGACCGAACTGGAGGCCTTGTTCATTCGCGTGCCCGACGGCCAGGACATGAACCGCCTGGTGGAACGCTGCCGCATCCTGATGGAACTGCCCGACGCGGGCGCGCCCCCTCTGACCTACGTCACCCCCGACGTTCTGCTCGCCAAGGTGCGGCGTCTGCAAAGTACCATCCAGGTCACGGTGGGCAGCATCGCCCTGCTCTGCCTGGTGCTGGGCGGCACCACCCTGATGAGCCTGATGGTGGCCAACGTACGCGACCGCGTGACCGAGATCGGCCTGCGCCGCGCCCTGGGCGCCACGCGCAGCGATATCGCCCAACTCTTCGTGCTGGAGGCCATGGTGGTCACTCTGGCGGCGGCCCTGGTCGGTTCGGTGGGTACCCAGGCCGTGCTGTGGTTGCTGCGCGAGCGGTTCCCGGTCCCGCTGGACCTGAATCCGCTGGTGGTCATCATCCCCGCCCTGTTGGGTCTGGCCCTGGGCGCCCTCTTCTCCTTCGCCCCCGCCCGCGCGGCCGCCCGCATCTCCCCCGCGGAAGCGCTGCGCAACGAATAAATCATGGGCGCCCCCATCCATACCGTCATGTTCGATCTCGGGGTGGTGCTGGTCCACCTGGACTACGAGCCCGCCATCCGGCGCGCCCTGCCCCTGTGCGATCCGGACAAGATCGCCCACGGCAGTTCGTTCCTCAGCCTGCTGGGACGCACCCCCATCGTGGATGCCTACGAGCGCGGGGAGCATACGGCCGAGGAGTTCTTTGCCCAGTTCGTAGCCCACACCGGGTTCCGAGGCAGCTTCGACACCTTCGCCGACATCTGGCGCAGCATCTTCCGCGAAAACACGCCCATGATCGACTTCGGGCGGGACCTGGCCCAACGGTATCCGGTCTACTTCATGACCAATGCCAGTGACCTTCATGTGCCGTGGGTGTTCGACCATCTGCCCCGCCTGCAATTCTTCAAAGATTACGCCGCCTCCTGGGAAATGCGGGCCGGCAAGCCGGATTCCGTCTATTACCAGCGCGCCCTGGCCCGCTTCGGGGTGCCGGCCGAGGGCACCCTGTTCGTGGACGACCGCCCGGAAAACATCGAGACCGCGGAGCTCCTGGGCTTCACCTGCGTGCTCTATCAGCATCCTGAGCAAGCCATCGGGGAAACCCTGAAAAAGCTGGTTTGACTTGAGCTGGTAAAAACTTTCGCTACGTTCGCCTCCAATTATTCCAGACCTGCCCCGTAACCCAGGAGCAATGCCATGACGAAAAACCAGAAGTTGATTAAATGGGTCGAAGAAATCGCGGCCCTGACCAAGCCGGACAGCATCCATTGGTGCGACGGATCGGCCGCTGAAAACCAGGCCCTGTGCGACCTGCTGGTCAAGGCCGGTACCTTCAAGCCCCTGCCCAAGCGCCCGGGCAGCTACGCCTGCAATTCCCATCCCTCCGACGTGGCGCGCAGCGAGGATCGCACCTTCATCTGCAGCAAGCACAAGGAAGATGCCGGCCCCACCAATAACTGGAAAGCGCCGGCCGAAATGAAGGCCATCCTGCACCCGCTGTTTGATGGCTGCATGCGTGGCCGCACCATGTACGTCATTCCCTTCAGCATGGGCCCCATCGGCGGACCCATCTCCCATATCGGGGTGGAGCTGACCGACTCCGCCTATGTGGTGGTCAACATGCGCATCATGACCCGCATGGGCAAGGCCGTGCTGGACGCCCTGGGCGACGGTGACTTCGTGGAATGTGTGCACACGGTGGGCGCCCCCCTGGCTCCCGGCCAGAAAGACAGCACCTGGCCCTGCAACCCGACCGAGAAGTACATCACCCACTTCCCGGAGACGCGCGAAATCTGGTCCTACGGCAGCGGTTACGGCGGCAACGCCCTGCTAGGCAAGAAGTGCTTCGCCCTGCGCATCGCCTCCGCCATGGCCCGCGATGAGGGCTGGATGGCCGAGCACATGCTGATCCTGGGCCTGACCAATCCCCAGGGCAAAAAGATCTACGTGGCCGCGGCCTTCCCCAGCGCATGCGGAAAAACCAACCTGGCCATGCTCACCCCCACCCTGCCCGGCTGGAAGGCGGAGTGCGTGGGCGACGATATCGCGTGGATGAAGATCGGTCCGGACGGCCGCCTGTGGGCCATCAATCCCGAATCCGGTTTCTTCGGCGTGGCCCCCGGCACCTCCATGAAGTCGAACCCCAATGCCATGAAGGCCATCGAGACCAACACCATCTTCACCAACGTGGGCCAGACCCCGGATGGTGACGTGTGGTGGGAAGGCATGACCGACACCCCGCCGGCCGCGCTGACCAGCTGGACGGGCGAGGCGTGGACCCCCGGCACCCATCACAAGGCGGCCCACCCCAACGCACGCTACACCGCGCCCATGGCCCAGTGCCCCATCGCCGACCCCGCCTACGACGATCCCAAAGGCGTGCCGATTTCCGCCATCCTGTTCGGCGGCCGCCGGCCCACCACCATCCCCCTGATCTACCAGTCCCTGAACTGGCAGCACGGGGTGTTCCTGGGCGCCATCCAGGCCTCCGAGACCACGGCCGCCGCCATGGGCGCGGTCGGTCATGTGCGGCGCGACCCCATGGCCATGCTGCCCTTCTGCGGCTACAACATCGGTGACTACCTGGCCCACTGGCTGGCCATGGGTCAGAAGACCACGGCCGACCTGCTCCCGAAGATTTTCTTCGTGAACTGGTTCCGCAAATCGGCCGACGGGCGCTGGCTGTGGCCCGGCTTCGGAGAGAACTGCCGCGTGCTGAAGTGGATCTTCGAACGCTGCCAGGGCACCGGACACGCCCAGCCCACCGCGCTCGGTCCCATGCCGGAAGCGAAGGATCTGGACCTGAACGGGCTTAACATGCCGGCGGCGGATGTACAGGAACTGCTGAGCGTGGACAAGCAGGGCTGGCTGGCCAAGATCCCCGAACTGCGCGAGCACCTGGTCAAACTGGGCCACCGTGTACCCGAGGCGTTGTTTGATGAACTGGACGCCTTGAAGCACCGGCTGCAATAACACCCAGTCCATGTTTCCCTTACGGGGGCGCCCATCCGGGCGCCCCCGTTTTTGTTGGTCGCGCCACAGATTTCCGCCCCCGTTACGTCCTGGTTTGCCCGCTGGCTAAATGCGTTTTCAATGGGCTAGGATGAGGTATGAGTCCGTGGTTCTTCCTGATCGCCCTGTGTGTGATTTTTCTGGCCGGCCTATTCGGGAGCGCCATGTTGGGAGCTAGCCTGGCCCGGCGTCTTTTCGTACGCCCAGATCCGAAGCACCCCTTGAACCCTCACCCCTACCGCAATGCTTTTGTTTTAGTCGCTGGCGCAGGATTGTTTCTGGCGATCTGGTTCTATGGATGGATGTATTGGATACTCGGTTGAAGATCCCGGAAGAACCCGGAATATCTTGGCCTATGTGGATGGCGGAATGCGGCTACTCTGAAGAGGAAACACACCATGCAAAAATATTCGACCATACGCTGGGGCATCATCGGGACGGGCTGGATCGCGGAAGCGTTCGGCCGCGATGTACAACATCTGGGCGATCACAGCGTAGCCGCCGTGGGTTCGCGCACGCTGGACAAAGCCCGGGCCTTTGCGACCCGCATCGCCGGGACGGGGCCGGGGCCGGTGCCGCGCGCTTACGGCAGCTATGAAGCGCTGGTCGCCGATGCCGAGGTGGACGTCGTCTATGTGGCCACCCCGCACACCTTCCATCACGACAACACCCTCCTGGCCTTGCACGCGGGCAAACCGGTCCTGGTGGAAAAACCCTTCGCCATGAACGCGACCGAGGCCGCCGCCATGGTCGCACTGGCCCGGGCCAGGAACCTCTTCATCATGGAAGCCATGTGGACCCGCTTCCTGCCCCACATGGTCGCGGTGCGGCGCATCCTGGCCGACGGGCTGCTCGGCCGCCTAGTCAGCCTCAGCGCCGATCACGGCCAATACTTCGCACCTGATCCGCGGCACCGGTTGTACGCCCTGGACCTGGGCGGCGGCGCCCTGCTGGACCTGGGCATCTACCCGGTCTCCTTCGCCTCCATGGTCTTCGGTTCGCCGACCCGCATCCTGGCCGCCAGCGATCCCGCCTTCACCGGCGCCGAAGCCCAGACCTCCATGATCTTCGGCTACGATCGTCCCGGGGAGGCCCCGGCCCAGGCCCTGCTCACCACAACCCTGCGCGCGGTCACCCCCACCACGGCCGTGCTCGTGGGCGAGGAGGCGCGGTTGGAAATCGCGCGCCCCTTCTATGTGCCGTCCACCTTCACGGTCACCCACCGGGACGGCCGGATTCTGGAACGCTATACCGAGCCCTACCAGGGCCACGGGCTGCAGGAAGAGGCGGCGGAAGTCGGACGCTGCCTCCGCGCCGGCGCCACGGAAAGCACAATCATGAGCCTGGACGAGACCGTCGCCATCATGCGGACCCTGGACCGGGTGCGCGAGCTGGCGGGGGCACGGTAGGTCGACGGGCCAGCCTTCCGAGGAGATGGCCACAGGAACCCGCTTGACCTTGAGCGCGGCCGCTTTCGGGAGTATCCTTCCCCCCGTTACCCAAGGATCTCGCCACCATGGAACGCAGTTTCATCGCCCAATGGAGTCAGTTGCAGCGCAAGCTGTCGGGCACCCCCGCCGGACCGGGGTGGAACCCCAACACGGATGTCTACGAATGTGCCGATGGCCTGGTCATCCGCATGGAAGTGGCGGGCGTGGCCGCGGACTCCGTGGAGGTCAACCTTGAAGCCCAGGCCCTCATCGTGCGGGGCATCCGGCGCGGCCCGTGCGGCGACCAGACCCAAGCCGGGGTGCGCTACCGTCAGATGGAAATTGAATACGGCGCCTTCGAGCGCGTCTTACCTCTGCCTTTCGGGGTGGACGGCGAGGCCGCCCGCGCCACCGTGCAAGGCGGTTTCCTCGAAATACGATTGCCCCGCACCCCCACCACCCGACCCACTCGCATCCCCATCCAGGTGCCTTGACCATGGCCGCTGATCCCAAGAAATCGCGAACCGAAGCGGACCCCGAACTGAGCCCCGTACGACGGACCAGCGAGGAGGAATCCATGCCCACCGTACTGCCCGTGCTACCCCTGGGCGATGTGGTGGTGTTCCCGGGTATGATCGCCCCCCTGGTGGTCAATACCGCGCGCTCCATTAAATTGGTGGAAGAAACCGTGGCCGGCAGCCGGTTTCTCATCGCGGCCCTGCAACGCAACAGCACCCAGTCCGATGACATGGTGAATCTGGGCGACCTGCATCCCACCGGCTGCATTACCCGCGTGCTGAAAATGCTTCGTTTCCCAGATGACACGGTACGCGTGCTGGTGCAGGGCGTTTCGCGCTGCCAGATCAAGGAACCGGAAGTGGCCTCGCCCTACCTGCGCTGCACCTATGCCGTGCTGGCCGACCAGATCGAGGACACCATCGAACTGGCCGCCCTGGGCCGGTCCGCCACCCAGGTGTTCACCGACATCATCACCCTGTCCCCCACCCTGCCCGATGAATTAAAGATCGCGGTGGTCAACACGGAGGACTCCGGGCGCCTGGCCGACCTGCTGGCCGCCAATCTCAATTTGTCGCTGGAGGACCGGCAGGCCCTGCTGGCTGAACCGCGGGCCCGTGCCCGTCTGGAAAAACTCAGCCCTCTGCTCAACCGCGAACGCGAAGTGCTGCGGGTGGGCACGGAAATACAGAATCAGGTCCACCAGACCTTCTCCAAAAACCAGCGCGAGTTCTTTCTGCGCGAACAAATCAAAGCCATCCGCAAGGAGTTGGGCGAGTCCGATCCCACGGTGGCCGACGCCAGCGACCTGGACGCGCGTATCGCCAAGGCCAACATGCCGCCCGAGGTGGAAAAGGTCGCGCGCAAGGAACGGGAGCGCATGCAGGCCGTGCCCACCGCGTCCCCCGAATACGGGGTCATCCGCACCTATCTCGACCTGCTGTGCGAGCTGCCGTGGACCGTTACCACGGAGGATCACCTGGATATCAAGCGGGCTCGCGTCATCCTGGACGAGGATCACTATGACTTGAAGGCGGTCAAAGACCGCATTCTGGAATACCTGTCCGTGCTGAAGCTCAAGCGCGACATGAAGGGCCCCATCCTGTGCTTCGTGGGTCCGCCCGGCGTGGGCAAAACGTCGCTCGGTCAGTCCATCGCTCGCGCCCTCGGTCGCAAGTTTGTGCGCATGTCGCTGGGCGGCATGCGGGACGAAGCGGAAATCCGCGGACACCGCCGCACCTACATCGGCTCCATGCCCGGACGCATCATCCAGAGCCTGCGCAAATCGGGCACCCGCAATCCGGTGTTTATGCTGGATGAAATCGACAAGCTGGGCACGGATTTCCGCGGCGACCCCGCCTCCGCCCTGCTGGAGGTGCTCGACCCCGCCCAGAACAATACCTTCACCGATCACTACCTGGACGTGCCCTTCGACCTTTCCTCCGTGCTGTTCATCGCCACCGGAAACATCCTCGACACCATGCCCGGTCCCCTGCGCGACCGCATGGAGATCATCGAGCTGCCCGGCTATACCCCGCATGAAAAGATCCAGATCGCGGAACGCCATCTGGTGCCACGCCAGATCGAGGCCCACGGGCTCAAGCGCAAGCAGATATTACTGCCCAAGCCCACCCTGGAGCGGGTCATCGCCGACTACACCCGCGAGGCGGGCGTACGCAACCTGGAGCGCGAAATTGCCAACCTGTGCCGCAAGGTGGCGCGCCGGGTGGCCGAGGGAAAAGGCGCGGGCGTCACCATCGAGGCCAAACAATTGCCGACCCTGCTGGGCCCCGTGCGCTTCGAGTCGGAAGTGGCCGAGCAACGCCCCACCCCGGGCGTGGTCACCGGCCTGGCCTGGACGCCCACCGGCGGCGATATCCTTTTTATCGAGGCCACCCGCATGCCCGGCAAGGGGAACCTGATCCTGACCGGGTCGCTGGGCGACGTGATGAAGGAATCCGCGCGGGCCGCCCTCAGCTACCTGCGCAGCCACGCCGCGGACTGGAAGCTAGACCCCAAATTCGCCGACGAGGCCGACCTGCACATCCACGTCCCGGCGGGCGCCATTCCGAAGGATGGACCTTCCGCCGGTGTGGCTATGCTGGCCGCTCTCTTTTCCCTGGCCAGCGGGAAGGCGGTGCCGCCCCAGACCGCCATGACCGGCGAGATCACCCTGCGCGGTCGCATCATGCCGGTGGGCGGCATCAAGGAGAAGGTACTGGCCGCCGCCCGGGCCGGCATCACCTGCATCATCCTGCCCGCCAAGAACCGGCGCCATCTGACCGATGTCCCGAAAGAGATCCGCAAAAAGCTGACCTTCAAGTTTGTGGACCGGGCCGAGGATGCCATCCGCTTGTTCGCGCAGGTCGCCCGGAAAGCAACGCCATGAAGTGGTTTTTTGCTGTCCTCCTGGTTTGCCTCACCGCGCTCAGCCCTGCGCCCGCAGTCGATGTTCCCGTGCTGCCGTCCGCGTCTTCCATCCTGGCCGGTGTGGCGGGTGCCCTGCCCGACATTCCCCTGCTGGTCAACGCCGAACTGCAGAGCAAAACCAAGGACGGCAAACTGGAGCGCCGCTTCCAGGTGGAAATGCTGCTGGATTGGAACATGGACCCGCCGGGAGCCCGCTATACCCTGCGCGACGGCTTCGGAGCCACCCTCAGCCATCTGTCCCTGAGCTGGCCCGAGGGCGGTCCGGCCGACTACCGCTACTTCACCGGCACCCCGTTGCAAGCGGCCCCCCTGCCCAACCTGGCCGAACCCATTGAAGGCACCGACCTCGCATGGATGGATCTGAGCCTGGCCTTCCTGTGGTGGCCGGACGGGGTGACCCGCGGCACGGAGGAAGTCAAAGGCCGCGAGTGCTACGTGCTGGACATCCCCGCCCCCGCCGGGGACTTCGCCGGTTGCAGCGGCGTGCGGGTGTGGATTGACCCCCGCATCAGCATATTACTGCGGGCCGAGGCCTACGGCATGGAAGACCAGAAACTGCGCCGGCTGGAAGTGAAAAGCTTCCGCAAAATCAACGACCGCTGGTTCATCAAGGACATCGAGGTACAGAGCTACCCCTCGCGCCATAAAACCATCCTGCGCGTGCGCGATGTGCAGGACCGGGAACGCAAACAATTCCTGGACCAGGAAAGCGAAGCCGCGGATGCCCCGGAAGAAGTCGAACCCGTGACCCCGGTTCCAGACGCGACCATCCCGGAGTCCGTGCCCGGCACATGATCGAGCAGGGAAACGAGCGCTCGCCCGATCATCCGCGCGGGTTTGCTCTGGAACTCATCCAGCCGCACGGCTGGCGCCTTGAACAAGCGCAGGCATAACCTGGGCGGGTAGCCCAAAAACCCGAACAGTGTCAACCGCAGACGGATTAAGTTCTAGGCAAGGAAACCAGAAATAGATGGCTCGTTTCTGACGTCCTGAGTTCCAGATTAAAAACCCGCCGCGCGCAGCGCAGCTTCCGCTTTCGGCACGTCCTCGGGGGTGTCCACGCCCAGCCCGAAATCATGGGTGCGCAAGACCACCATGCGAGCGCCGAGGTGCAGGGCGCGCAATTGCTCCAGCTTTTCCGCCCGCTCCAGCGGACACGGAGGCTCCGCCACCATTCGCTGAAGAAATTCCCGACGATACCCGTAAAGTCCGATGTGCCGCCAGTGCAGGTCTTCCGCGACCGTGCCGGGAGCGGCATCGCGCACATGCGGTATAGCCGAACGCGAGAAATACAGGGCGCGGAAGGCGGCATCCCACACCACTTTGACCACGGCGGGGTTCAGCAGGTCCGCCGGGTTCTGAATGGGCGTGGCCGCGGTACCCATGTCCCAGCCCGCATCGGAGGCTAGTTTGTCCGCCAGCTCATCAATCAAGGCCGGCGCAATCAACGGCTCGTCGCCCTGCACATTGATGACCACGCCCGCGTCCAGCGCCTGCACCGCCTCGGCAATACGATCAGTGCCGGAAGGATGATCGGCCCGCGTCATCACCCACTCCCCCCCAAACGCGTCCACCGCATCGGCAATACGCTGATCATCGGTGGCCACCACCACGCGATCCAGGCGGCGGGCCTGGCGGGCACGCTCGTAGACCCATTGCACCAGCGGCTTGCCGCACAGTCGGATCAGGCTCTTGCCGGGCAGTCGGGTGGATCCATAGCGCGACGGAATGACGGCAACGATGGGGGTGGAGGCACTCATTTAGAAACCCATGTAAGCCAGCAGTTCATCGCGCGAGCAGGTGGCGGTGCCCAGCTTGCCGACCACCACGCCGGCGGCATAATTGGCCAATTCGGCCGCTTCGTTAAAGGAGGCACCCGCAGCCAGCGCCAGCATGCACGTGGCGATCACGGTATCCCCGGCTCCACTCAGATCAAATACTTCGCGGGCCCGGGTGGGCACGTGGCGCGGGGCCACCCCCTCGCCCGCCAGCAGCATGCCGTGGCCGCCCAGGGTGATCATGAGCATGCGGGGTTGCCATTTTTCCATCAGGCTATCGGCCACCTTGAGCAGGGCTTTATCCTGCAACGGGTGATCGGCCGCGCCGGGATCCTTGATCCCGGCATGGGCAAACGCCTCCTTGCGATTCGGCTTGGCCAGAGTTATGCCGCGCACATCCAGTTCGTAGTTATCCTTGGGATCCAAGCCCACGGGAATACCACGACGGCCCGCCACCTTGAGCACAGCGTCCAGCACCGGCTGCTGCACCACCCCCTTGCTGTAGTCCTCGATCACCACCGCGCTGGCCCGCGCACTGATTTTTGCGATCCACCGCACAAAGGCCTCCAGCGGGCGGCCCTGCACCGCCTGACGCTTCTCCCAATCCACCCGCACCACCTGCTGGCGATCCGCCACCACGCGGGTTTTCACCGTGGTGGGCACGCGCGGCAGGCGCAGCACGGCGTCCACCCCCACCCCGGCCTTGCTCAGCAATCGGGTCAATTGGCGCCCGGGTGCATCGCGTCCGACCACGCCGGCCACATCCGAGGCCCCGCCCATGGCCCGCACGTTGGAAGCCACATTGGAGGCCCCGCCGGGCACGCTGTTCTCGCGGCTCACATGCAGCACCGGCACCGGCGCCTCGGGGGAAATGCGCGACACCGAGCCGTGGATATAGTGGTCAAGCATGAGATCGCCCACCACCAGCACTCGTTGCTCCGGAAAGCGCGCCAGCAAACGCCGCGCGCGGGCCCGTTGAATGGTCATGGCTTCTCTCCCTTATTCTTTACCCACCCATCGTTGCCCGGTCCCAGCACCTCGGCCAGATGAATGCGGACATTGGCCACGGGGATGACGGCCAGCACCTTGGCCATGATGCGACGCTCATCCCGGGTCACCCACAACGTCAGTTTACCCTTGCGCACAAACAAACCCTGAAACGCTGCGTCCGGCTCAATGCGCGAGGTCTTGATGGCCCCATAGCTTTCGTTGTCCAGCTCTTCGTTGGCCATCACCCGTACAAACAGGTCGTACAACTTTTCATCCGCCATAACCCGAAATTCCCTGGTCTGCCCGGGTTTGAAGGGCTCGCGCCGCAGCCAGTACATCAGGCTCACAATGTCGCGCGTGTCTGATTCAATGGCAAACTCCCGGCGTTCGTTCTTCTTCCGGTTGTGCCAGTAGGCCTTGCCCGCCGCGTGGTCAAACTCCGTGATTTCGTCCGTGTGATAGCGCCCCTCGTTCAGCGTCTTGGCGAACGAAACGGGCAGAAATGTATGGGGATCAATCAGGGTTTCCACCAGATCGTCCACGGGATAGATGGTGGAAATCACGGCATTGCTCTTGGTGCGGATGCGCACCACCAGCAGGTCGCGACCCTGGTGATTGGTCCAATTCACGGTGGTCCGGGTTTCGGCCACATAGAAGAGGCCCCAATGGGCGTGATAGACCAATTCCTCGCCCACCGGGAACCAGAAATTCGTGGTGGTCAGGCTCACCTGCGCGGGCGGGGCCGTGGTGACCGCCGTCAACTCGTCGGCCCCAGCCGGCAGTCCGGTCAGCACCGCCGCCAGCACCATCAACCAATAGTTACGAAACAACACGGGAACCTCCCTGAATCAACTTCACCATCATGGCTTCCAGCAATAATTCGTCGGGCACCGCACCTTCGGTAAGGCGGGCGTGGGTTTGCACGGCGACCCGATACCAGCGCCGCAGTTCGGCGGCCCGGAAGGAGGAGGCGGCCCGGGCCAGCATGGTCAGCCGGTAGGGATGGCCCTTGAGCAGCGGAGCCACCAGGGCCTGCGCCGCCTCGCGCGCCTCCGCGTGATCGGCCCAGACCACGCTGGCAAAACCGGTGGGATTCATAACCTGCAGATAGCCCGCGTCCATCAATTCTCGCAGGGCCAGCATGTCGCGAATGCGGCCTTCAATACCCATGAGGAGCAGAAAGGGCTTTTCCTTCTGGAACATCAACTGCCGGAACATGCGCAGACTGCCCGCCAGATTGCGCTGGCTGATCAGCTCGGCCAGATCCCAGGTGGCGGATTCCCGACTGGGCGCAATCATCAACCGCACGTCCTCCACGGTCAGTTCGCGACGGTCCCCCAGGTAAGTGGCGAGCTTGCCCACCTCCTGCACCAGCAATCGGGTGTCGTAGCCCGCCTGGTCCACCAGTACTTGGATGACGGCTCCGGTGGCTTTGATTTTTTCCCGCTCCAGCAATTCCCGCACCGTGGCCTGGGCCTGTTCAATCATCTCTTTCGGTTTGTCGGCTAGATCGTATTCCAGGACCGCCCCGGCCGCCGTACACGCCTTGTAGAAGGCATAGCCGCGGTGCACCTTGGCGGCGCTGATCAACAGGCGCTGGCCGGGCATCAGGCCGCGCTTGATTTCCTCGGTGAGCCGGGCCACCCCCTCCTTGACCTGCTCAAACTTGCCCGGTTCGGCTTCGGAGAAAAAACTGGCCTCGCGCAGCCACACCACCTTGGCCCCGCCGAACAGGCCCACCGTGGCCACCGCATCCAGCACGCGCTGGATGGCGCCCACCGCCTCGTCAATGGTATCCACCGCGCCATCCACCGTTTCCAGGCCCAGATCCTGCTGCTCGGGCGGGCACCAGGCCGTGACAATTTTTCGGGCCTGCGCAGCCACCCGATATTCATCGGACCCGCAGACCAGGGCCAGGGTGGCGGATTCCCACGCTACCGCGGGTGCCCGCTCCGGTGGGGCTTTGGACGGACGCGCAGCCATCAGTAGTTCCACCTCTGAGCCGCACGTCCTGCCGCCTGTACGGCCATCTGATTGAGTTCCGACATGTCCACACCATAACCTGAGGCCAGTACACTGCGCCAGTCTCCGCGCTGACCGATCGACTGCACGGCCATGGGCCAACGATCGAGGCCCACCCGATCCCGCAATTGTGCGGTCAACTCCGCCGCTTGCCGGCCAAAGGCCTGGGCCGCCCCCGGGGAAGGCGGATATCCGATGGCGGTGAGCAGGATCTCCGGTTCCATCAGCCCCTCCACCGGCACGGCCGGCCACGCCCCCGCCAGCGGGCGTCCCTGTCGGCTGTAGTACTGACGGGTGATACTCATGCCCATCAAGGTGGCCAGCCCCTCCTCCAGCCACAGGGGCAGGCGATCCACATAGGCCTCCCGCAAACGAAAGTGCACCATCTCGTGAGCCACTCGATCCAGCCGGTTGGTTTGGGTTTCGTCCATCTTGAGCAGAATGTCGCGCCCCGACTGCAAAGCCAGCCCGTCCGGACGGATGCCCGCTTCGCGCCCCAGAGTCTCCCACGTGGCCGTTTCGTACACATAGACCAGGCGGGCCCGGTTGGTCGGTTCGGGCAGGCTCAGCTCATGGCCAACCTGATACCACGCGTGATGAGCCTCCTCCATGGCGGCCGACAATTCCCCTACGCTGCGGGCGTGGGCCACCACGTGATCCGATTCGGCATGGCGCCAGCGCTTGCCCTCCGCCTCGTGCACGCGCTGGACCAGCGGGGAAAAACTGTGATCCGACAGACTGGACCACGTGACCAGACGATACCCGTCGCGCTCGGACGCCCATTCGGCACGGCTCTCCCACCCGGCCCCGCCCAGCCCGAGCAACAGCAATCCTATGGAGGTCACCTTGACAGTGCGCATCACCGGCCTAGACTGCCTCAGAACAAGAGGCGCGTCAAATCGCGCGCCGAACGGAAACCATGAATCAAATCTGGGCGCCCTGGCGCATGGACTACATTTTATCCCCCAAAGACCGCGCCTGCTTTCTGTGTTCAAAATTTGCGGAGAGCACAGACCGGGAAAACCATATCCTCTTCCGCGGCCCCACCTGCGCAGTGGTCCTCAATCGCTACCCCTACATCGGCGGGCACCTCATGGTCGCGCCGTACCGCCATGTGGACGGGCTGGACGGCATGCAACCGGAGGAGCGGACCGAGATGATGGAACTGGCCAACCGCTGCATCCAGATTTTGAAAAAGGTCATGTCGCCCCAGGGCTTTAATGTGGGCCTCAACCTGGGCGCCCCCGCCGGGGCCGGACTGAAGGATCACGTGCATCTGCATGTGGTGCCGCGCTGGAACGGCGACACCAACTTCATGCCCGTGCTGGGCCATACCACGGTCATCCCCCAGGCCCTGGACGAACTGTACGACGCCCTGCTCCCGCATTTCACCTGATCATGGAACGCACCCTACATCTGGATAGCGCGCGCGAAGTGCTGGAGCTTACCGGCCGCCGGGGCGAATGGCTGCCTCGCTACGAGGTGGCCTTTAATGTGCGCCTGACCCAGCGCGACACCTGGCTCAAGGTGGAGGCGCCCCCGGAGGCGCTGGAACGGTTCTGTCATTTCTTCGACACCCTGCGCGTGGCCCGTGACCGCGGCATCACCCTGCGCGACGCCGGTCTGGCCTTCGCCCTGCGCGCCTACGCGGACGGACGCGAGGATGACCTGGCCCGCCTGTACAGCGCGCGTATCGACGTGGCCCCCGGCAAACCCGCCCTGTTCGCCCGCACCTTCGGGCAGATGCGCTACCTGGAAGCCATCAAGGCCAACGACTTCGTATTCGGCATCGGCCCCGCTGGCACGGGCAAGACCTACCTCGCCATGGCCATGGCCGCGGCCAGCCTGCTCAAGGGCGAAGTGAGCCGCATCATTCTGACCCGCCCCGCGGTGGAGGCGGGAGAAAACCTCGGCTACCTGCCCGGCGATTTGCAGCAGAAGGTGCTGCCCTACCTGCGTCCACTGTACGATGCGCTGTATGACATGATGGACGCGGACATGATTGAGCGCCACTCCGAGCGCGGGGTGATCGAGATCGCGCCTCTGGCCTACATGCGCGGGCGCACCCTCAACCACGCCTTTGTCATTCTGGATGAGGCACAGAACACCACCCCGGAGCAGATGCTGATGTTCCTGACCCGCATGGGCTTCGACTCCAAGTGCGTCATCACCGGCGACCTGACCCAGGTGGATCTGCCGCCCAACAAGACGTCCGGCCTGCTGGAAGCCCAGCGCACCCTGCCCAACGTGGACGGCATCGCCATCATGGAATTGACCGACGCCGACGTGGTACGTCATCCCCTGGTGCAGAAAATCATCCAGGCCTACCGGGCCGGACGCGCCACCTGAGCCGGCCATGAGCACCGCCATCGCGCTCGCGAATCAGCAGGACCGGGCCCGGATTTCCGCCCCCCGCCTGCGCCGCCTCGCCGCGTGGTTGATGACCCAGGCCGTGCAACGCGATCCCAGCCTCGCCGGCACCGCCCTATCCATGGCCCTGGTGGACGATGCTGGCATCGCCCCCATCAACGAGCAGTTCGTTCGCCATGCCGGGCCCACCGATGTGATCAGCTTCCGCTACGCATCCCTGCCCGGCGCGCCTGGCGGCACCGCGGAGTTGATCATCAACGTGGAGCGCGCAGTGCAGGAAGCGGCACGGCGCGGCCACCCGGCCGGTCGCGAGTTGGGTTTGTATGTGGCCCACGGCTGCCTGCATCTGGCCGGGGAAGACGACGCCACGCCCGCCCAGCGCGCCCGCATGCAGCGCATCCAGAACCGCTGGCTCCGACAGGCGGAAGAAGCCGGCTTGCTGGCCGGCATATGCAGCGAGAAGTCCGGACAGGGCTAACTGCATCAGAAGTGTTTGCTGGCAAAAGCGCGTTCGGAATGACTTTTGAGGTAGCTCTCAAAAGTTGTCACTTGTTCCCGGGTGGGGAATCCGATGACTACGCGGAAGCGCCAGGGTCCGAATTTTGCCGTGTGGGATACGTGTCCGGCATTATGGCGGCGCAGACGCTCCTCAGGATCATCGGTGCGTCCCGTATAATGATGGGAGGGGTCCGCAACCGATTCGAGTATGTAAGCATAATGCATGGCTTGCCCGGGCGTAGTTCCGAGGGGCGCGACGGGTGGCCCGGCTTCGTTCCTCGCGCCGCTCGGAACGAAGCCTGGTGCCCCGAGGCAGGTTCGAACTGCCGACCTACGGTTTAGGAAACCGTTGCTCTGTCCAGCTGAGCTACCGGGGCCTAGGCGCGATAAAGCCCGTGAAAATGAATATACTCAATAATTAAGCCTACTTGGTAAATACAGTACCAAAGCGACCGAATCGGGGCAAGGCGGGGCAAGGAGCCGTATTTAATGTGATACGCATGTGGTACGCGGTGTAGCCTGCGATATTCTTCCCTGCTCTCCAGATTGGCCAACTTGTTACCCACCCAGCCAACAACCTTCTGCCACACCCCGTTCACCCTGCGGTTTTCTGCCGCCTCTTCCTTGCGATGCCAATACGTTCGGGCAGATCCCGCCCTTGGCTTGCCATGGGTAGGTCAGAGCACCTGATTCTTTTCCGGATGGCAACGCAAGAGCGCTTAGGTTGGGCCGCTTAAACACGCAACCTTTAACCCGACACCAGCTGCGCACGCCCAACAACTCCATGGGCGCTAGGCCTTATCACGTTCCGTCATGGCCGTTGCAGTTTACACCCCCGTCCTTGTAGAATAGAACGCTATATCATGAATGGCCCGACTGCCGCATCCCTGCCCACCCGCCGCCCCCCACCGTCCCGGCGGTGTTTTCAATCGGAGGCGGTTGAATCCGCCCTGGCGGACGGCGCCCGCCGAATCGGCGACCCGGTGCTGGCCTGGCTTTTTACGAACACGTTCCCCAACACGCTCGACACCACCGTGACCTTCGACGAGAGCGGAGAACATCCCGATACGTTCGTGGTCACCGGCGACATCCCGGCCATGTGGTTGCGCGATTCCACGGCCCAGGTGTGGCCGTTTCTTCCCTTCACGGCGACGGACGAGAAGTTGCGCAGAATGGTGGAGGGCCTCATCCGCCGCCAGGCGTCCTGCGTTCAACTCGATCCCTACGCCAACGCCTTTTACCGCGAACCGGTCTTCGGTGAATGGCGCAACGACCAGACCGAAATGAAGCCGGGTGTACACGAACGCAAGTGGGAGCTGGACTCACCACTTTACTTCCTCCGGTTGTGCCGCGGCTATCGACACCATGCCGGTGCCTTCGCTCCGTTCGATGCCACCTGGGTGGCCGCCCTGCACAGCATTCTGGACTGCCTGCGCGACCAGCAGAAAGATGATCATCGCTATCGCTTCGTGCGCAGCGCGGCCAAGGCGCCCCCGCATGCGGGGCGCGGGAATCCATCACGCTACTGCGGGCTGGTTCGGTCGGCCTATCGCCCGTCGGATGACGCCTGTATGTTTCCCTTCCTCATTCCGTCCAACGCCATGGCGGTGGTTGAATTGCGCGCCACCGCCGGCTTGTGCGAGGAGCTGCACCCTCAACCCGGTGACGACCTGCTCCGGATGGCCGGGGAATTCCGCACGCTGGCCGAAGAAATTGAAAAGGGCATTCGCGCCTTCGGCCTGGTTGAAACCGGGCCTGGCGCCATTGAATTTGCCTACGAGGTGGACGGATTTGGAGGCCGCCTGCTGATGGACGATGCCAACACGCCGAACCTGCTGTCCCTGCCGTATCTGGGCTACTGCAAAAGCCAGGACCCCGTCTATCTGCGAACCCGGGCGCGGGTGTTGAGCGCGGCCAATCCCTATTTTGTGAAAGGTGCGCTGGGCGCGGGCCTGGGCAGCCCGCATGTATCGCGAAAACATGTCTGGCCGATGGGCCTGATGATGCAGGCCATCACCTCCACCGAGGACGCGGAAATCACGGCGTGTTTGCGCCTGCTGGTGAAAGCACATACGGCAACCGGTTTCATGCACGAGGCCTTCCATGTGGACGATGCGTCCAATTTTACGCGCCCCTGGTTTGCCTGGGCCAACACTCTGTTTGGCGAGTTGATCCTGAAGGTGCTGGCTGAGCGGCCGCATCTGGTCGAAGGTCCACTCGACCCCTGAGCCGGCACACGCCTCTTCGGTCTGCCTACTCGAAGCGGATGCGGAACGCCTCCATATCGCGCACCGCGTTTGTGATGATGGTGGTGTGCAGGGCTCCGGTGGCGGTCAGGGACTCCACCGTCACCCAGGGCGCCGCGATCAGGTTCGTGGTCGACTGCACCTGGTAATCAAGTCCGGCCAGCAAACCGTCCCACACGATCCGGCTGCTGGAATCACGAGCGAAGGATGCTCCGCCAGGCACGTCGGCCACAAACAGGTCGTCGAACACGAATTGATGCGCGGTCGTGAGCGTCCTCGCCACGCGCAGGGCGACATGATCTACCGATTGGCGGGCTGCGGCAAAGTCGCTCATCGACCCCTTGTGCACCGTCCATTGGTTCTTGTCTTCCTCTTGCAGAGAGGCGGTGAAGGTGTACCAGACCCCGGTTTGCGTTATGGAAAACCCCCGGCGATACACCGATGTGCTCCCGCCCCACTCCAGTTCGACCACGCTGGAGGCGGGCAGGGCGGTGGGAGCAAGAAAGGAAAAGCCGATCACGTCGATGCCGGCCACATCGAAGTCGCCGGTAAACGAACCTGACGTCGCACCCGCGGCATTGCTCAACGTACCCATATCCGGAAACAATGGAACGGGATCGAACACCACCCGGGCCGCACCGCCGGTGAAAGACCAGGTGCCCGTGCCAAAATCCGATATACCTTCCCATCCATTGGCGCCCACAGAAAAGGATTCCAGGGCGGGTTGGGCCGCCGGCATGCTTGAAACCCCGAGGTTAAGAAACACGATGCCCGCAAGCCCAGCTTGTAGTGCTGAACGCATGACTAAGCCATCAGGTTACGGTGTAGCGCCGGAGGCCGGAAAATACAGCCACGGCTAATACGAACATTGAGACCATGGTCGGTTCGGGAACGGCGGAACTGCCGCCGCCACCGCCAAGGTCGGTATCCAGCGTCTGCACATTGTCCAGGTAGTAACTCTGGGCGCCGCTACCGTTGCGCGCAATCTGGATTTCCAGCGCCGTCACGCTGGTCAGGGCGGCATTAAACGCCGCCTCGTTCAGCCCGTTCCATCCCGCGCTCCAATCCAGGTTGACCACATACGTATCGCTCAAGTTGACCGGATTGAGTTGGTAGGTAAACAGGTCAGACCCGCTGAAAATGCGTAGAAAGAGATCCGAGGGCAGGACATTGGCCGCGGTCAGATCAAAGCTGATCTGCGTCAGACCCGGGGTGACATAGTTCCCCATAAAATTAAGACCGCTGGTAATCCTGAAGGCATCGGACATGGGAAGAAAGGACGACGCGAAGAACCCCACCATGCGGTCGTTTGCCCCATCGTAACTGACGGACATCTCGCCGGCGTCGCGGTCACCCCACCCCGCGGCATTCACATTGAATTCCTCCAGGTACATGACGGCTCCCGAAGCAGGAACGGCCCAGGCCACCATTACCAACGCGAGGATTATAAGGGCGCTTTTCATTAGAAATTCAACTCCACCCCGCTGCCCCGCCGAATGTAATAGTACGCCTGACCGGGCAACAGGATTAAGTTCGTTTCGTCCCGATTGTTCGGGCGAGCTGTGTCGTACCAGGTGCCATCCGCCCGCCGGATCAATCGCCGCCACGAACCGTCGCTGTCCATCAACACCACCTGATCCGCGGCTTCTTCATCAAAACTGCCCACCACAGAAATGCCGTCAAAGGCTGTGGAAGCCGACAGCCCCTTGCCCTCGGAGATACCGATGATGTTATAGGCGGGATTGGCGATGGAACCACCGGCCAGCTGAATTCTATTGGTACCGGTATTGCCAACCGGGCCCGCGAAGGTCGGCGACGCGGCGCCGCCCACGTTGAACACCATAAAGCCCTGGCCGGGGTTCAACACCGGCAACGGGCCGCCACCAAAACGGGCCCACCCCGACTGGGTGCGCTCAACGATGATCCAGTCGATGGCATCGCCGTTTTCATCCGGTCCGCCGGTCCCGGGATCCATGATATAAATCTTGGTGCCTTCCGCGGTCAGGGCCGCGGCCAAATCCGCTCCGAAATCCCCGCCGAAATCCAGGTCGCTTCCCGTCAGCGGAGGCGACATATAGGAGATGGTGGCCGCCGGAATGCTCGGACGCACCACACCCCAGATGCCGCGATCGGTCCGGGAAACACCGGAGGGCACCACCTGATAGAACCGCATGGAACCCGCCGCCACATCGCTGGACGGGAAGGTGGCGGTAGTTACGGCCCCCTCGGCCACGGACGGCGTGACATTCTGGACCAACTGCCAGGATGGACTGTTGCCCAGCGGCTGGGTGCTGCTCCACACGTCGTATTTTACCCCGGCCGTCGACTGCCAGGTCAGACCGCCGGTGCCGCTGGTGGGGGTATCGACATCGGTGATGGCCACCGACCAGTTGGACACATTGGTTGCATTGACAAACACGACAAACGAACGCGAGGTGGAGAGTATACCGTCGGAGGCCGTCACCGTGATCGGATACGCGCCTTCATTTCCACTTTGCGGGAAGCCGCTGAACGACAGGGTGCTTTCATTGGCATTGCCCTGGAGGACCGGGGTGCCCATCCAGGCCGGCAACGTGCTCCAGGTAATATCCGGGGCCGAGCAAAGCGGCGAGTTCTCGATGGCGATGACGGAATGGGACAACGACTGGCCAATCGCGACCGTCTTGTTGGCCACGCTGGTCCACAACGGCGCCTCGTTGTTCGGGCATCCACCTGGCCACTGGGCTTCCAGCGGCGACGTGTCGCTGCTTTCGCAGCCGCCGTTCAGTGCGCTCACCTTGTAATAGTAGGTGACGCCCGCCGTCCCGCTGGGGGGGGTGAAGGTGGTGACCTGAACATTGGCGCCGATGGTGGTGTAGGACCCCCCCGCTGAAGTGCTGCGCTTGACGTTGTAACCGGTGACCGTGTCGCCGGGCGCCGTCCAGTCCAATTTCGTCTTGTCGTCCAGGGTGTCCGTAGCCAGGAGGCCGGTCGGCGCACCCGGAGTGGTGGAGAGCGAAACAGCCACCGTGTTATTCATGACCGCGGAGCACCCGCCGGAATTTCGCGTGGCCACCACCGAATAGGTGCCGACGGTCGTAAAATAGCCGAAGCTGATTTGTCCGCCCGTGCCGCTCACCGTAGCCACCGGGGTCGGATTACCCGCGCGATACAACTCATACGTCACGCGCGCCTGTGAGCTCTGCAGTTTGATTTCCGCGCCGGTGCCCGGCGCCGAGCAATAGACGCCACCACCGGTCACGTTGTAGGCGATGGGCGTCTCGCAGATAATGCCGAGGACTTCGAGATCATGGGCGGAGGAGTTGGCGGTGTCGTAGATGTACCAGGGTTCGGTCGCATTCGCCGCCCCGTAGTTCACGATCCGGAGAATTACCGGGGATCCCTCCGGAACATCCTGCAGTGCAGTGACGCCAGTCAGGTCAATCGGCGGATGGGAGTCGCCGGTCACCGCGTTCGAGGGATAGCTCAGGGCGGCCGCGAATGCGAACGGAGCGCCGTTGAGCGAGTACTGAAGTTCGCCGCTGCCTGCACCGATGGACGAGCGGCGGTAATCCAGCTTGTTGATCGAGAAGAAGGACATCACGCGGCCGGCCGTGGCCTGCAACTGCAAGGTCGCGAATTGATTGGCCGACACCGCATTGCCGGCACTCGAGCTGTTCCAGGCCGTACCGCCCCACCCCCGCGCCGCGGCCGTGCCAGCCTGGGTCACGCCCGCACCGCGGGTCAGCCCGACCACCGTCACATCGCCGACCGCATAGGTCGTCGGCGCCAGCGGAGAGGTTCCATAATTTCCGCTCCCACCGGTCAGACCACTCACGTTCCAGGCTGCCAGAACCTGCGGAGTCAGCGCGGTAATGATGTCCGAATATGCGCTGTTGCCGCAGGCGTTGAAGGCCCGCACCCGGTAGTAATAGGTCACGCCACTTTCCAGATTGGTCATGACGTAGCTGGTGGTCCCCGCGCTGACAGACATGTTTTGCGTGATAACTCCGGTGGTGAAATCAATGCTGGAGGCTACATCCAGCAGGTATCCACCGACCGCGCCGCCCGAAACGGGGGCCTGCCACTGGGACAGGAAGGAGGTCAGCGATACTTCCGTGGCCGGCAGGGAGGTCGGCGTACCGGGGCTGCCGTTGATCAACGTAAACGTCGTCGACTTCTCGTCGCCATCTCCGCACGCGTTATACGCCTTCACTTTTACGTCCGTATCGCCGCCGGCCACGGCATTCCAATCCACATAAATTTGCGTGGTCCCCTGCCCGTTTGTGATGGTTGCCCCACCCGGCACGGTCCACGTGTAACCACTGGCGCCGGATACCGCGGCAATCGAATAGATTACGCCGCTCGCGGCTTTACACACGGTGCTGCCCGACGGATTGGACTGCGTGATCGAGCCCGGCATGGCGGGCACATCGTTGACGGTCACGGTAAACGGCGCGCTGCCGCGGCAGGTTCCCAGCTGGATATAGAGCGTGGCGCTGTAAACCCCGGCGGCTGCACCTGCCGGAACGGTCAGAGTGATGCTGGACGGCGCCGGGTTGAGCGCGGTCGGCGTCGATACATCCACAAAGCCCGCCGCGTTGGCCGCATCACTGTAGTCGATCAAATAGGTCGTGGGCCCGCCCCCGAGCGCACTATAGGTCAAGCTGGCGGTGGTGACGCCCTTGCAGACGGCTGGAAACGCGCCAAAGGTGATGGTCGGGCTGGTGCAGGCGATCAGCACGATTTCGAGCTGCGACCCATTCAACTGAAATGTGGCGGCAATGTCGGCCGGCAGGTTGATGTAGCTGAAGTCGGCCGCGGTAAAGGTGGTGGTGGTCGTCCAGTCCACCAGCTTGTAGGTCCGGCCCGCTTCCCCGGTGCCGCCAAAATCAAAACGGAAGTGGCTGCCCGTATTCTTGGTGAAGCTGCCGTTGATATTCAACAGGTCGGAATTATTGGAACCGCTGGCCAGATCGAACTTCCAGTCGGTGGAGGCCGAGGCAAAGGAGGCGCCGCCATTCCAGGTCACGTTGCTGGATGTCAGCGTGCCGATCGTATTGACCGTGCTGCCCGGCGACACGATGCCGCTGACCGTCACGCGCCCGGGAATGATACCCGCGCCGCCCAGCGTGGCTCCGGACACCACGGTCCAGGCGCCCGTCCCGCTGTGCGTACCGTTAACCCACAGGGTGCCCCCGTTAACCGTGGACGCCCCGTTGTACGTGTTGTTGCCGGAAAGAATCCAGGTGCCGGTGCCCGACTTGTTCAGCGCCGTGATGCCGGTGCTGTTGGGGATAATGCCGGCGATTTCACCCGTGCCCACCGTGGACCCCTGCAACGTGACGGTCTTCACCCCGTTGCCGGTGGCGGTGAAGTTGCTGGTGAATTTCAAGGCGCCGGTGCCGGATTGATCCAGGGTCGCGCCGCCGGTGGTGCCGGCGAGGTTGATCACCCGGTCGCTGGTTTCGCTGGCCGCGCCGGTATAGATCATGGTGCCGGTCTGGTTTCCGTTACCGATGGCGATTGTACCATTGGCCACGGACGAGGGCACCCCGAGACTGCTGCTGCCGGCCGGGGCCGGGGTGGTAACGCTGTTCACTGTGTTCACGCTGATCGCGCCGCCGCCGATGGCCGTGATTCCGCTATAGGTGTTCGCGCCGGACAAGGTCAGGGTGCCGTTGCCGGATTTGGTCAGGTTCACCGCCCCCAGCAGGTTGGCCGTGACAATGGCGTTGCCGGTAGAGAGGCTGGCCGCATAATTCGTCGCGGTAAGACTGCCGTTCTCGATGGTGTTCCCGCTCGATGCCGCCGCGGTAATGCTAACGTTGGCCTTCGTTTGACTGGTCCCGCCCAGATCAAGAGTGCCGCCCGACATGATAAGGGGCGCGGTGGTTGCACCCAGCGTGCCCGATCCGCTGATCCGGAGCGTGCCCCCGTTGATGGTGGCCGTTGAATTAAAGGTGTTATTGCCGCTGAGGGTTTGCGTGCCCGCGCCTGTCTTCGTTATCGCCAAGGGGCCTGTGCCCGGAATGATGTCGCCCCCGAAGCTGTACGAACTGCCGCCGGTGTCGATGGTCAATACACCGGTGGGAGTTGTATAGTACCGCATAATAGTTCCCGCGGTGCCCTGCAAGCCCCCGACCGTGACTGCAGCGGCGGCGATGGCCAACCGGGTGGCATGCGGGCCGACATCCGTAAAATAGACGGCATTGGCCGCCGATATTGCGTTTGCGGACTCAAATCGTACCGACCCCGAATTGATAAACAGGTCGCCGGTCCAGCCCGAATTGTTTCCGCCCCATACGATCTGGTAATTGGGTGATGCGCTCAGGCCGGTGACATTGATATTGCCGGAGCCCGTGATGTTCATGTTGTTTTCCACCCCGCCGCTATTGGAGGTGAAAAACACCAGGTTGTTCGAGTTGGCCCCGATCGTCAGATCACCGGTCACTTTCGCCGTGGAACCAGAAATGGAAAGGGTCTGATCCGAACCCGTGAGGATGACGCTGCCAAGTGCAGCGGTGTTTGTGCCAATCCCCACCGCTACATCCCCACTCACCTCCAACGTACCGCCGGAACTGGTGATGGGGCCGCTGGTTCCAGTCAGACTTCCGACCGAAATCGTGTTGCCATTCAGCGCCAGGGTGGTGTTGGACCCCATGATCAAGGCCCCCTCGCTCGAGCCCAACGCGGCGCTGTGGCCAACGCTGATCGTGCCCGTTTGCAGCACCGTGCCACCGCTGTAGGTGTTGGCGCTGTTCAGCACCAGGGTGTTGGCGCCGATTTTCGTCACTACGCCCGTGCCGCCGATGGTGCCAAAATCCGTGCCTTGCGTCAGGGTGTCCGAACGGTTGAAGGAAAGGGTGCTGTTGATCGTGATGGCGCTGGCGGGATTGAGGGACCCCGCGGTGCCGCCAGCACCAATCTGCAGGGTGCCATCGTTGATCGTGGTCGGACCGGTATAGGAACTGGCGCCACCCAGGGTCAGCGTGCTGGATCCGGCCTTCGTCATGCCCATGGTGCCGGCCAGTTCAGAATTGATGGTCGCCGGCGCATTCAGCGTGATGTACCCCGCCTGGGCCAAACCTTCCGTACCAGCCAGCGTAATGGTGCCATTGGTGAAGGTCGGAACGCCCTGGTTTACGGTAAGGCTGTTAGCCGTCACAGCGCCCACATTCACGCTGAAGGTTCCCGTGCCCTTGCCGCCCGCTGAGAAAATGGCGTCGGCCCCGTTATCCCAGGCCGCCAGCGAACTGGCCCCCTCAACATTGTAGTACCAGGAAGCCGCAGAAGTACTCCAATCGCCTGCCCCGGTAAGGCCCCAATAATAGCCAACCGGGATGGTGCTTTTATTAAACTTCAGCTGGAGATTATTGCCGCTGACCTGAACGCTGAACGTTCCGTTACCAATGCTGTTGTAGCGGGCGAAGTTGCCGGCATTGACCGAGAATTTATCGGCGTCAAACCCCGTAATGCCCCCGCTCGCGGTGGCTATCGTCCAGACGTAATCGAGGTTGGGATCCCAGCCGGTCAGGCTGTACGGCACGTTGCCTGCGGACAACGATGCAACGTTGATCGTAAATTTATTACCCGAGGTGGCGCTGATCTCCAGAGGACCCGTGATGGAGTGATGATCCCAACCCGGATCAGCTCCCGCGCTGCCCGAAAGGCTGTTGATATCCCAGGCAAAACGACCGCCACTCGCATAGGTAACGGTGCCGCCGGAGCTGGTCAGCGTACCGGGGCGTGTGTCGGGGGTCGGCACGGTCGCGAGCCCGGGGCTCAGCGTGCTTTCACTGCCGATCACCAGATCGCCGGTCACCGCGCCAAGACCCTTGAGAATCTGGCCACTGCCCAGCGTGAAGTCACTACTGAGCCCGGAAACATCCAGCGTGGCACCGCTGGCAACCGTGATGTTCCGGCTGGCGATAGCGCCCGACCCTGTCAGGGCCAGCGTCCCGGCATTGATCCTGGTGGCGCCGGTGTAGGTGTTCACGCCGGACAGCGTTACGGTTCCAGCCGTCGTTTTGGTCAGACTGGCGATGCCGGCCAGAATGGCGGAAACCGCTCCGCTCCGCATATCAAAGTCACTGGAGCTGCTCAACGTGCCGTTGGCGATGGTACCACTTTGAAGGGACGGATTGCTCAGCGACCCGATGGTTTGGGTGTTGCCGTCCAGATCAAGCGTGCCACCCGTGATGGAAAGAGCACTACCAGCGACCAAACTTCCGCTCAGCAGAACCGTTCCACCCTTGATGGTTGTTCCCCCGGTGAACGTGTTGACGGCGCCCAACTCAATGGTGCCGCTGCTGTCCGCGCTGCCGAGGGTGAGCGGGCCCGAACCGGAAATCAGGCCGGCGACCGACAGGGTATTGCCACCGATTACATCCAGCGTCCCTCCGCCAGCCCCGAGAATGAAGTTGCGGGGAAATGACCCCGCGTTGTCGAGAGCAAAACTACCGCCAGCCGTATTCGCAATCAGCGTTCCGCTGTTCAGATTGATATTCTTCGCGCTCGTGCCAGGGCCGATCTGGAGGTTAGCGTTAAATTGGATGGTGCCGCCGTAGATATTAAAGGCCCGGTCGCCACGCTCCAATGAGTTCGTGGTAAGAATGGTCTTGCCCGTGCCGTAATGATCAAAATTGGCATCACCCAATTTACCCACCGTCAGAACGCCGGTACCGTAATTATGCAACCGTGTGGGCCGGAAGTCACCGGAACCTGACGTGTTGATGGCGTAGTCATTCGCCCCGGAAAACACCGCAGCGCCCAGGAACAAATCGGCGGTAAGGGTCAGCGCCTGGCCGGAACCCGTCGTGGTGATCTTCAAGCCGGTGCCGCTCATGTTTACGAAGGTGGAAAAACTACCGTTCCCGGCCAGGGCATAAACGCTATTCCCACTATGCGGCGTGGTTGAGAACGGGATGTAGCTGGCGAAGGCCACCACATTTCCGGATCCATCATTCCGGGCGAAATCGGTTCCGGCCACGGTCGTTCGTAAACTCAGGAATCCACGGGTGGCATCGTTGGCGCTCGTGGTCGTCGCAATATTGTCCGTCTCGAAATCAAGTGCGCCTGCGGCATTAAAGGTGATGGCGCCCAGGGCAACCTTGGAAGTCCCGCCACTCCGCTTGATGAGCGTGGTGCTGCGGTCAAGCGACGTACTGAGCACCGTTTCCGTGTGGCTGCCACCGGCGAGTTCCAGCGTTCCGCCGTATAACCGTAAGAAGCCCACGCTCGCCGTGTCCGAAAGTTTTGAGCCATTGTTGGAACTGTAATCCAGCTTCAGCCTTCCGGCGTTGAGCTCGGTCGAGCCCGTGAAGGTATTGTTGCCGGAAAGCGTCCATGTGCCAGGACCCAGCTTGGAAATTTCTGTGCGCAGCAAGGGACTGCCCGTGGTATCCACGATGGTGCCCGCGACTTCACCCGTGGCGCCGGCTATCGCATGCAGCGACAGCGTTCGAGAACCGGCGCCGATCGCACCTGCGTCGGCCGGCACACCCGTAAAACTGGAGGTGAACTTGAGCAGACCAGAACCGGCCTGGGAAATAAAAACATCGGCATTGCCGCTTCTTCCACCCAGATTCAAAATACGGTCTGTTGTCTCGCCCGCCCCCGTGTATTGAATACCCGCCCCCAGGAAGCCCAGGCCGCTGTCGCCCGTATTAACGCCATAGCCCAAGGTAAGGGTGGAGTTCACGCCAAACGGGCTGGCCTCCCCCTGGTCACCGATTTCAGGAACGCGGACGGTACCGCCGTATCGCACCACGGCCGCACTGCTAAACGTATTCTGACCATTCACTGCAATCAAACCGCCAGCCCCGCTGAAGTGGGCGTAGCTTCCGCCGATAACGGAATTGACGGTAAGCAGCTTGCCGGCAATTGGAGCCATCGCCGTCTCGGCGTATCCGATCCGAATTTCACCCCCGTTGATGGTGGCGCTCTCGTTGCCACGAATACCCGCCAGGCTGGTGGCATTCACGTTCAGCACGCTGTTGGCGCCCAGGTTAATGTCGCCCGACCCGTTGATAATCACGCTGTCCGGCACATTGAGCGCCAGATCGAGAATGCTCGATCCGGTCAGATTGAGCGTGCCCGACCCCGCCTTGGTCAGCTGAATGCCACTCGCGCCCCCGGCGGTAACCGTGCCACCGATGGTAATGTTGCCCGCCCCGTTGATCGCGACCGTTTTGATCGCCGCGACACCGGAAACATTGTTTCCGGTAAGGTTGCCGGCCAAAACCAGATCCGCCGTGCTTTCATTGCTGATCGTATAGGTTGCCGCGACCTTGGTATTGCCCAGCGTGACCGCGGCATTGATCAACTGATTCTGCGCGACGCCGGAGTTGACCGTAAGTGCGCCGGCATTCGCGCCGTCGCCCCAGGTGAAGGTTTGATTGCCGCTTGCCCCGACACCCAACGTATACGAGGCGGCATTCGACGAATCGAACGTGATGTTGCGGGTCTGGATTCCGTTAAGACTGATCACCGCGCCGCCCGATCCCGCGGCCGCATTAAACGTCGCGGTGTCGCCCAGCCCCGGAACCGGCGTTGCACTCCAGTTGGATGTGTTGGTCCACAGGGCATCAGCACCGCCACCCGTCCAATTCGCAGAGGCTGCGCCAACATCGCCGGGCGCAATAATCAGCAGAACGGCACACAGGGCGCCGATACTGCCACCGACCTGACCACGTGGACGCATCGACCATGCTTCCAAGAAATAGTTGGACACCATCGCCCCCTCCCACGACATCCGTCGCCCACCCAGAATTAACCCATAAAAACCCAATTTTCCCGCACTGCGAATATATAAACTTGCTATACTTATGAAAAGGTACACATCGTTAAGGATGTTGAATAGCTTTATTTTAACAATGTTAGCCCGCAGTAAAGGCGGGCAATTCTTCAAAATTTGGGCACTTTATCTTGTTCAGCGCTCAGAGCGGCAATTTATTCAGCCTATCTGCGCGCTCGCATGCATCACGCCTGAACGGAAAACATACCCAGGACAACATCCGAAGATGGAAAAAAAGTTACCGGTACACCAACCACAAAATCGCATTTTACATCTTCGCCGCACGGAACAATTTTTCAACGGATTCGCATCGCCCGCGCGATCAACCCACACCAAAATCCTCTGAACATAATCGAAATCACCTGTTGACCGAACGCTAAACCTGGAGTATATAAACAGTATAGCAAGTTGGGCGTGCACTATGAGGATCAGTACCTTTACATCGTTGTTGCTTGTGGTGCTGGGCGGATTTTCTTTGCCGACTCGCGCAGACCTGATCGGCGCGGTCGTTGCCGTACCCGCGGCCAACACGGTGTATAACCTGACTGCGCTGGGCACGGTGGACTGGACGTTTTATGACCCGTCGGCCAATCCGGCCAATGGATTACCCACCAACGACAAGCTCGGCGGCTCCGCCATTGGCACCGTGACGGCTCTGGGAGGCGGCAGCTTGCGGGGCAGTGCAACCAGCACGACGGAACCCGACTTCACCTATACTGACGGCACCTCGCCCACCTCCGGGACGGGTGAAAATCCGGGCGGAGTATTCAACACGCAACTGGACACCCTGGGAGCCGGCGTGCGGGTAAACATCGATTTACCGACGACGGATCAATACATCATCTACCTTTGGACGGCCGCGTTTTTTGCCCGCGGCTCTTTTACGGCCTCGCTTCCCGGCTTTACGGACTATACCAGTCTGGCCACGGACGATCCCAACGGCCCTTCCCCCAAACAAACCTACATGTACACCTTGACCGCCCAGGCCGCGAACGCGGGCGATGACCTCACCATCAGCCTGGTCACGCAAGCCGACAACGGCAGCAGCGCACACGTGCTGTTGGTCGGCGCAGCCGTCGGCATGGTCCCCGAGCCAACCACCCTGACCATATTCTGCGCCGGTCTGGGCCTGCTGAATCTTTTGCGCCGTCGCCAAAGTTCAATCCGGTTACAGCAAGGGCCATAACGCCGCATTTCCCCGACCTCTATTCATCAGCTCGCGGTTATTTTTGGCATAATTGCTATACGATTGATATATTTTTCGCCGCGATCTACATAACTTAAGCGTCCGACCCACAAAACCATGCACACAGGAAGATCGATTATGAGGCATTACCAGTTCTTCGCGCGTACGACTTGTGCTTCCGCTCTCGCAGTACTGCTGCTCTCGGCCTCAGCCATGGCCGATGGATTGATGCCTAACTCCTCCCTGGAGACTGACGCCAACCTGGATCTATGGCCGGACCAATGGCCCAAACTCAAGGCGGGCGGGTCATGGAACGAAGAAAGCGGCAATCACTTCATCCGCATCACCAGCGAGAAGCCGGGCGAAATGTACATGCTGTACCGGGAGATCAATATCCCGGAAGGCGTCAAGGAGCTCACCCTGACCTGGAGGCAGCGGGTCGGCAACCTGGAGCTGGGCGAACAGAAGTGGTTTGATGCGCGGATCATGATGGAGTGGATGGATGCCGGGCGCAGCAAAATTGCCGGAAAACCGCCCGAGCCCAAATGCAGCAAGGACACCCAGGGCTGGGAAGAGAAAAGCCTGACCTTCGCCGTGCCGGATGGCGCCCGCATTCTGAAATTCATGCCGTCGCTGTTCCGCGTGAAATCGGGCAAGTTCGACCTCGACGACATCCAGCTCACCCCCAAGACAACTCCCTGAACCTTCAGCGACCGCGGGAATACCAAACCACACTGGAGCCGGACGTGACCTACGGACATTTTGACGACCACGCGCGGGAATACGTTATTGAACGGCCGGATACACCGCTGCCCTGGCTGAACTACATCGGGCAGGACGATTTTTTCGGCTTGGTGACCAATACGTCCGGCGGGTACACGTTCTGGAAGGACGCCAAACTGCGCCGCCTGACCCGCTATCGCTACAACAACATGCCGATGGATCTGGGCGGACGCTACCTCTATATCCGCGATGGAGAAACGGTGTGGAATCCCGGATGGAAGCCGGTGAAAACCGCGCTGGATCGCTACGAATGCCGGCACGGCATGGGTTACACCCGCATCATCGGCGCACGGAACGGAATTGAGGTCGAGGTTCTATTCTTTGTTCCGACCGGCGAGACGGCTGAAGTCTGGCAGGTCACCGTGCGCAACCGCGGAAAGGAGTCCCGCGCCATCCAATTGTACTCCTTCGTTGAGTTCTGCTTCTTCGAGGCGCTCAACGACATGACCAACTACCAGCGCACCTACTCCATCGGAGAGGTCGAGGTCGAAGGTTCTTCCATCTATCACAAAACCGAATACCGCGAGCGCCGCAACCATTACACGCTGTTCGCCTGTACGCGGCCGATCAGCGGATTCGACACCAGCCGCGACGCCTTCGTCGGTGTGCATAACGGCCTCCACGAACCCCGGGCCGTGCTGGCCGGACGCGCCGGCAACAGCATCGCCCACGGCTGGAACCCCATCGGTTCCCATCAGATCGACCTGAAACTGGCCCCCGGCGCGGAGGAATCCTTCGCCTTCATCCTGGCCTATGTGGACCAGGGCGATGTGCCCAAGTTCTCGTCGCCCGGCGTGTTGAACAAGGAAAAGTCGCGGGCCCTCGTGGAGCGCTACGCCAAACCCGAGCAGGTGAACGCGGCCTTCCGGGCCTTGAACAAAACCTGGGAAACCTGGCTGGGTCGTTTGCAGGTCCGCTGCCCGGACCCGCACGTGGAGCGCATGGCCAACACCTGGAACCAATATCAGTGCATGGCCACCTTCAACCTCTCGCGCTCGGCCAGCATGTACGAAACCGGCATCGGGCGCGGCATGGGCTACCGTGACAGCAACCAGGACACCCTGGGCTTTGTGCACATGATTCCGGAACGGGTGCGGCAACGCCTGCTCGACATCGCGGCGACCCAATTGTCGGACGGCACCTGCTATCACCAGTACCAGCCGCTGACCAAGAAGGGCAACGCGGAGATCGGCGGTGACTTTTATGACGACCACCTGTGGCTGGTGCTCAGCGTGTGCGCCTACATCCGGGAAACTGGCGATGCCTCCATCCTGGATGCGGAAGTCGGTTATGCCGACCAGCCCGGCAGCCGGGACACGGTGCTGCACCATCTGGAAACCTCCATCCAGTTCACCATGCGGAAACGCGGGCCGCACGGACTTCCCCTGATCGGCCACGCCGACTGGAACGACTGCCTGAATCTGAATTGTTTCTCCACCGAGCCCAACGAATCCTTCCAGACCGCAGGCGATGTGCAGGGCTCGAACGCGGAATCCGTCATGATCGCCGGATTGTTCCTGGCCGCTTCGCGCGAACTGGCGGCGTTGTACGCCTGGCAGGGACGCGCTGGGGAGGCCGCGCGCATCTCCGGCCTGCACCTGGACATGCTGAAGGCCGTGGAGGAGCAGGCCTGGGACGGCGAATGGTATCGCCGCGCCTACGATGCCCGGGGCACGCCGGTCGGATCGCAGGAAAACGCGGAAGGCAAACTATACATCGAAAGCCAGGGCTGGTGCCTGCTGGGCGGCGCGGGTCAAACCAACGGGCGCGCGGAAAAGGCCCTGCAGAGCGTGCACAAACACCTGTTCACGCCCCACGGCATCGTGCTGCAATGGCCGGCCTACAGCGAATACCACGTCGAACTCGGCGAGGTCTCGAGCTACCCGCGCGGCTACAAGGAAAACGGCGGCATTTTTTGCCACAACAATCCGTGGATACAGCTTGCTCATTGCCGACTGGGCAACGGGGATCGCGCCCTTGAGTACTACCACGCGATCTGTCCATCGACCAAGGAGGCGATGATCGATACCTACCGCTGCGAGCCTTATGTGTACGCCCAGATGATCGCGGGCAAGGAGGCTCCCACGCCGGGCGAAGCGAAAAACGCCTGGCTGACCGGCACCGCGGCCTGGACCTTTCTCAGCGTGTCGCAAGGCATTCTCGGCATCCAGCCGGACTACAACGGACTTCGTATTGATCCCTGCCTGCCTTCGGCCTGGGATGGATTCACAGCCACCCGCGTCTTTCGCGGGGCAACCTACGAGATAACCGTCGAAAATCCGGGGCACATTTGCCGCGGGGTTGCTACCATGGTGGTCGAGGGGAAACCGGTGACCGGCAACCTGATTCCCCTGGCACCCGCCGGTCAAACATGCCGGGTACGCGTGGTGCTTGGCTAGCCAACCATGACTACTGAGGATACGCCCATGACCGAGATCAGCCCCCTGCCCGTTCACCGCTATGCCGGAAATCCGATTCTATCCGCGGACCGAATCCCCTATCCCGCCACCCTGATCTTCAATGCCGGGGTGGCCAAGTTTCAGGGCCGGTACGTCATGGTGTTTCGCAACGATTACGGCGGCACGCCCGGACAGGACGGTTTCAAGGGGACCAATCTGGGCGTGGCCTATTCCAAAGATGGCATCCACTTTGAACCGTGTCGGCAACCGTGGATCGAGTGGCGGACGGACGAGATTCTCCGCGTATACGACCCCCGCCTGACCGTGCTCGAGGGCCGTTGTTACATGTGCTTCGCAGTCGACACGCGGCACGGCGTACGCGGCGGGGTGGCGGTCACCGATGATTTCGACAAATGGGAGGTGCTGCACCTCACCACCCCGGACAACCGCAACATGGTGTTGTTCCCCGAGAAGTTCGGCGGAAAATACCTGCGCCTGGAGCGTCCGTTCCCGGTCTACAGCCGCGGCGGGGAAAAGTTCGACCTGTGGTTCGGCGACTCCCCGGACCTGCGCTACTGGGGCAATCACCAGCTGGTGCTGGCCACGGAACAGGTGAAATATGCCGGCGACAAAATCGGGCCGGGCGCCCCTCCGGTGCGCACAGACAAGGGCTGGCTGACGCTCTTTCATACCGTGCGGATCGATCGCACCCGCGAACTCTCGGCCTGGCATCCCGGCTGGTACAAAACCTACGAGATCGGCGTGATGCTGCTCGATCTGAAGCAGCCCTGGCGTGTCACCTCCATGCTGCCCGTCCCACTGCTGAAGCCCGAGGCGCCCTACGAACGGACCGGCTATCGGGGCGATGTGCTGTTTCCCGGCGGCTTGATCATCGAAGATTCCGGCGAGGTTAAGATCTATTACGGAGCCGCCGACACCGTGGAATGCCTGGCGACGGCCTCGCTGGACGACCTGCTTTCTCTGCTGGAACGCGACGGCATCAAGCCCTGACGGGCGGGCGCGCGCATCCGAGCCTGAACATACGTGTGATGCAACAACGAACGATACCGAGTGATGTCTGTGTGTATGGCGCGTCTCCGTCCGCGGTGACCGCAGCGCTGCAGGTGCGGCGTCAGGGCCTGCGCGTGGCTCTGGTCGTGCCCGGCCACCACATCGGCGGAATGTTGGTGGAGGGCCTGGGCCGCCAGGATGTGAATAATCACGGATGGCTCAACCACCAGGCCATCGGGGGGTTGGCCGCCGAGTTCTTTCGCCGGATGGGGGCCGCCTACGGCACCCCGGTCCAGTACGCCTTTGAAAGCAGCGTGGCGGAGCGCGTCATTTTCGCGTGGCTGAAGGAGGCGGGGGTCGAAATCTTCCGGGGGTGTCGACTGCGGGAGTCCCGTGAAGCCGTGGTCGCGCAAGGGGTGCGTATCCGCCACATCGAAATGGAAAACGGGACCCGCTTTCATGCGCGCGTCTTTGTGGACGGCACGGTCGAAGGCGATCTGATGAAGTGGGCCGGCGTTTCCTACACCTGGGGTCGCGAGGCCAACGCCACCTATGGCGAGACGCTCAGCGGAATTCGCGGCGCCACCACGTACCGCCAGTTCGCGGTGGACGTGGACCCTTATGTGATCCCCGGGCAGCCGGCCAGCGGACTGCTTCCCACCCTGCAAGATGAAGAGCTGGGCATCCCTGGAAACGCAGACTGTCGCATCATGGGGTTTTGCTTCCGCCAGTGTCTGACCCGGAATCCCGCCAACCGACTGCCGATCGAGCAGCCCGCCGACTACGATCCCGCCCGTTACGAGATTTACCGCCGATACGCCGCCGCGGGCGGCACCCTGTACACGCCGAAAGAAAATCTGCCCAACGGTAAAACCGATCTGGGCAGTTGGCATGATCTTTCCGGCAATCTGTATGGGGAAAATCACGGGTATCCGGACGGGACCTATGCGGAACGGGACGCCATCTATGAACAACACCGTCGTTTCATTCACGGCTTGTATTGGTTTCTCGCCCACGATCCTGATTTGCCGCCGTCTGTGCGCGAAGCCTGGGCACCCTGGGGGCTGGCGGCGGATGAATTTCTGGACAATGCCGGCTGGCCGCGCTCCCTGTACATCCGGTCTGGTCGCCGCATGATCTCGGAGTATGTCATCACGGAGACGGAGGTCCGGGGCGCGACCGACATCAAGGACTCCATCGGGGTTGCCCATTGGCCCCCCGACCTGCATCACGTGCGACGTATCGTCCGGAACGGGAAAGCCTATAACGAAGGCTTCGTATTCGATCAGGATGATTGGTCGCCGTTCCCGATCAGTTACCGGGCTGTGACACCCAAACGCCAGGAATGCGACAATCTGCTGGTCCCGGCCGCGCTCTCGTCCAGCTACGTGGGCTATGGCTCGCTTCGCCTGGAATGGACCCTGATGGTGCTGGGTCAGTCCGCAGGGACGGCGGCCGTGGAAGCGCAGCGCCATTCGTGTGCCGTCCAGGAAGTTGACTATGCGTGCTTGCGGCGTCAGCTTCTTGCCGACGGTCAGATACTCGCCGCGAAAAAAGCTCCGGCCGATTTCGTTTGCGCCGGGTCGCCATCCCGGTCACCACAACAGGTTCCGACCGTAGGATGAATATGGGCATCCATTCGAACATCAGGAGTCCACGCCGGGATGGGGCGGCAAGTTTCACCACGCGCCCGTGGGAAGCCGTCACGACGGCTGGGCAGTCCGCCTTTACGCTGGTGGAGCTTCTGGTGGTCATCGCCATCATGGTCATCCTGCTCGCCCTGGTGATGCCCTCCCTGCTGGGGGCCCGGCACAACGCCCAGCGCGTCAAGTGCGCCAGCAATCTGCGCAATGTGCACGTAGTGTGCACGCAATACGCCAGCGATAACGGCGGTACACTGCCGCCCAGCAACACGGCTAATCCAGGCAGTTTAAAAAAGAACCACCGCGATGCCCTGAAGGCATTTATGACGAAGTCCGGCATCTCGGAGGAGGTGTGGTATTGCCCGGGCCTGGCCCAGCAATCTCCCGCCACCCGGGGCCCGGATCAATGGCCGCAGGACAAGAGCGAGGTCCCCCTCGGATACAACTACCTCGGCAATCCGACGGAGATCCGGGCGGCCTACTATAAATTTCTCCATCAACCGCCCTATCAGGACAGCCCGGTGCTGGTGGGCGGCGAGGCGCTGGCCACCGATCTTTGCTCGCCCATCAGCAAGACCCCCGTGGCCACTGGAGACCTGGTCAAGGAGTGGAGCGTCTTCCCGCATAATTCGCCCGATCGCCCGGTCACGTGCAATGTCCTGTTCAGCGATGGCAACGTGAAGTTTCTCACCCTGAAGGAAATGCATCCCCAGTATCGGTTCGATGGCGGCGGGTTGTTGTACTGGTGAGAATGCTACTCATGCCGGTGTTCGTGCTGTGCTGTTCCTTCACAGAACCCGGCGTCGCCGCAACTGCGCCGCAACTGGTCGATGCGCAGGTCACACCCGAAACCAAGGCGCTTTTTCTCCATCTGCAACAGATGGCCGGTCGACAGATTTTATTCGGCCACCAACACACCACCTGCTATGGCGTGGGCTGGAGTGGCGATGATCTTCGTTCGGATGTGAAGGACGCGACCGGGTCCTTCCCCGCTGTCTACGGATGGGACTGGGGTCACCCCGGAACGGATCACCTGGCCACCCTGATGATCGAGGCTTTCGAGCGGGGCGGCGTCAACACCATCAGCTGGCACATGAAGTATCCGGTTTCAGGAGGCACCTATCAGGCCGCGGCCCAACGCAACGTGAAAGAGGTGCTGCCCGGCGGCGCGCTTCACGACCAATTGAAAAAGGATCTGGATGGATTTGCCGCGTTTATCTCCAGCCTGAAAGACCGGAGGGGACGCGCCGTGCCGGTGATTTTTCGTCCGTGGCATGAGCATACTGGATCATGGTTCTGGTGGGGAACCGCGAATGCCACCCCGGAGGAGTTCGTCGCCCTGTGGCGGTTCACGGTGACCTATCTCCGCGACACCAAGCACGTTCACAACCTGCTGTGGGCCTATTCACCGTCCCGAACCGGCGTGTCGAATGCGGCTGATTATACGACCAACCGGTTTCCCGGATTTGCGTACATCGACATTGTTGGCCTCGACTATTACACCACGGAGGACACCGGGGATCTGGTGACCCTGTGCCGGACCCTCGTTGAACTGGCCGGACCGGAAGGCAAGGTTCCCGCCCTGACCGAATTCGGCTGGATCGATGGATTCAACAACAGCAAGCGCAACGACTGGTATACCACATGTTTTCTGGCCCCCCTCAAGCGGGACCCGGTCGCCTCGAGCATCGCCTGGGCGCTAACCTGGCGCAACGAGAGCCCCCGCCATTTCTGGGTGCCCTACCCCGGGCATCCGGCCGAAAAAGATTTTAGGGCTTTCTTCGACGACCCGATGACGGCCTTTGAAGATGACCTGCCGGATCTGTATGCACCGCAAGAAAACAACACGGGCCCCAGTACATATGAAAAATAAATCTGCCCAGCGCAACGGTCATAGGCGTCCGGATTGCATCCGATGCTTCATACACATGTTTCTCGTTATGTGCGCCTTCGCGCCCGCGCTATCCGCCCAGGAGTTCGCCCACGCGTGGGCCTGGTGCGGTGGCCTGACCGATCGCGGCGCCACCATCGTTGCCGGGGTGACGTCAAATGCTACAGCCCACCTGATCGTCCAAGCGGAGAAGGCCCCCGCCCCGGCCCGATCCTTCGAGAATCGCGCCGACGCCGATGGCGTGGTCCGCTTCACCGTGTCAGGACTTTTGCCATCCACGCCCTACACGTATCGTGTCACCCAAAATCCGACCTCATCCATCGCGGGACAATTCATCACGCTGCCCGCTTCAGGCAAGGCCGCCAGCTTCCGACTTGCCTTTGGCTGCTGCAACAACAACCCCACCAGCGTCATTTTTCGCGCCATCGCGCACCAGCATCCACTCCTGTTCCTGCACGTCGGCGACTTTCACTACAGCAACATTGGCAACAACAAATCGCGCAGTTTCCGCACCGCCATGCTGAAGAACGTGGCCGGGGTCAACCAGGGGGATTTCTACCGCTCCACCGGCATCGCCTACATGTGGGATGACCACGATTTCGGGCCCAACAACAGCAACTGGGAGAATCCCAGCCATGTCGCGGCCCACCAGACGTACCGCCAGCTTGTCCCTCACTACCCGCTGGCCCTCACCGATGAATCACCGGAGCGCGCCGCCCCCATTGCTCAGGCCTTCACGATCGGACGAGTCCGCGTTGTGCTCAGCGATCTGCGCAGCGAACACAGCCGGGAGCCCGGCTCCCTGATGGGCCAGCGTCAGCGCGAATGGTTCTTGAAGGAATTACTGAACGCCGCCGAGTCCCATGCCCTCATTGTGTGGGTGAGTTCCGTGCCCTGGATTTCTGAGCAGGGTGGCGACAACTGGGCGGGCGGGCGCGAAGAGCGCAAAATTATCGCCAACTTCGTTAAGGAGCACAACATTCCCCTCTGCATTATTGCCGGGGATGCTCACATGCTGGCCATCGATGACGGATCGCATTCCGACTATTCAGACGGCGGCGGCAGCGCACCGATTCCCGTTTTCCACGCAGCGGCCCTGGATCAGGTGGGCCGTTACAAGGGTGGGCCCTACAGCCACGGCGCCAAAGCGGGGGGCCTGCAGTTTGGCCTGCTCGACATCGCGGATAATGGCAAAACCCTCCGCGTAACGGTCAGTGGTCGTGACGGTTCAGACGGCATCGGGGACACCGTCGCCGTTGCCACCCAGGACGGCGATAAACCGCTGACCTACAGCTTTGAACTCCCCCGCTAAACGCACACGGAAGGCGATCAGCGCATACGCTGCAGCTCGAACGTTTTGCCGGCCAGGGCGTCCTTGACGAACACCCCGTAAAAAGGAGTGGGTTCGTAGTCCCAATTACGGATCAGGACCGGGGTGGCTTTCGGGTGAAGCGAAAAGGCGGTCCAGTTCAGCTTGTACTTCTGCATCATCGCCAGCGCATCGGGCACCCACGTCATGGGATCCTCCTGCTTGTTCTTGGGCACAAAAGACATTTTTTTGATATCCGCCCCGAACTCACCGACCAGCACGGGATACCGCTCCGCGACGGCGAGAAAATTAGAGGCCCAGTTGCCGTGCCAGTTGTAGAAGTGCGTTGCATACACGATGCCGTTCCCGCCGGGGTCCTTGAGCGCATGCCCTTCGAGAATGCCCCGGAGATCGAGCGCATAATTGATGCCCCCGGCCACGATAATGTTTGTAGCCCCTGCGGCGCGCACGGTGTCCACCAGGGTCTGCATGCCGACGAGCGTTACCGTGTTGGTGGCCTTGGTCTTCTTGTCGATCACCAGTTTTTCCCCGCCGTTCTGCCAGAGATCCCATGAAATACCATGTGGCTCATTCCACAGATCGAAGAGAACGGCGGGATTGTTCGCGTAGCGGGCGGCGGCGTCCGTCCAGAACTCAACGGCAAAAGGCTTGATGCCGCCGTAGGAGTGAAGATCCAGGATCAGGTACGCGCCCTGTCCCGCCGCCATTTTTACCGCGTCATCCACGATCGCGCGATAGACCTGCAGATCGTTGGACGAGGTCCCGCCCTTGCCGCGCCCAAACCAGAAACTCGCGGAAACCGGTAGGCGGACGACATTGGCCTTCCAGTCCAGCAGCGCCACCTTCATGGAGCGGTGAATGTTTTCGCCCTTGGGCGACCATTCAAGACTGGGAACATTGACCCCCTGCAGCAGAACTCCCGCGCCCTCCTCGTTGACCAGGCTATTACCGCGCACCCGAAGCGACCGGGATACCGGTGCCCGCAAGACCAGGGCTTGGATCGCGGCCTCATCCTCCGCTTTTTTCTTCGCCGCCAGCAGGGGTTTCTGGGCCAGTTCCTGCGCCGCCCGCGCATCCATGGCCGAAAGGTGAACCCGCTGCACGTCGAGTGTTCCGGAGGCGGGGCGGTTGAGGCAAAGCATGAGATTCACCGACACCGCCCCGGCCGGCACGGCAAACGAACGGCTGATCTCCGTCCACTCCCTGGCATGCGAGTCAAAGATCACATCCCCGGCCCCCTTGACCGGATTTCCTTCCGCATCATAAAAGCCAAACCGGGTCCGGGCGTCGCAAAGGAACGACTTGCCGAACTTCACGTTCGCAGTGCGAAACCGGGCCTGAAACTCGAGGCCGAGCACGCCGGGCGGGATGGGTATGCTTTGCACAACCCCCACCAACTGATCCGGCTGATTAACCGAAAGACGAATAAACGAAGTATCGCCATCCTTCTCAAGGAGTATGGTCCCTTCGCCCTCTTGGCCACGACGCTGCCAACCAACCGGAAGTCCATTCTCCTGCCCGCCGGTAAAGTCACCATCGACGATGAATGACGCTGTCGATTCCTGGGCCAGACCCATATGCTTCGGCAGAAACACGACGAGACACAGGGCGATAAGCAGGCGGCGCAGTTTCATGGGAACGAGTAATGGCAAACGATGCCATTGATCGATCCGAGACTATCTCCGGGAGTAATGATGTGCAATTACTATAATACCGATGTGAATCTCGACCGAGGACCCGATGGAGCACCCCGTCCGCCTTGCCGCCAACCCCATATTATGCCTTCATTATTGATGAATAATACTTTCAGCGATTTCTTTTGAACCGACTTTACAAAGATATACTATTGCTATATTATCTGCATCGTCACGTCTCCCGCTCCGACAAGCTAGGAAGTAACCATGATTAGAAAAATTCTCGGTCTTCTCGCCTTTTTCGCGTGCTGTCAGACCCCGCCGGCCATGGCGGATCAAGCGATCCTTCCGAACGGTACTTTTGAAGAGGATGCGGATGCAAACCAGTGGCCCGACGGGTGGCCCGGCATGAAGGGGGGCGGGGCGTGGATCGAGGAGGACGGCAATCATTTTCTTCGCATGACCACAACGTCGCCCGGCGCCACCATCATGATGTACCGCGAAATCCAGATTCCGGCCGGGACCGGGGCCCTGGAGTTGAAATGGCGGCAGCGGATCACCGGCCTCGTGCCGGGCAAGCAGTCCTGGTTCGATGCGCGCATCATGATGGAATTCATGGATGCCGCCCGCAACAAGGCGTCACCATCGCCCGGCGCGCCGTACGCCCGCAAGGACACCGAGGGCTGGGTGGAGCGAACCGCCTCATTCCTCGTTCCCACCAACGCCGCCATCCTGAAATTCATGCCCAGCCTGTTTCAGGCCCAAGCGGGCACATTTGATCTGGATGACATTGTGCTAAACCCCATTGATGCCGCGCCGCTGCGGGCGGAACGCGAGGCGGCGAAAGCGGCACAAACCGCGAAAGCCCAGGCCCAGGAGGAACACCGCAGAGCAAAGGCAGCGAATTACCTGGCCGCACATGGCTCCCTGATTCCGAACGGCTCCTTCGAAAAGAGCACCAAGCGGGAAGGCATTCCCGACGATTGGGGTTCCATGAAGGAGGGATCCGCCTGGACGGTGGAGGACGGCAACCGGTTCCTGCGCTTCCACGCGGATGCACCGGGCAAGATGCTGATGGTGTATCGCACGTTCGACATCCCCGCCGGAGTCGAGGCCATGGAACTGAAGTGGCGTCACCGTATCAGCGGACTGAAAGTGGGCGAGAATCCATGGTTTGATGCGCGCATCATGATGGAGTTCCTGGATGCCGACGGTCACAAACTTTCGCAGAAGCCTTCTCCGCCCTACGCGCAAAGGGACACGGAGGGCTGGGTTGAACGCTCCAAGCCGTTCCTCGTTCCCTCAAACGCCGTGACCCTGGCCTTGATGCCCTGTTTGTTTAATGTCCGGACCGGCACCTACGATGTGGATGATTTCTCGCTCGCTCCCACCGATCCGGCGCCCTTGTATGCCGCCGCAGCCCAGCGCGAACTTGAGATCAAGGCCCGTTATGTCCCCCCCGAGGAGCCCAACCCCGCGCGCTGGCCGCCGGAACTTCGCGTGGTCGGCAATCGCCTGCACGACCCGCAGGGGAACGAGGTCTGGCTGCAGGGTGTGAATGCAGGTGGGCTTGAAACCCTGCCCCAGGACGAGCAACCCGTGAAGTCGCTCGTGGTGGCCATTGATGAATGGAAGGCCAATTGCGTGCGGGTCCCGATCAAAGAAAACTTCTGGTACGGGCAGAGCCCCTATCAGAAAGACGGCGGCAAGGCGTACCGGGATAGAATTGATTTCATGGTGACCCTGGCCGCGAACCGCGGCGCGTATATCGTCATCGATCTGCACCGCTATCGCGCCCCGAAGCAGGAGCACGCGGATTTCTGGAAGGACTGCGCCGCGCGGTACAAGGATCATCCGGCGGTGCTCTTTGATCTCCTCAACGAACCGCACGGCATTTCGTGGGAGGTCTGGCGAAACGGTGGGTTCGTGGAAAACGAGGGCAAGGTGGACGAGAGCGCCTTCCTGACCGAAGAGGAAAAGGCCGCCAACCGCGGCTTCGAATCCATCGGCATGCAGGCCCTGGTCAACGCGGTGCGCTCAACCGGCGCCAAGAACATCGTCATCGCCGGCGGCGTATTCTGGTGCAATGACCTGACCGGCGTGGTGAATGGATACGCGCTGGATGATCCGTCCGGGAACGGCATCATGTACTCCTGGCACACCTACAACTGGCACACCGGCTGGGCCGAGAAGGTGCTTCCGGCCGCTGAAAAATATCCCATCTTTCTTGGCGAGGTCGGCGCTGACGTCAAGAAGATGGGCTTCATACCCGAGGCGGATCAGGAAGATCCCTACACCTGGGTACCGGATATGTTGGGCTTCATCCAGAAACACAAGATCAACTGGACGGGCTGGTGCTTTCATCCCCGGGCCACCCCGGTCATGATTTCCGACTGGAGCTACACCCCCACCCCGTATTGGGGGCAATTTGCCAAGGAGGCCCTTTCCGGCCGCCAGTTTGAAATGAAGCGCATGCGCTGAAACGCCGCCCGGCCAACCCCGGGCGAAACGCGACGATCAGGTCGTCACGCCGTCGGCAACGGCATCCGGGTCCACGGGGGCTACGATTTCAATATCCATGTTCTTGATATTGAATTTCGCGGCGAAGTCACGGCCCCCGCACGATTCCCGGACCAGCAGGCGGGGATTGGGGCTCCGGCCGGATTGCACATGCTTGCCCAGCGCCAGGGCATGTGCGCACGCGAGCATGGCCCGGCCGATATATTCGAAGTTTTCGCGAATCGTGCTGAGCGGCGGCTCGGTGTTGCGCGCGGCGCTGGAGTCATTGTGGCCGACAATGCGAAAATCACCCGGGGCGGTCAGGTTCAGCTTGTGCATGGCCGTCATGAAACGCACCGCATGCGCATCGTCATAGCTGATGATGGCCAGATTGCCCGCGAACTCCTTGTACTTGCGGGCCAGGGCAAGCGCCTTGTCCGGAGAGCTGTCAAAAAGGCCGAACACCGGATCACGCCCCGCCTTGGCGGCGGACCGGATAAACGCGGTGATTTTTTCCTGAAACGCCGGGGATTCCGTGTTGCTGGGGCCGATGAAGTGAATCCGTTCCGCGCCGAGGCGAAGGAAGTACTCGTACAGCACCTCCACCTCCACCCCAGCGCTTTTCCCGAAAACGCCGGGCTCTTCAAAACACAGGTGCTCCAGTCCGGGCAGGCGCAGGGGCAACACCGGAGGTATCGGGCATTCCTGGGCAAAGCGCCTCACCGCGTCGATTTTTGTGGGCGGGAACCAGGGCAGAATGAGAGATTTGCAGCCGCTTCGAACCATGTCCCGCACCGTGCCGGTCAGCGCGTCACCGTAGTCGCGCGTCCAGAAGGAACGCAACTCAAGGTTCTGCTCCAGGGCTGCGCTGGCGATGGCCTGAACCACCTGGTAGCTGTAAAAACCGCCATCGCTGTGGCTGACAATGCCAATGTGGTCGACCGCGGATCGCCCGGCCGCGTCGTCGCCGTCGGGTATTCGTTTTACAAAAGTTCCGCTGCCGACCCGCCGGTTCAGATACCCCTCATCCACCAGTATCTGCATGCCCTTGCGGACGGTAAGGACGTTGCAACCGAGCATTTTTGCCAACTCGCGCTCGGTGGGAAGCTTGTCTCCAACCCGGGAGTTGGAAATCAACTTGCGGACCTGGAATTCGGCCCGCTTATACTTCAGCATTCTGCCATCTGCATTGATCATTGCTATACTCTTTTCGCTGATGACGTATAGCAAAGCAGGGGGCACGACTCCAGTTAAATTGAGCCATCATATTCTATTGTCTTACAAATAGATACGTCTACTCGGCGGGGACCGAGAGTCTGCAGGTATTATTACGAGCCGAGCGGCATATGCCGATCAAAGAACTGCGCCATATATTCTTGGCTGCGACGCTGATCCGCGGCCATGCCCGGGTATTCATAGTGCCCTGCCCGCAAAGCGTAGAGCTGCTTGGGGCCAGGTAGCGCGTTGTGAATGCTAAACTGTCCCGGAGGCGGAACAGCCGGATCAAACAACGCACACACGGACAGCATGGGTATTTGGATGCGGGACGCGGCGACGGCGGCGTCAAAGTAAGGCAGCACGTCGGTGACGACTTCGGGATGGGCGACCACATATTCGCGGACGAATTCACCGCTTCCCCAGGACTTCAACTGAAGGCGTATCGGATGATTCCCGAACGTGGGAACCACCAGGTGCCCGGCCCGAATTCGGCGGTCCCACGGCAACGCCAGCGCGCCCAGGCCGCCCCCAAAGCTCTCGCCCGAATAGAAAAGGTTCGGCCCGACTTCCGGCACCAATTGCTTCAACGCGGTGACGCCACACCAGATATCCGCGACACAGCCACCCAGAACATAGGTGTCCGCCGCGTCGATGCCGCACAGAACATGACCGGGGCAGCTCGTTGGAATACCGGAAACCGGACTCTTCGACAATCCCCGCGCACAGGGGAACAAAACCGCGGAATCGTGAGCCAGCGGGAAATCCAGGTTGGGCGCATCCCGGCCACCATATCCATGGCCGACTACAAAACCGCGCCGGACTCGTCCCTCGCGGGGCAACATGAGCCAGCCCCCAATCTCAACCCCTCCCACAGACCGATACCGAATTTCCGACACGCGGCGATTCGCCGAACCTGCCTCTTCACTGACGCGCTGCGCATCCACCTGAACCGTCATGGCCTCGCCGTACAAACCGCTCCAGAACGCCTCGAATCCATCCACCTCTGCAGGCGCCGTCAGGGTCAGAAGTTCCGACAGTGTATAGCCATAGGTGGGATCAAACGGAATATCGTGACGGAAATCGGGCGCAACCACGTCCGGATTTAACATGAGATCAATTGCCTTCATGACGATCAAACCGCGACCAAACGCGAATCAGCGAACTCCTCAACAACGGCGTCATTCCCCACAACCAGCCACTCGACAACGACGGTGACAACTCTAAAATAGTCGACTATTTTGTAAAAACTATTCTTGATGTATAGAGTATTTATATAGCATTATCTGAGTCAATGTGGCGTCACGTTAAAGCTGAATTGCGCCCATCGCGGGCGGGGCCCAGCGGCAGGAGCGAAAGCGTCCCGGCGCTTCGGCGGCGGGCTGCCTTCACGCTGCTCGAATTGCTGGTGGTCATTGCGGTTATCAGCATTTTGGCCGCCCTTCTCTTTCCGGCCCTCGCCAGGGGGCGCGCGGCGGCGAAGAGCGTGGCATGCATGTCCAACCTGAATCATTTCGGCATCGTTCTCGTGCAGTACCGCACGGACAACGGCGGCAAACTTCCCCCCTCTGGATATTTTGGTATCCCGCCCTATTACAACCGGGATATGAGGAACATCCAGAACCAGCTCAGATCCTATATGAATCTGCCCGAATCCTCCACCTGGAGCACAAGTATTGCCCTGATGGAATATTCCCCCACCTTTAGCTGCCCCTCCTTCAAGGGCGCCAAGGGTGGAAAATGCTATGAGCTTCGCGGCACCATCGTTATCGATGCCGGCACAACGATACGTCCCTTTGGACTCATTGCAGGAGCCAATGGTGCGATCGCGACGCAACCCATGCTGCATAGCGCAGTCCCGGCCAAGGAGTGGGCCATGAAGGACGATATTTCGTGGGACACCTCCACGCCGCCTAGTCACGGCAGTTACCGCAACGCTTTATTCTTCGATGGACGCGTCGGCACGCTGGACCTTGACGGCACGCCCTTGTAACGACGCGATGCGCGGAGCGGGGGGGGTGGGATCATGAAAGTTTGGTTGGCCTTGTTGTCTCTTGCGGTTTGCGAACTGTCGTCCACCCCCGCGCCGGGCTCGGTGATTTTTAATCACACCATGGAGACGTTTACGGTCGGCGCGCCGCGAACCTTCTCCTCCAACTCGGCTAATTTAACCTCCGCATACAATAACATTGCCATCAGGGACCAGGCCACGGCGACGCCCTTTGGCTCCACCAACCGGTTCGTGGCGCTGTACCAGCAGAACTGTTACGTCCGCTACAACAGCATATCCAGCCTGACCACCTGGCGGTTTGACTATTACGAGCCGGCGGCCACCAACGAGGGCGGAACGGGCATCGGTATTTGCACCATCACTGGAGCGGGCGACATCAACGCCGCAGGCGCCTATACCGCATGGTTTATTGATGACGGCGTTATAACCCTGCTGAACAATACCGCCCAGGCCTCCGGCTCCCCACCCACCCTGCAGGTGGGCCGCCGCTATATTGTTCACGTCTTCTATAACGGCTCCGGCAGCACCGCCACGATTCCCAATACCGGCGGCGCGACGATTAACCATTCTCATTCGGCTCTATTTTTCTACGACACCACCACCGGCCTGCTGATCGACGGCGGTCGCTATTCACACACCGCTTCCGTTACGCCGGGCGCATTGATCTTCCGACAATTTAACGTCACCAATTACAACAATGTCCTGTATTTCGACAACGTATCGCGGGACAACACGCTGACCCTTGCCCCCTTTTTGTTCGATCACACTATGGAGGCTTATTCGCCGGGGCTAACCCAGGACATCAGCGATTCCCCGGCCACGTATCAAGATGTGAATATTCTGGACGCGGGCACTGCCACTCCGTTCGGTTCGTCCAACCGATTTGCGTCCATCTCGGCTACCAATTCCTTTGCGCGCTACGACGGGATAGCCTCGCTGTCGACCTGGAAGTTTGACTTTTACGAGCCCAGCAGCGGAAACAGCGGGTCGCTCGCCTTCGGCATCGGCAACAGCGATGTGGACAGCGCCAATGCCTACACAGCCTGGAACCTGGATGACGGCGTACTATCCCCGGGTTTCAACACCACGCTGACCACCGGGACCCTGCCGACCCTGGAAATGAACCGGCACTACGTCGCGTACGTGCTCTACAACGGTTCGGGGACTTCCATGGGCATCGGATATGGCGGCCACATCCCCATTCCGGCGCGCCAATCCGCCCTGCTATTTTACGACACCGTCGCCAATATCCTGATCGACGCCGGCCGCTTTTCCCACACCGCCTCGGTTACGCCCACCGGGTTCATCATTCGATCCTTCGCAACCAGCGACAACACGCTTTACTTCGACAACATCTCCTTGCAAAGCGACGTGCTGCGGCTGAACGCAACCCACGCGATCCCGACCCTGGGCGAATGGGGATTCATCATCCTCTTCGCCACCATTCTGATCGTAGGCGGGCGCAGATTGTGGCGCCACCACACGAACACTCCCGCAAAAGCCGCTTAACACCTCACCCAATGCGCAGAAAATCGGAATCGCTTTCGCTTGCGTTTTTGCCGAACATATATACTAATTATAAATCATTTATAGATCATTTATAGCGCATACGGGCGAGGCCTAGATGATGAAAAGAATTTGTATTTCGTTACTTTTGTTTGGTTTACACCTATTCGCGACGGCAATTTCGCGAGGTGAAGGTCCTTTGCGCATTGTTGCCACCGGCGGGCGCATGGGTCACGACTCCGTCACCATTACCACGAATACGGCGTTCTGGCATCGCAGCCCGCACGTGCTGGGGGGACCGGTCGATGAGATTCAGGTCGGCTTCATGAACTGGCTTCACGGTTACACGGATGAAGTTGTCAGCACCACCGACGTCACCATCGCTTACGCCTGGCTGGAACGCGCTTCAACCGGCCAGGTCGTGCCGCTCACCTTTGGCGGGAACCGCCAGTTCGTGATGCCGGCCAATTCCCTCCAGGCCTATTTCCCGTCCGACCCGATTCCGTCCACGGTATGGACCGGGGCACCACCCGCGCGCGATGATTTGTTCTGGGTTCAGGTCAAAGGCCGCGTTGCGACCAACGCCAATATTTACCTCGGCAGCCCGACGACCTGGTCAGGCGCGAAATTCATAAATTATTATCCCGGCAACGATCCGGGAACCTACGACACCACCGGCGCCGTACCGACCATCGTCGCGGCCAGCGCCCGCGTCCGGGGGCTGCCCCTGGTCTTCACCGGACGCTTCAGTGCGCCCGGCTATCTTTCGGTCATTGGGATTGGCGACAGCATTCTCGATGGAACGGGCGACACCGCCAACCCGGTGCCCACCATCGCCGGTTACGGCTTTTTCAACCGGGCGGCGTTGGACGTCAGCAACAAAAATGCCATCGCCGTATTCAACCTCACCCGGCACGGATCGGCGTCCAGCGTGTGGAACAATCCGATCCGGATGCCCAAGTTCCTCAAACTGGCCAACGTAATCGTGGAGGAATACGGGACCAACGACATCGGACAAAACGGCACGGGAAATACCGATCAACTGAAAGCCCGCCTGCATGGTATCTGGAACCGGGCCCGGACCTCGGGTGTTCAAAAAGTTGTGCGCACGCTTTTGTTGCCGCGTACCGACACCACGAACGAGTGGCGAACCAAAGAGGGGCAAACCCCCAATACAGGCTGGGGCGCCGGCGGGAAGCGCGACTCCATGAACGACTTTTTCTATGCGTCACAATCCAGCGGAAGAGTTGATGTGGTGGTCAACATTCTCGATACCGTTGCCGATCCGACGGACAATCACTACTGGATGACCAACGGGGCACCGGAACTCTACAACACCGACAGCACCCACCTTGACAACACCGGCAACACCGCCTGTGCCCCGGTGCTGCGCGCCGCCCTGCTCTCTCTGAATGTGGACACCAACGCGGACACCTATGCCCAGTGGACCAACCGGCTCACCTGGGGCGATGCCGACTCCTCGCCGGGCGCCGACCCCAACCACGACGGCCTTTCCAACGTGGAGGCTTATGCGCACGACCTCTCGCCTCTGGATGCGGTAAGCGGAACCAACCGGCCCTCCTTTACCGTGGATACCACGAGCACCAACGGACCGTGGATGGTCTACACCTACCGCCGAAACGCCACCGCCGGCGACATGTCCTATCGCTTTTTCACCAGCGAAGACCTGATGAACACCCCCTGGCTGTCACTTTTTGTAAACAGCCTCGACGTTGTGGAAGAGCTGGTGGATTCCAACCCAGACGGGGATGGCAGCGCGCAGCTGGTGAAGCTCAAGGTGAAGATTCCGTCCACCCTGGCCGGAAAGTTCCTGATGCTGGATGTCGATATCTGATCCGCAGCGGGATTAACACGCCGGGCGGGCGAACAGATCGGCCACCTGGCCCCAGGCCGCCGCGGGATCGCTGCTGATGCGCCCAATCATCTCTTCGAACGCTGCCCACTCTGCATCGTTAATCATTTCGTAGGAATGGCCCCAGAAATAGAAGACCCCGCCAGCTCGCGCCTTTTCGTAGCGCTCCCAAAAATCGGGCACCAGGAAATGACAGTTGGAATGGAAGGCCATGGCATCGTCCGGCGGGAACGGCTGTTCGACGTTCCGGGTGGTTCGCGCATAGACATGTCCAGCCGCCCGGACGACCTCCATGACCGATTCGTTGTATGTGCCGTAGGGGTAGGCGAAGCCGGGCACCGGTCGCCCGAAAAACTGCTGCAGGCGATCGCGTCCCTCCTCAATATTCCGGCGCGCCTCCTCGATCGGAATCTGCTCCAGCCGCGGATGCGTCAGGCTGTGATTGGCAATCATGAACCCTTCGTAGACCTCGCGCACCTCATCCCAACCGAGCCGTGAAACCTGCGTGCCGCGGTGCTGCCCCCCGAGTTTTCGCTGGGGCTCGTGCAGCCCGGCGTTGAGGTTGAAGGTGGCCTGGGCGCCGTGTCGCCGCAGCACTTCAATTAAGCGAATATCTGAAGTGACCCCGTCATCCCAGCACTGCACGACCGTCATCACGCCGTTTTTCATACGCGGTTCAAAACAGCGCCGTTGGTGCGTATGACCTCGCGGTACCACAGCGCCGAATCCTTCAACGTCCGCCGCTGGGTCTCGTAGTCAACATGAACGAGCCCAAAGCGGTGTTTATATCCTTCCGCCCACTCAAAGTTGTCCATGATGGACCAGTGAAAATAACCGCGCACATCAATCCCGTCCCGCACGGCGCGCTGCAAGGCCAGCAGGTAGCGCTGGAGAAAGTCGGCGCGTTGGGGATCATGCACCCGGCCGTCGAGCGATACATTATCCGTGCAGGAGAGACCGTTTTCGGTGATGACGATGGGAAGTTTGTAGCGCTCCGCGAGAAAGCGCGGCCCCCAATAGAGTGATTCCGGCACGATTTTCCAGCTGAAGTGCGTATGGGGGTGACCGGGCGAAAACCAGATGGGAAGCGGCTTGCCGTCGGGTCCGGCCTTCACCGGCGTGCCGGTGTAGATATTGACGCCGTAAAAATCCATCGGCTGGCAGATGATCTCCAGGTCGGCCGCTTTAAACGCGGGAACATTCTTGCCGTACGCCTGTAATCCGGCCTCGGGGTAATGACCGAGAATCGCCGGGTCGGCAAACCACGCGTTGTTCCAGAAGTTATCGCCCTTCACGGAATGCGTTACTTCGCGCGCCGCCTCAATATCGGCCGCCGATTCGGTGGCCGGATAGAAGACCGAGCCCACCGGGGCCCAGCCAATCGAGGGCGCCTTGCGGGCGCGGGCGCGAATGGTCTGCACACTTCGACCGTGAGCCATGAGACAATGATGGGCCGCGACCAGGGCCTCACGCATGCCGAGCTTCAACGCCGGGGCATGGTCGTGCGCGCCGGCCAGATGGCCGAGCCCGATAAAGCACTGGGGCTCATTCAGGGTAATCCAATGGGTCACCCGATCCGACAGCTTGTCCACGATGGCCGCCGTGTAATCGGCAAACCATTGGGGACTGTCGGGATTCAACCACCCGCCGCGCAGAAATAAATCATACGGATAGTCCCAATGGAACAGGGTCACCCACGGATCGATTTTATGCGCCAGCAATTCGTCAACCAGGCGATCATAAAAGGACAGTCCCGCGGCATTTAGTCGACCGGTCCCCTCGGGTAAAACGCGCGGCCAGGACACCGAAAGGCGATAGGCGTGCAATCCGATTTCGGACATCAACTGCACATCTTCTTTGTAGCGATGGTAATGATCGCAGGCGACGGTGCCGTTGTGGTTTTCCCAGATCCGGCCCCTCTGCCGGGTCAGCATGTCCCAGACAGACTCCCCCTTGCCGTCTTCATCCCAGGCGCCTTCTATTTGATATGCCGCAGCGGCCGCGCCCCAGATGAAGTTCTTGCTAAAACTCATTCGTTACCACAACCACTGGAGTAGCGATCACTGTTCGAGCCCGACTTCAACTCTTCCGAACGTCGTGCTTCCGCCCTGGATGCGGTTGGTCACGCTCTCAAAGGCGGCGTCGATGATGGAAGATCCGATCTCCAGCGTATCGTTCGTGCTCCAGGCGCCCGTGAGCACATTGGATTCCGCCTGCACCTGATAGGTCAGGCCGCGGATTGCGGCATCGAGGCGCCGACGATACACCACCTCCAACGCGCCCGTCTTCAGGCCCCAGGTCGGGAAGATACCCGCATCATTATTGTTGGTGGGGTTGCCTCCAAAGCCATATTCCAGCTGGTTGTACCAGGTGTCGTTATCGGGGTCGTTGGTCGGACTGGCATCGCCGCCGGCCAGCCCGTAGCTGGAAGCCCACGTTTCGTAGGGCGTCGCCACCGCGCCGGAGATGGTGACCTGGATGCTTCGGTTGGTGTAGCTGACCGTGCCCGCCAGGCCGCCCAGCCAGTTCGTGTTCAAGAACGCGCCGCTGACCGCGCTGCTGTTGAGGCTCGTGGCAATCACATAGGTCCCGTTGGCCACCGCGCCCACGGCATCAATGGAAAGCGTGGCGTTGGTGTTAATAATAATATCGTCCTGAACCAGAATCGGGGCAATCGCACCGCCGGAGAAAGTGATCTTGAGGTGGCCATTGGAGTTGATGGTCATGTCGTCCGTGCTGGCATCACCGACGGTTATGGAAGGCGCCGCCCCGATGACCTCAAAAACACCGCCCGGCCCGGAATGCGGGATGAGCAGCGGACCCGCCGTATTGAGCGTACCGCCACTGATGGTCACAAAGCCGTATCCCGTATTGCCAACCTCAAGATTGCTTCCCACGCTTAATGTGCCACCGGCCATGGTTAGAATGCCTGTGGCATAAGCGACTCTGCCAAGGGCTAGCACGCTGCGCGTGGTGACGACACCGTCATTGATCGTGAGTTGACCTACACCGTTGGACGCATTTCCAACATAAAAAACACTGGTGACCGTCAACTCGCCACCCGCCATCACGACTTCGGCATACGACAAAGGCCGTTGCGCCACCAGCATATTGCGGCCAACGTTGACTCTGCTGTTTTCACTCATCCTGATGGAGCTGCGCACACCATCGGCCGAGGTGCTCATGAGGAGTTCATCCTGCACCTCGATCGCCCCATGGCCGGAAATCTCGAGCATATTCGACACCCCCACCGACGAGGACCCGATCACCAGATCACCGTTGGCGCTATTCAGATCCACGGTTGCGGTGCCCGAGACATACATGGATCCGGCGCCGCCGTTGCCGATGGTCAGCGATCCATTGGTAGTCACGAGACGACCTCCGGTCATTTCAACTTGTCCCGTGTGCGTACCTAATCGCCCGACAGTGACCCCTCCGCTGACCATGACCTGGCTGTTGTCCTTCATTCGGAGAAAGCCTCTTGACCCTGTCCCGCTATAGGTGACGAAAAGCCCCCCTCCAATGGTGACATTCGCGTTACCAGACACCTCCAGCGTGTTGGAATGAGTGCTGATCTCGCCGATGAAAAAATTGGCATTCGCCGTATTCACCGTCGCCGCCCCCCCCACCATCATGATTCCATGTCCGTTTCGGCCGACAAAGATCTGATCTGAATTGTAGCTGCCGCCGGTGATATCAAGCCGTCCGGTCGCGCTGGCAATGAAACCACCCAAATACGTGGCACCCACAACCGATAATGTGCCGCCGGTCATGGCGTAGCGGCCCTCTACCCCGGAGTTCGCGGAACCGTTTCCAAGCAACATGCTTCCTCCAACAGAAACCGTTCCTGCGTTCTGATAGAACACCGCGCGATTGTTGTTGTTGCTCATGCTCACTTGAAGATTTTCGCCGATGCTAATGTTTGCATTGGCGCCATTGACCATGGCTGTGGCGGCGCCCGATGCACCCACCACCATCCTTACGCCAACCGTGAGCGAACCGTCGCTCATAATAAATGTGCCCTCAGTGTTGGTGGCGGAACCGACGACCAATCTACTCACCGACAACGAACCGCCCGTTTGCAGCAGGGTTCCGGTCGCGGCGAGATAACCAACATAGACATTCGATGCCACACGGCCGGACGTGGTCACCACACTGGTGTAGTTGCCTCCAATTATTGCGACATCCGCCTCGGTTGGCTCCGTGTCCGCGCTCCAATTCGTCACCGTACCCCAGTCGGTCTCGGCTCCACCTTCAGCATCCCACGTAATGTTTACGGCGTAGATCGGCTGCTGACCCGCCGCGAAAACAAAGGCCAACAGAGCCAGGGCTATCGTTGTTGATTTCATCGGTCGTCTTCCCCTATGCGCGCTAATTTGCCCGCACAAATACATGTCTTTAGTCAACTCAACCGCAATACAGCAATAATACAACAATATGGCCGTAATGTATACCTCATTAGTATCTCATTGAGTTAATTATTCATCTCGGTTATCCAGCGCTTAGCCGCTATTGTAAACAATTGCGGTTGTATTGGATATGAAGATTGATGGCGCGAAATACTTCGCCAAACGCCTGTTTTATGCTTCGCCCAGCAGTCTCGCCGTGAGGTGGGCATAAAACGCAGGCAGATTTCGCCACCGCAACGCGACCCGGGCTGCAAAGGGTCCATTTGCATCACGGCGGGTGAATCCATCATCCGTGATATTGAAGCGGACCGTTTCGATTTCAACCAGATCCTCGGCATACGCGAGGTAAACAGCGACGCAGTCAAAGAGGATGGTGGAGCGCACCGCGAAGTAGTCACAGTGCATCCACGTCACGCGCGGGGCAAACACACAATAGTTTTCGATGAGTGCCCGCATCATCGGATCCGCGGTGGCGCTCCAGATGCGGCGGTAGTTGGCTCCGTCCAGTACAGCCAGGCCACAGGTGTCGAGCGGCGTCAACAACACATCCAGCCACGGCGCGGACATGACCTGCCGGAAGGCGTCGGGCACCAGGCGGACGTTGGTTTCCGCGCTCGGTACCGGCGCCCCGTCGTAACCGAGATCAAAGCTGCCGAACATGCCAACCAGATGGCAGCGGGCGGCGATACCTGGCGCCCGGGCCAGCGCGGCGGCGAGATTCACCGCCGGCCCGATGGCAATAATCGTCACCGGCACCGGCGAGGTCTCAATAATCTCGATCATGCGGCCAATGCCGTCTTCGTGGATTTCCCCCGCATACGCGGCCAGGTCGAATCCTTTGATCCAGGGCTCCTGATTGCGATGACTGGACGTGGTATCCCAGGCCGCCACACCTCGCCCGATCAGTACATCGGTGCGTCCCGACTCCTGCAGAAACCGGGCGGTTATCGCCGTGCGAAAATCAATATTGCCCGAGCCGGTCAGGATCAGCCGGGGATCCAATTCCGGGCTGCGCAGCATTTGCGCCAGCGCCCAGGTGTCATCAATGTCGGTACCGATGTCGGTGTCGAGAATCACGGGAATGCGAGGAGCGTCAGTTTTTGGATGCTTAGGCATGGGGGTGTTTTGCGCGGTCGCTAGAGGATGCTTTCCACTTCGTTTCGGTGGGGAATGGAATCGGACGCGCCTGCGCGCGTGACACAAATTGCCGCCGCACGGCAACCCGCCTTCAACGCCGCGGCCGGATCACCACCCCGCATTAATTCGGCCAGGAAATAGCCGATGAAGGTGTCGCCCGCAGCCGTGGTGTCGACGGCCGTCACGCGGAGAGCCGCTTCGTGATGCGACGTTGTTGCGTCTGCATAGACAGCCCCGCGGTGGCCCAGCGTCAGCACGGTGGCGGCGCGCGGGAAACGCCGGCGCATGGTGGCCAGGATTTCGTCCTGCTTCGACTGACCCGTCAATCCTTCGGCCTCCGTTTCGTTGAGAATAAACATATCAACCCGTTCCAGAGGCGCCTCGAGGATGTTGGCGGCCATGGGCGCGGGATTGAGGATAACCCGCATCCCCCGGGCGTGCGCCTTTGAGATGGCCTCCGCCACCAGACTGGTCTCGTTCTGGAGCAGGAAATAATCTCCCGGTGAACAGGCCGCGAGCGCGACGTCCAGGTCGGAATCCGTAAGGGCCAGATTCGCCCCGCCGTACAACACAATCGCGTTTTCGCCGGATGGCACCACCTGGATAACCGCGTGCCCGGTGGCGGCTTCGTCGCTGGTTATGTGGGCCGTTTCAACGCCTTCCGCCTGCAGGCGACGGAGCAGCCATTCCGCATCCCGGCCCATCCGGCCCAGGTGAATTACGCGGGCCCCGGCCCGGGCCAGGGCCATGGACTGATTGAATCCTTTGCCACCCGCAAACACCTGATACCGCGTGCCCGCCAGCGTTTCCCCGGCGCGCACAAAGTGAGCGACCGCATAGACATGATCAACATTGATTGAACCAAGGTTCAAAATATTCATGCGATCTGTCGCAACCCCCATCAGGTTATGATCTGCCCCTCATCCAGCAGGCGCAGCTGAAGAATGGGCACGGGAATCCGGGCAAGCGGCAGGCTTCGCTCCAGGGCCATCTCGATCGCGCGGGCCACGGATTGTCCAAGGATCATCAGTACCGGCTCCATGCGAAGCGTGCTGAACGCCGCGTGGCTGGCCGAAATACAAAAGAGCGAGGCCAGGTTCTCGCACTCGGCTTCCTTGGGCAGCAAGGCGCGATAGGAAACCGGATAGGCCTGGCGGCCGTTTCGGAACAGGAAACCACCTTCGTTAATCACCCGACCCTTGTGGACAAAGCGACGACACAGGTGCGAGTCGAGCGAATAGGATCCCATGCCGATGGAATCATCGACCAGGATACGCCGGTTGACGTGATTCTGCGTCATGATCAGGTCACCAATCATGCGGCGGCTTTCGCGCACATAGAGCTGAAAGGGCCAATGGCCCGTATCCTCAAACTCATCCCGGGCCAGGCCCCACCGCCGGCTCTCCGCCCGCACCGGCGGCGGCACCCGCGCATCGGTCTGCATGAAATAGTGCAGGCCGCGTTGATAGTCTTCGTGGGCTTTCCAGATTTCGGAGCGCTGCGCCCAATCCGCCTCGGGATAAGCGTAGTTCTGCCCCACAAAATCCGTGGAAAGAAAACTATTGGCATTATTTACATCACTCTTCCCATGGGGCAGCGGGGATATTTTGAACACCCGCAACGGGTTCAATCCGAAGTGGTGGAAGTGCCCGGGTTGAATCGGGTCTCCCGCCGCCTCCATTTTCAACAGCCACCGCCCGAGCAGTTCAAACCAGCGCGGGTCGTAGGCGCCCACCGGCTCAATGGGCACGGCATTATCCGGGTTCGCGGTCAGGCAGAGCCGGAAATTATACGCCTGCAACGCATCATCCGCGCGGCCGGCAACAAACGGTTTGTGGGTTTCGAGAAAGGGGAGCACCCCGCGGGAAGGATCGCCCGGCACGACGTACGGATCCACATCCAGAGCGGCCGTATCGAGCCCCGGCGGATGCAGAAGTTTCCCGTCCAGCGTCTCATGGTGATGATAAATGATGCCGGCCATCTCTTCGCCATACTGATCCCGGCCTTCGCGGCGGGTGGTATAGCTGACCCCGGCCAGGGCCAGCAGATCGCCTTCGTACGAAGCGTCGACAAACATGCGGGCCTGAAGCGTGGCCAGCCCCGGCTCATCAGCCTTCGGCGCGGGCGCCCCGCGCGCATCCGGCTCCGCCCGGTCCACCACGATGGCGGTGATTCGTCGCCCCTCTTTTCGCACCTCAGCCACGCGACAGGCCAGCATCGGTTCCACGCCGGCCTCGCGCAACCAGCGCCGGAAAATGGTTTCGGCTACGCGGGGCTCGTGGCTCCAGCCCAGGCCGCCGTTGCGGCTGGCCTCATCGACCACCCCCTGCGCCTGATAGTACGCGGCGACCTCCCGGTAAAACGCGGCGGACAGACCGCCGATTTTTTCCGTGCGGCCGCCATCCGTCCAGCCGAGGCCTCCGCTCGACATGCCGCCCACGTGACGCGTCGGTTCGACCAGGGCCACCGCGTAGCCCCGGCGCGCCAGGGCCACCGCGGCCACCACGCCTCCGGAGGTGGCACCGTATATGCAGACATCGTAGTGATTATTCATGGACGGCGGCCGCTCCAACTCCGATTGAGTTGCTCAATCTCATTTATTTTTGATGGCCGCCCAATCGACACCCAGGGCCGTCAGCAACGCGGTGGCGATGATCATGTGGCCGGGCCCGTTGGGATGGATACGGTCTCCACACAGGGACTGGCTCGGGTGATGCCGCAGATAGCGATCGAAGGCGGCCTGCACATCAACGAAAACCGCGTCAAATTCGGACGCGAGCTTGCGCACCACGGATCCGTACTCGTCCATCTTCGCCCGCATGGGATCGCCCCGGTTGGGCTCGATGAAATACGGCGTCATCAGCACCAGCCCTTTCAACCGGGGTCGCGTCGTGTGCAAAAGCCTGCGGTAGGTCTCTTCAAATTGGTGCACCGAGACCTGGTCCGCCTTCACCAAATTATCAAAATGCCGCCACACATCGTTGATGCCGATGAGGATGGACAGCCAGTCCGGGGCCAGGTCCAGCACATCCGCCTGCCAGCGCGCCTCCAGGTCGGTTACCCGGTTGCCACCGATGCCGGTGCTGAGCACGCGGACCCGGGACTCCAGGCAGCAGGCCCCCAGCAGCGCATCCACCATGGCCACATAACCGCCGCCGAGTCCGTTTCGTCGGCCGACCGGTCGCTCCCGCCCGCCATCCGTAATGGAATCGCCAGTGAGAAGAAATGTCTGACCATCACCAATCTTCATAGAACCTCATCCTTTTTAGTACGCGCCATGAACTTTAGATGTAGCCGCGGCGGGCCTCCAATTCCTCGCGAATTTTCACGGAGCGTTCGCGGGAAAGCGGATAGAACCAGACGGAAAGCAGGGCAAACGACCAGATGATGGGGGGCAGGATCACGTAGATGTGGAACATCCGGTCAATGGCCTCAGGCGTCTGATGCGGCAGCGACGCGTCGTAACCGCTGTACGCCAACACCACGCCCCCGATCCCCATGGAAAGCGTCAGGGACATCTTGATGAACCACGAGTAGAACGCGTTGATGGATCCTTCCCGGCGGCGCTGGGTTTTCACCTCATCCCAATCCGCCACGTCCGCCTTCATGGAGGGCAGAAAAAGCCAGATGGCACCAATGGCCATGGCCTCGAAGAAGCCGGCGACAATATGCAAATACGGAGCCTTCGGCGTCATCAGGAAGTAATTCAGCAAATGCCCGAAGATGCAGGTCAACAGCATGATGATGACCGCCATCCGCTTGTCGTACTTTTCCCCCAGCCAGGTCAGGAAGGGCAGCAGCAGAATGCCGGTCACGGAAAGCAGGGATCCCTTCAAACCGGTGATGATACCCGCCTGCATCATGTCGCCACCGCACACGTAGTAAATGATGACGTAGAGGCCGAGCCCGCCCAGGGAGGCGTATCCCATGACAAGAAAGAAGGAGACGCTGATCAGGGACCAGAGCGGCTTGCAATGCGCCGACTCCTTGATGCTTTTCCAGAAGGGATCCCTCGCCTGACGCCTGGCCTCCTTTTCGTAGTATCGCTCTTTGACGAACAAAGCCGGCATGACGCCCATCAGGATGATCGATCCGGCAAAGACCCAGCACAGGAGCTTCATGCCCACCACAAGGTCGTTTTGATCGGCAAACCCGCGGGCCAGCCCGGCCAGCCACGGCTGTACGGCATTCGCCATCGCCTGCACCCAGGCCGGTTTTTGCTCCAGGCCCGACACCGTGCCCTTGGCCAGGGCACCCACAAACACGATGGCGACAAAGGCCCAACTGGTGAAGAAGCCGGTTATTTTCCCCACAAAGGTCATGACCACGGTCAACCGCGTGCGTTCGTCGTAGTTGGGTGTAAGCTCGAGCTGCATGCCGTAGTAGGGCATGGACCAGCAGGTGAAGCTGGTGAAGTAGAGGATGCCGATCAGCGTCAGGTAAACAAAGGCGGCCTTGTCTTTATTCGTTAGCCCCTGATCCAGAAAAGGAAGATGGTTGGCCACACCAACCAGCCAGGAGGTGCCTTGAATGACACTTTCAGGAAAATTCCAGATGAACGGATAGATCGCCGCGGTGGTGATCGCAGCCACAAAAATCAGCGGACGGCGGCGGCCCCAGGGCGTTCGCACATTGTCGGAGAGATTCCCCACAATGGGGTCGGAAATCGCGTCATAGAAGCGGATCAGCATCAGGATAATACCCAGCACAATGGGACTGATGCCCAGACCCATGTTGAAGAATGGCATCCACAGCGTGCTCGTGACCAGGCCGCTGGCCACCCATTCGGTGTTTTGCCCCACGGCGTAGGCCACTTTCTGGCCGAATGGAATGCGGTCCTGTTCGGGAATCGCGGTCAGCATCCGGCGCTGCGGTTCTTGGTTCATAGGTGAGAGAGCCCCCTAGCTTATAATCCGGAGAATTTCTTCGAACCGTTCGACGTAGGTGTGGCACAGCGGGCGGGTACCGCTTTCCACAATATTTCCGCCCGCGATGCCGATGGGGGCAAAACCGGAGAGGGCGATGGAGACAATCCCGGCCCCGCTGTCCTCAATACCGACCACCTGATACCGCTCGGAAAAGGGAATACCGAGGCCAACGCGCGCCGTCTCTGCATACAACCACGGGTGCGGCTTCGGCGACAACTCGCCGAGGGTACCCGGCTCCCCCGGACGGATGGCATGGCCCGCGGTGATGATGGCGTCATAGAACTGCCGAGGGTCACCCATGCCAAGGGTTTGAAAGGCATCCAGTATTTCCGGCCAGGCCTTTTCGTAGAGCCCGGACGTGACCAGCCCGATCTTGATGCCCCGGCCCTTCAGCTCATGGAGGAATTCCTTGATCCCGGCCGACGGGGTGAACGCGCCCTTGCGGCCGCGGCCCTCCAAAATTTCATTCATCTCGTAGCCGGTGTGCTTGAAGTACCAGCACCGCGCTTCTTCCACCGTTTTATCCGGGCAATACTTCCGGATGCAGTACTGCAGGTGCTCCGAAACCGAATGACCGGAGACGTAGGGAATGTCCGCATCCTCAAGCTCGAAGGCCGGATTCTCCAGCAGGCTGGCGGTGGTCTTCTCGATGATCCATATCCAGAAGGGCTCGCTGTGAACCGTCGTCCCGTCCAGATCCATCAACACCGCCTTGACCGGCTTGTCCAGGCGGATTTCCGGCACCGGATAATAGGCCGGGTATCCCATGGCCGAGTTGACATAGGCGATCGCATGTTCATCAAAAATAATGAACTCCACCTTGCCATCACCCGTCGCAAGGATGTGCCGCACCCCACCCGCCCCGGCGCGGTGCCGCCCGTCACTGCACCATTCCTTCAAGACCAGGCCATCATACAAGGCCACCGGCCCCCAACCAGGAATGGTTAGCTTTCCCGCCCTATTTGCGCTGTCTGTAGTCATACCACACCAACAATATAGCATAAGCATCTCAATATGCGGAAACCATTGTCAACAATGGTTGCTATAAATTTTTGTTTGTTTCAAAAATACGCAATTGCTATATATCTGATGTATGCCAGACCGCGCATTGGATTCAACTGATTTATGAAGACCCCCAACCTTGCAGCCCGCGCCCAGTGTCATGTTGTCTCCAACACGCATTGGGATCGGGAGTGGCGCTTCTCGATGCAGAAGGTGCGGCACCGTCTGGTGTACATGCTGGACCAGCTTTTCGACATTCTGGAGCGCGATCCGGCCTACCACTCATTCCATCTGGACTCCCAGACCGTGCCCCTCCAGGACTATCTGGAAATCCGGCCGGAACGGCGGGAGCTGGTGGCCCGCATGGTCCGGGAGCGGCGCCTTTACGTGGGGCCCTGGTTCTGTCTGCCGGATGAAAATTGTGTCGGCGGCGAGGCCATCATCCGCAACTTGCAGCTGGGGCACCGCATGGCCCGGGAAATGGGCCACGTCAGCAAGACCGGCTATTCGCCTTTTTCCTGGGGGCAGATTTCCCAGATGCCGCAGATTTACAAGGGGTTCGGCATTGAATTCGCTGCCTTCTACCGAGGCATCAACACGCGGGTCGCGCCGCGCTCCGAATTCTTCTGGGAGGGACCTGACGGCACCCGCATTCTCGCTTCCCGGCTCAGCCGGCGTCCGCGCTACAACATCTATTATATCATCCAGCGCGCCGTTTACTGGGGCGTCGAAAACACCGACTTCAAGCATGAGCAGTGGAGCAACGGGCACGGCGCATGGCGGATGACCTCGCTGGAATTTGGGGATCGCGACTACGACTATCTGCACCCGGCTTTCGGCTACCATCGCGAGCTGTTATCCGCCAAGGCCCAACAGGCCATGACGGAGCAGGATGACGATTGGACCACCCCCCATCGCTTCTGGTCCATCGGTCACGACGCCTCCTTTGCCGACATCCGTGAAACCGACATGATTCGCGACTGTGCCGAGGCCCTGAAGGAACAGGCTGACGTTTTCCACAGCTCGCTGGAACAGTTCCAGCAGGGGCTTCTGGAGTCGGCCGCGGCGGACCTGCCCGTACTGCACGGCGAGATGCGCTATCCTTCCACGGACAAGGACTACAGCCCCCTGCTGGGATGGGTCACCTCCGCGCGCACCTACATCAAACAGGCCAATTTCCGCGCCGAGCGCAACCTGATGGCCTACGCCGAACCACTGGCCTTCTTCGCCCACCTCGTCGGCGCGCCCTATCCAGACGGTTTTCTGCGCACCGCCTTCAATTGGGTGCTGCAAAACCACGGGCACGACAGCATCGGCGGCTGCAGCCGGGACATCATCCACGAGGACATGCTGTATCGGTACCGCCAGGCGGACGAGATATCGCGCTGCGTGATGGAGGAGGCCATGCTCGAAATCTGCCGCGGCATTGATTTTACCGGATGGTCTCCGCAGGACGTGGCCATGGTCGCCTACAATCCGCACAGCAACCGGCGATCCCGCGTACAGGCCTGCCTGATCGATCTGCCGGAACACTGGTCCGGCCACGCGTTTGATCTGGTCGACGAACAGGGCGCGGTGCTGCCCATGCAGGCCGAATGCATTCAGCCCACCTGTTACGGCTTGCTGAATCCCCAGGGCGATGTGCCCACCACCCTGCTGTCCCGCCGCTACCGCGCCCACGTGCTGTGGCCGGACATTCCCGGCTATGGCTATCGCACCTTCCGCCTGGCCCCCCGGCAAACCGGAGCGGCCAGCGAACCCTCCATCTGCACCGGTCCGCGCGACCTGGCGAACGACTACCTGAGCGTCAACGTCAACGACAACGGAACCCTGCGGGTCACCGATAAAACCACGGGCAAAATCTACGACCATCTGGGGTACTTCAGAAATACGTCCGAAGCGGGCAACCCGTGGGAACACGTGGCGGTTCCTGGAGATTGCCCGCGGACAACGCGCCACCTGAAGGCCCAGGTGACCGTGCTGGAAAATGGCCCCGTCAGCGCAGCCTTGAAGGTGAGCCTGAGCTGGTCCATCCCGCGCGGCTTGACGGATGACCGCAGCCAGCGCAGTGCGGACGAAGTGCCGATGGAAATCGTCAACATCGTGCGGCTGTCGCGCGGCGAACGCTGGGTGGCCGTGGAAACCCAGCTGGACAACCGGGCCTCGAACCACTACCTGCAGGTCTGCTTCCCCACCGGCATCCACACGCCGCGCATTCACGTGCAAACGCCCTTTGATGTGGTGGAGCGCGCGTGCCGCATGTCGGATCCCGAATCCTACGCCGAGGTGCCGCAAAACGAGCACCCCATGAATTCCTTTATCGATCGCTCCGACGGGCGCACCGGTCTGGCCCTGCTCAACGAGGGCCTGAAGGCTTACCAGGCCGAGGAGGACGAAGAGGCCACGGTCAGCCTCAGCCTGCTGCGCTGCTTCTCCCTGCTGATCTGGCAGACCTGGAAGGTGTCGGACTACAGCGCCTTCGATCCCGGATCCCAATGCCCCGGCCCTCATCGTTTCCGCTACGCCATCCTGCCCCACGCCGGCAACTGGGAATCGGCCGGGCTGTGGCAGGCGGCCGAGGATTTCAACCTGGATCTGCGCACCGCCCAGATGAGTCCCGCGGGGGCCGGCCCCCTGAAACGCAGCCACAGCTTCATGGACGTATCCCCGAACACCGTACACGTCAGCGCCATCAAGCGGAGCGAGTCGGGGCTGGGCTGGGTGGTCCGCCTGTTTAATCCCGGCAGCACTGCGGTGCACGCACGCCTGCGGCTGAATGGCGGGTTCGCACCGCCGGTCAACACCGGCTCTCCCGTTGAACGCATTCAGTCATCCTACCGGGCCGCCACATTCGATGCCGCGCCATGGAGCACCGCGCGCCTGGTGACCCTGGAAGAAGTGCCCGAACAGGATCTGGACCTACAGCCCGACGGCTCCATTGAGGTGACGCTGAATCCGCATCAGCTCAAGACCGTTGAATTCCAGTCCTGAGCCCATTAAAAGGATGGTTCCATGCTTTATCCGCAAGAGAACGAACACCGCGAAGTTAAAGACCTGTCCGGTCTGTGGAAATTCAAGCTGGATGGCAAGGGCCGGGGTTTGTCCGAAAAATGGTATGCCGCCCCGCTGGTCGATGCCATCGACATGCCGGTGCCCTCCAGCTTCAACGACATCACGCCGGACAAGGCCGTGCGCGACCACGTCGGCGAAGTCTGGTACGAGCGCCATCTTTTTATTCCCGAACGCCTGCACGGGCGACGGATTTGCCTGCGCTTCGGCAGCGCGGAACACACCGCCTCGGTCTGGGTAAACGGCAAACCCGTGGCCCATCATGCGGGCGGATTTCTCCCGTTTGAGGCGGATATCAGCGAGGCCGCCCGGTTCGGCGAAAACAACCGGATTTCGGTGATGGTGGACAACGTGCTGACCTGGGACCGCCTGCCCTCCGGATTCATCAAAACCTACGACGACAGCAATCACCCCCCCGGATTTCGCATCCAACAACACCAGTTTGATTTCTATAACTACGCCGGCCTCAATCGCCCGGTGTTGCTCACCGCCACCGCCAGAATCCATATCAGCAACATCCTGGTCCGCACGGATCGGGACGGCGCGGACGGCGTCGTCCACTACCGGCTCGACCTGGCCCCGCCCTCCGCGAAATGCACCGCAAAAGTCAGCCTGCTTGACGAAGAAGGCCGCCACGTGGCCGGGACCTCGGGCCTGGACGGCCGCATGAAGATTCCCGGGGTTCGCCTCTGGCGGCCGGGCAAGCCCTACCTCTACGAAGCGGTCTTCGAAATCTTTGACGAAGCGGGCGCCCGGGTGGACCTCTACCGGCTCCCGGTTGGCGTACGCACGGTCCGGGTCACGGAAACCGAGTTCCTCATCAATGACGAACCGTTCTATTTCCAGGGCTGCTGCAAACACGAAGACATGGACATCAAGGGCCGTGGGTTCGATCACGCCATGCTGCTCAAGGATTTCTATCTGATGGCGTGGATCGGGGCGAACTCCGTGCGGACATCGCACTACCCCTACTCAGAAGAGTTCATGCAGCTGTGCGACCGCAAGGGCATTGTGGTCATCGACGAAATCCAGGCCGTGGGCATGCGCAACGAGGAAAACGACCAGCCGACGTACAGCGAGGAGCGCATCTCATCCCGCACCCTGGCTCACCACCAGCAACTCATGACGGAACTGGTTCAACGCGACCAGAATCACCCCTGCGTCGTGATGTGGAATATCGGCAACGAGCCGATCGTGAACGAGAAAAAGGCCGGGGACTATTTTGGCGCGGTGGCCGCCCACACGCGCAGGCTCGACCCCACGCGCCCGGTATCCCTGGTGACGGGCGATGTGGTCAAACCCGAGGAATGTTATCCCTTTGAGCATGTCGACGTGATGCTCATCAACCGCTATCACAGCTGGTACTCCGACCCCGGGCACACGGAGCTTATTGAGATGCAGATCGTCAACGAGCTGACCCCGTGGCACGAGAAGTGGCACAAGCCCCTGATCGTGAGCGAATACGGTACGGACACCGTCGCGGGCATGCATGCACTGCCCGCCGTCATGTTCACGGAAGAGTATCAATGCGAGGCCCTGGAAGCCTTTCACCGGGGCTTCGACCGGCTGCCCTTCGTGATCGGTGAGCACGTGTGGAACTTCGCCGACTTCGCCACCAAGCAAGGCGTCAAGCGGGTGGTGGGCAACAAAAAAGGTGTGTTCACCCGCCAACGGCAGCCCAAGGCGGCCGCGTTTCTACTTCAGAAGCGTTGGGCCGATTCCACCATCGAGTAATGCTGGCGTATACTCTTTACCAGTACACCCTCCAATCGGTGGTGAGCCGGATCAGCGCCTCCATATAGTAGTAGTCACCCCAGATCGTACACTCGTCGACTCCGAACTTCGCAGGCTTGTTATACACCGAGTGCAGAAGAACGCCGTTGGAGGCCGGCTGTGAAGCGGAGGTGTAGTGATCCGCCAGTGAACGCACCATAAAACGGGCGGCTTGTTCATACGGCCTGCGCAGCACATCCGCCGGGGCGAGATGACCCGCCAGCTCCAGCAACCCGCACGCGGTGATGGCCGCGGCGGAACTGTCGCGCTCTTCCGGCCCACGGGTAAAAACAAGGTCCCAATAGCAGATCCCGTCCTCCGGAAGCCGGTTGAGAAAATAGTTGGCAACCTTCTTGCCGAGCGCCAGCAGGGCCGGATCGCGTGTGTAGCGATAACTCAACGCAAGACCATAAATCGCCCAGGCCTGGCCGCGGGCCCAGCAGGAATCGTCGGCGTAGCCCTGGGCGGTTTTCCCATGGCGGGGCGCCCCCGTAGCTACATCCATGAAATAAGTGTGATAGGTGGACGCATCCGGGCGAACCAGGTAACGCGCGGACTGCACCACATGGCTGCGCGCGGCCGCGGCATACGCGGGATCTCCGGTGACCTCGGTCGCCCAATACAGCAGGGGAAGGTTCATGCAGCAATCAATGATCATCCGGCCGCGCTGCGCCATATCGGTCAGGTCACCCCAGGCCTGGATGATACCCGCGGTGGACAGGTATCGCTCCAGCAATAGGTCCGCGGCCAGTACGGCCACGCGTTTGGCCTCTGCATTTCCGGTCAACCGCCAGGCCGCCACACAGGACAGGGTGTACAGAAAACCCAAATCGTGGGTTTCGGTGGCGATGCGCTTTTCCACGCGCTCCCGGTAGCTGGCCAGCTGGTGCTCCGCGGATTCCCGATACTTCGGATCACCCGTGCGCTCATAGGCCAGCCACACCATGCCGGTCCAGAAGGAGGAGGTCCAATCGGTATTGGGCAGCGCCGGGTACACCAGCCCGATGCTGGCCGGGGCGGGAAAGGTGTTGCGAAAGGGCAGAAGATTTTGATCGATCTTCTTCAACACAAAGTCCAGCGCCGCATTCCAGTCCTGGGGTGACGTGTGCGCCGCAGCGACAAAGCGTTCCGCATCACGCAACCCCTCGTCGCGCACGGTCGTCCCGAATTCCATGTCTCCGCGCATACGGCCGCCTCCCGATGGCCCTAGCGGGCCAGCCACCCGCCGTCCACGGCCAGGGTATACCCATTCACATAATCAGAGGCGGACGAGGCCAGAAACACCGCCGCCCCCTGCAGGTCCAGCGGCGTACCCCATCGCCCGGCCGGAATGCGCGCAAGGATTTCCGCGCTGCGCGTCTCGTCCTGACGCAACTGCGCGGTGTTGTCGGTGGCCATGTAGCCGGGCGCAATGGCATTGGTGTTGATACCGTGCCGGGCCAGTTCGCAGGCCATCAGCTTGGTCAGGCCCATCACCGCGCTCTTGGAGGCGGTATAGGACGGGACCCGTATGCCGCCCTGAAAAGAAAGCATGGAAGCGATGTTGATGATCTTGCCGCCGCGCTTCTGCTCGATCATCCGGCGCACCACGGCTTGAGAAAGGAAAAAAACGGCGCGCTGGTTGAGGTTGATCACATCGTCCCAATCCTTCTCGGAAAAGTTGACGAAATCCTCGCGCCGGATGATGCCGGCATTGTTGATCAAAATATCAATCCCGCCCAGCTCACGGATCGTCGTCTCCACGATGCGCGGCAGGTCATCGGTTTTCATCAAGTTGGCCTTGATGGCCACGCCCTTGCGACCCAGGGCCTTCACCTTGGTCATGGTTTCATCCATGTCCAGGATATCCACCGCCGCCACATCGGCCCCCGCCTCCGCCATGGCCAGCGCGAACCCCTGGCCCAGCCCGCGCCCAGCCCCCGTCACCACGGCCACTTTCCCGTCCAGCTTGAATTGATCAAGAATCATCGGGGTCCTTCCCTCTCGCAAACTCATCGCAAGTCGCGAATCTCCACGTGATCCATGTCGGAAAATTCCTGGTTCTCTCCGCCCATGCCCCACACAAAACAATAGCCGCACGTGCCCGCACCCGCGTGGATGGACCAGGGGGGCGACAGCGCGGCCTGCTGGTTGCGAACCACAAGGTGACGCGTTTCCGCCGGTTGACCAAGCAGATGAAACACGGCCTGGCTCTCCGGTACATCGAAATACAGGTAGACCTCGCTGCGCCGCATATGGGTGTGCGGCTTCATCGTGTTCCACACACAACCTTCCGCGAGATCGGTATACCCCATGACCAGCTGGCAGCTCTTGATGCCACCGGGATGGATGTATTTGTAAATGGTGCGCTCGTTGGCTTCGGCCCGGCTGCCCAGGTGGGTCGGGGTAGCATCGGCCTTGCGGGCCAGGGCGGTCGGATAATCCGCGTGGGCCGGATAGCTCAGCAGGTATAAGCAGGCCGGGTCCGCCGCCGAAACAGAGGAAAAGACCACCTCCGGATGGCCCCGCCCGATATAGAGAGCATCAAACCTGGCCAGCTCATGGGTCGCCGGGCCGACCTTGATCCGACCCGCGCCACCCAGGTTTATCACGCCCACTTCGCGGCGCTGCGTAAAATAGTCGGCCGCCAGTTCCCGCTTGCCCGCCACCAATGGAAGACCCGCTTCGGTCGGCACAACGCCGCCAATGATGGTGCGGTCGCATTCCCAGTAGATCAGCGATAACTCGCCGCGTTTGAACAAATCCTCCAGGAGGAAGTGGTCGCGTAATTCGCCCGTGTCCATCCGCGCAAACCGCGCCGGATCCGTCGTCAGGATTGTTTTCATGGTCGCTGATAACTCCCAACACGTGACGGGTCGAACGCCGCCGCCAAGAGAAGGTATCCCTAATAAATCGCCTGTATTATAAATTATGCCGGTTCGGTTAACCATCAATAATAGCACACCGCCAAGCCGAGGAGCCTTGTGAGCTTTACGCAAACGTGGCTTGCGCGGCCGAATGGGTTGTCCCCGTGGCCGTAATCGAAAACGCCGGGGAGGCACCGCCCATTGCGCGGGCCCTGCTGGCCGGCGGACGGTGCACGCCCGTCGTCGCGGGCGCGTCCGTGGTCAGCAGCAAAAAGCGAGCACACGGGCCTGAATATCCAGTGCGATGACATCCCCTACGGCGGCAAGGCCAACGTTGTACACCTTACCGACGGGCGAACCGAACGCATGGCGACTACGGATGGCCGCATTGATCTCGGCCTATAATCGGGAGCGTTCCTGAAGAAACGTGTGAACGGCTTCGTTAACCGGGCCATCGGCAACTCCGGCTCACCGCTTGGTTGGAGGGTGTTTGGATCGAATTCACCCAATGCTGGATCAAAACTCCTGCGGACCATTGAGGTGCTCGCATTTCTCAGGTTGGCCGGAGAGGAAATCGATCACCTGCCCGTGGGCGCAAAGTTTTTCCTGAAGCGCTCTTACGTTGACTTTTTGCACCTCGGTTCCGGTCCTTGCCGCCATGGCGGCAGCGACACCGGCGGCATGGCCGGTGATCATCCAGGTGCTTTCGACCCGGAGGGTGCAGAAGGCCACATGCGAGTAACTGGCCGCGCAGGGAACGAGCAAGTTGGTGCATTCAGCGGGCTTCGGCGTGAGGGCACGATACGGAATCTGATGGGCGCAGCCCCTACGCCAGATGCGGCCTTCGTTGACAAATTCGTTTTCATTCAAGGCCACGCGCTGGACGTGATGGCAGTCGATGAAGTGGCTGCTCATGCCGATGCTGTCCGGCTTGCGACGATCGGTCTGCACATCGTGCTGGGTCATGACATACTCGCCCCTCATGCGGCGTGCCTCGCGAACGTAGAGTTGGTAAGGCAGATGGCCGTTGTCGACGAACTCGTCCTTGTGCAGGCCAAGTGCCTTCATGTCCTGCTGCACATTCGCAGGCACGGCATTATCCGTGGCGAGAAAGTGAAGCAGGCCGAGGGTGTAGTCCAGGTGATCCTGGTATATGCGGGCACGCTGCTCGTAGCTGGAATCCGGCCAGTCGAACTGCCCGCCGAAGTGACCCAGAGAAAAGATGGCGGACTGCTTGTTGTTCAGCTCGAACTTGCCGTTCCGCCGCTCGTAGAGATCAAGGATGTCGGAGAGCTGCACCGGCTTCTTTTGCGCCGTTTGGTCGCGCAGCCAGTTGGCCAGCAGCGCGTAACGGGTTACGTCGTAGTGCTTCGGTGCGGGGATGGGCACCCGAAACTGCGGGGATTGGGCAACGGTGAGGCGGAAGTTGTAATTCATGGGTGCCCCGTGAGCTGCGCCTTCCGTGAGGTCTTGTGCCCAGGCACTGAAGCCGGGCAGCAGCCTCCCCTGCGCATCCACCGTCCGGGCTTTACGCGGCACCGTGTCGAAGCGAATCCCGGCGGCTTCTTCGCCAAACTCCGCCTTGGACTCACGGCCCACGGCATACCTCACGCCGGCTCGTGCCAGGAGGTCACCCTCGTAGCTCGCATCAATGTAAACCTTGGCCGTGAGCTTCGTGCCGTCGGTGAGTGTGATGCTGGTGATCTTTGCGCCATCCTTGGCCACCGTGTCCACACGCACACCGTAGCGAATCTCAACGCCTGCCTCCTTCAGCATGTCGAGATACACCTTCTCCGCGACGCTGGACTCGAAGAAGTAGTTGGTGTCGAGCCGCGGGTCCTTGTGCGGGTACGTCTGCCGGGCCTTGATCTCCTCATAGTACCGGCCCATCCGCCGATAAAACTCGTCCGCAAAGCCACCGATGGTCCATTTCAGCATGTGCTCGCTCTCGGCCGTATTGATCCCGCTGGTGCTGAGCCCACCGACATGCTTCGTCGGCTCGATTAGCAACACTTTCGCGCCTTCACGCGCGGCGGTGATGGAAGCCGCGATGCCGCAAGGCACGCCGGAATAGACGATGTTGTCAACGTCGCTCGTATCGGCCTTAGCCATCGGGGTCACGATGGCCAGCGTGTTGGCGGTTATCGGAGTCAGAAAATGCTTGGTTCTGGTCATTCACTTGCTGGGAGGATTTTCGCCTACCACCTCAACTTGACTGTTGTTAACCGGATGCTGGTAATTCTGTATTCATCAAGCGCGGGGTGCTTCCCCCCCTCGGCGATGCAAATTTTCCTTCGTCTTTGGCGGTCGTGCTGCCGAATGCAGGGATAAAGCGCTCGAGATCTGATGAACTTGCAGAAAAGTCAAATGTGCTTGGATACATATTTTGTCTGCCGTCTGGATTCCCTCGTTTGTCTAGCCTGCCTGAACGCCACCCTGACGGGCTTGATTTCCCAATACGCACGGGCTTCCGACGGCTTTACCAGGGCCCGGTAGTGACTGAATAGAACAGATGTATCGTTGGTGTGCCCCAACATGGCCGCGGTCTTGCCTGCATCCTCATAGGCGGCAAGGTGATGGCTGCCATAGCTGTGGCGTGCACCATTGTACGGTATGGTCACCTTACGTTGCTCCTGTACGAAGCGCAGGGCTCGACGGGAATAAAATACCCGACCGTCGCCCTGTCTGTGTGCGGTCAACCATGCGGCAAGGTTCGGCTCTAGCTTCACATATCGGGAACGGCGCTTTTTCGCGGTTGCCGGGTCTACGTATATCAGCTGCTTCCAATCTAGCCCGTCAATTTCGGTCGAGCGCAAGCCGGAGAAAAAACCAATGGCCAGATAGGGGACAATTTCGGGGCGTATCTCGGCGGCCTTCTCCAACAAGCGGCGCACCTGGCCGGGCTTCACTATCTCGGGCACGGTCTGTTCGGGGCTGGGTTTCTCGATTGCGGCAACCGGATTTGCTTCGCGGTATCCCCGCTTCACGGCATGGGAAAACAGGCGATGCAATACCCGCCGGAAGTGGGTGCGGGTGCGGGCTGATAGCTTCTGGCATCGGTTGTTTATCCACGCTTCAAGGTCCGGCGTGGTCAGGGTGGCGATGGCGGTCTTGCCGTACTCGTCCACGAATCCGCCTAGCCTGCCCACCATCTCTTGCACGGATCGCGGGCGGCGGTTGGCGGTCTTCATGGCCTGCACTAGCTCCGCGAATACCTGGGCAACCGTCCGCGCGTCTGCTGGGGCGGCGTGGGCCTTCCAGAAGGTAGCGGCAGCCTTTAGGGTTCCGCTGGTCCCCTTCAGCACGCGGAAGGCGGCCAGCGCGTCCGCTCGTTGTTCGTCGGTCAAGGCGGTCAGATTTACGGCGACAGGCTTCCGCTCACGAGACTCAGTTACCTTTGCCGCTGCCCGCTGTGCCCTCAATTTTTCGGCATGTTGCTCGGCCTCAACCTGCGACTTGAACTGTTTAACATACCGATGGGGGCCATTGAATCGCCCGGCATCTACACGCCATGAGGTCCCGCGCCGGTTCCGACGTTCGCGGATCACGGGCCAATCAGGGCGGCGACCCGGCTTGCAAGGAGTGCAACTCGGGGCGACTTGGGACGAGCTCATCCCCCGAATGATGCGGTCCGCAGTTGGTACGCGCAAGTTAAGATGCGCATATATTCATTCAAATATAGCTATTTCACCGTGGTTTATTAAACCGTTGCCCGGTCCAGCCGAGCTACCGGGGCCTATATTCCTTGAGCAACCTGGATTCTGATACCCGAAAAGTGAAGCGCCGGATCGAAAAGGCGAAGAGATCGGAAGGTAGTCAACCTAGACCGAGTGAAAGCGCCAGCTGCATGCCTCGTGAGGTCCCCCTTGTCCATTCGTTCGCCAACGCTCTCCGTGGTACAAGCTTCGGGCTAGCGCCCCGGCTTCTGTACGTCCGGGTCCGGCTGCAAACGAATATCGCGGATCAGGTCGGTTCCGAAACGGGCCTGCAGATTTTTCAGCATCTGGGGACGGCTGTAGCGGGTGAGTTCGTTCAGCCACACCGAATTGGTCACGAAGATGGTCAGGATCTTGTTCTGGATCTTGCCTGGCCTCGCCCGCCGCGCCACCTGCTCGCCCACCAACCGGGGCCACTCGTTCAGCAGGGCCTGCTGCCACACCTTGTCCTCCAGGCCCACCTCCTTGAGAAAGGCAGGGATGAGGTCGGCAAATTTACTGCTGCGGTCCGGGGTCGGCTGGGGCTGGTAGGCATCCAGATGAAAACGCTCCCGCTCCAAGGCCCAGCGGCCGGGGGAAAATTTGGGCGTGCGATAGCGCATGGGAAAGAAAGCCTTATCCTATCACAACCACGGCCGGAGTCAGCCGCGGCGACGGCAGCCGTACCTGACCATCCAGTCCACCGCGGCGCGGTCCCAGCCAATATCAAATCCGGCGCGCTCGCTCTCGTACCACTTGTGCAGGAGGATTTCCTGTTTCATGTCGGACCAGGCGCGATACAAGGCCGTCTGCTGCAGCCAAAGGTCGGCCGCTACGGGATCATCCGCACCCTCTGTCACGTGGTCAGGCATGGCACAAGTGTTACCCTAGCCCCGGTTAGCGATTGGTCAAGTCTCGATCAGGGACCGGTTACGCCGGGCCGGACTAGACCACGCGCGCGATCAGGCCGTGCAGATAGGCGCTTTCCGGGAAAGACACCAGAACCGGATGGTCGGCGGGCTGGCCCAGGGTCTCCAGAATCTGCACCTCGCGCTGGGCGTCCACCGCGGCCCAGGCCAGGGTCATCTGCAGGTCCTGCGGTGAAACCAGCCCGGCGCACGAGAAGGTGGCCAGAATGCCGTCCGGCTCCAGCAACTTGAGAGCCAGCAGGTTGATATCTTTGTAGGCGCGCAACCCCTTTTCCTTCTGGGCCGCATTGGACACCATCCGGGGCGGGTCGAGAATAATCAGGTCAAATTTGCGGTTGGCGTCGCGGAAACGACGCAGCGCTTCCGGCACGTCGGCCTCCCGGTAGTCCACCGGTACAGTCAGCCCGTTTAATTCGTGATGCGCCCGCGCCCGCACCAGGGCTTCCGCCGACGCATCCAATCCCGTGATGTGCAGGGCCCCTGCCGCCCCGGCATGCAGTTCAAAGGAACCGGTGTAGCAATAGGCACTCAGCACGCGCCGCCCACGCGCATACGCCGCGGCCCGACGCCGGTTGTCGCGCTGGTCCACATAGAATCCCGTCTTCTGTCCGGTGGTCAGGTCCACGTCATACAGAAAGCCGCTTTCCCGGATGCGCACCGGGCCGGTGACCCCGCGCGAACAGGCGGCCACCGCCGCCGCATCCACCCCTTCCCGCTCCACCGCCTCCCGGTCCGCCGCCACCTGCCAGCGCACCAAGCCGGTGCGCGCGCTCAGATGGGCCAGCATATCGGGCAGCCAGGGCACCAGGCCGGCCGCGCTGATGCGCACGGACAACACATCGGCGTAGCGATCCACGATCAGGCCGGACAACCCGTCCGCCTCGGCAAAGACCAGGCGATACGCGTTGGTGTCGCCGTCCAATCCCACCGGCCCGAAGTGCTGGGCCCGCAAAGCCAGCGCCGAATCCAGACGCCGGGCCAGCAGGGTGTCATCCAGCGGCTGCGCATGATCGCGGGTGTAGATGCGCACCGCCAGATTGCAGCCCGGATGCCCCAACCCGCGGGCCAGCCATTGTCCGCCCCCATCCACCACGTCCACCACCCCCGCGCCGCCCGCCCGGGGTGCGCCCTCCCAGCGCTCAATGGCCCCCGAAAAAATCCAGGGATGCCCGTGCCGGACCGGCTTGTCGCGGTCGCGTTTCAAATGAACCAGAATGCGTGGCTGCATAAGACGGGATTCTCCCCGCGAAGGTGCACGGCGTCAATGGCGGGAATAAGCACAAAAGAAAGGGACATAGGCTCAGAGGCCCAAAGGGGCAAAGGGGCGGAACGGTCCGTGCTTTTTCGCGCGTGAATGTCCGGGGCCTTTGGCCTACAGTCCGGCAAAGGAGTTTCATTATGAAAAAATTCGCATGCCTGTTGGCCGCCGTCACCACCATGAGCCTGGTCGGACTGACCACCTACGCCCAGCAAGCCGCCCCCGCCAAACCCGCGGTGGCCGCCGCGCCCGTCAAGGCGGAAGCCGATGCCACCGCCCTGCTCAAACAGGTGCTGCAAAATCAACGCGACCTGGACGCCAAGCTGGCTGACATCCAGAAGCGGCTGGACTCCATCTCCACCTTCCTGGGCGACCAGCGCGCCTCCACCTTTGACAGCGTGGATCGCCGACTGCGCGACATCCAGGACGACATCAAGCGCCAGCGCTAAGCCGAACGACTCCGATTCATGCGCCTTACCCCCCTGCTCGCCTCCACCTTCCGGTCGGACGGCGGCACCATGTTTGGTCTGGTGCCGCGCGCCCTGTGGGAAAAGAAAATCCAGCCGGACCAGCGCCATACCATCCCCCAGCACGCCCATGTCTTCCTGGTGGAGCTGGCGGATGGACGGCGCGGCCTGGTGGATACGGGCTGCGGTTCGGCGGAACGGTTCGAGGACCGGGAACGCGCCCTGAGCGGCCTGGGCCCCGGCTGGCCGCTGCTGGAAAACCTGAAGGCGCTCGGGGTTGCGCCGGAAGATATCGCCTTCGTGGTGTTCACCCACCTGCATTGGGACCACGGCGGGGGTGCGGTCGCACCCGCCTCCTGGGGCCGCGCCCTCACCTTCCCGCGGGCGCTTCACTTCATCCATGCCCTGGAATGGCAGGACGCCACCTCCGGCGATCCGCTGCTCTACAAATCCTATCCGCCCGCCATCACCACCGCCTTGCGCACGGCCGACCTGCAATTGGTGAAGGAGGACGACGCGGAAATCCTGCCCGGCCTCCGCCTGCTGCGCACGTCCGGCCATACCCGCGGCCATTGCGCGGTGTGGTTCCAGCCCGCCAGCCTGCACCTGGTCCACCCCGCGGTGACGCCGGATACGCCGCACCACGGCTTTCTGCTGGCCGGCGATGTCTGCCCCTCCCAGCACAACCTGCGCATGGTTTTCCAGACCTCCTACGACACCTATCCCCTCCACACCCGGGCTTGGAAACGAACCTGGCTGCCCCGCCTGGCCTCGGAACGTATCGGTCTGCTGTTCGATCACGATCCCGACCTGCTGGGCGCCTTCATCCGGCCCGACCCGCGCGAGGAATTCGCGGTGGAAACGCCCCTGCCCTTCCCCGCCCCCTGACGCCATGCCCGATGACCCTTCCAGCCTGCCCGAAGAGGTGCTGCATCGCCTGCGTCGCTGCGAGGGTTTTCTCGACCTCAAGATGACGGCCCGCGCCCGCGGGGAATGGGCACAACTTTCCGAGGCCGACCAGCAGCATCCCATCGCCCAGGGCATGCTGCTGCGCCTGCTGGTCGAGGAAAAAAACTGGCCGTCCGCCCGCGCGGTGGCGGAATGTTTTCAGGCCCGGAACCCCGACCACGCCGGGGCGTGGATTCAACTCGCCTACACCACCCGACGCGCGGAAAGCCTGGACGCGGCCCGGCACATCCTCGAAACCGCACGCCCCCTGTTCCCCAAGGAATCCGTCATCCCCTACAACCTGGCCTGCTATGCCTGCCAGAGCGGCGAGCTGGACCGGGCCCGCACCCTGCTCCAGGAGGCGGCCAGCCTGGACAAAAAATCCCTCCGCTATGCGGCCGAGGACGAAGACCTGCGCGCCCTCTGGCCAGAACTGGACGACCCATGAAAATCGGTATTCTGTCCGACACCCACGGCGACGTACGCCGCACCCAGGCCGGCCTGGACCTGCTGCTGCAACACCCCGTCGAAGTCCTCTGCCACTGCGGTGACGTCGGCTCCGAATCGGTGCTGACCGCCCTGTCCGCGGCCTGCCTGACCCGCCGCATCCCGGTGTATGCCGTGCTGGGCAATGTGGATCTGTTTGAAGGCGAGGTGACCAATTTCCCGGCCGGCCTGGGCATCCGCGTGGGGGGCCGGCGCGCGGAGTTGGAACTGGGCGGACGCACCCTGGTGGTGATTCACGGGGACGATCCCCGCCTGCTCGAGGCCGCCGTGCAGAGCCAGCGTTACGATTATTGCCTGACCGGCCACACCCACGTGGCGGACGACACCCGGGAGGGGCGCACCCGCATCATCAACCCGGGCGCCCTGCACCGCACCCGCATCCCCTCCGTGGCCGTACTCGATCTCGCCACCGATCAGTTGCAGGTGCTGCGGCTGCCGGTGTAGGCTGGTCCCATGTTCGTACCCACCCCGCCCCGCATCCCGCCCCGCCATCGCCCGCGCGGCTTCACCATCGTGCACGAGGACGCCGCCCTGCTGGTGGTGGACAAGGCCCACGGCGTGCTTACCAACAGCGAGCACCACGACAACACCGGCACGGTGGAGGCGGGGCTGAACCGCTACCTGCGCAAGGGCAATCCGGCCAGCCGGGCCCGGGTGTGGGTGGTACACCGGCTGGACCGCGAAACTTCCGGGCTGCTGGTGTTCGCCAAGACGCCCGCCGCGCAGGAGCAGCTCAAGACCCAATGGGAAACCACGCGCAAATTTTATCTGGCCGTGGTGCATGGGCACCTGGCCGAAAAACAGGGTGAACTCAGCAGCTACCTGGCCGAGGATGCGGACCAGTTCGTCCACACCGTGGCCCACCGTGGGGTGGGCAAGCTGGCCCGCACCGGCTACACCGTCATCCGCGAAACGCCCGCCTTGAGCGCGTTGCGTATCAACCTGCTCACCGGCCGGAAAAACCAGATCCGCGTGCAGTTCGCCGACCTCGGCCATCCCGTGGCGGGCGATCCCAAGTATGGCATCAAGGACCGCTTCCGCGCGCGCATGGCCCTGCACGCCCGCACCCTATCGTTCCCGCACCCGCAGGGCGGGCACCGCGTCACCTTCCAGACCCCGCTGCCCGACTACTTCCTCGAGTTGATCCACGGCCTGAGCGACGCCGACTGGGAAAAGAAAAATGATCAGGTCTGATCCGGCGATGATTTGTCGCACGTCCGGGCCATGATCAGGCACAGTGCGCAAAAACTTATCATCACGCCGATTTGCCCGGCATAGCGCCCGATGGACGGGCCCAGGAGGGCGGCACCGATGAGCGCCAGCGCCGCCAGCCCGAAGCACAGGGCCGACAAGCGCCACAAGGTTCGGCCCAACCGAAAACGGCGCGCTGTTTTTTCCGCATCAGGATTTGTCATGGCGTATTCGTCCTTTTAGCAAAGGTCATCCGGAACTCAGACACCCGCGCGCAGCATAGTCTTTTCGCACCCGAGTTCAGCATCAATCGTACAACCCACCCGCCGGCACCTTCCCCGGCGGCAAAAAATCCGATGATTGGAAATTCCAATGGTTGGAAGTCCGAAAATGCACTTTTTCCAAGGGTTGGAACTTTTGCGATGGAGTGCGAGCAGGCAAAACCATCCCGGCATCCCCGCCCGTCTGCGGAACCCGTCTATCTCCATTCCAGAGATTTGGTGTAGGTTGGCAGCATGCTCAGGGGGATAGGATTCATTGTGCTGGTCGCCAGCATGGCGCGCGCCGAATTGCTGGTCAGCAGTTTCAATACCGGCGCGGTGCTGCGCTACGACCACCTTTCGGGGGCCTTCCTGGGCACGCTGACCTCGGACCCCGCCCTGCAGGCGCCGCACGAAACGGTGTTCGGGTATGACCGGCAACTTTACATCGCGAGCGCGAACAACGATCGGGTGCTGCGCGTCAGCCCCACCAACGGTGCGTTGCTGACCACGCTGCCCACCAACGGGGTCCCGCTGGACTACCCGGCCGGCATGACCCTGGGCCCCGACGGCCTGCTCTACGTGAGCAGTCAGTTGAACGATTCCATCCTGCGCTACGATGCAACCAACGGCGCCTTCGTGGATGTGTTTGTGGCGGCGGGCAGCGGCGGGCTCGCTGGTCCCTCCGGCGTGGTCTTTGGACCCGACGGGCATCTGTACGTGGCCGGTCGCTTTGCCCACGCGGTTTTTCGCTACCATGGCGCGAGCGGCGCCTTCATGGACGTGTTCGTGACCAACCGGCTGGCCCAGCCCTTCGGCCTGCGCTTCGGGCCCGACGGCCACCTGTATGTCGCGAACGGGAACAGCAACCACGTGGCCCGGTTCGACGGCGCCAGCGGCGCGTTCCTCGACCTCTTCACCAGCGGAGGCGGACTGAACCTGCCCGTGGGACTGGCCTTCGGGCCCGACACGAACCTCTACGTGGCCAATTTCGGGGGTAACACGGTGGCGCGCTTCGACGGGACCACGGGCGTCTTTCTGGGCAACGTCATGGCGCCCGGGACGGGCGGGCTGAATGGCCCGAATTTTCTGACCTTCCGCCCCGAACCGCGCCCCGCGCCGGTCACCGCCGCCAGCGTGACCACGGAAGCCGGGGCGAACTTTCTCGCGATACACGTCGCGAAGGGTACCAACACGGGTCCGGTGTGGATCGGCGCGGAGGTGTGCGACGATCTTCTGATCGGGGCCTGGCGCGGTGCTACGAATGTGGTGATCCTGGAAGACAGTGCGCTGCTCTTCCGCGCCCGGGACGCGCAGCCTATCGCGGATGGCCCACCGCGCGCCCTGCGCGCACGCTTCACGGCGCCCTGAATAAGCGCGAACCGTGACAGATTCCCGGCGTTGCTTCGGAACCGGGGCTGGCGCATACTTGACCTTCTTTATGGTTCGTCTGGTCAAACGCGTGGTGCAGGTGCTGGTGGGCGGGGCCGGTCTGGTCTTCCTGACCATCCTGGCCCTATGTTTCACCCCCTACCCCTGGCGGGCCTATGCGTGGCTGGCCCGGGATGGACACGTCCTGATCACCTCGCCGGATGTGCTGGTGCTGATGGGGGGCGGCGGTATTCCCAGCGAGTCCGGTTTGATGCGCAGCTACGTGCTGGCCCAGATGGCGCGGAAGTATCCCAACGCCATGGTGGCGGTGGCCATGCCGGACACCAACGATGTGTCATGCATCCGCATGCGCGAGGAACTGATGCTGCGCGGCATCAAGCCGGAGCGCATGGTGTGGGAGGATCAGGGCCGAAATACGCGCGAACAGGCGTTGCGCCTGCACGACCTGCTGTACGGGGATGGCCTGGCGCCCGCCGTGCTGGTCATCACTTCGCCCAATCATGTAAAGCGCGCCCTGCTCACCTTCCGCAAGGCCGGATTCCATGACGTCGCGGGCTTGGCGGAGTTCGGAGAATCGCTGACCGCCGACATGCATTACGAGCGCGAAGATATGGGCGGCAAACCCGCGGTGCCCCTGCCGGACATCGGACGTGCCTACACCCTCCGTTACGCCTTCTGGAACAACCTGCAGTACCAGATGCGCACCGTTCAGGAACTGGCCGGCCTGGCGTATTACCGTGTCATGGGGTGGATCTAGCCATGTCGTCGTCCAACCAACCGTCTGACTTTCCGCCCCAGGGGCTGCGTTACAAAGCGCTGCCCGTGGCCTGGGTGGCCTCCTGCCGGCATGTGCTCATCGCGGGGGGCAGCTACGAAACGGAGTCTCGCCTGCGCCACGCCATGATGTTCGACTGGGTCAGCATCCGGGTGGTGGTGGGCGAAATCACCCCCTTCCTGCGCGCGGCCCGCCGCCGCGACCTGCGCATCAACCTGCACGAACGCGCGGTGCTGGAGCAGGACATCGCGCAGGCCGATTTTGTCATCGAGGATACGGGGGACCTGGACTTGGCCCACCGCATCGCCGACTGGTGCGAAAAACACCACAAGCCGTTGAACGCCTGCGACAAGCCGGACTTGTGCGACCTGTATTATATGTCGCTGGTCACCCTGGGCCCCATGGTCCTCGGCATCAGCAGCGGCGGGGATGCGCCGGCCGTCTCCTCCCAGTTGCGGCGCTGGCTGGGTACCAACCTGAGTCCCGGATGGGCCATGGCGGCCCAGGCCATGGCGGACCTGCGTCGCTCCCTGCCTAGTGGACAGGCCCGCATGGATTTGTTAAAGAGGATAGCTCGACACGACTCGTTCCTGGGACTGATTGAACACAACGACCGCGCGGGCTTGCAGGATTTAATTTCGGATGAACTTCGTCGGATATCAACTTGAGCTGACCTCCCCGCATGCGCGGGAAGCGGCGGTGAACGGCTTGCGCAACTCCGCGCAATCACCGCAGTTGGTGCTGGATACGTGCCAGCGCCTGGAGTGCTTCGGGCTGGGCCTGCCCGCGCACGAACATCTGCGGGTGATCCGTTCCTTCGACAGCGTGGCCGCCTTCGAACGTCTGGCCCGCATCGCAGCCGGATTGGAAAGCCGCATCCTGGGCGAGCTCGAAGTCATCGGCCAGGTCCGCACCGCCTATAAGCAGTTCCACGAAACCACCGGCCGGTCCCTGACCGCGCTGGACCGTATTTTCCAGGACGCCCTGGCCCTGGCCCGCGAGGCCCGCCGGGAAAGTGAAATCGATCGCAACCTCACCTCCTTGAGCGGCCTGGCCGCGCATGCCCTGATGGACCGCCTGCCCCCGGAGGCCCCGCTGGCTGTGGTGGGCTCCGGCTCTCTGGCCACGGGCGTGGTGCGCAGCCTGACCAAGAGCGGCAAACGCCCGGTCCGCATCGCCAGCCGCTGCCCCGAGAACGCCCTGTCGCTGGCCATGGAAGTGGACGGCTTTGCCCACGGCCTGGATGAGCTCACCCACCTGTTCGACGGCGCGGCCGGCATCATCACCGCCACGGCGGCCCCGCATGCCCTGGTCTTCCCGCCGCATCTGGCCACCGCGCAGCGCCCGCTGGTCATCGTGGACCTGGGGGTGCCTCCGGATTGCTGTCGCGAGGTGCAGGTGATGGACGGGGTGACCTATATTTCGCTGGCCGACATCGAAGCCAAGGCCCAGCTCAATTCGGCGGACCGCCGCGAGCGCGCTGAACACGCCGCCCGCTTGGTCCACGAAGGTGCCCTGACCTGGGCCGCCCGCCGCCGGAAACCGACCCACGAATGAACCCGGCCGGTGCGACGCTGACCATCGCCACACGGCAAAGTCCGCTGGCCCTGGCTCAAGTGGATGAAGTACGCCCCCGCCTGCTCGCCCTCTTTCCGCCCGGCACCACGTTGGTGGTACAAGCGCAGAAAACCCCGGGCGACCGCGACCAGGCCACCGCCCTCACCGACCCTGCGGTGCCGGAGGATTTCTTCACCCGCGATCTCGACCGCTCCCTGCTGGAAGGCCGGGCCGACCTGGCCGTGCATTCGGCCAAGGACCTGCCCGCCACCCCGGTGCCCGGCTTGTGCGTGGTGGCCCTGCTGCCCGCACGCGACATCCGCGAGGCCCTGGTCATCCGGCCCGGTCTCGCCGAATCCGCTATCCGCACCATCGGCACCAGCAGCCCGCGCCGCGAAACCGAACTGCGCAAATGGATGCCGAACGCGGAGCTGAAACCGGTGCGCGGAGCCATCCACCAGCGCCTGGCCCGCCTGGATGCGGGCGATTACGACGCCATGGTGGTGGCCGCCTGCGCCCTGGAGCGGTTGGGGCTGGCGGCCCGCATCAGCACCTATCTCCCGTTTGAACCGCGGCCGCAACAGGGACGCCTCGCCCTGGTGGTGCGGGCGGACCGGCACGATCTCATCCAGGCCCTGCGCGTGCTGGATGTGCGACGCCACGCCGGATTGGTCGCGCTGGTGGGTTGTCCGGCCGATGCCACCCTGCTGGCCCGGCGCGCCATGACCTATCTGCGCGAGGCCGACGTCATCCTGCACGACCGACTGATTCCGGACGAGGTGCTGACCGGCCTGAAGGCCCGCCTGATCCCGGTGGGCAAAACCGGCGGCGGCCCCTCCACGCCCCAGTTCGACATTCACCGCACCCTGCTGCACGAGGCGGAACAGGGTCATCTGGTGGTGCGCCTGCACGGGGGCGATCCCGGCATCTACGGTCACCTGGGCGAAGAGGCGCAATTCCTGACCGACTGGAATCTGCGCTGCGACGTGGTACCCGCGGTCACCGCCGCGCAGATCGCGGCCGCCCGCGCCCGCGCGCCCCTGACCCATCGCGGCAGCGGACATCGGGTGACCCTGGTCACGGCCAAACCTGGGGCGGGTTACGACGACGCCCCGCTGCCCGGCCCCGAGGTGGGCAATCTGGCGGTTTATATGGGCGTGCAGAGCGTGGAGCGCGTGCGCGCCAAACTGCAGGCGGCGGGCTGGCCCGACCATACCCCCGTGGTGGTGGGCGAGCGCCTGGGCTATCCCGACGAACAGATCCGCCACGTCACGGCGGCCGAACTGCCCGCGCTGAACCTCGAAACGCCATCGGTTTTTCTGGTCGGCGTACGCACCTTTCCCAGCCAGCAGTTCACCCTGTTCACGGGCACCGACCCCGACCATTTCCTGCGCCACGGCCCCCTGCTCCACTGGCCCATGATTGAGCTGACGGCGCTTCCCCTGGCCGAGCGCCAGGCCCGGCTGGCCGACGCGCTGCCAGACAGCGACGGGCTGCTTTTCCCATCGCGCTTCGCGGTGCAGAGCTTTATGGAGGCCCTGCTGGTCGACGGCGACACCCGCGATCTGGGCGGGAAAAAATTACTGGCTGTGGGGCCGGCCACGGAAAATGAATTGCACCACTACGGATTGCGCGCGGATGGCGCGGCCGACAACCTGGGCGGGGTGCGCGCCCTGGCCCGCAAGCTCGGGGTCCCGTTCACCGGCCGCTATCTATATCCCTGCTCCGATGCCGCACCCCAGGCCGAGCGCATGGCCAGCCTGCGCGAACACGGCATCGAACTGGCGCCGGTGGTGTTCTACGAAAACCGGGAGACGCCGGTCTGCGAGCTGCCGCGTCTGCCCTTCGACCGCGTACTGTTCACCAGCACCTCCACCGTGCAGGCCTATTTCCGCCGCTATCCGCTGGAGTTGGAGCGGGCGCGCACCTGGCTGGCCGTGGGGCCCTCCACCTTGAAAGCTTTGCAGGACGTCAACCTGGACGGCGAATCGTTGCGAGAAGGCATCGTTCCCGCTTGAAAAAAACACCGCATGAAGGAAAGTAGGCCATGATTAAATTCGCTTCCGTGCTCTGTTGTGCCGCCGTTCTCACGGCGGGTGCCCTGTCCGCCCGCGCCGAAGGCATCATGGGCGGCCGTCCGGTTGATCCGAAAAAAGATTTCTCCCTGACCCTCCAGGTCGGACAGGTCACCGAAATCAAGGGTTCGGTGGACGAGACCACACGGCGCGTCTACGACCTGCTCGGGCTGCCGGAAAAGCAACTGGATGCGGAGAGCTACGACCTGAACGAGCTCGGCCTGACCGAGAGCGAGATCATCTACGGCTTAAACCTCGAGAAGCGCTGGCGCTACATCACCCTGCGCGGCGATTTCGCCTACCTTAACGCGGAGGCCAGCGAAGTGGCCAAGCGCGACTATTTTATCGGCGTGGATGACATCAGCTTCAACGGACGCAACTACGAATACATGAAGCTGGAGGACGGGGAAGCGTACAAGGCGACCATGGACGGAGCCATGATTGCCCTGCGCAGCCAGATCACCCCCTTCACTCTGGCCCCGGAGAACATCCTCTCCTTCACTCCTTTCATCCATCTGGGCCTGCAGGTCATTGCCGGCACGTTCGAGGTGGAAGCAGGCCCCGCGGAGCGCATTCAGTTGTACGAGAATCCCCCGCGTGAATACGTGGTGGGCGGCACCGGGGAAGGCGACTTCGGCGTGTTCGCCCCCGAACTGGGCGCGGGCGGCGAGCTGCGCCTGTACCTGGGCCAGACCCAGAATGGGCCGATCGAACTGGCCGTGCAGGGCACCTACGCCATCTTCGAATACACCGGTTCCTCCGATTCACTGGGTATCAGTTCCCGCAACGACAAGGATCTCGACATCGAGTACGACATGATCGAGCTCCAAGCGGAATTCAACTATCCCTTGAGCACCGAAGTGGACCTCCTGTTGGGTGCGAAGTATCAGGTCATCACGGCCGACGCCACCAGCAAGGCCAAGATCACCTCCCGCGAAGAAGCGCTGACCACCCGCGAGAAGTTCGACAAGGACATCAACCTCGAACTGACCACGGTCACGTTCTTTGCCGGATTTCGCTTCTAGACGTCTAAACCGACTTGCTTGACGCAAGGATTAGGCGCCTAGTTATGCAACCTATTCGTAATAAATAAATTACACATCGTAATTTCTTTTGCATAAACTGACGCGGTTCAGTATAACGCTTTACATCGCTTTAACCCAGAGGTTGTTCATGAAGCAGATGCAGCGTGTATTCGCACTGGTGTTGGGTTCGTTGGTAATCTCGTCTTCCGCATGGGCGTTCCCCAGCTGGATCGGCGTGTATGGATCGCACGAGCGGCATTCCACCAACAGCAATCCCGGCACCTACAGCATTTTGATGAACCAGGATTACTTCGGTCTCCAGGCCGAAGTGGGCGTGCAGGTCAATGGCGGCGCGTGGACCACCTTCCCCATGAGCTATGCAGGCAATGTTGATGGCAACTCGAAGTGGACCTTCACTCCGGCGGCAGCCTACCAGGCGGGCGCAACGGTGAAGTATTATTTCCACGGCTGGCAGGTCGGCGTGGGCGACATCTACGACAGTCAGAATGGCGCGAACTATTCGTTCAGCATTCCCAGCGGTAATACCACCACCGGCCTGAGCTGGAGCGCGGCGGCCCAGATTCCCACCCCGGAAGGCACGGTGGGCGTGGATATCGCGGCGCACAACGGCGCCCTCTATGCCGCGTGGGGCGTGCGCTCAAACAGCTACGACAGTCCGCTCATGGTCTACCTGTCCAAGAAGCTGCCCAACGCGCCCTGGCAGGCCCCGCAATTTGTCACCACCCTGGCCGGCGCCTGGCAGACCCCGCGTCTGGCCGTGGCCGACAGCGGCCTGCATGTGCTGTTGACCGACTACAACGGCCTCTTCTACCTGCGCAGCGACAACGAGGGCCAGTCGTGGGACGTGCCCGTGGTCATCACCAACGCCAACTACGCCGAACTGCGGGCCGACGCGGAAAACGCTTACGTGATTTTCAACCGCTACACCCCCCCCGAGCTGTCGCGCATGTTCTTCACCAAGATTTACAAGAACGATTCCACCTTCAGCACCCCGGTACAGATTTTCACCAACCAGGGCTACAAGACCACGGTCTACGTGAAGGATTTCGATGTGTCGGGCAGCCGGGTGGCCCTGCTCACCTACGCCCAGAGCTGGTACGGCGGCTACGTGCAGTACTTCCTGCACCAGAGCGGCGATGCGGGCCTGACCTGGAGCGGTGGTGCACAACCCGGCCAGGGCGCACACCTGGCCCTGCGTCCGGCCACCGGCAGCATCTCCTATATCACGCCCGACATCGGGCCCGGCGGACCCGGCCTGTACTTCCAGTCCAAGCCCTTCGATTGGCTGAACTCATGGAAGCAGGGCTACGCCAACGTGTGGGCGGGCGAAGGCACGGGCGACGGCCTGCGCTGGATCGATAACAAATTGATCGCGGTGTCCCAGCGCAACGGCCTCCGCTACTTCTCGGTGGGCAGCGTGGATGCCACGGAAACCGTCTCCTGGGGCGCCCCGCTCCTCGTGGACTCCGACAACCGCTGGGCGGTCAAGGATCTCTCCGACGGGGTGAACATGCACTTGCTGTTGGCCGCCTACGCCTCCAACACGACCTTCTTCACCACCTCCACCCGCAGCGGCGCGGTGGTCCCGGTGCAGTGGGTCGGCAACACCTATCACTGGCCGGCCAACGCCGAACTCGACGCCTGGGATGACCTGTGGATCAACACCGAGAGCTTCGCCAAAGGCGCGGCGGTGACCGGCGAAGTGATCTACACGACCAATAACGGCTCCACCTGGTTCAGCAAGGGCCTCAGCTATGCGGGCGCCACCGCGGCCAACGATCAGTGGCACGCCCTGCTGGGCAAATTCCCCGCCGGCACGGTGGTTCGCTACGCCCTGGTGGTGCGCGATGGCGCGGGGGGTGAGAAATGGGACAACAACGGCGGTCAGGACTTCACGGCCCGCGTCTCCAACAACTCCAACGTGGCTGCCCCCGTGTTCTGGGGCATTGATCCCTACCGCTACGACAACGAAAAAGTGCGCGTGAACGGTGTGGCCGCCAACAATAGCAAGAGCTTCGGTCAATTCGCGGCCGGCCAGTCCATCACCGTGGTGGCCCGTCCGGTGGAAAACGGCAACGGCAACAATGTCCAGCAGGGCACGGTGTCCATCACCTCCGTGCTGCACTACACCACCACCCCCGGCAACTGGGCCAACGAAGTCGCGGTAACCGGCGTGTTCCACAGCGCGGGCTTCAGCAACAAGCCCATCTTTGATTACTTCTCCTACGGCATCGGCACCTTGCCCGCGGGCAGTTCGGTGCAGTTCTGGCTGGAGGCGCGCAACCCCTCGGGCACCGCTTATGCACAAACCGCAGGCCAGGACTTCAGTTTCACCATCGCGGGCAGCAGCAACGGCGACAGCGACAACGACGGCCTGCCCGATGCATGGGAGTTGGAGTGGTTCCTGAACCTGGACCAGAACGCCACCAACAACGTGGACGGGGACGGCGTCATCGGCATACCCTTTGCCAACATCATCGAGTGGGCGGTGCAGGGCCAGCCCACCATTCCCAACGATCCCATGGGCGTGCGCCTGATGTGGGCCCCCGCCTACCCGGCCCCCGGCGATACGGTCACCCTCTCCTACACCTACGGCAACGAAGGCAACCCGCTGTTCGGCAAGCCGGTCTATGGCCATGTGGGCATCAACGGCTGGACCGGCGTATTCGACACCTCCGCCCTTCAGTTCAGCGGACCGGCCGCCCGGCTCGAAGCGCAGTTCGTCGTGCCCGCGGGGGCCACGGAAATCAACGTGGTGTTCCACGACAATTCCGGCACCTGGGACAACAACGCCGGCCAGGACTGGCGTATCCCGGTACGTTCCACCAACGCCCCGGCCGCGCCCAGTGCGCCCGCGGCCCTGCCCTCCGCCCTGACCACCACGAGCAAGAAGACCACACCCGCCGTCAACCCGACGGTTCAGAGCGTCGCCACCAGCACGGCGGAAACAGCGCCCGTCACGACCAGTCCGGTGGTGACGATGGAAGAATCGGCCCCCGCGGCACCCGTGACCAGCGTGCCCGCCCCCATGGTTAAGCACGTCCTCCGTCAGGCGGCTCCGTCCACCGTGCAACTCACCATCAAGGCCAAGGGATTTGGTGCTGACCAGCTATTCGCCCACATCGGTCGCGATGGCTGGAAGCAGGCGGTGGACGTGGCCATGGCCAGGCGCGCGGATGATTCCTTCAGCGCCGGGTACCGGGTGAAGCCCGGTCGGTATGACATCAATGTAGCCCTGCGCGATGGCCAGGGCAACTGGTTCACCAACGGCGGCAACGGCTGGACCATCACCGTGGCCGGTAATGACGACCAGACCATCGTCATCACACCCTAATTCTGCTATAGCTGGGAGCCGGGCCGACATCGGCCCGGCTCTTTTTTTGTCATGAAAGCAGGTCACGCATGAATGTTCGCGCAAGGTTAATGTTGGTCCTGTCCGCCGCCACCGCCTTCGCCCTCGAACCCGGCCAGTTTTTTTTCACCCAGCGCCTCCCGCTGACCGTATTCGACGGTAGCAGCGGATTGATCACGGGCACCAACGGGTTTCAGGTCATCGGCCCGGGTGCGGATGCAGAACTGGGCACCAGCGTGGCCCTGGTGGGTGACATCAATGGTGACGGACTGGGCGACGTGTTGGTGGGCGCCCCCAAGGTGGCGGGCGCCGCCGGTCGGGCCTACCTGATCTGGGGCCGCCGCCAGTACGCCCCGCAATTCAACGCCAGCAGCCTGATCGGCAGCACCAACGCCGTGGTCATCAACGGAGCCAACGCGCTCGATGAACTCGGGACCGCGGTCGGTGGAGCAGGTGATCTGAACGAGGATGGCTATCCGGATATCGCGATGGGCGCGCCCATCAATATCACCTCTTCGCAAACCAATTATGTGGTGGTGCTCTTCGGCGGCACCAACCTGGCAGGCGCTCTTTCGGCAGCCGACTTGAATGGCACCAACGGTTTTCTGTGCGTGGCCCCCACGGGTTCGCTGGCAGGCGCGAGCCTGGCCAGCGTGGGCGATGTCAACGGAGATGGCCGTGACGACCTGGCCATCGGCGCAGCCGAAGCGGACCGCATGGGCGTGACCAATGGCGGAGCGGTTTACCTGTTGTTCGGACGCACGAATTGGCCGGCGCGGGTGGACCTGGCCCAACTCAACGGCACCAACGGGGCCACGCTGCTCAGCGAGGCGGGTTTCAACCGGTTTGGGAAATCCGTGGCCACCCTGCCCGACTTCAACGGGGACGCCCGACCCGACGTGCTGGTGGGCGCCTCCAGCATTTCGACCAGCGGGTTTCCCATCGGCCGCGCCTACGTGGTGCTGGGTCGCACCAACTGGCCCGCCCAACTGGTGGTCACCAATCTCGCCGCGCCGCACGGCCTGGCGCTGAACGGCATGGAGATCAATGGCGCCGCGGGAACGGCGGTGGCAGGCGGGGACGTCAACGGCGACGGCCTGTCCGATGCCATCGTGGGCAGTCCAGGCGCCTCGGGCGGCAAAGTTGGGGTATGGTTCGGAACCACCAATCCCGCCAGCCCGGCCTCCCTCGCGGCCTTAAATGGCACCAACGGTTTCACCCTCGTCACCACCAACGCCAGCAGTCGGTTGGGGGGGGCGCTCGCGGCCGGGCTGGACTTGAACGGTGACGGACGAACGGACTTGCTGGCCGGGGCCTCCGATACCACGATCAGCGGGCAAAGCAAGGCTGGTGCAGTGTATCTGCTGTTCGGACAGGCGGGCTACTCGGCCACCGTGAATGTCACCCAATTGACCGGAACCAACGGGTTTTCCATCGAAGGCGTGCAAGCCGCCGCCGAAGTAGGCTGGGCCCTTGGCGCCGGACGCGATGTAAACGGCGACCTCTATCCCGACCTCGTCATCGGGGCCCGCAAGTTCACCGCCGCCGGCCCGGTCACCAATGCGGGCATGGCCAGCGTGTTGTCGCTGCCCGGCATCGCAACCTTCACCCTTGGCATCCCGGAGTTGACCCAGTTCGTGCTCGGCGGCGGAACGCAGACCGTGGTATGGGCCAGCCAGTCTGGAGCGACCTACGAGGTCTACACCAATGGTTCGCCCGACGCCTCCTGGGGACTGGCCGCCACCGTGCCGTCCGGCGGCACCACCACCCTCTGGGAACAGGCCACCGGCGGGGCTCCGCTGCAATTTATTCACCTTCGAGCCCGGCGGTGAAACTAGCCGCTTGAAATCGGCCCGACCCGGGGTATCTGCATAACGCATCATGACCCATGTCCCCTACCGACTGATTGTCCTGGCCGTGCTGGCAGGCTCTGCTGCGGCCCAAGCGCGCAGCCCGGAGCGGGTCACCTTCCCGGTATCCATCACCTGGGATGTGGGACCAGGCAACAACGTATACCTGGTGGGCAGCCATCCGGACGTCGGCTCGTGGAACCCGGTGAATGCGCACAAGCTGCGCTGGACCTCCGGCAACAACTGGACCGGCCAGGTGGCGGTGCAGGCGGGCACCGCGCTGGAATACAAATTCATTTACCGCAACGGGGCCAGCAACCAGTACTGCAATGGGGCCAATGTGGTGTGGGAAGGCGGGGCCAACCGGACCACCAACCTGCCCGCCGCCGACGACGCGCCCTTCACCGGCAAAACCATTTTCTATTATTCCAGTTGGACCAGCGCGACCCTGGTCACCGCCGCCAGCAACGCCTATCCTTTCACGCGCGTGGGGCCGGGCCGCACCGGCGGCGAATTCCTGCACCGGGTGGACGGCGTGCCCGAGGAGGGTGAGCCCCTGGAGTTCGCCATCAACGGCAGCCTGGGCGGGGTGAGCGGGTGGGACAAACCGCCGTCCGGCGACGGCTGGGGCGCTGCGGGTAATTACTACACCACACTGGATGTATTCCTGCTGCAGGATGGGCAACTTTATTCCTATTGGCCCTCCAACACGGTGTCGGTCCCGAGTTCGGAAACGCGCGTGGTGAACTCCAGTTATTCCACCATCACCGGGCGCACCATCCGTATTTACCTGCCGCGCGGCTACACCAACCACCTGTGGAAACGCTATCCGGTCATCTACATGCAGGACGGCCAGAACATGGCCGATCCCGCCAATCCCGGCGGCTCGGGTTCCTGGCAGTTCGACGCCACCGCCGCCCGCGAAACCCGCCAGGGCCGCATGCGGGAAACCATCGTGGTCGGCATCGACAACATCCCGCACTACCGGCGCACCGAATACAACCCCAACGGCGACACTTATCCGGGTGAAGTGTCCGGCCTGGCCTGGGACTATCTGCGCTTCCTGGTGGACAACGTGCGCCCCACCCTCGACTTCCACTACCGCACCCTCAATGATCCGCGCAACACCCTGGTGGGCGGCTCCTCCATGGGCGGCATTTTCAGCCTGTTCGCGGGCTTCGAAACCAATGTGTTCGGCGGTGTGCTGGCCATGTCGCCCGCCGTCACCCGCGCCCCCAACTACAAGGCCGCCCTGCCCGGCAAACCCAAACGTCCGTTGCGCGTTTATATCGACACCGGCACCGATGAAGGCGGCGTGGGCCCGCCCAATCAACCTCTGGGCTACTACTGGGACGATCCGTGGAGCGCCTTCGACAGCGCCATGATCATCGGTTATGCGCCGGGGGACAACCTGATGATGCGTATCGGCTGCGGTCACGTGCACAACGAAGCGGCCTGGCGGGCCCGCCTGCCCGATGCCGTGCGCTTCCTGCTCAACGTGCGCGACGAGCCCAACCTGCTGGCCCTGGAACAACATCCCCCGCGCCTGACCAGCTTCGGGGCCGCCGGGGCGAGCGCCTTCACCACCCAGCAACACATGCTCTACCAGTGGCAGCGATCCAGCCTGGACCCGGCTGGCCCGTCGTGGACCGATGAAGGAATAGCCCAACGCGAAACCAAACCGTGGAGCAACCTTGTCGTCACCGGAAGCCTGGCCACCGCCATGGGCTTCTGGCGCGTGCTGGCCCAACCGGCGCCCTGAGCGGGGAAGAACCCACCCCTACATCGCATCCAGGAGAATCGCGGACAAAACATCCGCCGGCAACGCGACCGGATTCCCCTTCATGCTGCTGGCCTGCTGCGCTTGCTTCACCAAACCGGGCACGGCGGAAGGCGTCACGCCATAGTCAGTCAGGCGGGGTATGTGCAGCCGCTCGCACAACTCGGACAGCCAGCGTACGCCCTGGGCCGGAGTCGCCTGCGGGTCGTCGGTCAGCAAACGAGCCAGCTCGGAAAATTTCCAATGGTTGGAACTCCGAACATGCTCTTTTTCCAAGGGTTGGAAATTTGCGGCGCATACCCCGGGCAACAGTCGCGCGCAGATCGCCCCATGGGGCGCCGGGAAGGCCCCGCCGATGGCTCCCGCGAAGCCATGCACCGCGCCCAACCCGGCGTTGGCCAAGGCCATGCCGCTGTAAAGCGCACCCAGGGCGAGGTCGGTTCGCGCGGCCAGGTCGTGGCCGTGGGTAAACGCGCGCGGCAAGGCGTGGGCAATACGCGGGATGCCGTCGCGGCACAGCGCGTCCACCAGCGGATTGGCGCGGCACGATACAAAGGGTTCGATCAACTGCGAAAGCGCATCCATCCCGGTGGCCGCAGTCAACGCGGGCGACAGACCGAGCGCAAGTTCGGGGTCGACCAATGCCACCCGGGGCAGCATCAGCGGACTGCGCAAACTGACTTTGACCCCGTGCGCAGGCGAACCCAGCACGGCGTTGCGCGTGGCTTCCGCGCCCGTGCCCGCGGTGGTCGGTACGGCGATGAAGGGCACGGACGGATGCGCGATGGGCCGCCCGGCCCCGATGACTTCCGCATAGTCGAGCGGATCGCCGGGATTGGCCAGCAGCATGGCCAGGGCTTTGCCGGCATCGAGGACGCTGCCCCCGCCCACGGCCACCACCACGTCGCAAGTCGCGGCGAGGGCAGCGACGAGATGCCCGCGGATCAGATCAAACGTGGGCTCACCTTCAACGCGCAGATGCAGGACCGGCTGGAGTCCCTCGCCGCCGCGGCCGGACTTTCCAGTCACCAGCAGAAGGCGTGAACCGAAGCTGTCGGCCAGCGCGGGCAGCTCGGCCCGCTTGCCCGGGCCGAACATGATGCGCTGCGCGGTGGCGAATTCGAAGTTCATGAGGGGAGATTAACCACAGCGGTGGTTCAAGCGACGTTGTATTTCACGCTGGTCCGCGGTTCAGCCATCAGGTCAGCCACCGCATCCCGCCACGCCGCGTAGTGCGCGGTGGCCTTGTGGGCGGCCGGGGCCTCGGGCGTGCGGTAGCCCTCGATGAGCACGAAGCGGGTCGGATCATCCACCTGCTGATGAACATCGAACTGGAAGATGCCCGGCTCTTTCCGGCTCGCTTCGGCGTTGGCCCGACTGGCAGCCAGGAAAGCGGACTCCGCCCCGGGTTTCACGTGGACATGGACATGGACGACAAGGTAAGACATGGCCTCATTTTTACCCCAGATCCGTGTCGGCAGAAAGACTTTCAACATGGCCACTCGCATTGAAATCGGGCTGAAACGCGGGGTGCGCGATCCACGCGCCCAGGGCGTGGTGTCCCGCGCCCGCCACTTCCTGCACCTGCCCCTGCGCAGTTGCGCCACCCGCGACGTACTGAAAATTGATACCACCCTGAAACCGGGCGAAATTCGCCGTCTGCGCGCCACCCTGACCGACCCCGTCACCTCCCGCTCCACCGCGGGCCGCCTGCCCCCCCCGCCCTTCGACTGGCTGGTCGAGGTCGGCTTCAAACCGGGCGTGACCGACAACGTGGGGCGCACCGCGCGTACCGTGGTACAGGATGTGCTGGGCCGCGCACTGGGCGCCTACGAAGAGGTCTACACCTCGACCCAGTACTTCCTACGCGGCACGCTCGACCGCGCCGGCGCGGAACAACTCGGGGCCAACCTGCTGGCCAACCCGCTCATCCAGACCATCCGTGTGTGGTCGCCCGCGGAATGGGCGGCCGCCCCGATCGACGAATCCGTGCCTGCCATCCACGACGCCGCCGAACCGCAGGCGAAGACCTATGACCTCTCCGGCTCCGACGCGGACCTGATGAAAATCAGCCGGGACGGCATCCTCTCCCTGACCATCGAGGAGATGCACGCCATCCGCGACTATTTCCGCGATCCAAAGGTACGGGCCCGCCGGGCCGACCTCGGTCTGCCCGCCGATCCCACCGATGTGGAACTGGAGTGCCTGGCCCAGACCTGGTCGGAGCACTGCAAACACAAGATCTTCGCCGCTCAGGTGCGCTACACCGACGAGCACGGGCAGGTGCGCGAGATCGACTCGCTGTTCAAGACCTTTATCCGCGCGGCCACCTTGGAGGTCGGCAAGAAGATCGACTGGCTGGTTTCGGTGTTCACCGACAACGCGGGCGTGATCAAGTTCAACGAACACGGCCACGTGCTGTTCAAGGTGGAGACCCACAACAGCCCGTCCGCGCTGGACCCGTTCGGCGGCGCCATCACCGGCATCGTGGGCGTGAACCGCGACGCCATGGGCACCGGGGTGGGCGGCGAGATGCTGTGCAACGTGTGGGGCTACTGCTTCGGGTCGCCGTTCTACGACGGCGAACTGCCCAAGGGGCTGATGCATCCGCGGCGCATTCGCGACGGCGTGCATCACGGCGTGATCGAGGGCGGCAACCAGAGCGGGATTCCGTGGGCGCGCGGCTGGGAGCGATTCGACGACCGGTTCCTGGGCAAGCCGCTGGTGTTTTGCGGCACGGTGGGTAAGCTGCCGGTCACGGTGGGCGGCGGGCCGAGCGAGCGCAAGGATGTGGAACCGGGCGACGTGATCGTGATGGCGGGCGGGCGCGTGGGCAAGGACGGCATCCACGGAGCCACCTTCTCCTCCGAGGAACTGCGTCAGGAATCGCCCGCGCAGGCGGTGCAGATCGGGGACCCCATCACCCAGCGCAAGATGTACGAATTCCTGATCGAGGCGCGCGACCTCGACCTGTACCGCTCGCTGACCGACAACGGCGCGGGCGGCCTGAGCAGTTCCATCGGCGAGATGTGCCGGACCAGCGGCGGGGCCGACCTGGACCTGACCGACGCCCCGTTGAAATACGAGGGCCTGCAGCCGTGGGAAATTTTCCTGTCCGAAGCGCAGGAGCGCATGAGCCTGGCCGTCCAACCGGATAAGCTGGACGCGTTCATGGCGCTGGCCCGGCGGCGCGATGTGGAGTGCGCCGCGCTCGGGCACTTCACCAACTCCGGGAAGCTCAACGTGCTGTACCGCGGCAAGCTGGTGGCTTCACTCGACCTCGACTTCATGCACGACGGCTGCCCCAAGCTGCACCTGGAAGCGCGCTGGACCCCGCCCACGGTGGTCGCGCCGAAGCCGCTGCGTGCGGGCTCGCGCACGCGCACGCTGGTCAAGCTGCTGGGCGCGTTGAACGTGTGTTCGAAGGAGGCCAAGAGCCGCATCTACGACGGCGAGGTCAAGGGGCTCAGCGTGGTGAAGCCGTTTGTGGGCGTCTACAGCGATATGCCCACCGACGCCACCGTGATGCGCTACGAATACGGCCGTCCCGAGGGCGTGGTGCTGGCCGAGGGGATCAATCCGTTTTACTCCGACCTCGACACGTACCACATGATGGCCAGCGTGGTGGACGAAGGCGTGCGGCGTATCGTCAGCGTGGGCGGGCGGGTGGACCGCATCGCGGGCTTGGACAACTTCTGCTGGCCGGACCCGGTGCAGTCGGAGAAGACCCCGGATGGGGCCTACAAAATGGCCCAGTTGGTGCGGGCCAACCAGGCGTTGTATGACGTATGCGTGGCCTACGGGGTGCCGCTGATCAGCGGCAAGGACAGCATGAAGAACGACTCCGTGCGCGGTGGTCGCAAGATCTCCATCCCGCCCACCGTACTGTTCTCCACCATCGGTCGCATCGAGAACGTGCAGCAGGCGGTGACCATGCCGTTCAAGCAGGCGGGCGATGTGATCTATGTGCTGGGCGTGACCCGCGACGAGCGCGGGGCCTCAGAGTTTCACCGGATGCTGGCCGCTGAACAAGGCACCCCGGAGGCCGTGGGCGGCGCGGTGCCCAAGGTGGATACGGACGCCGCTTTCCAACTCTATCGCGCGCACAACGAGGCGGTTTCGCGCGGGCTGTTGCGCTCCTCCCACACGCCGACCGTGGGCGGGCTGGCCGTGGCGTTCAGCTTGGCCGCGCTGGGCGGAGACCTGGGCGCGGAGGTGCAGGGGGATCATTTCTCAAGCGATGCCATGCTGTTTTCGGAATCGAACAGCCGCTTTGTGGTCACCTGTGCGCCGGAGCGCGTGGTCGAACTGGAGGCGGTGTTCGCGGACCTGCCCTGCGCGCGCGTGGGCGTGGTGACGGCGGAGAATCGATTGAAGATCGGGGCGGTGGTGGATGCGGAACTGGCGGCCCTGCGCAAGGCGTTCAAGGGTACGCTGGCAGAATGATTGCAGATGGCAGATTGCAGATGAAATACCAACGATTTGAAGAGTTGCCGGTTTGGAATGATGCGGTGGAGCTTTCCGCGCAAATTTTTGCGTTTGCGAAGGATCCAGAATTGCGTCGATTAGGCGATGCGGCAAACCAACTGGAGCGCGCCGGCTTGTCTATTTCCAACAACATCGCAGAGGGATTCGAACGCGGAACGACGCAGGAACTTCTGACGTTCATCTATTACGCACGCGGTTCTGCGGGCGAAGTGCGTTCGATTCTGCATGTGCTGAATCGGGTAGCCGCCCTCGCCCATCTGCAATCTGAAATCTGCAATCTCATGACCAAGGCCGAATCCATCTCGCGCCAGCTGCGCGCCTGGGCGGGCACACTGCAAAATACCGATGTGACCGGCACGCGCTATCAGAACGACAAGAACCGCGATCGCCAGGAAGCCCGCCAGAAAGCCGACGCCTTCATGACCAAGCTCAAGACGTTAACCCCTCATCTGCAATCTGAAATCTGAAATCTCTTATGTCGCCCCCCATCCTCATCCTCACCGGTTACGGCCTGAACTGCGAAGCGGAGTCGAAATTCGCCTGGGAGCAGGCAGGCGCGGCGCCCACCCTGCTGCATCTCAACGACCTGCTGGAAAACCCCAAGCGTCTGCACGATTTCGCAGGGCTGATGTTTATCGGCGGCTTTTCCTTCGGCGACCACCTGGGCTCCGGGCTGGTGTTTGCCAACAAACTGCGCACCCGGTTGCGCGACGATCTGCAGAAGTTCATCGGCGCAGGCAAACTGATCCTGGGGGTGTGCAACGGGTTCCAGATCATGACCAAGCTGGGCCTGCTGCCCGGGTTGGATAACGACTACTTCACCCAGACCGTGGCCCTCATGCAGAATGACTGCGGGCATTTCATCAACAAGTGGGTGACCCTGAAATTTGCATCCGCCTCCCCCTGCGTATTCACGCGCGGGCTCGACCGCATGCCCATGCCCATCCGGCACGGGGAAGGCAAACTGTTCACCACGGACAAGGCCCTGCTGGCCCGCCTGGAAGCACAAGGGTGCGTGGCCTGCCGCTACGAGGGGGAAAATCCCAACGGGTCATTGAATGCCATCGCGGGGCTGTGCGATCCCACCGGCCGCGTCTTCGGCTTGATGCCGCATCCCGAAGCCTATCTTTTCCCAGAGAATCATCCCCAGTGGGATTTCCATCGCATCCAGCCCGACCACGGAGCCGGCTTGCAATTGTTCAAAAATGCCGCGGCGCATCTGCGCCAGGCCTGATCACCACGGCAACGTTTTGGGGCGGGCTTCCATTTCGCTACCCATGCCACCCAGGGACGGCGTGCTGGACGACGGCAGCGACAAGGCGGGAGCCAGAGAGGAACCCACGCTCAGCGAAGGTTGGATATCCACCGCGCTCATACTGCCGAAAACCGGTGTGGGCGTGGAAAATCCCAATCCAGAGGAGCCACCGCCCAATGACGGCGTCGCCGGATCGAACAGGCTGGAGCCACGCGCGCTGGAACGATCAAAGGCTCCCAACGAAGAAGAGGCCGTCGCCTTGAACATCCCGCCATCACTGCGGTCGGACCGTGCTTCAGGCGCGGCGGCGAGGCCCGACAGATTATCGCCAGGAGCCGCCCACCGACGGGTGGGGTCCTCCAGGGAAGGAGCTTCATAGGCACTGCGACTGCGATCCGCCGCCTCCGCGGCATAACGATCGCGATCACCCGCCGCGCCACCGGCCGGATTCCAGCCGCGATCATCTGTATCCATTCCAATGGGACGCCAGCCTTCCGGTGCGGTGGAGGACGAGACTTGGTTGAGCTTGGCGCGGACCAGTTCTTCCTCCGTCATGGCCGCGGACTGGCCGTCCACTGGCCGCAGCTCGGCGGTGGGCTGCCCGTCTTCGCTCTCGTCGGGCCGCGGCATGCGCTCGTCCGCCTCTTCGCGGGAAAACGGGTCCAGACGATCAACCTCCCCACCTTGCACGCGATCCTCGGCTGACGTTACTTGCAGCGTGCGCATCAGGTCGTCGGCCAGCCAGCCCCAGCCTGATGATCTGGGTTCGTCCCCCTCTTTCGGAGACTCCCATGATTTCATTTTGCGCTCTTCCTCCCGGGTGGTCGGTGGCCGGTTGGGCGCGGGCAAGGTTGTGGGCACGGGGGCGGGTCCACTGTCCTTCAAAAGCGTTTCCATGGATGAGCCGCCCGGCGCGGAGGCCTGGGGAATACGCACCGACGTCGACGCGACCGGCTGGGCCGGTTGGGCCTGCGGATCCACCAAGGTGGTACGTCCCGAATATATACGACGCACCTTGGGCGGGGGCGGTGCGGGCTCCTCCTCCGCCCATCCGAACGGCAGCGCCGCACTCCAGCAGGCGGCCAGCCAAATCATGGTTAAACGTCGGGATGACATATGGCTAGGGTACCGCGGTCCGCCGCGGGCGTCAAACCGGGGGCTTTGCGCTCGACAGCGGGGCGGCGTCGTCGCTTTACTCTACCCGGTGGGCAGCACACGGGGTAAGTTCATGGGCGGGTTGTGCGGATTTCATTCATTTTCGTCGTAACGTACATGCCACGGAGAATTGTTATGCACATGCGTTTCCTTTCGGGTCTCATGCTGATGACCGTCGGCCTCTTTCTCGCCCCCACGCCATCCCGGGCGGAGTATGTTCGGGGGGACATCAACGGCTGGGCGACGACCCACGTCATGACGAACGACGCGACCTTCGGCGGCATCTTTGCCGTAACCGTGCCGGCGTATACGAACGATGCATCGGCTGAGTTCAAGATTGATCGGAACGGCTCGTGGGGGTTGCAACAGTGGGGAAAGCCTGCCGGAGCCACGGAAGCGACCAAGAATGGAACCATCGGCAATGCGCGCTACGATGGCGGGAGTCCGCCTAATCTCGCCTACAGCCAAACCAACGGCTTCCGCTACACCTTCCGTCTGGCCGGGGCCAGTGACGATTGGTTCCGTGACTACGTGGTCATGGAAACGGCCGCCGATCCGGTGAACCTCCTGGCCGTGAACAGCACGGTCAGCCAGTCCACAGGCGCGGTACCCACCGCTATTCAATCCAGCGCCAGCCTCAGTGGGTCGGAAACCATCTGGGTTCGCTTCAGCACCAACGACTTCGCCACCTCGCTGTTGCTGCCGACCACGGGCAGTTCCACGAATTACAGCGTAAACCTGCCGGCCCAAGCGGCGGGTACGCGATCCTATTTCTATGTATTGACCTCGACCATGCCGTCCAACGTCATCACCGCCAATCCGAACCTATGCACGCTGCGCGGCAAGATTTCCGGGACTACTAACTACAGCTTCCGCTACGGAACCATGAACGCCTGGCACTTCCCCACCAACGCGGAGCCCTCAGGGGCCTTCATGCGCAATCCGCCCAGCAACGGGGTGCCGCCCTCCACCCCCATGTATTTCTATTCGGGCAGCCAGACCGGCGGCACCGGCAATGCGGCCAACCAGTCCGGTATGAGCCTGATCCACCGCTTGCGCGGCACTGCGGGCTGGACCACCAACGCGGGCGCCTTCGACAGCAACACCGACTTCAACCAATATTGGAAGGCCAGCATCCCCGGCAACACGTACGCCGCAACCAACGTGGTCGAGTACTACCTGCGCGTCACCGCCAACGATCACAACACAACGTTCATTGGCACCAACGCCAGCGGCTCCGGGCAGGCGCTCTTCCTGAGCGAGAGTCTGGTGCAGGCCGCCCCCTATGTCTTCGTCTACGGCTCGGCCACCAACCTGGGCAACTGCTGGCATTTTCCCGCCAATACGGAGCCGCCGGGCGCCACCATGCGGAATCCGGTCAGTCCGGTTCATTCCCAGTCCGTTTTTCTCTACAACGGCAACCAGTTCCAGGGTCCGGGCAATGCCGCCGATCAGAGTGGCGGCACGGTCTATTACCGCAAGGTCGGGGCGGGCGGCTGGAACAGCACCAACCTGAGTTTTGACAGCACCCAGGGCGACAACAAATACTGGAAAACCAGCCTACCGGGCAGCACCTATGCGGCGGGCGACACGGTCGAGTATTACCTGCGCATCACCTACAACGACCGCGCCACCACCTTCATCGGCACCACCAACACGGGCAGCGCCAATGTGGTCTCCGGTACGGAAAGTGTGGTGCAGACCAACACCTTCAAATTCACCTACACCTCGAACCCCGGCAACGCCTGGCACATTCCGGCCAACACGGAGCCGCCGGGCGCCTACATGCGGAACCCGCGCTATCCCTTCACCAACACCGCGGTTTATCTGTACAACGGCAACCAGTTCGCGGGCGCGGGCACCACGGGCGACCAGAGCGGCGGCATCGTCTCGCACCGGCTGGTGGGCGGCGGGGCATGGACCACCAATGCCCTCACCTTCGACAGCCAGCAGGGCAATAACAAATACTGGTACGGCGTCATCCCGGCCGGGATCTATCAGGCCACCAACGAGGTAGAGTACTATCTGAAGATCACCTACAACGACCGCGACACCACCTTCCTGGGCACCACCAACAGCGGGGCCAGCAGCCTGCCCTACGCCTCGGAATCCGCCGTGCAAACCAACACCTTCCGCTTCACCTATGGCGGACAGCCGGGCACGGAGGCGGGTTACATCTGGCACAACTCCAACCGCGTGAACCAGGGTTCGGGCACGGTGCAGTTCTGGGCCAAGATCGGCTATGCCCTGGGCACGGGAAGCAATCGCTGGGTGGACCAGGCCTGCCTGTACTACACCACCAACGGCGCGGCCGTCGGGGTGGCGGGCAAAGGCACGGGCGACGTCAACACCCTGGTCAAGACGATGGACTTCAGCCACACCGAAGAAGACGGCGGGGGCCAGGGCAACGCCATGTGGTGGCAGGGTACGGTGACCGGTCTCCCCCAGACCGGCAACATCCGCTACAAGATCGGGGCCTGGAACGGGGCCGGCATCCAGCGCTTTGCCGAGTACAACACCGAGGGCGAGGACAACAAGGAGTTCGTGTTTTCGCTGTTTGTCTCCGGGGCGGACGGGTTGACGGTCAATGGCAAAAACGCGGACTACACCGCCACCAAGTTCTACGTGGATGAGCGCGCGGGTGACAGCTACAGCGTCAACGTGGTCTATACCATCCCAGACGGTGGCACTGTGGAGAAGGCGGAAGTGTTCTCCAATCTGGATCGCCGCGACTACGCGGACGTGGATTTCAACGGCGACACCATCCCCGACGGCATCAAGCCGCCCCTGGGCAACAGCATTACCACCAACGACACCGGGGCCTACTTCCGCGCCTATCCCATGTCCAGCCTGAACCTCCGCACCTACACCTGGACCGGCACGGCCAGCAAGAGCGGCGCCTATCGGCTCACCGCGCGCTACAAATTACAGGGCGACACCAACTGGTACTGGTACTCCAGCGATGGCCGCCGCGACCACGCCATCGTGGTCTCGCCCAAGAAGGCGCTGAACATGACCTTGTACGAGGTCAACCCGCTGACCGTGAAGGCCACGTCCAACAGCAAACCCGGACGCAGCACCTTCGCCGACCTGCTGGAGGGCAACCCGGACAGCTTCACCAACTTCAACCTGGGCTACCTGAACAAGCTCCAAGTCAACTGCCTGTGGTTCCAGCCCATCCACCCCAGCGCGGACACCCTGCGCGGCGACGCGGGTGGATACGACCCCGGCAGTCCCTATGCCACGCGCGATTACTTTGCGGTGGCGCCCATCCTGGGCAGCGACGACACCGAAGCCAGCGCCATGAGCGAGTTCACCAACTTCGTGCATCGCTGCGACACCAACGCCACCAGCGTGGGCACCATCAACATCATGCTGGACGGCGTGTTCAACCACACCGCGTGGGACGCCGTAATGGGCCAGGGCGGCGTGGACCTCGGTTTCGCCGCGACCAACAATCAGACCATGCCGGGCACCCGCCCCGGTTGGTACTCCTACTGGCAGGACTATGGCCAGCCCGCCACCTTCTACAACGGGGTGTACGACAACGACATCGCCACCGCACCCGACCGCGGCGACTTCGGCAAGTGGGACGACGTGGCCGAATTGTATTTCGGGAAATATTCCGCCCTGGTGCGCAACAACCCCGCCAACAACGGCGACTACACCAACGAAGGTGACACCTACGACTTCGCGGGCATGACCGCGGACACGGCGGCCCTGTGGAAATACTTCGGCTACTACACCGAATTCTGGCTCAAGAAGACCGGGCACCCCACCAACAACCTCAATGCGGCCTACGACGACTACGGCATTGATTCCCTGCGCTGCGACTTCGGCCAGGGGCTGCCCCCGCAGTTGTGGGAGTACATCATCAACCGCACGCGCAAGATGAAGTGGAACTTCGTGTTTATGGCCGAGACCCTGGACGGCGGCGTGCCGGGGTACCGATCCAACCGCCACTTCGACATCTTGAACGAAAACCTGGTCTTCCGGTTCACCCAGGAAAAGATCAATCAATCCTACCAGTTGCGGCAGGCCCTGGAGGATCGTCGCAACGCCTACAGCGGCGGAGCGGTGCTGCTCAACCTGACCGGGCACGACGAAGTCATGCCGGACAACGATCCGTGGCTGGTGGCCAGCCGCTACGGCGCGGTCTCCGCGGTGGACGGGCTGCCCATGATTTTCTACGGCCAGGAATGGGGCATCGGCCTGTTTAATCCCGCGGACATGGACAACAAGAACGACGGCTTCCTGCACTCGCACGAATTGAACTTCGGCAAATACATCCCGCACTTTAAACAGTGGAACAAGCTGACCGTGTGGGAGCAGGCGCCCGATAATTCGGACGGGCTGGCCCAATGGTACGGCCGGGTCAACTGGGCTCGCCTGAACTCCCCTGCCCTGCGCAGCCAGAACCGCTACTTCCTGAGCAAGGTGGGCGGGGGCGAGGAAGGATCCATCATGGCGGTGGCCAAATACGAGGTGCCGAACGGGTCACCGGCGACAAACGATGTGGTGCTGGCCTTCGCGCTCTTCCTGCGGCATGGCGAATCCCATTTTGGAAGCGCAGCCACCTTTGATCTGCAGGGGGCCTGGAACCTGCTCGGCTTGAACACGGGCAAGACCTACCGCGTACGCAATCTGGCCTCCAGCGACGCCTCCGCCTACCTCACCAGCGGTTGGCCACAAACCGGGCAGCAACTCTGGAATAACGGCATCTTCGTCCACCTGGGCGGCGGAACCAATCTATCCATCACCGCCGACGGGCAAATGGTGCAGTACCTGAAGCTGGAGGAATTCACGGCCACCAATACCGCGCCCGTCATCACCCTGCCCGGCCCGCACATCCTGGCCCTGGGTTCCACCACCAGTTTCCCGGTCACGGTGAGCGACGCCAACGGCAATCCGGTCACCACCAACTATGTCAGCGGCCCCGCGGGCGCCACCTTCAGCGGTGGCCTCTTCAGTTGGACCGCCTCCCCCACCAACTTCGTCAACACCACCAACTGGATCGTGTTCGCGGCGGACGACGGACAGGGCGCCACCAACAGCGTGGTCACCAACCTGACCTCCATCACGGTGCCCTTCGACTTCGACAGTGATGGTCTGGGCGACGACTGGGAAATCGGTTACTACGCCTCCCTGACCAACGGGCCGGCGGGCGACACGGACGGCGACGGCGTGCCCAACGGGGATGAATATATATCCGGCACCGCGCCCACCAACGGAGGCAGCTTCTTCCGCGTGCAATCCATGGTCCAAGCCAGCGGGACCAACCGGCTCATCACCGTGCCCACGGTGGGCGGACGGCGCTACCTGGCCTTCTTTGCCGACAGCGGCTACAGCAACGCCGCCGCCTGGCAGGCCTTCGGCAATACCAACGACGGGTTCGGTACCTGGCTGGAAACCAATCCCGCGGGCGGTACGCGCAGCTTCGTGGACGATCAGACCACCAATTCCACCTTTGGTCCGCCGGCCTCAGGCCAGCGCACCTACCGGGTCATCGTGGAACGGCCGTAGGAATTCCGTCATCCGTAACCAGTTATCCGTAATCGGTTTTCGATCGAACGGATTACTGATTACTGATCATTGAACCGCACCCTTGCCCGCGCCTGCCCGGGCGCGTACCATAGCCCTCGCTATGGGGAATTTCTTTTCAACCCTTGCGGTTAATATCTCGATCTGGGTAGCCCTGTTGGCCTGGCTGGTGGCGCAATCCATCAAGTTTACCCGCCATCTCCTGCGCGCGCGCGAGGTGGATTTCCGTTTTTTTGTCAGCACGGGCGGCATGCCCAGCGCTCATTCAGCCGCCGTCTGTGCCATGGCCACCTCCATCGGCTTGCGCACGGGGTGGGACAGTCCGACCTTTGCCGTGGCCAGCAGCTTTGCCATGGTGGTGATGTTTGATGCCCAAAGCGTACGCCGGGCAGCCGGGCAGCAGGCCCGCATCCTGAACCAGATCGTGGCCGAGTTGTTCAAGGAGCATCATCTCTCGAAGAACAAACTGGCCGAACTACTGGGGCATACCCGGCTCGAAGTGGGCGCGGGCACTCTGCTCGGGGTGGTCATTGCCCTGCTGGTCCATCAGCTGTAAGCGCCGGCAGGAGCGGCTTTACGCCGCGACCTCTCGAGGCACAAAACCCCGCCCTCCTGTGACCAAACGCCGACCTTGACCATTCCCCGGGTTGCGCTACTTTTGAGACCATGTCTCAAAAAGGAAAAGACCGCGGGGTGGGCATTCTGGACCGATTGCGGTCCGCAGGCTGCCGCATCACGCCGCCCCGGCGTGCCGTGCTGGAGGTATTCGCCCAGGCGGGCGCGCATTTGAGCCCGGACGATGTGCTGACCCAGGCCCGGCGCCGACACCCCGGGGTGGGCCGGGCCACGGTCTATCGCACCCTCGATCTGTTAACCAAGCTCGGCATCACCCGCCCTCTCTACGGAAAAGACGGGCGTCCGCTGTTCGCCTCCATCGCCCAGGGACACCAGCACGCCGTGTGCTCGCGCTGCGACCGCGTGGTGGAATTGAAGGCCCCACCGTTTGATCAACTGGCCCGCCAGGTGGCCCGCCGCACCGGGTTCGCCATCCAAAGCCAATTGCTGGAGTTCTATGGTTTGTGCCGGAGCTGCCAGCGCGTCACCCAAGCCCGATCCTGAACCATGAAGCATCTCCTGATTCTCGCTCTCTTCGCATCCACCTGGACCGCGGCCATCGCCGCCAGCCCGCGCCCCTTGCGCGTGGTGGCCACCACCACCATCGTGGGCGATGTAGTGCGCGCCATCGGCGAGCCACATCTCGACCTTGCCGTTCTGCTGGGCGCGGGCATGGACCCCCACACCTTTGAACCGGCGCCGCGCGACGCCGCCACCGTGGCGGACGCCCAGGTGCTGTTCCTCAACGGAGGCGGATTGGAAACGTTCCTGACCCCGCTCCTGGAGGCCAACCGCAACCGGGGCACCCTGGTGGTGGATTTGTGCGCCGGGCTCCCGCTGGTTCACCGCGAGACGGCCCATACGCATCACGAGCACGATGAACACGAGCATCACGAGCACGGCGAACTCGATCCCCACGTCTGGCTGGACCCGCTGCTGGTTGCATCCTGGGCGGATACCATCGGCAAGGTCCTGGGTGATCGCGACCCGGAGCGGGCGGCGTACTATCAGGAACGGGCCGCGGCCTATCGCCGCCAACTGGAGGAACTCGATGGCTGGATTCGCGAACAGGTAAGCACCCTGCCCGCGCCGCAGCGACGCTTCATCACCGACCATCACGAATTCGGCTATTTCGCCGATCGCTACGGGTTCACCATCACGGGCGCCCTGCTGCCCAACCTGACCACGGCGGCCGAGACCTCCGCCCGCGAAATGGCCGCCCTGGAAACCGAGATCCAGCGCACGGGCACGCGCGTGCTGGTGGTGGGCGTGGGCGCCAACCCCAGCCTGGCCCAGCGGGTCGCCCGCGATCATGGCCTGCGCGTGATCCAGCTCTACACCGGCGCCTTGAGCGAACCCGGTGGGTCCGCACCCACCTACCTCGAGCTCATGCGCTACAATGTTCGGGCGCTGGTCGAGGCGCTGACCGGGAAGGCTCCATGACCGCAACGGTCACCAACGAACCGGTATTTTTCCGCCATGTGCCGCACCAACCGGGCACGGCGGCACTGGAACTGGACGGCGTGGTGGTGCGCTACCAGACCCGCGTAGCCCTGGATCACTTGACCCTGCGCATCAATGCGGGCGAACGGGTGGCCGTGGTCGGCCCCAACGGGGCGGGCAAATCCACCCTGTTCAAGGCCGCCGCCGGGCTGCTGAATCCGGACCAGGGCGACATCCGCGTTTTCGGGGCGCCCCCGCGCCAGCACGCCTGCATCGCCTACGTGGTGCAGCGCAGCGAAGTGGACTGGTCGTTCCCGGTCAGCGTGGCGGATGTGGTCATGATGGGCCGGGCGCGAGAGATGGGATTCTTCCACCGGCCCAGCACGGCCGATCGCGCCCTGGTGCGGGGCTGCCTGGAGCGGGTGGGCCTGCACGATCTGGCCGCGCGCCAGATCGGCGAACTTTCGGGCGGCCAGCAGCAGCGCATGTTCATCGCCCGCGCCCTGGCCCAGCAGGCGGAACTGATGCTGCTCGATGAGCCGTTCACCGGCCTGGATCTGACCACCCAGGAAGGTATCCTGGCCCTGCTGGACGAACTCAGCCGCAGCCGGGTCACCGTGCTGGTGGCCACCCACGATCTCAACCTGGCGGCCCGACATTTTGATCGCGTGCTGTTGCTCAACCATCGCGCCGTCGCCTATGGACCGCCCGCCGACGTCTTCACCCAGGCCCACCTCATCGCCACCTTCGGCGGACATGCCCACGCCATTCCCACCCGCGAGGGCCTGATGATGATCAGCGACTCCTGCTGCTCGGGAGGTCGCACCGATGCTTGAGTTCCTCACCGAACCCATGGCCCACCCCTTTATGGTGCGCGCCCTGGTGGCCGTACTGCTGGTGGGCGCGGTGTGCGGCCTGCTCGGTACCTACGTGGTGCTGCGCGGGCTGGCTTTCCTGGGCGACGCGCTGGCCCACGCCATCCTGCCCGGCGTGGCCGTGGGCTATCTGGTGGGCGGCGGGGCGCGGGGTCCGCTCTTCTGGTGGGGCCTGGGCACGGCCGTGCTGGCCTCCCTGGGCATCGGCGCGGTCAGCCGCGGGGCACGCCTCAAGGAGGACACCGCCATCGGCATCATTTTCGCCGGCATGTTCGCGCTGGGTATCGCGCTCGTTTCCACCATGCGCAGCTATGCGGTGGACCTGAGCCACCTGTTGTTTGGCAATGTATTGAGCGTGGGCCCGGCCGACTTGTGGCGGGTGGGCATCTTCAGCGTGCTCGTGGTCATCGTGCTGGTGGTGCTCTACAAGGAATTCCTGATTCTCTCCTTCGACCCCATCCTGGCCGCCACCCTGCGCATGCCGGTGACCCTGCTCCACCACGTCATGCTGTTGCTGCTGGCCGTGGCCGTGGTGGTGTCCATGCAAACCGTCGGCGTGGCCCTCATGATCGCCATGCTGGTCACCCCGGCCGCCACCGCCCTGCTGCTGACCCGCCGCCTGTTGCGCATGATGCTGACCTCCTCCGCGGTGGGCGCGTTCTCCGGCGTGGTGGGACTCTACCTCTCCTACTACCTCGGCATGGCCCCCGGCCCGGCCGTGGTCCTGGTGGCCACCGCGCTGTTTGTGCTCGCCTTCCTGTTCAGCCCCCACCGCGGACTGTTGCGCCGGCCCCGCCGCCCGGCCTAACTATCGCCTTGCGCGGCGGGGCCATCGGAGAAATCATACCCGGATGAGCGACCCCCATAGCTTTGCCGCCGTGCCCATGAAAACCGTGGGGCCCATCCTGCTGGCCGGCCCCGAGGTGGAGGGCGAAGTTCCGGTGCCGCTGGCCACCTACGAATCCCCCCTGTGGCCGTCCGTGGATCGCGGGGCCCGGGTCTCCCGCGCCTGCGGCGGCGTCACGGTGGTGATCGTGGATGAACGCATGACCCGCTCCGTGGCCGTACAGGCGCCCACCGCGGTGGAGGCGGCCGCCATCGCCAACGCCCTGCCCGCCCGCAAGGCCGACCTGCAGGAGGCGGTGGCCACCACCAGCCGGTTCGCCCAGCTCAAGGACCTGCACACCCAGGTGGTCGGCAACTTGCTCTACATTCGCTTCGAGTTGTCCACCGGCGATGCCTCCGGCCACAACATGGTCACCAAGGCGGCGGACGCCCTGATGAAGTGGCTGCTGCACGAATACCCGCTGCTCACCTATATCTCGATTTCCGGAAACTACTGCACCGACAAAAAAGTTTCGGCCGTGAACGGCATCCTGGGCCGCGGGCGCTACGGGGTGGCGGAGGCGGTGATCCCGCGCGAGATCTGCAGCAAGCTGCTGCGCACCACCCCGGAAAAAATCGCGGAGATCAACCTGAAGAAGAACCTGATCGGCACCATGCTGGCCGGCGGGTTGCGCAGCGCCAACGCCCATTTCGCCAACATGCTGCTGGCCTTCTATCTGGCCACCGGCCAAGACGCGGCCAACCTCGTGGAAGGCTCCCAGGGCTTCGTGCATGCCGAGGTCAACCCCGACGGCCATCTCTACTTCTCCTGCACCCTGCCCCACCTGATCGTGGGCACCATCGGCAACGGCAAGGACCTGGACTTCGTGCGCGACAACCTGGACCTGCTGGGCTGCCGGGCCGAACGTCCGCCCGGCGCCAACGCGCGCCGCCTGGCCGCCCTGTGTGCAGCCACCGTGTGGTGCGGCGAACTTTCCCTGCTGGCCGCCCAGACCAATCCGGGCGAGTTGATGCGGGCGCACCTCGCGTTGGAGAGGAAGAAGTGATCCGTCATCCGTGATCCGTAACCTGTGAAGAAAAAAACCACCCAACGCGACGCCACCAACGACCGCAAGGTCGAGCACATCCGTGTCATCCATGAGGATGCGGGGGTGGACCGTCGTAAATTCTACTTTGACGAAATCCGGCTGCGCCATCGCGCCCTGCCCGAGGTCAACCTCGCGGACGTGGACACATCCACCACTTTTCTGGGCAAAAAGCTGTCCTTCCCGCTGTTGATTTCCTGCATGACCGGCGGGGACCACGCTCTGGTACGCCGTATCAACCGCCATCTGGCCGAGGCGGCGGAGGCGTGCGGCGTGGCCATGGGAGTGGGCTCGCAGCGGGTCATGTTCAAGAGCCCGAAGGCGCGCGAGAGTTTTGCCCTGCGCCGGTACGCGCCTTCCGCGGTGCTGCTGGGCAACCTCGGCGCGGTGCAACTCAACCACGGCTTCGGGCTTTCCGAATGCCGGGCCGCGGTGGATGTCCTGCAGGCCGACGCCCTGGTGCTGCACCTGAATCCGCTGCAGGAAGCGGTGCAGCCGGAGGGCGACACGAACTTCGGCGGCCTGGCGGAAAAAATCGGCGCGGTGGTACACGGCCTGGCCCATCCGGTCATCTTGAAGGAAGTGGGGGCCGGGCTTTCCCGCGAGGACGTCAAACGCATGCTGCCCCACGGCGTGCGTATATTCGACGTGGCGGGCAGTGGCGGCACCTCGTGGAGCCGCATCGAGCACCATCGCCAGACCGGCGCCCGCCGCAACGATCTGGGCCTGCTGTTTCAGGACTGGGGCCTGCCCACCCCGCAGGCCCTGTGGGAACTGCGCGGTCTCCGTCCGCGTGTTACCCTGATCGCCTCTGGCGGTGTTCGCAACGGACTGGATATGGCCAAGGCCATGATTCTGGGCGCGTCCCTGTGCGGGGTGGCCGCCCCGCTGCTGGAACCGGCTATGGCGTCCACCGGGGCGGTGATCCGAAGGATTGATCAGTTGCGGATGGAATTCCGCACCGCCATGTTCCTGCTGGGGCGGGCGCGGGTGGAGCAGCTCCAGAACAACGGTGCGCTGCTGCTGGAAGAGCCGATTTACTAGTTCCATGTTCCAAGTCCAAGGTTCCAAATCGTGATGAGGACTTGGGACCTTGGACGTGGAACTTTGGACTTTAATTGAACCCCTCCCACCTTAAGCGGTCTTAATCATATGCGGGCTGGAAGTCGGGCCGCGAGTGAGCCATGATAACGCAATGGTTGGGTGTCTATGAACGTTGGCATTGATGCGATCAGCTTTTATTCCTCGAACTACTTTATCGACCTGAAAACCCTGGGCGAAGTGCGGGGCGTGGACCCGGACAAGTACTACGTGGGCATCGGCCAGGAGAAGATGGCCATCCCGCCGCCCGACGAGGACATTGTCACTATGGGGGCCAGCGCGGCCCAGGCCATTGTCCAGCGCGAGGGCAAGGACCGCATCGAGATGCTGCTGTTCGCCACCGAATCCGGCATTGACCAATCCAAGGCGGCGGGCGTGTTTGTGCACGGTCTTTTGCAACTGCCCGCGCGCTGCCGCACCGTGGAACTCAAGGAGGCCTGCTACAGCGGCACGGCAGCCCTTCAACTGGCCGCGGCCTGGGTGCAGGCCCACCCGGCCTCCCGCGTACTGGTGGTGGCGGCGGACGTGGCCCGCTACGAACTGGGCAGCCCGGGGGAGCCCACCCAGGGGTGCGGGGCGGTGGCCATGCTGGTCACGGCCCATCCGCGCATTCTGGCCCTGGATCCCGAAGTCGGTTTGTACACGGAAGACGTGATGGATTTCTGGCGGCCCAACTACCGCGACCAAGCCCTGGTGGACGGCAAATATTCCACCCGGGTTTACCTGCAGGCGCTGCAGGCCTGCTGGCAGCAATACCGGGAGCAATCCGGCCGCGACCTGGCCGATATCCACCGTTTCTGCTACCACCTGCCCTTCACCCGCATGGCCGAAAAAGCCCACGAACGGCTGCTCAAATCCAGCGGCGCGAGTGCGACGGACGAACAGCAGAAGCAGCAGATGGGCGGCACCCTGGACTACAACAAACGTACCGGGAACAGCTACGCGGCCTCGCTCTATGTGGGCCTGACCTGCCTGCTGGACACCAGCGCGGAGGATCTGGCCGGGAAACGCATCGGCCTGTTCAGCTACGGCTCCGGCTGCGTGGCCGAATACTTCAGCGGCGTGGTGCAACCCGGCTATCAGGCCCGCCTGTTCGCCGACCAGCACCGGACCATGCTGGAGCAGCGCACCGAACTGACCTACCGCCAGTACGAGGACATCTACAATCTGGTCTTTCCAACCGACGGGGGTCGGCATACCTTTTCCCGTTATCGCACGGGTCCTTTCCGTTTGGCCGGAGTAAATCAGCACAAACGGTTGTACGAGGCGGCCACATGAGAGCTATTGCACCGGGAAAGTTAATTTTGAGCGGCGAACACGCGGTCGTCTATGGGCGGCCCGCACTGGCCATGGCCATTGACCGGTGCGCGCAATCGGTCATCACCCTGGGGGCGAATGACTTGGTGTCCTTCAACCTGCTCGACCTCAAGGAATCGGACTCCTTCACCCTGCGCGCGCTGGGCGACCTGAAAACCCGCTTGCAGCGCAACTACCAACTCTTTCAGAACGGCGAACTGGGCATTCGCGACGTGCTGCACAAACCCATCGAACTGTTTGAATACGCTTTCATCACCCTGCTGGACGGACTGCATTTGAAGTTCAGCGACGGGTTGAACATCCAGACCCAGTCCAACATTCCCATCGGCTGCGGCATGGGCTCTTCCGCGGCCACCATCCTCAGCCTGCTGCGCGGGATCGGTCACTATTTCCGCGTTGAGTTCCGGCCCGACTGGTTCCTGAAGTACAGCCTGGAGGCGGAGAAACTGCAGCATGGCTTCCCCAGCGGCGTGGATTCCTTCATTTCCCTGAACGGCGGATGCGCGTTGTTCCAGAACGGCAACGCCACGTCGGTGCCCCTGCCCCGACTGGCCCTTTATCTGGTCAACACCGGCACCCCCATGGCCACCACCGGTGAGTGCGTGGTGTCCGTGAAATCCAAGTACGAGCGCGATCCCATCTGGAACGATTTCGAGGCCGTCACACTGGCCCTGGAAAAAGCCGTGCGCGCCAACAACCTGGACGATGTGCAGCGCGCCATCCGCGAGAACCACAAGCTGCTCACCCGCATCGGGGTGGTGCCGGCCAAGGTGCAGCAATTTATCGGCGAACTGGAAGCCCAGGGCGCCGCGGCCAAGATTTGCGGTGCCGGTTCCGTGCTGGGCGAAGCGGCGGGCATGGTGCTGGTACTGGCCGATCGCTCGCCGGCCGAGCTGTGCCAGCGCTACGGCTACGAACTGTCCACGGTGCGCGGCGATCCGCTGGGCGCCCGCATTGTTTAGAAGTCCAAGGTTCCAAGTCCCACGTTCCACGTCTATAGTTCCTCTGACTTGGAACGTGGAACATGCAACCCGGAACTTCCATCTATGCCTCCGCCCCCGGCAGCCTCATGCTGCTGGGCGAGCATGCCGTGCTGCATGGACGACGCGCCCTGGTGGCGGCCGTCAACCAGCGCCTGACCGTTAAGCTGACCCCGCGTCAGGACCGGCAATTGGAGATCCGGTCCGCCCTGGGTCATCACACCACCTCGCTGGATGATCCGGAAACCCACCCCAAATTTCAGTTCATCTTGGCCGCGGCGGCTTCCCTCCCCATCGTGTCCGGCGGGCTGACCATCGAGGTCTCCTCGGAATTTTCCGATCAGATCGGCTTCGGTTCCTCGGCCGCGGTCACCGTGGCCACGGTGGCGGCGCTGCGGCGTTTCGATGGCCTGCCCACCGACCCGCGCACCCTGCTCGAAGCCGCGCGCACCATCATCCGCTCCGTACAGGGACGCGGCTCGGGCGCCGATGTGGCGGCCAGCGTGTATGGCGGGTTGGTACTGTACCGGGCCGATCCGCTGGAGGTCACCCCCATCCCGGCCGTGCATCCGATAACCGCGGTCTACTCGGGCAGCAAGCTGCCCACGCCCGAGGTTATTCGCATCGTGGAGGAACGACGCGCGCGCCGGCCCGAACATTTCGAGACCCTGTATGACCTGATGGATCGTTGTGCCGCGGACGCGGCCGAGGCGGCGCGCCAGGGCGACTGGGCGGCCGTGGGCGAGCGGCTCGACATCGGCCAGGGCATCATGGAGGACATGGAGTTGAGCAATCCCGCGCTGGACGCCATTATCCGCGCCCTGCGCGAGGACCCCGGCATCCGGGGGGCCAAGATCTCCGGCTCCGGGCTGGGCGATTGCGCCATCGGTCTGGGCCTCACCTCGGCCGGGTTTCCCTTCCCGCCCATTCCGGTCGCGCCCGCGCCCCGGGGAATACAGTTTCATTAGCTGGCGCGGCAGTGATCGAAACGCCTATACTACAAGCCCCATGAGAGCACTTCGCAAAGCGGATGTCGTAGGCCTGGTTCTCGGCAAGCTGTCCTGCATGCCGCAGCAGGCAGAAGGGCGCGCCTTCGCCCCGTCCAACATCGCCCTGTGCAAATACTGGGGCAAGCGCAACGAGGAGCTGAACCTGCCCATCACATCCAGCTTGTCCGTTTCCCTGGGCCATCTGGGCACCACCACCCTCATCACGATGCGCTCGGGCGGAGTGGCGGACGAAATCCTTCTTAACGGCGCGGCAGTACCCACGCGGCAGGCCTTTGCCAGGGGGGTCACCGGGTTCCTGAATTTATTCCGACCCAACCCGTCCATGTTCTACCGGGTGGAAACTGTCAACACCGTCCCCACCGCGGCCGGCCTGGCTTCGTCTGCCTCGGGATTCGCCGCGCTGACCCTGGCCGTGGACCAGCTTTGCCGCTGGAAGCTGACCTCGCGCCAGCTCTCCATCCTGGCCCGGCTGGGCAGCGGCAGCGCAGCGCGTTCGGTGTACCGCGGTTTCGTGGAGTGGAAGGCGGGCGCGAACGAGAACGGCATGGACAGCTTCGCGGTGCCCGTGCGCGGCGCCTGGCCGGAGTTGCGTCTGGGCCTGGTCAAAGTTTCCACGGCGGAAAAAGCCATCAGCTCGCGCGAGGCCATGAAGCGGACTCGTCTGACCTCGGCCTTTTACGAAGCGTGGCCGGTCAAGGTGGCGCACGATCTGCTCATCATCAAGGAAGCCATCGCCATGCGCGACTTCAAGACCCTGGGCCAGACCACGGAATCGAACGCGCTGGCCATGCATGCCACCGGCCTGGCTGCATGGCCGCCGGTTCTGTTCTGGCTGCCCGAATCGGTGGCGGTCATGCATCGGATCTGGGCCCTGCGCGAAGCGGGCCTCGCCCTCTTCTTCACCATGGATGCGGGACCGAACGTCAAACTGCTGTTCCTGGCCGCGGACACGCCGGCCGTCCAGCAGCATTTCCCCGGAGTGGAAATCGTGACCCCCTTCGCGGGCAAATAAAATGCCCCCGGCGGCATGACGCAACCGGGGGCAGGTTCGAGTTGAGAAGACTCAGGCCATGGACAGGGCGGCGGCGATCGCCGGGGCCCGGGTCCGCTTGGTCAACTGGCTGGTCTTCCGCTTGCGCAGTTGCTGCTCCATCTTCTCCACCAGCAGGTCCACCGCTTCCAGAGGTTCTGCCGCCTTCTGTTCCGCGCTCAGGTCGCGGCCCGGCACTTCCATCAGCACGCGGGCCACAAACTGCTTGGCCGAGGCGTGGGCGCTGGCCCGGCGCAAGGTGACACGGGCGCGCAAGATGCGCTGGGCAAAATGTTCGAGTCGACCGACCTTATCCACGACCGCTTCCTTCAGGCGGTCATCCAACTGAAACCCCTCGGCGTGAACCAGTATGTCCATACTCATTGCTTCGTTCTCCTTCTGGTTGCTTGTTCTCTCCTCCAGATCAAAATTTTTCCAAGGGTTGGAAGTTTGAAAATGCTCTTTTTCCAAGGGTTGGAACTTTTTAGCGCCCGAAATAACTGAAACAATCCTCCCGCCGGAAGGTACGCCCCGCCGCCTTGGCATTCAACGCCGCCACAATCTTGTCCTGAGCCCGCCGGGTCAGCTTGCGCCCACGCCGTGCCTTGGCCACCACCTTGTGGGTCAGCACATTGACGCCGGCGGCGGTGACTACGTCGTGATTGCTGAGTCCCAATTCCGTCATCAATCCGTCCAGGGGTTGCACGCCTGCTTCCATGGTTTCAGGGTTCGACACCGGTGATGCAGGAAGGTTCATGGAATTCGATTCGTTTCAGGGGTGAGGGGGAAATGACGATCAGCAGGTGATCCTGCCTGGCTACCGCGGCTTCTAAATAATCCAGCCATCATGCTTCGCCGTTGATCTTCAGCTTCGTCATTCGTAGTGTACCCCTGCTTGGCTAAAGTTTCCAGTAGCTTTTAAAAAAGGATACAAACATGCGTAACTTCACGGCTTGGGTAGCAGCGGGTTTGCTGGCGGTGACCAGTGTGCAGGCCCAGCAGGCGAACGGCGGAGCGGGTGATCTGGGCGCGCTGATGGGGGCGTTGGGCCAGATCATGCAAGGCGGCGGAACCAATGCCGCCGCTGCGGTGGTGGACTTCCGCGAATTGAAGGCCCTGCTGCCCGCGGAAGTGCCGGGCTTCAAGCGCACCTCGGCGGCGGGTGAAAAATCGAGCGCCATGGGCATGACCATTTCCTTTTCGGAAGGCCGCTACGAGGCGGGCGAAGGCTCCATCGAAATCAAAATGAGCGACTACGGCGGCACCGGCTTTGCCACCATGATGGCGGCCGGCTGGTCCATGCAGGAAATTGATCGCGAGACGGAAACCGGTTTCGAGCGCACCACCACCATCGCCGGGCACAAGGCCAAGGAGCAGTTCGATACCTCCACCCAGAGCGGTTCCACCGAGGTCCTGGTGGCGGGCCGATTCCTGGTCGAAGTCTCGGGCAACGGCGTTACGGCGGAGGCAGTAAAGGCCGCGGTGGAAAAAATTGATCTGGCCAAACTGGCCGCGCTGAAGAAATAGGACGCTCCCCGCGCGACCGCTACAACAGCGCTTGCGCGGCGTCCAGAATGCGCCGGGCACAGGCGCGTTTACCGAGTTCGCCCCAGGAGGCAACCGCGGGGGCGCCGTCCTTGGAGCGCGCGATGAAGGTGTAGGTGCCGGACTCGCCGCCCAAGGCATCCAGTCCGTTCAGCACGATACCGTCCAGCCCCTTGCGCGTTAATTTGTCCTCCGCCTTGGCCAACCCGTCGTGGGTTTGCAGGGCGAAACCGATGGTCACCTGGCCGGGACGGCGGGCGGCATTCAGGGTGGCGGACACATCGGGCGTGGCCTGCAGGCGCAGCACCAATTCGCCCGTCTGCTTGGGAAGTTTCTCGGCGTGGTACTCGGCCGGCCGATAATCCGCCACCGCCGCGGCATAGACCACGATATCCGCGCCGGCATAAACCGCGCGCGCCGCCTCCAGCATTTCCTGGGCGCTGATCACCCGGTGCACCTTCAGCCGCGGCCCGCGCGGGAGATGTTCCTCCGCCACCGGCCCGCTCACGAAGTCCACCTCGGCGCCTGCGGCCAGGGCTTCCTCGGCCAGGGCCTTGCCCATCTTGCCCGTGCTGGGATTCCCGATATAACGCACGGGATCAAAGTGCTCGCGGGTGGGGCCGGAAATAATCAGCACCCGGCGCCCGGCCAGTTGGCGGGACCGGGCGCGCAGACCCAGGAGGACGTCGGCGATTTCCGCCGGTTCGCTCATGCGCCCGGCGCCTTCCATGCCGCAAGCCAGCAGGCCGGCGTCGGGGCCGATGCGCACCCAGCCCCGGTTTTCCAGCAGGCGTACATTTTCCTGCACCACCGGCTGGTGCCACATCTCCACATTCATGGAGGGACAGAACACCCGATGGCAGGTGGCGGGCAGGGAAAGCGCACAAGTGGAAATCAGGTCCGACCCCTCGCCCCGTGCGATCTTGGCCACGATATCGGCGGTGGCGGGCATAAGTACAAACAGATCGGCCCGGGTGGCCGGATACAGATGAGGATAACGCGCGTCGCCGGCGGCTTGCTCATCGCGGGGAAACAGGGTGGTGAGCACGGGCTGCCCGGATACCGCGCCGAAGGTAAGCGGAGTGACAAATTCCCGAGCGGCATCGCTCATGGCCACGTGGATTTCGGCTCCGGCTTTGCGCAATCGGCTAACCACGTCGATGGCCTTGTAGGCGGCTACGCCGCCGCAAATCCCGGCGAGCACGGTAAACGATGAAGGGGCGGCATTCACACGGCTATGATGCAGATGGCGCCATTTCTGGCAAGGCTTGCGTTCGCGCGGCGCGGTCGCTATTCCACCAGGCGGATACGGAAATGCGTGGCGCCGAAGTCGAGACCGTTCGTGATCACGGTAACGGCCAGGGCGCTGGTGGGGGCGACCGGCGGATTGATGTCCATGAAAACAGGATTCTGGGCCAGATCGTTGGTGGTGTATTCAACTTGATAGACCTTGCCGGTGACGGCATCCCAGGTGAGCACCACATCGCTCGGGTCGCCGGCGCCGATTTGCACCATCATCAGCAACGAGTTCACATCGTTCAAATCCGTTCCCGCGCGCACTTCCGGACCATCGGGCATGCCATCGCCATCGGTGTCCGGGTTATCGGCATCGGAGCCGTAGCTGATTTCCCAGGAGCGGGAAAGACCATCGCCGTCGTGATCCGTGCTATCCAGGGGCTGGGTGGTGGCACTGGGGGTAAACTGCGGAACGAACACCTTGTAGGGACCGGTCCCATCGTTGGCGGCTTCGTATGGTTCCGAGTCCTGATAGAACGAAGCTTGATCGAGGCTGGGGGCATTAAACACCCGGGCGATTAATTGGAGGGGCTGGGAGCCGGACCGGTTGAGCGTGGTCACGGCCGTGCCGAACTTGCCCACCGGGCCCAGGGTGGGGTCCACTCCGTGCCCGATGCGTCCGCCCTGAATAACCTGGTTGTAGGCATTGGTCGGGAGGCCGTTGGTGCCGGGGGGGTGGACGATGTAATTACCGCCCTCCTCCATGATGTGAATGATCTGGACCAGATCGCCTTCCACATACGCCTGGCCGAAGCTGGGCGCACCCGGATCTGTACCTTGCAGCATGTGGCCGAACTCGTCCACAAGGGTGTTGGTGTTGCCCACATGCAACGGCGCAATCTGCCCCCGCACGGATGTCAGCGCGAGCAGCGCGCCGACCCAGGTTAGAATGACTTTTTTCATGCCTTGCCCCGCCCTTTTTCGCCCGGCTCCCCCTGCCTTCGCATGGTGGCCCGCATGGCCCAGATCATCCCCGCGACCAGCATGATCAAGTTCGCGGTGTTGGGCTCGGGAATGACGACAAAATTATTGTAGTTGGTCGCTTTAAGCTGCCCACCTTGATCAAACGCCACCGTGGAAACACCCAAGGTCACCCCTAATTGAAAGATGGTGGAGGTTCCCCAGTACACCATACCCGTAATGGGCTGGTTGGTGAAATCGAAGAAACGGATGTAAACATATTTGACCTGATCGGAATCGTACTGGACGGTCGTGAAGAAGGTGCCGTTGCTATAGTTGTCCAGATTGATCTGGACGGCACCGAGGATGACATCGTCACCGGTGGTGGAGGCGGCAATTAAGTTCGTTCCACCGTAGACATCCATCGGGTCAATAACGTTGTTACTGCTACCCACGATGTAGACCCATGAACCATCGGCTAGCGGGGTGTTGCTATTGTTCAGGATGGCGTATTCCACCAAGGCGTCCAAGTCCACGATCGCCGCACGCACAACGGCCACCCCGAGCAACACTGTAACCAGTGTAACCAGAAATATACGCCACCGTTGTTGAACAATATGCTGCATTTCGTTGCTACGCGCGGAAGGGTAGTCGCTTAAGACCGGCGACGCCCCCACTCTCGCTCATCCATTACCTACGCGGATTACCCTTAAAAGTTAACGTCAGGACAGAAGTTTACAGATACACCGCACCACAGGTCTTGGTTCAATAAACCGCCCCGAATTGTTCCCACAGAAATGGCCCAGCCTTAAAAACTAGTCCAGCCGGGGGCACAGCGTCAACATCGACGTTACGCATCTGCAAAGTTGTGCGCGGTGGCCCCTGCGCCTGAAATTTGCATCTTGACCAACCACCCTTTGCCGATACACTCGCCGAATCTTGTGTGGTCGCCGCAAAGAGTGGGGCTCGTCCCACTCTTTTGTGTCTATTGGCATGGTGATTACACCGGATGGACGTACTTTGGGCGTCCCGGAGATATAAGTCATGAATAATGAACTACTTGCGGTATTGGAACACATGGAGCGGGAACGCGGAATCAACCGTGAAATCCTGATCCGGGCGGTCGAATCCGCCCTGCTGAGTGCTTCCAAGAAAAGCGTAAGCCCGGCCAAAGATCTTCGCATCGAGATTGACCGTAAAACCTGTGCCATCCGCGCCTATGCCCGGGTCCAGGTGGTGGAGCGCATTCAAGCCCCGCACGACGAGATCACCCTGGCCAGCGCCCTGCGCCTCAAAGCGGACGCCAAACTCGGTGATACGCTGGACATGGAGGTCACGCCCAAGAACTTCGGCCGTATTGCCGCACAAACAGCCAAGCAGGCCATTTTGCAGAAGATCCGGGAAGCGGAGCGTACCAAGGTCTTTGATGAGTACAAGGACCGGGTGGGCGATATTGTGAGTGGAACGGTGCGCCGCTTTGACCGGGGCGACGTCGTGCTGGTCCTGGATGGATTTTCCGAGGCGGTTATGCCGGCCAAGGAGAAGGTTCCGACCGAGGAATACCAGGTGGGCGACAAAATTCGCGCCCTGGTGGTCAACGTGGAGAGCGGAAACAACGGAGCCGTCATCGTGCTGAGCCGCTCCAATCCGGATTTCGTACGCCGCCTGTTTGAGTTGGAAGTCTCAGAAATCAACGACCATACAGTGGAAATTCGCGGCATCGCCCGGGAACCCGGCTTCCGCAGTAAAATTGCCGTGCAGTCGAAGGATGAGAAGGTGGACCCGGTCGGCGCGTGTGTCGGCATGCGGGGCATCCGGGTCAAAAACATCGTGCGCGAACTGTCGGGCGAGAAAATTGATATCGTGCGCTGGAATGAAGACATTAAGTCATTCGTTACCAACGCCTTAGCTCCTGCAAAGATCACCCGTATGACCTTGGACGAGGTCGCGCGGGCGGTCACCGTGATCGTGGATCCCGACCAGTTGTCACTGGCCATTGGCAAGAAAGGGCAGAACGCGCGCCTGACCGCCAAGCTGACGGGCTGGAAAATTGACATTCAAGAAGACGAAAACGCCATCAACTTCGAGAAGCGCGTGGCCATGGCCGTGGCCGAACTGGCCAAGGTGCCGGGCATCGGTCCCGACCTGTCGGCCAAGCTGGTGCATGCCGGGTTTCTGACCGTGGACGGCATTCTGGCCGCCGAACTGGAAGATTTGACCGCCATTGAAGGCATCACCGAAGACGACGCAAAAGCCATCCGTACCGCCGCCGAAGCTGCTTCGACGCCCGGCCCGGAATCGGCCACCTAAGGCACCATGAGAGTATTCGAGCTAGCCAAAGAACTGGAACTGACCAGCAAAGACATCCTGGATAAGCTGCGGGATGTCCTGAAGGTGGATGTGCGCACGCACATGACCTTGCTGACCGAGGACCAGGTGCAGGCCCTTAAGGTGGCCTTCGGGAAAGTACCCCCCCCGCCCGCGGCCGACGCCGTTCTGGCTGTGGATCCCAACCGCAAGGTGGTCACCCTGAAGCCCGGGCAGGTGATCATTGTGCGCGAATTTGCCGAGCAACTGCACATCAAGCCCAACCTGATCATCGCCGAGTTGATGGGCATGAACATTTTTGCCTCCATCAACCAGAAGATTGAGCTGCGCGCGGCCCAGCAGATTGCGGCCAAACACGGCTACACCATCGAACACGAGAAGAAGGCCCCCGAGCCCAAGCCCCAGCCGGCTATCCAGAAGAAGGAAAAGCTGGTGGCCCAGGAAGTCGAGAAGCCGGAAAACGTGCTGACCCGCCCGCCCGTGGTGGTGTTCATGGGGCACGTGGACCATGGCAAAACGTCCCTGCTGGACAAGATCCGGAACGCCAAGGTGGCGGCCGGTGAAGCGGGTGGTATTACCCAGCATATCGGCGCCTATACGGTGGCCGTGGGCAAAAACCGGATCACCTTCCTGGATACGCCCGGCCATGAAGCATTTACCGCCATGCGGGCCCGCGGAGCCAACCTGACCGATATCGCGGTGGTGGTGGTGGACGGCGCGGACGGCGTGATGCCGCAAACCAAGGAAGCCATTCAGCACGCCAAAGCCGCGGGCGTTTCCCTGATGGTGGCCCTAAACAAGAAAGATCTGCGCGCCTTCAACGGCGATCGGGTCAAACAGCAACTGCAAGCCCTGGGCGTTAATCCGGAAGACTGGGGTGGCGATGTCATCTGCTGTCCAGTCAGCGCCCTGACCGGCGACGGGGTGGACAACCTGCTGGAAAACATCGCGGTCCAGGCCGAAGTGTTGGAACTCAAAGCCAATCCCCGCCGCAAAGCCAATGGCTATGTGGTGGAAGCCCAGCGCGAGCCCGGCATGGGGCCCACGGCCACCCTGCTTATTCGCGATGGCACGCTGAATGTGGGCGACGCCATCCTGTGCGGGCCCTACTGGGGCCGCGTCAAAGCCCTCATCACCGCCGAAGGCAAACGCCTTAAGAGCGCCGGCCCTTCGGACGCGGTGAAGTGCCTGGGCCTGTCCGATGTGCCGGACGCCGGAGCCGAATTCCATGTAGCGGAGAGCGAGCGGGCGGCCCGCGAAACATCGGAAAACCGGCTGGCCGAAAAACGTGAGCAAAGCCTGTCCAACCTGACCCCCAAGCGGGCCTCTCTGGAAGACCTGATCAAATCGCAGGACACCAAGGAGAAGAAAGAGCTCAACCTCCTGGTCAAGGTGGACGCCCAGGGTTCCCTGGAAGCCCTCCAACACGCCATTAACAACATCAAGAGCGACAAGGTCACCCAGCGCATCGTCCTGGGCGGGGTGGGCAATATCAGCGCCAACGACGTGCTACTGGCCAGCGCCTCCAACGCCATCATCCTCGGCTTCCATGTCAGCAAGGACATCGAAGCCTCGGCAACGGCCAAGCGGGAAGGCGTGGAGATCCGCCTCTACAGCATCATCTACGAACTGCTGGATGAACTGCGGGAGGCCATGCAAGGCCTGCTGGATCCCATCGTGCGCGAGACCGTGATCGGGCATGCCAAGGTCAAGGAGACCTTCGACCTGGGCAAGAAGGGCAAGGTGGCAGGCTGCATCATCACTGACGGCAGATGCACCTCGCGCTCCCGCGCCCGGGTCAAACGCAAGGGCGACATCCTGCACGAAGGCTCGGTGGGAACCCTGCGCCGCTTCCAGAACGAAGCCTCCGAGGTGCGGGAAGGCCAGGAGTGCGGCATCCGGCTGGAACGCTTCGGCGATTTTGAACCGGACGACATCATCGAACTGTACGAAGTCGAGAAGATCGCCCAGCAACTGTAACGCGAACGGCGGAACCAACGGCCCGCCCACCAGGAGACGGACATGCGCCCACAACGCCTGACCCGCGTCAATCAGTTGCTCAAGCAGGAAGTGGCTGAGCAACTTTTCCGCATCATGCACGAGCCCGGCTTTGACGCCGCCGCGTGTACGGTGACCCGCGTCATCACCAGCAGCGACCTGCGCCACGCCCGCGTCCTGGTGTCCATCCGTGCCGAACCGGACCGCCAGCAGGAACTGCTCGGCCTGATCAGCCGCCACCGCAAGGAGCTGCAGGACATCATCAACCGCCGCATCACCATGAAGTACACCCCGCAACTGGCTTTCGAACTGGACGAGTCCATTGCCAAGGGGGATGACGTATTGTCCATCATCGCCGAGATGGAAGAGCAGCATCCGGACTGGGAACGCCGCCCGGGCAAGGGAAGCGCAAGCTGATATGAACGGACGCTATCACTCTGCGCCCGCCCGCCAGGTGGACCCCTGGGACGGGGTGCTGCTGATTGACAAATGTGCCGGGCCCACCTCCCACGACGTGGTGGATGTGATTCGCGACCAGTTTCGCCTGCCCAAAGTCGGGCATGGCGGAACCCTGGACCCCGGGGCCACCGGCTTGCTCATCCTGCTGCTGGGCCGGGCCACCAAGATTTCCCAGTACATCATGAGCACGGATAAAACCTACGAGGGCACCTTCGACCTCGGGGTGACCACGGACTCGCACGACGCCGAGGGCGCGGTGCTGCAGCGCCGCGAATATGCCCATCTGGCGGCACCCGCGGTGGAAGCCGAAATGCGCAAGTGGGTGGGCGATGTGCACCAGCTCCCGCCCATGGTCTCCGCCATCAAAAAGGACGGGGTGGCCCTCTACAAACTGGCCCGCAAGGGGCAGGAGGTCGAACGCGAACCTCGTCTGCTGCACATCTACGAGTTTGCCCTGCTGCGCTTCGAAAACGGTCGCGGTTGGTTTCGCACCCGCTGCTCCAAGGGAACCTATGTACGCACCCTGTGCCACGACGTGGGCGAAGGCCTGGGCTGCGGAGCCCACATGCGCACCCTGCATCGCACCCGCTCCGGCGATTTTCAGGTGACGGACGCGGTCCGCTTCGAGGACCTGCTGAATTTCACGCGCGACGACCTGCGCCCCCATATCCGCCCCCTGCACAGCCTCCGCCTGCAAGGACCCATCGAGCCCAGCTAATCCCATGCGCACCATCACGCGACTGGATCAACTGCAGGCCGATGCCCGGCCGGTCGTACTGGCTGCGGGCGCATTCGACGGGGTCCACCGCGGACACCGCGTAGTCCTGCAGCGCGCCCTGGACCATGCGCAGCGCCTCCACGGCACCGCCTGGGTCATGACCTTCGACCCCCACCCGCTCAAGTTGCTTCGTCCGGACATCGCCCCACCCCTCATCACGTCAACGCCGCATAAACTGCAACTGCTGCGCGCGCTGGGCCTGGATGGCTGCGCCGTTTTGCCCTTCACCCTCGCCCTGGCCGCCCTGGAGCCGGAGGCCTTTATTACCGAATTGAAACGGGATGTACCCCAATTGGACACCCTGGTGGTCGGCGCCAACTGGACCTTCGGACATCGCGCCCAAGGCAACACGACGCTCCTGCGCGAACTGGCCGCCCGTCACGGTTTCACCGCCGATATCGTGGAGGGCGTGTCCCTGAAGGACCAGACCATCTCCAGCACGCGCATCCGCAAGGCCGTGTCCGCTGGTCACCTCGACGAGGCGGCCGACCTGCTGGGCCGGCCCTTCAGCATGTACGGCACGGTGATCCACGGCACCCAGTTGGGGCGGCAACTCGGCTATCCCACGGCTAACGTAGACCCCCACAACGAAGTACGCCCGCCCGCCGGCATCTACGCGGTGCGCATGCAGGTCGAGGGCGCGTTGCATCCTGGCGCCGCCTTCCTCACGGACTTTCCCGATCCCCGCAAAGGTCCGCCCGACGTGGTGGAGGTTTACCTCATGGATCGCACCCTCGATCTCTACGACCTGGAGGTCGAGGTATTCTTCGAAAAGCGCCTGCGCGATGAATGGCGGTTTGACAACCTGGACGCCCTGAAAAAACAGATCGCCCTCGACGTGGCCCACGCCCGCGCCGCCCTGAACGCCTAGCATGGACGCGCCTTCCTACCCGGACGCGTTGGAAACATTCTGGATTGACCGCGCGTGCGCGCGCCGGGCCGGCCTCGACCTGCCCACCGTACTTGACCAGCTTCGCCCCGAAGTGGCCCGGCTCAGCGATCTCTTTACTGTGGCCCGGCCCGCCGGCTTCACCCGCTACGGTGACGCCGATCTGGCCCAACTGGCCTACGGCCTCTTCTTCTTTCCCCAGACCTACGTGCGCACCCAATGGGTGCTGGATGAATGCCGCGCCGGCGGACGTTGGACCCCGCCCGCGGGTCGGCCGGTGCGCATCCTCGACCTGGGCGCGGGACTGGGCGCGGGCCTGCTGGCCGTGGCCCATCGTCTGGCTGGGCTCGATCTGGACCTGACCGCCCTTGATCATTCCGCGGGCAGCCTGGCCACGTTGCAGGAGGTGTTCCAGCATCAGAACCTTTCCGTGCGCGTGCGGGCGGGGCATCTCCTGCAACCGATGCCTCCGGATGAAACCTGGGACATCGTGCTCTGCTCGTTTGCGCTAAATGAGGCCGTGGAAGGCGAAGCGTCCGCCGATGTGCCGGCCTGGGCGCGTCGCTTGATCAACCATCTGAATCCCGGCGGACTGCTGCTCATCTTGGAACCCGCGCTGGATGCCGCGGCGGCCCGGCTGGAAGCACTGCGCGATGTCATGGCCGCAGAGGGCCACGGATGCATCATCGGCCCGTGCCTGCACCACCTGCCCTGCCCGCTGCGCCGCGAAGGTCGCGTGTACTGCCACGAAGTGCGCCACTGGACCCTGCCGGAATCCATGGCCTACCTGAACCGCCATTTGTTCCGCGATCTGCAGGTGCTCAAATATTGTTTCCTGGCCATCACGCAGCAACCCCGCCCGGAGGCCGTTCCCGATCCCGCCCGGGCCCGATTGGTGGCCCCGCTCGACGAGCAAAACGGAAAGATCGTAACCCGCGGCTGCGCGGCCGACGGTCAGGCCCATGGCTACGAAGTGTTGAACCGGCACCTGTCCCGGGCCGAGCGCGATCAACTGGCCGGTCTGGAACGCGGAGCGCGCCTGCGCTGGCCTGCCGTGGAACCGGTCAGCAAAGGCCGCGTCTTGCGCGCCGCCGGCATGCCCATGCTCGAAGCCTAAGTATCCCGGATTTTTCCCCGACTACATCGCCTTGCCGTGGCGGCGCAACTGGCGTAACGCGGCCCCGAAATCCTTGCTGGGCGGCGCTTCGATGGTCAACGGCTGGCCGGTCAGCGGATGCATCAGGGTCAGCTTCCACGCATGCAGGGCCAGGCGGCCGATCAGGGCCCGCTCCGGCCCGTCACCCTCCTTGTACTTGCGCTTGAAATCGGAAAGGAACAACCCGCGCTCCGTGCCGTACACGTGATCGGCCACGATGGGACACTTCATAAACGCGCAATGCACGCGCAACTGGTGGGTGCGCCCGGTGTGCGGAAACAGATGCAGCAGGCTGATACGATGCCAGCGCTCCATCACTTCATACGCGGTTTCCGCGGGCTTGCCATGGGACGACACCTTCATGCGGTTCGGTTGCTGCGGGTCCGGAGCAATGGGCTCGCTGATTACACCCTTGGGCTGCTGTGGACAACCGCGCACCAGGGCCAGGTAGGTCTTCTCCACCTCGCGGGTTTCAAAAGCCTTGCACACCGCATCCAGCACCGGCTTGGTTTTGGCGCACAGCACCAGCCCGCTGGTGGCCTTGTCCAGGCGATGCACGTTGAACCACGCGGGGGAACCCTGCGCATGCACCAGGTCCATCAGGTTGTCCAGTTCCTTGTCCCAGCGGTCGGGGGCAATGAGCAGGCCGGACGGTTTGTTGAAGGCGATGAGGGCATCGTCCTCGTACACCACGGGAGCTATTTCGCGCAGGGTTTTCATGAAGCTTGCTCCCGGATGTGTTGCAACAGGCGCCCGGCCACGCGCCGCGTGGTGGGATCGGGATCGGCGGACGCCATCTCCTTGACCCGGCCCCAGAACGGGCCATCGGCCAGCCAGAAACCCCAGAACAGACCGGACCGACGGACCAGGGCATCCGGCGAATCCAGCAACTGCCGGGTGAGGGTGCGGGTGCCGCCCACCGACGGCATGAGGCGCAACAGGGGTTGATACTGCGCCCCCGCGGTCAGGGAGGAAAAGAAAATGGGTTCCGTACCGGCCAGGCTGTAGATCAACCGCCGCTTTGTTTTATTGCGCTCCAGCTCGGCGCGAATCATATCGAATTGGCGCTGCTGCCCCCACACCGTCAGATACAAGCCGGCCAGCGTGGCCTGACCAAGTGTGGTGGCACGCCGATAGTGCTGCTCCAGGAGCGGCACCCCCGGTTTGCCCACGGCAAAAAAACGCGTGGCGTCGTAGGTTCCCCGGGCCATTTCCAGGGGCGTCAACGTCTCAACATCAATCATACCGGCCAGCGAATGATAGGTGGCTTCAAAATCATCCGGCAATCCGGGGTCGGCCAGGCCCACCGAAACAAACAGCAGTCCGATTAGCAGGTAGCGAGGAAACATGCACGCAGTCTTGCCTTTGTAGGCGGTCCATTCAAGATCGCGCTGCCATGAAATTCATCGCCACCGAATTGCCCGGGCGCCTGGTCACCTTCACCGCCCGCGGCCTTAAACGTCCGCTGGACGGCTTCTGGGTCACCGGCCGCCAACCCAGCCGCACCCTGCTGCTCTACGTGCATGGCATGGGCAGCAATTTTTACCGCTCCGTGACCAAGAAGGTAATGATGGTGCAGGGCCCGCGCGCCGGCCTGGATGTGCTGTCCTTCAACAATCGCGGGCAGGAAAAAGATGTGGCCACCGAGGTGTTTGCGGATTGCCGCCACGACCTGGAGGCCGCAGTGACCTTCGGCCTGGCCCGCGGCTATGAACGTCTGGTCCTGCTCGGCCACAGTACGGGCTGCCAGAAAATCACCTACTACCAGGCCGTGCGCCGACACCCCCGGGTGGCCGCGGTGGTACTGGCCGCCATCGGTGACGACTACGCCATTGCGCGCCGCGATCTCGGGCGCCGCTACGAAACTCAGCTGGCCCGGGCCCGCGCCCTGGTGAAGGCCGGTCGTGGCGATATCATCATGACGGCCAAGGGTTGCCTCGGCTTTGCCGCCCATCGCTTCCTGAGCGTGGCCGATCCGCAGCAGCGGGAGGCGGAAATTTTCAACATGGATGGCACCCTGCGCACCTTCCAACGCCTCACCTGTCCCACCCTGGCCGTACTGCCGGAAAAGGAGGAGTTCGCCTGCCTGCCTGTGACCGAGATGGCCGCCCGCCTGCGCCGGGTCACCCGGGCCCGCCCCTTCGACACGGTGCTGATTCCGGACGCGGATCACGGATTTAAGGGCCGCGAAGCCGAAACCACCGGCGTCATCGTGGATTGGTTGCAAAAGGTGCTTAGGCTCGTTCCATGAGTCCTCTCGAAGCCACCTCCCCCGAGCCACGCGTCTGGACCGCGCGCGTGTTGTCCAACCGGCAACTTTCCGCCACCGGCTACGAACTCAAGCTCAGCCGCGACGGCGCCGAATTTCAGGCCGGCCAACTGCTGACCGTGCATGGCGCGGACCTGCTGCATGATCGCACCTACACTATCGCGAGCGGGGAGCGCGATGAATCCCTGTGCATCCTCTACCGGCTCATTCCCTCCGGACGGCTGACCCCCCACCTGGCCGGCCTTCAATCGGCCGACACACTGAAGGTCTCCGCCCCCTACGGGGAATTCGTGCTGCGCGATCCCGCCCGCCCCGTGGTCTTCATCGCCACCGGCACCGGCATCGCCCCCTGCATCGCCTACCGGCGCACCTATCCACGACTCAACCTCACCGTACTGCACGGCGTGCGGTCGGAGGACGACCTGTTTTATCGCGCCGAACTGGAGGCGGGCACGGCCTATCACGCCTGCGTTTCCGGTCCCGCCGGGCCGGCCAGTTTCAAGGGCCGCGTCACCGCTTGCGCCGCCCGGCTGGCCTTTCCACCCGAGGCGCACTTCTACCTGTGTGGCGCCAACGAGATGTTTTATGAAATGCGCGACCTGCTGGAAGCCCGCGGCATCCCGCTCGCCAACGTCTTTACCGAAGCCTATTATTACCGCCTGGATGATTAACCGTTTTCATGTTCACGCGTCGTTGCTAGCGCTGCTGATGGCGGGCTGCGCTCCCGCCCCCCCCGCCCGGGTGGACACCCAGGTCCAGGGCCATCCGGCCGAGGTGGAGACCCATTCGGCCCAGCGGGAACGGTTGGGCGAAATAGCCAGCTTGGCCTTGGGTGGCATGACCAAAACACTGCAGATGCTGGACCCCGACCGGCCGGGCAGCGATCTGAATAAACTGAATCGGGTGGCCCAGTCCATTCGCCTGCAAATCTCTCGCGATACCTTTCGACTGCTGGACCTTGCCCATCACTTCAGTATCCGCACGGGTGGCGCCTATGATCCCACCGCCCTGCCCCTGGAGAAATTATGGGGACTGCCAAGCGGACGCGTCCCGAAGGAAGAACCAGACCCGGAACTGATTGCGGGCACCCTGCAAAGCGTGGGCAGCAAGCGGCTGGAAATTTTCGATCAGGGCGCGGTGGCCTTCACCACTCCAGGAACCCTGGTCGGGCTGCGCCAGATCAGCCTGGCCTACGCCGCTGATCTGGCCGCGGTGGATCTGCGGCGCCGCGGTTTCACGGATGTGCGCATACGGCTGGACACCACCCATCGTATTCTGGGCCAAGCTGCGCCGAGCCAGCCCTGGCAGGTACCCGTGGAAAACCCCTTCGCCACCAACACCCCCTTGGGCATGGTGCGACTGACCGCACCACATCCCGCCCTGGTCGTGCTCCCGCTGCGCGCTCACACCATCACCATCGGCAGCAACACCTATGGGCACATCATCAATCCGCTGACCGGGCGGCCCGCCGAAGGCACCGCCCTGGCCGCTGTTCTCGGCCCCAGTGCCACCATGGCCCACGCCCTGGCCCATGCCCTGGTGGTACGCGGAGTGGAACAGGCCAGCGAACTGCTGCAGCAGTTTCCAAAGTGTGAAGCCATGGTGGTGCCGGACCGCCGGCCGGCCGAGGTGTGGTGCTCCGATGGCTTTGCCGCGCAGTTGAGGCTTTCCACCAATACGACGCTGACCATCATCCCGCTGCCGCGCGGAACGGTCAGTCCGGCAGATGCCGCGCCAGCAGAGCCTGCAGCGCCGGCTCCTTGAGTTGGCCCGCGGCCTGACCCACCAGCACCAAGGAGGTTCGCCGGATGCGCAGTACGGCCCGCATGACATCCCGGATGTCCTCCGGCGACACCGCATTCAGACGACGCACGGCTTCGCCCGGCTGCCACCAGCGGTCCGACAGCAGCAACGGCTCGCCCACCCAATTCATCTGGCTGGACGGACTTTCCAGGCCGAGGCGCAACTGGCCGGTGGCATAATCGCGCGCGGCCCGCCATTCGGCGCGGGACGGCACCTCGCGAGCCAGCCGGGCTAGCTCCTGCAAAATGAGCTTAAGCCCGTCCAGGGTGCGCTCCCCATCCAAACCAGCATCCACGGCCAGAAAACCGGCGTCCGAGAAATGAACGGAGCTGGAGCTGATGGAATAGGCCCAGCCCCGCTGCTCGCGCACCTTCCGGAACAATCGCGAACTCATGTTCTCGCCCAGGATGATACTGGCCAGCTTGAGCGCAATGCGCCGGGGGTCGCGTCGCCCGAAAGCCCGAAATCCCAGGGCCAGTTGCGTTTGCTCCGAGGCATGTTCCCGCAAAAGCACGGGCTGACGCGCCACCCGCAGCGAGGCCGGCAGCGGCGGCGGCGGCAAGGCCGACCCGCCAGTTCCGAAGTGTTGGCGGGCCTGGGCCAGCACGGCCGCGGATTCCACTGCGCCCGCCAACACCAGCACGGAGGCGCGCGGCACATAGTGGCGCCGATGAAACGCACGCAGGATCCCGGGCTCCATACGGGCCAGGGTGGCTTCGGTACCGGTCAGGGTACGGCCCAGCGGATGACGCACCCACAGGGCTTCCATCAGCAAATCCTCGGCCAGATGCGAGGGCTGATCGCGGTACATGGCGATTTCTTCCGCGATGACCTGGCGTTCGCGACGCACATCGGCCTCCGCGAAGCGGGGATGCCGGTAGAGATCGGCCAGCAGGGCCAGGGTTTCCGGCAAATGTTCCGCGGCAATGCGGGCGTGGAAACAGGTCAGCTCCTCCTGGGTGTAGGCATCCAGGTAGCCGCCCCGGCTTTCCACCGCGCGCGCGATGGCGGCCGCGGAGCGGGTCGGCGTACCCTTGAAGGTCAGATGCTCAATGAAATGGCTGATGCCGCAATGACGCGCCGGTTCGTGCCGCCCGCCCACCCCGATCCACAAACCCACGGAGACGCTCTCCACCTGGGGCATGGGAATGGTGGCCACCCGCAAACCATTGGGCAGGGTGGCGAGATGAACCGGGAGTTGCATGATCCAGGCGGGCGCGGCTCAGCGCGCGGCCGTATTCATTTCCGCCAGCGTGGTGTGGCCTTCGTACAACGCCTTGCCCACAATGGCGCCCACCAGATTCCGGCAGCCCAGCGCGCGCAGGGCTTTCACATCAGACGGCGCGCTCACCCCACCGGAGGCAATCACGTGCGTTTTGACCGCCATACAAATGTCTTCCATGGCTGCTACATTGGTGCCGCCCAGCATACCGTCGGTGGCGGTGTCGGTGACAATGAGGGTGGCCACGCCGATGGCCTCGGCCTGGCGGGCCAGATCCACGGCGCGGATGTTGGTCGTCTCCGTCCAGCCCTTCACCTGCACCAGGCCGCCGCGCGCATCAATGCCGACGGCCAGCTTCGCGCCATAGCGCTCCACCAGTTTCCTTACCTGGTCCGGCTCCGACCACGCACGCGTTCCCAGGATCACCCGGGCCGCCCCCGCCTCCACCAGCCGGGCCACCTCGTCATCCGTGCGCAGTCCGCCGCCGCACTGTACCGGAACCGGAACCGCCGCGATGATGCGGGCCATCAGTTCGGCCTGTACGCTGTGGCCCTGGAAGGCCCCGTCCAGATCAACCAAATGCAGCGCGGTGGCGCCTTCATCCATCCAGCGCCGGGCCATGGACACGGGATCGGATCCATACACCGTAGCCGCATCGGCCCGGCCCTGCAGCAGGCGCACGCAGTGTCCGCCTTTGAGATCAATGGCCGGGTAAATGGTGAACGTACTCATCGGGCGGCCGTCCTCTCGTAGGCCCAGTCGGCAAAATTTTCCAGCATGGTCAGGCCGACCTTCTGGCTCTTCTCGGGGTGGAACTGCACCGCCATCATGTTGTCGCGCCACACCATGGAGGCGTACGCGATGCCGTAGGTGGTGGTACCCGCCACGGCCTCGCCGCCCGCCTCCGCATAGTAGGAATGCACAAAATAAACGAAGGCCTCGTCGGGCAGGTGGTTGAACAGCGGACAATCCTTCTGCTGCTGCCGCACCTGATTCCAGCCCATCTGCGGCACCTTCAACCCGGGCTGCTCCTTGAAGCGGCGGATAACCCCGGGCAACAAACCCAGCCCCGGCACCCCGGGCGATTCCTCGCTGCCTTCGTACAGCGCCTGCAGGCCCACACAAATGCCGAAGAAAGGACGCCCGGCCGCGATCCACTCTTTGACCGGCCCCTCAAAACCCGCCTTGCGCAAGTTGGACATGCAGTCGCCGAACGCGCCCTGACCGGGCAGAATAATGGCATGGCAACCCGCCAGCTCGTTCGGCTGGTTGATCACCTTCGCCCCAATATCCAAGAAGTGGCAGGCGTTGGTCACGCTGCCCAGATTCCCGGCTTCGTAGTCGATGATTCCAATCATAAGTTCCAAGTTCCAGGTTCCAGGTTCCAGGTTCCAGGTCTGACGTGGAACTTGGAACGTGTAACCTGGAACTAAAGCGTTCCCTTGCTGGACAACACGCCCTTGATGCGCGGGTTGCGCGCGGTCGCCGCGAGCAGGGCCTTGGCTACACCCTTGAACACGGCTTCGAGCGCGTGATGCGGTTCCTGGCCGTATTGCTGGTGAATGTGCAGGTTCATGCGGCCCTGGGTCACAAAGCCGCGAAAAAACTCCTCCATCAGGTCCACGTCGAAATCGCGGATCTTCCGTTTCTTGGTGGCCAGGGCATAGACGAGATAAGGCCGCCCGCCCAAATCCATGGCCACCTGACACAGGGCCTCGTCCATGGGCACCAGGCTCCAGCCATACCGGTTGATGCCTTTGCGGTCGCCCAAAGCCTGGTTCAACACCTCGCCCAGGGCCAGGCCCACGTCTTCCACCGTGTGGTGATAATCCACCTCCAGGTCGCCCTTGGCCTTGACCGTGAGATCCAGCAGCGCGTGTTTGGCCAGCAGGTCCAGCATGTGGTCCAGGAAGGGAATCCCGGTGCGATTCTTGTAGACCCCGCCCCCATCCAGATTCAGCGTGATGGCGATGTCGGTCTCTTTGGTGGTGCGGACAAGTTTGGCCGTGCGGTTTTTCATACAAATCCACGTTACCGCCAGATCTCCGCGCATTCAACTGGGAAAGCCCCGCCTAGGAACTTACCTGATGCCGGTTTCAGCATTCCCCCGATATGGCCAAACGAGCCCGAACGGGGGGATACTGAAGACGTGGGAGGGCCGTGATGAAGGCGCGATATGTCGCGGTGGCGCTGCTGGGCGCCGGTCTGGTTCAGACCGCGGACGCCAACGTCATTTCGAACATGAACACGGGGGCGGTGTATCCCACCATCCAACTGGCCCACGACGCGGCGCACGAAGGCGACACGTTGTTCGTCTACCCGGGCGAGCATCTCGAGTGGGGCATCACCATCACCAATGGCATCACCCTGATGGGCGGCGACCCCGCCACCACCATCCTGCAGGCCTGGCTGACTCCGTCTGGCGCCGTGGACCGCGTGATGCAGATCCATGCCGGGGACCGGACGGTGCGCGTAGCCAATATGACCATCCGCTATGGCTGCCGAACGAACGAGAACGACGTGGGCGGGGGTATCTGGGTGGGCAGTGGTGCGACGACCTTCTCCAACTGCGTCATCACCGCCAACCGGGCATCCGACGGCGGAGGCGTGGCGGGAGTTGCCTGGTCCGTGAACCCGACGCTTCTGAATTGTACGATCAGCAGTAACCGCGCGATCGGTTCGGCGGGCGGCGGGGCGATGTGGGCGGGCGCGTTCGATTGCCTCGTGGAGTCCAATTTCGCCGAGGCCCTGGGTGGCGGTTTCTGGGCCGGTGCGCTGACCCGCTGCACCGTTCGCAACAACAGCGCAGGCGGCGGGGGCGGGGTGGCGGAATCGGCCTTGGCGTCCTGCGTGGTCGAGGGTAACACGGCGATCACGGGTGGAGGCAGCAAGGGCGGGGACCTGTACGATTGTCTGGTCCGCAACAACACCGCGTACGAAGGGGGCGGCATGGCCGAGGCAGCAGCGTACGGCTGCACCTTCATCGGAAACCACGCCGATGACGGGGGGGGCGGGATCTGGTGCGAATTCTATAGCTGCTTGATGATCAGCAATTCCGCCGCCTCGAGGGGCGGAGGTGCGGTCGGGGGGGACTTGTTCAACTGCACGGTGCTGTACAACTCGGCGGGCGAGGGCGGCGGAATCTACGAAGCTTTGGCCGAGGGATGCATCATCGCCTATAACACGGCCCCCAACGGGCCGAACGTCTGCTATTACGGTGCCCCGGAAGTTACCCGGAGCACCATACTGCCGGGAGGCTATCCCGGCGCCGGAAACCTGGCCCTTGATCCCCGTTTTGTGAATCCAGCCGCTGGCGACTACCGCTTGCGCGTGGACTCGCCCTGTATAGACGTCGGCGGAAGTCTAACCGGAACGGACCTCGACGGGCGCCTGCGCTTCCAAGGGTCTGCCGCGGACATGGGTGCCTACGAATACCCGGTGGTGTGCGTGTCCAAGGGCGGGGCGCACACGCCGCCGTACGAGACCTGGTCGCGCGCCGCCACCAATCTACAGGTGGGCGTCAACGCGGCCAGCAACGACGTCCTGGTGCTCGTGAGCAACGGGGTACATGTGACGGCGAGTGAATGGGTGATCACCAACCGGATCGTGGTGCGCAGCCTGTACGGAGCGGAGGTGACCGCGGTGGACGGCCAAAACGCGCGGCGTTGCCTGAGCGTGCTGACCAATGCCGTGATCGAGGGTCTGTCCTTCACCAACGGGCGAGCCGATGTCGGCGGCGGGATCTATCTCTCCGACGGGGCGACCCTGCGCTCGTGTGTGGTGACGCGGTGCTTCGCCAGCAACTATGGCGGCGGCATTTTCTTCGGCGCGGGCGGCGGCACGGCGGAGTTCTGTGTGGTGCGCGGCAATGTCGCTTCAAACAACCAGGGCGGCGGCATCTACGCGCGGGCGGGCGATGTCATCCGCAATTGCCTGATCGTCACCAACTGGGCTCGCGAAGGCGGCGGGGTGCTGACCTATCAGGGCGGACTGGTGGAAAGCTGCACCCTGGCGGACAATATTTCGTTGAATTATGCCGGGGGCGGTGTGCGCCTCTACCAGGGCGGCGACGTCCGCAACAGCATCGTGTACAACAATACCGCGCCTGGTGGCACCAACATCGGCGTCGTGGTACCGGCGGGCACGGTGACGTATTCGTGCACGTGGCCGGCCTTCCCCGGCGTGGGCAACCTGACCAACCCGCCGGGCTTCCGGGTGGCCGGGGATTTCCGGCTGGCCTATGCCTCGCCGTGCCGGAATACAGGGCTGCCGGCAAGCTGGATGACCAACGCGCTGGACCTGGACGGGCATGCGCGAATCGTGGAAACAAACGTGGACCTGGGCGCCTATGAGTTTCTGGTCGCGTATGTATCGCCCACCGGATCCCACACCGCGCCGTTTGACACCTGGGCGCGGGCCGGCACCAATATCCAGGCCGTGCTCGACCGCACGGCGGCCGGCGCCCTCGTGCGGGTGGCGGAAGGCACCTACCGCGCAGACACAAACCTGCCCTCCGCCGCGACGGCCTGCGTGGTGGTGACCAACATCCTCGATCTCGAGGCGGACGGGGCGCGGGACAACACCGTGCTGGACGGCCAGGGAGTGCGCCGCGGCCTCACGCTTCTGACCAACGCCATCGTGCGAGGATTCACCATCTCGAACGGCTTCATCAGCGGGGCCGGAGGCGGCGTTTATCTCGCGGGCGGCGGGTCGCTTTCCTCGTGTGCGGTGCTATGCTCGACCGCAGGCACCTACGGCGGGGGCGCCTTCCTCTCCTACCGGGGAAACATCCGCGAGTGCGAATTCCGCTTGAACCGCGCCCTGGTCAATGACGGCGGCGGCATCTACCTGAGCAACGGAGGGGAGGTGGAGCGATGCCTCGTCATCAGCAACTCCAGCCGCCACGGGGGTGGCTTGTACGCGGACGGCCACGGCTTGGTGCGGAACACACTGGTGGCCGGGAATCTGTCCACGTTCGATGGTGGCGGCGTACACCTGTACGGCACGAACAACCTGCTGGAGCATGTCACCATCACCGCCAACGCTGGTCGCCACGGTGGCGGTATCTATATCCTCAACAACCTCAACACGCTGCGAAACAGTATTGTGTACGGCAACAGCGCGTCGGACGATGGACCGGAATGGTCGGGCGCGACCGCTACCTGGCAGTATAACTGCACCTTCCCTATCATCGGCACCCACTGCATCACCTCACCACCCGGGTTTGCGAATCCGGACGCGGGTGACTATCACCTCGGACCCGGTTCCAGCCTCGACGATGGGGGGATGGAACTCGCCCATATCACCAACGATCTGGACGGAATCCTGCGCCCGCTGGACGGAGACCGCAATCCGCCGCCGGGGTGGGATCTGGGCGCCTACGAATACCTGCACCCGTTTGGCGACACCGACCTCGACGGCATGCCCGATGGCTGGGAGCAGGAACACTACGGCCATGCCACCGCTGGCGATCCGACGCTGGACGAAGATGAGGACGGATCGCCCAACCTAAATGAAGCGGTGGCCAACATGAACCCGCATGACGAAACCTCCGTCTTCGCCTTGCAGCAACTGTCGGCCACCGGCGGAACCGCAAAGGCACAAGTCCCTTCGTGGTCCAGCCGGGTTTACCACCTGGAAAACGCCACCAACCTTACCCCGCCGTTTCTGTGGCAGAAGGCAAGCCCGATCCAGGTCGGCAACAACGGTTTGCTGTGGCTCACCGCCACGAATCACCCACCCCAAGCCCTGCTGCGGGCCCGGGTCATGATCCTCCCATAATCGCACTTCCCAAAAGCTTTGCCCGCGTGTCACAGTATTCCCATGCCGATTGAAATCGAACGCAAATTCCTGGTCGCGCACGACGGCTGGCGCGCGGGTTTCACGTCCGCCGCCCGCATCCGCCAAGGCTATCTTTGCCTCGACCCCGGCCGCACCGTGCGCGTACGCATCTCCGGCACCCAGGGCTGGCTCACCATCAAGGGGCCGGGCGAGGGCGCCAGCCGCGCCGAGTTTGAATATCCCCTGCCCCTGGCCGACGCCACCGACCTGCTGGACCACCTGTGCCGGCAGCCGCAGATTGACAAGACCCGCCACCTGGTCCCGCACGGCGGGCTCACCTTCGAAGTGGATGTCTTCCACGGCGACAACGAGGGACTGATCATGGCCGAGGTGGAACTGGCCGCGGCGGACACCCACGTGGACCTGCCCCCGTGGATCGGCGCCGAGGTCACGGGCGACCACCGCTACTTCAACGCCTATCTGGCCCAGCACCCCTTTCGCACCTGGTCGTCCCATGGCCTCTGACGCCTCCTTCGCAGACTATGTGGTGGACCAGCTTGGCGAGGCCGGACGCATCACCCGGCGGAAAATGTTCGGTGAGTACGCCATCTACTGCAACGAACTCGTGGTGGCCTTGATCTGCGATAATCAATTGTTTGTGAAACCCACCGAGGCCGGCCGGGCCTATGCCGGAGACCTCGCCACCGCGCCGCCCTATCCGGGCGCGAAATTGTACCTGTTGATCGAGAATCAACTGGAGGACCGGGCCTGGATGGCCGGCCTGATCCGCGCCACCGTGCAGGACCTGGTCAAGGGCCAGGCGAAACCGAAGGCCAAACGACCCACCCGCCCGTCCGCGCGGAAGGGGAAAAAGAAATGAGTCCCGCCCCGCGCATCGAAATTTATTACGCCAACATTTGTGGGCTCTGCCACAAAGCCATGGACTACTTCCGCGGGCGCGGCCTGGCCTTTCACGCCTACGAAGTCCACTGGGATGCGCAGGCCGACACCTTTGTGGATTCCGAGCATAGCCGGGCCATGTTCGAACGGTGTGGCCGGGTGGATTACGTGCCCCAGATCTTCATCAACGGCCGCCACATAGCGGGCTGGCGCACCCTGGAGCCCATGATCCACTCGGGCGAAATTGACCGCGTGCTCGCGCCCTGAGCTGGTGGGGCCCATTCAAAGCGGAATGGCCACGCCCAGCGCCACGCGCAGAAACGTCTCCGCGCCCTCCAGATTGCCATAGGTGGGAAAACTGCTACGCGCTGCGTCACTGGATTCGGCCAGCGGAATCACACCGCCTCCGTCGTAGGTCACTTCGCGCGCACTGCGATAGCCAAGGGCCGCCGACACCATTAACTCGGCCGAGCCCGCCAGCGGCACCCGCAACAGGCCCTGCACATAGGCATTCACGCCGAGATCGTAATCGATCTCCACCCGGTCCTCCCCGGACCCGAACTCCCCGCCATACCGATTGCGTTCGGTGCCCTCCAGTTGCTCCAGTCCCAGCATGGGTCCCACCTGCAGCGAAGCGCCCTTGGGGTGATCCCACACGCGATGCAAATAGCCCAGCAGGATTTCATAGCCATCCGCCTTGCGCGTGGTGGAGGAGGAATAGAATTCATCGCCATACGAGGAACGGTCCTCGGTGCGGACATAGTCCAGTCCCACATAAATCGCGATGCTCTCGGTCAGGGCATGCGTCCACGCCGCACCCGCCCCGGGTTCATCATCCTCGCGCACGGTGCCATAGAGGAACGCCGCGGAGTCTCCCGAAACCCTGGTTTCTTCCGCCCAGGCCGACAGCGTCAATCCGAGACAAGCGAGCAGACACAGATGCTTCATGGTCATGATCTCCCTTGGATTTGAACAAAGTATGCAACCGACTTCTGCCCCCGTGAAGGCGAATGTGCGGGGCGGCTTTTTCCCCAAGGGTTGGAGGTTGGGTGCGCGGTGGGCCGTCCGGGAGGTGCAGCCCCGCTTCCCCCCTGGCTTACTTCGTTATCTTCTGTTCAAAAACGCTTGATGGACCCGTTCAGGCATCGCGGCGCTTGATGATGATCTTGGTCGGCTTGCGCTTGGGCAGGATGGTGGTGGCGGGTCGTTTGGCGGGCGCTTCCTCGACCACGGGCTCACGGGCAATCTGGGCGCCCTCGGGGGCGGCGCCGCTTTCCTCCTGCCGCTCCTCCACATCGTCCACGATTTCGCGCAGGATGGTGGTATAGCCCTTGCCCAGCGCCATCTCGTCCTTGATTTCCTGGAGCGCGGTGTCCTGGCCCACCTCCGGTTCCTGCTCGAAGACAAATACGCTGGAACCGATGCGGAACTGATCGCCCGAGCGCAGCTTGGCCACTTCCACCTTTTCCCCGTTGACCACGGTGCCGTTCTTGGACTTGAGATCCTTCAGGTAGAAATCACCATCCCACAAACGCACTCCGCAATGAATGCGCGAAACCTTCTCATCCAGCAGCACGATGTCGGCATCCGGACTGCGCCCGATGGTGATGGGTTGGTCGCTCAGATGGAATTCCATCGGGGTGCCGTCAAGTTTGGAATAGCGCAGACGCATGGTAGGGGGAGCAGTGTAGACCTAGAGTTTTCCGGCGACCAGCAGGGATTTGAAGTAATCAATGGTCAACTGCAAGCCGGCGGCCAGATCCATCTGCGGCTCCCAGTGGAGCAGTTTGCGGGCCAGGCCGATGTTGGGCTGGCGCACCTTGGGATCATCCACGGGCAGCGGTTTGTGCACGATGGGCACCGTGCTGCCGCACAGGCGCTGGATTTCGTGGGCGAAATCCAGCACCGTCATCTCGCGCGGGTTGCCGATATTCACGGGCTCCGCATAATCGCTCATCATGAGGCGGGTGATGCCCTCGATGAGATCGGAGACGTAGCAGAAGCTGCGCGTCTGTTTGCCGTCGCCGAACACGGTGATGGGCTCGCCCTTGAGGGCCTCGGAAATGAAGGCCGGCACCACGCGGCCGTCCTTGGGACGCATGCGGGGACCGTAGGTGTTGAAGATGCGGACGATGCGGGTTTCCACTCCGTGATAGCGGTGATAGGCCATGGTCATGGCCTCGGCGAAGCGCTTGGCTTCGTCGTACACGCCGCGCGGGCCGATGGGGTTCACATTGCCCCAGTAGGTTTCCACCTGGGGATGGATGAGCGGGTCGCCATAGCACTCGGAGGTGGAAGCCAGCAGCAAACGGGCCTTCTTGGCCCGGGCCAGGCCCAGCGCCTTATGGGTGCCCATGGCTCCGACTTTCAAGGTCTGGATGGGCAGCTCCAGGTAATCAATGGGGCTGGCCGGGGAGGCGAAGTGCCAGATGTAGTCCACCTTGCCCGGGATATCGATGTACTCGGTGACGTTGTGGTGGATGAATTCGTAATCGGTGCGGGAGCGCAGATGGGCGATATTATCGAGGTTTCCCGTGATCAGGTTGTCCAGACAGATCACGCGATGGCCGCGCGACAGCAGCAGGTCCGTGAGGTGGGAACCGAGAAAACCTGCGCCGCCGGTGACAACGGAGGTGGGCTGGGTGGTGGTGGAGGCCATGCGTGTTTCCTTATTGAGGGTGCACGAACATGACAAAAAACACGGACCCTGTAAAGGCGATCAACCGCCGGACGGCGGGGAAAGCGCCATGTACGGGTACATCAGGCCCACAAACTCCTGCATACCCTGAATGTAGTTGCCCTGTTCGTCCCGATTGCCGGACACCGAGATGTAAGCCCAGCGGTGGGACACATTATGGAAAATCCGGTCCGTGGCCATCCAGATCATACGCTGAATATGCGAGGCGGTTTCCCGGCCCTTGCCCACAAACCAGTAGGCGTAGTAGGACGGATACTCGCCGGACCGGCCATCGGGCGAGCGCCAGCGCCGCAACATATCCAACACCATGACATCGAGGTCGGACCGCCCGGCCAGAGCAACCGGTACCACCGTGCTCTTCACGATCTGGTTGCCCTGCCCCACCAGGCACAATTGGGGGCGGTGAATGCTGGAGCGCTCACTGCCGCTCATAACAATGGATGCGTACAGCACCTGGCCGGCGGGCGAGGTGTAGCGCTTCTTGAGAACCAGGGTGTCCTTGGGCAACAGATCCCGCTCCGCCTTGGTCATGGTTTCCAGTTTGCCGCCACAGGTGGGACAGACGGTGAGGTTGGTCAGGGAGCTGACAAAATGAGCCTCCTGGCAGGCCGGGGCCTGGCAGAAGCGCATTTCGTCCCCCTTCCAATCCGCCACCTGGTCAGGCAGCGCCACCCGCACGCCGGCCTGGTCGGAAATGCTGACGTTGGCCGAAAAGGCCAGGGCCAGGGAGGTCATGATCAGCAGGCCGATGACCACTAGGAAGGGTTTAACAGGGTGCTTTTCCATTGTTCCCGCACGTCTTTGAGGTTGAGTTTGAGCAGGGCCCCCAGGGCAATCATGAGGGCAATGGCCACGGAAAATACCACGTAGCCGGAATAATCGTGATAGAGCCCCAGGGCCAGCTTGGAGCCGAACGCCTCCGCCACCACGCCCACGGTGGTGATGCGGGCCACGTTCCCGATGATGGCCAGCGGAATGGAGGACAGGAACAACACCCACTTCTTCCACCACACGTCCTGGGTGAAGTAGGCGTACACCGCGGTCAGCGCGGTCATGGCCAGCAGGGACTTGATACCGCTGCACGGATCGGCCACTTCGAAATTAAATCCGCCGGCGGCCAGCGAATAAATGGCGGAGCCGGATCGCTCGGCCGCGATGCCCAAGCCGTTCAGCAACCCCGCCGACATGACGGTGGCGAAAATGCGCAGGGGAAAGGTCAGGCTGTCCAGGAAGTTCAGAGGAATACAGAAGATCAGGTAACAGCAGGGAAAGGCCAGCAGCTTGGCCACACGCCAGCCGTAGAAATAATATGGGATGGCCCACAACAGCAGCACCAGGGCAAACAGGGAGAAACGCGTTTGCTGCGCTTTGGCGCCCACCCAATGGAACACCAGGGCCGTGATCACCAAAGCCAACCCCACCCGGCTGACCGACTTGGGGGCGGCCCGCAAGGCATCGCGCTGCCACCAGATCACATAGAGGGTCACGAACGGGATCAGCCAGCCGTGGGAGTAGTCCCCCATTTCCGTGTCTTTCCAGCGGTCGGTCATCCACAGCAGAGCGGACCGGCCAAAGTTATTCACTTCAACCGTATTACCCTGAAAATGAAACAGGATGAAGATGAGCCCGGCCATGGCCGCGGTGAGCCCGGCCAGAACAAAATCCGCCCGGTTCAGGGTGGCCAACTGCCATCGTTCGTTCCAAATGCGCTGATCCATATGGGTGTACTACCATACCGCCCGCCCCGCGCCGGGTCAAACGTCCCCGCACCCCCGCCCACCCGCCCCCGGGGCTTTTCCCGCTTGCCGCCGGACCACCTCTTGTGTTCAATACATATTGAACGAATCAGATCGTCCTACGGGACGTGACGGGGGCGAAGTGTGCCGAAAAAAGTGATCCGTGTCCCGTCATCCGTAATCCGTTATACCACCTGCACACCCCGGCCATGACCACCAACGAATTACATGCCCTGCGCAAAAAATTCATCGAGACGGCCGGCCAGTTCAGCCAGTCGCTGGGCTTCGGCCGCAACCTCGGCCAGATCTATGCCCACCTTTACTTCAGCGCGGAGCCACAATCCCTGGATGACCTGACCAGCCAGTTGGGCATCAGCAAGGGCAGCGCCAGCATGTCGGTGCGCCAACTGGAGGGCTGGAACGCCCTGCGTAAGGTCTGGGTCAAGGGCGACCGCAAGGATTACTACGCCGCCACCGAGGAGTTCGGACGCATCATCCGCAAGGCCCTGCTCGACCTGGTGGGCCAGAAGATGGAGGCGGCCGACGCCCTGCTGGAGGAGGCGGAGACGCAACTTACCGCCCACGGCAACGGGGACCGGGAATCGGCCCTGATCCGCCAGCGGGTGGCCCGCCTGCGCCGCTTCCGCCAGCGCGCCCAGGGCCTGTGGGAAAGCTCGATCATCCGGTTGTTGTTAAAATAGAATGGCCGGGACCAACCCGGCTCGATCAGGAGAGAAGACCATGCATGTACCGTTACTTGATTTGCGCGCCCAGTACCGCACCTTGAAATCCGAACTCGACGCAGCCGTGTTGGAGGTCATGGAAAGCCAGGTGTTTATCCTCGGCCCCAAGGTGGTGGCCTGCGAGGAGGCGGTAGCCCGCTATGCGCAGGCCGCCCACGGCATCGGCGTCACGTCCGGCACGGATGCCCTGCTGATGGCCCTGATGGCGGAGGACATCGGGCCGGGCGATGAGGTTATCACCTCCCCCTACACCTTTTTTGCCACCGCAGGCAGCATCACTCGCCTGGGGGCACGCCCCGTCTTCGTGGACATTGATCCGGTCACCTTCAACCTGCGGGAGGACTTGATCGAGGGCGCCATCACCCCCCGCACCCGGGCCATCATGCCGGTGCATCTTTACGGCCGCATGGCGCGCATGGATCGCGTCATGGAAGTAGCCCGGCGGCACAACCTGATTGTCATTGAGGACGCGGCCCAGGCCATCGGGTCGGAATTCAAGGGCCAGCGCGCGGGTTCCATCGGGCACTATGGATGCTTTTCCTTCTTCCCCTCCAAGAACCTGGGCGGCGCGGGGGACGGCGGACTCATCACCACCCAGGACGCGGGGCGGGCCGACAAATTGCGCTGGCTGCGCAACCACGGGATGAATCCGAAGTATTACCACAAGATGATCGGCGGCAACTTCCGCCTGGATGCCCTGCAGGCGGTGGTGGTTTCGGTCAAGCTCCAGCATCTGGATGCCTGGACGGCGGGCCGGCAGAGCAACGCCAAACGCTATCACCGCCTGTTCCAGGACGCCGTCCTGGCGGGAAATCAGATTCAGCTCCCCCACCTGCCCGGCCAGATCTTCGATCCGAACTCAACCTGTCGCTGCCGCCACGTGATCAACCAGTATGTCATCCGTGCCCAGCGCCGCGACGAGTTGATGGCGCACCTGCAAAAGAGCGGCATCGGCTGCGAAGTGTACTATCCGCTGCCCCTGCATCTGCAGGAATGCTTCCGCTCCCTGGGCTACCAGCCGGGCGACTTCCCGGAATCCGAAAAAGCGGCCCGTGAAACCCTGGCCCTTCCGGTGTATCCTGAGTTGACCGATGAACAGGCCCGGGCGGTGGTGAACACGATCGCGAAGTTTTACGGCACGGTGTAACCACGAATGCACACCCATCAACACGAACCGGATAGGCGCGGCCCCCATCTTGGGATCCAGGTGTGTTTATTCATCGTTCCATGAAAGTAGTCCTCCAGGATCCGCGTGCGCACAACCGGGTGGCGGTCACCCGACGGCCGGAGGTTTCGGCTTATCCCGGATTGGACGCCGCTCCGTTCCACCCCTCGGAGCGCTACCCGGAATACGCGGGTCCCCTGGCCCGCACGCCCAATCACGCCTACGCTCTGGTGCGTGAAACACTGGCCGGACTGGGTCTGGACGCGGAACGGTTCGGCCATGCGGATTGGAATCCCCTCGGGGCTCTGGTCAAGCCGGGCGGGCGCATTGTGGTGAAACCCAACTGGGTGCTGCATGCCAACGAAGGCACGGGTGGCACGGACTGCCTCATCACCCACGCCTCCGTCCTGCGCGCGGTGCTGGATTACGTAATGTTGGCCCAGCCGTCGGCGGTCGTGGTGGGCGACGCCCCGGTGCAGGTCTGCCATTTTGATCAAGTTCAGGCCCTCGGTTTCGATCAGGTGGCCGGCTATTTCCGCAGCCTCGGCGCGCCGGTGACCGTAAAAGACTTCCGCCGCACCACCATGGTGAGAGAAACCCACGCCGCGCAGGTTTCGGAAGAGCGGCACGGCCTGGAGGAGTTCGTGCTGGTGGACCTGGCGTCCCGCAGCCAGTTGGAACCCATTGCGGGGGATTTTGCGCAGTTTCGGGTCACCATGTATGACCCGCGCAAACTGCCGCAGAACCATCGGCCCGGCGTGCATCGCTATCTGGTGGCCCGGGACATCCTGGAGGCCGACCTGATCATCAACGTGCCCAAACTGAAGACGCACAAAAAAGCCGGGCTCACCCTGGCCCTGAAGAATCTGGTGGGCATCAACGGCAACAAGGATTACCTCCCGCATCACCGCAAAGGCGGAGCAGATCGCGGAGGCGACAACTACGCGGAGTCTTCGCTGCCCAAGTTTCTGGCCGAGGCCACCCTCGACTTCGCCAACCGGCACCTTCAGTGGCCCCGCTTCTATGCCCGGGTCAGCCGGTTCGCCTACCGCTGGCTGTTCTTTGACCGCATCCGGGGCAAATCCATCGACGTGGAAGGCGGCTGGCACGGCAACGATACCGTGTGGCGCATGTGCCTGGACCTGAACAAAATCCTGCTCTATGCCGATCCCTCCGGCCGCTTGCACGATCAACCGCAACGCGCCACCCTGCATCTGGCGGATGCCCTGGTCGCCGGGGAAGGCGACGGCCCCCTGCGCTCCGATCCGCGCCCCATCGGAATCCTGCTGGGCTCCCTGAATGCCGCGGCCCTGGACTGGGTGGCGGCGTGGCTCATCGGACTCGACCCCGCGCGCATTCCCATTACCGTCCATGCGTTCGGCCACCATGAATTGCCGCTGGTCCAGTATGCCACCACGGCGATTTCCGCCGTGGTGAACGGACAGCCGCAACCGCTCGCCGCGTTGCCCGCGGTTGAACCGCCTTTCACCGTGCCCGCCGGATGGCGCGGCCACTGCGAACGCGTCCAAGCGACCTGACTTTTCACCGCACAAAACGCCTCATGCCCTTCACACCACACGGTACGGTTCGACCTCTCCTCCCCTGGAAAACCAGGCTGAGAATTACCGGGGGATTCGCGGCCGTGACCCTGCTGCTGGGCCTGGCCTCGGATCTGCGGGCGGCCACGCTCTATGTTGCCCCCGGGGGTCAGCACATCCCGCCCTTCACGTCCTGGACCGGCGCGGCCACCAATCTGGCCAACGCGGTGACCCTGGCCGAACCGGGCGATACCGTGCTGGTCTCCAACGGTGTGTATCACGTGAGGTCCCTCATCTACGTGGGCAAGGGCCTTCAGATCAGCAGCGTCGCAGGCGCGGCCCACACGGTGGTGCACGGCAGCTATACCTCGGCGTGTTTCCAGATCATGCACCCGCAGGCGGTGGTGGAAGGATTCACCCTGACCGGCGGACGTGGTGTCATGGGGGGGGCGGTGTTTATGTCCGAAGGGGCCACCCTGCGCAACTGCGTGGTCACGGGCAATGTGTCCTCCCTGATGGGCGGGGGCGGCATCTACCTGAACATCGGCGGCACCGTTTCCAACTGCCTCATCGCCGATAATGTGGCCGCGCAGGACGGGGACGGCGGCGGCATCTATCTGCACCGGGACGGCGTACTGGCCAACTGCACGCTGCGCGGCAACCAAGCCCGGGTGGGCGGAGGCGCGGCCGCATTCTACTTCAATCGGCTGGAAAACTGCGTCATCCAAAACAACCAGGCCCAGCAGGGCGGCGGACTTTTCCTGTCGCATCAGTCACGGCTCACGCAATCAACCGTGCAATCCAATGCGGCCGTCAGCGGAGGCGGGGTGTGCGGATTCCTGGGCGGCGCCCTGACCGACTGCACGGTGACCCAGAATACGGCCGCGCTGGAGGCCGATCTGATGGTCATCGCCTCGGACGCCAACCGCACCTGCGTGGACGCCGCCTGTCCTGAAGTTTCCGCGCTGGTGCCGACCAACGGATCCTTCGCGTATTTCGTGGACCCGTCCGGCGCGGACACGAACAGCGGGCTTTCTGTCACCCAGGCCTTCCGCACCATCACGCGCGGGGCCAGCGTGCTGGCCCCCGGCAACACCCTGAACCTGGCCCCCGGCATCTACCGCGAATACGTCGTGCTGCGATGGGGTGGCACCGAGACGCAGCCGGTGGTGGTGCGGGGGGCGGGCACGCAAGCCACCATCCTCCGCGCCTCCGACGCGGTGACCAACTGGCTGCACCACCAGGACGCGGTATGGAAGAAGACGGACTGGCCGGTGTCGCCGCAACAAGTGTTTGAAGACGGCCAGAGCCTGTCCCGCCTGGGCTGGCCCAATGCCTACCTGGAGAAACTGCCTTTCACCGCCTACACCCCCTATGGCCATGGCGTTTCAAACCTGATCCCCGGCAGCTTTTTCTACGACACCACCGGCCGGGTGCTCTATGTGCGCCTGCACGCAGACACCGATCCGGCCGCCCACCAGATGGAAGTGTCGGTACGGGTGCAGGCCCTGGACGCCCTGGCCGCACCATGGACGCATTTCGAAAATCTGGCCGTCGAACATGCCAATACCTTCACCCACTCCCCGGGCGGCTGGTCCATGTTCCGCCTGCCCCCCTTCGGTGTGCTGCGCGACTGCCGGGTGTCCTGGGGCGATGGCGAAGGGGTGTCCATGAACCACAACTGCCTGGTGGAGCGTACGGAGATTTCCCACCAGGGCATGTCCGGCATCAACATGGGCACCAACGCGGTGCTGCGCGATTGCCGCATCGTCCACAACACCTACCGGCCCTTCAACACGGACTGGAATTCCGGCGGGGTGCGCGTCATTCCCGCCTTCTGTACAAGTGGCTCGGGGGCGGCGGGCGGCCTCGTGGAGCGGTGTGAGGTGGCCTGGAACCAGGGCTACGGCATCTGGTTTGACCAGTGCACGGGTAATGTTCCGCGCATCGTGCGCAACAACTACGTCCATCACAACCTGCGGGCTGGCATCATGTTTGAAATCAGCCGGGGCGGGGACATCTACAACAATCTGTGCGTCAGCAATTTCGGGGGCGGTCTGCGCCTTTCCGGCTCGGATGAAATCCGGGTCTGGAACAATACCCTGGCCTACAACCGCGGCCCGGTGGACCTCTACATCTACGGCATCCCCCGCACGCTGTGCGATTTGGGCACCACCACCAACTGGGCCAGCGTGGTGTCCAACCAGGTGGTGAACAATGTGATCTATCACAGCGAGTGCGATTTTGACCTGGGCATGCTGCCAGCCTCCAACACGACGATCCAGCGCGTGGTCGGCAATGTGCTGGATCACAACCTGTTCTTTGCCCGCACCGGCCGCACCCTGCGCCTCTCGCTGTCCGGCATCACGTGGTACAACAGCGTCAGCAACTGGCACGCCGCCACCGGATGGGAGGCCCACAGCGTGGAGGCCGACCCCCTGCTCGACGCCGACCTCAGACCCGCGCCGGGCAGTCCGCTGCTGGATGCGGGACATGCCGGACTGTTCGCCGCCACGGATCGAGACGGCACCCCGCGCCCGCTGGATGGCGACCAGGATGGAACCGCCCGGGCCGATATCGGCGCCTTTGAATTTGCGCATCCCCAGGTGGATGAAGACGCGGATGGAATGTCCGATGCCGACGAAGTCCGCGCGGGCACTCATCCCCTCGATGCGGGATCGGTGCTGCACGTCAGCCTGCCGTCGCCGGAATCCGGGCCACCCGCCCACCTTCTCTGGCCGGGCGCCCCGGACCGGCGTTACCGCGTGGCCCGCACCACCAACCTGTTCGAACCCTTTGTGCCCTGGGAAACCAACATTGCCGCCGGTCTTCCCCAAACCTCCCTGCCCCTGAATACGAACCCTCAGGGAACCGAGTTTTTCCGGGTGGAAGTTGAATAAATAAGCAGCCACACCAGCACCGGATACACGGTCAACCGCGCCCTTTGATCCGACCCCTTACCCCAAACTCCGAGCACGCATGAAATCCCTCCGCTACCGCCTGGCCCAACTGGCCTCCCTGCCGACCCAGTTCCGTCATTACGAAAACCCGGTCATCATGCTCCTGCTCCGACTGGGCCTGTTGCGCCTGCGCCTGTTCCCCTTTGTGCTGCGTACCCCGGGCGGTTCGGTGACCATGCTGGGCCGACCGGCCACCCGCTCCCTGGCCGACCAGTTCACGCTGCGCGAAGTTTTTATTGATGAAGTCTACCGGGACATTCTCGCCCTGCTGCCCGCCCGCCCGCTTCGCATCGTGGATGCGGGCGCCAACATCGGGGCGTTCTCCGTATGGATAGGCCGGCAGCGCCCGGTCAAGCAGATCGCGTGCTTCGAACCGGAACAATCCTCGCTGCGCCTGTTAAGGGCCAACCTGGGATGGCATGCTTGTCCGGCCGAGATTTTCCCGATGGCGCTGGGCGCACACGCACGCACCATTCAATTGCGCCCCAACGCGGATCATCCGGCCGCCACCAATATATATGCCAAACCCAAGGATGCCCGGGAGGCGCCGGCTCAGGAGGTACAGGTTCTGGCCTTCCGGGATTGGCTCCTCACCCAGCCCGGAGATTTCGATCTGCTGAAACTCGATTGCGAATGCGCGGAATGGGAAATCATGGAAGGGCTGACCGCCGCGGAGTTGGGCCGCTTCCGGGTGGTGGTGATCGAGGTTCATCTGGACCTGCGCGATGAAAGCCGCCCCGTCGAATCCTTCCGCCACCTCATGGAGTCGCGCGGCTGTGAAACCATACGATGGGATGGTCACGCCCACGGCCTTTACATTGGACGCACGCGCACGAACCCGTGAGCTGATCCGCGCCTTTACGCGCGGGCTGATCGCTTACGCATGATTAAAATCAATTTAGTGGAGGAGGCCGCCGCCCTGGCCACCCGATGGGGGCAAGGCCACCGGGTGGCCCGTTTGCGCTCCTCACTTCTGGGCCAACGGCTGGCCCAGGGCGCCTTCTGGAGCGGGTTGGGCGGGGTCGTATCGCGAGCCGCCACCTTGCTGGGCACCATTGCCGCCGCCCGACTGCTGGGCCGCGAAGTTTTTGGCCAATTGAGTATGGTGCAAAGCACCGTCACCATGTTCAGCGTGCTCTCCAGCTTCGGGCTGGGGGTCACGGCCACCAAATACGTGGCCGAGCACCGCCTGCAGCAGCCGACCCTGGCCTGCAGCATTTTGCGCACCTGCCAGATCGTGGCCTGGATTACGGGCAGTCTGGGCACCCTGATCCTGGTTGGGCTGGCGCCCTGGCTGGCCCGGGAATCCCTGGCCGCACCGGAATTGGCCGCCCCGCTTCGCCTGGCCGCGCCCGTGTTGCTGCTGGGCGCGTTGTCCGCCACCCAATATGGAGCCCTGGCAGGATTGGAAGCCTTTCGCGGCATTGCCATCAGCAGCACCCAGGCGAATCTGATCCTGCTGGTTTCCATGATCGCAGGTGCCTGGTGGTGGGGCTTGCCCGGCGCGGTGGCCAGCCTGGTGGTGGGCGCAGCCATGACCTGGCTCTTCCAGCAACGGTCCCTGGTCCGGGCGGCCCGCACGGCCGGACTGGACCTTCGCCAGCGCCAGCCCACCCAGTGGCGCGTGTTGTGGAGCTACAGCCTGCCCGCCGTCTTCAGCGGAATCATGATCGGACCGGTAAACTGGTACTGCAACGCCATGCTGGTCAACGGCCCCGCCGGCTATCGGGAAATGGGGGCCTACAACGCGGGCAGCCAGTACCTGACCGCCCTTCTCTTTATTCCCATCGTATTGAGCCAGGCCGTGCTGCCCATGCTCTCCGAGCGTTTCGGGGCGCGCGACCAGACACGCGCCATGAAACTCATGCTGCTCTCCGTTCGCATCAACGCCCTGGTGGTGTGGCCGCTGGTCCTGCTGGGATCCCTGGCCAGCCCCTGGCTCATGCGTCTCTGCGGCCCTTCGTTTGTGGAGGCCTGGCCCACCTTGATTGTTTGCTTTCTCACCGCCGGCATTTTGTCCCTGCTGACCCCCATCAGCCAGGTCCTGGCCGCCACCGGCCGCATGTGGACCGGCTTCCTGATGAACACCGGATGGGCCATCACCTTTGTGGTATTCACCTGGCTGCTGGTGGAACGCGGGGCGCTGGGCCTGGCTCTGGCCCGCCTGATCGCCTATGCGCTGCACGCGGCCTGGACCTGCGCATATGCGGTCTACCTTCTGCGCACCCTGAAGGATACGCCTTGGCCCGGCGCCGGTGACCCGGTGGGCACACCATGATCAACCGCTGGCGAACCCTACTGGGGGGACTCCTGGCGCGGGCGGATATCCGCCGCCGCCGCCTGATGCAGTTCCAACGCGCACATCGACGGACCGTGTCGCCTCGCACAACCCCGCCCACCACCCTCTGTGTGGTGGTGCCGGTCTATCACCATGCCAAATTTTTGCCCGCCGCCCTGGCCAGCATCGCCCACCAGACCCGCTTTCCCGACGAAGTGATTCTGGTGGTGGATGCCTCCCCCGATGATTCGCAACGGGTGGCCGAACGCACGGTGGCCGCCTGGCCCACGGCTCACAGAAACCGGACCCGCATTCTGGCCAACGCGACCAACCTCGGTCAGGCCGCCAGTATCAACCGCGCGGTGGCGTCCGCCGCCTCCGAACTTGTCATGATCCTGAACGATGACGACGCCCTGCTCCCGCAGGCAGTCCATACCACGCTGACCCTGTTCGCCCAGCATCCGGCCATCCATCTAACCGGCGCACACGCCCTGCACGTTCAAGGCGATGATCAACTTCGCGCCCTCGCCACGCCCGCCCTCGCCACGCCCGCCCTCGCCACGCCCGCCCTCCCCCCGCCCACCTCCGACCAGGTGGACCTGCGTACGCCCGACGATCTGATTCGATACCGCCGGGGGAACGACCTGAACCTCACCCATTCCGCCTCCTGCTTCACACGGGTGGCCTGGCAGGCTGTGGGCGGTTATCTGCCGGACCCCGCCCTACGCGTCATCCGGTTTTCCGACCGCGATTTTCAACTGCGCGTGGCCGCCCTGTTTCCCGTGGCCCTGCTGCCCACCTATGCGTTGAGCCTTTGGCGCACCGACAGCAGCGTGGATGCCGGACGCAACAGTTAACCGATCATGAAGTCTACCGTTCACTTGATCTACCCGCACGGCGAGCGCATCTCCTGTCCCGATGCCATCGGGCGAAATCTGGCCAGCCGGCTCAGCCGCGATTTCGAGGTGGTGCTGCACGATTGGGATGCCCGCACGGTGATTCATCCTCAGCCGGGCGACCGTCTGATCGGCCACCCCCACCCCGCCCCCGGCACCATCTTCCGGCGCAGCGTGCGCGAGGCGGGCTGGACGCGCACCATCATGCTGTGCCCGTATGCCCACGGCGACCTGCGTCAAGTCGCGGCCTGGGACACCGTGCTGCCGTACTGCGACGCCCATCTGGCCATCACCGGCAACTACTGGATGCGCACCCTGCCCGCCTCGCCCTTTGCCCATTGGGCACCCCGCACCACCCCGTTGGACCTGGCCGTGGATCGGCGCGATTTCCCGCCCGTCAAAACATCCTTCGCACCGCCTGGTCAGCGCCGCTTCCTCTACATCGGCAATACCGCCTGGGTGAAAAACACCGGCTATCTTTCCGCGCTGGCCCGGGCTCGCCCCGAATACGCGTTCGCCTGGATGGGGCAAAGCCGTCATCCCATCGCCGGCTTTCGCGCCCTGGGCGCCCGCGATTTTTCACAACCGGCTAGCCGGAGCATGCTGGCGGACTATGATTTCATCCTGACCGCCGGTTTCTCCGACGCCAATCCCACCGTGGTGCTGGAAGGCATGGCGTGGGGACTGATTCCGATCTGCACGCCCCAAAGCGGATACGAAGGCTACCCCGGCATTCCCAATATACCGCTCCAGGATCTGGCCGGTGCCTGCGCGGTGCTGGATCGCATGCAGCAGACAGACGCCACCTCCCTGCGGGCACTCCAGGCGGGTAACTGGTCGTTGCTGGATGCGCATTTCACCTGGGATCGCTTTGCCGATCAGGTTCGCGCCGCACTACTGGATCAGGGGCGCGCCGCGCTGCCACCGGCTCCGCTGACACGCCGGTTGCGTCTGCGCTGGGCCGCCGCCCGCTCACCCTATGCCCCGTGGCACCCGCTTCAATTGGCCCGAAAACTCCGCCATTGCCTGCGCCCTTCATGACTATGAATACCACCGCCCCCTGCCGCGTATGCGGTCAACCCACGACTCTCCACGCCCGCGCCCGATTGCTGGGTCGTCACGACATCCGCTACGAGCGATGCCCGGCCTGCGGCTTTATCCAGACCGAGCAACCCTACTGGCTGGCCGAGGCCTACGCGGATGCCATTGCCGCCAGCGACACCGGCCTGCTGCGCCGCAACTTCATCCTGTCCGCGGTAACCCAGTCCGTGATCCGCTCCTGCTTCAACCCGCGCGCGCGCTTTGTGGATTATGGGGGCGGCTACGGGGCGCTGGTGCGCCTGATGCGCGATGCCGGTTACGATTACTGGCGGCACGACCCGATGTGCGCGAATCTGTTTGCGCGCGGATTCGACACCACGCCGTCAGCCCAACCCGATGCCGAACTGGTCACCGCCTTTGAAGTTTTCGAACACCTGGTGAACCCGCAGGAGGAATTGCGCAAGATGCTGTCCTTCTCCCGCAATATCCTGTTCACCACCCTGCTGCAACCCGCCCCGGCGCCTCAACCCGGCGATTGGTGGTACTACTGCCTCGACACCGGACAGCACGTGGCTCTTTACACCCGGTCCGCATTGGAGACTCTGGGCCGGGCTCACGGCCTTCATCTGGTCTCGGATGGAAAGCAGCTGCATCTGTTCACGGAACAGAAAATCGCGCCCTGGTGGTTCACACTGATTTCCCGCTACCGCATCGCCCGCCTGCGCAGCTCGTTTGCCGCCGGATCCGCGCGTATTGCCCAGGATCATGCGACAGCGCGCGAAGCCCGCCCTCGCCCGTGAAAATCCTCTTCGACTATCAGGTCTTTCTGGCCCAGCGGTTCGGCGGCATCTCCCGCTATTTCGTGGAGTTGCTGCGCGAGCTGGCGGGGCGGCCGGCATGCGACATCACCGTGCTGGCCGGCCTGCACCGCAACGAACTGCTGGCCACCCTGCCCGCCCGCCCCGGGCTCCGCATCATCGGCTGGCGCCTGCCCCCCTGGCTGCCCGGACGGCGCATCTATGGCTTGATCAACCGGTTGTTCTTCGCCCTGGCCGCGCCCGGCCTCGACCCGGATATTTATCACGCCACCTACTACAAAGTGCTGGCCCCTCGCCTGCGCGCTCGCCGGGTGTTCACGGTGTACGATATGATCCACGAACTTCACCCGGGGCCGGAGGCGGCGCACGATCCCACCCCCCGCCGCAAACGCCAGGCCGTGCAGCGGGCCGACCATCTGCTGTGTATTTCCCGCCACACCCGCGACGATCTGGTCCGGTTGCTCGAGGTTCCCGCTGGCAAAACCACCGTCACCCTCCTGGCCGGTTCGCTCCGGGCCACCCCGCGGGCCGGGCGGCCCCACCCGCAGCCCTACCTGCTCTATGTGGGGGAGCGTGGCGGATATAAAAACGCCGACCTTCTTTTGCGTACCCTGGTCCGGCATCCCGATCTGCAAAAGCAGTTCCATCTGATTTTTTTCGGTGGTCCCCCGTTCTCCCGGGACGAATCGCTGCGTCTAGCCGAACTGGGCCTGGGTGGACAGACCCACCGGGTGACCGGCTCGGACGAAGATCTCGCCACCTGGTATGCCCATGCCTTCGCCCTGGTCTATCCTTCACGCTATGAAGGCTTCGGCATACCCCCGCTGGAGGCTATGCAGTACGGCTGCCCGGTGTTAGCATCCGACCAATCGTCTCTACCCGAAGTGGTGGGGGAGGCCGGACGGCTGTTCCATCCGGATGCGGAAGATTCACTGGCCGATGCATTGCGCGAACTGGTGAACCATCCGGCGGGACGCGCCGATCTAGTGGGCAAGGGACAACAACATCATCAATGGTTTACGTGGAAAGAATGTGCCGACCGGACCATGGCCGTCTATGCGTCCCTGATGCCACTGCAATCCCGACATGAGTAGCCAATTCTTGCCACAACGCATTTTGGTCGTAGGCGGCGTGCTCATCGCCACCCTATTGCTGGCCGTTTACGCCTACAGCACCCACTCCCAGATGCTGCTGGTGGGGCTCCCCGCTTTTACCGTGCTGGTCTTCCTGCTCAGCAAGTCGCGCTTCACCTATGCCCTGGCCATCGCATTGAGCACGAGTTCGCTGACCCTTCCCGGCCTGCCCTCCAAGGTGAACCTCTACGTGTTGATGGCCTCCATGTCCACGGCCTCCCTCATCGCCGGGGCCATCATCACCAAAAAGAACAATCCCCCCCGCCCGGAAAACAAATGGGTGCTGGCCTTCGCCCTGCTGATTCTCGCCACCGCCAGCATCCGGGGCTTTGGCCTGCGCACCATGGGTGGCGAGTCGTGGGGAGGATTCAGTTATATCACCATGCTGCTGGCCTGTTTCTTCTTCCTCGCCTCCACCCATATTGATGTGGATGAAAAGACGTGGCGAAAAACCCTGACCTGGATGTGCCTGCTCTCCGCCCTCCCCACCCTGGCCCAGGCCGTATATGCCTATAGCGGGGGCGCCATCCACCATCTCTTCTACTTCATTGTCCCCGAGTTTCAGGTGCTCGAATTCATGTTTCAACGCGAGCAGGGGTCCAGCATGGCCCGTCTGCAGCAGGCCAATGTCACCAGCCAGTATTTCTGCATCCTGGCCTTTCTGATCCTGCATCGCCGATCCAACCGGCGCTGGTCGATCCTGCTGTTCGGGATGGCCCTCTTCCTGGCTGGCATATCAGGAAACCGCATCGCCTTGGTCTTTATCCTGCTCTTTATCCTCTTTTACCTGCTCACCAACCAGCGGTTGACCCTGCCCGAGATTGTATTCCATCCCGCCTTCTTCATGGCGGGCATTGCGATTGTCATCCTGGGCTTTCTGGCCCCCTACCTGCCCCTGACCTTCCAACGCATCCTGTCCATCCTTCCCTTTGCCAATGTCTCCTGGGAGGCCAAGCTGGCCGCCAGCAGCACCATCGGCTGGCGGCTGGAAGTTTGGGCGGCGGCTCTTCGCCAGGTGCCCGACTACCTGGTGGTCGGTAAAGGCTTTGCCTTCTCTGCCGAAGACGTCATGACCCTCAGCGCACGTCGCTTCTACATGAACGACATTGATTACGTGCTGGCCTCCCGCAATTACCACAACGGCATGCTGCACACCTTGCTGGACCTGGGCCTGCCCGGTCTGATCTTCAGTCTGGGTTTTATCTTTACCGTCATCCACCGTCACTGGGGCTTGATGAGCCGAACCTGGACCAGTTCGCTCATGCAACATTACCACCATGTGTTTTATGCCATCTTCCTGGCCACCGCCCTGACCTACTTTGTCCTCGCCGGAGGGGTTACCCACCTGGCCATCATTTTCCTTTTCACCATGATTCTGGAGGGGCTGGTGCGGGCCGATCTGCTGGAGCGGCAGCGCGAACAGGATCGCCTCGCGGCGGCGGCAGCCACCCCGCCCGTCCGCCGCTTCCGGGCCGTGTGATCCGCCTCCATCGTCGCGCATGACCTTCACCATTCTGACCCCCAGCTTCAACAATCTGCCTTATCTGCGCCGTTGTTGCGCCTCGGTGGCGGATCAGGTTGCCGTGAAGGTGGAGCACCTGGTGGTGGACGGCGCCTCCACCGACGGCACCCCGGCCTGGTTGCAGACCCGCGGGCAACCCTACCTCAGCGAACCCGATCGCGGCATGTACGACGCCTTGAATAAGGGGCTGGATCGCGCACCGGGCGACATCGTGGGGTGGCTGAATGGCGATGAACAATACCTGCCCGGCACCCTGGCCGCCGTGGCTGACACCTTTGCGCAGCACCCTGAGGTCGACCTGGTCTTCGGCGACGCCCTGCTGGTGCGGCCGGACGGCTCCCTGGCCGCCTATCGCAAGGCCCACCCGCTGCGCGCGGCGTGGCTGGCCGCCAGTCACCTCTACGCCCTGTCCTGCACCCTCTTCTTCCGCCGCCGCATCATCGAGTCTGGATTCCGATTCGACGCCTCCTTCCGCATGGTCAGCGATCTGGATTTTGTACTGCGCATCCTGCGCGCCGGCCACCGCGCCCAACACCTTTCCCGCTACCTGGCCGCCTTTACCCTCACCGGAAAAAATCTCACCCTGGACCCCGGTATGGTCGTCGAGCGGGCGCGCCTGGATGCCCGGCAACCGGCGTGGATCCACGCCACCCGTCCTCTGCTCAACGGAGCCCGCCTGCTGAGCAAAATCCGGCACGGCGGCTATCGCCAATCCCGCCCCCTTTCCTACCAACTCTACGTGGACCCTGACCAACCGCGGCGGACCTTCACCGCCGAGCACCCTTCGTTCCGGTGGACCTGGACATGAACCTGATCTTCAGCGTCGCCGATCAACCGCGCACCGGTGGAAAATCCATCGGCACCCTCAACAATTCCCTCAACCTGCTGCGGCACCTCGCCCGCACGCCCGGGCTGGACCGCATCACCCCCCTGGCCAACCACACCCTGGATGGACTTCTGCCCACCGCGCCGCACGTGCACATCCGCTGGCACGATGCGCCCACCCACGGCCGCCTGCGCCGCCTGTGGTGGGACCAGGTCGGCCTCTATGCCGCCGCCCGCCAGGCCGCCGGGGACTGGATGTTCCTGCCCAAAGGCTTCACGCCGCTGTGGGGCCGCCCGCCCTGCCGGCTCGCCGTCAACGTCAACGACCTCATGGCCACCTACTACAAGCAGCATTACCCCCGGGGATTTCCCCCCGTGGAGCTGGCCTATTTCGAGCAGAGCCTGATCGCCACCATCCGCCGCGCGCACCTCATCGTTACCATCAGCCAGTTCACCGCCGACGAACTGGCCCGGTTTGCCGACCAGCATAAACTGCGCCTGCCCCGCGTGCTGCCCATCGGCATCGGATTCAGCCCGGACGACCTGCCCTTCCGCACCAACCCGCCGCCCCCCGTGGAAAAACGATCCGGCATCCTGGCCCTGACCAGCGCGTGGCCCCACAAGCGGACCGCCATGGCCATCCGCCTGCTGGAGCAATGGCAACAGAAGCGCGGGTACACCGAACCCGTGTACTGGGTCGGCGTCCTGCCCCCCGGCGTCACCCTGCCCGGCCACGCCAACTGGCATTTCGTGCCCCGCCTCACCCATGATGGGTACGCGGATAAACTCGGTTCGGTGCGGGCCCTGCTCTACACGTCCGAACTCGAGGGCTTCGGCATGCCGCCGGTGGAAGCCGCCCTGGCCGGAGCCTGGCCGGTCTACTCCGATCTGGTGGTGACCCGCGAAGTGATGGGCCCCTCGCCCACCGCCTTCGTCAATGATGACTTCGACAGCTTCGCCGCCGCCATGGATTACGCCCTCGGACACACCGCGGAAGACCTCGCGCCCTGGGTGGCCGAACTGCGCCGCAAACATCACTGGCCCACCATCGCCCGCCGCGTGGTGGACGCGTTGCACGCCGAATCCTGATGAGCCTCCCCCCGCCAGCGGAACCCGAGGTCACGGTCTTGATCACCGCCTATCAAACCCCGGCGGCCTACTTGCGCGAAGCGATCGAGAGCGCCCTGGCGCAGGACGTACCCGGCCTTGAAGTGCTGGTGGTGGACGATGGCTCACAGCCGTCCCTGCAGGAGCCTGTCACTGCGCTCGGAGATGCGCGGGTCATCTATCACCGCATGGAACACCGCGGCCTGCCCCATGCGCTGATCGAAGGTTTGCAGCGGGCCCGCGGGCGTTACGTGGCCATCCTGGACCATGATGATCGCCTGACCCCGGACAGCCTGTCCGTCCGCCTGCGCGCCATGCGGGAAAGCAACGTGGGGCTGGTCTATGGCGACCTGCAGCTCATGACCCCGGAGGGCGTGGTCTACGGCGAGCAGCGCTTCCCCGAACTGGCCACCGAGCGGGCGTTTGTGCAGGCGTGCCTGACCCACGCCATCGGTCCGCTCAAGCATGGAACGGTCCTGCTGGATCGCGCGGTGGCGCTGGCCGAGGGAAATTATAGCCCAGCGCTGACCGTGGAGTACGATCTCGATCTGATCCTGCGCGTGGCCCTGGCCAAGGGCCACCGACACCTGCCCGTTCCGGTCATTCAGTACCGCGTGCATCCGGGCAACTTCAGCCGCACCCTGCGCTACCGCCTGCAGCAAATCTATTTCCGGTGGAAGGTCATGGATCAGCACATGCCTGCGGGATGGCACCGCCTGGCCGCCAAGGTCTGGATCGGCGCCACCAACCTGGGCAAGGCGGCCGTGCAAGTGCTGACCCATCGCCGGCCCTCGCGTGGCCTCCGCGCATTCCCCACGCCCGGCGCCTAACCTAAAGATGCGCCCCGCCGCGCCCGTCCTGGGCCTGGCGAACCAACCACGACTGCGCGCCCTCCGCATCGGTCACCTCGCCGCGCAGGATGGCGAGAATCAAGTCGTGGCTCAGCACCGTGTCCAGCGGCGTGGTGATTTCCATCCCGCGCCCCGACCCCGGCGCTTTAATGATGAACGGCACCCGGTGATCGATCCGCCCGTCGTAGCGATCGGCCTTCCGCCAGCGATGGTCCGCGCTCACGATCACCCACGCGGATTCCCACTGCCCGGCCGACTCCATGGCGCGACGCATCTCCCCCAGCGCGCGATCCGTCAGCATCAGATTATTAAAGTAACCCTGGACGGTGGAGAACGACGTCACGCTCAGTTGCTTCCGGTCCGGCCGGTAGATGCCCGGCTCATGGGGACCCAGCAGGTGCAGCAGGGACAAACCGTAGACCGGATTGGTGACCACCTGGAGGGCATCCCGCAAACCGTTCTGATACACCTGCACGGTGAGCCGACGTTGCTGCACCGGGGCCAGGGAGGACCACAACTGGTTGGCCATGGCTTCCCCCAGCGTGCGCCCGCGCGCCTGCTCAAACAACGGAATGGCCAGGTCGGTGCAGAACGCCAGGTCGCGCGCAAACAGGCGCCGATAGGGATGATACCAGGCCACCACGGCTGAGTTCACGCCCAGCGCCCGGGCCCGGGCAAAGAGTTGCGTGCTGGCGCTCCACAGCATGGCGTTGGTATCGCCCGCAAAGGTGATCTTCAGGTCACGTTCGGAAATCGGTTCCGCCGCATGAACCCGTTGTCCATTCAAAAGGGAGGGCAGGGAAACCATGGTGTCCAGGCCGGGTTCCAAAGCCTGGGTGGCAAAAAGCGACTCCCCGCGCAGACGGTCCAGCTCAGGCAGGACAACATCGGCGGGGCGGTTTTCAAAGGTGACCCGGTAGTCCAGCTCATCAAAAATGATCCAGACCACACGGGGCTGTTGGGGCGAAACCGGCATCACGTCCGCCAGGTTGGCCGCCGCCGGTCCGGAAGCCGCGCTCAGCAAACCCATTCCGATTTGCAGCAGTTGAAAAACCGTGTTGGCCGCCAGCGGGAGCAGGATCAGCAGAAAGCCGCGCAACAAACTCAAGGCCAGCATGTGCCAGCGCCAGACCAGGGCCAGCGCGATCAGCGCCCCGCCCCACACCGCGGGGTGCTGGAGAAAGGCCATCATGGCCGCGCCCGAGACACCCAGGTATTGCAGGCGTACAAAATTCACCGGGATCAGTAAAAAAAGCCCCAGCGCCACGATGCTCATACGCTGCTGCCACACGCGGGGGGCGCGCCGCACCGAGAAGATCACCAGCTTGAACAGCAGGGTGAGCAGGACCAGGTTGATGAACAGGCCGGCCAGCAGGGAAAGATTGACCGGGATCTGGTTGTAGTAGCCATGCCCGGCGGGATACAGCGTGGCATACCACGCGCGAATCAGACACAGATGGGCCAGCGAAAAGGCCATGCCCCACCGCGGCAGAACCCGGGCCAGCGGGTGAGCGGGATCGATCACGAAAGGCGCTCCCGTTTGCGCAACCAGTACAGCCAGCGATGGCCCTCCCCCACCCGGGTGGAACGGAGAATATCAAAATGGGTCCGGCAGGCGTTCTCAAACACCTGCAGGTTCAATCCGGCATGCAGATGTTCGCGACCGCGCGCGATGCGAATGAACATGGGATCTTCGGGGGCCACAAACTCCACCAGCAGATAGTCGCGGGTTATCTCGGCCGCGGCTTCCAGCACCGCCTGCAGGGGAATGCGTTCCGTCACCAGCAGATGATGCAGCACGGCCAGCATCAACACGGCATCGAAGGAGCCACGGGCCCGCTCCAGAAAGGAGGGTTGTTCTCGGTTGCGCCAGCCCAGCGCCGGGGAGGGCCGGGAAAAATCGACGACCAGGGGCAGGATGTCCAACCCCTGGGCCTGAGCCCGCCGCCAGATGCCACCCACACATTGGACATCTGAATCCACCGCCACCACGGAGGCGCCCGCCGCCGCCGCCAGGGCACTGAAATGCCCGGTGTTGGCTCCGACATCCAGCACGCGCGCGGGCCGGGCTTCGGCCAGGGCCTCGCGCACAAACGTCTCCTTGAGCTTGAAGGAGGCGTCGTTGTAGCTGTGCGTGCTCATATAGTCCGACCAGGTTGATGCCCGATCTGCAACCGGCTGGACTTTGGCCAGCAGGCGCGGCAATCGCTTCAGGGTCATTTCGAGAATAAAGCGGGCCTTGGCGGGATCCTCCAGTGTGCGATCACGATAGGTGGCGCGCGTGTCGCCCGGCCGGCTCAACCAGACCGGCATGCTGACCAGGCTGAAAAACATCGGGCGCAAACGGCGGGCCCACCCGCACCAGCGATACAGGTATTCCGGTTCCACCCCGTCGCGCCGGGTGGTGAAACAATCGGCCAGCGGCACGCCCCAGGTCCGGTAGGCCAGCAGGGGCAGCAGGAAAGTGCGCACGAACTGGGCATACGGTTTCCAGATGGGATCGCCCGGAACCCGTTTCTCAAAGGACGGAACATCAATAAACACAGGCGTGCTGCCCCGGAAAAGAACGTTGTACGGGGTGGCATCCTTCAAGCCGTAGCCGAGGGGCAAAGCCTGGGCGGCCAGTTGGGCGGTGAGCAAACCCGCCGCGTGCAACATTTCAGGCGCCCATTCGTAGGGGTAGCTGGGAAAAGCAATGCGCTCGTGTTCGTAGAGCGAACCGCCAGGCGGAGCCATCGCTTCGCCCCCGGGAAACTCCGCCCGGGAAAGGGACCGTGTTTTAACCAGACGCCCGTCGTCCATCCATTGGCGGGCTTGGGCCGTGCCCAGGAAGTGATCGAGTTCCGCATCCGCCCCCGTCACCAGGTGCCGGAAGATCCGGCCGTCCTGAGACCAGCAACTCCCCGAAGGATCGCGAAAGCTAGGGTTCGCTGACATCACCACCCAGCCCCCGTCATGGCTTGCGATGAAAGATACGGCGAAAGAAGTCGGCCACCATTTCGCGGGTTCGCTTCAGATAGAACACCAAGCCCAGCGCAACCGCCACCACGGCCTGCCAGATCAGGAGACCAGAACCGGGATCAATATAGGCTAGAATGTACATCTCCACTACGTTTCACCAACCATCCAGATTGTACCCAGTGTGCCCATCCAACATACGGATGGACGTAAAATATGAGTATATGCAACAATTCGCCCCGCATGTACACCCCTAATAAACGCCTGGATCACTTCCTGGGCCAGAAGGTCCTGCTGGCCGCGCTGGATGTGCTGGCCCTGGCCGCGGCGTTCTATTTTTCCTATGAAATCCGCAATGCTTTCTTCGGGTGGCGGGGAGGGGTGTACGCACCGACCTTCAAGCATCTGGCCATGTTTGTGCTGTTGTGCGTTATTATCGTCTTCTATTTCCGCTACCACTACCTCTACCGGCGCCTGGCCTTCGCGGGCAGCCTGGAGCATCTGGAGTTGCTGATCCGGTCCTGGGTGACCTTTGTGGGTTTGTTTATCGCCCTCAGCTTTTTTTTCAAAGTCCAGTTGTTCATCGAACATCGCATCACGGTTTTTCTATTCATCGTGCTGGGCATAGTGGGCCTCTATCTCGGCCGCTTTCTGGTCGCACCCGCCGTGGCGCGCCGGCTGATTCGATCCGGGATGTGGCCCAGCCGGACCCTATTCATCGGGCCGGCTGCGGAAGCCCACCGCCTGGCCCAGCTATTGGACGCTCCCCACCAGGCCACCGGTTATCAGCTGGTGGGTTATGTAGATCCGGACCGTCAGGGCCCCGCGCCCGACCACGACTCCCCGCCCGCCTTCCCGCCCGACAGCGAGGTACCCGCCCTCATTCAACGGGAGGACATCCGCGAGGTGTTCATCCGCCTGGCCCATGCCGACCTGGATCGCCTGATGACGCTCTATCACCAGATGGCTCCGCTAGGTGTACGCATCCGGGTCAGCCTGTCCCACTTTGGCGCCCTGCGCGACCGGGTGCCCGTGCTGCCCGAGGCGGAACATGGCTATGTATTCATCAACGCCAGCCCGCTCCGCCCCGTGGAACAGCAATTGAAGTACGGCCTGGATCGCCTGGCTGGCGGATTGGGTCTGCTGGTGCTGGCGCCCGTATTTGCCTTGCTGGCCTTGCTGATCAAGCTGGACTCCCGTGGGCCGGTGTTCTTCCGCCAGAGCCGGGTCGGACGCGGGGGACGTGTCTTCTCCGTCTACAAATTCCGCACCATGACGGAAAACACCGAAGCCGAACACAAGGTGGCCATCCGCAAACTGGTGGAAGGCGACCATGCCTTCATCGAAGCGCAGAGCGGACAGGCGGGTGTGCTCAAGGTCACCAACGCCAGCAAGGTCACCCGCCTGGGCGGCTGGCTGCGCCGCACCAGCCTCGATGAACTGCCCCAGCTGATCAACGTGTGGACGGGCGACATGTCCCTGGTGGGACCCCGTCCCCTGCCCTGCTACGAAGTGGATCTGTTCAAACCCTGGCAGCATACCCGGCACGATATGAAGCCCGGCATCACCGGGTTCTGGCAGGTGTTCGGCCGCTCCGCCGTGTCCCACGTGGACACCATCCTGATGGACATATTTTACATCATGAACTGGTCGCTGGCCCTCGATTTGCGTATTCTGGCCCGTACCGTGCTGGTCATGCTGACCGGCCGAGGTGGGAAATAGATGAACGACGCAACCGTGTATATCCATCCCCGCGCCCTGGTCGAAACCTCGACCATCGGGGCCGGCACCCGCATCTGGGCCAACACCCACATCATGAAAGAGGTGCAGATCGGGCGGGACTGCAATATCTGCGATGGCGCCTTCATTGAAAGCGGCGTGGTGATCGGCCGCGGCGTCACCATCAAGCAGAACGTTCTGTTGTGTGAAGGCGTCACCGTGGGGGACGGTGTTTTCCTGGGTCCCAATGTGGTCTTCACCAACGATCTGCATCCCCGCTCGCCGCGCCTGCCCCTAATCGCAAAACGCTACCAGGACAAAGGCTGGCTGCTGCCCACCATCATCGAACCGGGGGCCACCCTGGGCGCCAATTCCACCATCCTGTGCGGGGTCACCATCGGCCGCTGGGCCATGGTCGCCGCGGGAGCCACCGTGGTGCACTCCATCAAGCCGCACACCCTCTACACCGGAAAGCCCGGACGCCCGCTGGGCTATCTGTGCGCCTGTACGCACCGGCTGATACTGGAGGATGGTCGCGCCACCTGCGAGGGGTGCGGACGCCGCTATGCCCTGGCCGAGGGCGAACTGCGCCCCGCGCAACCCATTGCCTTGTGGGAAAACAACCCGTCATGAACCCACCGGAGGCCAGCGTCCTGATCACCTGCATCGGGGAAACTTTTCGCAACATCCTCACCCAGCAGGGCAAGCCCGCTCCCGCCACCGTAAACGCCGACACCGCGCTATTCGGCAGCGGCGGCGGGCTGGACTCCATGGGCCTGGTCACCCTGGTGGTCGAGGTGGAACAGGTGCTGGCCGAGCGATTCGGTTTGCAGATCACCCTGGCGGATGACCGCGCCATGTCGCAACGCAGTTCACCCTTTCGCACCGTCGGAACCCTGGTTGCGTATATCCTAAGCTATGAACCGCCCCCGTCCACCCACTGAGCAACGCGTCGCCCTCGTCACCGGCACCCGCAAGGGCATCGGCCAATACCTGGTTAACCACCTGGTGACCCAGGGCTATGCCGTGGAAGGGTGCAGCCGGGAAGCCGCCGACTGGACCCTGGACGGCTACACCCATCATCTGGCCGATGTGACGGACGAGAGCCAGGTGAAAGCCATGCTGGCCGATATCCGCCGGCGGCACGGCCGGCTCGACGTCCTGATCAACAACGCCGGCATCGCCTCCATGAATCACACCCTGCTCACCCCTGCCAGCACGGTGCGCCGCATTCTGGACACCAACTATATCGGCGCCTTTCTCCTGATCCGGGAAAGCGTCAAGCTGATGCAGAAGCACCACTATGGACGCATCGTAAACCTCGGTTCCGTGGCCACCCCGCTGCGCCTGGAAGGCGAGGCCGTATATGCCGCTTCCAAGGCGGCCTTGGTCAGCCTGACCCAGATTCTGGCCTACGAACTGGCGGACTTCGGCATTACGGTCAATCTGGTCGGGCCCACCCCCATTGAAACGGATTTGATCCGCGGCGTGCCGGGCGACAAGATGAACGCCCTCATCAACCGGCTGGCCATCAAGCGCCTGGGCCGCATGGAAGACGTCAGCAACGTCATTGATTTCTTCATCCGCCCGGAAAGCGAATTTGTCACCGGACAGGTCATTTATCTCGGAGGGGTTTGATGGCCACGGGCTGGCTGGCGGAACGCCTGGCCTCCTTCGGTGTGCAGCCCGCCCTGCAATGCGGTGCCGATAGCATTTCCTACGCGGCCCTGGCCGATGCCATACGGGGTTGGCAGGCCCGCCATGCCGACGAAGCGATTGGACGCGCGGTCGTGGTGCAGGGTGAGGCCAGCCCTGCGCTGCTGGCCCTGCTCATGGCCCTGCTGGACCGCGGCGACATCGCGGTACCCCTGGCCCCGGTGGAATCGGTGCGCGCGGCGAACTGCGCCACCATCGCCCGAGCTTCCCGGCTGATTCACTTCGCCAACGACGGCGCCTGGTCCGAATCGACAGGACCCGGGAACAACCAGCATCCGCTCTACGATCAGGTGCGGGCATCCGGTTCGGGCGGGCTGGTGATTTTTACCTCCGGGTCCAGCGGCGAACCCAAGGCGAGTGTGCACCGGGCCGATCGTTTTCTCGAAAAATATCGGCGCCAGCGCCCGGCGCTCCGGACCATCATGGTCCCGCCGATGGACCATATGGCCGGCCTGGACACCTTGTTCTACACCCTGACCAGCGGCGGGCTGCTGATCCTTCCGACCGACCGGACCCCGGCGGGCATCGCGGAGGCTGTTGCGCGGCATCAGGTCGAGTTGTTGCCCGCCACCCCGACCTTCCTGCGCCTGCTGTTGATGGAAACCGCCGACCTGTCCAGTCTGCGCATGATTACCTACGGTTCGGAGGTCATGCCCGACGCCACCCTGGCCGCCTTGCGCGCGCACCTGCCGGCCTGCCGACTGCTCCAGAAATACGGCACCACGGAGTTCGGATCACCCCGCACCCGCTCGCGCGAGGATGGCTCGTTGTGGTTCCGCATTGAGCAGGACGACTTCGCCACCCGCGTGGTGGACGGCCGCCTGTGGGTGCGCACCGCCCAATCCATGCTGGGTTACCTGAATGCCCCGCCGCCCGTGGAGCAGGACGGCTGGACCTGCACGGGAGACCGGGTGGAAGTGGAGGGCGACTATATCCGCATTCTGGGCCGCGACAGCGATCTCATCAATGTGGGCGGGCACAAAGTCTATCCGGCCGAGGTGGAAAACGTGCTGCTGGCCCAACCCAACATTCGCGACGCCGTGGTCATGGGCGAAACCCATCCCCTGATGGGCCAGGTGGTGAGCGCGCGGCTCTTGTTGCAGGAACCGGAAGAGGCGGGTACCTTGCGCCATCGCATACGGGCCGCCTGCGCCCAACAGTTGCCCGCCTATGCGGTGCCCGTCCACATTCGGACGGTGGATGAAACGCTATGGAATCACCGCTTCAAAAAAAGTCGTATCGCCGGTTCCTGAACCCGCTGCTGGTGGCGGCCAGCGCGGCGGTCATATTCCAGATGTACCACGGCTGGGGCAACACCACCGAGGTGGCGACCTATGGACACTCCGCCCTGAACTGGATGACCGATCTGTGGAAAAGCGCGCGCATTTACGGCGGCACCACCCTGTCCTTCGGCTGGCTGGTTCCGGTACTGACCCTGACCCTTATCTGGCGTGACCGCGCCACCCTGCGCAGCCTGAAGGCCAAGGCCTCCGGGTGGGGACTCGCCCTGGTGGTGCTGGCCCTGACGCTGCATTGGATGGGCCTCCGCGCCCAGCAAACCCGGCTCTCCCTGTTGGCCCTGGTGCTGCTGATAGCGGCAATTCCGTTCTATCTCTACGGCGGGTCCATCGCGCGCCGCCTGGTCTATCCCATCGGCCTGATGGTTTTCTGCGTGCCATTGAATTTTCTCGATGTGCTCACCTTCCCGCTCATGCGGTTCGCCGCTGCTCTGGCCGGCGGGTTGCTGACCGGTCTGGGCCTGGCCGTGTCCCGCCAGGGTTCCATGGTGATCCCGCAGGCGGAACCGGGGGTGCGCAACGAACTCATGCCCTTTGATGCCGCGGATGCCGCCGGTGGCATCGGCATGCTGCTCATTCTTTTGCTGGGTGCCGCTTTCTGGCTGGGCTGGCAGCAGCGCGCCTGGAAAGCGCGGATCATCCTGCTGGCCATGGTCCCGATTTTTCATGTCGTGGCCAACGCCCTGCGCCTGCTCATCCTGTTTGTCCTGCAAACGGCGGCCGGGGCGGAACTGGCCCGAAACGTGAATGACCGCGCGGCCCGCTGGCTGGTGACCGCCATCACGGTTGCGCTCTTTCTGCTGCTCGACTACCTCATGCGATCCTGGAACAAAGAACGGCTATGGAAACTCCTGCAACCCGAACCACCCTCCATCGGCTGATCCTGCTCGGCGTGGTAAGCGCGGCCGCCTACCTGACCGCGCACCATGCCGTGGTGCGGGTCAGCCCGCTGGCTGGGGTGCGGGAAACCCTGCCGGATCAGGTAGGCTCCTGGACGGGTGAGGATATGTTCTTCTGCCAGACCATGACCTGCCAGTGGACCTATACCCGGTCTGATCTGGGTACCAACACGGTTTGCCAACGCTGCCAGGGCACCCTTTCCCCGGGCAGTCCGGTGGAATGGTCCCTGCTGCCCCATGATACTTCGGTCATTAAAAAGTTGTACCAGCAGCCGGATCGGCCGGCCCTGGTGGCCTCCATCGTGCTCAGCGGCGCGGACCGCACCAGCATTCACCGCCCGCAAATCTGCCTGGTGGGCGGTGGCCAGGAAATAGTGGCCACCCACACGCGACGCATCACGGTGCCCGATGGACGTATCGTCCGGGTCACCGTGCTGGATTTGCTGTGGCGCGGCCAGACCAAGGACGGGCGCACCGTGTCCCGTGAACGGTACTTCGCCTATTGGTTTGTCGGACCCCATCACGAAACGGCCTCCCACTGGGTGCGCATGTTCTGGATGGGCATGGAACGCATCCTGGGCGGGGTGACCCATCGCTGGGCCTACGTAAATATTTCGGGGCCGCGCGGCGATCAGGCCCCCGATTATCTGGCCACCCTGGACCGTTTCATCGCAGATTTCTATCCGCAGGTGGTGCTTCCTCGCGACCCCGCGCCCTGAACCGCGGAAATGCATAGCCAGTGCCGCAAAGGCTTGGCTACAGTGGTTTCATGTTGTGCCTCCTGCGATGGATCCTGATCGGATGTCTGCTTCTGCCCGTGGCCGCTCCAGCCCTGGGCCCGCACGAAATTCTTCTGCTGGTGAACCGGGATTCCCCGCGCAGCGTGGAACTGGCGCATCACTATCTCCACCTGCGCCAGATCCCGCCCGAGAACATCGTCGAGGTCAGCCTTTCGCCGGCGGCCCGCTCGCCTCAGGCTTTTATCTCACGGGATGATTTCACCCGACAGATCTGGGCGCCGGTTCAGGCCGCCCTGCGCGAGCGCCGCCTCGAGGATCACATCCTGGCCCTGGCCTACTCGGCCGACTTCCCGGTGCTGATCGCCGGTGATCCCGAAGTTTCCCTCACCGGCCTCACCCATGTGCGCAACCGCTTGCCCGAAGCCGAGGCCATCCGCAAGGGCACCTACACCTCCCGCCTGTTCGCCGGCCCCGGCATGGACCTGCAACGGCGCGGCACCCCGGGCTCCTTGGAGCAATATGCCGCCCGCCTGCTCACCGACATGCCGCTGCCGGCCATGCTGCTCGCCCATACCGGATCTCGCGGCGAAAGCACCGGCCAGGCCATCCGCCGCCTGCAGGCTGGGGTGCGTCAGCAGGGTTCCCCATTGTCCGGCCAGGTTTTTTTCCTGACCAGCGACGACATACGAACCAAGTGCCGGAGCTGGCAGTTTGAGGACACTGCGGCCGAGCTCAAGCGATTGGGCCAGAGCGCACAGATCTTGCCCCTGGCCGAGGCTACCCCCGCCTCCACCGCCTGGGGCATCATGGCGGGCGCGGCCGAGCTCGACCCGGCCCGCCTGCCCCGCCTGGTGCCCGGCAGCCTGGCCGAACACCTGACCAGCTATGCCGCCATTTTCTACGGGCATACCTATCAAACCAAACTGTCCGCCTGGCTCCAGGCCGGGGCGGCAGGCAGCGCGGGCACGGTCACCGAACCCATGTCCATCTGGACCAAGTTCCCCCATGCGCGCCTGTTCGTGCATTACGCCAGCGGCTGCACCCTGTTGGAAGCCCTGGCCCAGGCCGTAGCCTGTCCGCTTCAGTTGGTGGCGGTGGGCGATCCCCTGCTCGCACCGTGGACCAAGCCCCAGGGTCTCACCCTCATCAATTTGAACGACGAAACCGAGGGGCTCAAAGGCACGGTGGAATTTGCCGCCTCCGGCTGGGCAGGCGGACTGAGCCGGGACAGCCGGGTACTATTCCTGCTGGATGGCCGCTCCATCCTCAGTGCAGGCGATCCACCGCTGGCCCGCATCGATACCGCCTTGCTGGCCGATGGCTGGCACGAGGTGCGCGCGGTGGTCTACAGCGGGGGCGCGGTGCGGCATCAGGGGTTTGCCGTGCAGGGCTTCACCAGTGCCCACCACGGACGCAGCCTGCACGTGCAAGGGGTGAGTTCCAACCAAACCCTGGGCACGGATGAAACCGTGCTGCTCACCGTACGCGCGGAGCCGCCGCCCGAGGCGCTCGCCCTGGTGCAGCACGAGCAACTGGTGGCCCGACAGGTGTACCAGCCGGACCAACCCTATCGACTGGACGCGGGACTGCTGGGCGCGGGGCCGTCGCGAATCCAGCTGGCCGCCCTCTACCCCGAGGGCGAGCCCGTGCGCAGCGTGCCCATTCCGGTGCTGGTGCAGCGCCCGCCCTCGGAGCGTGAAGCTTACGGGCCACGCCCGGGGCAGATTTGGACCGAACTTCGCATGCCGAAAAACGTACTGCACGGAACCGTGCGCGAGGCGGACGGCCGGCTTGAATTGCAGGCCGAGCGGGAGGTGGTACTGGCCCGCAGCGAAATCAATCCGGAATCCATCCAGGAACTGGCGGCCACCTTCACCCTGCCCGGCGGGGAACTGGCCCAACCCGGTCAACGCATGGCCCTGGCCTTCGCTATCCAGGATGGCGATAACTATGCCTGGGCCGCCTGGAACGGAGAAAACAGTGCCTGGAGCCTGGGCCGCATGACGGACGGTCTATGGAAAACGGAACACGAAGTGGGGGCCACGCTGGAACCCGGCCAAGTCTGCATTCTGCGCCTGCAACGGCAGGCCGCGGGCGGCGTGACTTTTTCTGTGAATGGCGAACCCCTGCTGGCTTCGCCCACGCTCGACCTGCAAGGCGCCTATGGTGTGGCTGCCGGTACCGCGCCGATTTCGGCCACTCGCATCGGGGTGTGGTCCGCCACGCCGCCGTAAATTACGGAACGGGCGGGGCGGTTTGCTGGGCCAGCTTGCGGGTGATGGACTGGATGTTCAGGTCCGCCATTTCGTTGAGCCCGAAGGAACGTGCCCGCTTGAACACCTCCAGCGCCTCCGCAAGGCGACCCATCTGACGCAACTGCAAGCCCAGCTGATTCAAATAATCGCGGTGATAAGGCATTTTTTCCACCACGCCCTGCAGGATGCGCAGGGCTTCCTCCGGCTGGCCCTTCAGATTATACAGGCGCGACAATCCGAAAGCGGCGCTACCTTCCCACGGATTGATAGCCAGCGCGGCTTGATAGGCTTGCTCAGCCTTTCCAATTTGCTGGGCCTTGGTTTCTGGATCCCGGTTCCAGAAAGCCTGACCGGCATAGAGGTGGCCCAGCCCGATGTAGGCCTGCCAGTAGCGGGGCTCCAGGCGGAGCGCGCGTTGGTAACCAGCTTCCGCCTCCTCCATCTTAAAATCCGCCGCATCGAAATCGGCCGTAAGGGACAGTCCGTAGGCGGTGATGCCCCGCGCCGTCACCAGCAGGGCCACCACCGCGACGGCCGCGCCGGTCAGGGCGAACCAGCGCGGCCGGGGCGGCGCGGACTCGGACGGGGGCAAGGCGACGGCCTGCCCCAAGGAACCGGCGGCCAATCCCGCCATCATAACCAGCACCGACGCATTCCCGTAGATATGGAAATTATAGTCAAAACAGGCGTGAGCGGCCATGGCCACCAGAGCGCCCAGGAAAGCAATAATCAGGGTGGCGGTGCGATCGGACTCCGTACGCCGCACCTGGCGCAGCAGTCGGACCACCACCACCAACCCCGCCGCCACGAGCAGAAGCAGTCCGACCAGACCGTATTCAGCCCAGGCCTGTATGAAGTCGTTATGGGCATATTCCGGATCCAGGAAACTGTTCATGTGAATCCAGTAGTGCGGATACACCCAGCGATAGCTCTGGGCACCCCAGCCCAGCCAGAAACGGTCCTGGATCATGAGCCAGGTATCCATCCAGATCTGAATCCGGATATTGCCCTGTAGGGCCTGGGCGACGCGCTCCTGGACCATGGGCGACCACATCCACACCAGGACACCAGCCGCGCCGAGCACCACCGGGGCCACCACCAGCAGGAAGAGAAACCGACGCACGCTGCGCCGCAAGCCCAGCAGGGCGATGACGGTAACCGATCCCAGCAGCATGCCGATCCAGCCGCTACGCGATTGCGTCAGATAGAGGGGCGGCAGGGCCACCAGCACGCTATAGCCCGCCAGCAAACGCAGAGGCAGGCCGGCCGCCGGGGAGGCGGCGATAGCCAGAGCAAAAGGCACGGTCATATCCAGCAGATTGGCGAAATGGTTGGGGCAGAAATAGGCGCCGCTGGCCCGCATGGCATAGTCCTTGGGCCGGACCAGGTTCAACACGTCGCGGCTGCCCTGCATGTGCTGGATGATGGCGTACCAGGTCATCACGGTGACCACGAGCAGAAAGCCGGCCACCAGCCAGCGCCAGCGTCCCTGCCAGCCGGAAAGTTCGGACCACACCCCATAGGCACACCACAAACTGGCCAACTTGAGACACTCCATATGGGCGTCGTAGGGCACGGCTGCGCGTGGAATGAGCAGAAACGCATAGAAAACAAAAACGGCCAGGGCGATGAAGCCGGGGGGAAATCGGCGGGTGAGTCCGTCGCGCTCAAACCAATAGCGCAGGGCGCACAGGGCGGTGGCCCAAAAGATGAGGCCCATCAAGGGGCCGATGGACCACCAGCGCACTGCGCCAAACAACCACACCCCCACCCAGGGTGCCAGCGCCACCAAGGCCAGCACGATCCAGTCGTAGACGGATTGTGCGGTGGACAGGGCTGCGTAACGGGACCGGCTTCGGCGGCGCAGCGGCGAAAGCGGAGATCCGCCCGCCGGATTAGAATATGCTGCGGGGGACGCGGATGACATCGCCGGACTCGACGCTGAGGTCTTGTTGCGGGTTACGCTCCACGTCGCGCATATTGATCACTTTAACATCACGACCGCGGGTCAGGGAAACCTTCCTGGGTTCGGCATATTCCGTATACCCACCGGCCGCCGCGATGGCCTGCAACACGGTGGTGCCACTGACCAGCGGATAGCGTTGGGGCTGGCGCACCTCACCCTGAACAAAAAAGCTCTGGGAGGGGCTGACCACACTGACGGTTACCGAGCGGTAAATTTGACGTTCGATATAGATGCGCTGAATTTCCCGCTCCAGCTCCGAGGAGGTACGACCCGCAGCCAGTACATCGTCAACATAGGGCAAGGTCACGTAGCCTCGTTCATCCACGATATCCTCGATCTGGTCATCCTTGGGCAGGATACCGCGCAGAAAGATGATGACCGGATCGCCGTACCTCAACCGGTAAGGGGCGCGACTGGCCACCGCAGAATCGCCAATACGGGGAGCCACGATGGGGCGCGTGACCACGCCAGCATTGGTTACCGCAGCGGCCGCCACCACAGGTGGAGGAACCACGGCCGTCCCCCGGGTGGATTTCAACATGCTGCACCCGGATGAGCCCAGCAACGTCAGGCTCAGCACAAGCCATAGGCCAACCCGCGTCATGAAAGGACGGCTTTTCACCTAGAAAGAACCCTCTTTTCGAGCCCCGGCGGGAAAGGCGGGTTCGCCCTCGGGCTTGGATTCATCCGAGGCATCGTACGATGAATAATAGGAATGATAATAATAGTAGTAGTCATCGCGCATGATGTTGATGTTGTTCAGCACCACGCCCAATACGGTGCTGCCCACATTGTCCAGCATGCGCCGGGCCCGGGCAGAAATATTACGCGGATATTTACGGTATTGCACCACCAGCAGCACCCCATCCACCTCGCTGGCCAGAATGGAGGCATCGCTGACTCCGACGATGGGCGGCGAATCGAAGAACACGAAATCGTAGCGGGCCTTCAGGTTTTTCACCAGGTCCCGCATCTTCTGGGAATCCAGCAATCCGAGGGAGGAGCGCGGCAGCTTGCCGCTGGGCAACAGGTGCAAGTTCGGAATGGAGGTGGCCTTGATGGCCTCTTCCACCACCACATCCTGCATCAATACATTGGTCAGCCCGTAGCGGTTCGAAAGTCCGAGGAAGGTATGCTGAACCGGGCGGCGCAAATCGGAATCCACAATCAAAACCTTGCCACCCATCTGGGCGCATACATAGGCCAGATTGAACAACGTCGTGGACTTGCCTTCGCCCATGCCGCCGCTGACCAGGGCGAAGGCGCCACCGAGTTTGCCCTTGTTGGCAAACTGCATGTTGGTGCGCAACACGCGGTAGGCTTCGGCGTGGGGGCTTTCCGGCCCTTCCTCCACCAGCGAGCGAACCTTTTGAGGAATCACGCCCAGCACCGGAAGGCCCAGGTGGCGCTCCACGTCATCCACGGTCTTTACCGAGGTGTCCAAGTATTCAATAAAATAGGCCAATCCCACACCCGCAGCCACCCCCAACACCAGACTGAGCAGGATGTTGAGCATCAACTTGGGACTGACCGGGCGGTTTTCCGCCGGTGGTTCCGCCGACTCGATGATCTCCACCGGGGTGCGCGGCACTTCCAGTTCGATGCCCTGCTGGGCCACCCGGGCACGCAAGGCATTGAGAATCTCGCGCTGCACCATCACATTGCGCTCCGCCCGCTCGAAGGGAACATACTTGTCGCGCTCGGTCTCAATATCCGTCTCGCGCACCTGCCCCAGTTCACCCTCCAAGGCTTCGTATTTGGCCTTGGACACTTCGTAATCCGCCCGGATGCCCTTCTTCAATCCTTCCAAAGCGCCATCCAACTTGACCTTCAATTCATCCACCGCGGCCTGAATGCGCTTCACTTCCGGGTGATTGACTCCGTAGTTTTCCAGCATCAGCTTGAGCTGCACATCGGTATCCACCGCCTGTTTGCGCAACAGCAGCAGGGATTGATCGTTGACCACGTAGGCGGAGGCATTCATCAACTCCTCGCCCTTGAGGGAATCCAACTGGTCAAGGCGCGCCTTGCGCACCAGCATGTCCACCCGGGCCCCGATCCGGTCCGCCTCCAATTGCTGCAGGCGTAATTTGTCCGCCCGCACCCCGCGCTGGATCATGTGGACCCCGGACTCCTTGCGGATACGCTCCAGATCAGCCTCCGCCTCATCCACCTTGTCCTGCTGCTTCTGCAGCTCGTTTTCCAAGGCATCCACCGCGCGTTTGATTTCGCTGCGCTTCTGATTCAGCCGATACTCGCGATAGACATTGGCCAACTCGTTGGCTATGCGCGCCGCCTCCATGCGGTCCTCCCGGAACACATTGATGTCGATCAGGCTGGTGTCTCGGAAGGGATTGATGCGAATGCTGTTGCGCAGAATCAGGTAGGCATCATCCCGCGCCAACACCGAGCCCTCCGCGCCGTACTCAGCCGCCCACTTCTGCAGCAAATCAAGATTCTGCATCACTTCATACAGCATGGGCTTGGACTGCATGATCTCAAACTGGGTCTTGAGAAAGAACGGATTGTAGGTGGCGGTGAACTGTCGCTCAAAGACATCAATATCCATGGAGTCCTCCCGCACCGAAATGCGGGCCGTGGCCACATAGATCTTGGGCAGGGTGAAGGTGTACATCATGCCGGTCAGCACGATGAGCAGAATCACGGCCAGGATGATTTCCTTGCGGGACCGGATGACCCGCCAGTAGTCCAGGAAATGAAGGGAATTATCGCTATTTTCTTCGGTGGCCATGATTACCATGCAGCTGTACGAAGCATTGCCCCGTCAGCCGTGGAGAACGGGTTCCCACCCGGGCGACCATCTACGTGACGGCCGCCCCGGTGGTCGATTCTTACAACTGCGTCCTCCAACCCAACTCGACGCGCGTGCGATCGAAGTCTTCGCGCAGTTCGGACTCAAAGGTGAGCAGGGAGATCTGGGCTTCCAGATAATTGTTGCGGTTTAGCTTGTAGCTGGACCGCGCGCTCAACTGCCACACATCCTCGTCGCCATCGGCCAGGTTTTCCAGACCGTCACTGCTGGCGGCATCACCATCAATACTCTCGTCGGTGTGATAGACCGAATTCTGATAACTGGCGGCCAGAAACAACTGCAGGCGCGCCGTGAGATCATGGGCCAGGGTGAGAAAGGCCAGCGTGCGATCCTGATTGGCGTAGGGGAATATGTCGGATTCAAACAGTGAATAGCCCAGACCACCGCTCAGGCGGGTCTTGGGCGAGGGCAGATAGGTCAGCGATACATCGGCATAAGGGGAATCTTCGGTGCCCAGGTCGCTGTTGCTGAAATCCTTGCGCTGCAGACCGCCACGCACACTGCCCACCAGGTTGGGGGAGAAGATTTCTTCCAGCCCGGCGCCCACATAAAGGGTGTCCGAGCCACGGTCCGGACCGTCGTACTCGATCTGCTCCATGCGTGCTTCCACGTTGATGGCGGTTTCGCGCTGCAACTGCTGGCGCAGGGTTACACCGGCCGCATAGATGTCGTAGTCGTCCGTGCTGGCCACTTCACTGTTATCATACTGCAGGGTGGTATAGCGGCCGCCCAGTTCCAAGCGGGTGGCGTCACTCACCTTGTAACCCAGCACACCATCCAGCAGGTTGTAAAGATAGTCGTCGTTCTCGCGAGCGATCACGCCACGATCAATCAACTCGGGCAACTCCGCGATACGCAGGGTTTCCTTGAGGCTCAAGGAAAGGCGAGGCGTGAAGTTATGCGCGAAAATCAAGTCCGCCTCATGGTGGAAGTCGGAATCGTCCGGTTCACGGTTTTCCCACAGCATCAGGGTGGGACGATAGCGGGCGCCCAGGAAGGTCTGCTCCAGATCCAGATTCAGAACGAACTCCAGTTCTTCCACCAGATAGAAGCTCTCTTCCGTGTTCTTTTCGGTCTCGTACACGTTGTCGTTCCAGCCCACCCGGAACCGGTTCTTGATCTGGAAGCTCTGCGACGATTCTTCAGCCGCGTACCCGACCCCGACCAGAATACTGCCCGCCAGAACAAATGCGCCTGCCGTGGTTGTCCATTTCATAATGCTCTCTCCCGAAGTTCGCGACTTGATCAAAAGTATCTTGCTGCACTTAGTTGGGCGTCACGTCGGGCCGATCCGGCGGACGCTGCACCTGATTCACCACCTCAGCCAACGTCTCCACCGTGACCGGCGCGTTAACAAAGTCCGACGGATTGGCCGTGATGCGATTAAAGGTGGACAGATCAGCGCCCAATTGCTGGTTGTCCGGAGGATTGATGCGCTGCAGTTTGGACAGCGGGTCCGTGGAGGTGATGATGGCCTCGGGCCCCACCGGCTGGGGCAGCGGCTCCAGATTGGAAACCGCTTCGCCGATGGTTCCGAAATCAATGCCGATTTCCTTCAAGAAGTTGATCCAGGAGGCATCGTTATCCGGGCTCTCGACTTCGGCCTGACGACCCAAACCCTGCACAATGACGCGGGCCAACTCACCCATGGTGACGGTGCGATCTTTTTGCCAGCCATCCGCCGGGGACACGTTGTTCTGCATCAGAATCTGGAAGCATTCGAGCTCCGAGGGGGAGGCAGGGAGGAAGCGGGAAAGCCCCAGCACCCGCACCAGCCATTGGGCCAACTCGCCGTCCGTCACCAACTTGGCACGATCTTCCACCGACGCCTTGCTCTTGGACGCACGCTCCGCCGCCTGGACGGCAAAGGGCGTAGATGCAAGCACGCTGGAAATCAAAACAAGGGACAACAACAACTTCTTCATGTAGCTACCTCCCGATACAATAGTCGCGCCGAAGATGGATTCTCTGCGCCTGCAGAAAACTACCCGATGTATGCTTTCTTTTATAGGGCGCACCGCCAGAAGCGTCAACCGTTATTCCCCCGCGGGAAGGACTTTATTCTCGGCATGAACCGCCATCCAAGGGCCGGCATTGCCCGCGCCCGGCTCCTTTGCTAGGGTGCCCCCGCATGCAACCCCAAACCAGCTTCACCTACAAACTCACCGCCCCCCAGCAGGACGCCTTGGAGCGCATCCTGCGCAATGGCTCGTTCCGGCTGCGTGAGGTACCCTATACCCGGGTCGCAGTGGAAGCGGCGGATTTCAATGTATCCCTGTACACCAGTGGCTCCTGCGTCATCCAGGGCAAGGGCGCGCGGGACTGGATTACCTTCACCCTGGAACCGGAAGTGCTGCTGGAGGCGCGGCTGGGGTATGAGGACGTGATCGACCCCACCCAGTTCACTCCGCACATGGGGGTGGACGAGAGCGGAAAGGGCGACTTCTTCGGGCCGCTGGTCATTGCCGCCGCCTACGTTGATGAACAACTGGCCCACCAACTGCGCGCCCTGCGCGTGCGGGACAGCAAACGCATCACCAGCGACCGGGTGGCGGAACAAATGGCGGGCGACATCGCCAAAATTCTGGGCCACCGCTTCGCCGTAGTCTCCGTCGGCCCCCGCGCCTACAACCGGCTCTATGCCAAAATGCGCAACGTGAACCGTATGCTGGCCTGGGGCCACGCCCGCGCCATTGAAGACCTGCTGGAACGGGTGCCCGATTGCCCGCGCGCCCTGTCCGACCAGTTCGGCCCCACCCAGCAGATCGAACGCGCCCTGATGGCCAAAGGCCGGAACATCAAACTCGAACAGCGCCCCAAAGCCGAATCCGACGTGGCCGTGGCCGCCGCCTCCATCCTGGCCCGGGCCGGCTTCATCCGCGCCCTGCGCGACCTGGGTACAAAACTCGGCACCCCGGCCCCCAAAGGCGCCTCTCCCCAGGTTCAGGAGGCGGCCCGGAAGGCCATCCAACAACACGGACCCGGCATTCTGCTGGACACCGCCAAGTGCCATTTCAAAACCGCCGATGAAGTGCTGGCCGCAACCGGTCACCACCGGAGCGAACTCGGGCCGGAAGGCCAGGCCCAGTCGCGCACCCTGCCCGCCCGGAAATCGGAAACGGAGGAGACATGAAACTCGTACGCTACGGTGAGCCGGGACAGGAACGTCCAGGACTCTGGCTGGAGGACCGCGGCGAACCGGAAATCCTGGACGTGCAAGGCATGGCCTTCGACCTCGCGGACTACCACGCCCACTTTTTCGCCCACGGCGGCCTGAACCGGCTGCGCGGCCTGCTGCTCGAATCCCGGCAGAAGCGCCTACCCGCCCGCGGCGTCCGCCTGGGTCCGCCGGTGGCCCGGCCGGGCCAGATCATCTGCGTGGGCAAAAACTACGCCGACCACGCGGCCGAGTTCGACGCCCAGATCCCCGCCGCCCCCATCCTCTTTGCCAAGTCAACCTCGTCGCTCATCGGACACCAGGACGCCATCGTGATCCCGCCTGGCTCCACCCAGGTGGACGCCGAAGCGGAGCTGGCGCTGGTCATCGGACGTACCGCCCGCCACCTGACCGAAGCCCAGGCCCTGGATGCGGTGGCCGGCTTCACCGCGCTGAACGATGTGACCGAACGCAGCCTGCAAAAATCCGCCGGGCAATGGTTTCTGGGCAAGAGCCCCGACACCTTCTGCCCGCTCGGGCCCTGGCTGGTGACCCCGGACGAGGTGGGTGAACCGCAAGGTCTGCGCGTGGCCTCCCGCCTCAACGGGTCGCCCATGCAGGACGGCAACACCCGCCACATGCTGTTCCCGCTGGCCCGCCTGCTGGCCTACCTGACCACCTACATCACCCTGCAACCGGGCGATATCATCGCCACCGGCACCCCGGCCGGGGTCGGCTTCGCGCGCACGCCGCCCGTCTTTCTGAAGCCGGGCGACCGCATCGAGGTGGAGATCGAGCACATCGGCGTGCTGGAAAATCCGGTGCGCTCCGCGTCCTGAATAGGACCCTGAAAACGAAAGAGGGGATGACGTTGCCGTCATCCCCTCTTCGTAATTACCTGAGCGCTAAATTACTTCTTCTTGCCCAGGATGGCGTCCTTCGCGGCCTTGGCCACGCGGAACTTCACGACCTTTTTGGCCGGGATCTGGATGGTGGCGCCGGTGGCCGGGTTACGACCCTGGCGGGCCTTGCGCTGCACCAGCACCAGTTTGCCGATGCCCGGAATCACGAACTGATTCTTGGCTTCTTTGTAAGCGAGCTTGCACAGCTCTTCAAAGAAACCGTTGACCTGCTTCTTGGTGAGGCCGGTTACATCGGCCAGCTTGGCCGCCGTCTGAGACTTCGTCAGTGACATGTACGTTTGCTCCTGATTTTCCTGCATCAATCGCGTCGTGCGACTGAATATGCTGTGATATTGCTCCGGTTCACGCGCAACACAAGAGTTTTTTTGCGATTTTTCGCACGATTCGCCGCATCTCAAAAGGCCACCATCTCCGCGCCCACCCGGCGGGCCAGCGCATCACCGCCCACCGCCCGCACGATGGCCAGGGCAAATTCCAGCGAGGTGCCCGCGCCCTGGCTGGTGATGAGTTTCCCATCCACCACCACGCGCTCATTCAACCGCGCGGTCGCCGTGAGTTGCGCCGTCACGCCGGGGAAACACGTCACGCGCCGCCCGTTCAGGATGCCCGCTTCCTGCAAGACCAGCGGGGCCGCGCACACCGCGCACAACCAGCGCCCCGCGGCGTACAGTGCGCGCACCGCGTCCAGCACGCGCGCATCCTGCTTCAAAAGCGCCACGCCTTTTCCGCCTGGCAACACCAGCGCGTCAAAGTCCAGCGCACACACATCATCGAGCGTGGTGTCGGGCAGCAAACGCACACCACGCGAGGCGGTGAGCGGGCCCGCCTGCAAGCCGGCCGTGACCACGGTGAAGCCGGCCCGCCGCAGCACATCGATGGCGATCACCGCCTCCATCTCCTCCACCCCTTCGGCCAGCGGCACCAGAACCTTGATCATACGCACCTCTTTTTCCAATGGTTGGAAGTCACTCTAAGCTCTTTTTCCAATCGTTGGAAGTTTGGCGCGCGTACTGCTACACTGCCGCCCCATGAGACGACGCGACCGATTCGATGCCATCACCAGTGCGGTGGCGGTGCTGGCCGACGCCCTGGCCATCCTGGGTGGATTCATGCTCGCGGTGTGGATCCGCTTTGACTCGGGTTGGCTGGAAGTGACCCGCGGCCATCCCCCGCGCTTCATGTATCTGTACGGCTGCGGCCTGGCCACCCTGCTCTTTCTCTTTATCTTTCGCACCCTCGGCCTCTATGAGCGCCCGCAGTACGGCCACTTCATCGACCGCATCCCGCGCCTGGTGCGGGCCTGCGGCCTGGGCATCCTGCTCGCCACCGCCCTCGCCTTTGTGATTCAAACCGATCCGCCCTTCTCCCGTCTGGCCACCGGCCTGGCCCTGATCACCGTCTCGTTCTTCGTCATCTTGGAACGCAACATCCTGTTTCAATTGGAACGCCACTGGGCCAAGCACCAGGCCACCAAACGCAACGTCATCCTGCTGGGCACCGGCGCCACCGCGGTGCAACTGGAAACCGCCCTGCACGGCGAACCGCGCCGCCGCGCCCGTATCTCCGCCTTCGTGCGTCTGCCCGGTGAAACCCCCGACCCCGCCCTGCCCGCGGATCGCGTGGTGGATGCCCTGGAAGAGCTGCCCGGCCTGCTGGCCCGGCACGACGTGGATGCCGTGGTGCTGACCCAGGCCTCCGCCCTGACCCACGACCAGGTGGTGGACATCATCCTGCACTGCGAACGCCACGTGGCGGATTTTTTCCTGGTCCCCGATTTGTACCGCCTGCTGACCAGCCAGGTGGATGTGCAGACCATCGGGGATGTGCCCCTGCTGGGAGTGGGCCGCTGGCCGCTGGATTTCTTCTGGAACCGCGCCCTCAAGCGCACCGAGGACATCGCGGGCGCCCTGGTCGGCCTGCTGCTCTCCGCCCCCGTCATCGCGGTGGCCGCCCTCTTCATCAAGCGCAGTTCCCCCGGCCCCGTGTTTTACCGCCAGGAGCGGTGCGGCGAAAAAAGCCGTGTCTTCCCGCTCTACAAACTGCGCACCATGCCGGTGGATGCCGAGCAGGACTCGGGGCCGGTGTGGACCGCGCCCGACGATCCGCGCCGCACCGCGGTGGGCGCCTTCCTGCGCCGCTACAACCTGGATGAACTGCCCCAGTTCTGGAACGTGCTGAAAGGCGACATGAGCCTGGTGGGGCCGCGCCCCGAGCGCCCGCATTTCGTCGAGCAGTTTAAGGAAGACATCAACCGCTATATGTCGCGCCACGTATCCAAGCCCGGCATGACCGGCTGGGCCCAGGTCCATGGCCTGCGCGGGCAGACCGACCTGCGCAAACGCATCGAGTACGACCTGTGGTATCTGGAGAACTGGTCGCTCTCCCTGGATTTCAAGATCCTGGCCCGCACCTTTTTCTCGCGCAAGAACGCGTACTGAATCGCGTCGCACGACGTCCTGTAGCCCCGCCGCTATGCGACGTGCCCAAACTCACTCGTACCGCAGGGCACTGATGGGATCCAGCAGGGACGCCTTGCGGGCCGGCCACAAACCGAACACCACACCCACCAGCACGGCGAAGCCGAAGGCCACCGCCACGGTGGGCGCGGAGATGGTGACCGTCCACCCCGCAAATTGCGTCATGGCCAGGGCCGCCCCCACCCCCAGCCCGATGCCGAACAAACCGCCGATCGCCCCCACCGCCACCGCCTCCACCAGGAACTGGGCCAGGATATCACTGCGCCGCGCCCCCACCGCCTTGCGCAACCCGATCTCGCGCGTGCGCTCGGTCACGCTGACCAGCATGATGTTCATAATGCCGATGCCGCCCACCAGCAGGGAAATGGCGCCGATGCTGGTCAACAAGACAGACATGGTTTCCCCGGTGGCGCTGATGGCGCGCTGCAAATCCGCCATGTTGCGAATCTCGTAGGCGTCTTCGTTCTCCTCCCCCACACGATGCCGCTGGCGCATCAAGGCCTTGGCCTGGGTCTCTGCTTCCGCGAGCAAGCCGGCCTCCCGCACCTGCAATTCCAGGGTGTGCACGTAGTCCAGACCGAGCAGTCGGCGCATGGCGGTGGTGATGGGCAGGATGACCTGGTCGTTGGGATCACGGAAGCCGGGGCTTTTCTCGGGCAGCAAACCGATGACTTCAAAGCTGACCCGGTTTATGCGGATGATTTTCCCGATGGGATTCTCGGTGCCAAACAATTCACGCGCCACGGTCAGCCCCAGCACGGCCACCAGGGCCCGCGTCCGCACATCTTCCGCGGAAATAAACCGTCCGATGGTGGGTTTCATGTCCCGCATCCCGGCGTAGTTCGGCGTGGTGCCCAGCACACTGGTGCGCCAGTTGGCGCCGCCATAGGTAATCTGGGCGCCGCCGTTCACCGTGGGCGCCACCGCGGCCAGCGCCGGCACCTCCTGACCCAGGGCCTCCGCATCGGCCAGCGTGATGCGCGAAACTTCGCCCATGCCCATGGACACCCCGCGCGCAGCCATGTGGCCGGGTCGCAGAATGAGCAGGTTCGCCCCCATGGTGGAGATGCGATCCTCCACCGCCTTCTTGGCCCCGCCGCCCAGCGCCATCACGGCGATCACCGCCGCCACCCCGATCAACACACCCAGCATGGAAAGAAACGTCCGCACCTTGTTGGCCCCCAACGCACGTACGGCCTGCCGCAACAGGGAGGCCAGTTCCAAGCCGGAGCGCCCGAGCCGGCCCCGCCGTTCCACCGGCTCCGTATGCGCAGCCGCGCGGGCCGTCTCATGGAGTTCAACCGGGGCGCCGCGCCGCACATCCTCCACGATACGTCCGTCACGAATGGTAATGATGCGGCGGGCCTTTGCCGCGATGTCGGGATCGTGGGTGACCAGAATCACGGTCAGCCCGCGTTCGTTCAGTTCATGCAGCAGGCGGAGAATGTCGGCCGAGCTGGCGCTGTCCAGATTGCCCGTGGGCTCGTCCGCCATCACGATGCGCGGCCCGTTCATCAGGGCCCGCGCGATGGCCACCCGCTGCTGCTGGCCGCCCGACAATTCGTTCGGGGCATGGGCCATGCGGTCCCCCAGCCCGACCTGGCGCAGCAAGTCTTCCGGCGTTTGGGCCGGACGTTCCGCCCGGTAGATCAGCGGCAGGGCCACGTTCTCCCGTGCGCTCACCCGGGGCAGCAGATTGAATTGCTGAAAGACAAAGCCGATGGACCGGGACCGTAGTTCGGCCCGCTGGTTTTCGCTCAGCCCAGACAGGTCCCGCCCCTGAAAGCTGAAGCGGCCGCGATCCGGCGAATCCAGCAGACCCAGCACATGCATCAGGGTGGACTTGCCGGAACCGGAAGGGCCGATGATGGCTACAAATTCGCCCTCCGCAATGTCCAGACTCACCCCGCGCAGGGCGTGTACATCCACCGAGCCAATGCGATACGTCCTATGAAGATCACGAATTTCGATCATGGCGGACCACTGCGCGGACGCATTCCGGCGGGGCGGGCGGGCATAAACGGGCTGCCCGATTCTTTTATGCCGTCGGGCATGCGGAAGGTCGGCTTGACCAGGGCTTCGCCGCCAGTCAGCCCGCCCGTTACCGCCACCCAGCCCCGGGTGCTCATGCCGGTGGTGACGGCCTGCCGGAGCGGGGGCCGTCCCGGCTCACCCGCCGCCACGAAAACGAAGTCGCCCCCCTCCTCGCGCAGCAAGGCGTCCGCGGGTACAGCCCACGTTTCCCCCGAAGCCTCGATCTGAAAACGCACGGTGGCGGTCATGCCGCTCTTCATAAATTCCGGAATCTGCCCGGGCTCCACCTCGACTTCATAGATGGTCACGTTGTTGACCGTGGTGGCCTCGTAGGCGATGTGGCGCACCACCGCCGACACCTCCACCTCGGCATAGGCATCCAGCTGCACCCGGGCCGTCATACCGGTGCGGATGCGACCGATATCCGTCTCGTCCACCTGGGCACGCACGATCAGACGATCGGACAGCACCAGCACGGTGTCGGCCGCGGTCACGGTCTGCCCGGGTTCGGTGTCGCGCGCAATGACCGTGGCGTCCAGCGGGGCCATGAGCGGGGTGGCGCGATAGATCTCCTCCCACTTGCGCGCGGTGGCTTCGTCCTTGGTGCGGGCGGCATCCAGCAGGGTGGCGCGCTCGGTCGAACTCAGCCAGGCCATGATGTCGCCCCGCTTCACCAGTTGTCCCTCCACCACCAGCACATCCTCCATGCGGCCCGCGATGGGCGGCTTGATTTCCAGCCGGTTGCGCGGCTCCACCACCCCGGTGGACTCAATGAGCACGGCCAAGTTGGTGCGGACCAGTTCCGCCGCGGCATAGGTCGGCCCGGCGGCGCCTCCGTTGCCCGGCTCGCTTTTCCAATAACGCCAGCCCGCGTAACCCGCCACCACCAGCATCAACCCCAAAAATTGTTTCTTCATTTCGCTTCTCCATCGGCCAGGCCGCGCCCGGTCACCTGCCACCACGCCGCTTCCGCGCGCCAGGCCTGACGCCGCGTTTCCAGCAGGCTTTTCTGCCGGTTGATCAAATCGTTTTCGATGATGTCCCAGTTGTCGAACTCCAGCAGCCCGTTGCCATACTGTTCGCGCGCAATGGTGGCCCGCAATTCCTGGGCTTCCAGAAACTGGCGCCGCACGGCCAGGGCTTCCACCGCCTCCTGAAAACTCTGGAGGGCTTGGTCCACCCGGGTGCGCTGGCTGTTCAGCGTATCCGCCAGACTGGCCTCCGCCGCGGCCAATCGCGCGGCCGCGCGCCGGATGTCCGCCCCGGTCTGCCCGCCCGCCCACAGCGGAATGCTCAGACGCACGCCCGCGCCCACACTGTCTTCCTCCACGCTCCACTCATCGCCGTAACGGCAGGCGGTGCCATAGGCGCTCAAGGTGGGCTGCCGTCCGCTACGCGCCTGCCGCAAACTGGAGCGCGCCCGGATCAACGCCACCTCCGCCTGCACCGAGGCCGGGGTGACCCGAGCCAGCCCGGCGCGGTCCTCCGCGCCGGGCATGGGGACATCGTCCAGCGATCCGGAGAGCGCGAGATCGATATCCTCACGTGCCCGGCCCAGGGCGCGCGCCAGGGTGCCGCGGGTGATCTCAAGATTCCGGCGCGCCTGCAGCAAGTCGGTCTCGGCTTCTTTAAGCGCGGCTTGATTCAAGGCAAGCGAACCCTGGTGTTCCTGGCCGCCCTGATAGCGCAACTCCACCATCTCCACGTTGTCCGCGCGGCGCTGGCGGATTTGCTCCAGGAGGCCGATCTGTTCCTGAGCCCACAGCAGGTCGGCATAGGCCACGCGCAGCTGGTAAAGAATATCCGCCTCGCTCTGGCGCGCCTCGGCGAGGGCCGCCGCGGCATCCGCCTCGGCCAGCTGAACCGCGGACCGCGTATTCCCACCATCGTACAACACCTGGTCCACATCCACGCTGGCGCGGTAGGAATCCTCACTACCGGCGGCTTCAGAATTTTCCGCGTAGCCCGCCTGGCCACTGGCGGAGAGCTGAGGCAGCCGGCCCGCCTGCGCCGCTCGCACCGAGGCCTGCGCGGCGTTGACCGCCTCCCGCGCCGCCCTCAGACCGGGATGCTGAAGTTGCGCTTCCTGCACACAATCCGTCCAGGACAGGGCCGACCCCGCCCATCCATCGGAAGCCAGCACCAGACCCACCATCAAGCAGATAAAATTCTTCATGCCGCACCATTCTACGCCAGACCCGTCGGTAAAACGAGTCAACCATGAAGAACGTTTGGATGCGGTTGTTTAATGCTTTCATCGCGCAGGTGCGGCTGGTACCGGCCCGCATGGGTGCGCGGGCCCTACCCATTCATGCTGGGTAGGGACGGCGCTCCGTCGCCGTCAGGATTAGGGTGTCAGGGCCGGGATCTTGATCCGGTACATGCGCGGCGAATTCGTGCTGTAGGTGGTGTCGGTCCACGTCACCTCGTTGTCACCATCGTTGGTCACGCTGCCCAGCCAGGTCCATTCGGGCGAACCGGCAGCCAGTTCCGGGCGGGCTTCAATGTGATAGGTACGGCCGGGCACGGCCTGGAAGGTGAGGCTCAAGTTGGTGCTCACCTTGAACATGGATTCCCAGCCGATGTAACTGCCGGGGGCGGCCGGATCGGTGCTGGCCACCCACTCGGCATAGTTCGGGAAATTGTCGTCATCGAAGTCGCCCTCGGCGGTCTGATTCATATCGCCCTGGAACCAGCGGTATTCCCAGTCGTCCGGCATACCGTTGCCGTTGGCGTCCCACGGCACGATGATGGCCACCGTGTTGGTCACCACCTGCACCCCGTCGTCGGCCGTGAAGCTCACGTAGTTGGTGGTGCCGGCAGTATACAGATTGGTCACCCACCAGACGAACGCGCCGGTGCCGGGATTGAAGCTGGCCGTGAAGGGCAGCGCGCCCGAGCCCAGGGTCACGGGATCCATATCGGCATCGGTGGCCGACACCACAAAGGCATTGGTGGTGCCCACCGCGTTGGTAAAGGGACCGGGCGGCGTGATCACCAACACGGGCGCTGCGTTCTCCGCATCCTCCACCGTGAACCCGATGGAGAAGGCCAGCGTGTTGGTGCCGACCACTTCCACCTGTCGGGTCTGGGCCTGGTTGCGCATGGGCACGGAATCGAATACGAGGGTGCCGTCATCCTCCGCCGCTGTGTTCACCTGGCCCTGCTGCATGGCCAGGGAAACCTGGATGATGGCGGAGGTGGTGGTCACGGTGACCACGCCACCCGTGCCGGCGAAGCCGTCGGACAAGCCCCGCTGGCCGCGCACCAGCAGTTCGGAGAGATCGGGCGAGAACCCGTTGCGCACATACAACACGCCGCCGTTGAGGGTCGGATCCACAGTGTAACTCACGGCGAAGGAGGTTGCGCCCGGGGCCAGGGTCACGGTCTTGACGATCTTGCCGTCCCCGGAGGTCAACTTCCATCCGTTGGTCACCCCGTTGGTGGAAACGGTGTAGAGGTTGTTGACGTAATCCGAGGTGCCCGCCCACCAGTCCTTGAGGGACGAGGTGCGCAGGGCCACTGCCGAATTATTGTTGGTGTTGACGCTGTACGAGCCTTCCTCTTCGGTATCCACGCCCGCGTAGGAAGCCAGGTTGCCCATCATCTGCCGCACCCGGTCATCCGAGGTGCGCACCCAGCCCGCGATCATGCGTCCGCCGATGCGCTCAAACAGGGCCGCCACATGCTGGTTGTAGAGCCAGTATTCAGCTTCCCCGTCCAGATCGGTATCCAGGTTGGTGGCCACCGTGGTCACCAGGCCGGGGGCGGCGGCGGCCCAGGCATCCACCTGGCTATACAAGGCCGCCATGCGGGTCTGGTTCTGGGCGATGCGCGCGAAGTCCACCAGGCCCTGCCAATCCGTGCTCGGATAAATGTAGCCGCCGTAGCTCCACCGGTCCAAGGCGTGGTTGTTTTCATTGTGGAAGGCGGTCTGGAACACCGAGGCATGAATGACCTCGCCGGCCAGGCGCTTCACATCCGGATGGACCAGGGTACGGACCGCGTCCCACGCATTGGAGGAGAGCCCGCCGAAATAGAGCATGCCGTACGCGGTGGCGTTGGTGACCCCGGGCCGCAGCAGGAATTTCTTGTTCAGCAAGCCCTCGCGGATGCCGCTACCGTTGTACCAGTTGTCGTAGTTCTCCGCCGTGGCGTGGTTGATCCAGTCGTGGGACTGTTTGCTGCCCGCCGACAGGCCGCGGTTGATAGGCTGCCAAGTCTGCCCCTGGGGCAGCGGCACCGTGCCCGCGGCAATATCCTCCAGAGCCACCAGTTGAATCCACGGGCGGTTGGCCAGCCAGCGCAGGTTCTTGTCGTAGGCGTTGGCGCGGGACAGGTTCGCGAATTCCTCCCACATGGAGAAGATGGTGGAAATTTGATCCTGTTGACCGGAACGCGCCCGCCGGTTGAACAACTCGCGCATAGGCATAGCGAGTCCGCTGTCGTGGTTCACAAAGCGATAGCCGTCCGCCGCGTTGTTGATCACGAAGCAGTTCACATCGTTGATCTTGTTGATGCGGTAGCCGTCATCGCCCAGCGCGACCTGGCGGCCGTACCAGTTCCAGATGTGGGTGTTCTGGTCCAGCAGGGTGTAGCGGAAGCCCACGCCCAGAATCTTGCTGAAACTGTCCCCATCCAGCACCCGCTCGGGCGGCCAGAACACCGAGTTGCTGGTGATATTGGCGCCATAGATGCGGTTGAGAACCTCGGAAGCCAGGGCCACGTTGTTGCTGATAAATTCCGGGGTGAAGTACGGCAGCATGTGATCCGAGTAGGTGCTGGCCATGAGGGAAATCACATTGGACGCCACCAGGGCGCGGATCTGGTCGTTCAGGGCCGGACCGGACCGCCAGGCCGGGCCGTTGGTCTTCACGGCCGCCCATTCCAGCGCCATGGCCAGGGTGGGCGTGATGTGCAGGTTCAGCGGAGTCTGATAGATGCCGTGGATCTTGATGGCGCGCTGATAACCGGCGCCCGCATTGTCATCCACGATGGTGTGCATGAAGCTGCCGGGCTGCAGGGCCTGGTTGCCGTGGGCCAGCATGGCGATCTTGGCCGATTTGCCCCGATCATTGTCCGCGTTCTTGCCCACCCACTGGGTCAGCACCGGATTCAGGATGATGTAGTCCTGATCCCGCCAGTAGTCGGAAGTGAGCCACGTATTGCGGATGGTATCGCACACATCAATGCGCCCGCCGATATCCCCCGCCCCCGCACTGCCGGACGCACAGGTGTTGCAGGTGCCGTCCTTGGTGGTGAAGACCTGGAAGTTCAGGTTACTGGCGATGCCGTTCCAGCCCGCCGCCACCAGGGCGGACCGGCTGATGGAGAACTCCATGGCATCCAGTTCGGAATTGAAATAGGCGCCGTGGAAACCTCCCACCACCTCTTGCACCCCGTAGGTCGGACTGTATACATTATCCAACTCGGTCAGGGTGTTGACCCCGGGATTCTGATCCACATAGAGGCGCCCGTTCTGGCTGTCGTACACCGCGGCCACCGCTTCCCACTTCATGGCCGTGCGACCATCCACCTCATCCGGCAAAGCCGCCTCGCCGGAGTTTACGCTGTTAAAATCAATGGCCACATACAGATCCAGCGCACTCTGCTCGGCCAGCGCCTGCAGGTCCTGGAAGTCCAAACGGAAATAGAGCTTGTCATCCAGCGCGCCACCGTCACGCATATAAAAAGCCACCATGTCGCGCGAGGTATCGAAGCCGTCCCAGCGCCGGTAGATGTCCACCGCCTGGCTGCCCCCGTTGTTGTAGTCGTCCAGCGCAATCAGATCGTCCAGCTTCCAATCTGTGAACTCGACATAATTGGTCTGGCCGTTGATGGCGCCCAGCGCTTCGCCACGCCCGACCGTGATGGTGCCCTCGGGCACGGATTGGCCGGGATCGTCGTACACCCGGGGGTGGGTTCCGTTGAGCAATTCCACCTGGTTGTTGAAGGTGTCGCCGTCCGGATCGCCCTGGGCACCATGTTCCACGGTGGTGATAACCGCGCCCGTGCCGAGGTGCACCGCGCCGGTCACGCCAGAGTTCAGCGGGTCGAGGCCGTAGCGATTTTCCCAGCCATCGGGCAGGCTGTCGCCATCGGTGTCGGGGTTCAGCGGACTGGTTTCGGTCCACAGTTCGCCCACATTCCATACCCGGTTGGAGTTGCTGTCACCGTCAATGCGGCCATTGCCATTCTTGTCTTCGCCGTAGCCGTCGCTTAGGCCGTCCTTGTCGGTGTCCGAATTGTTGGGGTCGGTTTCCGTCCACTGACTGTCCCAGTCACCGGTGGGCCAATCGCGCCCCAGCCACGGATTATAGTCAGTCGGAATAGACTGGCCATCGCCATCCACCCAGCCATTGCGGTTGGCGTCTTCCAGCCCGTCCTTGAGCCCGTCATAGTCGCTGTCCGGATTGGACGGATCGGTGGTGGTACCGGCCAGCAGCCGGGAACGGTCACCGCCCTGGCTCTGACTATTTCCGCCCGGCACATCGCCGTAATTGTCCAACGTGTTGTAGAACGGCGGATCCAGGTCGGGCATGAAGTTGGGCCAGCCGTCTCCGTTGGTGTCCACATTGGTGACCGTGCTGGCATCCGGCCAGCGCCAGCCCACTTCCAGCCCGTCCGACAATCCGTCGCCATCGCTGTCCGGGCTTTTCGGCAAACTGCGCCCGTAGGCATTGTGCGCATGCACCTCGCCGTTGGTCCAGAATTCCGGGTTCGGTTTGTAGCGCGGGTCGGTGTCGGGGAAGCCATTGGGCAGCGGGGTCAGGGTGGATTCCCAGTCGTCCTGCAATCCGTCATCGTCGTGGTCCGGTTTGTTGGTGACGCCCATGTCCACCACCTGCAGCAGTTGCAGGGTCACGTTGCGCGAGGCGGAGTTGGTCTTGTTTTCGGCATCAATGACCCAGGCCGTGAAACGATAGCTGCCCGCCACCAGGTTGCTCCAGGTGTAGTCCCAATACAGGGTGCTGCCCACCAGGCTGGTGGCCACCAGACTGACCGCACCGGTATAGCCGGAGGGGGAATTGAAGTTGATGCTGGTGGTCACCGCATTGGTCTCGGTGGCCAGCCGGATGGTGGTGCTGCGCAACGACGGGTTGGTAGCCAGCACGGAGGGCGGCAGATCGGGCAGGATGATGACATGCGGTTTGCCGTCGCTGCCGAGTTCCGGCGGCTCGGTGATCATGATGGTGGGCAGCAACTCACCCCGCGTCGTCACCTTGCGGGTGGCCCGCAAGGTCGGGTAACCGCCGCGCACGCCCTTGATTTCAAAACTGTGCAGCCAGGACGGGCTGCCGTTGTAAACGTTGGGCATGATGAAGGTGATGGTATTTTCGTTGGGGAAGTTCCACTGGTGGCTCAGGCTGATGTCCTGGGGTGACAACACCACGCCGTTGGTCGGATCGCCCCCATTCTCGGTGCTGTTCAAGCGGATGGTGAAAAGAGCCAGGGCCCCTGCATCATCCAAACCGGAAGCAAACGGCGAGGAGTACTTCACCCGCACCTGCCAGCCCGCCTCCACCAGGTCGCCGTCCTGGGCCGGCCAGTCGAAATAAAGCCGGTAGGCGTCGCCCTGAGGATTCACCGTGCGCACGATTTCGCGGAAGTGCCCCTGGGTGTCGGTCAGGCTGACATTCGTCCACGCTCCGCGCTCCAGGCTCGACCATTCCCGCAAACGCACCCGGATGCTGGCCGTGCCGCCCGTAGGTAGGTTGGCATAGGTGAAGCGCCAGGCCTGCGGATAGTCGCGGTCCATGTTGTCAGGGTTGGTGGAAAATGCTTTCTGCCAGGACGTCACCCCGCCGGCATCCCAGGTGGCATCGCCGTCCAGATCGGTGAAGGGCTCGCCCAGGTCGTATTCCCCGTCCCCGTTGGCGTCCGTGTAGGGTTCAAAACCGGTTCCGTTGCCGTTGGCTTTGCCGGTGGTGGCGTCGTCATTGGACGCATCCGCATCTTCGATGCGGTACCACACCTCGCGCACCGTGGGATCGGTCCGCACCACCACGCCGTATTCGGAACCGGACAGGACATCGCCGTTGTTGGCGGGCCATTGCACGAAGCCCTGCGGGGTTGAGGCGTCGAGGTAGAACGTCTGCTTGAAGGTGTCGTAGATGGCGGCTCCGTCGTTCCGGTTCAGAAACGCGCGGGCGGAGATGATGTGGAAGCCATCCTTGAGTCCGGTGGCGGTCACGCCGTAGTCGTTGTGCGGGCGATACGAAATCGTGGCCGCATTGAAGTTGGTGACCTGCCACACCCCCATCATGCGGGCCATGCGATTGGTCGCATCCGCGTCGCCGGGCCAAACCGCGTCATACCCGTTGCCGCCGTAACCCTGCTCGCGGGCCGAGCCCACCTTGTAGCGGAACACCGTGCCCGAGGGCATGGGCGGCACCACGGCCTCCCACCAGTCACTGCTGCCATCGCCATCCCCGACATAGGCACATTCCACCACCCGCGTATCCGCATTGCCGGGCGCGCCCCCCGCACCCTCCGGATAGGCCACGCCATTGGTGGTGTAGTAGAAGTGTACGCGATTTCCAACCACCTTGGGGGTCTTGATGCCGATGTACAAGGTCTGGTTCGGCGCGTTGGTCAGGGCGGGCCAGAACTGGGCGTTGCCCGACCGCGTGCCGTCCTGGTTGAACTTGGGATCGTGATAAATCCAATCCACGGTTTCCACCGACCAGTTGTTGGTACCGGTGGAGAGATTGGTGCTCCAGCTGGCCTGGCCAATGGTCGCGATGTAGGTTTCGGCGCCCGCCGAACCGATCTTGCTGCGCTGGGTGTTGATGGCGGCAAATTTCTCCGCCCAGATGCGCTTCACATAAGAAGCCTGCTCGTAGCCGAGGAACACGTCATTGGCCACCCCGGGCGGGTTGTCGCGCACATCGCCGTATACGTTGGTGGCGTTGTTCAGGTTCATGCCGCCATCCAGCTTCATCAAAACATTGGCGGCCGAACCGTCCACCCGGGCCACGAAGGACAGGTTGGTGGCGCTGGTGATCCGGGGCAGATCAATGGCGTAGGAATAGTCGGTGGCATTGGTGTCGGCCAGCCCATAGGGATTGAAGTTCTTGTCGCCATCCGGACCGTCCTTGCGGGTAACGCGCACCGTCCCCACCTGCTGTCCGTTTTGATAGATGGTCACCGGCTGGCCTCCGAAGCCCGACCACAACACGGACGGGTTGGGGTTGTGCCAGGAAAAGATGAAATAGCCGCCGGGCGGCACCAGCACGCTGTTCAGCTGCGAGGCATAGACGGAGAACGGGCCGCCATACGAGGAATAGTTGTAAAGGAACGCATCGCCGAGTCCGGTAGGAAAACTGATGTTGCCGGTGATGGTACGGCTCTGCCCGTTGGCATAATTGTCGTTCAGCATCACCAGCATGGTGACGTGATCCGAGGCCGTGCTGCCACCCTGGCGCCAGTCCAGGCGCTCCCACGCCACGTAATCGCCATCGCTATACACGCCGCGCTGATAGCCACGGGCGAACTGATCGTGGGCATAGAGCAGATTGGGCACCCGGTTGTCGCCCCACTGGCCCAGGAAGGACGTATTGGCCCAGCGCGGGAAGGCGCCGCCGCTTTCGCCCAGGGTTTCGGCATGGAAATTACCGTCGGTGTAAAGCAGCCCCAACCCTTCGCGCAGGAAATAGAAGGCGTGCTGCAACTCGCGCCGGGAGGCGTAGTCGTTGTCGTGGCTTTGCGCGTGCATGACCCCGAGGTTGGGGGCAAAACCGCCGTAGCCGGGGCTGTCGTAGCCATTCAGCCCCTCCCAGATGCTGCCCAGCCGGTTGTTCAACTGGCTGCGCAGATCGTTGTCCACCAGCCGCATGCCGGTGGACCAGTAGCCGCCGTAGCCGGGCGGCTGGCCCAGGTGCTCGCCGAACAGCACCGCGTCGTCGCGCGGAATCTCGGTGTTGAAATTGCTGTCGCGATGGTTGCCCCAGTCCGAAAAACCGCGTGAAATGTTGAATTGCCACTGGGCATTGCCGCAGTAACCCGCCGAATTGGGATCATCGTTGTAGGCGCCGAAAAAGTAATCCGGCACGTGCTTGACCGCATCCAGGCGCAACCCGTCCAGCTTGGCCTTGTCCATCAACCAGCGCACGCTGCGCACCAGATAGCCCCCCACGTCTTCTTTGAAGAAGTCGGGATACTGCGCGATCATATTGGTGGTCAGGCCGTTGCTGTTGCCGAAACCGATGTACAGGTTGGCATTGGTGTTGCCGGACCAGTCCCAGAAATTCCACAGATTCTGCGGCACATTGGTGTTGGGCATGCGGTCGTAGAATTCCGGATGCGCGGGGTGGCGCACAAAGCTGGGCTTGGGATTCCAGGAACCCTCGGTCAGCCCGTGGTTCTGGTTGGGGTTTTCGTGCGCAATGTCCGTCAGATCGGACAGGCCCAGATGCATGACCTGCCAGGCATCGTTCCAATCGCGCGTGTTGTCCCACTTGCGATAGAACCCGTCTTCCGTGCGACGCAGATGGAAATCTTCCGGGACCATGCCCGGATACACATCGGTGGGCGTGCTCTCGTTGTAGGCCGGGATGTCAAAGGCCCGGTGGTTCATGATGTTGTCCGCATACACGCGAATGCCGAAGCGGTGCGCGGTTTCGATCATGTTGAGCAGTTCCGCCTCGGTGCCATAGCGGGTGGCAACAAAACCCCGCTGGCTGCGCCCGCCCAGGTCGAAGGGATCAAACAAATCATAGCCTACCGAGAGACCGCCGCTGCCCTTGGTCGGGGGCGGAATCCACAGCGAGGAGTAGCCGGCCTCCGCCAGCTCCGGCATCTTGTCCGCCATCTCCTTCCAACTCGTGTTGAAGTACTGGAGCATGGCTTCGCCGAACGACGAACCGGGTACACTCGCCACCCACCAGCCCAGGCACGCCGCCAGGATTCGACTCGAACGTTTGGCACACATCCTCATGACCTGACCCTCACTAGGCTATTAGCGATTCCATCGAAAATCTTACCAACGTTTTACGCCCCACCCCGGCACCTAACTGTAAGCTAAACCATGATTTAACCTATGTTAAGTTAAAACGCTTTAACCGTAACGATTATTTCATGAAAATCAAATGCGCTCGCCTTCATTTCCAAAACACGATAAGTGCTTGAAATACGGGTCTGGAATGACCAAGGAGCGATATGAGTAATGTCCACGTAATCTCACAGCCGCTGGTCCAGCATCATCTCTACCACCTGCGTGATAAACATACCCCCCCGGCGGAGTTCCGCCGCTTGGTGCAACGCCTCTCCATCCTGCTTGCCTACGAAGCCACCCAGGATCTGCAACTGCGTGATACCACCGTGGATACACCCATGGCCACAGCTCCGGCCCGGATCCTGGCCCAGCGCATTGGACTGGTCCCTATTTTGCGGGCGGGTTTGGGCATGGTGGACCCCATCCTGAACCTGATCCCGGACGCCGAGGTCTGGCATTTGGGCTTCTACCGGGATGAGAAGACCCTGCGCCCCGTGGAATACTACAAAAAGTTGCGCGACGGCGGCGCGGTGGACGTGGCCTTCGTGCTCGACCCCATGCTGGCCACCGGCGGATCCGCCATCGCCGCCCTGGAAGCGGTGGAAAAGTGGGGCGTGGGCCAGGCCAAGTTGCTCTCCATGCTGGCCGCCCCCGAAGGCGTGGCCAAAGTGCAGGCCCGCTTCCCGCACACCAGCATTTACGTATGCGCCATGGACGAACGCTTGAACGAACACGGCTTCATCATGCCCGGCCTGGGCGACGCCGGCGACCGTACGTTCAATGCCTGCACGGGCTGACGCGGTCATGCGCATCCGACCGATCATGGCCCGGTTCGGCTTGGCCGTCCTGGCCCCGTTGTTGCTGGTGACCCTGATCGAGGGTGCCCTGCGCCTGCTGAATATCGGCTACCCGACCTCCTTCCTGCGCCCCGCCTCCGTGCAGGGGCCGTCGGCCTGGGTGAATAATTCATTTTATGGTTATCGCTTTTTCCCGCCCGCAATGGCCCGCAACCCCGCCCCGCTCCGCCTGACCCAGCCCAAGCCGCCCGGCCGCATCCGCATCGCCGTGCTGGGTGAATCAGCCGCCATGGGCGATCCGGCCATCGAGTTCAGTCTGGCCCGCGGATTGGACAAGATGCTGAATCCACCGGGCGCACCCCGACGATTCGAAGTCATCAATGCCGCCATGACCGCCATCAGTTCGCCGGTCATCGTGGATATCGCCGGGGAACTGGCCCGTCACGAGGTGGATGTCTTCATCGTCTACATGGGCAACAACGAGGTGGTGGGCCCGTTCGGCCCCGGCACCGTGCTGACCGAGGGCCGATGGTCGGCCTGGCTCACCCCGGCCCGGGTGGCGCTATCCCGACTGCGACTGACCGGTGCTTTACGCGCCCTGGCCGGTCGCGCCGCCCACCCGGCAGGCGATGCCGTACCCGCATGGTCCGGCATGGAGATGTTCAAGGAAAACCAGCTGACCGTGGATGATCCCCGACTGCTGGTCACGGCCACCGTTTTTGAACGTAATCTGGGGCGCATCCTGAACATCGCGGCCCAACACGACATCAAAACCGTGCTCTGCACCATGGCGGTGAATCTCACGGACTGCGCCCCCTTTGGATCCACCAACCGGACCGACATCACCGCGGAACAGCGCCAGGCTTGGCAGTCGCTGTACCGGGAAGGACGTCGCGCGGCCCAGAACGGACGACCGGACGATGCGCTGGCAGCCTTCACCCGGGCCGCCGCGCTGGATGATGATTATGCGGAATTAGCCTATCGCATGGCCCACCTGCACCGGCAACGCGGGGAAGACGAAGCGGCCGCCCGGCTTTTTAACAAGGCGCGCGACCTCGACACCCAGCGCTTCCGCACCGATGCCCGCCTCAATGACATCATCCGCCAGGTGGCCGCAGATCATCCCGCCGTGCCGCTGGCTGACATCGAACAGGAATTCAGATCGGGCGAGGACCGGGACAACTTCCTGGACCACGTCCACTTTTCCATGCCTGGTCTCTATCGCGCATGCCGCCCGATACTGGTCTCGCTCGGGTCCTGGTATGAATGTCCCAATGTGCCCCCCTATGAAGCCTTGATGGCCCGCCTGCTGCGGACGCCCTGGAGCGAGCGCAAAGAGGCCGCCCTCATGCTGGCCCGGCGCGAACGGCCGCCTTTTGCCCTTCAATGGGGCAATCAGGAACACCTGGATCGCCTGCGCCAGCGCATCAGCGACGCCGACACGCAGATCGCGGGTCAGGACCTCGACGCGCTGGCCGAACAGGTACGCCTCCTGCAGGAACAGGATCCGGAGGATCTTTTTCTGGCCCAGCAGTGGGGCCATATTCTGTGCGTGCAAGAGAAATGGGATCGCGCCGCGCCCGTTCTGCAGACGGCCACCGAGGCCTTGCATGGCTATGCGGACGTACACAGCCTGGCCGCCCTGGCCCAGGCCATGAACGGTAACGCGGAGGCGGCCGCCGAACTGCTGCTGCGGACCGGTCCGCCCTATGGCTACTATCTCAGCGATGCGGCCCGCTTGATCATGGACACCCTGCAGCGCAACCAGCGTCCCCGCGAAGCCGCCGCTTTTGTCCAGACCCTGCTGCATGAAGCTGGACGCTTCCCCGGGCGGGAGCAGTTGCTGCGACCCGCTTCGCCATCCCGGCCTGCACACAATGAACCAGCCTCTCCCTAAGTGTGATGCACCCCGCATGTGGCTGGCCGCCCTGGCCTTGGCCTTGCTCACCCTGGCCGTTTATGCTCCGGCCTTCCGCGCGGATTTTGTGGACTACGATGATCCGCTTTATGTGACGGAAAACGACTGGGTGCAACAAGGCCTTACCGCGGAAAGCTTGCGCCTGGCCTGGACCGAAAAGGTAGCCGGCAACTGGCACCCCATCACCATGGTGTCCCACCTGGCCGATGTGTCCCTGTTCGGCCTCGATCCGCGCGGCCATCACGCCACCAGCCTGCTGCTGCACACCGCGAATACCCTGCTGTTGTTCGGCCTGCTGCGCAGTTTGTTCGGCGGGGTGTGGCGCCCCGCCCTGGCCGCGGCACTGTTCGCCCTGCACCCCTTCAACGTGGATTCCGCAGTGTGGATCGCCGAACGGAAAAATGTGTTGAGCACGCTCTTCTGGCTGGCCGGTACCGGATGTTATGTGCGCTACACCCGGCGCGCTTCCGTGCCGGACCTGCTGGGTACGGTCGCCTGCTTTGCCCTGGGCTTGATGAGCAAGCCCATGCTGGTCACCTTTCCCGTCACCCTGCTCATGCTGGACGTGTGGCCGCTGGGCCGGGTGAAGGGCTGGACGCGCGCCACCTGGCCGACCTGGTCGGCGCTGCTCATGGAGAAAATCCCGCTCTTCCTGCTCACCGCCGGATTCAGCGTGGCCACGGTCATCACCCAGTTCCCCAAGGGCTATGCACACAGCACATTGGAGGTGGCGTGGTGGATGCGTCCGCTGTTCGCCCTCGAACACTACCGGATGTACCTCCAGAAATTTTTCTGGCCCGATTGGTTCAGCGTATTCTATCCCCACCTACCCCTGCCTCCGCAGGCGGCCACGGTCACCCTGTCCGCCCTGCTGCTGGTCCTCATCACCGCAGGCGCCCTGGCCGGCGTGCGACGCGCCCCGGCCGGGCTGTTCGGCTGGCTGTGGTTTCTGGGCACCCTGTTCCCGGTGGTGGGCCTCATCGGCATCGGCCAGCACAGCATCGCCGACCGCTACATGTATGTGCCCATGATCGGCCTGCTCATCGCCCTGGTGTGGAGTTGGCCGGAATCTCTACCGTGCGCGGCCCGACGTGTGCTGGGCCTGGCCGGCGTGCTGGCCCTTGCGGGATGCGCCCTGCGTACCCGCGCCCACCTGCCCTTCTGGCAGAACAGCGAAGCCTTGTTTGCACACGCCCTGGCCGTCACCGAGCGCAATCACGTAATGCTGAGCAACCTGGCCCGCGTACGCATTCTGCAGGGGCGCACCGGGGAGGCCCATCGCATGCTGGATGAGGCCCTGGCCTTGGATCCCCGCCACGTGGGCGCCCTGGTCAACCGGGGCTTCTCCCTGATCCGATCCGGGCATCCAGCTGACGCGCTGCCCTATTTGGAAACCGCCGTGGAATTGAACCCCAACCATGAGGCCGCGCGCCGCAACTTGGCCCTGTGCCTGGACCAACTCGGCCAGCCGGAACTGGCCCTGCGTCAGTACCAGATTTTGCTTCGCCTGCAGCCGCGCGATCCCAAACTACATGCAGCCGCCCAAGAACTGCGCGCCCGCATGGGCCTGCGTTCGACGTGGTGATCGCAAGTAACCGTGGGCTATAGCCGGATGATCTCTCGCAGCGGCGCCGGGGCGCTGAGGAAGAATACGGAATGGCGTTGTGCGCTATGCTTGGTTTTCTCGCCAAGCCGCGAAGTGCGCAAAGGATTTATCGGGGGCTGGCCCCCCAAACCCCTGCGGCCCGGCGCCTCTGCGAGATGAAAAGAAGCGGCTACAACTCAACGTAGTCTGCTCTAGCGGGCGAACGCTCGGGGCTTGATCCAGCCCCAGCGGGCCAGCCGGAAAGCCACGTCCACACCCAGACAGCCCCAGCCGTACACCACGCTGCGCCGGAAATTAATGGAAGACGCTTCCGGGGCGTAGCGGGTCGGGCAGCTCACTTCGGCCATGGTCACCTTCAGCCAGGCGATCTGGGCCAGCATCTGGTGATCGAAAACAAAATCGTCGGAGTTGCGCTCCAACGGAAGCTGTTCGAGCAGGCGGCGGGAAAAGGCGCGGTAGCCGGTGTGAAATTCCGAAAGCTTGAGGCCCATCAACAGGTTGGCCACCGCGGTCAGAAAACGATTGGCCACATAGCGCCAACGCGGCATGCCACCCGCCAGGGCCCCGCCGCCCAGAATACGCGAGCCCAGCACGCAGTCGTACAAACCGCCCCCGATCAGCGCCACCATGGCCGGGAGCAGGCGCGGTGTGTACTGATAGTCGGGATGTACCATGATCACGATGTCGGCGCCTTGCTCTAGGGCGAGTCGGTAGCAGGTTTTTTGGTTGCCGCCATAGCCGAGGTTGCGGGCATGCACATGCACCAGGACGCCGGGCAGGGTGCGGGCCACCGCCACGGTGTCATCGCGGCTGCCGTCATCCACCACGATGACCTGGTCCACCACGCCCTGTGCCATCACCTCACGATAGGTTTTCTCGAGGGTAGGCGCGGCATTGTAGGCCGGCATGACCACGACCACGTTCTGTCCCTGATACATGCGCAGAAAATACGGCGAATCCGGTCCATTTGGAACTCAGGAACTCAGGTAAAAATGCCGGCCATCTTTTCCTGCCTTCCTGATTTCCAAATAGAAAAAGGGAGACTGTCCGATGAGGACAAAAAAAGAGCCCCGGTTGCCCGGGGCTCTTTTGAAACTTCGCTAGGCGCGAATTACTTGGCCATACGACGGCGGGCCGCCACCAGGCCGATCAGGCCGAGGCCGGCAAGCATCATCGTGGAGGGCTCAGGAACGACCGTGAAGGTCGCGCTGAAGAAGTTGGCCGAAGGGGCCACGTCGGTCGGCTCCACGCCGCCGCCGACATCACCCAAGGTGTTCAGGTAGGTGGTGTAAGCGCCGCCCGACCAGGTGTGGGTGCGGGACAGGAACAGGTCCAGCGTGTAGGTGCCCGCAGTGAGCGCGCTGAAATCGGCGCCGCCCGGGTTGCCGCGATAGTTTTCGCCAGACTGAACAAACGAATTGTCAGACAAGACCGTGAACGCACCTCCATTCAGGCGATAGGACAGGCTCATGTCGGTGAAGGTGTCACCGCCGGGATTGTTGTTATTGGCATTCACTTCCGCATTCAGAAACAGGGTGAAAGAACCTTGGGTCAGCGTGCCCAACGTGCCATTCAAGCTGCCCGTGTAATCCGGGTTGGCCGAAACCGCATTCAAATCAAAAAACAAATCCGACGAACCATTCCAAAAATATGCGTACGAACCATTCCATGCCGTGTCCGCCATCGCGCTTTGCGCCGCCAGCAAGGCGACCGCCAATACCTTGATCATCTTCTTCATCATCGTACTCCCTTGTTAATCTGTTCACCCACAGCTTGCAGCCTAACCCTCTGCAAGAAATCTGTATGGGAGAGATTGCCCGAGCATGCGATTTTGTGCAAGCGCTTTTTCATCTTCCGTAAACAATGAGACAAGAAAAATAACTGTAATCACATCATTTTGTGCGACAACAACTTACACACGCTTAATCCCGCAGGCGCTGCTCCACCTCTCCCAGTTGCACGGCAAAACGCTGGGGCAACTTTTCGCGGGCGGCCTGCAGGGGCTCCAAAACGGCCTTCGCTTCCGGGGTTAACCCTCGCTCCGCATAGAAGCGCGCCGCATGCAGCATAATGCCGGGATCCCGACCCGCCGCCAACTCCAGCGCTTTTTTCAAAGACGCACGGGCGTCATCGTTTTTCGCCAGAGCAATCTGGATGCCGGCCAGCGTATCCCAATTGTTGGCGTTGCCGGGTCCCAGTTCCACGGCCCGCTGGCTCAGCCTCAAGGCCTCCTCGTTTTCGCCGCGCTCGTGCAAAATCCACGCCAGGTCGTTCAGGGCCAGATCATATTCCCGCGCGGCCAGACTCTTACGCAGCGCGGTCTCGGCCAATTCGTTCCGGCCCGCGGCCAGATGAACGGTGGCGGCAAAATAGTGGCCCAGATAGTGGTCGGGTTCCGCGGCCAGCAGCGCCGCGGTCCGGCGACGAAGACCCTCCGCGTTGCGCTGATCAAATTCCAACTGCGCCAACCGGCCGAGGGTGGGTACATGGGATGGGTCCACGACCAGAACACGTTCATAAAGACGGCGCGCCTCGTCGAAATGGCCGGCCGCCAGGGCTCGATCTCCCAGCAGGAACTGACCAGGGGCGTAGGTACGTTCCTTCTTCAAAACGGCCAGGGATTCTTCCAGCAGGGCCGAATCTTTCTGTTCCTCAGCCAGACGTGCCAGGGCGAACCACGCTTCCGCAGGAGGCGAAGGCTTTTGGGTCAGCTCAAGGTAGAGTTTGCGGGCCTGCGCGGTGCGGCCGGCCATCTGCTCAAGCCCCGCACGCTCCAGCATGACCCGGTTGGCCTCCAGGCCCGCCTGCTCAAGATGATCCAAAATCTTCCCGGCTTCGTCCAGCTCCCGGCGGGCCAGGGCCAACTGCAAACGGCACAGCAAGGCGCCACGGTGATCCGGCTCTTTCTCCAGCACCTCCGCCAGCAAGCGATCGGCTTCGTCCAGACGGCGGCCGCGCATAAAGAGTCGGGCCAGCTCCACCTGGGCTGAGGCATCCTGCCCGTCCAAAAGTTCGGCGGTGCGCCGGGCCATGGCCATGGCATCTTCGCGCTGTCCCGCCCGGACCAACTGGGAGCCCGCCTCAAAACTAACCATGGGGTTGCGCACCTCCCCGCTGATCTGGCGGAAAAAGGCCGGGTTGACCCCTTCCGGATTGCGTTCCGCCTGCAGCTTGACCCGGGCCGTCAACTCCGTCTCCAGCTCGGCATCGCCTTCCCGCTGGGCTTGGGCTAGTAGATTCAGGGCGGGACTGATGTTGTCCGGCCAGAAAGCCAGGGCCTGTTCGTAGGCCTGGCGGGCCAATCCGGGCTGTTTCCGGTCATCCAACGCCACCCCCAGATCATTGGCCAGCCGACTGCTCCACCGCTGCACAAACTGATATTGGAACTGGCCCGCGTCACCCTTGACCAAGTGGTTCCCCTGAAAGGTGCCCCGCTGCCCCCACGCGGCCCGGTGCGCAGCCAGCCACGCCTCCGGGTCTTCCCACTCACCGCTGGCGCGCACCACATAGAATGCCTCCGCGGGCACCACGGCCAAGCCGGACACCGGCACGGTGTGCGGCGAGGTGAGCACGGCCACCTGACCGGTCAGGCTGGCCGGATGATGCATCCACTCCTGCAGCAGCGCACGCAGACCCAGGTGCGCGGCATTCTTCAGCGCGGGCTCGTTTACCAGGGACGCCACGTGCGCGGCATAGACGGGACTGTCGTTGCGGGCATTGATCAGATGCAGGGGCACCTGGGCCTGGCGCGCGGAGAGGCGCAGGGAGGCGTCCAGCGTGCCGTCGGTGATGAGAAACGTGCGGCCCTGCAGGCGGGAAACCACTTCGTCCGCGAAGCGCACCACGGGCCGGAGTTCATCCACCGTGGTGGCCTGATGATTCACCACCGCAGCGCCCGCCAGCACGACCAGCCACAGGGCGCCCCACAGATACCTCGGCCACCGGGCCTCGTGACGCGTGGCCACCCCGTAGTAGTAGCCCAGCAAATGCCCGAACCATATGGCGGCCACCATGTAGGGTGCCACCACCATGACCTGGAACCCCATCAGCCGGCCCGGTGAACCGGGCAGCTCAAACAACGTGGCCACGCCCAGCGCAAACAGGATGAGCCGGAACGAGTACACGCCGATGCGGCTGAACAGGTCCATCGGCTCGTCCATGGGACGGAACACCACGAAGATCAGCGGGAGCACATTGGTGCCGATCAGCAGCAGCCAGCCCACTTTGGGCACGCTGCGCAGCAGTTCCAATCCGTAGAGCTTGAAGTAGGCCTGCCACGCCGCGAACAGGGTCACCGACTCCCCGCCACCGGCCGTCAGATACGAGCGGCTGATCGCGGCAAACGGCAGCATCACCGCCACCGCGGTGCCAAACAACAGCAACACAGCCAGCGGGACCAGCATGCTGCGCAACTGCATATTCTTCCACAACTGCCAGATCCACCAAAGAAAGAAGCCGGGCAGCAATAGGGCCAGGGTGGGATACTCGGCCAGACCCAGCCCAAAAGCCACGAACGAGGCCAGCACCAGGGCGCGTTGCGGCCGGTGCAAATAAGCCAGGGCCGGCCACAAGGGCAACAGCAACAGCAGGGCGTCCAGGATAAAAAAGTCCCCCTGGGTGGCCACCGTCATGATGGGATGGGCCACGGCACCGATGAGCCCGGCATAAAGGCCGGCCATCAGACGTGGCCACCGCTCCACCGACCAACGCGTGGACAGTTTGCGCGAACTGGAAAAGGGAATGCGGCGCACGACGGTAAACAGAAGCAGGCTGACCGAGGCCCCGATCAGAGCGCTCAGCAGATTGACCAGATGCGCAGCCTGACCGGCGGGGAGCCGAGCGGCCAGCGCCATCAACCCCGACCAAAGGGGGCGCACGGGCAGGCGACTGGGCTCCAGCCCGAAAAAGGAACTGAGCATGCCCGCCCAGCGTCCGGGCACGGCAAATTCCGGCGCTTTGAGTCCATAGAAAAGGAAGACGGCGCAAAAAAGCACCAGCCCCACCGTCTGTTCCATGCCCCAGCCGGATTCCGATTCGGTGTCCTGTATGGTCATCTTGGCCGCCATGTACCACCCCTTTGCAAGAAACACGCTATGCTCTAACAAGGCGCGGGGCGCAATCAAGCACTACTACAGAGCGGCCCGCCCTTTTTTTGAAACGGGGACTCGACACCGCGCGCCTTGAGGCTGACTCTTCGCATTATGAAATTTCTTTGCGCCCTTTATCTCGCCCTCGGCGGAGCCATCGCCCTCGCCGCCGCGCCCGTCCCGGAGGTAATCCGGGGCGAGTTCCCGGGGGCCCGCCAGGTGATCATCCGTCACTCCGGCACCAGTTGGGCGGTGGACTACGCACTCGCTTTCACCAACGGAGGCTGGCAGACCGATACCGCCGCGCTGGCCTGGGAACCCGGCCACTACCAGTACAAGTTCGTGGTGGATGGGGTTTGGCAGGAGGGGGCCAATCGCTACGCCTACGTGGATCCCGCCGGACGCCTGCGCTCGCCGCCCGCCCTCTACCTCACCTGGCAGCGCGACCCCGCCACCACCATGACCATCCACTGGCACGGGGATGACGCCCGCGAACCCGCCCGCGTGACCTATCGCGTCCCGGACACCGCCTTCGCCCTCACCGCCACCGGCACGTCGCGCTTCCTGGCCGCCGGACTGGATCGCTACATCCACACCGTGGAGCTGACCAACCTCACCCCGGGGCAGACCTATACGTTCCAAGCCGGAACCCAGTCCGTCTGGCACTCCTTCCGCACCCTGCCCGCCCGCCTGGAGGAGCCGCTGCGTTTTATCGAAGGCGGTGATGTATACGAAATCGGGGCCGTGCTGGATGCCATGAACCGGCGCGTCGGCACACGCGATCCCGCCTTCGTCATCCTGGGCGGCGACCTGGCCTATGCCGACGGCGGGCCCGAAAAGGCCCAGCGTTGGCTGCGCTTCTTCGCCTCTTTCTACGAAAATCTGCGCGCCCCCGACGGGCGGCTCATCCCGCTGGTGGTGGCCATCGGCAATCACGAGGTCCGAAATCACTACCTCGAAACCCATGCCGACTATCAGCCCGGCCCGGACTGGCGGGAAAAGGTGGCTCCGCACTTCTACGCCCTGTTCGCCTTCCCCGGCCACCCCGGCTACAACGTACTCGATGTCGGCGACTACCTCAGCCTGGTCATCCTCGACTCCGGCCTCACCAGTCCCCTGGATGGCGAGCAGTTGGACTGGCTGAAACAGACCCTGGCCACCCGCCGCCATGTGCCTCACCTGTTCCCCATCTACCACATCCCCGCCTACCCCTCCGTGCGCTCACCCCACGAACCGCGCTCCACCTTCCTGCGCCAGGTCTGGGTGCCGCAGTTTGAACAGGCCGGGGTACGGCTCGCCTTCGAACACCACGATCACGCCTTCAAGGTCACCCACCCCATGCGCGGGGGACGCCGGCATCCCGACGGCATTGTGTTTGCGGGCGACGGTGCGTGGGGGGTCGGCCTGCGCGTGCCCGCCGATCCGCCCCCCGCCTACCTCCGCAAGGCCCTGCCCATTCATCACTTCTTTGAAGTCACCCTGACCGCCACCAACCGCAGCGTGGTAGCCCGCGACCTGCTGGGCGCCGAACTGGACGCCTTCACCCAGCCCCTGCCCTGACCCCGGGGCCCCAAAAGTTCCAACCCTTGGAAAAAGAGCATTTCCCGGGTTCCAACCCATGGAATTTCCAAGGGTTGGAAAAAAATTGCGCCCGGGACTTGCCAAGCCGGGGTCCTATCCGTATAAAGCGCCGATCAACGAAAGGTAAAGAAAACGAAAGACGAGCCTGTCTTAGGCTTGAACGGGTTATGCAGAACGCACAAAAAGCGGCTATTAAGAAGGATTACCAAGTCCATGATAAGGACTCGGGATCTGCAGACGTGCAAGTGGCTCTCCTGACCGCTCGGATTACCGAGCTGACGGGGCACCTGCAAAAACACATGAAAGACCACAGCTCCCGCCGTGGTCTGATTGGCATGGTCAGCCGTCGCCGTCGTTTGCTGGATTACATCAGCAATCAAGACGCGCAGCGCTACCAGAAGCTGATTGGCCGTCTCGGCCTCCGCCGCTAAGGCCTGTTTCCGGTTCGCGCCGGGCAGAGCTGTCTTTCACAAAAAGCGAACGCCGGTCAAACCGGTAAGCTCACGGGGCATGTAGCCCCTCCTCTCGGTCACCGTGCCGGTGACTCGACCTCCTGTGCCTTGGCGCACCGTAGGTCCGGTCACCCGCCCGGTGGAGAAGGTTTCCTGCTTATCGACCCCCCGGCGGCGCTTTACAGAAAAAGGAAAAACACATGAGTACCAAACAAGTACAAGTTCAGATCGGCGGCAAGGCCGTCACCTTCGAAACCGGCCTGCTGGCTCAACAGGCCAACGGCGCGGTCAGCGTGCGGGTGGGCGATACCATCGTCTTCTCCGCCGTCACCGCCACCAAGAAGCCCCGCGAAGGCGTGGATTTCTTCCCCCTGCAGGTTGAATACCGCGAAAAATATTATGCGGCCGGCCGTTTCCCCGGCGGCTACTTCAAGCGCGAGGCCAAGCCCAGCGAGCGCGAAATCCTGACCGCCCGCGTCACCGACCGCCCCCTGCGCCCGTTCTTCCCCGAGGGCTACCGCAACGACGTGCAGATCAACAATATGTTGATGAGCACGGACGGCGAGAATGAATCCGACGTGTTGAGCGTGCTGGCCTCCAGCGCCGCCCTGGTCATCTCCGACATCCCGTTCTTCGGCCCCATCGCGGCCGTCCGGGTGGGCCGCGTCAACGGCCAGTTCAAGCACAACCCGACCCACGCCGAGATGCAGGACAGCGACCTGAACCTGGTCTATGCCGGCTCCCGCGATCTGCCCATCATGATTGAGGGCAACGCCAACGAAATCTCCGAGGCCGACATGGTGGCCGCCATGAAGTTCGCCCACGAGGCCATGGCCCCGCTGTGCGACGCCCAGCTCAAGCTGCGCGAACTGCTCGGTCTGCCGGCCAAGCAGGTCACGGAAGTCCCGGTGGACGCCTCCCTGCTGGAGCGCGCCCGCGCCGCCATCGGCGCCGACTTCAAGGCCGCCCTGCGCATCAGCGGCAAGCTGGAACGCCAGGACAAGATCGCCGCCCTCAAGGAAACCCTGAAGGCCCAGATGACGGACCTCACGGAAGAGCAGTTCTTCCAGTTGTTCGACGCGCTCGAAATCGACACCACCCGCCGCCTGGTCCTCGAGGACAAGGTGCGCATCGGCGGTCGCCGCTTCGACGAAATCCGCCCCCTGGCCGCCCAGGTCGGACTGCTGCCCCGCGTACACGGCTCCGCCCTGTTCAACCGCGGCGAGACCCAGGCCATGGCCACGGTCACCCTCGGCACCTCCGATGACTCCCAGGACCTGGACGCCATCGCCGGCGGACCGGACCAGAAGAGCTTCATCCTGCACTACAACTTCCCGCCCTACTCGGTGGGCGAAGTGGGCCGCCTCGGAATGACGGGCCGGCGCGAAATCGGACACGGCAACCTGGCCGAACGCTCGCTGTTCCCGGTGATCCCCAAGGATTACCCCTATGCGGTGCGCCTGGTTTCCGAAATCATGGGCTCCAACGGCTCCAGCTCCATGGCCTCCGTGTGCGTAGGCACCCTAGCCCTCATGGACGCGGGTATCCCCATCACCAAGCCGGTGGCCGGCATCTCCGTCGGATTGTTCACGGGTGACCACGGCCAGGCCGAACTGGTCACGGACATCCTGGGCGCCGAAGATCACTGCGGCGACATGGACTTCAAAGTCTCGGGCACCCGCGATGGCATCACCGGATTCCAGGTGGACCTGAAGATCCGCGGCCTGGCCTGGTCCAGCGTCGAGACCGCCTTCGCCATGGCCAAGACGGCCCGCGCCAAGATCCTCGATTACATGACCACGGTCATCCCGGCCCCGCGCGCCGAGCTCTCGCCCTACGCGCCCCGCATCACCGTGGTGCAGATCAACCCCGAGAAGATCGGCGCCCTCATCGGGCCGGGCGGCAAGAATATCCGCCGCATCACCGATACCACCGGGGCCAAGATCGACATCAACGACGACGGCACGGTCCGTATCTTCGCGGTGGACAAGGAAGCCATGGACGCGGCGGTGCGCGAGGTCAACCTCATCGCGGCCGAAGCCGAAGTGGGCAAGCTCTATCAGGGCACGGTCAGCGGCATCAAGGAATTCGGCGCCTTCGTTGAAATCCTGCCCGGCAAGGACGGCCTGGTGCACATCTCCGAACTGGCTGACTTCCGCGTGAAGTCGGTACAGGACATCTGCAAGGTGGGTGACCTCATGTGGGTCAAGTGCCTGGCTGTGGATGAAAGCGGAAAGGTCCGCCTGAGCCGCAAGGCCGCCATGGCCGAGATGGATCAGAAGCCGCAAGCCTAGTCGTCAGTTATCAGTAACCAGTGATCAGTGAGGACCTCCTCACTGGTCACTGAAAACTGATGTCTGATCACTCCCTCCCCCATGCCCTCCGCCCTCCAGCGCCGCGCCGCGGAAATTCTGGACCGGCTGAGGAAACATATCCCCGACCTGCGCTGCGAACTGGATTTCAGCACCCCGCTGGAACTCGCGGTGGCGGCCATTTTGGCTGCCCAGTGCACGGACAAACGGGTCAACCTGGTCACCCCGGCCCTGTTCAAGAAATACCGCTCGGCCCGGGCCTACGCCGAAGCCGATCCCGCGGAACTGGAAGCTCTGGTCAAATCCACCGGCTTCTATCGCAACAAAGCCAAAAGCATTCGCGCCCTGGGCGCCGCCCTGATGGAACACCACGGCGGAATCCTGCCGCGTGACCTGGAGTCGCTGATCAAGCTGCCCGGCATCGGACGCAAGACGGCGAATCTTCTTATGGCCGACGCCTTCGGCCAGCCCGGATTGATCATCGACACCCACCAGATTCGCCTGAACCAGCGTTTCGGGTTCACCACCGAAACCGACGCCACCAAAATAGAGTTCATGCTGCGCGACCTGCTGCCGCCCGACGACTGGACCGACTGGTCGCACGCGGTGACCCTGCACGGTCGCTACACCTGCCTGGCCCGCAAGCCTCACTGTACCCAATGTCCCCTGGCCAGCCTCTGCCCGTCCGCCGGCAAAGTTTGATGATGCAACCCCGCTTCGCGCATTGACTACCCGCGGCAATTCTCTAGCCTAATCTATGGAGAACCCCTGACCGGGAACTACGTATGATGCGAAGAACCTTCCTCCCCATCGCCGCCATGTCCGCCATGATCGCCTTTGCCGCTGTGCGGGCGGATGAATACAGCACGGTCGAACCAGGCGAGCTCAAGGCCAACCCGCAGGACTTCTGGGCCCGGGGCGTGGTTTTTACGGATGTACTGGAAGCGTTGGGTGGTGCGGAACCCATCAAGTTGGACGGAAAACGTTACGACGCCATTCAGACCCGGGTGCTGGGCACCTGCTATCTTGATCCTGCCCTGGAAGGTGGGGTCGCCTCTCTGCAAACAGGAAGCGAATACGCTTTTTCCGGCTCGGTATACCAGCGAGATGCCGGATTCTTTTCGTCCAAGCGGCAGTTCTTCGTCATCGTCAAGCGGGCCACCGCCGCCGTGTCCGCCGTAGACAACCTGTCACCAGACCAGCTCCAGGCGTTCGCCAAGACCGCCGGCGATACCTACGGCAAACCGCTGCAGGAACTGGACGAAATTCTGGGCCAGGCCCTGCGTGATATTCAGGCCTACTGCTCGGCCTCCAATGTGGAGATGAGCGCGATCTTCGAGCCGAATTCGCGCCACGCCGCTCGCCTCACCCAGGCCATACGGCAGGCCATCTATAGCTACGAGAATAAATATAAGACCCCGGCCGTGGAATACATGGTCACCCTGCTGACCGCGTTGATGGTCTCCCAACAGGGAGCACCGGCACCTGCGCCGGTGCCCGCCCCTGATCCCGTCCCCGCCGTAGCGCCCGCGCCCGAAGCAGCCATCGCACCAGAACCCGCGCCAATGCCGGAAATCACTCCGGAACCCGAACCGGTTGTCGAAGTCGTGGCCGAAGCGATGCCCGAAGCAGCAAGTGCGCCCGTCATCGAAACGATCGGGGAACCGGTCGTCGAAGCCGTGGCCGAACCTGTCGTTGAAACCGTCGCGGAGCCCGTGGTCGAAGCCGTGGCCGAGCCTGTTGTTGAACCGGCCATCGATGCCTTGCTCGAACCCGCCGTCGAACCCGTCGCGGAGCCCGTAATCGAAGCCGCAGCCGAACCTGTCGTTGAACCGGCCATCGATGTCTTGCGCGAGCCCGCCGTCGTACCCGTCGCGGAGCCCGTGGTCGAAGCCGCAGCCGAACCTGTCGTTGAACCGGCCATCGATGCCTTGCTCGAACCCGCCGTCGTACCCGTCGCGGAGCCCGTGGTCGAAGCCGTGGCCGAACCTGTTTGGGAAGAAGCCCCCGTCGTTACGGAACCGGAGTCCGCGCCCGAAGTAGTGGCCGAACCCGTAGTCGCTCCGAAAATCGCCGAATCGGTGATGGAAGCGACTCCGATCGAACCCGAGCTGGAAGCCCCATCCGAACCGGAGACCGCCGTTGCGCCCGAGCCTCCGGCCGATGTTGCCGCGCCCGCCGAGCCCGCCCCCGAACCAACGCCCGTCGCGGTGGAAGTCGCGCCCGTTGATGCCTGGGCAAGTGATCTGATCGACGTACCCGCCACCGAGCCGACACCCGTCGCCGAAGAAGTCCCGGCCCCTGTGGAAGCCGCACCGGTGGAACTGGCACCGGTTCCGGACCTCATGGTGGAAGCGCCGCCTCCCGCTGCGGAACCCGAACCGGCGGCGAACGAAGAGGAACCGGTGGTGGAAACCCCGCGCCGCCGCACCTCGACCCTGCCTGCCGCGCACCTGAAGTTGCCCGCGCCGGAGAAGATCGAACCCACCAAGGGGGACGAAAAACCGGCGAAGAAAAAGGCCAAGAAGAACAAAGCGGCCGAGGCCAAGCCGGAAGAACCGAAGCCCGCCAAGAAGCCATCGCTCCTGGACCTCGATCCCAACGCGCCGGTCCCCCTGCGTTAAACCAGGTCGGGCAAGATCAGGTCATGCGCTCCCGATACGCCCACCACGCAGGCGGGCCAGCAACAGGCAGGCCATAGCGACCACGCCCGCGACAACCAGATGCAGCCCGGCCCCCAACCGGTACTTCGTTCGGGCCCACCCACCCCAACCGGGCGGCGGGATGAGATAGAGCCACGCCTCCGCTAGACGGGTCCGGCGAAAACCACCTGACGCCTCCCAGCCTGATACGGTGGCCGCTGGCCGGGCCGTCTCCCGCCACGCCACCGGATGCCGCGCAGCGTTGATCCACGCGGCGGCGGTCGGAGCCAACCCCCAGCGCTCGGCCGTGGATTCCAGTTCGGTCAACGTCGCGGCCCCGCTGCGGGACACCATCAAAGCAAGATCCAACAAGCCCAGCAACTGACCGGCTTCCGCCGCGCGCGCCCACCGTTCCTCCGGACCCGTCCCAGGGGTACCGCATTCCTTTTCCAGGTGGGCCACCTGCAGCAGAATCTCGTGCGCCGGCGCAGGCACCCGCCAGCGGTAACTTCCGACCCCGATCAGACAGGAAGCGGCAAATATCTCGTCGTAGCCGATGCGATGCCGGACGAAGGGATGATCCACCGCCCAGTGCAGATCGAGCAACAGGCCCCGCTCGCGCTGGCACAGGGGATAATGCAAATGCACCGCCCGGTAAAAGGCGTCCGGCATGGCGGGCTGACGGGCCGCATAGCCCAGCGCCGCCGCCACCGCGCGCGCCCGGGCCACCTGTCGGGGCGGGACCAGCACATCCAGATCGGTGAACCAGCGGGCTCCCGCATCACCGTACCAGCGCTGCCCGGCAAAAGGCCCGCGCATGGGCAGCACGGGAATGGCGGCCTCTTCCAGCGCGTCGAGCAGTCGCAAGCCTTCCCGCAAAGCGGTTTCGCCCCGGGCCAGGCTGTGCAGATAGGCGGCGCGGCCCGGCGGGTAAATACCCCAGAGGTAGAGCAACGGCTCCAGCCGATGACGGGCGGCGAAGGTCGCCACGTCCTGTCCGCAGGTCAGGGGAGGCGTGGCCATGGGTTCGTTGCAAAGACACGTCCGCACGGCTTCCGCCCACCACGCTGTTACCGACCATGCTTCCGTCATTGTTTCATCCGCATCGACAGGGGGATGCCCCCGATCACGGCCCAAAGCAATCCTCTGTATACAGGCCTCCTAACTTCCGAACGAGCCAAACCCGCGGCCCCTCCTGCAATGACCCGCCTTGCCCCCGTTCCGGGTTTTTGTTACTACTTCAATCTCAGCCGATAAACGGGCATTTTGATCAATAATTACGGGCTGTTTATCGCCGTCGCCGCCGTAGCTCAGCTGGCAGAGCAGCTGATTTGTAATCAGCAGGTCGTCGGTTCAAATCCGACCGGCGGCTCCAGCGCTTTTTGCTCACAGGATTTGCCGCACCATCCTGCTAACGTGACGTCCGGGCCGACCGACCCGCATACCGGTACAGAATCTCGCCCGCCTTGGGGATGTACAAAATCCCCTCGTTTTCACGGTTTTGATAGGCGCGCGGATCCACGGCGTCTGGATCCAGATAACCAAGATTGAGGCGGCGACAATCGGCCTCGCTGATGCGGGAAGCCAGTACCACCTCGACCCGAGGCTGTTCCCGTCCATTCACGTAAGTGCCAATACCTTTGACGTGGGTGGAGTGGGCCAGCACACCCCACGGCTCGTGCTGAAAGCGATCCCACTGCTGCAGGAAGTAATCCCGGGTGTGATAGCCCAGCTCAAAAATCTTCCGGCCGTGGGCCACACTTACCTCGTGCAGATGAGGGGCGTAAATAATCACGCGCCCGCCGTCCGCCACCGCCGGCTCCGACTTGTACATGCACTTGCCGGCCGTCCACAGTTCATCGTACATGGTTGGGCAGACGGCAAACACGGTATGAAAGGGCTTGGCCACCTCCCGGATGTGCAGCCGCGCCGAATGATCGGCCGCCCGCGACCACGCCGTTTCCACGTCGCCCGCGTACAAGCCGGCCAGCTCCTTCCCCTCCACCACCATGCATAAAGCCCGGCGCTCGGCCGGGATCATGGCCGCAGACCGGTCAATGACGGCCCGCACCGGCGTTTGCTTATATCCGATGATGTCGGGATTGGTGATCACCGCCCCCAGCCAGTGAAAGAAATTCAGCACCTCCGGCCCGGAAATGCCGGGGAACAGGTACTTGTTGCCGCCCGAAAAGCCGACCACCTCGTGCGGAAAGACCGGCCCCACGATCAACACCACGTCGTAGTCGCGCACCCGCCGGTTGCAGGTGACCACCACCTCCAGCGTGAACCGGCCTTCGGTAAGTTCGGCCACCTCGTCGCGCGTCAACCGCCCGACCTCGGTCAATTGCGCGGGGTCATTCCAGGCATGATTGAAGAAATTTACCCGGGCATAACGCGCACGCCGATCCGCCTCCGTCATCTCCAGCCGCTCATAAATCTGCGCGTCGGTCAGGGGCGGATGCGTCCCCAGGGCAATCATCACATCCAACTGTGCGACCACCTCCCCCACCGCCTCATGAAGCAAACGGAACACCATCCCCAACGGACACGTCCGGGTCTGGTCCGGCACCACCACCAACACCCGCCGCCCGGCCAGCCCCCAGTCCGCCACGGCCTGCCGGATGGTCTCCCGGATCGCCTCCTCCGTCATCACGGCGCCTTTCGTCCCTGCGGTCGTATTCATAGTTTAATCCTATATCATTCGTGTGAGGTTGACAAGCCCCCGCTGTTTGCTAGGCTCGGATGCATCCGATGGGAACCTCTATGAATCCACACGACGCGCGGTTTGATGTACGGGGCAAGGTGGCGCTTTTGACCGGGGCGGGCGGCGTGTTGATCGCGGACATGGCCCGCGAACTGGGCCGGCGCGGCGTCAAGGTGGTGGCCACCAACCGCAGCCTGGGCAAGGCGGAGGCGGTGGCGGAATCCATCCGGGCTGCGGGTGGCGAAGCCCTGGCCCTGGCCCTGGACGTGACGGACCGGGCCGCATTGGAGCGGGTGGCGGCCGAGGTGGTGCAGCGCTACCAGCGCGTGGACATCTTGATCAACGGCGCGGGCGGTAATCGTCCGCAGGCCACACCGGCGCCCGGCCAGCCTTTTTTTGACATACCGGTGGAGGCCTGGCGTGAGGTCCTTGATCTGAATCTGCTGGGCACCCTCCTGCCCTGCCAGGTGTTCGGCCAGGTGATGGCCCGCCAGCAGGAGGGTTGTATCATCAATCTTTCATCCATGAGCGCACAGCGTCCCATCACACGGGTGGGCGGTTACGGAGCGGCCAAGGCGGCCGTGGACAACTTCACCCGCTGGCTGGCCGTGCATCTGGCCCAGACCTGTTCGCCGCGCATCCGGGTGAACGCCCTTTCGCCCGGCTTTTTTCTGACCGAACAGAACCGGTTTCTGCTCACCCGGGCCGAGGACGGCGCCCTGACCGAGCGGGGGCGGCAGGTCATCGCGCACACGCCCATGGGGCGCTTCGGCACCCCGGACGATCTGCTGGGCGCCCTGGTCTGGCTGGTATCACCAGCGGCCTCGTTTGTAACCGGGGTGGTGTTGCCGGTGGATGGCGGGTTCTCGGCCTACAGCGGGGTCTGACCGGATGCGTATCACCCAAAAGGATATCGCGCGGCGACTGGGCATTTCACCCTCCCTGGTTTCGCGGGCCCTCTCCGGCACGGCCTCGGATATCGGCGCCGACCCGGCCACCGTGCAGCGCATTCAGGATCAAGCGGCCGCCATGGGTTACGTACCTTCAGCCGCGGCCCGCCAGTTGCGTGGCCAGGGCACGGCCGTCATCGGTTTAACGGTGGCCGACCTGCAGGATCCGTTCTTCGGCCCGGCGGTGGCGGAGGTGATCGGCCAATGCCATCGGGCCGGTTATGCGCTGGCCCTGACCGGATTTGAGCGCCGCCAGCCCGGGTTGCCCGATGTGCGTTTATTGCTGCAACAGGATTTGCACGCCCTGCTGGTGCTGGGCAGCGGTCCCCTGGAATGGGCCCGCCCCTTTGCGGCGCGGGGCTGTCCGGTCATCCGCATCGGTCGGGGGGAATCCCTGCCGGGGGTTGCGGATATTTCCGTGGACGACGCTCTGGGCATGGAGCTGGTGGTGCGGCACCTGGTCGGACTTGGTCATCGCGCTTTCGCGTTTATCGGGGCCGACCTGGAGTCCCACCGGCCGCGCCGGCAATTTGTTCAGGACGCCCTGCGCAAACACAAACTCGACCTGAGTCCCCGGCACGCCGTGCTGGCGGGCTCCGAGGTGTTGGAGGCCGGGGTGGCAGGCACACAACAACTGGCCCGCACCTGCGGCGAACAATGGCCGTCCGCCATCATTTGCTCCAGCGATGCGGTGGCCCTGGGGGTGTTGCGCGAAGTATCCAACCAGGGGCGGCGCGTGCCGGAGCACGTTTCGGTGAGCGGATTCGATGACCTGGGCCTGGCCCTCCTGTCCACCCCGCCCCTGACCAGCGTGCGTCAACCGCTGGCCGCCATGATCCAGGACGCCTTGCGCCTGACCACGGCGCCCCGGCGCGGCGCCACCCACCTGATCCATGCCCCGCACTTGGTGATCCGCGATTCCACCGCCCCGGCCCGGAGACCCGCATGAAGAAGCCAAGCCGCCGCCCCGCCGCCCACCGCACGTTCATCACGCCCGATTTTCTGCTGGAATCGCCGGTGGCCCGCCGCCTTTATCACACCTATGCGGCGGACCTGCCCATTCTCGACTACCACAATCACCTGCCTCCTCAGGATATCGCCACCGACCGGCGCTTCGAGAACCTCACCCAGATCTGGCTGGCCGGCGATCACTACAAATGGCGGGCCATGCGCACCCACGGAGTGGCGGAGCATTTTATCACCGGACCCGCCTCCGATCGGGAGAAGTTCCAACACTGGGCGGCCACCGTGCCCGCCACGTTGCGCAACCCGCTGTATCACTGGACGCACCTGGAACTGCAGCGGCCCTTCGGCATCCAGACCTTGCTGCACGAGGGCACGGCGGACGCCATCTGGAAAACGTGTAACCAGAAACTGGCCACGCCGGAGTTTTCGGTGCGGGGCCTGCTGGCCCAAGCCCGGGTGGAGGTGGTCTGCACCACCGATGATCCCACGGACGACCTGCGCTGGCACCAGCAGGCCGCGCACAATGGACCAACCGGCCTGCGCATGCGGCCCGCCTTCCGGCCCGATCCCGCGTTTGCCATCGAGCAGCCGGCGGCCTGGAATAGCTGGATGGATCGCCTGGGCAACGCAGCCGGCCTCGCCGTGCGCGATTGGGCCTCCCTGCTGGACGCCCTGCGGCGTCGTTGCGACTTTTTCCACGCCCACGGCGGCCGACTGGCCGATCACGGCCTGGAGCAGATGTATGCCGAACCCTGCCCGCCCGAACAGGCCGATCGCCTGTTCCAGCGCACGCGCAACGGAGAAACCTTAAGCGACGCCGAGATGCGCGGCTTTCGTTCCGAGCTGCTTTACGAATTGGGCCTGATGTATGCCGAGCGCCAGTGGACACAACAGTTCCATCTGGGCGCCCTCCGCAACGTAAACACCCGCCTGTTGAAACATGTGGGCCGCGATTGCGGCTGCGATGTGATCGGCGACTTTGACCAGATTCGCCCGCTGGCCCGCCTGCTGGACCGCTGGGACCAGCAGGGCAAACTGGCCCGCACCATCCTGTACAACCTCAACCCCCGCGACAACGAGGCCATGGCCGCCCTCATCGGCTCCTTCCAGGACGGCTCGGTGCGCGGCAAGATCCAGTATGGCAGCGCGTGGTGGTTCCTGGACCAGCTCGATGGCATGGAGAAACAACTGGAGGCCCTGTCCAACCTCGGCTTGCTCAGCTGTTTCGTGGGCATGTTGACGGATTCCCGCTCCTTCCTGTCCTTCAGCCGGCACGACTACTTCCGGCGCATCCTGTGCAATCTGCTGGGGCGCGATGTGGTGCGCGGCCGGCTGCCCCGCGACTACGATCTGCTGGGCCGCCTGGTGCGCGACCTCTGCCACGACAATGCCGCCCGCTACTTTAAGTTTCCGGGCGTGTCCGCATGAGCACCCACCACTCCACCCTGTCCCCCATCCAACAACTCATCTAGCGCAAGGAATCCACCATGAGCAATCCCCTGACCATTCGTCCCACCGGCGCCCTCGATTTTCTGTCCCTGGGCGCCCTCGTGCACCGCCTCGACCCCGGCATCATTCCGTTCCGCAAGGCGGCGGAATGCCGCATCCATGTCAGCGGCGGCGAATTTAATGTGGCGGCCAACCTGGCCGATTGTTTCCGCCTGAAGGCCGGCCTGGCCAGCGCCATGGTGGATTATCCCATCGGCGATCTCATCGCGGAGCGGGTGCGCGCCATGGGGGTCCAACCTTTCTACAAACGCTTCAAGCACGACGGCGTACGCGGCCCGAACATGGCCACCGTGTACAGCGACCAGGGTCACGGGGTGCGCGCCCCCGTGGTGTTCTACAACCGGGCCAACGAGGCGGCCGGCCAGCTCCGCCCGGGGGATTTTGACTGGGCCGCCATCTTCGGCGCGGGCGTGCGCTGGTTCCACAGCGGGGGCATTTTCGCCGCCCTGTCGGAAACCACGGGCGAACTGATTGTGGAGGCCATGCGGGCGGCCAAGGCGGCGGGAGCGGTAACCTCCTTCGATCTCAACTATCGCCAGAAACTCTGGGACATCTGGGGCGGCCAGGCCCGGGCGGTGGATGTGCTGGCGCGCATTGTGCAGAACGTGGACGTATTGATCGGCAATGAGGAGGATCTGCAGAAGGGCCTTGGCATCGAGGGCCAGGATGTGGAAGCCAGCTCCAAGCTGGACCCCTCGGCGTTCTATGCGGTCATTGAAAAAGCAGTGAAGAAATTCCCCAATGTGAAAGCGGTGGCCACCACCCTGCGCGAAGTCCATTCGACCAATCGCCACACCTGGAGTGCGGTGGCCTGGGTGAACGGCGCAACCTGCCAGGCCCCGACCTGCGAGCTCGACGTGGTGGACCGCGTGGGCGGCGGCGACGGCTACGCGGCGGGCTTCATCTACGGCCTGCTCAGCGGAGCCACGCCCGCCGAGGCGGTCCGCCTGGGCTGGGCCCACGGCGCGCTCCTGACCACCTTCCCCGGCGACACCACCATGGCCACAGTCGAACAGGTGAAAGCCTTTGCCCAGGGCGGTTCCGCCCGCATTCAACGTTAACAACCCGATCCTATCCCCGGAGAAAAACATGAACCATCCCAGCGCAGACATCGCCGTCATCGGCCTCGCCGTCATGGGCGAAAACCTCATCCTGAATATGGCCCAGCACGGCTTCACCGTGGCGGCCTATAACCGCACCACGGCCAGGGTGGATGAATTCCTGGCCGGGCGGGCCCAGGGCAAGAGCATTGTGGGCGCACACTCCCTGCCCGAACTGGTCGGCCTGCTCAAGCGTCCGCGCCGCGTGATGATGATGGTCAAGGCGGGGGCTGCGGTGGACGATATGATCAACCAGTTGATGCCTCTGCTCGAACCGGGGGATATCCTGATTGACGGCGGCAACACCCACTATCCCGACACGGAGCGCCGGGTAAAAGCCGCCGAAGCCCGGGGGTTGCTCTACATCGGCACCGGGGTCAGCGGCGGCGAGGAAGGCGCTCTGCTCGGACCCAGCATCATGCCCGGCGGATCGCCCGCCGCGTGGCCGCACGTGAAGGATATTTTCCAGGCCATCGCGGCCAAGACCGATAAAGGCGAGCCGTGCTGCGCCTGGGTGGGTGACGGCGGGGCCGGGCACTTCGTCAAGATGGTGCACAACGGCATCGAATACGGCGACATGCAGATGATTTGCGAGACCTACCAGATGATGAAGGAGGGACTCGGCCTGTCCAACGCCGCCATGCATGAGGCGTTTGCGGAATGGAATCGCACCGAGCTGGATTCCTACCTCATTGAAATCACCCGCGACATCCTGGGTTACCGGGATGAAAACGGGCAGGAGGTGGTGGACCTGATCCTGGATGCTGCGGGCCAGAAGGGCACCGGCAAATGGACCGTGCTGGCCGCCCTGGATGGCGGACAACCCCTTACCCTGATCGGAGAGGCGGTATTCGCCCGTTGTCTGTCTGCGTTGAAAGACGAACGGGTGGCTGCGGCCGCCCTACTGCCCGGCCCCAAGCCGGCGCTTCTCAAAGGCAACCAGCAGGCCTTCGTGAAGAACCTGAAGCAGGCCCTGTACGCCTCCAAGATTGTTTCTTATGCGCAGGGCTATCAGTTGATGCGGGCGGCCGCCCGCGAACACGGCTGGAATCTGAACTACGGCGGCATCGCGCTCATGTGGCGCGGCGGCTGCATCATTCGCTCCGCCTTCCTGGGCCGGATCAAAAAGGCGTTTGACCGGGATCCCGGCCTGGTCAACCTGCTCATGGATCCTTTTTTCACCAAGGCGGTGAAGAAGGCCCAGGTTTCCTGGCGCAAGGTGGTGGCGGCTTCGGTGAAAATCGGCGTCCCCCTGCCGGCCATCAGCAGCGCGCTGGCTTATTACGACGGCTATCGCTGCGCCCGCCTGCCCGCAAACCTTCTGCAGGCCCAGCGCGACTATTTCGGCGCGCACACCTACGAACGGGTGGACCAGCCACGCGGACAGTTTTTCCACACCAACTGGACCGGACGAGGCGGCACGACAGCGTCCTCCTCCTATAGCGTCTGAGGATACTTACCGGACCAGACTAGTGCCCGAACAGGGCCACCATGTAGTCGCGGCCCACCCAGGTGGTGCGGACAGCGGCGAAACGATACTTGAGCTCCACCAGTTTTCCCACCGCGTCACGGAACTCCGGGGTGGAGCGGTCCATCATCTTCTCTTTCTTGACCGTCTTGGGGTTGGACGCCCACTTCAGGGCAATCTGGCTGTCGCCGGTGACGTCTACCTCCACCGCGGAAAGATCGTCATGCAGGGCGGCCACCACGCGCAGGGCGTCGGTCACGGTCATGATCTCTCCCAGATTGGCGGAACCCCGCACCCCGAACTGGCGGCGCACGATGGCGCCCCCGTCGATGCGGTAACTGCCGTAGACTTCGCCGAAGCCCAGGCGCGGGATATTGCAGGTGGAACCACCGTCAAATTCGATGGTATGCCGATGGCGCGCGGGCGGAGCCGTCTCCGCAAACAGGGAAAGCTGGGTGGTCATGCCCTCAGCCCTCGCCCGCGGGCGGCGCGGTTTTCAACCGGACCTGGCGCCGTCGCTGCAGGGCCTCGCGCACGAAGCCCAGCTCAGGCGCGCGCAGCAGGGCGGCGGTGACGAAGTAGACCGCGATGCCGAGAGCGATGACGCCCAGCACGCCGCCCAATTGCACCAGTTTGTCGGGCGCGCCGGCGCTGACCAGCCCGCGCTCCACCACCGGCAACAACGTCACCAACACGAGAGCCATCACGGCGGATGCGGTCAACGCCCGGGCCACCCCGCGAAAGATGCCGCCCCAGCCCGGCGAACCGAGCCGCCGGTGCAGCAGGTAGCCCAGTGTCAACCCGTTCACGCCTTCGGAGAGGACGGTGGCCAGGGCCAGGCCGGCATGACGGATGTCCTCCGGCCAGGTCAGCACAAACACCACGTTCAGGGTGAAGTTGATGGCCACCGCCAGCAGGCCCAACCGAAACGGGGTGCGGGTGTCCTGCAGAGCGTAAAACGCCGGCACAAACACCTTGGCCAGACAGAACACCATCAGGCCGGGCGCGTAAAACTGCACCGCGATGGAGGTGTGATCCACCGCGGTGGCGTCAAACACACCCCACCCGAAAATCAGGCGCGTGATGGGATCGGCCAGGGTCAGCAGGCCGACGGACGCGGGGATCATCACGAACAGCAAGGTGCGCAGGCCGTGGTTGATGGTGGCCCGCATCTGGGCGTAGTCGCCTTTGGCGGCATGGCCGGACAACACGGGCAACAGTACGGTGCTGAGCGCGGTGGCCAGCAGGCCCTGCGGGAAATAAAGCAGGCGTTCGGCATAAAACAGCGAGGCGGGGGCCCACGGGGCGGCCCAGCGGGCGAGCAGCGTATTCACCAGCACGTTCACTTGCGTTACGGACTGGCCCAGCGCGGTGGGGCCCATGAGGGCGAACACGCGGCGCACGCGCGCGTCCGCCACGTCCCACGTGAAGCCGGGCTGGAAGCCGCGTTTCATCAGGGCCGGCAGTTGTACCGCCAGCTGCAGGCAGCCGGCCACCAGCACGGCCCAGGCCACCCCGTATATCTGTTGCTCCTGAGTGGCCCCCAGGTGCGGGCAGATGAACAGCACGGTGAGGATCCAGGTGATGTTGAGCAGGCTGGGCGTAAACGCGGGCAGGGAAAACAGGTGGCAGGCATTGAGCATGGCCATGAGCAGGCCGGCCAGGCAGATGAGCACCACGTAGGGCAGCATGATGCGCATCAACGGCAGCAGATGCGGGGCGCGCGCAGCCAGGTCGGGGCGGGCCGATTCCAAGCCCCACAGGCCGAGGATGAGCAAGGTCACCAGCCCGACCAGGAACACCGCCACCGCGGACATGGTCTTGCGCGCGACCACCCAGGCCGCGGCCTCGCCCTCCTGCTTGCGGGTGGCCAGGAACACGGGCACAAAGGCGGAGGAGAGCGCGCCTTCTCCGAACAGGGCGCGAAACAAGTTCGGCAGGCGGAAGGCCACCACAAAATCCGACATGGCCGGACTGATGCCGAACGCGCTGGCGGTCAGGGTGTCGCGCACCAATCCGAGAAAACGGCTGAGCAAGGTAAAGCTGCCCACCTTGGCCGCCGACCGTATGACGCGATGTTGTTCCATGTCAAAGGGGTGCAGTGTGCCTATTCGCGGCCCACTTGAAAAGCCTAGCGCGGTGACAACGCTGAACCCTAAACTGTCCGGCTATGGATCGCCCCTTGACCTTGTCCGGCTTCTGGTTGCGCGTGGCCGCGCTGGTGCTGCTGACCGTGCCCCCGTTGTGGGTCGGCCTGGGTGACGCCGACTGCCAGTTCCATATGGAAGTACGAGCCGTGGCCTCCAGCCAGGAAACGTGGATGCGGCTGGCCGACGATGCGCAGGCGTGGCGCGCCCCCTCCTGGAACGGGCAGCCCCGCATCAACAAGCCGCCCCTGGTGGTGTGGATGAATCTGCTGGCCTGGGCCGGGCTGCCCGCGGATGCGCCGGTGGATGTCCTGGTGTACCGCGCGCGCCTGCTCGCCGCCGCGCTGGGCTGGCTGACCCTGCTGGGCGTACTGTGGATGGGGCGCACCCTGGTGAACACGCGCTTCGGTTTCGCGGCCGCGGTCGTCACCGGTACCAATCTATTTTTCCTGCGCAATGTGCGCCTGGCCACCTACGACACCTACCTGCTCGCCTTCTGCACGTTGTCCATGGCCGCCGCCCTGTGGGCGCTGCAGCCGCAGGGCACACGCGCGTCCCGCCATCGCTGGGGCTGGGCGCTGGCCGGGATTTTCCTGGCCGCGGGTCTGCTCAGCAAAGGACCGATGGCCTTGCTGCTGGGCGGCGCCCCCATGATCCTGCTGTGCGCCCCGCAACCGGCGGGAAGACGTTCCTGGCGCGGTCTCGCGGGTGCGCTGGGCCTGGCCCTCGCGATGACCCTGCCCTGGTATGTCTACGTCTGGCACACCGTGCCCGACGCCGTAGCGCTCTGGCGTACCGAGTTTTCCGCGGAACGCGATCGCGGTCAGCCGCCCTGGTACTACCTCGGCCTGCTGGGTCTGGTGTTTCCGTGGACCCTGTGGCTGGTGGCCGGTTTGCTCCACCGTGGCCGGGCCGATCCGCGCCTGCGTCCGGCCCTGCTGTGGTTCATCTGGATTTTTGTTGTGCTCTCCCTCCCGGGGGCCAAACAACAACGCTACATCCTGCCCATTCTTCCCGCGGTGGGCCTGCTGGTCGCCGGCGTCCTGCTGCATCCCGCGCCATTCCGGGTGTGGACGCGCCTGCACACGGCCCTGCTGCTTGGCGCGGCCGTGGTGGTTTCCGGGCTGGGTTTTCTGCCGGAACCGTGGCTGACCCGCGCGGGGTTCGATTATCCGGCGCACCTCGGCTGGCCCGCCGCGTGGTCGCTGGGCCCGGGCCTGCTGCTGTTCGTGCTGGCCCTCAAGGCGGGCTATGTCGCGCGAGCGGGCTGGAACGAACGCGCACTGTGGATCACCGCCGTCGGCCTGGTCGTGGCGGCCACGCCCGCCCTCCATCTGTATGCCCAGGGCGGACGCAGTCAGTATCCGCAGAGGACCGAAATTGAGCAGGTGGCGGCGCTGACCCGCGATCAGCCGCTGTATTATCTGCAAGGTCCCTTCACCGAGCCACCGTATGTGCACCCCGACCCGCGCTTCCGGCTCTACGCCCGGCGGGTGCCGCCCGGCCGGACCCTGGACCAGGCACGCGCGCTGACCGGGCCGGCCTGGCTGACCGCGCCCGACCATGCGCAGGCCGACCGGGAACTACGTCGCGCAGGCTGGCAGCCGGTCCGCACCTACCGTGACAAAGGACCGCGGCGCTGTCTCTACTTCAAACCCGCCCCCTGATTTTGGCGCTTTCATATTGTTAAAGCTTGGTTAGCCTATTCTGCGTCATGTCCTATTCGCCCGAAGCCATCCGCGAACTGCAGCGCCAGCTTTCCTCTTACGGGGAGGATGTCTACGCCAAGAAAAACCTGGCCTACCAGCACATCGAAATTGACGGCCAGGTCATCATCGAAGGCGAGCACAAGCAGCGCACCGAAGAGCGGAAAAGCTGGATTCGCGACGCGCAACCCGCGGGAAAAACCGTACTCGACCTGGGCTGCAACCTGGGCGTGTTTGCCCTGGAGGCGGCCCGCCTGGGCGCGGCCCAGGCCACCGGCATGGATATCCAACCCAACGTCATTGCGGCCGCCCATCGCATCCGCGATTTCTTCGGCCTGACCAACTGCTCGTTCCAGGCCGTTAATCTGATGACCCCGGAGGCGCGGGCCGCGGTTCCCGCCTACGACCTCGTGCTCGCCTTCGCGGTCTACGATCACCTGGTGGACCGCCACAAGGAGGTCACCCCGCCCGAGCGCGAACAGAACTATCTGGATATCACGGAGTGGATGGCCCGCATCGCGCGCCGCGACCTCATCGTGGAGTTCCACAACAAGCAGATGCCGTGGGCGGGCTTCTATGAAGACCTGCTGGTCGAGCACGGTTTTGACATTCTGGACCGCAAAACCACCCGCATCGAACGTCCGGTGTTCTTCTGCCGGCGCAGCGCCCTGGCCCACGATGAAATGAAGGTGGCCGGCCGGATTTATCGCCGCTTGCGCAGCTGGCAAAAACGCGAGCGCCGACTCTATGAACTCGAGGGCGACGGGCTGCGCTTTCTGGCCAAGCGCTATAGCTACCACGACCTGCAGGCGGGCCGGCATCCGGAGCAGGAATTTAACATCCTGCGCGCCTTTGCTGATGTGCCGGAAGTCCAGCAGCCGGTGTCCTTCGACGCCCGACGCATTCTCCTGCCCTGGGTGGAAGCCCAGCCGCTGGAGGTCATTGATGAGCAGCCCCTGCACGCGGCGTCCCTGGCCGCGCCCGCCCTGCGCTACCGCGTGGTGGAAGCCATGGCGCGCATGCTGCGCGCCTACCACGAGCGGCGCGAGGCCCTGTTTCAGCAGTTCGCCGCCGCCATCCCGGAACGCTACCGGGACGAAGTGCGCACGGGAAAAAGGCTGCTGGTGGACCTCTGCCGCTCCAACATCCTGATCACCCGCGAGGGCCAGGTCCGCTTCGGCGACTTCGAGCCCAGCAAGCCGCCCCTGACCGACCGCATCGTGCACGAGATGCAGGAACTGTGCGCACCCGAAGCCCGCCGCAGCTGGCTGTGGCGACACTAACCGGAAGTTCGGATTTAAATCCAATCAGCCGGGTAACGGATACCCCAGGTGCTGCAGAGTGTCCCCGATATGTTGCTCCACCTGCCGCACCAGCGCCGGATCCTCGTGACGGTATTGCTCCACCTTGCCTGCGTCCACCTTGCGGGCCAGGTAGGTCCGGGCTGCTTCCGTCATGGGCGTGCCCAGAAACCGGCAGACCTGTTCCCCCACCCCGGCCGGATCGCGGCATAAATCCTCGAAGCGCAGATCCAGCACGCGGTCCGCCGGCAGCAGGGCCCGCACTTTTTCATACTGCCGCACCTGATAGGCCCAGGAGCGCGCGGCCTGCACGTGATGAGGCTCCGCCAGCGCGCCACAGGCGGCCAGGATGCTGTGCCCCACCGGATTGTCGGGGCGGTCGGTGAGGTGTTTCTTGAAGGCGATATCGCGGCCATCGCGCACCAGATGGAGATAGCGGGCCCGCGGAAAGGTGCGCGCCACCAGGGGCACCATCAGATAGGTCTCGGGAAATTTCCAGCCCCAGGCCGATGCAGGAGCGCCCAGCCACTGATGGTAACGCCATACCGCCAGCTGGAACTCCCGCAGGTGGGAGGGCTTGATATGGACATCCGCCGTGCTGGCGTGGGTATGAGCGGCGATTTTCTTGATCCGGTTGGTAAACCGTTTATCGGCATCCGCGGTGGGATTGTCCTCCCGGGTGCCCAGGTTAAACCCCAGGTGAACACACAGCCAGGTGAGCACCCGGGTCCCGGAGTGGCCGCGACTGATAACCACCAACGGTTCCATCCGCGCCAGATCGTCCGCCCGCCGGCCCGCCTGCATGTATTCCCAGAGCATCATGATAGGTGATCCTTGACCAAGGCTTGCAATCTAGCGCGCCGGCCCAGGAAGGTCCAAACCGAAGCAGCCGCACATGCTTTTCTAATGTGGGGCGGCCGGCCGGCCGGCCAGCAGACGTTCATAGAGGGCACGCGTTTCGTCCTGCATGCGGCGGACGCTGAATTTCGTTTTGATCTGATCCAGCGCCTGACGTCCCATACGCTGGACCCGCGCGGGATCGGTGGCCAATTCGCGCAGCGCTGCGGCCAGGGCGGCGGCGTCGCCGGGTGGCACCACGCGCCCGCACACGCCATCCTCCACCAATTCCGGCAGGCCACCCGCGGAACTGACCACGGCCGGTATGCCCTGGGCCATACCCTCCACCACCGCCTTGGGCAGGCCTTCGCGCTCCAGCGACGGCATGACCGACACGGTAAATCCGGACATCAGGCGGGTGGCATCGGGGCGGAAGCCCGCGGCATGAAGACGACCGGACAGAGCGGGATCGCGGAGAGCCGCCTCCACCTCCGGATCGCGAATCTGGCCGACCAGCAACACATGCACGCCCAGTTCCGGGGGTAGTTGCCGCAAGGCTTCCACCAGCACATGGGCGCCCTTGAGCCGACGCATATTGGCCACCATGCCGGCCACGAAGGCGCCGCGGGGCACCCCGAATTCCGACAGGTCGGCCGGCGGGGCCGAGGCATACCACGCGGGATCATGCCCCTTGCGAATGGTCAGCACCTGGTCGGGTCGGCGCACCGTGCGCACATAGTCACGTACGGCATCGGAAACCCCGATCACGGCCGACACCCGGGGATGGCGGTAGCTGAACCACGAACCGGGGTCCCACAGACTTAAATGCCCGGTGGTGCCACGGTAGCAAACCAGGCAGGCCCGCGAGCCCAGCAGGGCGGGAATGGAACAGGCCAGGGCTTTATTGGTGAAGACATGCACCACGTCGGGCCGGAAGGCCCGGATGGCCCGCCGGATAGCCAGCATGGCGGAGATCGAGGCCCGGTGCGGAATCACCAGGTGTTCCGCGGCCACCCCGGCTGCTTGGAGGATAGTGAAATAGGGCCCGGTGGTATCGCCCAGCAGGCGAATGTCCACCCCGGCCCGGTGCAGGCCGGCAATGCCGTGGGCCTCCGGCCGATCACTGCGTCCAGTTACCATCAAAACACGCATAAGGCCGCATGGTAACAGGACGATCCGCAGGCGAAAGCCGCATTTAACTCTAGGAGCGGCGCCTTTTTTTATTAAGATTCCCGCGCCATGAACCAACCAAGCAACCGCCGCCTGCTGCACCGGCGCTGGGTCTACCGGACCCTGCGCGAAGTATGGCTGGTCGATGGGCAGGTGGTGGAAAAGCGCTTCCTGCATCATCCCGGGCGCCGGGACTGGCGTCCCCTGTGGCAGCGCGAGCATCGTGCGCTGGAGCAACTGGCCGGCCTGCCCGTGCCGCGCAGCCTGGGCTGGCACCGCGAAACGACCCCGGACGGACCGCTCTATATTCTGCGCAAAACATTTATACCCGGCCGCGCCCTGCAAACCGTCACCCCGAACGATGCCCGCGACATGGGTGCGCTGCTGAACGCGTTGCACGATCGGGGCGTGGTCAACAACGATCCCGCCCCCGACAACTTCATCCGCACCACCGAAGGCACCCTGACGTGCGTGGACTTCGGGCGCAGCCGCACCTTCCACTGGCGCAGCCCCTACTTCTTTTTCTATGTCGGCAAAGAACTGGCCCGGCTGCATCGGACCGGCTTGAAGTTGTGCCCCACGCTGTGGGTGTCGTTTCAGGCGGGCTATCACGCCAGTGCCTCCACCACACACCTGCAACGGTTGATCCTGCAAAGCAGTTATCACTTCTGGATGTGGAGCGGTCAGCGCCACCATGCCCATCCCGCCATGAGGCAGGCATGATCCGCTGGTTGCTAAACGCGGTCAGCGGCTGGGCCACCCGCTGGTCGCAGGCCACCCGGCTGCGGGTGGGCCGGACCCTGGGCTTCCTCATGGGCCACGTCTTCCGGGTACGGCGGCGCGAAGTGCAGGCCACTCTCGCGCGCTGTTTCCCGGAGCGGACGGAGGCGGACCGCCGCATCATCGCCAACGGGGTATACCGTCATTTGGGAACCATGGCCGCGGAATGTCTTAGTTTCCCCGGCCAGCCCCCGGACGTCTTTCAGCAGTTTGTGGATTTTGAAGGCAAAGAGCACATTCAGAACGCCCTGGCCCAGGGCCGCGGCATGCTGATTTTGATGGGCCATATCGGCAACTGGGAGATGCTGGGCCTGGCCCTGGCCGGACGCTGGACCCGCGTTTCGGTCATCGTACGCACCCAGCGAAGCGCCGCCTTCGACACCTTCTGGCGGGAGTCGCGCGAAAAAATGGGCCTGCACCCGCTGCCCAGCCAGCACTCCTTTCGCGAGGTGCTGCGCCTGCTGAAAAAAGGCGAGATGGTGGCCGTGACCCTGGACCAAAACATGCGGCGTCGGCGTGGTATCTTCGTGGATTTTTTTGGCAAACCAGCCTGCACCACCCCCGGCCTGGCCTACCTGGCCGCCCACTCCGGCGCCCCCGTGGTGCCGCTCTACATCATCCGCCAGCCCGACGGCCGTCATGTGGTTTATGCCCAGCCCGCCCTGCCCCCGCCGCCCGACCGCGATGAGGCCACCATCCTGGCCGCCACCCAGACCTACTCGAACATCCTGGAAAACATTATTCGCCAGCATCCCGACCAATGGCTGTGGCTGCACAACCGCTGGCGCACCCGACCCGAGCAACCCGTCCCGCCCTCCCGCCGCCCTGGATAATCAGGCCGGTCTTTTCGAGGGTCGGAAAATAGGGGTTTCCCCGATAGCGCAACGATTAAGTTTATGTAAGTATTTCGTAATCCGGGTATCCGCAGTAGACGCGCCAGGCCAGGCCCGGGGGGATGGCGCATAACCAAGGATGCGACGCATGAAGTTACACGTGTTGACCGCGGTAGGTATGGCCATAGCAATGACCGCCATGGCGGGCGAACCGATTCGCCCCATCACCAGCCCGACCCTGGTGGATTCACCCGAAGTGGGAACCTCGATTCATCCCATCTTCATCCACATGCCGCATCCCGACCAGCTGGATACCACGGCGGGCAAGGTGCCGGTAGGCGGCGATCTGCAGGTGTACGCGGTGCAGCTGGAGTTGAAGCTGGCCGACAACCTGTCCCTGATCGCGGTCAAAGACGGCTACATTGATTTCAATCCGGACAACACCCTGACCCCGGACGAGGGCTGGGCGGACTTGGCCGCGGGCTTGAAGTATGTATTCCTGCGCGATGAGGGCCTGGTGGCCAGCGCAAAGACGGTGGTCGAACTGGCCACGGGCGACGACGAAGTCTGGCAGGGCAATGGCGACGGCGCGGTGGACCCCGCGGTGTCGGTCATGAAGCAGGCCGGCAAGTGGCAGTTCAACGGCACAGTGGGTGGGGTGATCGCCCTGGACAGCGACCGCAGCTCCCTGCTGTACGACAGCTGGCATGTGAGCGTGGAAGCCCTGCCCAACCTGTTCCCCCTGATCGAACTCAACCACATGCGCGTGCTGGATGAAGGCAACGGCGATGTGCGCTTCAAGAACCAGGCCGAAGGCGGCGTGCCCTCCATCGCCCGCTTTGAAGCCGGCGACCTGGTCAACTTCGGCGCGGCCAACGCCAAGGACAACGAAGACTTCGTTTCGCTGGCCTTGGGCGCCCGCTATCGCACCTGCAGCGCGGCCACCATCGGCGCAGCCTATGAATTCCCGCTGACGGATGACGAGGCCACCCTGATGGACTACCGCGTCACCGTGGATATTACGGTCAAGCTGTAAGCAACCGTTTCCCAACAACAAAAAAGGCGCGCCTCCGGGCGCGCCTTTTTTTTATTCGTTGGTTGGGATGAGGATTAAGATTAGGGGGAGGGCTATTCGCCCAGCACCCAGGCCCGGGCCCGGGCGGCTTCATCGGCGGGGAAATCGTGGCCGACGTTTTTCATGGGCATCTCGGTGACGGCCACTCCGGCTTGCTGCAAGGCAGCCACCGTCTTGCGGGCGTCCGCGATCCACGGAATGCGATCGGGCGGATTGGTTTGGTCCCCGTACATGACCAGGAACCGCTTGCCCGCCAGGCCCGTCAGGCGGGCCGGTTGAAAGCGGATTTTGGAGGACGCATCAACGCGATCAGAAGCCAGCCAGAAACCGCCCTCGATGAGGACAAAGGTGGAGAAGCGACTGAGCAGGTCGGCATCCCCCGCCCACACCATGAGGGCCATGCTGAAAGCGCCGTTGGAAAAACCCGCCAGCACACTGCGCGACTCATCGAGGTTGGGCACCAACCGGCGCACTTCATCCAACAGCACCTTGAAGGCTGGCAGCGCATAGGGGGCGTCCAGCGGGGTGATGAGCAGGCGTTCATCATCCGTCTCCCCTTCCACGTTGCGCTTGAACAGGGGCAGGTTGACCAGGATGTAGCCGGCGTCGCCCAGAAAGGGATTGGCCATGTTCAACTCGCCGCCGAACCCGCCATCGCCGCCGTTCAGAAAAACCAGGACGGGGTACGACTTGCTCACATCGTAGTCGGCGGGCAGCTTGATGGTCATGCGCACCGTCTCGTCCGGCTTCTGGCGGGCCAGCTTGGCCAGGGTGGGTGGCGTGCCCGTGACTTCAAATTCAATAGGTGTCCCGGGTATCAGCTTTACGTCCCCGGCCCGCGCGGGAACAACGCTCAACGCCATGGCCAACATACCGCATACCGCTGCGATCTTCTGCATCTTCATAACTGGTCTCCTTGCCCACGAGGTCTGCACCCGCGGCCATCGGTTCACTTCACATTAATACGTTCGCCCTGAAATTCCACCACCTGGCCGGGCCGGATGGTGCACCCCTTGCGGGTTTCCACCTGGCCATCCACCCGCACCAGACCGGCTTCGATGACCCTCTTGGCCTCGCCGCCGGTGCCGCACAGGCCGGCCGCCTTCAGCAGTTGATGCAGATCAATACTCGCGCCCCGCACCACAAAGGGTTCGTTCATGTCAGCTCCGCCTCGTTTTCTTCCATCGGTTCCACGTCCACGGACACGGTGATGCCCTGGTTTCCGCCACCCAGAATAACGCCGCGCACGGGCGTGACATCAAAATAATCACGCCCCCAGGCAATGGGCAGGTGGTCGGTTCCGGCCGCCACCCCGTTGGTGGGGTCCAGATCGAACCAGCCGTCGGGTCCGGTCCACACGGAAATCCAGGCGTGGGAGGCGTCCGCGCCCACCAGGCGGGCTCGACCGGGCGGCGGGTGGGTGCGCAGATAGCCGCTGACATAGCGGGCGGCCAGGCCGAGCGAACGCAAGCAGGCGGCCTGCACCTGGGCAAAATCCTGGCACACCCCACGCCGGTTCCGCAGCACCTCAGCCACCGGAGTACCCAGGTGGGTGGCCCGGCTGTCGTAGACAAATTCCCGGTGCATACGGCGGGTGAAGTCCAGCAGGCCCTCCTGCACCGGCCGACCGGCGGGAAAGGAAGGCCGCGCGTAGTCGGCATAGTCCGGGCCCACGGGCACGAAGGGCGAGGCGAACACATACTGGTAGGCCTCCAGGCTGGCCGCGTCCTGCGGGCGGGGCAACTGGTCCCGCAGGCGGTCCCACGGCAGGGAAGCCGCCGGTACGATCACGGGGGCATCCTGCACGGCCAGCTGCGACTCCGCGCTCACCGTCATGACCTGGTGGGGCTGGTTCAGGGTGAATACGGATTGCTGGTTGCCGAAATAATCGGTGTAGGTGTTCCAGGTGGAGGGCCGTGGCTCCACCGTCACCTTGAAATCGAGCCGCTGCTGGAAAGGCGTTTCGCGCGGCTGCAGACAGATCTGGTTCAGCGAGACCAGCACGCGCTCGCCGTAGGTATAGCGGGTGAGGTGGCGGACGCGGTAGTTCATCCGGACAGGCGCGGGGCCTCGAGCTGACGCGCGGACTGGGCGTGGCTCAGGTAGTGGCGGGTGATGGTTTCGGAAAGCATCGGCAGATCGTGTTTCAGCTGCTCCAGCAATTGATGATAGGCGGAGCGCCGCCCGTCCTCCAACTGGGCCACCAGGGCCAGCACATCGGCCAGCCGCACCGCGGTGACGGACTGCAGGGCCAGACGTTCCTCTTCGGTGGGACCGACCTGGTCCAGGGCATGCGGCAGCTGGTCCACATGGCCCTGCAAGGCGGCCAGTTGAAAGGCCAGGGAGCGGGGATTGGTTTCGTCGGTGAGCAGCAAATCCACCACCGGCGCGGTTTGCAGACTGGTCAGGTAGCGGCGCCGGTAGGTGATGGCGCTGTCCGCAATGTTCAGCACATCCTCCAGCAGTGCGGTCTCGTAGGGGCTGGGCTCCACCAGGGTTTCCAGCAGGGACAGGGTTTGCAGCGAACGCTCCAGGCGGCGGCCCATATCCAGGAATCGCCAGCCCTGGCCGCGGGTCATGCTCTCCATGCTGACCCCGCCAAACGCGGCCACCCGGGTGATCATGCGGTCCAGCAGGTCCAGGATATCGCCCGCAGTGCGCGCGCCTTCCGAGGCCTCTTGCAGGGTCAGCTCAATGCGGTTCAGCATGCGCCAGGTATCGGCGGACAGGCGGTCGCGCACAATGCCCGCGGTGCGGCGGATGGCGTCCACCGTGATGCGGAATCCGTCGGGATGGGCCTCGTTGAACAGGAACGACTGCACCTCCGCCTCCAGCGCGCTGTAGTGCGATTCGTCCTGCTCGGTGGTGGCGGGGCCTTTCAGATCGAGCAACTGCAGCAACGAGTTGACATAGGGCAAGGTGGTGCCCTCCGGCCGCTCGGACAACTTGATCAGCACCACGCGCACCGCGCGCACCATGTAATCGGCGCGCTCCACATAGCGGCCCAGCCAGTACAGATTGTCCGCCATGCGGCTGGGCAGGTCGCCTCCGCCGCGACTCAGTTCCACGGGGGCGCCCGCGGGACGCAGCAGGCTGAACTCGCTGACCGGTTCGTCCGACAGCACCCAGGTGTCCTTGCTGACCCCGCGGCCGCGCAGGGCGCCCATCAGGTCGCCACCGGGCTCGATGGCGCGGGCCAGGCCGCCGGGCAGAGCCTGATAGCTGTCCTCGTGCGCGGTCAGGTAGGCACGCAGGAATACCGGGCGGGCCACGATACGATCCCCGTCCAGCGCGGGGGCGGAGGACCAGGCAGGTGCCTCCTGGGCCACATACCGATGGGGATGGGCACGCAGTTGAACAATCAAAGCATCGCGCTCGGTATCCTCCAGTCGGGCCGGCTGTACGGCCGTGCCGTGGCGGGCCTCAAACACCGGCACCACGGTGAGCTCATCCAGACGGTCGAGGACCTGCTCCAGGGTTTGGGGCCGACCGCACCACAGGGTGGCGACGGACGGCAACTGCAGGTCCTCGTGCAGGAGCTGCTGACACAGGTCAGGCAGGAAGGCCAGCAGCGCGGGCTGTTCCAGCAGGCCGGAGCCCAGGGCGTTGGCCACGGTTACATTCCCGGCCCGCACCGCCTGCAACAGACCGGGCGTACCCAGGCGAGCCTCGCCCTGTAGTTCCAGCGGATCGCAGGAAACATCGTCCACCCGCCGCAGGATGACATCCACCGCCTGCAAGCCGCCCAGCATTTTCTGGAAGACGGCCTGCTCGCGCACGGCCAGGTCCTCCCCTTCCACCAGGGCGAAACCGAGGTAGCGGGCCAGGTAGGCCTGGCCGAAATACGTTTCGTCCTGTGGTCCCTCGGACAGCATGACGATGCTGGGATGATCGCGGTGCCGGGGGGCCAGGCTGGCCAGCAGATCGCGCATGCGCTGGAAGAAAAGCGCCATGCGTTGCACCTGGCTGTCGCGGAACAGATCGGCCATCAAGCGGGACAGTACGATACGGTTCTCCAGCACATAGCCGGTGCCGGCGGGGGCCTGGGTAAGATCCGACCACACCCGCCAGCGGCCATCGGGCCCTCGCCCGAGATCGGCGGCGTAGAGATGGAGATAAATATCGCGGGGCACCTGGATGCCATGGCAGGCGCGCAGAAAGGCGGGGTTGTCGAACACCAGTTCGGGCGGCAGGGTGCCCCCGTGCAGCACCGTTTGCGGGCCATGCAGGTCGGCCAGTAACGCATTCAGCAGACGGGCGCGCTGGGCCAGCCCTCGCTCCAGATCCCGCCACTCGTCCGCGGCCAGCACCCAGGGCAGCACGTCCAGCTGCCAGGGATGGTCCCCTTCCCCGACCTGGTCGCCGTGCACATTGTAGGTGACGCCGTTTTCCAGAATGGTGCGCCGCGCCGCCTCCTGGCGTCGCCGCAATTCGCGCAAACCCAACTGATCCAGGTAGGCGGTGAGCGCCTGCCAATGGGGACGCGGTTGACCGCTTTCATCGCGCCACTCGTCATACGAACCCGGTGCGGGCTGATAGTGGGTCCAAAGTTCGGATGATGACGGCGACCTCATTTCAGACCCTCCACCTTCAGCCCCGCGGATGAAAACAACGCGCCCCGGAAGGGCGACCACGCGATGCGACCATCCACAAAGGCACCCTCCCCGCCCTCCAATCGCAGCAACAGATAGGTGTGACCACGCCCGCGGCACGTCACGTTGGTCAGCAGCTCCACCGCTCCGTCGGTGCCCACGGGCAGGGTTGTTTCCAGCAGGGTGCGGTTGCCTTCCACGACGGCAATAACGGCTTTTGCCTCACCCTCCACCCGGCCGCGGACATGAAACACACGATCCCCCCGCCCCGCGTCAAACGGACTTTTCAGGGTAGCCCAGCGCAAGGGGCGCTGTTGCCAATCGTTGATCGCCTGGGCAGAAAGATCCACCGCCTCGAGCGGCGGAGTCGCCGGCGCGCGGGTAAACACCGAGGGAAGCGCGTTGGGCATGCTGGAACTGAAGAAGCGATCAGAGACGGAGAACAACTCGGCCGGATCACACGGGGCGCGCCGACTCCACGCATAGCGCTGTAAATCCAGCAGACGGAGTTTTTCCGCCATCCAGGACGGCGACGTTTTGTAGTCGTGGTAGTAAGGAGCAACCAGTTTGATCGGCTCGGCTTGGGCGTGATTCAACGCACACCAGGCCAGCAACAACGCCAGCACGCTCCAGCCCCGGCGCGTCCACGCGGCGGGCATCCAGACCAGGGCGGCGACACCGAGGGCCAGGCCGATCAACATCACGGGCCGGGCCAGAAAACAGCGAATACCGACCAGGCCGGGCGCGACTTCCAGCAATTCGCCCCACGGCCGCCCGAAATTTCCACCGAGCCCGGGCAGCAGGAACAATTGCCAGACCAGCAGGCCGATGGAAACCCCCGCCAGCATCAGGAGCGCCCAGCGCGCGGCCGGTGTGGTCTGCCGCCACGCCCAGGCCGCACCCGGCAGCAGCACGGCCATGGTCACCACCAGGAAACGTCCGCCCAGCGTACTGCCACCCTTCCAATCCGAAACCATGGTGGAGGTGATCAGCACGCCCGCGAACAGCAGCAGCGCGCCCAACGCATACCAGCGTGTGGCCGGGGCACGCACCAGCCAGAGCACATTGGCCGCAAGCAGCCAGAGGTAGGCGGGATAGACATTCGTGATGCCTTTGTAATCGGCCAGCGCAAGCCAGGCCCCCTTGGGATTGCTGAACAGCATGTCCCCCACCGGGTGGGAGAAACCGCCGATAAAACGCGAGCACTGATAGGCATGCATCAGGGCCACACCCGCCACCAGAAGAAGCAACCACAGGGCGAGCGCACGGATTTTTTCGCGCCAGGGCCGCGGATCAAGCCAGGCCGCGCCCACATAGAACAGCGCACAGCCCGCCATCACCGGCGTGAAGCGAATACTGGCCAGGGGCAGATAGGCCGTGCCGACGGCGGCCAGGACCGCGCTCGCCCAGGGATGTTTTTTCTGCGCGGCACTGGCCCAGAACACGCATGCCACCAGGCTGGCCCCCATCATTTCCGGCAGGCACCGCGAGCTGTAGACCACCCAATACACACTGAGGCCCTGCAGCAGGACCAGCAGCACCGCCGGGAAGCGCGGCACACCCAGGCCGCGGCACAAACCCAGCACGGCCAGCAAACCGAGGGCGGCGATGGACCCGATCACCGCATGTCGTCCCCACACGCCCAGCGGATAGACCGGAGTCAACAGAAAGGGCAGGCCGGGCGGATGATACGAGTAGTAATGCGGCAGCCGGGTGAAGGGGGAAATGTGGTTGGAGATTTTCTTGCCCAGGTCGTTCCGGATGTCGGTGTCGCCATCGCGATACAGGCTCTCCACCTGGATCAGATAATACCCTTCGTCCCCCGCGTGGGGTCCGCACTGGGTGGTGTAATAGACCCCGGTGGCGGTGTAGAACAAAGCCGCGCCCAATCCGACCACCCGCAGGTCACGGCGGGAGAGCAGCGCGGGCGCCCCCGCCCCGTCGCGCTCCAAACCATGGAAAGCCAGGGTGACCAGCCAGAACAATGGAACATAAAAGGTGACGAAGGCGCGGGGAATCGGGGCCAGGACGGGGGCATACCACAACAGCCACAACACCACGGGCGCGGTGGCCACCAGCAGGCGCACGCGAAAACGGGGCGCGGCGGCATGCCCCGGTAAAGCCAGCATAGCGCAAAGCAGGGTCAAGGCCGCCACGCCGGTCAGCACGGGCAAGGACAGCGGCACCATGGACCACGACGTACCGGGCGCGGGATAGGCGACCCAAACCGGGCGCAGCAGCAACATGCACACGGCGGCCAGCGCGCTCACCACACAACCCATAAGCGCCCACACCGAAAGACGGATCCATCGGTTTGACATCGGCGCATCACTCATAACGGGCCACGTTCTACCAATCGGCCCGGCGCAAATCGAGCGTCATCGGAAATTCCCGGCTGCGCCGTTCCGGATGCACAATGGAGGCGCCCGGGGTATGACCAAAGGGGAAGAAGCGGGCGATGCGTCGGCTCTCCGCCTCCAGGCCGTTGACCGGGAAGGTGGTGTAGTTGCGCCCGCCCGGATGAGCCACGTGATAGGTACAGCCGGCCACCGCCCGTCCGTTCCAGGTGTCGTGCACGTCGAAGATGAGCGGGGTATGCACGCCGATGGCGGGATGCAGACCGGACGGCGGATGCCAGGCCCGGTAGCGCACCCCGGCCACGTATTCGCCCGCGTGCCCGCTGGGATGCAAAGGCACCACGTGCTGGTTGCAGGTGACCTGATAGCGGTCGGCGTTGAAGCCGCGCACATAGACCTGCACCCGCTCCACCGAGGAATCCACGTAACGCACAGTGCCGCTGGCCCCCGGTTCCTCGCCCAGCACCGGCCACGGTTCGATGGCCTGCCGCAGTTCGAGGTGCAACCCTTGAAAGCTCAGTTCGCCCAGCTTGGGCAGACGGAATTCGTAGTGGGGCAGGAACCACTCCGGCGCGAAGGCATAGCCCGCCACCTCCAGATCGTGCAACACGCCCTGGAAATCGTCCCACAGGAAATGCGGCAGCAGCAGGCGATCATGCAGCGCGGTCCCCCAGCGCACCAACCGCTGCTCGTAGGGATCGGCCCAGAACGCCGCCACCATGGCCCGCACTAGCAGTTGCTGGGTCAGGCTCATGCGGGCGTGCGGCGGCATTTCAAACCCGCGCAGCTCCAGCAGGCCCAGCCGGCCGGACGCGCTTTCCGGCGCGTACAGTTTGTCGATGCAGAATTCCGCGCGATGGGTATTGCCGGTCACGTCCACCAGCAGATGACGCAAGGCCCGGTCCACCAGCCACGGCGGCACCGCGCGGCCGCGCGGCAGATGATCCAGCGCCACCTCCAGTTCGTACAGCGCATCCTGGCGCGCCTCGTCCACCCGCGGGGCCTGGCTGGTCGGACCGACGAACAGGCTGGAAAACAGATAGGTCAGCGAAGGATGGTTATGCCAGTAGGTGAGCAGACTGCGCAGCAGGTCGGGCCGCCGCAGCAGGGGACTGTCCCCCGGCGTGGGCCCGCCCAGCACAATGTGGTTCCCGCCCCCCGTGCCGACGTGGCGTCCATCCATCATGAACTTTTCCGTGCCCAGCCGGGTTTGATGCGCCTCCTCATACAACACGGTGGTGGTGTTCACCAGCGCGTCCCAGCTGAGCGCGGGGTGAATGTTCACTTCGATGACCCCGGGATCGGGCGTGACCTTGAATACATTGAGCCGCGGATCGTGGGGCGGCGGATAGCCCTCGATGATCACCGGCAGATCCAGCGCCTCCGCGGTATCCTCCACCGCGGTAACGAGCTCGAGGTAATCCTCCAGCAGCTCGAAGGGCGGCATAAAAATATGCAGCCGACCCTGGCGCGGCTCCACACACAACGCGGTGCGCGTGACCCACGGCGCGGACTTGCCTTTTTGCGCGGCGGAGGTTTTCAGGTTCGACCGCTCCCGCTCCCGCTGCTGATAGGCCGGCACGGTAGAGACGGTGGGCGCCGGGCGCCGCAGGTGGGCGTAGGCGGGCAGGTCCGGGCGGGCGGCCAGCGGATCGCGATCGAAGTGCCACGGGAAATCGCCTTCGGTCACCCACGGCAGGGAGTCCACGGGCAGGCGGAACCCCATGGGCGAGTCGCCCGGAATCAGGTACATGCGCTCCGGGCGGAAGAACCAGGGACCGGTGGCCCACCGGCGCCCACCCGCATCCTGCTTGCGCTGCAACGGAAGGGCATACCCGATCACCCGGTCCAGGCCCTGCTCAAACACCTTGGCCAGCCGCGCGCGGTCCTCGGGCTCCTTCAGCTTGGAATCAAACGGGTCCACGTTGCCGGGCAGCCGTCGCTCCTTCCACAGATAGTACCAGGCATCTTCGAACCCGGGTTCGATGTGATCGGGCGCGATGTCCAGCAGGCGGGTCAAAAAGCGCGTGAAGGCCAGGGCCTCGGCCGGGCCGTGTCCGTAATCGCGATGCTCGTCGGCAAAGCGCGCGGGCTCTCGCCACACCGGCTGGCCGTCCTTGCGCCAATAGCAGGCAAAGGCCCAGCGGGGCAGCGATTCGCCCGGATACCATTTGCCCTGGCCGTAGTGCAGCAGGCCGCCGGGCGCAAATTGCTTCAGCAGGCGCTTGGTCAGCTCGTCGGCCAACTTGCGTTTACGCGGACTCAGGGCCGCGGTGTTCCACTCCTCGCCCTCCATGTCTTCGGCGGAAACGAACGTCGGCTCGCCCCCCATGCTCAGGCGCACGTCCCCCGCCACCAGGTCGGCATCCACCCGCTGACCGAGCGCGTCAATGGATTGCCACTGCTCGTCGGTATAGGGCTTGGTGTAGCGCGGGTCCTCGAACACGCGCCGCACCGACATTTCGAAATCGAACTTCACTTCGCACTCTTCGTGCTCGCCGCTGATGGGCGCCGCATTGGACGGCTCGGGTGAGCAGGCCAGCGGGATGTGGCCCTCGCCCGCCAGCAGGCCGGAGGTGGGGTCCAGGCCCACCCAGCCCGCGCCGGGCAGATAAACCTCGGTCCATGCGTGCAGGTCGGTGAAATCGGTGGCCGCGCCCGCCGGGCCCTCCAGCGGTTTCACGTCCGGCTTGAGTTGGATCAGATAGCCGGAAACAAAACGCGCGGCCAGGCCGAGATGGCGCAGAAGCTGGCACAACAGCCAGGCCGAATCGCGGCAGGAACCGCTGTGTTTGGTCAGGGTCTCCTCGCTGGATTGAATGCCCGGCTCCAGACGGATCAGGTAGCGCACCTCCTGCTGCACCCGCTGGTTGATGGCCACCAGCGCATCCACCGTACGGACACCGGACGGGCGCACCTCCTCCACCAGCTTCCGCAGCAGCGGCCCCGCCTCACGTGCCACCCGGTAGGGAGCCAGGTCGTGCACCGATTCCTCTCCATAGACAAACGGGACTTCCGCGGCCGACGGCTCCAGGAAGAAATCGAACGGATTAATGGTGACCAGGTTGGCCACCAGATCCACCTCCACGGAAAACTCGGTGACCTTTTCCGGAAACACCAGCCGGGCCAGGTAATTGCCCAGCGGATCCTGCTGCCAGTTCAGAAAATGCGGCTCCGGCCGAATGTTCAGCGAGTAACTCAGAATCGGCGTGCGCGTATGCGGGGCCGGCCTCAGCCGCACGATCTGTGGCGATACGTGGATCGGTTTATCGTAGCGGTACTGAGTCCGATGATGCAAAGCGACGTGTAACGACATAGCACTCCCTAGGTACGGACGCGTATCAGCAGGGCGCGTACCACGGAAGAATCACACCAGGCACAAAAGTCGCATCTATAAGAACTACAACATGATACACATATTAATATAATTCCATCAGCCCTGCGAATAGATACATTATTGTAGTCACATCAACAACTAACTTCATATTTGTATTATGCGGCGAGTTTTAGACCGACGATGCCGGTCACGATGAGGGCCACGCACAGGATGCGCGCGGGGGAGGCGGGTTCGCCGAAGAACAGCATGCCGACGGCCGCGATGCCGGCCGCGCCGATGCCGGTCCACACGGCGTAGGCGGTACCCATGGGGATCACCTGGATGGCCCGGGCCAGCAGGAAGAAGCTGGCCGCCATGGCCAGGCCGGTGCCGAGGCTGGGCCACAAACGGGTCCAGCCCTGGGTGTATTTCAACCCGATGGCCCACACGATTTCCAACAAACCCGCCCCCGCCAAATAGAGCCAGTGCATGATTTCTCTCCGCGCCGCGCCTTGCTCAGGCCCGCGGCCTCCCGTACATCTTGTCCATGCCGCTGCTTCCGTCAACCTATCGCGCGCCGTGGGGACTGCGCGATGGCCATCGCCAGACTGTACTGGGCGCCTTCCGCCCCGCCCCCGCCCTCCGCTATCAGCGCGAGCGATTGGACACACCGGACGGTGATTTCCTCGATCTCGACTGGCTGGCTGCGAATCCATCGCGCCCGCTGGTGGTGATTTCGTTCGGTATGGAAGGCCATGCGCAGCGACCCTATGTGCGCGGCATGGCGGCGGCCTTTCGCGCCGCCGGTTGGGATGCCCTGGTCTGGCACTACCGCAGCACCAGCGGGGAACCCAACCGCAAACTGCATTTTTATCACAGCGGACTGGTGGAGGATCTGGAGCTGGTGCTGGACCGCGCCCGGCAACGCGGCTACACGCAGTTGTTCCTGGTCGGCTTCAGCCTGGGCGGCAATATGACCCTCAACTACCTGGGCCGGCGCGGAGCCGCCGTGCCGCCCGACGTGCGGGGCGCCGCGGTTTTCTCGGTGCCGTGCGAGGTGATGGATTGCGCGCAGCGCCTGCGCGAACCGGAAAACCAGATCTACACCCGCCGCTTCCTCGAATCGTTCCGGGAAAAGATACGCACCAAGATGCCGCACTGGCCGGGCCGGATCAGCGACGCCGACTACGAATCCATCCGCACCCTGGAAGACTACGATGCACGCTACACGGCGCCTCACTTCGGCTTCCCCGATGTGCCCACTTTCTATCGCGCGGTCAGCAGCCGCTACGTGCTGACCGGCATCGCCCGCCCCACCCTGATGGTCAATGCGCTGGACGATCCCTTTATGGGGCCCCTCTGCCATCCGACGGAAATCGCAAAAGACCACCCGTACCTGCACCTCGAACAGCCGGCCCACGGCGGACACCAGGGCTTTCTGCGCAGTCCCTGGCACCGCTGGAATTGGTGCGAGGAACGCGCGGTGCAGTTTGCCATGACAGCCCGGGCTTGCTAGGGTCGCCCGACATGCCGCACCTCGCCGACATCCAGTGGCCGCCCTTGCTCGCCCTTTTGGCCTGGGTGGCTCTCATCAGCTATTTTTTTGCCAAGGTGGAAATTCACATTGAGGGCAAGCACGGCTGGGCAGCCCAGCTTCCCACCTGGCGTATTGAAAAACACTGGCTGCTGGATGTGTTCTGGGGCGGGCGCCCGCTCACCGGTTACCACGCCTGGGTGTTCCCCTTCATCCTGCTCATCAGCCATCTCGGCTTTTTTCTGGTGGGTGGTTGGACCTGGGAACTGGAGTTGCGCACCATGGGCGTGGTGGCCCTGTTCTGGACGCTGGAGGATTTCCTGTGGTTCGTGCTCAACCCGGCCTTCGGCCTGTCCCGCTTCAAAAAAGGCCTCATCCCCTGGCACACCCGCTGGGTGCTGGGCCTGCCGGTGGACTACTGGGTCATGGGCTTGATCGGCCTGGCCGCGGTGATGTGGACGTTCCGCCTTCCCTGACCGGGGCCCTTACATAAACTTTACTTGGCACGCTGGCGGGGGCGCGCGTAGGGTGTGTCCATCATGCATCTGACGCCGCGCGAACAAGAGAAATTGATGATCGTGGTGGCGGCCGACCTGGCCCGCCGCCGCCAGGCCCGCGGCCTGAAACTCAATTACCCGGAAGCCCTGGCCATCCTGACCTACGAAATCCTGGAGGGCGCGCGCGATGGCAAGTCGGTGGCCGAGCTGATGACCCACGGCACCACCCTGCTCAAGCGGAGCGACGTCATGGACGGAGTGGCGGACATGATCCACGAGGTGCAGGTCGAAGGCACCTTTCCCGACGGTACGAAACTGGTCACCGTGCACCATCCCATCTCATGAAACCTGGTGAATGCATACCCGCCGAGGGCGAACTCGAACTCAACCCCGGCCTGGAGGGGCGCCGCCTGCGCGTGGCCAACACGGGCGACCGGCCCATCCAGGTGGGCAGTCACTTCCATTTTTTTGAAGTGAACGAAAGCCTGCGTTTCGACCGCACAGCCGCCCGCGGATTTCGCCTGAACATCCCGGCCGGCACGGCGGTGCGCTTTGAACCGGGCGACGAACGCGACGTGGACCTGGTGGCGCTGGCCGGCACGCGCGAAGTCTACGGACTCAACGGAAAAATCAACGGCCCTCTTCCCTGACAACCGAAACCTCCTTATGAAACTCAACCGTCGCCACTATGCCGAAATGTTCGGACCCACCAAAGGCGACCGGGTGCGCCTGGCCGACACGGAGTTGTTCGTCGAGGTGGAGCGCGACCTGATCGCAGAGGGGGGCGGCTACGGCAACGAAGTGAAGTTCGGCGGCGGCAAGGTGATCCGCGACGGCATGGGCCAGTCCTCGGTGGCCCTGGATGCGGAATCGCTGGACCTCGTGCTGACCAACGCGCTGATCCTCGACCCCAAACTGGGCGTGATCAAGGCGGACCTCGGCATCAAGCGGGGGCGCATCGTGGGCATCGGCCACGCAGGCAATCCCGGCATCCAGTCCGGCCTCGGCTCCTTCTACCCCGACCCGCGCACCGGTAAAAAGAACGCCATGATCATCGGAGCGGCCACCGAGGTCATCGCGGCCGAAGGCTGCATGGTGACCGCGGGCGGCATCGATTCGCACATCCATTTCATCTGCCCGCAGCAAATCAACGAGGCCCTGGCCAGCGGCGTCACCACCATGCTGGGCGGCGGCACCGGTCCGGCCACCGGCACCAATGCCACCACCTGCACCCCGGGGGAATGGAACCTGCACCGCATGCTGGAAGCGGCCGAGGAATATCCCATGAACCTCGGCTTTCTGGGCAAGGGCAACTGCGCCACCCCGGAGCCGCTGCGGGAACAAATTCGCGCGGGCGCCATCGGCCTCAAACTTCACGAGGACTGGGGCACCACCCCGGCGGCCATCGACTGCTGCCTGGGCGTGGCCGACGAATACGACGTGCAGGTGGCCATCCACACCGACACGCTGAACGAGGCTGGTTTCGTGGAGGCCACCATCGCGGCCTTCAAGGACCGGGTCATCCACACCTACCATTCGGAAGGGGCGGGCGGCGGACACGCACCCGACATCATCCGGGTGTGCGGATTGCCCAACGTACTGCCCTCCTCCACCAACCCGACCCGGCCCTTCACCGTCAACACCATCGACGAACATCTGGACATGCTGATGGTGTGTCATCATCTGGACGCGAATATCCCGGAGGATGTGGCCTTCGCGGAATCACGCATCCGGCCGGAAACCATCGCCGCCGAGGATATCCTGCACGATCTGGGCGCCATCTCCATGATGTCCAGCGACAGCCAGGCCATGGGCCGGGTGGGCGAGGTGATCATCCGCTCCTGGCAGACCGCGCATAAAATGAAGCTGCAACGCGGGACACTCCGCGGAGGCGCCCACCCCGCCGCCGACAATCTGCGCGCCCTGCGTTATCTGGCCAAGTACACCATCAACCCCGCCCTCACCCACGGCATCGCGCACGAAGTGGGCTCGCTGGAGGTGGGCAAGCTGGCCGATATCGTGGTGTGGAAACCGGCCTTCTTCGGCGTGAAACCGGAGCTGGTGCTGAAGGGGGGCCTGATTGCGCTGGCCAACATGGGCGATCCCAACGCCTCCATTCCCACCCCCCAGCCCACCTTCTACCGCCCGCAATTCGGGGCCCACGGCCTGGCCCGGGCCGCCACCTGCCTGACTTTCCTCAGCGCGGCCGCCCTGGAAGCGGGACTGCCGGAACGGCTCGGCCTGAAAAAAGGTGTGTCGGCGGTGCGGGCCACCCGCAAGCTGTCCAAGCGTGACATGGTGCTAAACGACGCCCTGCCGCGCATCGAAGTGGACCCCGAGACCTACACCGTGAAGGCGGATGGCGAGGTGCTGACCTGCGAGCCCGCGAAAATCCTGCCCATGGCCCAGCGCTACTTTTTGTTCTGACATGATTCTGGTTCATCATGCGTGCCATGCCGCGCCGGCCGGGGCCACCCTGGTGCAGGTACGCGCCTCCCGCCAGGATCTGGCTAAAACCCGCTGGCGGACCAGCGCGGAGGACGGCACCGATTTCGGCTTCGATCTGCACCACCCGCTGGCCGATGGCGCGGTCATCCATGTGCAGGACCAGGTGGCCTACGTGATGGCGCAGGAGCCGGAGCCGGTGCTGGTGGTGGATCCCGGACCGGACCGCGCCCAGTGGGCACGCGCGGGCTGGACCCTGGGAAACCTGCATCTGCCGGTGGAGGTCACGGAGCACGGACTTCGTATGGCCGACGAACCGGCGGCCCGCCAGCGCATCGCCCAGTTGGGCTTGGCCTTCCGGGTCGAGCAGTCGGTGTTCCACCCGCCCCGCGCGGCCGCCCACGCTCATCACGATCCTCACCATGACCACGCGTGAGTCCGACCCCGCCGCCTGGCTGCATATCCTGCAGACCTCGGATGCCCTCTATCCCACCGGCGCCTATGCGCATTCCCACGGGCTGGAAGGCCTGGTGGAACTGGGCGTGGTCCGGGATGCGGCCAGCCTGGAAACGTATCTGACGAATTCCTTCCTGCCGCAATTGATACACGCCGAACTGCCGTGGGTACTGCTCGCCCATGGGCAAACCGACCCGGTCCGCCTCGGCGAACTCGACGAAGACTGCCAGGCCCAGCGGGCCACCCGAGAATTGCGCGAAGCCTCGTCGCGGATCGGCGGCCAGCGCCTTCGCCTCGCCGCGGCGGCGGACGCCCACCCCCTCCTGACCCACCTCGTGCAGGCCCTTGACGCAGGCACCTTCACCGCCCAGGCCCCCATCGTGGCCGGCGTGGTGGCGGCGTGCGCCGGGGTCGCGGCCATGCCCGCCGCCACCGCGCACGCCTATCAGGCAGTCAGCGGGCAACTCAGCGCGGCCATGAAACTGATCCGCCTCGGCCAGCAAGGCGTGCAGGTGCTGCTGCAGCGCATGCTGCCCCGGCTGGCCGGAGCGGTCGGACAGGCGTCGGAAATTTCCGTGGCCGACATCGGCTGGTTTGCGCCCGCCCTGGACATCGCCAGCGCACGGCACGAGTCGGCCTATACGAGGTTGTTTATTTCTTAACCGCAGATAAAAGCAGATTGACGCAGATGGCTCAATTCAAGTAGCGCCGATATCTGCGTGCATCAGCGTCCATCAGCGGTTGAAAGGAGTTCGGCATGAGCAAGTTTTCGCGCGCGGTGCGGGTGGGTGTGGGCGGGCCGGTGGGCTCCGGTAAAACCATGCTGGTGCTGCGGCTGTGTCAGAAGCTGCGCCACCGCTTCGCCATGGCCGTGGTGACCAACGATATTTACACCCAGGAGGATGCGCAGTTCCTGACCCGTCACGAGGCGCTGGAGCCGGACCGCATCATCGGGGTGGAGACCGGCGGCTGCCCGCACACCGCCATCCGCGACGACACCACCATGAACAGCCAGGCCATCGTGGAGCTGGAAAAAAGACATCCCGGCCTGGAGCTGGTGCTGGTGGAGAGCGGGGGCGACAACCTGTCCGCCACCTTCTCGCCCGAACTGGTGGACGCCTTCATCTATGTCATCGATGTGGCGGAGGGCGACAAAATCCCGCGCAAAGGCGGGCCCGCCATCCGCACCAGCGACCTGCTGGTCATCAATAAAATCGACCTCGCCCCCTATGTGGGCGCCGACCTAGGTGTGATGGAGCGGGACGCGCGGGCCATGCGAGGAACGCGTCCTTTCCTGTTCTGCGACCTCAAGACGGAAAAGGGTCTGGCCGAGGTGATCGGCTGGCTGGAACATGACTACCTATTCCCCCGCTGAAGCGCTCGGCCTGCACGGGCGCTTTGCCGTGCAATGCGCGGCCGGACCGGATGGCCCGACCGTGCTGCGGCGCCGGGAAATTACGGCGCCGTTTCACCTGAGCAAGCCCTACTGGACGGGCGAGGTGCTGGTGGTGCAGGCGGTCAACGCCACGGCGGGAATTTTTGCGGGCGACCGGCTGACTCTGGACATCGAGGTGGAAGCGGGCGCGCGCGTGCTGCTGACCTCGCCCAGCGCGTCGCGCATCCACACCATGCCCGCGGGCCGGGCCGAATTGCAGCAGCACATCCGGGTGGCGGCGGGCGGCTGGCTGGAGATCCTGCCCGAATTGTTCATCCCGCAAACCGGCTGTCGCTATCGCCAGGACACCCGTATCGAGGTGGAGCCCGGGGGCTCGCTGTTTTTTGTGGAAACCCTGGCCCCGGGCCGGGTGGCGCGGGGCGAGTCCTTCGCCTTTGCCGAAGTGGCGTGGAGCCTGGACGTGCGACGCGGCGAACGCCTGCTGTTGCGGGAACGCTATACCCTGCGCGGCGGAGACGATCCCAGCACATGGTCCTTGCGTCATCCGTTTCCCGGCGGCTACTACGCCTCCTGCTGCGTGGTGTCGGACGCGGTGGACCTGGCGGAATTGCGTCCGGCCTTGGAAAGCCTGGGCAGCCCCGCGCTCACCCTGGGCTGCAGCCGGTTTGACGAACACGGATGGTTGATCAAACTGCTGGCCGCGGATAGCGCCACCCTGCGCGAAGCCTTGCTGGGCGTGCGGCGCACGCTGGCAGGAACCTTCCCCTATCTAAACGCCGACGCACGGAAACTCTGAACGGCTACTTCGGCCACAGCAGGGCCAGGTAGCAGCCGTAGACCAGCAAGAGCAATCCGCCTTCGATCCGGTTCAGGCGCAGACCCCAGCGCATGAGGGGCAGCAGCACGATGGAGGTGCCTAGCATGAAATAGAAATCCATGGGCATGACCCCGGCGCCGCTGAATGGCTTGACCAGGCCAGCGGCCCCCAGGATGGCCAGAATATTGAAGATGTTGGAGCCCACGATATTCCCGATGGCAATGTCTTCCTGCTTGCGGAAGGCCGCCACCATGGAGGTGGCCAGTTCGGGCATGCTGGTACCCGCGGCCACGATGGTCAGGCCGATGACGGCCTCACTCACGCCCCACACGCGGGCCAGATCCACCGCGCCCATGACAAAGAAACGCGCGCCCGCCACCAACAGACCCAATCCACCCAGGACATAGGCCACGTCCAACCAGAGGGATTGGGTGGTGTGCGGGGTGCCCTCTTCGAATTCCTTGTCCAAGGCCGCACTGTGCTCGCGCCGCGCCATGCGAACCACCACCGTGGTATAGACGATGACGCCGACGAAGAGAATCGCCGCTTCCCATCGGCTGATCGCGCCATCCCGAAACATGAAGAACGCCAGCAGGCTGACCGCGATCATCACCGGCATATCAAAGCGGATCAACTGGGCATTGACCTTGAGCGGACGCACCAGGGCGGACAGCCCGAGGATGACTGCGATGTTGAAGATGTTCGAGCCCACCACATTGCCCAGGGCGATGGAGCCCTGCCCCAGATAAGACGCCTTGGTACTGACCACCATTTCGGGCGAACTGGTGCCAAAGGCCACCACGGTCAAGCCCACCACCAAGGGTGTCACTCCGGCCCGCAAGGCCAGGCTGGCGCTGCCGCGCACCAAGCCCTCCGCACCCAGACACAGCAAAATCAATCCGACAAGTATCCATCCGATAATCGCAAGCAAACGGGCCTCCGTGGGTAAGGTATGAACAGCGGGGTTGAACCATAGCCCAGAGGTTTATTTCCGCAAGCGCAACTGGAGGGCCGGTTAACCTGCAGAATACAGGGTGTAGCGTGCAGGCTGAGTCTTGGTCTGGGCGCTGACCCGGATGCGGCAATCCACAATGCAGGCACCCTTGCCCGGCTCCAGGGCGAACACCGGATTCATATCCAGTTCCTTGATTTCAGGGATGTCCTCCACCAGGGTGGAGGTCCGCAACAGCAATTCCTCCAAGGCATCCACATCGGCCGGGCTGTGACCCCGATAGCCTTGCAGCAAACGATAGCCCTTGATGGATTTCACCATGTCCCGGGCGTCGGTGGCGGACAGCGGGGTTATCCGGAAATTCACGTCCTTCAGGATTTCCACATATATGCCGCCCAGGCCGAAGGCGATCAGCGGTCCGAACAGCGGATCTTCGGTAACCCCCACCATGACCTCCACCCCGCCCGATACCATGGGCTGCACCAACACACCGTTCATGGCATTTTTCTGACCGGTGGCCTCCACCCGGCTCTTGATGGAGTCAAAGGCCTTGCGCACCGCCTCTTCCGACTTCAGGTTCAGCAGCACGCCGCCGATCTCGGTCTTGTGGACCAGCTTGACCGAGTCCAGCTTGACCGCCACCGGATATCCCACGCTGGTGGCGAGGCGGGCCGCTTCATCGGCGGACTTGGCCACCCCGCCCGCGGGCTGGGGCAACTTGAAGGCCTTGAGCACCTCCCGCACCTCCTCGGTCAGCAGCCAGCCATCGCCGCGTTCGGCCACCGCTTTGCGGCAGATATCGCGGGCACGGTGGGCATCCATATCCTCAAAATCCGGGAATACGGCGGGCGGTGCGTTGCGCCATTCCGCGTAGCGCACCACCTTGCTCATCACGCGGGCGGCCGATTCGGGGAATAAATAGCGGGGCAGCGTTTCGTGGCCCACCTTCATGGGCACGTTGGCCTGGTCCTCCGTCATCATGATCGCCATGACCGGCTTATCCTTTGCGCCGGCCGCGCGCCCGGCCGCCACCCCGCGGGAAATGGCCTCCATGATGGCCTTGTTGCCGGCCGTGCCCATGGGGATGTAGATGACCATGAGGGAATCGAGATTGGCATCCTGCAGGGCGATTTCGATGGTGCGTGCGAAGTGCTCGGGCGGGGCGGAGGCGCCCATGTCCAGCGGATTGGTCAGCGTGGCCGTGGCGGGTAAAAGAGCCTTGAGCTGCGCGCGCGTTTGCTCGGTTACCAGCGGAACCTCCAAACCGCCCGCCTCGCAAGCATCGGTACACAGGATGCCCGGCCCGCCCGCATTGGTCACGATGCCCACGCGCCGGCCCCGCGGCAGAGGCTGGTGGGCCAGGGTGGCCGCGAGATCGAACATTTCCTCCAGGGTTTCCGCGCGGATCACCCCGGTCTGCTGAAAGAGCGCCTCCGTGGCCACGTCGCTGGCGGCCAGGGCCGCGGTGCGCGAGCTGGCGGCGCGGGTGCCCGCGCTGGTGCGGCCCGACTTCACGCACACGATGGGCTTGGTCCGGCTGACCCGGCGGGCCAGGCGGGCGAAGCGGCGCGGGTTGCCGAAGGATTCCAGGTAGAGCAGGATTACGTTGGTGAGCGGATCATCCTCCCAGTATTGCAGCAGGTCATTACCGGTCACGTCCGCCTTGTTGCCCACGCTGATGAAATTGGACAGGCCCAGATTCAGCTTGGTGGCCAGCTCCAGCACCGCGATGCCCAGGGCGCCGCTCTGGGACGACATGGCGACACTGCCATGCTTGGGATAGGTGGGCGAAAACGATCCGCCCAGTTGCACCGCGGGCTCGGTATTGATGAGGCCCAGGCAGTTCGGCCCCACCAGGCGCATGCCGTAGCCGCGGATCTTGTCCACCAGTTGACGCTGCAAAATCCGGCCCTCTTCGCCTGTTTCGGCAAAGCCGGAGGAGAGAACCACCACCGCCTTCACCCCGCGGGCCGCGCAATCGTCCACCACGCCCAGCACCTCCTCCTTGGGCACGACCAGAAATGCCAGGTCCACCGGCTCGGGAATTTCCCGCACCGAGGTCAGGGCCCGGATGGAAAAGATCACGCCCCCATCGGGATGAATGGGATAGACCGGCCCCCGGAAGCGATGCGATATCAACTGCTCCATGAGGCGGTAGCCGATGCTGCCCGGCTCGCGGGAAGCCCCCACCACAGCCACTGCGTTGGGTTTGAAAAAAGGCCGGATGGAGGCGGCGGTGGAGATGCGGTCACGCATTTCCGAGATGGCCACGCTCTGCTCGCGCGGCATCACGGAAAGATCAATCTGCACCAGCCCATCCTTGAATTGCTCCCGCAGATCAAACCCGGAGTTGCGGAAGGTTTCCAGCATGGCCTGGTTGTTGGGATTGGTGATGGCCAGGAAATGCACGAAGCCGTTATTCACGGCCAGCACGGAAAGACGCTCCAGGATGAGGGCCCCGATGCCTTTGCCCTGAAAGGCATCGTCCACCGCCACGGCAAATTCCGCCGTGGTTTCGTTGTGGGCGATGTAGGAACCGGTGGCGATGATGCGGTCGGCGCCATCGGTCACCCGGCTGACCACCAGGGTCATCAGCTTGCGGGGGTCGGAGCTGTCGCACAGGGTCTCGATCATGTCCAGGCCGGGCTTGCTCTCGGAGAAGAAGCGGCGCCGGCGCGATTCGGGGGACATGGTCCGGTAAAACTCCACCACCGCCGGCGAATCAGCCATCTGGGCCACCCGCACCGTGGCCGTGGAACCGTCGCGCAGCACCATGCGGCCCTGGGCGGCCGATTCCTGGTACAAGGCGGGCAGAAACAACGGCTTGATGTTTTTCATGGTCGTTTCTCGAGCAACACGACGGAAATTCGCCTGCCTGACCCATCGTGCTTTCACCCGCTGAAAGCAAGCCCGTTCGCGCCCCGCCGCGAAGTTCAGGTTTTCCCCGATGGATGGACCGGTTTTTCCCCTTGTTAATTTCGGACCATAATGGATTAAATAGGCTCATGTCGCAAGAACGCTTACGGACGGCACGCGGTCGGGAGGGCTTCTGGCTCCTGCTGATGGTGGGTCTGGGCGTGGGCGCGGGGTCGGCAGGCTACACCTTCTACTACGCACGCGGCGCTTCTTATTTATCCAACGACCCCCGGGCCTGCGCCAACTGCCACGTCATGCAGCAGCACTACGACGACTGGCAGAAGTCGAGCCACCATGCCGTGGCCACCTGCAACGACTGCCATACCCCGCACGATTTTCTGGGCAAGTACCTGACCAAAATGGAAAACGGCTACCACCACTCCAAGACCTTCACCCTGCAGAACTTTCCCGACGTCATCCGCATCCGGGAGAAGAACGCCCGCATCCTGCGGGAAAGTTGTTTGCACTGCCACGCCGCCCTGATCGACCAACGGGTGGGCCACGGGGACGGCGGGGCGGAACCCATGGACTGTGTGCGCTGCCATGCCGATGTGGGACATGGAGCGCGGAAATGATTTCTGATTTTCGATTTTGAAATGGTCAAAGGAGAACCCGCATGAAACCAGACTGCACATCGAAACGCGGCGCCATCATCCCCTACCTCATGGTGGCCCTGGTGGTGGCCGGATGCACGGCGGGCGTCTTTATGTTGCTGGCCAACATCGCCGAACGGAAGGTGGAGGCCGGGCACCGCTACGTGCGGGTGCAGGAGGTCGGTGAAAACGACACCGATCCCGCCGTGTGGGGCCGCAACTGGCCCAAGCAATACGATTCCTACAAGCGAACCGCCCTCACCACCCGCACCCGGTTCGGCGGACACGGCGGCAGCGAGGCCATGCCGGCGGAAAAGATTGAGCGCGACCCCTGGCTCAAACGTATGTTCCTGGGTTACGCGTTCTCCATCGATTACCGCGACCGCCGCGGCCACGCCTATATGCTGGAAGACCAGGAGGCCACCCAGCGCCTGACCAAGCCGCAGTCCGGCTCCTGCCTGCACTGCCACGCCTCGGTCATGCCGCTCTACCGCGAACTGGGGGAAGGCGACCCCATGAAGGGTTTCGAGGCCACTCATAAAATGTCGTACCAGGAGGTGAATCAGAAACTGCACGACCTGGGCCACGCGCATCCCGTGTCCTGCGTGGATTGCCATGACCCCGCCACCATGCAGTTGCGCGTCACCCGGCCCGGCTTCATCAACGGCATCCAGGCCCTGGCCTCTTCCGACAAGCCGGTGCCCCACCTCTCCTCCGTGGAACTGTGGCGGAAGGGCTCGCGGGAAGTGCCCTATGACCCGAATCACGACGCCACCCGGACCGAGATGCGGTCCTTCGTGTGCGGCCAGTGTCACGTGGAGTACTACTGCTCCACCAAGATGCCGCTGGAGTTCCCATGGAGCAAAGGCCTGACTGCGGACGACACCGAAGCCCACTGGAACAGCACCACCTTCGCGGACGGCCAGCGTTTCTTCGACTACAAGCACGCGGAAACGGGGGCGGAAATTCTGAAGGCCCAGCACCCGGAATTCGAACTGTGGAGCCAGGGCATCCACGCCCGCAGCGGCGTATCCTGCGCGGACTGCCACATGCCCTACGTGCGCGACGGGGCCAGCAAGATTTCGGACCACTGGGTGCGCAGCCCGCTCCTGAATGTCAACCGCGCCTGCCAGGTGTGCCACAACGTGCCCGAGCAGGAATTGCTGTCCCGCGTGGACCTGATCCAGGAGCGCAACCACAACCTGCTGCAACGGGGCGCGGCCGCGCTGATGTCGCAACTGGACGCCATCAAGGCCGCGAAGGAAGCAGGCGCCACCGAGGACCAACTGAAGCCCGCCCTGGAATTGCAGCGCAAAGCCCAATGGCGCATTGACTTCATTGCGGCCGAAAACTCCATGGGCTTCCACGCCCCCCAGGAAGCGGCCCGCGTGCTGGGCGAGGCCATCGATTACGCGCGCCAGGGCGAGATCGAGGCGCGGAAGATTAAGTAGAAGTCCAAAGTTCCAAATCCGAAGTTCCACGTCGACGTGGGACTTTGGACATGGAACGTGGAACTATCTTTTAATCGTGGTGATCAAAAGGACCACCCAGCCCGCGATGAAGCAGAGTCCGCCCAGCGGCGTAATGGGTCCCAGCCAACGCCAGGACTCGATGCCGAGCAGGGCGCGCGTGGCCAGCAGGTAGATGGAGCCGGAGAAAAGAAGGATGCCGGCCGTAAAAAGCCCGCCCGCCAGGAGCGGAAGCGAAAGCCCGGAGCGTTCAGCCAGCCATACCGCGACAAAAATCGCCAGCACGTGGACGAACTGATAGCGCACGCCGGTTTCAAACGAAACCAACGACTCCGGGCTCAGTTTTCCCTTGAGCCCGTGGGCACCGAAGGCACCCAGGATGACGGCCAGCCCGCCCGCCGCACAGGCAAAGATCAACAACGAGCGCGCGCTCATCGGCCGGCCCGCAAGACATGGTGCAGGGCGGATGACACATCGGGAAACTCAAACTTGAAGCCAGCCCGGCGCAGTTTGTAGGGCTCCACCCGCTGGCTGGCCAGTACGGTCTCGCGAGCCTGGCCGCCGGGCAGACACTTCAACACGAATCCCGGCACAGGCAGGAAGGCGGGCTTGCCCAATTCGCTGGCCAGGGCGCGCGTGAAGTCTTTGTTGGTGACCGGCTCGGGCGCCACGAAATTCACCGCGCCCATGAAGCGCTCATCCTCCAGCGCATACTGTAGCGCGGCGGTCAGATCATCGATGGCGATCCAGCTCATGTACTGCCGGCCATGGCCCAGTTTCCCGCCGAGGCCCGCCTTGAAAATCGGCAGCATGGACTTCAGCGCTCCGCCGTGCGGACTGAGTACGATACCGATGCGGGCGTTAATCACACGTATGCCCGTGTTGGCGGCCAGGTCGGTGGCCCGCTCCCACTCCCGACACAGCAGGGGAAGATATCCATCCCCCGGCGCCGCCGCTTCGTTCAGCCACTCATCGCCCCGGTCCCCATAGACCCCCACCGCGGAGGCGGAGAGAATGACGCGGGGTTTGTTCATCAGGCCGGCCAGCGCTTCCATGAGGAATTCCGTGGCCTGCACGCGACTGCGATGGATGCGCTGCTTCTTCTTTTCCGTCCACAGCCCCAGGATGCTCTCGCCGGCCAGGTGCACCACGGCATCAATCTTCTCCAGCCGGTTGCGCTCCAGCCGGCCGGTCACCGCATCCCACATCACATCGCCGCGCTCGCGCATGGGATGCGACCGCACCAGGCGGACCACAAAGTGCCCGCCCGCGGTCAACTGCCGCACCAGCGCCGAACCCACCAGACCGCTTGAACCGGTTACCAGAACGTTCATGCGCCCACCCGGGTCAGGATGGCCTTCGTTTCGCGCGCGATCTGCAACTCCTCGTTGGTGGGAATGATCAGGATCTTGACCGGACTGTAGGCGGCGTGAATACCGCGGGCCCCCGCCTGCGGTACATCGTTCAGTGCCGCGTCCATCACGATGCCGATGCGCTCCATGCCCTCGCACACCTTGGCCCGCACCAGGCCGGCGTTCTGGCCGACCCCGGCCGTGAACACGATGGCGTCCATCTCCGGCAGCACCGCCGAATAGGCGCCGATGTATTTCTTGATGCGATAGCAGTAGAGATCCAGGGCCATCATCGCCTGTGCATCGCCCGCCCGGTACTGGGCCATGACTTCGCGCACATCGTTGCTGCCGCACAGCCCCTTGAGGCCGCTCTGCTTGTTCAAGATGTCCGTGAGTTCCTTCAGGTTCTTGCCCGTCTGGCCGGCCAGATATTCATGAATGGCCGGGTCCAGATCACCGCAACGCGTGCCCATAACCAGGCCTTCCAGCGGAGTGAGTCCCATGGTGGTGTCCACGCACCGGCCTTTGTGCACGGCCGCCATGCTGCATCCGTTGCCCAGGTGGATGGAGATCAGGCTGACCGCCTCCACCGGCCGCTCCAGAAAACGCGCCGTCTCGTGGGTGATGAATTTATGGGAGGTGCCGTGGAAACCGTAACGGCGCACCCGGTGGCGGGTGTAGTAGTCGTACGGCAGGGCATACATGAAGGCGTGCGGGGGCAGGGTCTGGTGGAAGGCGGTGTCGAACACGGCCACCTGCACGGCCCCCGGAAAGAAGTTCTGCGCCACCTGGATGCCGGTCAAGTTGGGCGGATTGTGCAGGGGGGCCAGCGGAATATGATCCTGGATGGCGGCCAGCACGGCCGCGTCAATGCGCGCGGCGTCGCTGAACGCCTCGCCGCAATGCACCACCCGGTGCCCCACCCCGGCGATGTCGTCCACACTCTGGATAACCCGGTGATCCCGGTCCTGCAGCGCCTCCACAATGAGGGCCATGCCCGCCTCGTGGTTGGGCACCGGCAGTTCCTTGCCTACTTCGCCCTCCTGCCCCACCACGGTGACCGTGTGCTTCAGGCGGCTCTTGGGTTCCCCGATGCGCTCCAGCAGCCCGGAGCACAGCACCCGCTCGTACTGGTCCAATTCGAAGACCTGGTATTTGATGGATGAACTGCCGGCGTTGATGACGAGAATTTTCATGCCGACCTCTCCGCTTGGGCCTGGATGGCGGTGATGATCACGGTGTTGACGATGTCGGTGACGGTGCAGCCGCGGCTCAGATCGTTCACCGGCTTGCGCATACCCTGCATGATGGGTCCGATGGCCACCGCCTTGGCACTGCGTTGCACCGCCTTGTAGGTGTTGTTGCCGGTATTGAGATCGGGGAAAATCAGCACCGTGGCGTGGCCCGCCACCGCGCTTTTGGGCGCCTTGGTGCGGGCCACATCGGGATCCACCGCCGCGTCGTATTGAATGGGGCCCTCGATGGGCAGGTCGGGGGCGCGCTCGCGGGCCAGGCGGGTGGCCTCGATCACCTTGTCCACATCCTCGCCCTGCCCGGATGCGCCGGTGGAATAGGAGAGCATGGCCACATAGGGTTCGATGCCGAAGGAGCGCGCGGTGGTGGCGGAGGTCACGGCGATTTCCGCCAATTCGGCCGCGGTGGGATTGGGATTGACCGCGCAATCGCCGTACACCAGCACATGATCCTCCAGACACATGAAGAACACGCTGGAGATGATGGAGAACCCGGGCTTGGTCTTCACGAACTGCAGGGCGGGCCGGATGGTGTGCTGGGTGGTGTTGATGGACCCGGAAACCATGCCGTCGGCCAGGCCCTTGTACACCATCATGGTGCCGAAGTAGCTGACATCGCGCATGGTGTCGCGCGCCACATCCAGGGTCACGCCCTTGTTCTGACGCAGCTCGAAATAGGTGGCGGCGAAGTCCTCGCTCCACGGGCTGTCCAGGGGATCGGCAAATTTGACCCCCGGCAATTGCAGGCCCAGCTTGCCGATTTTCTCCTTCACCTCGGCGGCCTTGCCCAGCAGCGTAATGTCCACCACCTCACGCTTGAGCAGGATCTCGGCCGCGCGCAGAATGCGGTCCTCCGTGCCTTCCGGCAGCACGATGTGCTGTTTGTTGGCCCGCGCGCGCTGCAGCATGCGGAACTCGAACATCTTGGGCGTCATGATGGTGGATTGCTCGGCCGTGATGCGCTCCATGAGCCGGTCCGCGTCCACATGGCGCTGGAACAGGTTGAGGGCCACGGAAATCTTGCGCGTATCGGTGGCCGTGATGCGGGAGTGGATGGCGTTGATGTCCATGGCGGTATCGAAGGTGTTCCGGCCCACGCTCAGAATGGGCAGGGACAGCTTCATGCCGTCCAGCAGATCGCGGATGGCCTTGTCGGGCAGCAGCCCGCCGGTCAGCACCAGGCCGGCGATGGAGGAGTAGCCGGGGGAAGAGACCGCGGTCAGGGCGCCCAGCAGGATGTCGGAACGGTCACCCGGGGTGATGATCAGGGTGCCTTCCCGGTTCTGAATGAAGGGCAGGAAATTATTCAGCTGCATGGCCGCCACCGTCTTGTGCAGCACCACCCGGTCCAGGCAATCCTCCCCGTACAGCACCTTGGCCTGCAGGGCGGTGGCCACCTCCTTCATGGAAGATCCGCGCAGGAAGGGCTCGTAGGGAATGGAATAGACGGAACCCGCGGTCTGACCCTGGGCCCGGGTCAGCCGATCGGCCAGTCGGTTCGGACACACGCTGGGCACGCCCACCACCACCGTGCCCAGGATATGGCAACCACGCTGGATCAGCAGGTCCACCGCCATGTTGGTGGTGTTGTAATGATCGTCGCAGTTGTGCTGGCACATGCCATTGGCCACCAGCAGAATCGGACAGTTCAGATTGATGGCTATGTCGGCATTGATGTCGAACTCGATGGAATTGGCGCGCGCTTCAAAATCCGCGCTTTCGCACACCACGAAATCATGCGTCTCCTCGAGGCGGCTGTATTTGGCCAGGATGCCCTCCAGCAACTCCGTCTTCCGGCCGTGGGCAATGAGGTCGGTCGCCTCCTGGAAGGTGTAGGCGTACATGTCCTCGTAGTCCGTCTTCAGGTTGAAGTAGCGGCGGATCAGTTCGATGTCTTCATCCAACCGGCCCAAGCCGCGCTGCACGTTGATGATGGGCCGGAAGAATCCCACCCGGGGGATGTTCTTGAGCAGGAACTCCATCATGCCCAGCACAATGGCGGACTTGCCGCAGCGGGAATCGTTCGAACAGACGTAAAGGCTTTTCGACATGGCGACCTCCATCCCGTCCACATTCGGCCGTGGCAACCAGGGCGGCAACACGGGATCGAGGCTGTATTTTGCCTAAACCAACTGGCTCTACAAGACTCTTGTTCAGCAATCGCGGGATTTTGGGTTGCCGGAACGTACGGCGACTGGAACACTCCGGCCCCACGGTCGTACATTAGCCCCCTACCCATGAAACCCATCCCGCCCTACATCCCGCCCGGCGGCCCGCCCCAGGGGCCCGGTCCCAGCAAGGAAATCTACGCCCGCATGGGTGAGGAAAACATCTTCCGCATGTGTGCGGACTTCTACGCCCTTATCGAACAATCGCCCATCCGCCCCATGTTTTCCGATGACCTGCCTCAGGCCTCCAAGAACCTGGCCGCCTTCTTCGTCGGCCTGTGCGGCGGCCCCCCGCTCTTCCGGCAACGCCGCGGCGAACCCATGATGCGGGCCCGCCACCTGGCCTTCGCCATCGATGAAAAAGCCCGCCGCATTTGGCTGGACTGCTTTTTCCGCACCCTGGACGGCGCGGAACAAAAATACAACTTCCCCGCCGAACACCTGCCCGGCTTCAAGCATTTCCTGGAAGACTTCTCGGGCTGGATGGTGAATCGGCATTAAAAAAGTGGTCTATACGTAAATCGCTTCCCGGTTTACGCAAGGTAAGAGATTTGGTAGGAATATATCAGCGCTGGGTGATAGCAGCCCCAGCTGGAGCCATTCATGAAGACTATCGCATGTGTGATGATGTCGATTCTGGCCTTTGCATCCATCTCCCGGGCGGCGGTGGAAGGTAGCGATAACGCCTCCGCCTACGGACCCGGCACCTGGACCAACGGCAGCGGCACCGGAAATGCCGCCTTCAGTGCGTGGTCCATTGTCGGCAACAACGCCTCGGGCGGGGCCGGCGCTTTTATCGGCGATCCCGCGGCCGGCAGCATCAGCGGGATGTCCACCACCTCCTTCGGTTTGTATGCCAACCCCAATAGTTCGGGGGCCACCGTGGATGCAGGACGTACCTTCGTGGGCGCCCTGGCCGTGGGTCAGACCTTCAGTTTTGTCTGGGGCATCAACTATGACTCCGGTTCGGACGGCGCCAAAGGCTTCCACATCACGTCCGGCGGCGTGAACGGAACCAGCTTGGTCAACGTCAACAACGGCGGCAACGCCGACCTCACCCTCAACGGAAACAACATCGGCTTCGGCTACGGCACCACCGCCATGACCTGGTCGTTCACCCTGCTGGATTCCACCACCCTGCGCGTGCAGGCCAACGACCGCGATGGGTCAGGTTCCCTGGACCAGAATGTGACCATCGCCAGCGCCCCCGACGCCTTCCGCTTCTATGCCTTCCAAATGCAGGCTCCGCTGGGCGATCCGGTCAGCCGCGACAATGCCCAACCCTATTTCAATGACCTGCAGATCGTGCCCGAGCCCTCGACCATGGTCATGGCCTTGCTGGGCGCGCTCGGCGTGGTGGCCGCGCGCCGCCGTCGGCTCGTTTAATCCGCAGGCTTGTTGTTGGGTCCGGCGCTAGGGCGTGCCCGCCTGCACCTGCTTCAGGGCAAAGGCGGCCGCCTCGCGGATGTCCTCGTCCGGATCCTGGCCCAACCGCTCCAGGGTGGAAACCACATCGTCCCGCTTCCACTGTAGATCGTTCAAGCAGCCGATGGCGGTCAGGCGCAGTCCCTTGGCAGTTTGCGCACCCGTCCGACTGAGCACGACCGTGAGCAGTTCCTCGTCGCGTAAACCGGCGTGACCGGTGGCGGCCAGGGCGCGCGTGCGCACGCTCTCATCCGCGTCCTGCAAGGCGGATCGCAGGGCCTTTTTCAGCGCGTCACTTTTCGGAGCCCGGCTCAAGGCCGACACCGCGTTCGCGCGCACTTCCGCACTCGGCTCCACTACCGGATCCAGGCGGGCCATGAGTTGGAGCGCCACCGCTTCCGGAAGGTCGCCCACGTGACCCAGGGCCAGAGCCGCGCTCGCCCGCACCACGGCCTCTGGATCCGACATCGCCTTTCCCATAGCCGCCAGCGCACCCGTCGGGGCCACCCCACGCGCCACTAGCGGACCGATGGCATTGACCGCTTCCGCCCGCACTGCCCCCACGGGATCACCCAGCAGCTTGTACAAACCCGGTCCCGCCTCGTCGGGCGGCGGCACGCTCATCAAGGCCGCGTGGGCGGCCGCCTCGCGTACCACCGGATCGGGATCGGCCAGCAATTTTAGAATGACATTTTTCCCGGGCGTCGGCAGGGGCCGGTAATCGCTGAATATTTTGGCCACCGCCGCCCGCTGCTGGGCGTTGCTCCGCGTGATCGCGGCCTCCAGCAGACCGACCAGCCGCTGACCATCCGAGGCCACCAGCTCCTCCAGTACATCCACCGGCTTGTTGCGCAGGTTCTTCTCCGCCCACGTACCCACCGTGTCCAGGTAGACCGGGGCCACCTCCATCACGTCCACGTGAGGCGACATCAGCAGGGCCGCCTGATACCGCAAAAAATGATCCGGCTGCTGCACCGCCGCCCGCAGTGCCGGCAGCGCGGGCGTAAGATCCTCCCGCCACCCGCTGAGCGTCCAGGCCATGGCCACCGCCGCCTCCGGATCCTTCTCGCGCTGCAAAGCCGCCATCAATTCAGCCCGGGCCACCTGACCCGCCGCCCCGGACTCCTTCAGCGCCCGCGCCGCCGCCGTCCGCACCCGAGCCTCGCCATCCTTCAGCGCAGGCCGAATGAGCTGCACCGCTTCGGCCGTGCCTTCCCCGCCCAATTCCTTCACCGCCTCCGCGCGCGTGGCCGCATCCGGGCTATGCACATCACGCCGCGCCTGTTCCGCGCCCGCGCGCTGGATATCCTCCAGAGTGGGAATTTCAAACATGGCGCAACCGGTCAGGCCCAGTAGTACCACCACGCACACGGCGGCACCCCGCCGATACAGAGTCCGAAAAAGAAGATGATTTTCCATGGGAAGTCCCGCATCATGCAATTTTTCCAAGGGTTGGAAATCTGAAAATGCTCGTTTTCCAAGGGTTGGAACTTTTTCACCATGAAACTTGAAGACATCCTAGTCCGGCAGCAGGAAGCGGTGACCGCGGCGACGGCGGCGGCCGACCTCGCGTCCCTGGAAGCGGTGCGCATCCAAAACCTGGGCCGCAACGGGCTCATCCAGGACATCATGGCCGCGCTCAAGACGGCCGAGCCGGCCCAAAAGCGTGAGTTCGGCCAGCGCGCCAACGAATTCAAAAACGCGGTCCAGGCTGCGGTGGACGCCCGGCGCGACATTCTGCAGGCGGAGGCGGAGGCCGCCGCATCCGCGTTCGACACCTCCCTGCCCGGCTCCTGGCGCGGCCTGGGTTCGCGTCATCCGGTGACCCAGATCATCGAACGCGCCACCGAAATTTTTCAGGCCATCGGCTTCTCGGTGGCCAGCGGGCCCGACATCGAGGACGTGTTCCATAACTTCGACGCCCTCAACACCGATCCCGGCCATCCCTCGCGCGACGCCAAGGACACGTTCTATCTGGACGACGGCCGCCTGCTGCGCACCCATACCTCGCCCGTGCAGATTCGGGTGATGGAAAACCGCCAGCCGCCCGTGCGCATCATCGCCCCCGGTCGCTGCTACCGCCGCGACACCACCGACGCCACCCACAGCGCCAACTTCCACCAGGTGGAGGGGCTGTACGTGGACCGCAAGGTTTCGCTGGCCGACCTGAAGGGCGACCTCACCTACTTCGCGCGCCAGATGATGGGGCCGGATGTGAAGATCCGGTTCCGCCCGCATTTCTTCCCCTTCACCGAGCCCAGCGTGGAATACGATTTTTCCTGCCACGTGTGCGGCGGCAAGGGCTGCCGGGTGTGCAAGCACAGCGGCTGGATCGAAATTTCCGGGGCCGGCATGGTGGACCCGCAGGTGTTCAAGGCGGTGGGCTACGATCCCAACGAAGTCACCGGCTACGCCTTCGGCATGGGCGTGGAACGCATCGCCATGATCCTGCTCGGCATCCCGGATATCCGGCTGCTGTATGAAAATGACGTGAGGTTTTTGAGGCAATTTTAGGTGTCAGGTGTCGGGTGTCAGGTGTCGGGAAACTCTTCCCTGACACCTGAAACCTGACACCTGAAACCCTCCTTCTTATGCGCACTCCCCTATCCTGGCTCACCGACTACATCGAACTCACCGAGACGCCGCGACAACTCGCGGACCGGCTCACTTTTTCCGGCACCGAAGTCGAGGGCATCGAAACCATCGGCTCCGATTTCACCGGCTTTGTGGTGGCCGAGGTGCGTGCGGTGGAGCGGCACCCGAATGCGGACAAACTTTCCGTGTGCAAGGTGTTCGACGGCGCCCAGGAATTGCAGGTGGTCTGCGGCGCCCCCAATGTGACGGCGGGCGGGAAATATCCATTTGCCCCCGTCGGGGTGACCGTGCCCAACGGCGGCTTCGTGATCAAGAAGGCCAAAATCCGCGGGGTGGAATCGTTCGGCATGCTGTGCGCGGCTGATGAACTGGGCCTGTCCACCGACCACGCGGGCCTGCTGGTGCTGGACGCCCAATGGAACGCGGGCACCCCCCTGGCCACCGTGCTGGGTCCGCCGGAAACGGTCCTGGAATTGGAAGTGACCCCCAACCGGGCCGACTGCCTGAGCCTGCTCGGCCTCGCGCGGGAATTGGGCGCGGTGTATGGGAAGGCGCTGAAGGTTCCAAGTTCCAGGTTCCAAGTTCCAGGTTCCAAGGCAGCGGTCAGCGTGAGCGTGGAGGATTCGGCGGGCTGTCCGCGTTACACGGCGCGGGTGCTGGAGAATGTGAAGATCGGACCATCGCCGGCTTGGATGCAGAAGCGGCTGGAACTGGCCGGCATCCGCGCCATCAACAACGTGGTCGATATCACCAACTACGTGATGCTGGAGTGCGGCCAGCCCCTGCACGCCTTTGATCGCGACCTGCTGGCCGAAGGCCGGGTGGTGGTGCGGCGCGCCCGCGCGGGCGAACGCATGGCCACGCTGGATGGTCAGGAGCGGGAACTGGATCCGTCCATGCTGGTCATTGCCGACGCGCAGCGTCCGGTGGCCCTGGCCGGTGTGATGGGTGGGGCGGGCAGCGAAATCCGCGACACCACCAAAAACATTCTGTTGGAAAGCGCCGCCTTCCGGCCCGGCGATATCCGCGCCACCGCGCGCAAAGTCGGACTGTCCACCGAGTCCTCCTATCGCTTCGAGCGCGGGGTGGACCTGGAGATGGTGGACTGGGCCAGCCGCCGCGCCGCCGCCCTGCTGGTCGAGTACGCGGGCGCCACGCTGGTGGAGGGCGTCACGGACCTCTATCCGGCCCCGGTTCAGCCCAGGAAAATTTCCTGCCGCTTTGACTACGTGCGTGACGTGACCGGCGTGGCTGCCACCGACGCGGTGATCCAAAGCGTGTTTGAACGGCTGCAGCTGGGCGTGGCAGCGACGGGCCCGGGCGCCATCGAAGTTACGGTGCCCAGTTTCCGCCGCGACCTGGAGCGCGAGATTGATCTGGTGGAGGAATTCGCCCGCATCCACGGGCTGGACCAGATTCCCACCCCCGCCCCGCGCGCAGTGATGGACAGCGGCAGCGGCAACACCGCGGTACGCGCCAGTCGCCGCCTGCGCGATGCCCTGGCCGGTTTGGGCCTGAGCGAAATTCTGAACTACAGCCTGGTCTCCGAGACGCTGCTGGATCTGTTCGACACCCACGATCACGCGCGCCGGGTGGCCATCCCGCGCCCGTTGAGCGCCGATCAATCCGTGCTACGGCCCTCCCTGGTGCCGCAACTGGTGGAGACGCTGGGTCGCAACCGGGCTCGTCAGACCGAGGAGGCGGCCCTGTATGAAATGGGCCGGGTTTTCCGGCGCGATGCCCAGGGCAACGTGGTGGAATCGGACCAGCTGGCCATCGGCCTCATGGGTCCGGTGGGTCGGGGCGAATTCGCCAAGCGCAAGGCCATGGAGCCCGCGGAGGTATTTCAATGGCTCAAGGGCATGGTGGAGCAGTTGTGCGCCGCCCTGCGCGTAACCGGCATCAAGCTGCAACCCGCCACCGTGCCCTATGCGGAAGCCGGCTCGGCGGTGGAACTGCTGGTGGACGGCAAACCCGCGGGCACCTTGTCCCTGGTGTCGCGCCGCGTGCGCAAGGAATGGCGGCTGTTTGATCCGGTGGCCGTGGCCGAACTGTCGGTGAGCGCGCTGCTGTCGCATGCGCTGGATCTGCGCGGCTACCGCGACCTGCCCGCGCATCCATCGGTGGCGCGCGACGTGGCCATGATCGTGGGCGACGCGGTGCGGCACGAGGACATCGTGGCTTGCATCAAAAAAGCTGCCCCGCGCGAACTGGAACGCATCGTGCTGTTCGACATCTTCACCGGGGCCGCCATCGGGGCGGGCCGCCGCAGCGTGGCCTACTCCCTGACCTACCGGGCGACCGACCGCACCCTGACCGACGAGGAAGCCAACGGGTACCACGAGAAGGTCAAGACCGCCCTGCGCACCGACCTCAGTGCCGAACTGCGCGAAGGATAAATTATTTTCCAAAATCGTCTGCCTGGCATTGGACGAGCGGGCCGATGCTGTGTAGGTTGATCATCAGGTGAAACACCTCCCGAAGCGCGGGAGATTGATCTTTAACAAACCAACCGATTTCCTCCGGGGCAACCCGGGGGCGAAGAAAATACCCTGCCTGGTTCGCGCAGGGGCCAAGCTTCTCTGACCCAGTATTCATTACCGCATGGGTGCTCATTTCTGTCGCGTAGTGCACATCCCTCCGGGGACAGCTGAAACGGCAGGCCGGGCGCCCACCTCGAAATATCGAGGTGTCAGAGCAACGGCTCCAGACGGCTTATGGTGGGGTATTTTTTTGCCCATCCATCGGGGTCGGTATCGGAATCGGGATCGGGGTCGACCCGGCTCAAAGCGGCGTCTTCAGCCCTAAATACCGGGCCAGGGCGCGCTGGCGGGAATCAAAGGTCAGGAACGTTTTGGCCCCCAGATGAACCGCGGTGGCCACGTGCAGGATGTCCAGCGTGCGGTGCCCGTGCTGAGTGGTGCGTTGCTGCGAATAGGATTGGGCCAATTGCATCACCAAGTCCATATCGCACGGAACCAAGACATTGATCCCGGTAACTTTGTCGGCCGCCCAATTGGCCAGCATCTGATCCGCCTCCTTCTGGCCGTACCCCTTGGTATGATCCGCTTTGTTCAGCCAAACCTGCAAACGGATGGCTTGCACAAACTCAAACTCCAACAAGGTGGTATAGGGCAGCGGCTCCTTGAGAATTTCGCGATAAGACACGGCGACTTCTGTAAAAACCTGGCGCCGGTACAAGGAGCAGAAGAAGCTGGTGTCGCCGTAAACACTCATGGCTCGCCCGTCTCGAAGGCTCGCATTTCCTCCACCTCCTTGGCGCTAAACACCCGGTCCCCGAAGATGCGCCGGGCCCGCGCCCGGTAATCCGGCATCGCAGGCTGTTTCCATACCGCAGGCTTGTCCCGCACCAGACGGGCCACCGGCTTTCCCCGCTTGGTGATGACGATCTCCTCCCCGGCCGCTATCCAGGCCTCCACCTTGGGAAAATCGTACCGTAAATCACGTACCGTGGCCTTTTTCATAAGCATCACATTAATGTGATACATAGGCCGGGTCAAGCGGGGCTTGCCCGGCTCGCCGAGTTGTGGTCGTCTTGCCCGTTGGGAACCAGCCATGGACGAACTTTTTGACGAAGATCAACCCGCCACCGAAACCGCGGAGGCCCAGGCCCCGCTGGCCGCGCGAATGCGCCCGCGCACCCTGGAAGACGTGGTGGGCCAGGAGCACATCATCGGACCGGGCAAGCTGCTGCGCCGAGCCATCGAGGCCGACCGCATGGGCAGCATCATTCTGTTCGGTCCGCCCGGCTGCGGGAAAACGTCCCTGGCCGAGGTCATCGCCCGGGTGACCCGGCGCTACTTCGCGCGCACCAGCGGCGTGCTGGCCAATGTGGCCATCCTGCGCGAGCAACTGGAGTCGGCCCAGCACCGCAAGCGCATGCGCAAGCTGGAAACCATTCTCTTCATTGACGAAATCCATCGCTTCAACAAGGCCCAGCAGGACGTGCTGCTGCCCTACGTGGAGGAAGGCGCCGTGACCCTGGTGGGCGCCACCACCCACAATCCGTTCTATTTCATCAACAGCCCCCTCACCTCGCGCTCCCAGATTTTCGAATTGGAGCCGCTGCGCGAGGAACACGTGGTCACCCTGCTCCAGCGCGCCCTGGTCCATCCGGAAGGCCTGGGCAACCGCGCGATTCGGGCGGACGCGGACGCGCTGACCCACCTGGCTGCGGTGTGCGAAGGCGACGCCCGGCGCGCCCTGAACGCGCTGGAGATCGCCACCCTGACCACGCCGCCGGAGGCCGATGGCGCCATCCACCTGACCCGGGCCGTCATCGAAGAGTCCATCCAGAAAAAGGCCGTGGTGTACGACCACGACGAGGACGGGCACTACGACACCATCTCCGCCTTCATCAAGAGCGTGCGCGGCTCGGACGCGAATGCGGCCCTCTACTGGCTGGCCAAGATGCTCTATGCGGGCGAGGACCCGCGTTTTGTGGCCCGGCGGCTGGTCATCCTGGCCTCCGAGGACATCGGCAACGCGGACCCGCAGGGCCTGAACATCGCCACCTCGGCCATGGCGGCGGTGGAATTCGTGGGCATGCCGGAGGCCCGCATCATCCTGGCCCAGGCCACCACCTACCTGGCCACGGCGCCTAAGAGCAACGCGTCCTACATGGGCCTGGAAGAGGCCATGAAGGATATCAAGGAGGGGCGCACCCTGCCCGTGCCCAAGCACCTGCGCGACGCCTCGCACAAGAAGGCGGCCAAGACCCTGGGGCACACCGGGTATCAGTATGCCCATAATTTTGAGGGGCATGTGGTGGATCAGGAGTATGTACCCACCAGCAAAATCTATTATCATCCCACGGAAGAAGGTTACGAAAAACGCATCCAGGAACGGCTCGCCCGCTGGGCGGAGCTAAGGAGGCAGCAACGAAAACGGAAGCAAGACGAATAGACGCCAAGGCGGTGGCGCGGCAGGCCGCGCAACGCACCCGCAACAAATTATCCCTGACGTGGATCCAGGAAGCGGGGGAACAGATTCAGCAAACCGTGCTGGAACTGCCCGAAATCAAAGCCGCGCGAAGCCTGGGCCTCTATCTGGCCCTGCCCCGCGAAGTGGCCACGGATCGCATCATCGAATCGGCGCGTCAGCGCGGCCAGATCCTGGCTCTGCCCGCGTGGCGGAAGCAGGAGGGTGTGTATGGCATGGCCCGCTGGGACGCCGGCGCCCCCCTGGGCCAGGGTCACTACGGCATTCAGGAACCGGCCCAGCCGGAGTGGATGGCCATGGCGGAGCTTGATGTGATGATCGTGACCTGCCTGGCTTTCGATCCCAACGGATGGCGGTTGGGTCATGGCGGCGGACATTTCGACCGCCTGCTGGCCGCGCATCCCGGCCTGAAAATGGCCCTCGCCTTTGAAGGTCAGAAAATGCTGGCCACCCCCTGCGAAGAACACGATGTGCCGGTGAATCTGGTGGTCACGGAGCGCACCGTGTATCGCGCGCCCGGCGGACTGACCTATGCCGACCCGGAAGCGTGGAAGCATAAGTAAAGGGACAGAGGGACAAAGGCACAGAGGCACAAAGGGTGTCTGAAGAAATCCGAAATAAATCTAAAATCGAAATTCGAAAATCATAAATATGACCCTTCATCCTCTTTGGTTCATCGCTGCGCTGCTGCTGGCGGGCGGGCTTGGCTACGCCATCCATTCCATCGTGGTGCGGCTCAAACTGGCCGCGGCCCATCGCAACGCGCACATCATCGAAGAAAATGCCCGGCGGGAGGCTGATGTATTGCTGCGGGAGGCGCGGGTGCAAGCCAAGGATGAAGCTCTGCGCGCCCGCGAGCAGCAGGACCAGGAGAATTGGAACCGCCGCCAGGAACTACGCACCCTGGAGGAGCGCCTGGTGCAACGGGAGGCCGCGCTGGACCGCAAGGCCGAACACAGCGAGCGGCGTGATCTAACCCTGACCCTCAAACAACACGCCCAGGAAGGCATGGAGGGCGAACTGCGGGAACGGCAGGCCGGCCTGGCCCACCAGGAGGCGGAGCTTCAGCAACGTCTCGAACAGGTCTCCGGTATGTCCAGCGAGCAGGCCCAGGCTCACCTGATGCAGCACCTGCGCGAGGAACTGCAACACGAAACCAGCACCCTGATCCGGCGCGCCCAGGAACAGGCCAAAGACGATGCCAAACGCGAGGCGGTACGCATCATCACCACGGCGGTCCAGCGCTACGCGGGCGAGCAGGTCAGCGACATGACCACCAGCACGGTCAATCTGGCCAACGACGAAATGAAGGGACGCATCATCGGGCGCGAGGGCCGCAACATCAAAGCCTTCGAAGCGGCTACCGGGGTCAACCTGCTGATTGATGACACCCCGGAAGTGGTGGTGATTTCCGCCTTTGATCCGCTGCGCCGCGAAGTGGCGCGCCTGGCCCTGGAACGACTGATGGGCGACGGACGCATCCATCCCGCCCGCATCGAGGAAGTGGTGGCCAAGGTGCAGGCCGATGTGGAGGACATGATCAAAACCACGGGCGAGGAAACGGTTTATGAGCTGGGCCTGTCCGGCCTGGACAGCACGGTAGTGCGCACCCTGGGCCGCCTCAAGTTTCGCCACAGCTATGGCCAAAACGTGTTGCTCCACTCCAAGGAGGTGGCTCATCTGATGGCCATGATGGCGGCGGAATTGGGCCTCGATCCCACCCTGGCCCGGCGCTGCGGACTCCTGCACGACATCGGCAAGGCCATGGATCACGCGGTGGAGGGCGGGCACGCCATCATCGGCGCCGACCTGCTGCGCAAGCACGGGGAAAATCCAGTGGTAGTCAACGCGGTGGCCGCCCATCACGAAGAGGTGGAGGCGGAGAGTTTATACGCCGTGCTGGTGAAGGCGGCCGATGCCATCACGGCAGCCCGCCCGGGGGCCCGGCACGAGAATACGGAAATTTATCTGAAGCGCCTGGAGAAGCTGGAAGAAGTAGCCCGGCGCTTCAAAGGCGTGGAGAAATGCTACGCCATCCAGGCCGGCCGCGAGGTGCGGGTGCTGGTGGAGCCCGGCCAGGTGGACGATCAGGCGGCCATGGCCCTGGCCCGCGACATCAGCAAACAGATCGAGACCGAGCTGGATTATCCGGGACAGATCCGCGTGACCGTGGTGCGGGAAACCCGCTGCGTGGAATACGCTCGGTAGTTCTGCTTAGTTGACCCGGTCAATCAGGCTGTCGATGGTGTCGCCGGACCGGCCGCTGTTGCGACCTTCATCCGGGGCCTGTTCAGAAGACGAGGCGTCATCCACCTGATCGTTCTGGGCGGGCTGGGCCGGACGATCCTGTTGCTGGTCGCGCCGATCCGGACGCGGACCCCGGCGATCACGGCCGCCCCGGTCACGTCCACCCCGATCCCCGCGATCGCCCCGGTCGCCACGCTCGCGGTTGCGGCCTCCGCCTTCGCCGCCGCCGCCTTCGCCATTGTTATTGCTGTCCAACGCGCGGCGCAGGGAGGTCAGCCGCAGGGTACCCACCCCGCGCCCAACCAGCGTTGTTTCCAATTGTTTGTCGTTGGTCACCACCACGGCGCGGCCGCGCAGTTCGCGATCCAGCACCTGCTGGAGCTGCTCGGCCATGGTCTTCTCGGCGTCCACGTAGAACACGCGCACCCCGTTGAAGGTTTCCCCGTGGGCCACTTCGCGCAGAGGGCGTCCGCCCACCACGGCCACCACGTTGATTTTCTCGCGGTCCGCAAACCGGCTCAGGGTCTGGATGGCGTGGAACCGTTCCTGGGGGCCCATACGCCCTTCCCGGCCTTCGGCCAACTTCTCTGCATCCACCAAATAGGTGCGGCTGGTGTCACGCGCGGTATGCCCCACCGAAGGTTTCCCGGCAAAGGCGGCTTTGATGCTATCCAACAGGCTCATATCGTATCCTCAACTGGCGACCGACCGATCGCAAAAACAGGTCGGGGAGGCTACTCCACCCGCGCACCGACTTCAAGCAGAGTTCACGGGCGGGGATTGACGTCCCCTCGCCGGTTGGCTAGCGTGCCGCTCCTTTATGTCCAACCGACGTCTCTATCCCATCCAATGCCCGCGCTGCCAGGCCTCCCAGGAGGTCGAGCTCTACGAGTCCCTCAACATCAAGGAGCAGCCGGAACTCAAGCAACTGCTGATGACCAACCAGCTCAACGCGGTGACCTGCCCGGCCTGCCAGTTCCAGTTCCGGGTGGACAAAAACCTGCTGTACAGCGATCCCGACCGACGCCTGCTCATCTACTGGATTCCCGCCACCGAGCAGCAGTACGAGCAGGGGGAGGACACCTTCAGCGAGCTGGTGCAGAACATGACCTCGCTGCTGCCCAGCGATCTGCGCGCCCCCGAGGTCCATCTGGTGTTTAACCGCACCGAACTGGTGGAGCGCATCTTCCTGTTGGAAGCGGGATTGGATGTGCGCACCATCGAGTACATCAAGTATTCCATCTACACCCGCAACACGGGCAAGCTGGATCCGGTGAACAAGATCCTGCTTTTTAACGCCCAGGATTCCACCCCCGAACACCTGTGCTTCGTGATTCAGGATGCGGCCACCCGCAAGTTCGAGGCCATGTTGCAGTACGAACGCGCGGTTTACACCGCGTTAAGCGAAGCCTTTGCGGACGGGGAGAAGGCGGCCGACCTGCTGGAGCTGTTCCCGGGCCCGCACGTAAGCGCGCGCGCCCTGCTGCTGCAGGAAATTATGGCTGAAGTAGAAGAGGAGAACCCTCCGCCGGCGCCGCCACCGGCGGGCTGAGGGACAGGGGTTCCATTACCGGCGCGGGGGCCGGAGTCGTTTCGGCGGACGGACCACGCTCCTTGGCGCGAATGAGCTTGTCCACGTACTGCAGGGAATATTCCGCCCGACCGGCCCAGCGGCCCTTGGGATCAGCCAGCATAAAATCCTCGTACACGGCGCGGGCCTCGGTCAGCCGCCCCAGCAACTCCAGGCAGCGGCCCCGCCCGAACACGGCGGCGGACTCCAGGTAGCGCCCCTTATGGGCCTCCGCGAATTTGGTGTATCCATCCAGGGCTTCCTCCAGGCGGCCCAGGGCCTCCAGGCTTTGCACCTGACCCAGTTCCGCGGCCAGGGCGAAGCTGTGGGTGGGATAGGTTTGCGCGAAGGTGGCAAAGGCATTCTGGGCCATCTCGAACTGGCCCTGATCGAAATAGTCACTGGCCAGACTCAACTGAGCCAACGGCGCAGCCGCGGTTTTGGGGTACTGGTCCACCAACTGCTGAAACTGCTCGGCGTTTTGGGCCTGGAACAGCATGGAGGAGGCGGCCGTCTCCTGGGTCTTCTTGAAATTACGGTAGGCCGAGATGCCCACGAACACCACCACGGCCAGGCCCACCCCGATCAGGATGGACATCCCGTTTTCCTTGAGGAAGTCCAGAACCTCCGGCACTTCGGCCCGCTCCAGCGCGGGATCCAGCAGCGGATTGGACGAGGTGGGTTTATCGGCGGGGACAGGCGTTTGTTCCGTACTCATAAGGGTGGCGAATGTAGGCGGGGCGGGGGCTGGGTTGCAAGTTGCAAGTTGCAGGTGGCAGGTTGCATCAGGGAGCAGGCGCCGTTTTCCGGAACAGGTCCAGCACCCGATCCCCCACCGCTTCCGGGGTCAGGCCGTCCGTTTCCACCTGGTGCGGCACGGCGGCGTACAGGGCGCGGCGTTTTTCCATGAGCTCGCGGATGCGCTGCAAGGGGTCGCCACCCTGCAGCAGCGGTCGGTTGGGATCCTGGCCCACCCGCTTCAACACCCATTCCGGGGACACGCGCAGATTGATGACCAGCCCGCGGGCCGCGAAGTCGCGTACGTTTTCCGGGTTCACCACGATGCCACCCCCGGGAGCGATAACCAGCCCGTCGCGCGCTGACAGTTCCTGCACCAGCACCCGCTCCAGTTGACGAAAATAGGGTTCACCGTTTTTCGCAAAGATGTCGGGGATGGGTCGTCCCTCGCGGCGCTCAATTTCGGTGTCCAAATCAAGGAAGGGCCGCCCCAGTTTTTCCGCCACGTAACGGCCAGTAGTGGATTTGCCCGAGCCCATAAATCCCACCAGCACAATGTTGCGCGTATCGCTCATCTCAGCCCCCGCCGGTAATCCAATTCACATACGCCGCCCACCATCCGCGCCCGCCCAGAATCCAGATCACCGCGCCGGTGGCCAGGAACGGGCCGTAGGGAATGCGCCCCTGCCACTCCCGCTTACCGCACGCAATCAAGGTGAGGCCGATGATCGAGCCAAGCAGGGAGGAAACCAGCACGGTAAAGATGACGCCCGCCCACCCCACGTAGGCCCCGATGCCGCCCAGCAACTTCACGTCGCCCAAGCCCATGGCCTCTTTTTTCAGCATGAGGTGGCCCAACTCACCCACCAGATAGAGCGAGCCCGCGCCCGCCACCAGGCCGATCACCGAGGAGACCAGGGCCGGGACGACCGCCGATTCCTGATGCAGCGCGGGGACCAGTCCGCTGAACAGAAGGCCGGTCACCATGCCGCCCAGGGAGACGCGGTCCGGGATGATGTAGTGCTCCAGGTCCACGAAGGTGCCCAGCAACAAGCCGCTGACCATGACCAGGAAAACCGGGGTCCGCGCGTCCCAGCCGTATTCGTTCCACACGGCCAGGAACAGGACCGCGGTCAGCAGTTCCACCAACGCGTAGCGGGGCGAGATGCGGCCCCCGCAATGGCGGCACTTTCCCTTGAGGCCGATATAGCTGAGCACGGGCAGGTTGTCGTACCACGCGATGAGCTGGTGGCAGGCGGGACAATGCGAGCGCGGATGCACCACCGACTCCTCGCGGGGAATGCGGTAGATGCACACGTTGAGGAAGCTGCCGATACAGGCCCCGAACAGAAACACCAACAGGGTGACGTAGAGAATGAAATACGGGTTCATCATCGCCCGTAAACCGCCTTCTCCAGGGCCTGCCGCATGGCCGCCACGTCGGGATCCATGCCGGTCCAGATGTGGAAGGCGCGGGCCCCCTGATGCAGCAGCATGCCCAGACCGTTGGAGGCCTGGGCCCCGCCCGCCCGCGCGGCCCGCATGAACACCGTTTCCGCCACGTGGTAGATGAGATCAAAGGCGCGCTGATCGGGTCGGAAGGCTTCGGGCGGAAGCAGGCTGAGGTCGGTCGGCTTCATGCCCACCGGGGTGGCCTGCACCACCAGGTCAGCCTTGCGGGCGGCTGACGTCTGCTCCACCGGGGTGGACACCACGCGCACCGAGACCCCGGGAAAATGTCCGCGAATCTCCTCGCCCACCCGCTCGCTGCGCGCGTGATCGAGATCGGCCAGGGTCACTTCGCGCGCCCCCGCCTGGGCGGCCATAAGGGCCACCGCCCGCCCCGCCCCGCCGCTGCCCAGCACAAACACCGCGTCACCTTTCGTGTTGCGACCGAAGGCCTCGTCCAGCGCGCGCAGAAAGCCAAAGCCGTCCGTGTTGTGGCCGATCATGCCGCCCTCGGAAAACTGCACCGTGTTCACCGCGCCCAGCAACTGGGCGGAGGCGTCCAGCTTCTCCAGACCGCGGAAGGCCACCTCTTTGTGGGGAATGGTGAGGTTCACCCCGCCGAAGCCCATGCTGCGCATGGCGGGCAGCACGGCCATCAACCGCTCCGGCTTCACGTCGAAGGCGAGGTAGATGGCATCGAGGCCCAGCGCCGCGAAGGACGCGTTGTGCATCACGGGCGACAAGGTGTGCCCGATGGGGTGGCCGAGTACGGCGAACGGCTGGGTGTGACCGGAAATGTTCATGCTCACACCTTTTCTTTCGCTTTGTCCTTGCTCTTCCGGCCCGCGGGCTGGCGGTGGCTGCGGATAAACAGGTAGCGATTCAGCGCATTCAGGTAGGCCTTGGCGCTGGCCTCGATGATGTCGGTGCTCGACCCCTTGGCCTGCACCACTTCGTCCCCGTAGTTCACGCGCACGCTGACCTCGCCCACCGCATCCTCGCCCTTGGTAACAGCCTGCAGAGAGAAATCCTCCAGCTTGCCGTCCACCCCGGTGATGCGATCAATCACCTGCAGCGCGGCATCCACCGGACCGTCGCCCGTGGAGGCGTCCTGCATGACCTTGCCCGCCTTCTTCAGGCGCACGGTGGCGGTGGGCACGGTGCCCGTTCCGGTGGACACGTGCAGGTAGTCCAGGGTGTAGCCTTCCGGCACCTCGTGGGCCTGCTCCTGCATGATGGCCATCAGGTCGTCGTCGTAGACCACCTTCTTCTTGTCGCACAATTCCTTGAACCGGTTGTACACGGTGACCAATTCGTCTTCCTTCAATTGGAAACCCAGGCGGGCCAGATGTGCGCCCAGGGCGTGCCGCCCCGAATGCTTGCCCAGCACCAGCTCGGTGCCGCTCAGGCCGACATCCTCCGGCACCATGATCTCGTAGGTGGTGCGGTCCTTCAGCATGCCGTCCTGGTGGATGCCGGATTCGTGGGCGAAGGCATTGGCCCCCACGATGGCCTTGTTACGCTGCACCACGAAGCCGGTCATGCGACTGACCAGGCGGCTGGAGCGGATGATTTCCTTGGTGTTCACGCCCGTCCAAACGCCCAGTTTATCGCCGCGGGTCTTGATGCCCATCACCGCTTCTTCCAGCGACGCATTGCCCGCGCGCTCGCCGATGCCATTGATGGTGCACTCGATCTGGCGCGCCCCCGCCTGCACCGCCGCCAGCGAGTTGGCCACGGCCAGCCCCAGGTCGTTGTGGCAGTGCACGGAGAAAATAACGCCTTTTACCTTCACCCGTTCCACCAGGTAGGCCACCAGTTCGCCAAACTCGTCGGGAATGGCATAGCCCACGGTGTCGGGAATGTTCAGGGTGGTGGCGCCCGCCTCGGCCACCGCAGTATACAGGTCGGCCAGATATTCGCGATCCGACCGCGTGGTGTCCTGGGCGGAATACTCCACGTCATCGGTGAAGGTGCGGGCAAATTTCACCGCTTTGACCGACTTCTCCATGTTCAGCTCGCGCGTCATCTTCATCATGCTGCGCAGATGAATGTCGCTGCCCGAGCTGAAGGTGTGAATGCGGCGGCGCTTGGCCGGAGCCAGGGCCTGGCCGGCGCGTTCGATATCCAGCTCCTTGATGCGGGACAGGGCGCAGATGGTGGGCCCCTGTACGGTCTGGGCGATTTTCTGCACGGCTTCAAAGTCGCCCGGGGAGGCGATGGGGAAGCCGGCCTCGATGATGTCCACGTTCAGGCGCTGGAGCTGGCGGGCCACCTCCAGTTTTTCGTGGATGTTCATGGTGGCGCCGGGGCACTGCTCGCCGTCGCGCAGGGTGGTGTCGAAAATGCGGACCTGGTTCTTCGTATCTTTTTTCATGTCGTTTCTCGGATGTCAGATTTTAAATGGCACAAAAACAAAACCCACCGCTTTCCGGCGGTGGGCTTTCCAGGCGGCTTCGGGACCAAGCGCGCGGAATACGTCAACCCACCGCCTCGGCAAGGCGGCGTAGCAGGGCGCGTAGCAAGAAACCTGCGCTGGGGGAGCACGTATTCATCAGCAGCACAGGATATGCTGCCCGCCCCCCTCCGTCAACCGTGCGCTCACGTGTTACCACCTTGTCGGGCGCGGACGATGGGGGTATCCTATCGGCATGAAAAGCCCCCTCCACCGCTGGCTCCGGTTACCCCGACTCGCCCTGATCGCCCTGCTCCCCCTGGCCGGTGGTTGCGATTGGGAAGACGATGATGACGACGAGGATTTTGTGCCGCCCGCGGGCCAGGGTGCCCTGCGCGTGGACAACAATACGGGCGACGACATCCGGGTCTATGTCAACGGTGATCTGCTGGGCACCACGGGTGACTATTCGGATCGCGCCTTCCCCCTCGACCCCGGACTGTATCGGGTGGTGTTGGACCAGAAAAGCGGCGGTCGCAACTACCGTGACGACGTGGACATCATCGTGGACCGGCTGACCGTGCTGGACATCGAAATCGATAACGATTTCTTTGACGGCGATTACGATGTGGAAGTCTACTTCGACTGATCAGCTTTTCCCTGATGCGGCAATCAGGTAGTTCCCGACCCTGACAGAATTCAGGTGCGGCCTCACACTGAGGCGGTGGACCACGACTCGGAGGCGAGGTCCGCACGGAACGCGATGCGCGACGGCCCCGGACATGAGGTGCCGGCATGGGTAGCAGCAGCAAACAACACGCGGCAAATTTTGAGGAGAGCTCCCGCCTGCTCGCCGTCAAGGTGGCGAGCCTGATCTTGCTCACCCTGGTGGTCTTCCTGGTCCCCCTGGTGTGGACGGTGGATTCCGTGCTGCAGGAGCGGCTGGTCCAGCAAGCGCAGGAAGCGCTGCGCCAGCAGGATCAACTGCGTTATGAGGGGTTGCGCCGGGATCTGCAACGCGCCGAACGCAGCATCGAACGATTCGCCCGCCTGCTGAACACCCAGTTGCGCACCCCGCACCCCGAAGATGAAACCACCTTTCTGACCCTGTTTCAACAGGGGGTGGATGGCGTCTGGCGCTCCCGGCGCGATACCTTCGAGGCCCGGAACCAGGCCGGCATGTGGGCGCCGCCGGCCGCCGTGGCCAGCCCGGCTGATCGCTCTTTTTTCGTGCAGGCCAAACACCTGACGGATATTTACGGGTCCGGCGCCGCCGAACAACTGCACGCCAACCTGTGGATTCTGCCCGCCGGCAACGGCGAACTCGTTTTCTGGCCTGACGAGCCGGACTTCATCTACCGGACCACCGCCGACCAGGATTACCGCCCCACCGAGTGGTTCCAATCCGTGCAGCCACCCGCCTATACCAGCGACCGCCCGCGTTGGACTTCCACCTCCTTCGATCCCGTACCCAAGGTGTGGATGGTCAGCGTGATTGCGCCCTACCGGCAGGGCGGTCTGTGGGCCGGGTCGGTGGGCCACGATGTGATCATCCAGGATCTTTTCCGCGGCCTCCATCTCGGCCAACCGCAGAACGGCAGTGAAATCTTCCTGCTCGACCAGCAGAATCGCCTGCTGGTGGCCAGTGATCACCAGGCCGAAATCGAGCAGGCCTCCGGCCAGCTCACGCCGGCGCAGCTGAACAATCCCCGGTGCGCCACCCTGGTGCAGCGGGTGGTGGAGATGGCCGGTCCGGTCGGGTCTCGCCGACCGGCTCTGCTCGACACCGGGGAAGCCCTGGTAACGGCCCTGCCCCTGGAGCAACCGGACTGGCTGCTGGTCAACGTCATGTCCCGGGCCACCGCGCGCGCCATGGCGGAGGCCCCCCTGCGCTGGCTGCGCTGGGGATTGGCCATCAGCATGGGTGTCCTGCTGGCCGCCTGCGGTTTGGTGGTCAGCCGGGACGCCCTGCGGCGCCTGCGGGCGGAACGGGAACTGCTGGGCGCCCTGGCCGAACTGGAAAAGCTGGAGTCCTTCATCAACCGCAGTCCGGCCGTGGTGTTTCTGTGGCGGGCCGAGCCGGGCTGGCCGGTGGAATTCGTTTCGGACAACATCAATCAATTCGGCTACGAAGCGGCCGACCTGATGAGCGGGCGGGTGATCTGGGTCAACACCCTGCACCCGGAGGACCTACCCGGTCTGGAGGCAGCGGTGGAAAAGAAGCGCGAGGAAGGGCAGCGGGAGTTTTCCCTCACCTATCGCCTCTATACGGCAGATCAGGAAACCCGGTGGGTGGAAACCCGCATTCTGCTCATCAACGACGGCCGCGGACGCCTGCATCAGGTGCAGGGCATCATGCTCGACATCACGGAACGCCAGCGCATCGAAACCGCTCTGCAAGCCGAGCAGCAGCGTTACCAGAGCCTGTTCACCCATGCGGGCGCCAGCATCACCTACTACGACCGCGAGGGCTGCCTGCAAATGATCAACCCCGCCGCCTGCCGGCAGTTGCAGCGCGATGCCGCTTACCTCACGGGTCGGCGGCTGGAAGACTTCCTGCCCCTCGACCAGGCGGCGGCCACCCGGCAACGACTGGAGGAGGGCCTGCGACAACCCGCCACCCGTACCTACGAGGACGAGTGGGACCTGCCCGGCGGCCCCTGCTGGTTCATGTCCACCTTCACCACCATCCACGACGCCCAGGGTCAGGCTCTGGGCGTACAGGTGGTGGCGCAGGACATCACGGAACGCAAACAGGCGGAGCTGGCCCTGCGGGAAAGCCAGGAGCGCTATCGCCTGTTGTTCAACGCCATCGGCGACGCCCTGTTTGTCCACCTGCTGAACGAGCAGGGGCAACCGGACCGGTTTGTTGAGGTCAACGATGAGGCCTGCCGCCGCCTGGGCTACACCCGCGAGGAACTGTTGACCATGGATCCCATGGATATTGTGGCCCATCGCAACAACGAGGAAAAAGCCTCGATCGACGAACAACTGCAGATCACCGGGCGCGCACTTTTCGAACACGCCCACCGGACCAAGTCCGGACAGGCCATCCCGGTGGAAATCCGCTGCTCGCGCTTCGAACTCAATGGTCGGCCCGCCGTGCTCTCCCTGGTCCGCGACATTCGCGAACGGCGGGCCGCAGAAGCCGCCCTGGCCGAGAGCCGCGAACGCTATCGGCTCATCGTGGAAACGGCCCAGGAAGGCGTGTGGATGATTGATGCGAAGGACCGCACCACCTTTGTCAACCAGCGCATGGCCGATATGCTGGGCTATTCGGTGGAGGAGATGCTGGGCCATACCCTGTTTGATCACATGGACGAAAAAGGTCGGGTCATCGCCCGCGCGAATATCGAACGGCGCAAGCACGGCATCACGGAGTCCCACGATTTCTGCTTCAAACGCAAGGACGGGGCCGAGGTGTGGGCCATCGTCTCCACCAACCCCCTGACCGATGCCCGGGGCAACTACCAGGGCGCCCTGGCCCTGATCACCGACATCACCGAGCGGCGTCGGAACGAACAGGATCGGCGCCAACTGGAGGTGCGCATCCAGCAGGCTCAGAAACTGGAGAGCCTGGGCATCCTGGCCGCGGGGATCGCCCATGACTTCAACAATCTCCTGCAAACCATCCTGGGTCACGCGGAACTGGCTCTGCAGGACGCCCCGGACAACAGCCCGCAGAAGGAAAGCCTGAACGAAATCTTCAAAGCCGCGCAGCGGGCCGGCGTGATCAGCACCCAGATGACGGCTTATGTGGGCCAGGGCAGCTATCAGCGCTCGTTGTGCCAGCTGGATACCTTGCTGCACGAACTGCATCCGTCCCTCAAGGATCTGGTCGCTCAACGGGCCCTCTTCACCATGGAGTGGGATCCCGGCCTGCCTCCCGCGCTAATGGATGCCGCTGAATTCAAGCAATGCGTGATCCACCTGATCACCAACGCGGTGGAGTCGCAAGGGACGCCGCCCGGACGCATCGCCATCAAAGCCCACTACCGCCCGTGGCGCCGACAGGAATTGCAGGAACTGCTGGGCGCGCCGGAACTCAGCGAAGGCAGCTACCTCACCCTGAACGTGACCGACACGGGGTGCGGGATAGACCGCGCCACCCTGGCCCATCTTTTCGAGCCTTTCTTCACCACCAAGTTTCCGGGCCGCGGGCTGGGCCTGATGCACGTACTCGGCTTTGTGCGCGGCCACGGGGGCGGCATTAAAGTGGAATCCATGCCGGGCCACGGCACCACGGTGACGATCCTGCTGCCTGAAGCGCCGTCCGAAATTCCGGAAACCCCCGCCATGCCCTGGGGCTGGCACGGCCAGGGCACCATCCTGATGGTGGACGACGAGGCCTCCGTGCTGGCCGTGGGTCGCCGACTCCTGACCGAACTGGGCTTCTCCGTCTTGACCGCGGGCGAAGGACAGGAGGCCCTGACCGTCTACCGCGAACACCGGAACGACATCCGCTGCGTGATCCTCGACCTGGTCATGCCGGGCCTGGACGGCATACAAACCCTGGCCGCCCTGCACGAATTGGATCCGCACCTGATCGTCATCATCGCCACCGCCTATCCCGCCCAGCGGGCGGTGGAAATGCTCGCCGGCCAGGTCTACGGCGGACTGATCCACAAGCCCTACTCCGGTGCCGTCCTGGCCCGCCAGTTGCAAAGCCTGCTCGGTTAAACAAGGGGTAGTTCCAGGTTCCACGTTTCAAGTTCCAAGTTCTAGCCCGGCCGGAATCGTGGTAGGTTAAGCCCCCTATGGACGAACTGTTTGCCACCGCGCCCGCGGAACGCCGCAAAATCTATCGCGTCACCGAACTGACCCGTCGCATCAAAGCCGTACTGGAAGATGAGGTGGGCACGGTGTGGGTGGAAGGCGAAGTGTCCAATGCCAAACTGATGACCAACGGGCATCTCTATTTCACCCTCAAGGACGAAACCTCCCAGCTCACCGCCGCCTTTTTCCGATTCCAGCAAAGCGGGGCCCGGGTGGAGGTCAAGGACGGTGCCAAGCTGCGCGCCCTGGGCCGCATCACGGTCTACGAACCGCGGGGACAGTATCAGTTGATCGTGCAGAAGCTGGAGGCGGCGGGCCAGGGCAGCCTGCAAGAGGCCTTCGAAAAACTGAAGGAAAAGCTGAACCAGGAAGGGCTGTTCGACGCCGCCCGCAAACGACCTCTGCCCCGGCTGCCCCGCCACATCGGCATCGTCACCTCGCCCACCGGAGCGGCCATTCGCGACATGCTGCAAATCCTGGGGCGGCGCTTCCCCAACCTGCATATTGTGGTGGCCCCGGTGCGCGTGCAGGGCGAGGGCGCGGCGGAGGAAATCGCCGCCGCCCTGGACCTGCTCAACCAACGCGCCGATCTCGACGTCTTGATTGTGGGCCGCGGCGGCGGCAGCCTGGAAGACCTGTGGGCCTTCAACGAGGAGGCGGTGGCGCGGGCCCTGGCGCGCTCCCGTCTGCCCGTGATTTCCGCCGTGGGCCATGAAATTGATTTCACCATCAGCGACTTCGTGGCCGATGTACGCGCCCCCACCCCGTCCGCCGCCGCTGAACTGGTGGTGCAGGCCAAGGCCGATCTGGAACAGCAGGTGGACGGACTGCGCCGCCACCTGGCGGGTGCGCTCCATCAACGCCTGCTCACCTTACGCAATCGCTTTGTGCGCTCCGCCGGCAGTTATGTTTTCCGCGAGCCGCAAAACCTGCTGCAGCGGCACGGCCAGACCGTGTCCCGCCTGCAGGAGCGCCTGCAGCGCGCCCTGCTGGATGCGGTGCGGGTCCGGCATCAGCGCCTGGACGAAGCGGCCGCCGTGCTGGCCACCGCCCTACCCCGCGCCGTGGAGCGTACCAGCCGAAATGTCGAACGGCTGGGCCTGCGCCTGCAGCACCCCATGCTCATGGCGGTGCAGCGTGCCCGCCAGAAGGTGATCCACCTGACCGCCCAACTCCAGGCCTTCAGCCCGCTGGCCGTGCTGGAACGCGGCTACAGCATCACCCACAACGCGCGGGGCGAGGTTCTGCGCGATCCCGATCAAGCCCGGCCGGGCGAGAAACTACAGACCCGGCTGGCCCGGGGCGTACTCCACTCCACTGTGCTAACCGTCGAAAGGAAACCCTGATATGCCCACCCCAAAATCCGCCAAGCCCGACGAAAACCCCTCCTTTGAAAACGCCCTGACCCGGCTGGAAAGCCTGGTCAAGGAAATGGAGAGTGGCACCCTCAGCCTGGACCGCATGATGGCCTGCTTCGAAGAAGGCTCCCAACTGGTCAAGGTGTGCGAGACCAAGCTGAACGAAGTGGAGAAGAAGATCGAGATCCTGGTCAAAAAGGGCGACGCCCACGCCACCCAGCCCTTCCAGCCGGAAAAAGAAGACGCGCCCTTCTGAACATTTTCCCGGCAGACTTGTCTTACCTCGTTGTATTCACCGCAGAGACGCTGAGGTCGCAGAGAAGACCTAGGGCGCTGCGAGTACATGGCCCATGTTCCGGCTTAGAGACATGCACGTTGGGGAGAAGACATGAACGTTATTCGTTGTTTCAGCGCGGGCACCGCCCTGGTGCTGGCGCTCGTCCAGCCCTCGACCGCCGCCTCCCCCAACGCGGCCAAGGCCTTCGGGTCCGCCATGGCCGATGTGGTGGAACGGGTCATGCCCGCCGTGGTGGTCATCAGCACAGAGGCCACGCGCTACCGGGTGGCCCAGGACTGGTACTACGGCCACCTCTACCGCATTCCGGAACGGGTGGCCGGTCAGGGCTCGGGCGTCATCATCAGCAAGGACGGCTTCGTGCTCACCAACCGCCATGTAATTGATGATGCCCAGGAGGTGGAAGTGGTGCTCAACGACGGCACGCGCTATGCCGCGGAACTGATCGGCTCCGACGAGCAGATTGACCTGGCCGTGCTGCGCATCCGGAATCCCCCCGCCGGCGGGTTCCCCTATCTGGAGCCCGGCGACTCCGACGCCCTGCGGGTGGGCGAATTCGTCATGGCTCTGGGTTCCCCGTTCAGCCTGAGCAGCAGCGTGACCCTGGGCATCGTGAGCCAGAAGGGACGCGCCATCGGAGCCCTGCCCTTTGAGGATTTTATTCAGACCGACGCGGCTGTGAATCGCGGCAACAGCGGTGGACCGCTGGTGGACATGGACGGGAAACTGGTCGGCATCAACACCATGATTCAGACCTCCGGCCACTCCGAGGGTAACATCGGCATCAGCTTCGCCATTCCGGTCAACCTGGCCATGGCCGCCGCTGACTCCATACAACAGCACGGCCGCTGGCAGCGCCCGTGGATCGGCATCCGCATGGACGAAGTGGAGGACAGGGTTAGCGTGATGCAGGTGGATTCCGGAAGTCCGGCCGAAAAGGCGGGCCTCCGGGCGGGCGACCGCCTGCTCGCCGTGCGGGGCAAGCCCGCGACCGATGTGCTGGCCGTGCGGCGTGCCGTGACCAGCGGGCCGGTGGGCGAGAGTTTTACGATCCGCTACGAGCGCAACGGGAAATCGGCCGAGCTTACGGTCACCCCCGCCCCCCTGCCCGTGCCGGATCGGTTCTTCCGGGAATAAACCGCCGTTTTTCCCGCGTGGTTTTCAGGCCGCCATCGCATATTCTGCCCCCATGGCAGGGGTACGACTGGATCAACTGATGGTGCAGCGCGGGCTGGCGGACAGCCGCGAGCGCGCGCAACGCCTCATCCGCGCCGGCAAGGTCACGGTGGCTGGCCAGCCTGCGGGCAAACCCGGGCATACCTACCCCGCCGACGCCGTACTTAATCTGGAAGCGCCGGAGCGTTTCGTGAGCCGGGGCGGCGAGAAGCTCGAAGGCGCCTTCCAGCATTTTCAGCTCAGTGTGCAGAACGAAATCTGCCTGGACGCGGGCGCCTCCACCGGCGGCTTCACCGATTGCCTGCTCCAGCACGGCGCGCGCCGCGTCTACGCGGTGGACGTGGGGCACCATCAACTGCACGCCAAGCTGGTGAACGATCCCCGGGTGGTGGTGATGGACGGCGTCAATGCCCGCCACCTGAAACCCGCCCACTTCCCGGACGCGCCCACCTTCGCCACCGTGGACGCCTCGTTTATTTCCCTGCGCCTGCTGCTGCCGGCCCTGGCGGCGGTGCTGGCCCCGGGCGGGCGCTTGGTCACGCTGATCAAACCCCAATTTGAAGCTGGCCCGGCGGATGTGGGAGCGGGTGGCGTGGTACGCAATCCCGCCGTGCACGAGCGCGTGATCCAGGAGGTCAAACTTGCGGGCGAGCGCCTGCCCGGCCTGCATTGGCAGGGCGTTTGTACCTCGCCCCTGCGCGGGCCGGCTGGTAATGTGGAGTATCTGGCCTATTGGAAGCTGACATGAAAACCATCGGCGTCGTTGCCAACCGAGACAAACCGCAGTCCAAAACCGTGCTGGCCCAACTGGCGGCCACGGCGCATCGCCTCGGCTTGCGCCTGGTTGCCACCCCCGAAACGGCCCGCCTGCTGCCGCGCGCACGCCGCGCCAGTGACGCCCGCTTCGGGCGCGGGTTGGATGCCGTGCTGGCCCTGGGCGGCGATGGCACCCTGCTGCGGGCGGCCCGCCTGGTCGAACGCAGCGAAACCCCCATCCTCGGCATCAATCTCGGCAACCTCGGTTTCCTGACCAGCGCCACCGTGGATGAACTGGACGCCGGCCTGGAATTGCTGGCCCGCGGCGGCTATCGCATCTCCCCCCGCACCGTGATCGAAGTGGCGGTCCACCGCGGCCGGAAAAAACTCGGGGTCTTTCGCGCCCTGAACGATGTGGTCGCCGGCTGGGGCCGCTCCTCCCGCATCACCACCTTCGCGGTGGAAGTGGACGGGGAAGCCATCACCTCGTACCGGTGCGACGGCCTGATCGTGTCCACCCCCACCGGTTCCACTGGCCACTCGCTGTCCGCGGGCGGACCCATTTTGCATCCGGAGGCAGATGTCCTCCTGCTGAATGTCATCTGCCCGCACACCCTGAGTGCGCGTCCCATCGTGCTGCCCGACCGCAGCCGGGTCACCATCACTGTGGCCGATGCGTCCAAGCCGCTGCTGCTTTCGGTGGATGGCCAGGAGGAATTGCAACTGGATCAAGGTGACCGTCTATCCGTGCAGCGCAGTCCGCGCAACGTGGCCTTGATCCATCTGCCCGGCTATCGCTACTTCGGGGTGCTCCGACAGAAACTGCAATGGAGCGGCTCCAGCGGACGGACTTGAATTTCAGGTTTCAAGTTGCAGGCTGCACGTTTCTGGTTTCTGGTGCGGCTACCGCGAAACGCCGCGGAAATAGAGCGGAGCGCCGCTGAGCTGCGCGGAGGAGGCGGGTGAGCCATCACGCGTCTCCGCGCGGGCAAACGTGAAACCGGCGGGCTCGACCGGCGCGTCCCCCCACGTGTAACCGATCACCACGCGCTCGCCGTCGGCGCGGCGGAACAGATGCAGATGGCTGTGCGGCGGCGCGGAAAGATTGCGCTCAAAGGTGGCCCCGCCCACTGTTTGCAACAGGTGCAACAAGGCCGGCCAGGCGGGACGCGGTTGCCAGGGCTCGGCGCGTTCATCCACCAATCCGAAACCATGGGCGGCCAGCCGCCACCAGTACACGCGCTCCACCAGGCCCGAGCAGACGGCCTGCACCAGATAGCGCACCATGTAATTCGCGTAGGCGTCCGGCGTCACGTTGGGCGGGCCCAGCACCTGGCCGGGATGGGTATAGGGCGAGCCCACGGGCGACCATTCGTGGGTGCCCAGGATGGGCCAGTTGACTTCGGACACGATGAGCCGGTCCGCGCACTGCGACGAGGTGCGGGCCAGGGCGCGGGCCAGGGCGAATTTCTCCAGCGCGGCAAAACGGCCCTGCGGCGATTCCGGGGCCCCGCGCCGGTCCACATACAAATGATGGGACAGCGCATCGAAGGTAAACCCCGGGGGCAGCACCTTGAGCGCGCCCAGCACGTGCAGGTATTCGAAATCAATGCCGGCCGGCCCCATCCAGCGCAGATTGGAATAGGCCGCGCGCAACGCGACCAGGGGTTCCACCAGCTTGCGGTAGTCGGCCAGATCCCACAGGCCCCATTTGACGCGGTTGATGGCGTGCCCGACCTCGATCCATTCCGCCACACCGTTGATCTGCGGTACCACGCGCTCCGCCATGGCGGCCCATGCCGCGGGCTCCAACACGGAACGCCGGTCCTGCACCAGGGCCACCGCAACCCGATGCCCGGCCGCGGATAAGTCTCGCACCGCGCGCACCACAAAATCCCACTGACGCGTGCCCTTGTGACGATAGCACCGGATCAGCACCGGCACCGGACCCGCCTTTTGCAGCCAGGCCCGCTCGAGGTCCCAGGTGGCGGGACGCGGCTCCACGGCCAGGGCCACCCGGCCGGCCAGGTCCACCGGCGCACCATAGGCCCCCGCATGCAGAGCACGATAGGCCTGCCACACCGCGGGCAACTTGGGCAGGGCGGCCCGGATGAGCAGGAACACGGAACGGCGCGGATGGTGGCGGTTGCGCACGCGGGATGTTTCGGCGTTGATGGGCTGCGCGGATTTCTCATCCCAGATCCACACCTCGGGCGGAAGGGGATATTTTTTCAGCGGATCCATGGCCCGGCGCAGGCGGCGCTGCCGGATGGGATGCCGCCAGATGCGGGTGCGGGAGTGCCAGGCGAAACGGGCGCGCAATTTTTTCTCCTCGGCCAGGAAAGCCGCCGGGGCACGATCACGAAAATACATCTGGAAAAAACAGCGCAGCAGATCGGAGGGCAGATAAATACGAGACAAGTCGAGGGCGCGCTCGCGCTCGGATAGCGGACGGTCCATCACGCGGGCGCGGTTCAAATCAATGAACTGAACCTCGGTCCACACCGCATCACCAGCCCGGCGCATCAAAATATTCTGGTTGCCCAGATCGCCGTGGATCACGCCCGCGTCGTGCAGGGATCGGATGGCGGCGGCCAGGGTTTCCATGAAGGGAAACAGGCGGTCGGTGAAGGCTTCGTAGCGCAAGAGATGGCGGAGTTCGTCGCGCCCGTTGCTGATGTCCTCGATACGCCGGGCCACAAAATAGGCTTCGGCCAGGCGCCCGCCCTGCCAGCGCTCCAGCCAGGCCAGCGGCAGCGGGGTGCCCACGCCCGCGGCTTGCAGATGCAGCGCGGCGCGCCAGGCCCGTTCCGCCGCCGTACCGCGACGACGGTCCCCGACATTCTTGATCCAACGCTGCGGGCCATAGCCTTTGACGATGACGGGCAGGGATCCCTCCGCCGCGGGGGCCTCGGCTTCGAAAAGAAAGGCACCGCCCTGACCACGACGGCGGGCGGCACGCGCCGCGGCCGCGCCCAAACTAGCCAGCCAGGCCCGCCCCGTCTCGTGCGCCAGCGCGGGGGCGACCTCGCCCTGATAGATTCCAATGGATTCGTGCGTGGCCATATCAGGAAGAAGGCTCCAGGTAGCGCGCGGAAAAACGCGCGGTGTCCCACACGTAACGCTCCAGCGCGGTACACCGGGCTTCTGAGCCCAGGCGCTCCCGCAAACCGGGTTCCTCCACCAGGCGCGTCATGTGCTCCGCCAGTTCGGCCACGGTGCGAAACACCAGTCCCCCGCCCCGGTCCAGTTTTTCGGTCAGGATGGGTAGATCGTTCACCAGCACGGGCAGGCCGGACAGCATGCCCTGCACCATGGCCTGGGAGAAGGTTTCCCGCATCACCACCTCATCGCGCGAAGGACAGATCATCACATGCATGCCCTGCAACAAACCGGGAATGGTGTCCGCGGGCAGCCACGGGTGGGCGGTCACCCCCTCCATCACGGCGGGCGGGGTGCGAAAAGACGCGAGATGCAGTTCGGCGCGGGCGCGCAGCGCAGGGGCCAGCAGGGCCCAGGCCGCCTGTGCGGTATCGGCGCCCTTCCAGGCATTGTCCAGCGCGCCCAGCACAATGAAGCGCACGGGCGGGGCCGGGCGGGCGGCCGGCGGCACGTAGCGCTCGCTGTTGAAAATGCCGTAGTCCACCTGCACCGTTGCGCCTGCGCTCCGGAACGGGGCGGCGATTTTTTCGTTCACCGCCACCGTGCAGCCCGGCCAGGCCGACCACGCCCGGATAAAACGAGGACCGGCTTCGCGATGGGCCACCAGGACAGCCCGGTCGAAAGCGCGGCGCCGGTACAGATGCTGCAGCAAGGGCAGCAGGCCGTTGCCCACATTGCCGACCAGCAACCGGTCGAAACGCCGCCCGCGCAGCCGCCAGCCAGCCAGCGGCGTGGCCAGGGCATCCGGTCCCACGCCCTTGAACCAGAGCCCTTCCGGCGCATGGTCCCCCATAAACGCCCGCACCGCGGGGGCCCAGGTGGATTCGGCAATCAGGGTGACCGGATGGCCCAGACGTACCAGGTCGCGCACCAGGTTCAGATTAAACAATTCCACCCCGCGCAGCGGGTCGGGCACCCGCTTGAGGAAAACCTTGTCGAGGAACAGCACCGACCGCAGGCCCGCCGGGGTGGTCATGACGTGGCCGACCCGTTGCCCCCGTGGCGGGCGCGGTATTCCAGCTCCCACAACTTCGCATACTTCATGGCCACCCCGAAGGCACTGACGAGGGCGATGAGAAACCCGCGCCAGCCGTCCAGGAATCCGCGGCGCAGGATAAAAGCCTTGAGAAAGCGGAACGGCGGCCGGAACAGAAAATCCACCTTGCTGAAATGTGATTCGGCGCGCAATTTTTCCTGGGCGGTGATGCTGGAAAAACGGTTCATGGTTTCCAGATGGTCGTGCAGGTCATCGTAGGTGTAGTGCCACAAATGGCCCTTCAGCCGCTTGACCTCACCGTTCACAAACACCTGGTCATGCGGCTCCTGACCGCCGCTGCGCCCCTTTTCCTTGAAAAATAACCGCAACTTGATGTCCGGATACCATTCGCCGTGGCGGATCCAGCGGCCGATGTAATTGACCATGCGCGGAAATTCATAGCCGGCTATGGCCCCGTCATTGACCGCCAACTCGTGCTCCATCTCCTCCCGTAACTCGGGCGACACCTCTTCGTCGGCGTCCACGAACAGAATCCAGGGATGGCTGGCCATGCGGCGGATCAGGTTCTTCTGCCCGATATAGCCCAGCCACTCATGCTGGTAGACGCGGTCCGTGAACTCGCGGCTCAGCTCGACCGTGCGGTCGGTGCTGAAGCTGTCCACCACCACGATCTCGTCACACCAGGTGAGGCTTTTCAGGCAGCGGCGAATGTTCCGCTCCTCGTTGAACGTGGTGACACAAGCTGAAATTTTAGGGCGCATAGGGTCAGGCCGCCGGGCTCTCCCCGCACACGTCCTGAAGGGCCTGATATACCCGCTCCGGCGAAATCGCGGCCAGCCTTTTCTGGGCCTCCGCCGAGTCGCGGGCGATGTCGCGGCGCCGCTCCCCCGCCTCCTGCACCACGCGGATACGCCGCCCCAGGGGACCGGTCTGCTCGGGATCGGTCAGGCCAAAGACGGCCACCACGGGCACGTCCACCGCCGCGGCCAGGTGCATGCCTCCACTGTCATTGGCCACCACGGCATCGGCCGCCTGCAAAACGGCGGCCCAGCCGGCCAGCGACGTACGTCCGGCCAGGTCACACGCGGCGGGACCCAAATCCGCCGCCATCCGCGCGCACACCTCGGCGTCGTCGCGCCCACCCAGCAGAAGCACCCCGCCCTTCCGCTCGGCCAGCCAGCGCCGGGCCACCGCGGCAAACCGGTCGGTCGGCCAGCGCTTGGCCGGACCGCGCGCCGCCCCTGGCATGACGGCCAGCCAGGGCCGCGGCCGATCACCCACCAGGGCGGTGACTTCCGCGCGGGCCGCGGGGGGGAGAATCAACTGCGGTGGTTCCAACAGACGCAACGCCTCCTCCGGCACCAGCAGGTCGGCGTATTCGAATCCCTGATGGAAGCGACCGGGACGCCGGTCCGGCTGCACCACCCGGTGCATCAGCCAGCGGCGTCCGGTTCCGGGCAGACCGAGCCGCAAGGGCACACCGGCCAGAAACGGCACCAGGGCGGAGCGGATGGAATGCGGGAGCACATAGGCCTGATCGAATCGACCGGCGCGGATCAGGCGGGCGGCCCGGACCAGGGCGCGCAGACCGTTACGGTAGGTCAGGATGGCGTCCGGGGCCCCGTGCAATTTCCACAGCCCGGCCAGGCCCGGCTTGACCAGCACGGTCAGATGGGCTTCGGGATGACGGCGACGCCAGGCCTGCACCGCGGGCATGGCCATCAAGGTGTCGCCGATCCAGTTCACCCCCACCAGCAGGATGCGGGGCCGGTTATTTGAAACAGATGCGCTTGATCCATTCATGGAATTCGTCCGCGCCGCTGAGCATCTCGATCTCCACCCGCAGGAAGAACACGGGCAGATCGCGCCGCTCCAGCATGGGAAACCGCACCGCGTCCTTCTCCGTGGTCACCACCACCTTGGCCCCGCGCTGCAACCCCTTGTTGATGACCTCGATGATTTCCTGCTGCTGGTAGCGATGGTGGTCGGCGAAGCGCTTGTGGTAAAGCACCCGCGCCCCCAGCCGCACCAGCTCGTCCTCGAATCCCTTGGGCGAGGCAATACCGGACACCGCCGCCACCTCCAATCCCTTCAGGAATTCCAGGCCCTGCCGCTCCCCCGTGAACACGTTTTGCAGATGCTTGGCGGAATGGCGGCACTCGGAGATTTCCGCGTGGGCGTTGTACTGGCGCAGGGTGCGTTTCAAGTCCTCCGCCCCGTCGCCGTTGGATTTGGTGATGAAGATGAAGCCGGCCCGCTGGATGCTGCGGATGGGCTCGCGCAGGATGCCGCGGGGCAGCAGGCGCCGGTTGCCGAACGGGTTGGTGCGGTCCACCAGCACGATGTCGTAGCGGTGCTTCAGGGTCAGGTACTGGAAACCGTCGTCCAGGATCAAGGTGTCGCAGCCCAGTTTCTGGATGGCGTACTGGCCGGCCTTCACGCGGTCCGCATCCACAATGACCGCCACCGAGGGCAGGTTGGTGGCCAGCATAAACGGCTCATCGCCGGCCAGGGAGGAATCGAGCAGCAGGCGCTGTCCGTCCGACACCACGCGGGGCTCATCGTCCACATAATTGAGGGTCAGTTTCTTGACCAGGCGGCGCAGGAAGGGGTCTTCCTTCTTCTTGTAGCCGCGGCTCAGGATGGCCACCTTGCGCCCGCTCTTTTGCAGGGTGCGGGCGAACACCTCCACAATGGGGGTCTTGCCGGTGCCACCCACGGTCAGGTTGCCGATGCTGATGACCTGGCAGCCCAGTTCGTGCGGGCGCAGCAGGCCGTGTCGGTACAGACGGAGGCGCAGGCGGACCACAAAGCTGAACAGGCCGGACAGCCCGCGCAATAGCACGCGCAGAATCCGCGCCCCCCCGCCCTGACGACGGTCTTCGATGACGCCCAGCAGGTAGGCCTCGGCTTTTTCCAAAAAATCGCGAATAGACATGATGGTGCCCGCTGGTGGGCCGGAACATGCTGCCATCCCGCGCGGTCAGGCGTCAAGGCAGGGGGACAAGCATTTGGGATTTCGGATTTCGGATTTCGGATTTACACTCGCCCCTTTTATGCGACCCCTCATCGACAGCATCCGCATCCGGCCCAACCAGTGGCTGAACCCCCTGCCCCTGGCCGACTACTTCGGCAACGACCGGCCCATCGAGGTGGATGTAGGGTGCGGCAAGGGCCGCTTCCTGGTCGAACGCGCGCGCACCCAGGCGGACACCAACCTGCTGGGCATTGACCGCATGCTGCGGCGCATCCGGAAAATCGACAACCGGGTGCGGCGGCTGGGCTTCCCCAATGTGCGCCTGCTGCGCATCGAGGCCTACTATGCGGTGGCCTTCCTCATGCCGGCCGAAACCATCCAGACCTACTACATCTTTTTCCCCGACCCCTGGCCCAAGCAGAAGCATCACGACCACCGCCTGTTTAATCCGCGCTTTGTGGAGGCCCTGTGCCGCACCTTGCGCCCGGGCGGCCAGGTGCACGTGGCCACCGATCATCAGCCCTACTTCGAAGCCATCCGCGATATCTTGCGTGCCGAGCCGCGCCTGGTGGAGCAGCCGCCCTTCCAGCCCACGGAGGCCGAACGCACGGACTTCGAATTGTGGTACCTGGACCGCACCCCCATCGGCCGCTGCTCCTTCCGCAAGCCGGCCTGACGACCACGGACCGCACCGCAACGGCTGAGGTCGCGCCCATTTTTCCATGCCGTCCGTGATGGTCGCGGGGAAACGTCCAACCCTTGGAAAAAGAGCATTTCCCGACGTCCAACCCTTGGAAAAAATGCCGGGCCGCGAATCAGCGCGGAACCGGGGTGTCGACCGCGATCTCCGGGGCGGGCGGAGTCAACTTCAGCAACGTGCGGGGCTGGGCATCTTCGTCCTGTAATTCGCCCTCATAAAACACCTGCACCCGATAGCCCTCGTACATGCGTTTCTGACCCGTGCGCTGCTGCTCCTCCAGGCGGAAACCCTTCTTCAAAATGTAGGTGGCGGTCAGGGCGCGCGCCTCGTTGGCCGGCCAGCGGCCTTCCGGTCGCAACACATTGTGGGGCACGGTGGCCCCGGTCGGCTCGACCTGGTCGGTGCCGATGACCCGGTCAAAAAACGTGACCCGCACCTCAAACTGATCGATGGCAATTTCCGCTTCGTTGGGCCGGGGCTTCACATTCACCCGCACCAGCCGCATTTCGTCGATCTCCTTGCTGGCGGGAAAACGCTCGCGGTCCACGGATACGATGCGAACGCGGCGGGGCAGGCGCGACGCCACCGGACGTTCCTCCAGGGTTTTGCGGGCCGTACTCACCGCCACCTCGGCCTGGGCCAGGCGTTGGCGGACAGCCACCGCGGTGGCATAGAGCGGGGTACCCTTGCTGCGTTCCATGATGAGAGCCCACTGCTCGCCCGCCTTGTTCAGCATGGCGCGTTTCTCGTAAAGCTTGGCCCGCTCGACGTAGGCCGGCAAATAATCGGGAGCCATGACCTGGATGCGTTCCAGCAGCAGGTCGGCGCCGGTCAGGTTGGAGCGGGCGATATCGACCTTGGCCAGCTCCAGCAGTTCCTCGGCGCGGGCCAACAGGGGGTCCTCATCCACCGGGCGGGAAGGCTCCACCGGGACATCAATCAAGGGAGGCGGCGGCTCCCGCTGCGGGAAAGCCTCCTCGGTTTCCACCTCGACCACGGCGGAGGTGACGGCGGGGGGCGGGTTGGTAGGCTCCGTCGAAACCACGGCCGCCTCATTGGATACTGGCCCTTCCATATCGCCCAACTGTTCACGCAGGTCCGCCACGGCGGCCCGCAGTTCGGCCACTTCGACCTGCACCTGGTCGACCGCCCCCGTGGCCTTCGCCGCTTCGTCCTGTTTGCGCATGGCCAGGGCCCGCTGCAGGTCCGGCTCCAGATCGTTGGTGGACAGGCCCTGCGCCGGGATGATCGCCGGGGGGCGCACCGGGCTGCGGGCGAACTGAATAAACATGAACAAGCCCTGCACGGTAAACACCACGCCGATGGCCACAAAGGTCAACACCTGCACCATGCTGACCCGGCGGCGACTGGTTTCGGGCTGGGTTTCGATGAGCTGAAATTCCAGCTGGGTATGGCCGATTTCGATCCGGTCTCCCGGATTCAGGCGCACCTCTTCCACCGGCTGCCCGTTCACCTCGGTCCGGTTGGTGGCGCCCAGATCCTTGATCCAGACCCCGTCGTTCCGCTGCTCCAACAGGGCATGTTGGTGCGAAACCTGGTCGTCTTCCTGCAAATCCAGCTGGCACGACGGATCGCGGCCGATCAGCAGGGCGCCCTGCTGAACCGCCACCCGCCGCCCCTTCAAATTGCCGTTCAGGAAAATGAGCCGGTACATAGACGGGCAACTATAGCCCGCCTTCTGGGAAGGATACAACCCCGGGCACACCTGCAATGCAGACTTGCGCCGATCCGCCCGCCTCCCTAGACTCCGCAGAATCTGAACTAGGAGTTTTGCCCATGCCCCCTACTGTCTATCGTCCGCCCCAGAAGCCCGCCGCGCCCGCCACCGCCAAGAAGAACAACGGTCCAATGATCGGCCTGATCGCAGCCGGCGTGCTAGCCGTCATCGGTCTCGGCCTGGCCGGCGTCATGTGGAGCGGCAAGTCCGCCGCCCAGGCCACCGTAGCCCAGTTTAAGGATTCCGCCAGCGCGCTCGGCGCCGCCTTGGGCGTATCCTTGTCCGCCGACACCAATACCCCCATTGATTGGAGCACCGCGTGGGCCACCCTCGACAAGGCCGCGTCCGACCAGAAAAAGACGCTGGCCGACGCCCAAGCCCAGGGGATCGCGCTCAACCAGCAGGTTACGGAGCTGCAGGCCGCAGCCGATGAACTGACGATCCTGAAGCCAAAGGCCGACCAGCAGGCCGCGCTGCTTAAGAAAGCCACAGAAGAACTGGAAGCCTTGAAGGTCAGCAGCGCCGAGCAGGTGGCCGGTCTCCAGCAGGAATTGGATGGCGCCAAGCAGGCTCTAGCCGACGCGCAGGCCGCCGCCGAAGCCGCCGCCGCCCAAGCCGCGGCCGCACCAATAACCGATCCCGGGGCGGAGTCCGCCGTTACAGAAGCCGCACCAGACCCCGCCGCCACGCCCGCAGCTACCGCCACGGAAACCGATGGAGTCGCGCGGGGCACCGACGCGGCCGTCGCGGCTGCTGAAAACACCGGCACCGAAGGTAGCGAAGAGGTCCTCACGGAGGAAGCGCCTCAGAATGGCCAATTCGTATTTCCGGAAGAAAACAGCACCCTGAAAGACGTGGCCTATGACGGCGAGGGCAAAATCCTGACCGTCACCCTGAAGAACGACACCAAGCTGGTCTATCGCGGTGTGCCACCTGAACTCTACGACGGCCTGGTCGGAGCCCCCGTTCACGATGTTTATTTCCGCATGAAGCTGGTCGGGAATTTTCCGGTCACCCCCGATGACAAGGAAGCCCTGCGCGAGCTGCGCAACCGCTGATCCGTATCAACCTTCGGTTAATCCGCCCGCCCCGCCCACCGGCGTGGCGGGCGGTCTCGTCTTGACGCCTCCCGCCAGGCACCGCATTCTGGCCGGCCTTATGAGCGACTCCCACGATAAAACCAGCCAGGCCTTCATGGAAACCCTCACCTCGCTGTGCAAACGGCGCGGTTTCATTTTCCAATCCTCGGAAATCTACGGCGGCATCAACGGTTTCTGGGACTACGGCCCGCTGGGCGCGGAGTTGAAGCGCAACGTGCGCGAACTGTGGTGGCGCTACATGACCCGCCAGCGCGAGGACGTGGTGGGCCTCGATGCCACCATCATCATGCACCCCAAGATCTGGCAGGCCTCCGGCCACGTGGACACCTTTGCCGATCCCATGGTGGACTGCAAAACCTGCAAGGGCCGCTTCCGGGCCGATCAGTTGAAGGACACCCCCTGCCCCCAGAAACCCAGCAAGTGCGTGGCGGAATGCCACGGCGAAAAGACGGAACCCCGGCGCTTCAACCTGATGTTCAAGACCTACGTGGGCCCGGTGGAGAGCGAGGACAACGTGGCCTACCTGCGCCCGGAGACCGCGCAAGCCATCTTCGTGCAATTCAAAAACGTGCTGGATACGGCCCGCCAGAAAGTCCCGTTCGGCGTATGCCAGATCGGCAAGGCCTTCCGCAACGAAATCAATCCACGCAACTACACCTTCCGCTCCCGCGAGTTCGAGCAGATGGAACTGGAATTCTTCATCCGGCCCGACGAGGCGGTGGAACTCATCTGCGGCAAAGTCACCACTCTGGCCGACCAGCCGGATCTGGCCGGCGCCCCCCAACCCTCCTGGGGCTGGGAAGTCTGGCACAAGTACTGGGTGGAGCAGCGGCTCTCCTGGTACCGCTCCATCGGCCTGCCCATGGAGTCGCTGGTGCAATACTGGCAGCCCGCCGATGAGCTGGCCCATTACGCGCGCGCCTGTGTGGACATCCAGTTCGCCTTCCCCTTCGGCATTCAGGAACTGGAAGGCATCGCCGCCCGCAGCGACTTCGACCTCACCCAGCACCAGACCCACAGCGGCAAATCGCAGGAAGTGTTTGATGAGGAACTGAAGTCGGCCGTGGCCAAGCTGGACGATGCCGCCAAGGCTACCTTCACGGACAAGGTGGTGGCGGGCTGGACCGCGCGTGGCAAAACCGCGGAAGCAGCGCGCGCCTTTGCGGGCAAGCTGATGGACGGCCGTTATGTGCCGCACGTGATCGAGCCCTCGGCCGGGGTGGACCGGCTGGTGCTGGCCCTGCTCTGCAACGCCTTCTGCGAAGACAAGGCGCCCGACGACAAGGGCAAGGAGGAAGTGCGCACCGTGCTGCGCTTCCACCCCAAGGTGGCCCCCATCAAGATCGCGATTTTCCCGCTGCTCAAGAACAAGCCCGAACTGGTGGAAAAGGCGCGCGCCATCTATCAGGAGCTGGGCCAGCGCTGGCTGAGTTTCTACGACGAGTCGGGGGCCATCGGCCGCCGCTACCGTCGTCAGGACGAAGTGGGCACGCCCTTCGGCATCACGGTGGATTTCCAGACCCTGGACGACCAGACCGTCACCCTGCGCGAACGCGACAGCATGCAGCAGGAGCGGGTGGCCATCGCCGACCTGCCCGCCCGCCTGGCCGCCGTACTGGGCTGAGACAGGATCGGGGCCGCGTCATTCGGAACGCAGCCCCAGTGCAACGACGCGCCTGCGATGCCACACCGGCCCAGCAGAGCAGTCACCCCCGGGACCCGACCCGTTCGATGTTCGATGTCGGATGTTGGATGTTGGAATTCCATGGAGAAGGCTGGTGGCCCCAGAGGCTCCGGACTGGAACCGCATCTTCGCGACCGACAGTCCGACGGGACATGCTCGCATACCACGGGTTATGCGGCACTCGTGACCCATCGGCGCGCCGGCCACCCACCAGCACCAGCCACCCGTACAGCGCCAATCCGCTCGACACCCCCCCACCCAACCCGTCAAAGTGCATGAAACTGCACAGTCACTTGTTGGGCCGCAAACAAGGAGAACAAAATGGCCGAAAAGCACCGGAAGATTGACAGCGACGCTCTTTCATTAGGTGAGTTATTGCGTAGGCCTATTGCGTTCGCGGTCCCCGTTTACCAGCGTGATTTCGCATGGACGAAAGAAGAGGTCGGCACGCTATGGAGCGACCTGACTATCGCCCTGTCAGAGGGGCGTGACGAGTATTTCCTGGGTGCCATAACCGTCAGCAGAGCCGATACGTCAAAGAGATCAAGTATCATTGACGGTCAACAACGCTTGGCCGTGATCGCAATGATCTTTGCCGCGATCACCGACGCATGGCGGAAGCAAGGGGACGAGAAGAGGGCAAACGGTGTTTTCCACGACTACCTTGGTTCTGAGGACCGGCGGACAGGGGATGTCATGCCGAAGTTATCGCTAAACGAAGCGAATAATCCAGTCTTCCAATCGAGAGTGCTTGAAGGGAAGACGCTGAAACCTGAAGAGAAAAAGATTCTGTCTCATTCCAATCGGCTCCTCGATGAAGCCCAGAGTCAAATCACAAAGGCCCTGCAGGATTGGCTCGCGAAATCAGAAGACAAGGCGTCCTCTCTTCTGGATCTTGAGGAGTTCTTGTCTACGGCGGTGAACCTCATTCTTATCGAGGCAGACGACGAAGCGGACGCGTTCGTCCTGTTTGAGACGCTAAACGATCGGGGTCTTGACCTCGCCGTGTCCGACCTTGTGAAGAACTACCTCTTCTCGCTCGCGGGAAGTCACTATCTCGAACGATTCAAGCAATCGTGGGTCGAGATCGCGACCTTGGTGGGAAGTCAGAACCTCACAACTTTCCTGCGTCATTCCTGGTTGTCGGAAACCGGCCTTGTTCGCGAGCGCGACTTGTACAGAACCCTCCGAGACAACGTCAAGGGCACACCTCCTGCCCGACAGTTTATGGACAAACTGCGCAAGAGGGCAGAATTGTATGCTGCCCTCTCGAATCCTGAACATTCGTACTGGGCTGATGCTCCATCCGATGTCCGAGACTATCTCGATCCTCTCGCACTCTTCAAGGTAGCCCAGTACCGGCCAGTACTACTTTCGGCGATGGAGGTCGCAAGTGTTGACTTGGTCACGAAAATCTTGCGTCTCCTCGTCGTAGTCTCATACCGGTATACAGTCATATCGCAACTCGGGACGGGCAATCTCGAAAGTATCTATACGGATTGCGCGTTGGCAATCAGGACTGGCAAAGCAAAGGGCATCAAGGACGTCTTTGCCGCCCTACGCCCAGCCTATGTCGATGACGCGCGATTCATGGCTGACTTCGCGGCAAGGCAATTCACAAGTGCAGGAATTGCCCGCTACTCACTTGCCCAACTGAATGATCATTTGGAATCGGACCCAGAGCGGCAAGTTGCTGAGCGGTCAGGGCGGATCACACTAGAACATATACTGCCAAGGAATCCCGGCAAGGCATGGGGAATGAATGCCGGAAACGCCGAGGATATAGACGAAGTCGTCGACAGAATCGGTAATCTCACGCTGTTAGAAAAGGGAAAGAACCGCGGACTCGGTAACGCCGGATTCAAAGAGAAGAAGGAAGCCGGATATGCCACATCGGGGCTTGCCTTGAACAAGAGTATTTCCGAGTACCTCGATTGGACAACAAAGACAATCGAGACACGGAGTCACTCTCTTGCCAAGGTTGCGAGAGACGTGTGGCGGGCTGACTACTGAAGGCCCAACAACGGCCTGCTCTCGTATTGCTCACCCGCGACGGGTTCGCAAACGGAAAGGCCCGACGCTGGCGGAGGCGATCATCGCACTAACACAGGAACAACAGCCATGAACAAAGTGACACCCTTCCTCATGTTCAACGACCAGCTCGAAGCGGCGCTTGATTTCTACACCGCGACCTTTCCGAACTCAGAAGTGCGCAGCGTCGCCCGCACCGGCAAGGACGGTCCCATCAGTTCCGCCGAGTTCGTAATTGGGGGGCAAGTCTTTATGGGCTACAATGGAGGTTCATACTTCAGTTTCTCCGAGGCCGTCTCGCTCTTCGTCGACTGCGCGGATCAGGATGAAGTGGATGAATACTGGGACAAGCTCGTTAAAGCGGGAGCGACGCCCACGGCATGCGGTTGGATCAAGGACCCTTTCGGTCTCTCCTGGCAAATTGTCCCGAGACGATTCACCGAGCTGATCCGTGATAAGGACGCCGGGAAGGTGAAGGCGGTAATGGAGGCCATGATGACGATGGTCAAGCTCGACGTGGCAGAGCTTGAGAGAGCCTACAACGAGGCGTAGTGGTGCCTCTCCGGTCAGGCGCCAGAGCTTCGCATGGCATTTGCCCCACCAGGCCATGGAGTTTAACGACGGCCCGCGCTGACTCCCAACTGGTTCGCTCGGCTGAAGGGCCTTGAATGCTGACGTAGAGCCGATCGATGGCCTCTTCAATCGCGGGTAACGACTCGGAAACAGCCCTTTTTCAGAGCAACTCTCGCATTTCCAACGCGGCGTATGGTCGGACCCCGATGGACCGGGAACGCGGCGGAATGAATCAATCGCCTTGCGATCTTGGCGTACTTGGCGAGAGAACATCGTTTCCTCGCAAAGCCGCAACGACCGCCAAGGAGGGTTTGGACAACACCAAAATTCCGCGCCTCCCACCGGCGAAGTAAAGAGCGCAGGGTCGGGGCGGCGAGATTCGAACTCGCGACTTTCAGGTCCCAAACCTGACGCTCTACCAGGCTGAGCCACGCCCCGTCCCTGCGTTCATGAAATGAACCTCGGGCGGGAGGAGGTAATAGCGGTTGCCCCGCCGGGTTGCAAGCTTCAGGGTGACTGGCGGGCCAGCCGGTAGTCGGCAAAGCGACGCTCGGTCGAGCTCCGAATATCCGCGATACGCAGGCCTTCCCGTTCCAAATCCGCCAGTTGCTGTTCCAGCTTCTGCAGTTGCCGGGTCAGCTTGCGAGCTTCGCGCCTGCACAGGGCCACCTGGCCGGGGCCCCGGGCTTTGACCACCACCACCACCTGCGAACTGGGCGCCACGGCCGCTGTATTCGGCCACGGTGCGGGTGGTGGGAAAACCACGCGGAGATTTCCTTCCGGGGTCTCGTAGTGATCGGCCTCACATTCCAACTGCCGGATGCGAGCGCGCAACTGATCGTATTCAGCCACGGTCGTCCGGTACCGCTCGCGCACCTCGCCCTCATAGCGGGCCATTTCTTCGGTCAGGCTTTTTTCCGGCCAGAAGGCCGAGGCATCGGCTTCGTAATAACGTCCCTCGTACTGTACCCGCAGCCATTGTCCGTCCACCGCCGGCTCCGCCTCGACCACGGTACGCGCATTCAGATCCGTTACCGGCTGGTGTTGCTGGTACAGGGGAACCGTGCGTTCAGCCACGTAGAGCTGACGCGCATCCAGCCGACTGGTCCGGTCGGGAAATGGAGCCTGGGCCAGGCAAGAGGCGACCAACAGCCACGGCACTATGGATACCCAAAACCTCATGGTCGCCATTATACACAGGTTTGCCGCATATATTTAACCAAATCGTAACCTGGTTCGCGCTGGTGCGCTCGGAGGGATTCGAACCCCCAACCTTCTGATCCGAAGGCGGAAGAATTTATCGCATATATTGCAATTATTGGGCTTTTATGATGATTGATTCCACCAGATACGCCTAGATAGTGCAAAATACCGGATAAGGAACCGGATAACAGCTCACCACCTAAATGCACGACCCACCCATGGACGGATGAGAAGGTGCAGAGGGAGGGCGATCACCCGATCAAATAAGTCGGCGCGGGTCAGCGTGACGAGGCGTAATTTCGTATTCAAATGGGAGCGGCGTGCTCCTTGCGCTCGCCTTAATATTGTCCCATGAGCTTAAAACCCATGAAATTATCTGCCAGTATCCGTATGCGTGTTTCTTTGGTGGCCTGAAGAAGAACACTCCAATTTTATGGGCACGACATAGTTCTGCTAAGTGTCGAGTTCTGTGAATGTTGAAGTCTTGCGACAAAACCACTCCGTGCATTTGTGCAATTCCCGGTATCCAGCGTTCGTCAGGTACACCACGCCCAAATACATCAGAAACATGCAGCACTTCGACACCCTCATCCTCGCGACCTTTTTGAAAAACCGCGAATCCACGGGCTAGGTGAGGCGAAAAGTTCTCATCGAAAAAAAGCTTCATGCAACTTTTAGTTCAAATTCTACGGCATCAGCTACCGCCGACTCAGAAATCTCATACTCATGCGCCACAGAACGGGGCGATTCTCCGGCCTTAATGAATTGGTAAATTGACTCAGTCGGGATGTTTGTATTTGAAATCGTTGGACGCCCAAAAGCATGCCGCGGATCAACAACAACAGATCGATTGCGACCAAGCGGCCAAAACCTTTGCGCGAGCGATGTTTCCTGGGAAAAATCAATTTTCCGGCAAAAGGGCTCCACGATTTCTCTCAACGCCATTTGGCCCTGCGCTCCAAGAAACATCAAAACGCGTTCCTCAAGAGTTCCAAGCACAACAATGATCTGCTTCCCATCAGATAGTAGCCTGTGCGAGGCAAAAGGGAATTTAGTGCCGAATCGTGTCGAAAGCTCCGCTCGGGCCTTGCGTATTTTCTGCGAGGACACACCCAAGTCTCTTAATGTCGCGAAGGTGAACAGTTCGATAAGGGCATAGAAGTTGAGCCCCCTGGACCGGCCATCCCCCCAGAAACCATCATCAATTACACCCGTCGCATGATGGGTATCCGACCCGTCAGCAACGCGTGTATATCCCGACACCCAGCGATGAACCTTGGAGTGTGGCAGGGAAAGAATGCGGCTCGTGTCTGGGATCGTGTAAATACCCTCGCCCAGACGAGCAACCGCTAGAGTTGTATTGTTTTCACCCACAACAACATACCTCGATAGTGTGTAGCCCATTCCAAGAACAATATGAAAGCAGAATTACAATACACCGATCGCAAGCTAAAGACCCTCAAAATCAGAGAAAATATGCGTTAACGACGCAGCTTATCCAACTGTACCCAATCGCCGGGCGCTCGCTCGTAGCGCCAGAAGGTCCAGCCGTTGCAACTGACCCGGTTGACCGCGACCGCACCGGCTACCGAGGGCGAGGTGTAGACTTTTCCGGCGAAGTGGATGCGACCGTCCCGGCTGACTCGGGCGGTCAATTTCTTGCCCTTGTGGGTCGCTCGCAGCGGCAGCGGGCTGGATATGTACCGGGCCAGGACTGGGGCGCGGCCATCGTCGGGCGTGGCTGGCTTTTGCTTCCGCAGGCGTGGCACGTCGGCAAAAAAGCCCTCAAGCTCAAGCAGGGCGGTGCGCTTCAAGTCGTGCCGGAATCGCCGCCGCAGGTCCTCGGACTTGGCGAATTGGCCCTGCTGCTTGTTGCCCACCGGCTTCATGACCCGGAGCATCAGGGCCTCAAGCTCGCGCAGGTGATGGTCGCCAATGGTCAGGTAGACCGAAAACCGGTCCCATGACTGGCCGTGCCGGTCGCGCAAGTGCTGCTTGAGCCGGTTGCGGAGGTTGGCGGCGAGCCCCACGTAGTAGAGCTTGCCCTTCCGGTACAGGGCATAGACCCCCTGGCGGCCCCGGACATACTGGCGCACGATGTCTTGGTGCTCCTCCAGGGCGGTACGTGAAATGTTTTCGAGGTGCTGGCAGACCAATTGGGCTCGTTTGCTCATAGATATTACCCTGCTCGCCATGATTCATCGCTTGGCGTTTTTAGCGATCAGCCGTCTCAACAATTTCACATCATCAGCCTTGCCGTCCATTCGATGAAGCATGCGATGGCAATTCGCGCACACTGTAATGAGATCGTCTATGGTATTCACCACTCGACCCTTTAGCCTCGCCAGCGGGATGATGTGGTGGGCCTCCGCGAAGGTAGCACCCAAGTCGGCTCCATATTTATCCGCATAGCGGAAATTACACACTTGGCATTTGTAACCGTCCTCGAGCTTGCGCTTCTTCGCCAGGTTGGGGTCACGCTCACGTGATAAGTGCATTCGGACGCGCCTGCGGTTTTCGTAACCGGCATAGGCTTCCTCGTCAGTCGATGACGCGACGCCCTTCTGCGCTCCGCCCAGGAGATCGAGTAGAAACGATACAAAATGTTCGGCGAATAACGGCCCGCGGCCTTCATTGTCGGCGTTGGTGGGGTCCTCGTAAATGCCAAGAAACATACAGTCGTCGGAATAATCCTCCATTATCGTCCCGGCATAATACCGATTAGGCATTTTCTTTTTGAGCTTCCAGCGATCGCCTCTTTGTTCACAATCCTTTTCATAATACAGATGTTTAATGGGGGCACGTTCTGTCAGCCGTCGGAGATGCTTGTATCCTCTGGAGTCGCCCGCATAGATACCACCATACAAAAGCCGACTGCGGCTACAGGTCCACCGGTCAATCCATAGATGGATGACGACGCTGTGTGAGGGAACCTCAGCAAGCCAAATGTACCAACCGTCAGTTTCCGACGTGGTGTGACGCAGTCTATCGCCAAATCGTAATGATTTCTTGAGCCCACCTGATTTGAGGATGCTTTTCAACGCGCGAGCCGTCGAGAGAAGTAACTTCTTGTCTGACTGAGCATTGTTCATAACACCTCCTGAAGGGCCGCCCGATGGCGGCATTTATGACCGAGCGCCTTGAGTTGACCGGCTCCCTAGCCCTTCCTCAATGAATCAAAAGCTCCAACGTAAGCATTAAACTTGGGCCGGGGCTTCCACCCGGCTTTGGTTTTGTTGGCCAACTTGATGGTCAACTTTCCCTTGTTCTTGCCGGTCGCGCCTACCCCACCCTTGTTCGCGTTGGCGTGTTTCACCAGATCGAGGGATGGCATGACCCAATACGTTTCCATGATCTCGCTGTAAAAGATGAACCAGAAGCCAGGGCGCGGGTTGCGGACGGTCATGGCAGCGAAGGTCCCGGCGTGTTTGGCATCCTTCGACCGTGCCTTGATCTGGATATCCAGATAGCGAACTACGGCACCCCGCTCCAGGCGAACTACGCAATCAATTTGCTGGTCGTCCACCAGGGTCATATAGACATCAAAGTTCCGGCGGAGCAGTTCGGCAACCGCGATATACTCCTGACGCTTGCCGAACGAGGCCGAGGATCGGAAGTCTGTCATAGCTCCCCATTAAAGGCCCGGTGCAGCATGGATTGGAGCAGGGCGTCGAGACGTTGGCGCGAGGCGGCTTGCCCGGCTTCCATCTCGCGGATTTCGGTCACGCGGGCGGCGAAGGCTTTTTGGAGTGGGAGGGGCGGCGAAAGAAGTTCAGCCCCATCCAGTGTGCTGCGGGTGAGGTGCTTCATTTCGCTACCCTGGAAACTGGCCTTCGATTGCTCCACGACGTGTGCGAGCGCATATTTGAGGAAGAGGATCGAAAAAGGCTTGCGTGGTTCGCACTTGAAGATGTGCTGATTGAGAACACCCTCCGGCCCAGCCCAAATATGCACTCCGAATGAAACCAGTTGCCCAGCCCAAGAAATGAGCAGTGCGCCCTTCCCAACGAGATGCTTTGGAGCAAATTCGCCGTCGTAACGATTAAAGTCGGCCTGAGAGTCTTTGAGGTTTTGGATTCGGATGATCGGCAGCCCGCTCTTCGACCACTCTGTAGGCTTGAAAGCCCGCCCATTGATCAACTCAATCGCATCTTTGACCTTCACCATAGGCCATCCATGTAGATTTGTCGCTGGATCCCCGAACATCTCATGGAACAGGGCGGGGATGAGGGCGGCGGTGCGGGTGTCGGCTTGGGTGCGCAGCTTCCGCAGTTCGTCCGCATCGTCCAGCAGCTTCACGATCCGCTCCTGCTCCTCCAGCGGGGGGACAGGTACTTCAAGCGCAAGAAATATGTCATCCGGCAGAGACCTGCGACGAGCGGTGGTATTTCGGAGGCGTGACTTATAGAAGGTCAGGGCTTGCGCCGACCTCAAGAACATCTCCAAGTACCGTCGACTAACGGATGCGCCATCCTTGAGATTCCATATTCCGTAGGCCGGACTGACAATAGCTGCATCATATAGCTCCTGAAAGGCGAGCACACCCTCGTCAATCGGGAACCCAACGACAAGTTGATGTCGTTGAACTACTTTGTAAGAAGAGGTGTCTGCGCTTGCGATGCGCTTCTTGAATTTGTCGGCTTGGTCAACGAGGCCACTGCGCATGGTCATTGAGAGGACGGGATACTCTTTCTTTCCTGCACGCAATACACGTGACGATTCAATCAGGTCTCCCAAGAATACCGTTGCCAGCCTGTTCTTCATGGCAAGACGTCCAACGATTGAATAAACACCCGCCCAACACTTCCAACGCCTGGAAATCGCGGGATCATGATTTGCCCAGGTGCTTCAGCAGTTTCTCGGCGCGATCCGCGATCTGGCCTTCCAGCTTCAGCACGTCGCGCAGGATATCCGCAGGGGGGTCGTGGTCCACGGCCTCGGTGGTGACGGGTTTGTAGCGACCCGCGGCGAGGCTCCAGTCGTTCTCTTTGATCTTCGCGATGGGCACCCGGTAGCTGTTGGGGCCTTCCTCGCAACCGGGCCATTTGGCGAGCACGTCGGGGAGGTCGTTGACCTCGATGGGCGTGCGCTTGTCGTCGAGGGAGAAACCGTCGGCGGTGATGTCGTAGAACCATACCGACTTGGTCGGGGTGCCCTTCTGGAAGATCAGGGCGGCGGTGGCGACCCCGGCGTAGGGCTTGAAGACACCGCTGGGCAGGCTGATGACGGCTTGCAGGTCGCACTCGGTCAGCAGCATTTCGCGCAGGTAGGTGGCGGCATTGGTGGAGCCGAACAGGACGCCGTTGGGTACAATGACCCCCGCCCTGCCCCCTGGGGTCAGGTGGTCGATGAACCACTTCAGGAACAGCAGTTCGGTGGCGCGGGTGTTCAGCTTGTAGTTGAGGTCGGCCAGAATGCTCTCGTCCTGCACCTTTCCGGAAAATGGCGGGTTGGCCAGGATGGCGTCGTACTGCTTGCCGGGATAGGCCCCACCAAAACCCGTGGTCAGGGGGTTACGTAGCTCAATGTGGGCCTTCTCCAACTGGTGCAGGTAGAGATTCAGGATGGCGATTTTCACCATATTGGCGTCGTTGTCGAATCCGGTGAAGGCCTGCTCCTCGATGAACTTCCATTGGGCGGGCTTCAGTAGGGAGCCATCGGCCAGACCGCGTTTCATGTCGGCGGGCTTGGTGTTCTGCTTGAGGATATGGCCAAAAGCCGAGATCAGGAATCCCGCGGTGCCCGCGGCGGGGTCGCAAATGCGCTGGCCGGGCTTGGGGTCCACCAGGGCCACGATCAGGTCAATGATATGGCGCGGGGTGCGGAATTGGCCGTTGGTGCCGGAGGCGGACAGCTTGGAGAGCAGGTATTCATACATGTCCCCCTTGTGGTCCTGTCCTTCGCCCGCGGTGAGGTCGAGTTGGTGAATGCCCTGAATGACCGCCCGCAGGGTTGGCCGGTCGTAAATCTTGAGAGTGGCGCGGCTGAACAGGAGTTTCCCGGTATCGGTCAGGCCGGGCAGTTCGTGCAGGCTTTCAATGGCATCGCGGACGGCATTAAACAGGCTGTCGCCGGTCAGGGTGACGAAGTTCCCCCAGGCGTACTTGCTCCACTTGCCGGAGAAGATGCGGGTGTACTTCTTGTCCAGGGTGGCCAGGGTTTCATCCTTCTCGGTCAGCAGGCGCAGGAAGAGCAGATAGGAGCATTGCTCAATGGAATCCATGGGGTTGTTGACCCCGCCCGAGTAGAGGATGTCCAGGAGCTGATCCACCTTCTGGCGGAGGCCGGAGGAGAAGAAGTTGCTGCCGTTGGTCTTTGCTTCAGCCATGGGGCGTGGTCCATTTCTCTTCAGACGGGGTAAGGGCTAGGCTGGGCATTCCGCCCGCGTGGTACGGGCACTGACGCAACCAGATATCCGATCCATTTGCGCCGTAGTTTTTCCCGCATTTCAAGCACCGCATCACATAAATGGCCTGCACGTGATCACTGCCGGGGCGAGGCGGGTTCGTTCGGCCCAGGTTGACCTGTTTATTCCGGTTCACATAGCCAGGAATTGTGGATGGGCGGGGCTTCACGCCGCACTCCCGATCATGGTCTGGCGGACCAGCGTGGATTGCCGGAGGGCCTCGAATACCTCGTCCCGGTTATCAAAGCGGGCCAGCGCAGCGACCCCGCCCAACTGGTTGAACTGGCTGGAGGTAAAGATGGTCATGTCGCCACCCATAAAACGGCGAAGGGCGGCCGGATCATCGGCCAGGAGTTGCGTGGTGGCGTCCACCCACTTCTGTTCCGTGTAGCGCAGGTTGAAGCGGGCGGCGATGGAGTCCACGGTGTCCGCCACAATGGCCTCGCGGGTTGGCAGGGGCTTCTTACCCACCGCGTGATAGACAAAAGCGGGCGTGGTGGCCGGAACCCCGTAGGAGGTGATCAGCTTGTCCGGCGAGTAGTACATCTTGGGTTGGTGGAAGAACTTCTCGTTGACGATGACTTCCACGGCATCGTCATCCTCGGCCTCCACCGCGGCCTGGAGGGCGGGCGTTTTGGCTACGAAATCCTTGATGTCTTTTTCGTAGGACCCGCGGAAGGTCATCACATCCACCTTCTCGCCATCCGGGCCGATGATGCGGATTTCCTGGCTCACCAGGGTGTCGGTGCCCTTCCAGACGGGAATCTCGCGGGGCGGCAGGGGTTTCCCATCGGCACCGGTTTCGCGGACGGTTTCATGGGAGCCGGGTTTCTGCGTGTAGGATTTGGCCTCGCGCTTTTCGACCGGCAGTTTCAGGGGCTGGGTGTAGTCGTATTTTTCCTCGAAGTATTCGGCCACGGCGCAGAAATCGAGCAGGAAGAAGCGTTCCTTCTGGTACTCGGTGTGGCCGATCTTGAAGGTGTAGCGGCGGGTGCCCCGGCCCTTGATCTGGATGTATTCGGTGGGCGAGAAGATGGGGCGCATCAGGCCGATATTGAGCAGGTCCCGGCAGTTGTAGCCGGTGGACAGCATATCCACGGAAACGGCGATGCGCTCGGATCGCTTGCCATCGCGGAACTCTTTGGCCAGCGAGGAGGCCTCGGGGATGCGGGAGGTGATGGTCAGGGCGATGCCGGGTTGCAGTTCGTTGAATAGCTTGGTCAGCGTGGTGGCGTGGGTCTGGTTCACGGCGAATACGATGGATTTACCGAGCTGGCCCGCGGGATCGCGCTTGGCCTCTTTCAGGAAGGCCTCGCACATGAGCCGATTCCGGGCCGGGGTGAATATCCGCCGCTCCAGGTCCTTGATCTTGAAATTCTCGTCTTGCTCGTTGACCACGACCGCCCAACCGGATTCGGCCAGGGCCTTGGTGGTGATCTCGGAACGCAGGTCGAATATCTTGGGCAGGCAGAGGAACGGGCCTTCCGGGTCCTTGACCGCATCGATGATGTCGTAGCGGTAGGTAGGCATGCCGGGTTGGCAGCCAAAGTACAGGTAGGTATCGCGCAACTGGCGGCTTTCCAGGGCGCGGGGATTCTCGGCCGCCAAGTCCTCGGCATTGATATTCTTCAGGTAGGCCTTGGGGGTGGCGGTGAGCCCAACCCGGGTGGCTTGGAAGAACTGGACCACTTCGCGGGCGTCGCCATAGATCGAGCGGTGGGCCTCATCGTTCACCACCAGGTCGAAGTAGAAGGGGGTGAACTCCTCCCGGTAGCGGCGGTCGGTCATCAGGGATTGGATGGTGGCGATGACCACGGAGGAGCCCAGAAGTTCGCCATTCCGGCGGGCGGTCTTGAAGATGACGGGCTTGAACTCGGGCAGGACGACCGCGAAATCCTCCATGGTCTGCTTGGCCAGTTCGATGCGGTCCACGATGAACAGGACCCGCTCGGCGTTGCGGCTGACCAGGAAGCGGCGAATCAGGGCGGCGCACAGGAGGGTTTTCCCGGTGCCGGTAGCCATTTCGAGCAGGAACTTGCGCAGGCCCTTGCCGTCAAACCCGGCGGCGATCTCATCCATGGCCTTGATCTGGTAGCGGCGCAGGGTCAGGTCGTGTTTGAGCGGGCGCAGGTAGTCCGGCCCCACCAGTTCGCTGGCCAGGGGGCGCGGCGGTTGGAGGTTGCGCAGGCGCATCCGCTCCAAGTCATCGCGGGATGGGAGTCGTTCGATGCGATAGGCGTCGCGCTGGTCGGCCTGATCCAGGTTCCAGATGTAGTGAACCCGGCCATTGGAGAGGATGACGAAGGGGGCCTTGTGATTCTCGGCATAGCCCCGCCCTTGAGTTTTTGCGTCGTAGGGGTCCTTATCCTCGCGCTTGGCCTCCAGAACAGCCAGGACGCGGCCCAGGCTGTCTTTGAGCAGGTAATCCGCCCTACCCGACTGGGCGTGGTATTCAAAGACCACCTGCTTGGAATCCAGCAGATCCCAACCGCTGAACTCCAGCGCCTTATCGATCAGGACGCGGGCGAAAGCTTCGTTATGACCAGTGGGCATGAACCTTTAGGTGCTACGTGGTGTGACGCAAAGAATTGCGCGAAGCGTAGCGGAAGCGGGATCGGTTTAGCCAGCGCGATTTGGTATAGGAAAAGATAGCTGGCTCAACATCAGGGCGCGGACACGAGAATTGAAGAGGATCGTTGTTTGTTAAAGCCGGGTCGTCGGTCCGCCGTAAATCTCGTATATCTCGCTGTCCGAGAGATGCGTCATCCCCTGATCCCGGGCTTTCTGTATCACCTCGAACGACTGATCCTGAGCCTCCTGCGCCTTCGCCAGGAGTTCCCCGCTGGCTTCCCATTCCTTCACCTGTTCCGGGTTGGTCGCCGCCCACCCATCCACCAATGCCGTCCCCTGCCGGTTCAGCTTCCGCGCCAGCATGGCCAGCGTTACCGGCTTCAGTACGCCCTTCGCGTTACACCAGGTTTGCGCGTTCCTACTCATTGAAGAACTCCCGCTCGTGGACTGACGTTCAGTTTGCCCGCTTCTTCCCGACCGTTTGCGCCTGAGCATCTGGCACAATCCGATCCAACATCTTATTCACGAAGGCTGGATTTTCCCAAGTCCAGCCACCCTCGCCATCTCGTTTCATCCGCGGCGTGAATATGATCCCGTCCGGAGTCCTGAGACTGATAAGCGGGCATGGGTACTTGTCGGCCGCCTGTTCTTTTACCGGTTCCATGCGGATAATTTCCCAACTCTTGTCGGCGGCGGCAAGCCCTACCTTGGTGGCCAGTCGTTGGGAATCGACGAGTTCGCTTCTGTCCGCCCCGTAATCGCGTTCGATATTTTGGCATCATCCATGGTGATCCTCTTGATCTTCGGTGGAGGAACCCGCGGACCGCTCGGGAACACAATATTGAACACCACCGGCAACGGGGCATCCTTCTTGGCCTTGTCGTCGGGATAGGCTCCCGTCATGGCGTTAAGCTCTTTGATGGCCGGGATCGGGTCGCGCAACTTGACCCTGGTCAATATGGCATCCTGCGATCCATCACCCTCACCCGACACGAGAATGCGCGATGTCATCTCTTCCACGGCCCTGACGTTCTTTGTCTCTGGCCCGATTTTGGGAACGAACCCTGTCGCGCCCATCTCGCCGTAGTCGGTGATGCGCCCTCGGGCGATCTCGGTCAGGATTTGCATCCGTTCTCGCACGGCAGCGATAGCTTCATCCGCCGCGGCTGTTAAAATCTCCCTAACCCTTGCCAAAACCTTGCATGACAGAGCCGAAGCCTTGGGATGCAGGGTCTTCGGCTTCCAGTGCCGGGATTTCGGGTAAACCTCCCGATATGCATCAGATTTGCTCCGGCCCAACGCAATCAATCGGGCGAACTGTTCATGGCGTGCGTTTTTAAGCGGTTCAAGCGACATGGGTTATCTCCAGTTGATCGGTTCGGCAACCTCGAAGCAGCGCATTGGGGGTCGTATTTTGGCTGTTTAGTTGCATGAGAGGGGCCTTCCGTTACCGCTATCCCAAGCCCGTCCGACGCGCTTAGCCAACTGATCCGCAGACACGTATTTACTGACACTGGGACCGCTTTGGGCAATCCCCTTTAACCGAGTGGTAAGAAATGCCGCGGCATCTCGTGTCAGTTCGCCGGACAGTTTCATCTTGTAGACTTGATGAGCGGTAGTTTTTAACTGCTCGTCTGAGATTTCATGGCAGAGGGTTTCGACTGTATGGGTAGCAGGTTTATTGGGTGTCCCATTGACCAGGAAACGCACAAACTCCAAACCGGTCCATCCATCTAAAGCATTCTTTCCACTCCCAGCAGAATCAGAACTTGGAGCGGTCTGGTTGGTTTCTGGTTGGGTCGAGTTAGGTATGGTCTGGTCTGGTACGTGACCGGTGAAGCCTTCGGCGGTCCCCCGTGATTCGCCGGAAACACCAAGAATATCACGATAACGCTCGCGCTCCTCTTGGGTCGCCTTGTTTAATTTCGGTGGCATTCCGTTGGCAAAACGAGACGAGCCTCTCACCAGTTTGCGGTGAACTTGGTCTGTTGCATGGTCCGACCAGTCGTGAACGACCAACCGGATTGGGCTTGATGCCTTGTCGAGCCAACGGGCTTTAACGAGGGCACGTATCAGTTTGCGTGCATCGCCCTTCCAGCCTATCGCGTCGGCAATGGCCTGGTCATGGTATCGCCCGACAGCACCGTCTGGCGCATATTCTGCGGTCCACAGCCATAGCGATTCGAGAATGCCTACAGCGCCCCAGCGCTCAATTCTCAATGCCGCGGCAAGGTCGGCAGTTTTGGGGTGAGAAGGGGTTCCGTATTTCACAAAACACCCCCTTTCCCCTGGTACGGCCGAACCGCATGGAGTGGACAATTGGTGGCAGTGCAATCGCGTATGGCCGCACGATCCAGCCAACAACATTCGGCGCATTTTGCGTCGACGGCGGCACGCAGGCTAGAACCGTCAAAGGCACGCTTAAAAACGCCGGTGAAACTGGGTCCATCCGTTTGGACTTGGGCCAACGTCAAAGCACGATTAGCGTCAATTTTCGGCCCGTGGTGGGCTTGGATGGTCATTTATTTGCCCTCCCCGTGCGCCAGCGCCAAGACATCCGCCCGGCGAAATCGGGTCGCACGGGTGCCGGGTAAATAGACGGGCTTCAAAAGCCCCTTCCGTAATAACCTAAAGCCGGTCGCGCGACTGATTGAGTTAAGTCGGCAGACCTCCTTCATGGTAATGAGTTCGGGCGGTTGCGCTGATGCGCAGACCTTCGCCTCCTCATCCAGCAACTCGTTGATCAACGCAGCTAATCGTTTTGCGGTCATTTTCACTCCTTTGCGGACGCCCCATGCGTCTCTAAAAGTGCCCCCCTATGGGGAAGCGGCGTTAAACGGAAAATGCGTGTTCAACCAAGAAAGCATGGGTGAAAGCACATCATTTCCGGGGGGAAATGGGGCGTGAAAAGACTGCGTCAGTAACAGTGATCAGACGGTCTTAGGCGGTCTCGCGGATCGCCGACGGAACTCTTCTTGGGCCTTGAGTTGGGCGTCCAGTGATTCCTTCCCTCGCGGGAGTCGGATGCCAAGGAAGGACTCAATCTTTTGTTTCCACTGCCGCACACAACGGGGTGTGACACGGTATTTCTCGGCAACAGCATTTTCGGTCTCACCACGGACACGGGCCATGACCGCATCTTTCATCTTGGCCCACAGGGCGGGGTTAAGACGCTCGGGGGAAGGTTCGGTTTTCAAGCGGTGGACAATTTCCTCAGCATCAAGGTTGCTGGCTTGAGCGGCCTCGACCGTGGCAACACGATCTCGTATAGAAGCAAGATTACTGCTGGCGGATTCCTGTATCCGGATATCGCTTATCCAAAGAGTTTCAGTGTGGGCCTCGTTTATACTTGATGGAGGATAAACCTTAGCAACACTACCGGCATAATTTTCGGTGGTCATCCCCATATCCGTTCGTAGCCTAGTGTCCACCACAATGTCTCCGGGCGGAAAGTACTTCCATCGATAGCCCAAATCGTGATTTCCGGTAGGTGCGCCTGTGAGACTTTGCTTCCGTGGTAATCCCAGCGTTATCAACTGTTTTCTTGTCTGATACTCCCAAATCACAACGGATTCAGTCCGCTCGACGATTCTCGACGCAATAATTTTTTCCTCTTGAATCACACCACCTTCAAAAATCAGCGCGATGGCCTCTTTGCCTGGGTCTTCAATCATTTTCAATATGGCTTTCGACTTTGCAGGCTTCATTTCTTGGCCTCCTCCACCATCACAGGCAACGCGGCGGCGGCGCGGATCAGGTCGGCATCCGGGATGTGCTCGTATAATTGCTGAACGGCGGCGGTGGCGTGGCCGGTCATCTGGCGCACGGCGGCGGGTGGCATCCCGGCACGGGCACAGGCGCTTACGAAGCTGTGCCGCAACCGGTGAAACGCACCCAACGAACGCGCCCGCTTGCGACCCGTCTCCCGCTTGAGGGACGTGGCAATATCGGCCCGCTCGAATAGCTGCTTCACCACGTCTTGAATCGTGGAAGGGTTCGCGCGATAGGCATGGCCCAGCTTGGGGAGGACGTAGGGCGAGCCCTTGCGCCTATGAACGGCATCAAGCAACGACCGAAGCGGCGGCAGGATCGGAATGCGGGCAATCGTTCCGTGCCTTTTGGCAGTTTTTCGGGGGCGTAGTTCGATGATGCCACGGGTATAATCCACAGCGGATAGTGGCAGGGTCGCCGCGTCACCCAGCCGGAGCCCGGCATAAAGGCCCAGCCCAATCAGTGCCTTTTCTTCCGTATTAGCGGCGGCGGCAAACAGCTTGCCCACTTCCGCCGGAGTAAAGGCGTCCCTGATACCATGCTCGGACTCCGGGAGCGGGGTCTTGCCCCACACATCGGCCAACCCGGCTTGTACCGTCAGGGCGCTCCAGATGGCCTTGAGCAGGGTCCGATCCGCCCGCATGGTTCGGGGGCTGAACCCCTGCTCTTTCAGGTAGGTGAAGTAGGATAAGGCATCCGATTCGGTGATTTCATGGAGGTAGGACCGGCCTCGGCCTTTCGCCCATTGGGCGAATCGCTTGCAGATCGGGCGATACATCCCTTCCACCGTGGATTTGCCTGGCTCCCGTTTCTTGGGGGCTGTCTGCCAGGCGGTGAATACTTCGTCAACGGCAATACGCTCCGACTGTTCCCCGGCCAAACGGCGGGCCATCGCAGTTCTATCGGCGCGGATACGGCGCTGGGTTCGCGGCTCCTGCTTGCTGGCCTCCTCGGCCCGATAGCGGATTATGGCCAATTCCACCAGCGAGGCGGGGGCCATCTTTGCCGCGAGATGACGCATCACCTGATCCCGGATGGATTCCCCGGCCGCGGGGGTGAGGCCGTCCTTTACCAGGGCTCGGGCATAAAGATCATCCGGCCCGGCATCCTTGCGGACCTCATCCACGACAGCCTTGGCCAGCTTGGTAGCCTCTCGAAGGGTTTCGCCTCCCGTAGCCCGCCGGTACTCCTTGCCGCCGGACCAGAAGCGCACGTAGTAACGATCGCCAAGTCGGTAGATTTTGGACATCAGGACCTCCGTATCTCTGCCGCTATCCTGAAGTGTCAATAAACCGGTGTCAAACAAAATACCGGATAAGAAACCGGATAAACCGTCCTACGCCAACCACCATCAGCACCACATAATCCAGGGTCGATACCAGATTATTACCCTGTATTTATTGGTTATATAAGCTGGTGCGCTCGGAGGGATTCGAACCCCCAACCTTCTGATCCGAAGTCAGAAGCTCTGTCCAGTTGAGCTACGAGCGCAAGGCGCGAATCGTAAGCCGTCAGCCGGTCCGGACAACACGGAGGGCGCGGTCTAAAAGGTGGCGGAAGCGGCGGGGCTCGAACCCGTAACCTCTGCCGTGACAGGGCAGCGCTCTAACCAATTGAGCTACGCCTCCACCTAAGAGAAAGCAGGGGCACAGACTATTCAAGTGCCCCGGCAATTCAAGCGAAATATTCGGTTTTAATCCAACCGGTGGACAAACAGGCCGGACCGCAATTTGGGCTCAAACCAGGTGCTTTTGGGCGGCATGATCTGGCCCGCATCCGAGATGTCCATGAGCTGCTCCACCGTGGTGGGGTGTACGGAAAATCCTACCGCGGCCAGGCCCTGATCCACCCGCTGCTGCAGGTCCTCCACGCTGCGAAATCCGCCCAGGTATTCGACCCGGCTGTTGTTGCGCGGATCGGCGATCCCCAGCACGGGGGCCAGCAACCGGTCCTGAAGGATGGACACGTCCAGCGCCGACACGGGGTCCGCTCCCGCCGGTGCCTCGGTGCGCAATCCATACCACCGCCCCTGCACATACATACTGACCGAACCGGGAGCCACCGGACGCGGCGGTGCATCTTCCATCACCGGGAAACGCCGGCGCACTTCGTCCAGAAACGCGGCCGGGGTCAGGCCGTTCAGATCGCGCAGGATGCGGTTGTAGGCCAGAACCTGCAATTGGCGGGCCGGGAACAGCACGGCCAGGAACCAGTTGTACTCCTCCCGGCCGGTGTGATGCGGATTGGCCTGGCGACGCTCCACCCCCGCCCGCGAGGCGGCCGCCGCACGGTGATGACCATCCGCCACATAGGCCACCGGGATGGCGGCGAAGGCCTCCACCAGCGGTTGGCTGTCCGCCACCCGCCACACCACGTGACGGATGCCGTCCCCCGCCGTAAAATCATACAACGGCGTGCCGCGCTGGGTTTCTTCCACCAACCGGTCCACCGTCGGCTGATCGCGGTGGAGCAGGAAAATGGGACCGGTCTGCGCGCCCACCGTGAGCACATGGCGGGTTCGATCATCTTCGGTGGGCTTCTTGGTCTTCTCGTGCTTCTTGATCACGTCCGCGAAATAGTCATCCACATGGCAGGTGGCCAGCACCCCGGTCTGGTGGTGCGCACCCAGCACCTGCTGGTACACATACAACGCAGGCGCATCATCCTGGTGCAGGATGCCCTGCTGCAAAAAATGCTGCAGGTTGCGGGCCGCGGTCTGGTGATGAAGCCCGGCAGCGGCATCAAAGGTGTCCGGCAGATCCACCTCGGGACGCTCCACGTGCAGGAAACTCATGGGGTTGGCCCGGGCCTCGGCGCGGGCGGTTTCCAGATCGCCCACGTCGTAGGGCAGACTGGCCACGCGGGCCGCGAGTTCGGGGGGCGGACGAACAGCTGCGAAGGGTCGAATTCTCATGATGCCGGCATCTCCAAAGCGGGTGCGTATAACACGCCGGCGCAGGCTTGTCCACGACCGGTCCACCGACCGGACCGACCGGATACGGCTTCGCTTGCCGCGGGGCGGGGGGTGAGCTAGTTTCAGGGCTTCATGAAATTTATGTACCCGCTTTTTCTTGGGTTGCTGCTGGCCGCGGTGGCCCGGCGCGCCGCCCCGGCCGCGGAAGGAATCCCCGTGACCCCCATCCCTGCCATCGCCCTGCACGGCCACACCAATGCATTGGTGATCGGGAACCGGCAACTTCAGGTGACCCTGATGCCTTCCCTCGGACGCATCGCCGGCCTGCGTTTCGGCGGATTCGACAACGTGGTCCGGTTCGACGCCCCCCTGGCCGCCGCTTCGCTCACCCCACCCGAGCCCGGGACCTGGCGCAATTTCGGCGGCGACTGGATGTTCCCGGTAGCCCAGGCCCTCTGGCCGGACCGCTTCGGAAACCGCTGGCCGCCCCCGCCCTTTCTCGACGGCCAGCCCTGGCAGGGCCACGCCTGGATCAGCGACGATGGCGCGCAACACGCCCTGCTCACGCTGGAAGTGGGCGAACCCCTGCACATCCGCCTGCACCGCGCCCTGCGGGTGGACCCCATCACCGCCACCGTAACCATCCGCCAGCGCATGGAGCGGACCGCGGCCTCGGATATTCCCATGACCTTGTGGAACATCAGCCAGGTGCCGGACGCCCAGCGCGTACTGATGCCGGTGGATGATGACTCCGCCTTCCCGGACGGCTATGCCGTGCTCGATTTCGGCCCGCCCGCCACCCAGCTTTTGACCCGCGCCGAGGGCGGCGTGCTGGTGCTGGATGTGAAGAACGGCACCGAACACAAACTGGGCAGCGACTCGCCGCGCGGCTGGATTGCCGCCCAGCGCGACCACGTAGTCATCATCGAACACGCCACCACCACCCAGCCCGGCGGGGATTTTCCGGACGGCGGCTGCCGGGTCGAGGTCTACGCCAACCGTGGACTCGGCTACACCGAAATAGAAACCCTGAGCGAAGAGCGCGTATTGCAGCCCGGCGAGGTGTTGGAAAACACGCTGACCCTTTCCTTCCATCTGGTGGAAGCCACCCTCGATCACACCGCGCTGGCCCAGCGGGTGCGCGAACTACTGGGCGAGGCGCCGCTGCCTGGCGATCCCTGACCCGCATGTCCGCCCCGTCATTTGACACTTCCCGCCGTTTGGTCAACCTGGGCATTCTCGTCTTCACCCTGCTCGGCCTGGGTGCGCGCGCCGTGCTGTCCTGGTACAAACCGTTTCTCGGCGATGAGGTGGGTACCTGGATTTACATCGCCAAGGACATCCGCTTTCTGCTCACCCACTTCATTGATCCTTGGCTGTCCATGCCCGCGTTTATTGCGGGCGTCCGCGTATGGTCCCAACTGTTCGGCGAAGAGGCTTTCGTCCTGCGCCTGCCCGTGGTGCTGGCCGGCACCCTGGCCATCCCCTATCTGGCCGCCATCGTCCGGCGCCTGGGCGGATCCGGTCTGGCGGTGGTGGCCGCGGCCGCGTTGATGGCCTTGAATCCCAGCGCCCTTGAGCAAGGCGCCAATCTGCGCAGCTATGCCTTCGTACTCCTGTTCATCACCATGTCGATTCACTATATCCTGGCCTGGTTGGAGCAGCCGGGCTGGCGGAACGGCGGATGCTTCGCCCTCAGCGCGGGGCTGGCCCTGCTCTCGCACTTCTGCACCTTGTACTACCTGATGGGCCTGGGTGTTTTTTTCCTCTGGGCTGTGCTGCAAAAGTATCCGCTGACCCCGCTGCTGGCCTGGGTATCGCGCCTGCGTTCGTTGTGGCTGCCACTCGCCGTGGTCGCGCCGTTGATGGTCCTGCACTACCTCGGCTTCATGGACGGCATGATCGCCTACCGGAAGGTGTGGACGGACCAGCCCCCCGGTCCCGTCAACTACCTGCCCCACCTGGTCGCCACCTTCCTCGCCCCCGGCTGGCACGCCATCCCGCTGCTCGCCCTGCTTTTCGCGGGCTGGCTTTCCGCGGTGCGCCAGCACACCACGCGCGCCGTACTCATCGGACTGGGCATGGCCTTCCCCATGCTGCTGCACGCCGCGTCCGGCGCCCAAGCCTACCCGTGGGCCACCACCCGCCTGCACGTGCCCATGCTGCCCCTGCTCCTGATCCAATTGGCCCTCGCTTTGGACGGACCCATCCGGCGCCGATGGCTGGCCGTGTCCGCACTGGTGGGGGTGCTGCTGATCTGGATGCCCTACCTGCGCGGCGAACTGCGCCACCATCAAGCCGAACCGTGGCCCGCCGTGCAGTCCTTCCTGGCCGAAGCCATCGCACCGCAGGATCACATCTGGGCCGCCGGCCACGACCGCCTGCATCTGCAGCCCGGTTTCCCGCGCGACTTCGACCGCCTGGTCAGCGGCGCCACCTATGCCCGTGTTTGCGCCGAGGCCCCGGCCAGCAGGCAGAAATTGTATGTGGTCACCGTGGGCTACAAACTGGCCCAGGCCGATGAAGTGACCGTGCTTGGCAACATCCGCGTGAATGCCTTCCACGCCCGCCCGCCCGAAGCCCAAGCCCGACGCGTGATCCACAGCCTGCAATACATCTGGGACGGCCGGGCCGACCCTCAGCACACCGCGTGGATGCGTGAATGCGCAGACCTGATGACCATTCTGCCATGGGACATGGAGGAACGGCGCGCTACCGAGCGGCTCTATTACCACTCGTTTCTGCGCAGTGAACGCGGTCAGTTCATGCATCCGCGGCTGCGCGAGATCAGCTTCCCGTAGCCGCCGCACCACCCGCGGCCAGGGCGGCCGATTCCGCCCGTTGCTCCTGCACCGCATCCGCCCGCTGCCCCTTCTCCAATTCCCGGTCCAGCTGGGCCAGCGTGTCCGCCAACCGCTCCAACATCTGCTCGAGCAACGTATGTGGAATGTTCAGCGCCGGCTCAATGCGCACCGTGCGCGCCCCCAGCAGAGTGCCCGCCACCAGCACCCCGCGCTTGAACAGACCGGCCGCGAGCTTATAGCCCACATGCTTGTCGAAAAATTCCAACCCCAGCAACAGCCCCTTGCCATGCACCTGTTTGATGATGTCTGGATGCAGGGCCTGCAAAGCCCGCAGTTGCTTGAGCAGAAACGCCCCCTTGACCTCGGCCTGCCCCGGCAGGTCCTCGTTCAGCATGACGTGAATGGCCGCAATGCCCGCCGCGCAGGCCAGCGGATTGCCGCCAAAGGTGGAGCTGTGAATAAACGGATTGTCCTCCAGCACCTTCCAGATTTTGGGCGTACTCATGAAGCAGCTCAAGGGCATCACCCCGCCGCCCAGCGCCTTGCCCAGGCAAAGAATATCCGGCACCACGTTCCAGTGTTCGCAGGCGAAGTTGCGTCCGGTCCGGCCCATGCCGGTCTGCACTTCGTCGAGGATGAGCAAAATTTTGTAGCGGTCACACAATTCGCGCACCCGGGGCAGATAATCATCCGGCGGCACCAGCGCCCCCGCCTCCCCCTGCACCGGCTCCAGGATGATGGCCGCGATGTCCTCGCCCAGCGCCTCCAGCTTGCGCAACTCGCGCTCCAGATCCTTGATGTCGCCGTAGTCCACGAAGAACACATCCTCCAGCAGCGGGGCAAACGGCTTGCGATAGACCGCCTTGCCCATCACGGAAAGCGAGCCCATGGACTTGCCGTGAAAACCGCCCGTGGCCGCAATGAAGCCGGTCTTCTTGGTGTACAGCCGGGCCAGCTTGAGCGCCCCCTCCACGGCGTCAGTTCCGTTGTTGATGAAGAAACAATCCTGCAAGTCACCCGGCGCCAGCTCCCCCAACAGCTCCGCCAGGTAACCGCGCAGAGGATCCAGCAGTTCCTGCGAACTGAGCGGCATGCGCTCCAGCTGCGCGCGTACGGCGCCCACGATGGTGGGATGACGGATGCCCATGTTGTAGACCCCGAACCCGCCCAGGCAATCAATGAAGCGGCGGCCCATCAAATCCTCGATGATGGAGCCCTGGCCGGTCCATTCGATGGCGGCAAAATCGCCCGCCTCCGCCACCGATTTCCGGTAGTGCAGGAAGCCGCGGTTGAAATAGTCGTCGAAGTTCTCCAGCGTCTTGCGGAGAATCTCGTCCTTGGCGGCGGCATCCAGATCGTGGCCGGTCACCAGATTCAGGTAGTCGGCGGATTTACGAAATACCAGGTCGGATTTGCGCTTCGCCTGCGCCAGCCCTTCGGCTTGGGCCTCGTCACGCGGTGCGGTGAATGGCAGGGATTTCATGGCCGGTTCCCTCCAACGGTTAGGGATAGTATACCCCACCTCACGAAGACGGGCTTCCGCCGTGTTATATCATGCCAACGGCCAACGAGTTGGATCAGCTACACCGATAGGCTGGCAGGGTGCGGGTAAGATGGTCCACCAGCTCTGTGCTGGACAGCTGGCCGGGGGCATTGGCCTCATCCACATAGCCGTAGGTCAGACAGGAGCCGTGCGCGGGCAAGTCGGTCCGAGAGCGCGGCCCCAGCGCGCCCATGCCCAGCAGGCACAGCGGTGTTTCGCGCGGTTCGGTCAGCAGTGTCCGCAAGTGATCGAGGTCTGCTTCGGTCTGGGTGACCGCGGCAATCTTGATGATGTCCGCCCCCGCCGCCCGCCCTTCCGCCATCACGGCGCGCAGTTCTGCATCGGAAGGCAGGGTGTTAAAATCATGGAACGATCCCACCACCGCTTTGCCCGCGGCATGAGCGCGCCGGACCAGATCCGCAAAGCCGGGGCTGCGAATTTCGAAATCCACCGCCGAGATGTGGGGCAGGATGCGCGTGTACAGATCCAGACGATCCACATCCTTGCCATACCAGTGGCCGCCCTCGCGGGCATGGCGAATGGTCACCAGCACGGGCCGACCCTCCGCCTCCAGCTCGACCGCGCGCTGCAGCCAGTCCGGCATGCCGGAGCCCAGCAGATCCACCCGCAGCTCCAGCACGTCGCACCGCGGTCGCCAGCCCGAGGCCAGGTGGTCCATGGTCAGGGGCAGACTGAGCACCCCGACCACGCGGGGCACCACGCCCAGCTCCAGCCGACCCAGTTGAACACGTTTCGTCATGCGGCCCCTAACGTAAAAGGTGGCGGGTTGTGAAACAAGGGGGATCACGGGGCGTCAGCGCCGGAGGAGCAGCTCGATCTCGCCGATTTTTTCCTTCAGTTCATGCAGGCGCAGATGGAGCGTGTCGCGCTGGTTTTGCCCGCCGCTGCTGTGTTCCAGCTCCCGCTCCAGCATTTCCTTCTGGGCGTCGTCCATGCCGTTGATGATCACCCCGATCAGCAGGTTGAGCATCACCATGGTGCCGACCAGGACGAAGCTGACGAAATAGGCAACCGCCACCGCGGGCATGGCCTGGGACACCGCGCCAAGAGCCGCCATGCGCTCCTGATACTCGACAAACAGGGCGGAACCGAGCCGCTGGATGTTCATGATTTCCACCCAGTTCTCCAGGGTCACCACCCCGAACAGAGTGAGCATGGCCCGGCCCAGCGTGCCAAAATGAACCGGATCGTTGCGGCCAAACATCATGACTCCCATGACCGCGTAGATGTAGAACAGCAGTCCCAGCAGCACGCACACATAGGCCATGGAGGGCAGACTGCGCAGCATGGCCGTGACCAGCTGCTGGAGTTTGGGCACCGCGGTCAGCAGGCGGAGCACCCGCAGCAGGCGGAACAAACGCAGCACGGCGACGTAGGACCCGCCGGCCGGAATCAGGCACCCGGCCACAATGATAAAATCAAAGACATTCCAGCCTTCGTGAAAATACCGCCAGGGGCGGCGGCCAAAAGACCCCATTTTTAACACCATCTCCACCACGAAGATGCCCAGCACCACCCGGTCCAACACGTGAAGGGTGTGCATCATATGCGGGCTCACCCCGGGGGAGGTTTCCACTCCGATGATGGCCCCGGCCAGCAGGATGACCACGATAATCAGGCGCTGGAACCAGCGGGCATGCACTATTCGGTAGCACCCATTCGGCTGGTCGGGGACCGACGACAACCTCGGCTGACCGGCCTCGCCGCTTACCAACTGGTGCAGACCACGAGCCATAATCTTGTTCATTCCATGCTCCCTGGCACGCCTCGTGCCCCTCCATCCCCCGTGAACGGATGCGCGTCCTTAGTGGAGTGGAACGATCACGTCAACTCCTTCTTGGCGGGGACCTCATGACCCGACGCACCGCCCATATCGGTTCGCCCCGGTGGCGCGGGATCGCGGCCTGGGGTGGAATGTCCCATCGAGAGAAAATCCGGGGCAGGAACGTTTACAGGCTGAGCAGTTCCTGTACGTCTTCCCAGGTCATGGTGCCCATCACCTGTTCGTCCGTTTCCAGGGTGGCGTCGATGACGGCCTTCTTGCGCTTCTGCAATTCCAGCACCTTCTCCTCCACCGTGCCTTTGGTGATGAGCTTCATGCTGTACACGGTGCGCTTCTGGCCGATGCGATAGGCGCGGTCGGTGGCCTGGTCCTCCACCGCCGGGTTCCACCACGGGTCGTAGTGGATGACGATGTCGGCCCCGGTGAGGTTCAGGCCGGTGCCGCCCGCCTTGAGGCTGATGAGGAAGATGGGAATCTGGCGGTTGGTGTTGAACTGATGCACCATTTTGAGCCGCTCCTGGGTGGCCCCATCCAGATAGCAGTAGGTCACCTGGCGCTGGTCCAGTTCGCGTTTGAGGATGGCCAGCATGGAGGTGAACTGGCTGAACACCAGCACGCGATGCCCGCCGTCCAGGGCCTCGTTGATCAATTCGAAAAAGAGATCCATCTTGGCCGAAGGCTGCTTGGCCTCCAACCCCTCCAGTTTGAGCAGGTCGAGATGACAGCACACCTGGCGCAGGCGCAGCAGGGTCTTCAGGATTTCCATGCGCGACTTCTGGAAGCCGTCCTTCATGACCAGGTCAAACACCTTGCGGCGCGAGGCCTCCAGCAATTCCTTGTACACGGTCTGCTGGTCGGGACTGAGGGTGCAGTGGGCCAGCTTTTCGATCTTGGGCGGCAGATCGGTGGCCACGTCGCGCTTCAGCCGGCGCAGCAGGAAGGGATGCAACTTGCGGCGCAGGCGGGCCTGGGCTTGCTCGCCCGGGGTGTCGCCGTGGGCGATGGGCATCTCGTAGTTGGCCTTGAAGGTCTCGTGCGAGCCCAGGTAGCCGGGCATCAGAAAGTCCATGATGGACCACAGGTCGGATACGCTGTTTTCCATGGGCGTGCCGGTGAGGACCAGCCGGTGCTGGGCGCGCAGCCGCTTGGCCGCGATGGCGTTCTGGGTGGAGCGGTTCTTGATGTGCTGGGCTTCGTCCAGGACCAGGCAGGAAAACTCGCGCGCCACATACTGCTCAATGTCGCGCCGCAGCAGGGCGTAGGAGGTGACCACCAGGTCGGCGTTGTCCACCTCGGCCCACTTCTCGTGACGCGTGCTGCCCGAGATGGGCAGAGCCTTGAGGTGCGGGGTGAACTTGGTCACCTCCTCGCACCAGTTATCCACCAGGCTGGTCGGGCAGACCACGAGGGCGGGCTTGCCCAGGGCCTCCTCACGTACGCGCGGCAGACCGAGCCAGAGCAGGGTTTGCAGCGTTTTGCCCAGGCCCATTTCGTCGGCCAGGATGCCCGCGAACCCATTGTGCTCGAGGTAGCGCAGCCACTGCACGCCCTCGCGCTGATAGCTGCGCAGGGTGGTGCCGGGCAGCTCCGGCAACTGGAAGGCGGGCACGCTGATTTCGCGGTTCTGCTGGCGCGCGGCCTGAATCCAGTTGGGCGCGGCCTCCACGTCCACCCCGTCCAGGGCGTCCAGGGAGGACTTCACGTAGGATGAATAGATGCCGGACAGCCGGAAGCTGCCGGCCTGGCTGCCCTCCCCGGCCGCGCAGTCGGTGAACACATCATTCATGGACTGGATGGCCCCGGAGTCGAGCAGGATGGTGCGCCCGTTGCGCTCCAGGTAGGACTCGCCCTTGAGCAGCGCGCGCTGCACGTCGGCCGGGCTCAGGCTGCCGCCCTGCCCGTCGTCGAAATCGAAACTCACGTCGAACCAGTTGCCGCCCGCGCGGTCGTTCACATGCACCACCGGGGTCACGAAGTCGGTGGTTTCCAGCAGGGCGCTGAGCTTGCCTTCCAGATCAATCTTCCAGCCGGCACGCCGCAGCGCGGGCAGATCGCGGCCTAGGAAGTTCAACACTTCGCGGCAGCCCACCAGCGGGGTGAGCTGGTCGCCCACCGTACCTTTGAGTCCGATGGTGGCCAGGCGGGCCAGCGCGTTCGCCTCGGCCGCAGGATGGCGCACGTTGAAGCGGAGAAAGTCTTCCGGATCGGGATGCGAGAAATGGCCGGCCACGTCCTGCTTGCCCGCCACCAGCGAGACCTCGCCGTACTCCGCGTGCAACACCGCCGCGAGGGAGGCCGGGCTGCCTTTGACAGAAAGCCGGAAGCGCGGTGCGCCCGGGTCAATGGTGAATAGATCCAGCGAGATATCGGTGACCACGGTCAGGTGCTGACTGAGCAGCGGCAGCTCGGTTTGCAGGAAGCGCGGCACGGCATCGCGCGGGATGCGGACGGGGCCCTGGTAGACCATGCGAAGGGGGCCGGGCAGCAGTTGGGCCAGCGGCCAGAAGTGACCCGCGCCATACACCCAGCCCGCCTTGCCGGACACCACATAGAGAGGCGGACGACCGTCCTGGAAGGGCAGTTCGGTGTGCAGGGTCAGCACCAGTTCGCCGGTGTGGTTGTCCAGATCCAACTTGAGCTGGGAGGACATGGGCGCACCGTTGACCGTGATGGGCTCCGGGCAACCCAGGGCGGGCAGCGGCTTGCCGGTGTGCAGGTTCAGCAGGTTGATAAAGTCGGACGGCTGTACGTCCACCCGCGAGCGAACCGCGCCCTCGCAGATGTCCTCCAGCACGAACAGCAGCGACTCATCCTTCTTGGCCAGAAAATACGTGGGCTCCCGCGGCACGGCATCCATCTTCATGCGCTGCCCGCGCGACTCGAATCCGCAATCCACCGGAATACGCGCGCCCGACGCGCCCCCCATATGGGCCTGAATGGTCGCCATCCACCCATCGGCCAGTTGCAGCACCAGACGCGCGGGCTGGGTGCCGGCCTGCGGGGTGGTCACTCGTTTGATAAAAGACGCTTCGTCCACCTTGGCCAGGCGGGCCGCCTTGCGCACTTCCTCCAGCCGCTTGCGTTCCGCGTCGGGATCGGTGTTCCGGCGGATGAGGGCCAGGCCGAGGGCGATCACGTGGGCGCAGATGATGCCCCGCTCCACGCTGTCGCGGCAGGGACACTTGTTGTCGCACGTGCCGTCCGGCAGCACGCGGGCCCGGCTGTTGATGGAGCGATTGCCGAAGGTCAGCACGCCGGTGATAAACGGGGGTTCGAAGGCGACCTCCTGTACGGCCCCTCGCTCGAACAGGGTCTGGGCATCCCGGAACACCGAAGGCCCGGCCCAATCCATCAGCATCTTTTGTGTGAACGGAATTCCCACAGGCACACCCCGTTGGCATCGCAATGCGGCACAACAGCGAGTATCGAAGTTAGCGAAGGGCGGGCCCGGGCGCAACGCCGGAATGCGAGGGAGGAGGGATTATTCCAACTCGGCATATGGAACCGCAGATCGACGCAGATGTACGCAGATGTCTGAACATTGGGCCTTCATCCGCGTTTATCCGCGTGCATCTGCGGTTGTTGACTCCAACGCTCGGATAAATCCGCAGCCCCGCCCTTACGTCGCGGCGGGCACGGGGGCGGGCTGATAGCCGCACAGAGGGTCCTCGGCCAGGTAGTCGCCGGTGAGGGCAAAGGCGCGGGCCCGCGAGCCGCCGCTGCACGTCTCCCGGTATTCACACCGACCGCAACGGCCCTTCAACCGCGAGGCGTCCCGCAAGTGCTGAAACACCGGCGAGTTCCGGTAAATATCCGAAACCGGCTGTTTCCGCACGTTCCCACACTCCACGGTCAGGAAACCGCTCGGAAATACCCCGCCCACGTGATCCACAAAACAAAAACCCCGCCCTGCGTTCACCGGGTTCGGACCCAGCATCAAACGCGGAGATGGATGCCCCGCATGCCCGTGACGCGGCGTCATCCCACCACTCCGCTGCGCCACATACCGGCGAAAATGCTGCCCTTCCGTGATCTTCACAATAAAGTTCACCCGCTGGGCCAGGTCATAAAGTTTTCCGAACAATTCCTCAACCTGGTCCGGCGTTATCCCCGACAACTCAGCCCCGCGCCCGGTTGGCACCAACAGAAATACTTCCCAAAACACAATTCCTAAACTTTCTACCAGATTGGCCATGGCGTCGAAGTCGTGGATGTTCCAGGCTCCGAAAACGGTATTCACCTGAAGGGGGAGTCCGATTTCGCGGGCCCAGCGGGCGCCATCCATGGCGCGGGTAAAGGTGCCTTCGACCCGGCGGAAGTCATCGTGCTGCTTGGCATTGGGACCGTCCAGGCTGATGGCCATCTGGTCCAACCCAGCGTGCTTCAAGGAGATAACGCGATCACGGGTCAGGCGCGGGGTGGCGGCCGGGATGGCCCCCGCGCGCAGGCCGATGGATTTGGCGTAGCGTACCAGTTCTTCCAGGTCATCGCGTTGTAGCGGGTCGCCCCCGGTGAAGATGACCAGCGGCGTGCCCATGGCTTTGACGTCATCGAGCAGGTGGCGGCCTTCGGCCAGGCTGAGTTCGCCCGGGTGGCGAAAATCCTCGGCGGAGGCGCGGCAATGGCGGCATGCCAGGGCACAAGCGCGGGTTACCTCCCAAATGAGCAACAGGGGAGCCCGGTTGAAATCCAGATCGGTCCTCATACCGGGATGGGATCGAACTGGATATTCACCCGGCGAAACCGGCAGGCGGGCGACGGAACCAAGGCTACAGGATGCTTGAGAATCATAGCGATGGTCCACTTGGCCAGGACTGTCCTGCACGATTCCTTGAGTTCGTGCATGGCCTGATGATATCCGCACATCAGGGGCACCTGTTCCACCGGAACTTCCGCACAATAGTTGCCACGGATCGGTCCCTGACAGGCCTCGACCACGTCCAACAGGGTCAGATTCTCCTTGGCGCGGATCAGCTCGAATCCACCCGCCGCGCCGCGGTGGGACCGGATCAAATCCGCCCGGGCCAACAGACGCAGCACCTTGGCCATATAGGTGGGCGACTCGTGGAGTCGCCCCGCCAGTTCCTGCGGGTTCACCAGATAGCCGGTCGGCTGCTGGGCCAGAAACAAGATGCTGTTCAGTCCGAGCTCGGTGGTTTTGGTCAGAATCATGGCCAATCGAACCTAATCCACTCATATCGGATATTCAAGATCATAATTATGGCATTTTAGTGTTGCCGTAACGTCATGAACTCGCGATGCTCGCGTCATTCGAGCCGCCTCCATCTGGTGGTTCATGCGTCATGGCGTCCATAGAAACCATAGCAGCCCCTGCGGCAACGGCGCAGGACAAGTCTATTTCGCGGCCGCTATGTACCCACTGCGGGGCCCGATGCCCGGACCGGCGCATTACCCAGGGTGATGACTTTTTCTGCTGCCACGGTTGCCTCACCGTCTTTCAACTGCTGGCCGCCAGCGGGCTGGAGCGGTTCTATGACCTGGAGAAAACGCCCGGCATCCAGATGAACCGGACGCCGGTGGGCGATGGTCAATTCGCCTATCTGGACGATGCGGCGGTGCAGACGCGCCTGCTGGATTTCCAAAGCGATACCATGGCCCGGGCCACCTTCCACATTCCGTCCATCCATTGCCTGGCCTGCATCTGGCTGCTGGAAAATTTATTCCGGCTGAATCCGGCCATCGGGCAGGCCCAGGTGAATTTTCCTCGCAAGGAAGTGGCCCTATCCTTCGATCCACGCGGCCTCTCGCTGCGGGGCGTGGTGGAACTGCTGACCTCCATCGGCTATGAGCCCACCCTGAACCTGGGCGCGGGCGCAGCCCCGCGTTCCCGGATGCGCGAGGAGCGGAGCCTGTGGCTCAAGATCGGACTGGCCGGTTTTGTTTCCGCCAACAGCATGATGCTGAATTTCGCCCACTACTTCGGCCTGGAGGCGGATGATGCCATCGGGCGGCTCAACGGGTGGGTCAACTTCGGATTGGCCCTGCCGGTGCTGCTCTACAGCGCCTCCGATTATTTCCGCCAGTCCTGGCTGGGCCTGCGCCGCCGCGCCCTCACCCTCGACGTGCCCATCGCGCTCGGCGTGTCCGCCCTGTTTGCCCAAAGCACCTACGAAGTGGTCACAGCCACCGGCGAGGGCTATTTCGATTCCTTCACCATGCTGATCCTGCTGCTGCTGTGCGGACGCTGGTTCCAGCAGCGCAGCTACGACGCGCTTTCCTTCGACCGCGACTACCGCTCCTATTTCCCGCTCTCCGTGCGCCGCCGTTCCGCGGAAGGCGACCGGTCGGTGCCGGTGGCGGCCCTGCAGGTGGGCGATCGCATCGTGGTGCGGCACCAGGAAATTGTCCCGGCGGACTGCCGCCTGCGCTCCCCCGAAGCCCAACTGGATTACAGCTTCGTGACCGGCGAAGCGGAGCCGGTGACCAGGTACGAGGGTGACGTCATTTATGCCGGAGGCCGCCAGGCCGGGTCGGCGGTGGAACTGGAGGTCCTCAAGGAGACCTCACAAAGCTATCTGGCCTCACTGTGGAACCACGAAGCGTTCCGCAAGTCGCGGACCCGGAACCTGGACACCATCACCAACCGCATGAGCCGCTGGTTTACCGGGCTGGTCCTGTTGCTGGCCGGCGGGGCCGCCGCCGTCTGGCTGGGCACCGATCCCGCCCGCGGGGGGCGCGCCTTCGTGGCCACCCTGATTGTAGCCTGTCCGTGCGCCCTGGCCCTGTCCGCGCCCTTCGCCCTCGGCTATGCCCATCGCCGTCTGGGCCGCGTACGTTGCTTCCTCAAAAACGCGGAAACGGTGGAGGAACTGGCCCGCGTGAACACGGTGATGTTCGACAAGACGGGCACCCTGACCCGGGCCGGCGAAGTGGTGTATGCCGGCCAGGATCTGGACGCGGAGGAACAGCGCGCGGTACGCGCGGTGGCTGCCCATTCCACCCATCCCTTCAGCCGCGCCATCGCGGGTACCAGCGATGAAGTGTGGCCGGAGGTGCGCCGTTTCCACGAGGAACCGGGGGCGGGCATCGAAGGCGAAGCGGACGGCCAGCGCATTCTGATCGGCTGCGCAGACTGGCTGCACCGCCACCAGATTTCCCACCTGCCCAGCCTGGCCTCAGGAGCGGCGGTGGCCATCAACGGTGTCTATCGCGGCCACTACCAGAACACGCCCGCCTACCGCACCAACATCGAGGACCTGGCCCGCCATCTGACCCCCGCCTATCAACTGTCCGTGGTGTCGGGCGACAGCGAGCGCGAAGAGGAACGGTTGCGCGGCTGGTTCGGGCCCGCCGCCGAGCTGCGTTTTCACCAGAAGCCCGCCGATAAACTGGAGGCGGTCCGGCAGCGCCAGGCCTCGGGTGGGCGCGTACTGATGTTGGGTGATGGGCTAAACGATGCGGGTGCCCTGCGGCAGGCTGACGTTGGTATGGCCGTGACCGACGACATCGCCTCCTTCGCTCCCGCCTGCGACATCATCCTGGACGCGGCCCGCCTGGACCGACTGCCCGCCCTGCTAGATTTTTCGCGCCGCACCCTGAACGTGATCCGGCTCAGCTTCGCGGTGTCCCTGCTCTACAACGCGGCCGGCCTCTACTTCGCCATGCGGGGCGAGCTTTCCCCCCTGCTGTGCGCGGTGCTCATGCCCATCAGCTCGGTGAGCGTGGTGGCCCTGGCCTTGCTGGGAACCCGCCTGGCCGAACGGCGGAGCGGCCTGAACCGGGATCTGGGAGCGCAAGCGGCATGAGTGCTTTGTTCATCATGATGGGAGCCAGCCTGGTCCTGGGCCTGGGGTTCATCACTTTTTTTGTGTGGGCGGTAAAGTCCGGTCAGTTCGACGACACGGGCACGCCGCCACTGCGGATGTTGACGGATGAGGAGCCCGGCCGACCGGACTCAAAAGTGCAAACGAAAAAGCAGGAGTAACGTTCATGAAAATAGAGACCTTCAAGTACGACAATTCGATCGTACGGGCCTTCAGCATTGCCTCGGTGGTGTTCGGTATCGTGGGCATGCTGGTCGGGCTGCTGGCCGCGGTGCAGATCTACTTCCCGGCCGCCAACCTGGGCCTGCCCTTCACCACCTTCGGGCGCATACGCCCGCTGCACACCAACGCGGTGATCTTCGCGTTCGTGGGCAATGCCATGTTCGCGGGCATCTACTACTCCACCCAGCGGCTGTGCAAGGCCCGCCTGTTCAGCGACGTGCTGAGCTGGATCCACTTCTGGGGCTGGCAGGCCATCATCCTGTCCGCCGCCATCACGCTGCCCCTGGGTATCACCACCAGCAAGGAATACGCGGAACTGGAATGGCCCATTGACCTGGCCATCGCGCTCGTCTGGGTGGTGTTTGCCATCAATTTCTTCGGCACCCTGGCCAAACGCCGCGAGCGGCACATGTATGTGGCCCTGTGGTTCTACATCTCCACCGTGATCACGGTGGCCGTGCTGCACATCGTCAACTCCTTCGAACTCCCGCTGTCCTGGCTCAAGAGTTACTCCGTCTACGCCGGCGTGCAGGACGCGCTGGTGCAATGGTGGTACGGCCACAACGCGGTGGCCTTCTTCCTGACCACGCCCTACCTCGGCCTGATGTACTACTTCCTGCCCAAGGCGGCCAACCGCCCGGTGTTCTCCTACCGGCTCTCCATCATCCATTTCTGGGCCCTCATCTTCATCTACATCTGGGCCGGCCCGCATCATCTGCTCTATTCCGCGCTGCCCGACTGGGCGCAGTCGCTGGGCATGGTGTTCTCGCTCATGCTGATCGCACCCTCCTGGGGCGGCATGTTGAACGGACTGCTCACCCTGCGCGGGGCGTGGGACAAGGTGCGCCAGGATCCGATGCTGAAGTTCATGGTGGTGGCGGTGACCGCCTACGGCATGTCCACCCTGGAAGGCCCGCTGATGTCCATCAAGAGCATCAACGCCCTCACCCACTTCACCGACTACACCATCGCCCACGTGCACACGGGCGCCCTGGGCTGGAACGGCTTCCTGACCTTCAGCATGCTGTACTGGTTGATTCCGCAGATGTACCAGACCAAGCTGTGGTCCACCAAGCTGGCCAATGCCCACTTCTGGATCGGCCTGCTGGGCATGACCTTCTACGTGCTCCCCATTTACTGGGGCGGCGTGACGCAGAGCCTGATGTGGAAGCAATTCAACGCCGAGGGCTTCCTGCAGTACCCGAACTTCCTGGAAACCCTGCTCAACATCATTCCCATGCACATGCTGCGCTCCATCGGCGGCAGCCTGTACCTGACCGGCGTCATCCTCATGGTGATCAACCTGCTGAAGACGGCGGGCCAAGGTGTATTCCTGGCCAACCCGGAAGCCCAGGCCCCGGCCCTCAAAGACCAGGTCGAACACGCGGAAGCCCCTCACAGTTACCATCACCGCTGGCTGGAAAAGAAGCCCATGATCTTCACCGTGCTGGCCCTGGTGGCCATCCTGATCGGCGGTCTGGTGGAAGCGGTGCCGACCTTCCTGATCCGCACCAACATCCCCACCATCGCCTCCGTGCGACCCTACACGCCGCTGGAACTGCAGGGGCGCGACCTCTACATCCGCGAAGGTTGCGTGGGCTGTCACAGCCAGCTGGTGCGGCCGTTCCGCTCCGAGACCGAACGCTACGGGACCTACTCCAAGGCGGGCGAATACGTCTACGATCATCCGTTCCTGTGGGGCTCCAAGCGCACCGGCCCGGACCTGCACCGCGTGGGCAAGAAGTATCCCGACGCCTGGCACGTCAAGCACATGGAAAACCCCACCTCCACCTCGCCCGGCTCCATCATGCCGCCCTACCCGTGGCTGCTGACTCGCAAGCTGGACACCAAGGCCACCCAGAAAAAGATCACCGTGATGCGCAAGCTCGGCGTGCCCTATCCGGATGGCTTTGAGTTCACCGCGCTGGATGATCTGAAGGCCCAGGCCAAGAGCATCTCCGACAACCTGAAGCAAACCGGCGCCCCGGTGGAAGCGGACCGCGAAATCATCGCGCTCATTGCCTACCTGCAGCGACTGGGCACGGATATCAAGGCCGCGAGCCAGGGAGGTACCCTGTGATCCGCAACGTCATGGAAGGGCTGGGCGGCCACATCGCCGCCTATCCCATCATCTCGCTGGTGATCTTCGTGAGCTTCTTCATCGGCGCGATCCTGTGGGCCCTCTCCCTGAGCCGGTCCCACGTGAACCATATGAGCCAACTGCCCCTGGATTCCCAAGCTGGAGAAAAACCCCATGAATGAAAATCGAGACCCTATCCTGGACCATGAAGTCGACGGCATCACCGAGCTGGATAACAAACTCCCGCGCTGGTGGGTCTGGCTGTTCAACCTGACCACGATTTTCGCGGTCATCTACATGCTGTACTTCCACGTGCTGGACAAGGGCCCGTCCCAGGCTCAGCAGTACCAGAACGAAGTTGCGGCAGCCCAGGCGGCCCAGGCCCCCGTCGCCGCAACCACTCCGGACGCCACCTCCGCCGCAGCCCCGGCCGCGAGCGAGGAGCCCAGCCGGGATGAAGCGGTGCTGGCCCAGGGCAAGCAGATCTTCACCCTCAACTGCGCGGTCTGCCATGGCCAGAACGCAGAAGGTCTGATCGGCCCCAACCTGTGCGACGACTCCTGGATCCACGGTCCCGCCTTTGCGGACAACCTCCACACCATTCGCGAAGGCGTGCTGGCCAAAGGCATGATTTCGTGGAAGGCGGTGCTGAAGCCGGACGACATCCTGGCCGTGGGCAGCTACATCTACAGTCTGCGCGGCAGCAATCCGCCCAATCCGAAGGCGCCGGAAGGCGTTAAAGCGGGCAGCTGATCCGCCCAAGTCGGGCCTCGGAATCGAGACGGGTATCGATTCCGGGGCCATGAAAGTCATCCCGTGAGCACCACCGAAGAAATCTCGTTTCGCGACCACATTCCCACCGCAGATCAGAAGACGGGTAAGCGCATCTGGATTTATCCGCGCAAGCCCGAGGGTCGCTTCTATACCGCGCGCACCTGGCTGAGCTGGTTCCTGCTCGCCCTGCTTTTTGTCGGTCCCTTCATCAGGATCAACGGCAATCCGCTGTTGATGATGAACATACCGGCCCGCAAGTTTTCCGTCTTCGGCGTCCTGTTCTGGCCCCAGGATTTCTATCTGTTCGCGCTCATGCTGATCACCGGCTTTATCATGCTGGTGCTGTTCACCGCCATCTACGGGCGGGTGTGGTGCGGCTGGCTGTGTCCGCAGACCGTGCTCATGGAAATGGTGTTCCGGAAAATTGAGTACGCCATCGAAGGCGACGCCCACCAGCAGCGCCAGCTGCACGAGGCCCCGTGGACGGCCGGCAAGGTGTTCAAGAAATTTCTCAAGCAGGGCATTTTCTTCGCGCTTTCCTTCATCATCGGCAACTGGCTGCTCATGTACATCATCGGCAGCGAAAGCTGGATCAAGCTGGTCACCGACGACCCGCGCCACCACACCACCGGCCTGACCGCCATGATCGGATTCACCCTTCTGTTCTACGGCATCTTCTCGCGTTTCCGCGAGCAGGCCTGCACGTTCGTTTGCCCTTACGGCCGCTTCCAATCCGTGCTGCTGGACAATAATTCCATCGTGGTGGCCTACGACCACAAACGCGGTGAGCCCCAGCAGCGCTACTCCAAACTGCAGCCCTACGAGCAGCGAAAGGCGGAGGGCATCGGGGATTGTGTCAACTGCCGCATGTGCGTGGATGTGTGCCCCACCGGCATCGACATCCGCAACGGCACCCAGCTGGAATGCGTGAACTGCACCGCCTGCATTGATGCCTGCGACAGCGTGATGGACCGGCTGAAATTCCCGCGCGGCCTCATTCGCTATGCCTCCAACAACGGCATCATGACCGGCCAGAAGCTCAAGGTGACCCCCCGTATCGTGGTCTACACGGTCATCCTGTGCATCCTGACCGGGCTGCTGAGCTTCCTGCTGGCCACCCGCACCGAGGTGGAAACCAATTTGCTGCGCGCCCCCGGCACCCTGTACCAGACCCAGCCCAACGGCGACATCAGCAACCTCTATCTGGTGAAGCTGATGAACAAAACCACGCGCGCCGTGCCCGTGGAGCTTCGCCTGGAATCAACCGCCGGACGGCTGCAAATCGCCGGCCAGGCCCTGGTGGCTCCGCCGCGCGGCCTGGCCGAATCCGCCGTCATTATCAGCCTGCCCCGCGAAGCGCTGCCCCAATCCAGTGTACATATCGAGGTGGGGGTCTATCATGAGGGCCGGAGAATCAAAGTGCTGAAAACCAACTTCCTAGGCCCCTCGCCCGCCTCGCAACCATGAAAAACGTCTGGCCCGCAGCCCTCATCCTTTTCTTTGTAGCGGTTTTCGCCGCGGTCATTTCGTTTGTCCTGTTTACCCAACGCCATCGTGTGGATCTGGTGGCCCCGGACTATTATGCGCAATCGCTGACCCACGAGGACTACCTGAACAGCGTGCGCCGGGCCCAGCAATTTACCAATGGTCCCATCCTGACTGCGCAGGGCGCAGCCGTGCAGATCAGCATCCCCAATTATGGCGGCGCCACGGGTGCGCTGGAACTCTATCGCCCCTCCCAGGCCAATCTGGATGAACGGCGTGAACTGGCCCTGGATGACCAAGGTCGCCAGCAGATGGATTTGAGCGGGCTGGAGCGCGGGCTATGGCGGCTGCGCCTGCATTGGACCGTGTCCAACCAGAGTTATGCGGTGGAAACGTCCACCGTGCTGTAACCGAAATCCGCCCGCGGGAACGCAAGCCAGACCATGATTGAATACTGGACAGCCCTGATGCTCGGACTCGCCGGCAGCCTGCATTGCGTGGGCATGTGCGGCCCCATCGCCCTGGCCCTGCCGCGGCCCTCCGGTTCGACCCGCTCCCTGCTCACGGGGCGCCTGCTTTACAATCTGGGCCGCGCCGTGACCTACGCCGCCATGGGGGTCGTGTTCGGCCTGCTGGGCCAGTCCCTGCTGCTGGCCGGCTGGCAACGAGGACTGTCCATCACCGCGGGCGTGTTGATCCTGGTCTATGTGCTGTCCTCTTGGCTGGGCCGGGGCCGCTGGTCGCTGGAATCGGCCGCGCTGCGCTTTATCGCGCCCGTACAACGCACGCTGGGCCGCCTGCTCAAACGCACCTCCACCGGGGGCCTGCTGGTCGTGGGACTGCTCAATGGATTGCTGCCTTGCGGCTTAGTCTATGTGGCCCTGGCCGGCGCCGCCGCCACCGGATCGGCCTGGGGCGGGGCGGGCTTCATGTTCATCTTCGGCCTGGGCACCCTGCCCATGATGCTGGCCATCTCGCTGGTGGGTCCCTCCTTGTATGGTCGCTTCCGGGGCCGGTTCCAGCGCGTGATTCCTCTTGCTCTGGGCGTGATGGCGGTGCTGTTCATCCTGCGCGGACTGGAGCTGGGCATCCCGTATGTGAGCCCCAACCTGGCCGCTCAGGTGGAGGATGGCGCCCTGCCCGCGTGCTGCCGACACTGAAATATTTTCGGATTTCGGATCTACGATTTCGGATTGTTTCCAACCCTGACCTCCCTTTGTGCCTCTGTGCCTTTGTCCCTTGCCCACAAAACCGCTTCCCAGGTCCACCGCGCCTGCTATGATCGCAAAAACTCAGGAGAGCGCATGAAACGATTTCTAATCCTGTTGACCCTGGCCGCGTTGACCCTGCCCGCCCTGGCCGAGCGGGATGAGGCCGACAAACGTACCCTGTTCAACGAGGACGACACCTGGCAGATGTACTCCAAGCTGAGTCTGTCTTTTTCAGAAGTAGGCAGCGATGACGGGTTCTGGGGCAACCTGGAGGCGGGCGGCCTGCTGAATAAGCAGTTCGCCGTGGGCGCGCGCATCACCGCCCTGGGCCAGGAGGTGGACCCCGGCTTCAACGGCTACGATAATCCGAACAAATACGACATCATGTTCGCCGGGCTGGCCCTGGACTATACCGCCTGGGCCAATCAGCTCTTCCACGCCTCGCTAGGATTCTTCATCGGGGGCGGTCAGATGCGCCTGAACCGCACCTCGGACGGCGACGATTTGGACGTGGATCTGTTTGTGATGGAGCCCTCGCTCAACGTGATGGTCAATTTGACCCCGCACAGCGAAGTGGGATTCGGACTGGCCTACCGCCATGCCGACACCTACGACAGCAGCCTGCCCAACCTGAGCAGCGGTTCGCTGAGCGGCCTGGTGGGCGGCCTGTTCCTGCGCCTGACCAGCGAATAAAACCGCGCGGCATCAGTCCACGCTGTTGAGAACCTGGGCATTGACCAAGTCGGCAAAGATGGCATTCGCCGCGTCCGGCTTCTCAATGGCGGTCACGCGTCCGTCGAGATACAACACCACGCGATAATCGGCCCCGTGGTTATCGTTGACCGTGATGGGTTTCATGTTGTTCGCATGCAAGGACCCGTCTTCATCCTCATTGGATTCGTCGGTTAATACGGGAGCGAGGGAAAACTTCTCCCGCGACGTCAGAACATTGTGACCCACGATGTAGAGGTAACTGCAATTCTTCGTCGGATCAAAGGCGGTCGCGCTCTTGGCCACGGAGACCGGGTTGGCGGGCACGTTATCCCTGCGGTCGCTGGGGCAGACCCACAGGCTCAATTCCTTGACGTAACCCTGGGCATAGAGATTGGTCACGCCAAACCGAATATTGCCCTGCTGATCCAGCCAGGGCGTAGGTCCGTCCAGATCCGCCTGGATGGGCATCCGGCAATGAGGCAGAAAACCTGCGTTATCAGAGGCGAACACGGCAAACGAGGTCCCCAATTGCCTGACATTGCTTACGCACTTGGCCCGCTTGGCCTTCTCCATGGCGCCCTGGGCGGCGGGAAAAAGCAGCGCAGCCAGCACCGCGATGATGGCGATGACGATGAGCAACTCAACCAGGGTGAAGGCCGCGCGGGACAACGGCTTCACGGACCCACACCGTAGGGGCGAGGCGTGATGAAGATGCGGTACTGCCGGCCTCCGTTGGCTGAATTGCCTTCGCTATCCCAGGTGCTACCGTTGCGGAACACGGCATTCACGCTGAGGCTGCGATTGGTGGGCACTTCAAAGGTGATTTCCCACAGGTTGGTCTCCCCCAAGATGTTGGTCATACGACGTTCCCCCACATCAAACCAGGCTTCATCAAAACCGATGCGCGCGTCCACATTCGTGGCCGCCGAAAGAGGTCCCCCATTGGCATTGTAGTTGATGGTCAACAACTGGCCATTGGTGGGGCTATCCGGTGACCACGTCATCCGGCCAATTCCTTTGTAGGCATACACATCGGGACCACCGTCCCAATCACCCGTGGTGGTGCGCGCCTTGAACACCACCGCGGTGGAATCGGCCAATCCGACGGCGAGGTCGTAATACCAGGAACCGTTTCCGGCAAACGTCATGGGCTGTCCATTCCCCCAGCCGTTCCAGGGACCGGTCAGGCCGATCACGCGGGAGCCGGTCAGGTTGCGGCTGTGCTGGCGGTACCAGACGCGCAGCGTTCCGCCGGTTGCGGGCAGCGGGTTGGGGCTGAACCAGACGCCGTATCCCGTCTGAGCGGGCCCGGCATAAGCCGCATACATTTCCTGGCCGGCATTGGCATTGCTCACCAACGCCGTCCAGTTGCCGGAGCTGCCGGAGGCGCGCAGACCGTAGTCCATCCAGCCCGGATTCAGCAGGTTGGTGGCAATCAACACGCCGTGCCCGCTGACTTCCGAGGGCAGATTGGAAAAGACCACCCGGACCTGGTTATTGGTCAGCACCACCGGCCGGCCCATGGTCGGACTGTTGGAGGGCGGCGGCGGCGGCAGGTCTTCGTTGGCCCATACAAAGGGACTCAAGGCCACATTGGTTCCCGCGCTATCTTCGATGTAAACCTCGATATCGGAAGCGGGGCTTTCCAAGGCGGTGAGATCATTGCGCACCACATAGAATTTGTATTTGAAGCTACGCGGGCTGCGTCGGTCATACCAGGAGGAGCCGAAGTACGGGGAGGTGCTGAGGTCGCCACCCACCAGGGACTGCGGAGGATCCGGCACCAACTCCGCATCCGTGCCATCCACGCTCAAGGCCCAGGTGCGCATGAAGATGCCGTCGTTCATGTTGGTGTCGCCGTTCGAACCGTCGTCAAAGAGCTGGACGCCACCATTGTCCCAGCCGATGGCGGGCAGACCGGCGTAGTCGCTCAATCCCGAGGCAGACACATTAAAGCCGCGCAAGGGATCGCTGCCCTGCACGATCACCCGGGCCACATTGTCCAGATCGCGATTGCGCAGATCCAGCGCGAAGGTAACCGTGGTGCGCTGGCGAATGCCGGCATCGCCGCGCTCGCTCTCCGCGTATAACGTATTGTAGTCGGCCGGATTGCCGGGATCGCGCAGCGGTTCCGCCGCCGCCCCCAGGTAATCGGTGACCACCATGCTGGTCAGGCCGGGGTCCAGGGTCAGCACGCGGGCCGCTGAATTGTAATTGATCAGGCGCACCGCTTCGTAGGTGTTGGTGCCGGTGGTGGTCAACTGGCCGCTGTACTTATAACTGAGGGTGGTGGGCGTTCCGGGGGGAAACACCACATCGCGGTAATAAACGGTGCCGCTGTCCAAGGCCAGGGGCGCGGAGAGGGCGGGCGGTAAACCGAACTGGAGGGGAGCGCTGCCGCCGTTGATAAAGAAGTTGCTGGCTCCAGGCGTGACGCCCAGGCCGGAGGCGGTTTCCAGATAAAAGCGGACGGTCAGGATATTGGTCAGGCCACTGGCCACCGGAACCAGGCACGCGGTATTGTTCCGTGCGTTGCCGGCGATATCCTCAATGTCGGCGGTCAGCAACTCGACCAGCGTGCCCGCGGCGGGCAGGGCGTTGGTCAGGGTCAGCAGGACGGAGTTGGTGGTGATCATGGTCACCGAGGCGGGGCTGGAGCCGCCCACCTGCCAGGCGTTGAGCAACACCGCGGTGTCAGCCTTCAACGGTTCGTTGAACTGGACATACACATTGGTAGCGCCGGCCAGGCCCGCGCTGGAACGGATCCAGGGCGCGTTGACATCCCCCGGCTCCAAGTCCGGATACCCATCGGCATCCAGATCCACCGGCACTTCCAGATAATTATCGGAGGTCAGCAAGCCGTCCACCCATGAACCACCGACTTGCTCGGGGATGGCATCGTTGGAGCTGTAGGCGATGCCGGGATTGTTGTTATGCAGGTTGGCAAACAACCGAATGACCGCGCCCGCAGGCACCACTTCTCCGCCGTTGACCGTTCCGTAACGTCCCGTATTGCTGCCGTAGAGCACGCTCCATGGAATACGCGCCTCATATCCGTTAAGCGCGCAGGTGGTGGCATCGCCATACACCGCCATGTCCACCGCACTGCCCACCGGGGAGGCTCCGTTGCCGTGATCATAAAGAGCGACGACGTTGGTGGTGTCGGGTGCGGCCACGCCGTCGTACAGCACCTGCACCACGTTGTTGAAAAAGCCTTCGCTGGCCACCATAAAATCCAGACCGAACCCGTTGGTCAGAGCCACCCACCCCACATCGTTGTAGGAAATGAAAGAGGCCGCGTTGCCCGTCCAATTGGTGGTGGAGGTGGCGCCCGTGCCGTTGCCCGGATCTACATCAATTAAGACGGCCAGTTTGTTGTCTACTTCCGCGCCCGTCAGCGCTACGTAGAGATAGGTTTCATCCCAGGTGACATATACGTCGTTAAGATAGTTCCCGGCCCCGAATCCGCCGCCGCCGCCGGTGTAACTGCCCTTGCGGTCAAAATCATCGTAATCCCCCATGCGTCCGTCCAATTCCGGCGTGTTTGTGGGTGTGCCAAAAACAACACCCGCCACCAGGCACGCGGAAACCCATAGAAGCGCTTTACTTTTCATGGCGTAGCTCTCCCTGAAGAAAGAAACGATAATTACCTAACCCAAGGTAAATATACCCTGAATGGGGATTTCTGTCACGTGTTCAGACGGAGCGTATGGGGGAACCCGCGCGCACGGCCTCCCTCGCAAAACGCGATGGAATGAACTTTTTGGGCATGCTAGGGTCCCGCACAAATGACGAATACAAACATCCTTTCCCTTCGCGGTCCTCCCGGGAGCCTCAAAGGCGATATTTTTGGCGGGCTGACCACGGCGGTCGTTTCCCTGCCATTGGCCCTGGCGTTCGGCGTGGCCTCGGGTGCGGGTGCGGAAGCCGGCCTGTACGGCGCCGTTCTCGTCGGCTTGTTCGCGGCCCTATTCGGCGGAACATCCACGCTGATTTCCGAACCCACCGGGCCGATGACGCTCATGTTCACCGCCGTGCTGACCACGCTGATGGCGAATCAGCCGGAGTACGCCCTGGCCCTCGGCTTTACCACCGTCGTGGTGGCAGGCCTCACGCAGATCATCGTGGGCTCCCTGAAGCTCGGGCGCTTCATCACCCTGATGCCCTACAGCGTGGTCTCCGGTTTTATGTCCGGCATCGGAGTATTGCTGATTCTGCTCCAACTGCCCGCGTTGCTGGGGCACGGTAACCCCGGCGGTGGAGCGGCCGGGGTCATTCGTGCGCTGCCGAACCTGCTCCAGGATATTCGCGGGCCGGAGACCCTTCTGGCGGCTGGCGCCCTGGCGGTAATTTTCCTTCAGCCGGTTTCGTGGCGGCGCTGGATTCCGCCCAAATTGACCGCGCTGATCCTCGGCACCCTGGCCGCCAGTTTCTTCCTGGCCGACGAACCCCTGCGCCGGATCGGCGAGATCCCCATGGGCCTGCCTTCGTTTCGCTTCCCGGTCTTGACGCCCGACCTGCTGATGACGGTCCTGCTGGACGGCATGATCCTCGGCCTGCTGGGCTGCGTGGACGCCTTGATCACGGCGAAAATCGCGGACAGCCTCACCCGCACCCAACACGATTCCAACCGCGAGCTGATCGGGCAGGGCATCGGCAATGTGGTGTCCGGCCTTTTCGGCGGTCTGCCCGGAGCGGGCGCCACCATGGGAACGGTGGTCAACATCCAGAGCGGCGCGCAGACCCCACGTTCCGGCATTTTCCGCGCGTTGATCCTGCTCGCGGTGGTGGGCGTGGCCGCCCCCCTGTTGAAAGACATTCCCCTGGCCGTACTGGCCGCCATCACGGCCAAGGTCGGCGTCAGTATATTGGATTGGAGCTTCATGCGCCGGGCCCATCACGTCTCCAAGACCTCCACCTTCATCATGTACGGGGTTTTGATTCTGACCGTCCTGGTGGATGTCATCGTCGCCGTGGGCGTGGGCATGTTCATCGCCAACATCTTGACCATTGATCGCTTGTCCAAGCTGCAGGGCGCCACCATCAAGACCATTGATCCCGCCTCTGACCACGATGTGTTGCTGTCCCCTGAAGAGCGCACCCTGCTGGATTTGGCGCACGGTCGGGTGGTGATTTTCCACATGAGCGGGCCGATGATTTTCGGCGTGGCGGATGCCATCGCCCGCCAGCAATCAGCCATGCAGGACGCGGACGTACTCATACTCGACCTGACGGATGTTTCCATGATGGGCGTAACGGTCGCGCTGGGCATCGAGAACATGATTCGCGAGGCCACCGCCAAAAAGTGCGCGGTATTTGTGGCGGGCGCCAAGGGTCCGGCCCGCGAACGGTTGAACCGGATGAAGGTTCTCGACGCGACCAGCGAGGTCATGGAATCCCCCACCCGGATTGAAGCCCTGCGCGCCGCCCTGGCCCGCCTGCCGACCCGTTCCTAACCAGTCCACTCCAATCGGGGTCGGAATCGGAGTCGGTATCGGAATCGCCCGGGACCGGAGTCAATTCGCAGAGGCGCATCGACGCAGAGGAAGAAGGAATTTCGCAACCCACACCCATTTTTCCTCCCTTGGCGATCTTCGCGCCTTGGCGAGAAAAAGTTCTCTGGCCGCAGAATCGTCTCAGGGCACGTCGCGTCCCCGGAGGATGTCCGTCACATTGATGCTTGAAGACTGCGCCTGGATCTTGCCGGCGTACTGCGGGTAAAGCGTGGCCGCCCGGGACTTCAATTCGCCAAACAGGCCCTGTAGCGCTGTGCGATCCAGGCGCCGCCCGCCACCATAATACCGGTGCGCCACGTGGCCCAACGCATAGGTCGTGGCAAAGGTCAGGGCGGCACCGGTCACGCCGCGCGCCGCCATTTTGCCCAAGCCTCCGGCGACCGCGCCACCGAGCTTGCCGAGAAACTTTCGCGCCACGCCCTCCAGCATCTGGCCGGTCGCGCTCAGGCCGAGCACGCCCAGCAATTCAACAATATGCCCGCGGTCGAGGGGAAATCCGTGGGCGAGGCCGACGCGATACACCATCTTCATCTGCAGGGGCAGGATGGCGAGGTTGGCCAGGCCCTGGGGCAACAACTCCAGCCCCGCGCAAAGCATGGCATAGTTGAGGATCATCGGGGACGGATCCACAGCCGACGGCGACGGAGCAGACACGGTCACGGGGAGCGCGGGCGGTTCGGTGGTTGCGGACGGAAGCAGGGCTGGAAGGGATGCCAGCGATTCTGCATTGTTGAACACCTGGTCGGCTGCGGCCGGCTCAAGTTGAAGTTGGCTGCGCAGCAATTGGAGAAAAACGCGCTCCGGTTCACTCGACGCGCCGTCGGCATCGCACAGACAAACCGCGAATTCGTAGGCCAAGGCCCGCAGTTCGGGAGTGACCAGCGGTGCACAGGCGGACGCCAGGTCGGCCTTCCCCAGCAACACCTGGGTCACGATGGCCCGCGCATCAACACCCTGCACGCCCAACTGGCCGATCACTTCCTGAAACCGCACCCGCTCGGTGTCACTTTTCTGCCCGTCGGAGAAAGCAGCCAGGGCCGCCACGGTGATCAGGGCATTCACTTCATCTGTTTGCATATTGTTCTTTTTTCGATTGGGTGGTGGGGATCGCCCTTTTAAAAGACGCCGATCCCGAGCCAGAGCGCGATGGTAAGCAGCAAAAAGCCCATGATCGCCATATCGGCCAAGCGCCCTTCGGCACGATCCAAGCGTCGGCCGTCACGCTTGGCCAGCACCACAACGGCCTCTTGCCACCGATAGGTCAGCAGGATCGCAGCCTGTGCGATGGCTAGCAACCTACGGCCCGCAGACATGGCCAGGCCACCCAGCCAGCCATAGAGGCTCAGGACATCGCCGGCTGGTACTTCGGGAAAGGGCTGCGCATCGCGGCGCCAGCGGCCGAACGCCACGGCCACACCGACGCCGAGCAGGATGGGCCAGGTGAGTTTCCACCACGGGTATATTTTTCCCAAATGAGGGCGGGTCAATTCCGGCACCGCCCACCAGCTCACGGCCAGCACCGCCAACAACAGCACCGTCCAGGGCCACCAGATGGCGGGGGCTACGGCGTGGTGGTGCGCTGGGTCGCGCTGAAGGGCGCGCAGCCGAACCAGGAACCGGGCCATCAGCAGGGTCGTACCCACGGCGGCCAGGCTGAGCATCCAGCCCAGCGCGGCAGGCCAATCGCCCGGGGCCAGGCCCGCCACCTTCTTCAATGCGGTTTTGGCCAGCATGCCACTGGTCCAGGGCGCACCGGCGAGGGACAGCCCGGCCAGGACGCAACCAGCGAGAACCGCCTTCTGTCCACGCGCGCCGCCGGGGTCCGAGGTGGCCAGGCCTACGCTGAGGAACAAGAGACCCTTGGCCAGGCCGTGATGGAGCGCATAGAGCATGGCCGCCAGAGCGGCGTACGTCGCAACCGAGCTAGTGGCCAGGCCGATGCCCACCAGCACGATGATCAGGCCCATCTGACTGATGCTCGAGTACGCCAGCACGGCCTTGGGATGTCGCTGCGTCACCCCCACCACCGCCCCGCCCAGCGATCCCAGCAGGCCCAGCGCGATGAGGACGTGGCCCGCCTCCGGCCACGCGGCGAGGCCGAAGGGAACGAAGCGCAACCAGCCCAGCAGTCCGGCCTTGATCATGGCGCCGCTCAACACCGCGCTGGCCGGGGTCGGGGCGACCGGATGCGCCAGCGGCAGCCAGACGTGCAACGGCACCAAGCCGGCCTTGATACCCAGGCTGGCCAGCAGGAGGACGATCAATTCATTCCGGAAGGGCGAAGCGGCAACCGCGGCCGGCACGTCGGCCAGTCGCGCATCCGGCACCTTGGTGGCGATAATGGAGAAGGCGATGAACTGAAGCACCTCACCCAGGATGGCCAGAGACAGATAGATCCGGCCCGCGCGATTGGACGCCGCCTGGCCATCGTGCACCACCAGCACGTAGGAGGAGAAGCTCATCAAGGCGAAGCAGAAGTAGAACGTGGCGATGTCCTGGGCGAGAATGAGTCCGAGGTTGCCCGCCTGGGCCATGAGGAAAAAGATGGTGTAGCGCGCGCGTTTCGCGTCGTGGGCCAGATAGCTCAACCCGAACCAACCCGCGCAGCCCCAGAGGATCGCGCTGAACAGCAGGAAAATAGCCGCCGGGTCATCCACGCCCAATCGTACCCCCACGACCAGGTTGGGACTGTGAACTTCGAGGCGCGGCCCGAAGGCCAGCAACAGGGCGGGCAACACGGTGAACGGCGAAAGGCCGCGCAAGAGGATCGCGTCCGGCCAGCGGGCCAGCAGGGCGGCCAGCAGCAGCGGACCCAGCAGCGTCAGGGCCACCAGGGCGATAAAAACCGGTTGCTCGAAATGGAAAAGGGTTAGCATGGATTTCTAATATTCGCGTCGCGCAATGATTTTCACCCAGGCCAGCGGACTATAGTCCGTACCCGCGAACAATCCGGCCAGGAGGACCAGCAACGCGGTCACCAGGGGCGGCGCCAGCAGCCAGAGCGAGGTTTCAAAACGACCGCGCGGATGGTGTTCGTGAGGCCAATCGCCCTCCTGCGGCTTGAACCACGCGGCATGCAGAATGGGCAGGAAATAGGCGGCGTTCAGCAAACTGCTGACCGCCAGCACGCCCAGCACCCAGTAGTCGCCTGATTCAGCGGCCCCCACCCCGAGATACCACTTGCTGATAAAGCCAGCCAGCGGCGGCACCCCGATCATGCCCAGCGCGGCCACCGTAAAGGCGCCCATGGTCCAGGGCATGCGGCGGCCCGCGCCCTTCATTTCGCGGATGGCATGAATGCCCAGGGTCTCGGCCAGATTGCCCGCGCAGAAGAACATGGTGATCTTCATGATGCCCTGATGCGCCAGGTGCACCAACCCGCCGATGGTGGAGGCGGGCCCGAGGATGGCCACCCCGAGGGCGATGTAGGAAACCTGGCTCACCGTGGAGTAGGCCAGCCGCCGCTTCAGGTCGTCCTGGAACAAGGCGCGCACCGAACCAAAGATGATGGTGAAGGCCGAGGCCGCGGCCAGCACGGGCAGCACACCCAGTTGGGCGGAAAATGTTACACCGTAGACATCGTAGACCACGCGCACGATGCCGAATGCGCCCGCCTTCACCACGGCCACCGCGTGCAGCAGGGCACTCACCGGAGCGGGCGCCACCATGGCTTCGGGCAACCAGCGGTGGAGCGGGGCCAGGGCCGCCTTGACTCCAAACCCGCCCACCAGCAGGAAGAAAATCACGATCAAGGCCGGGCCATGCTTCGCGTCCAGAAATCCGATGGCCCCCGTCTCGGTGAAGTCAAAGGGGCCGGCCAGCACGTAAAGCCAGACCATGGCCAGCAGGATGGCCGCGCTGCCGATCAGCGTGTAGCGCAGATACATTCCGCCGGCACGCAGTGAGGTGTCCGTGCCACGATGCGTTACCAGCGGATAGGTGGTGAGGGTCAACACTTCGTAAAAAACAAAAAAGGTGAGCAGGTTCCCGGCCAGCGAGACGCCCATGGTGGCGGTGACGCACAAACTGAAATAGCCGAAGAAGCGGCGACGATTGGGCGAATCCTCGAGGTAGCCGATGGCGTAGATGGTGGTGACCAACCACAGGATGGCGGACAGGCTGGAAAACAGGATGGTCATGGCGTCCGCGCGCAAAACGAAATCCATGCCGGGCAGGAAAGTCCAGCGCGTCTCCACGAGCTGGCCCATGAACACGGCACGGATCATGACCCCGACCAGCACGATTTTAAGCACTGCGCCCAACAGGTTGAGCACGGTCCGCGTGCGCGCCCGCTCCTCGCCCAGGAGGAAGATGAGCACGCCGGTCACCAGCGAAGTGGCCAGGACCAGCACCGGCAGTAACTGATAGAAGCTCATTACAGAGCCTCCAGAAATGCGTTGGGAGGAAAGGGCGCGCCCTGGCTCAGCAGGTTGAACGGGATCAACGCGGCCAGGCCCAGCAGCAGGGTGAACAGGGCCAGGGCCAGCGCGGTGTAGCCCAGCATGCGCGGCTCTTCATGCAACACGAGATTCTCCGGGGCCGGTCGGAACAATTCGCGCAGGAAACGAAAACTGTAGGCGGCGGCCAGCAAACCGCCGAGCAGGATGCCCACCACCCACCACCACTGACCGGCATGCAGTGCGGCCACCAACAGCAGCCACTTGCCGACAAAGCCGCCGCTGGGTGGGAGACCCATGATGCTGATACTGGCCAGGGCCAGGGCGGTGGCTATCACCGGTCGCCGCTCACCCAACCCGCGCAAATGCACAAGCGTGTCGCCCCCCGCAGCCTGCAGGACCGCCCCGGCGGCCAGAAACAACGAAGCCTTGGCGAAGGCGTGGCTCAAGGCGTGGTAGATGCCGCCGGCCCAGGCCTTGGTCGGCCACAAGTCGCCCGGTTCAGCCAGGGCAAAACAGAGCGGGAAGAGCAGGAACAGATAGCCGATCTGGGCCACGGTGGAATAGGCCACGATCAGTTTCAGGCGGGGCTGGCGCAGGGCCTGCAGCGAGCCCCAGATGACCGCCGTCATGCCCAGCGCGCCCAGCAGCACGGAGGAGGCGACCAGCATCTCGTGCGGCAGGAGGTCGAAGTGGAAACGGAGCAGGATGTAGAAAGAACCTTTGATCACCAAGGCGGAGAGGGCTGCGCTGACCGGCGCGGGCGCACTGCTGTGCGCGGGCGGGAGCCACACGTGCAGGGGAAACAGCGCGGTCTTGATGAGCAGGCCGAGCAGGATACAGACATAAGCCGCCCAGGTGGCTGGATTCACCTCCACCACCCCGCGCAGCAGATCCATATCCAGCACGCCGTACTGCGCGTACAGCAGTCCGACCCCCAGCAGATAGAACAGCGAACCGGTGAGCGCGGTCAGCAGATAGCGCATGGAGGCCACCACGCCGGTCGGGGTTCCGCTCAGGGCCACCAGGGCGACCGCGGACAAACTCACCACTTCGAGGGTCACATAGAAATTGAAGATATCCGCGGTCAGAAAGAGCGCGTGCAGGCCGCCCCACAAAAAGAACCACAGCGGCCAGAAATAGGCGCCCGAGCCCGACCCGTGATCGTTGGAAAAATAGGCGCGCGCATACACCGTGATCACCGCGGCCACCACGGCGGTCATGGCCAGCATCAGGGCGCTGAATCCATCCACATGAAAATCAATCCCCAGCGGAGCGCCCCACCCGCCCACCGCGTGGCGGAAGGGTCCGCTTTGCAGGACGCGCACCACCACGCCCGCGGTGGCCAGCACGGTGGCCAGGGCAAAGAGCGGGGCCAGACGCGAAGCGAGGCGCGGCCCGGTCAGCAGGCTGGCCACGGCGGCGAACAGCGGCAGCAGCAGGCACCATGCCGCCCACGGTATATCGAGGAGGCCGCTCATGGTTCGGGTTCCACCGGGGGCGGCAGTTCCGTTCCACCGGTCAGTGTTTTGACCCGGCGGGCCAGCACCAGACCCAGCGCGGTGGCGCTGACGGAAATTACGATGCCCGTCAGCACCATGGCATGCGGAACGGGGTCCGGCGTCTCGCCCGCGATGCGACGGGCTACCGCGACATACACCAGAAAGATGCCGGATCCAAACAGGTTGAGCGCGATCAGCTTTCGCAGCAGATGCGGCTGGGTGAACAGTCCATACAGACCAATCAGCATGATGCCGAGCGCGGCGGCCAGATAGATCTCCGCCTGGTTCACGACGCTTCCTCCTTCGCCACCACGCCCAGGAACAGCAGGGTGAGAATGGCGCCGATGGAAAGGGTGGCCGCACATTCAATGAGCAGAATCAGCAGGCCGGCGTAGGGAACAGGATACTCCAGCAACGCGCGCCCACCCGCCATCACCGTGGCCGAGACCAGCAGAAACACCAGGAAGCCGAAACCCAGAATCATGCGCAAGGCCAAGCGCACGCGCGCGCCGTCCACCACCCCGGCCAGCACCAGCAACACGCCGCCGGCGCCGAGGATGGAGCCCGCCTGAAAAGCGCCGCCGGGCCGGTAGGATCCGATCCACAAAATATAGAAAGCCACTACCACCAGGACGGGCATCAGCACTCGAACCAAGCCCAGCAGCACGGCGGGGCGGTCGAGCAGTTCGGCGCGCGGGGTTGTGGTGGCGGAGCCGGAAACGGCCAGCGCGGCCAGACCGGCCAGCAGCAGGACGCCGATCTCCAGCAGGGTGTCGTAGCCCCGGAAATTCAGCAGCACGGCGGTGAGCGGATGGGTCACCCCGCTTTGATCCATCTGCGCGGTCACCGCATCGGCCAAATGCGGCGGCGACGCGGGCAACGAAACGAAGGCCCGGGCCAGCAGCCAGCCGAAGGCTGCGAGCAGCAGGGCCAGGATCACTCGATGGAGACGCATCATGGTGCGTCTCCTTTGGTGCTGGTGCCGCCCAGGGCGCGCGCGGCCCCCAGCAACAATGCGCCCGTGAGCCCGGCGCCCAGCGCGGCCTCGGCCAGGGCGACATCGGGCGCGGACAACCGGGCCCAAGCCAAGGCCAGCAAGAGCCCCCACGCCACGAAGAGCATGATGGAGACAAAGAGTTCGCGGGCCCGTAATACCGCCACCGCCAACCCGACCAGCATGACGGCCAGAACCACATCCACCCACAACGCGGGGTTCATGGTTTCCTCCAAGGGGTGAGGCCATTGCGCAGGGCGCGGCGGGCGATCAGATAGCTGGCGCTGGCGCTGCTGATCATGACCAGCAGCCAGATCAGCACGAGTTTGACCACGGCGGCGACGTTGTGGGCCTGGAAGGCCAGACCCGCCAGTACGAGGCCCAGTCCCAGGTTGTCCGCTTTGGTCAGGGCGTGCAAGCGGGTGAACACGTCGGGAAAGCGCAGCAGCCCCACCGTCCCGGCCAGGAAAAAGAAAAGGCCCGCGCACACCAGCGTCACGGTCGCCCAATCGGAGAGACTCATGGTGAACCTCCCCCGCCCGTGGGCCAGAGGCGCTGGGCAAAGGCGACCGCCGTGGTGGCGGTCAGCACGGCAAAGACCAAGGCCACATCTTGCAGGAATTCCAGATGCTGGACTTCCGCCAGCAGGAACAGTATGGCCGTGCCCGTGGTGCCGAATAGTTGCGCGGCCAGGAGGCGATCCGCCGGGGTGGGTCCGCGCAGAATGCGGACCAGGCCCGCCGCGATGGTGAGCAACAGAAACAGGGCCGCCAGTGCATAGAACGTTGTCATGCGGACGGACACTCCAGTCCGAACAGACGTTCCACCCTTTGTTCGAGATCAACCAAATCGCGCGCCACGTCCGCGTCCGTGCCGGCCAGGGCATGTACGCTCAGGCGTGAGCCATCCAGTTCGGCCGACAGCGTGCCGGGCAGCAGGCTGACCACATGGGCCAGGAAAATGCGCGCAGTCTCGGAGGGCAGTCGCAGGTGATGGTGGTACAAGCCGGGCTCCAGACGGGGTCCGGGCAACAGGGCGCGCCGGGCCACATCCCAACCGCCCTTGATGGAATTATGCAGGAAGAAGGGAACAAACCCCAACAGGCCACCCAGCTTCCAGCGCCACATTGATTCCGGTTGGGGCAGCCAGCGGGGCAGCAGGGATGCGACCAGCAGCACCGGCACAAAATACCACCATGCGCCAATACGGCCCCCGGTCAGGACCCACCACAGCACGGCCAGCACGAAGGCGCGTCTGATTATTGTTCTCCACTGTTTCATGTTCGTGTCTGGGCGATCACGTGGATGCACCCAAGCGCGCCCAAAATTAGGGTGGCAGGGTCGAAAGTCAACGAGGACCGGTCAAAAATCGGTCACATGAGACGGTCACCAGCGCGCCTCTGAATCAGCATCAGGGTGGCCACTACGAAGGAAACCTCGAAGGCCACCGCCGTCCACAAACCGCGGGCCAGGCCCGAGGTGAAGCCGTAGGAGTGCAGTCCCACCCCGAGCAGGTTGATGCCCAGCCAAGCCATCAAGACCACGATAATGCCCAACACACTGCCCGCCGCCATACCCAGCGGCCCGATCATGCCCGCGATACGGGCATGGAAAAGAATGGCGCACCACAACACGATCAGCAGAGCCCCGTTCTCTTTCGGATCCCAACCCCAGAAGCGGCCCCACGACTGGTCGGCCCACACCCCGCCCAGCATGGTGCCCAGAAAGGAGAAGATGAGGCCGAACGCGAGCAGTCCGTAGATGGCGCGCAGGATGGACTGCATCCCGGCATCGTGCAGCGGTTTGCGCAAGGCCTGCAACAGATAGAGGTGCCCCACCACACCGGCGGCGAAACAACCCGCGTAGCCCATGGTGATGGTCACCACGTGGGTGGACAGCCAGAAATTGGAATCCAGCACCGCCACCACCACGCCCAGGGTATCACCCTGGGAGGAGAAGCGCGCGGAGATCATGAGCAGGATCAGGCCGGTGGTGCTGCTGAGCAGCGTGCCCAGCGAGTTGCGTTGCAGCCATTCCACCATCAGCCCCAGGGCCACGCAGACCCACGCTACAAACAGGAACGTGGCATAGAGGTTGGTCATGGGCGGACGGCCCATGATCATCATGCGCCAGACCATGCCGAGGGTATGCGGCAACAGGCCCAGGAACACGCCCAGCAAAGCCGCGCGGGCCAGGAAGCGGCGGCGCGTCATCATCGCCACCAGGCAGACCAGAAAGGAAAGACCGTAGAAAATCTTGGCCTTATAGAACAGCTCGAGCCGGTTATAGAGCAGCTCCAGGTCCAGGTGCTGCAGGCTGCGGCTTTCGGGCGCGCGGGAAATCACGGAGCGTTCAATGTTGCCGGCGGCCAGATCGAATTCGAGTTGTTGTCCAGCCGCATAGGCGCGGGCCAGATCCTGGAGCAGGGTCACGTCCTTGCGGGCCACTTCGTCCTGGAAGCCAAAGGCCAGCAGGTCCCACGGGCTCACCCATTCATCGCCCCCGTGGGCATGCAGGGGCAGCAGGGCGATGGGCAGCTGGCGATAGAACTGGCTCCATTGGAACAAGGCGGAGGACAGACGGAACAGTTCCGCTTGTTCGCCGGTCCAGGTGACCGGATCGTTGGTGGCCATGTTCTGCACATCGGCCGAGAAGGTGGCGGCGCGGCTGTAAACGTCCAGGAAGCTGAGCGGGCCGGTGCCCTCGGCCAGGCCCAGGCGGACCCGCACCGCGGCATTGCTGACCGTGAAGTCGGGATGCGGTACGGCAAACTGGAAGGCGTAGCGCAGGGAGAGGTAGGTGTTCAGGCTCTGCTGCAGCCGGACGATTTCCTTCTCCACCGCGCTGCGATCGCGGTCCTCGTGCTGGGCGGCCGCTTCGGCCATTTCGGCCAGCTTGTCCAGTCCGCCCTGCACCTGGTTGAAGGAATAGCGCCGCCCTTCGTGCGCTTCCACGCCCATGGCTTCCAGCACTTCGGGATGATTGACCAGCAACACCGCCTCGTCGTGGCTGCGCTGCGGTTCGAACAGGAGGCGGGCCAGCCAGTCCACCGCGGGTTTTTTATCCATCGAGCTGCGCCCGGACAACTGGAGCAGGCGCAGCCGGGCATACGAATCCATGGGCATGACCCGCCCGCCTTCCAGAACAGGCAGACGCGCAAAGGCGGAAAGGTCTTTTATCTCGGCCAAGGCTGATCCCGCGACTGCAAGCCAGGCGCCGATGACAAAACCTGACACCCGAAACCTGAAACCTGAAACCTTCATCGCTTCGCCCTCACCCGGCGCACCAGTACGGCCACGAAATGCCAGATCATGCCCAGCACGATGACCCCGGTGGATACATACGGGATCAAGCGCCCGTAGTTCCTGGTCACCGCAAAGGTGGACATCTGGGGCTGGCCGGGCTGCTCGCTGTAGGAAGCCTGAAACAAGGTGTAGCCGCGGTCGCGCATGGGTTTGTTCATGGAAATGGTGAGGGTCCGATCCACCCCGTCCGTGCTGATTTCCACATCGCTGGAGAACGCCTTGGCCATGGTGGTGCCAGGATGCATCTCGCGCTTGAAGTCCAGCAGCTTGACCACAAACGGCAGCGGGGTCCGCACCCGCCGCAGGGCCAGCGTCCACTCCGCCCCTCCATGAACAAAGGTGGTGGCCGCACGATCCTCCCCGAACAGCAGTACGCGCACGGGGGCGCCGCCATCGGGGGTCACCACAAAAACTCCGCCGGCCACATTTTCCTCCGGCTGTTTGGCCAGCCGGGCCCCGCGCAGGGAGGAAATGCCGAGGTCGTTCAGAGGCGCGTTGGTCAGCGGCGACACGGATTGAAAGGCGCGCGCATTGCGGTGATAGGATTCCACGGTCACGCTCAATCCGGCTTCGTCGAAGCGCAGGTCGTCGCCCGCCTTCGCGTGATCGGCGTCCATGGCCACCACCTCACGCACCAGGCCATTCTGTTTCCAGACCGCTAGCTCCCAATGGTGATAGGAAGCGGAGACGCTGGCGGCCTCGCCCTCCATCAGGGTGAGTTGCGATTCCTCGGCGAAGTAGTGGGTGATGCCACCACCGATCAGCAGGAGGAGCAGGCCGGCATGGGTCAGCAGAATGCCGAAGGATGACTTGCCCAGCATGGTCATCAGGTAGGCGGTGAGGTTCACGGTCAGCACGGTCAGCACCAACTGGGTGCCCGGGAACGGAACGAAGCCGCCGATGAGGATGATCCACGAACTGTAGAAGCGCTCCTGGGCTGCGTAGAGGCCGTGCTCGACCTGATAGACGGTGCCCCAGAAGGTCAGCACAAAAAGGAAGGCCAGGCAGTACACGGTCAACCGGGGGCCGATGAGCCACTCGAGCAGGCGGGTCAGGGGGCGCTGGGCAGCTGGCTCGCTCATGGTTTCAACGAGCGGCACAGGGCCAGGAAGTTTTCTTTTTCCGCGACGATCTGCTCGCGGGTGCCGCCCAGCTTCACAAACGCCGTACGGCCCTCCAGCGGCACCACGGCCGCCAGCAGGGACTCCGCGGCGTCCGCCGGCACCACGCCGGCAAAATCATAGATCAAACAGGGCAGTCCGCCATCGCTTTGAAACGTTTCCGGGGCGCGGGCGAATTTGGAGAGCGCATCCGGGGCCACCGTCACCTGCAACTGGCCCAGCCAGCGTTGCAGATTGGCTTCCAGCCCGCCCACGTCGCCGGGGAACACCGTGATCACGCACTCGCGCCCGGACGAACCGGTCACGAAGGTGGCCAGGCGCATGGGACGCGCCGCGCCTTCGGTCCAGCCCGGGGGCGTGGTCCAGGTCAGGCGGGTTTCCGAGGTCTGCACCGGGGTGGACGTCATATCGGGATTCCCGGAGGCGGCGGGCGGTGGCGGGGCCGGCATGGACATAACCGGGCGCTCCGGCGTCACGGCAATCTCCTGGTAGCGGCGCACCGCGGGATTTGGCCGGTCGCAGCCGAGCAGGCCGGGCAGCAGCAGAGGAAGGACAACGAGGCAACGCTTCATGGGTCGGCAAACCTAGCGCACACGAACGGCAAGTCAAGCGGGAGCGACGTCCACGGCATGTTCAGCGCTGAAGGGTAAAATCAAACACACCCGAGCCATTGTGCCGGAGGTAGCGGGAGGGCAGGTTGTTAAAGCGCTCGGGATGCCAGGAGTGGGAAATGAATTCGCCGTCCGTCCACACCAGATGGCGTGTTTTTACATTCTGGCGTTCCACGGTGATGCTCTCGGAGATGCTCTGGAGCATGACCGGAATCACGCGTCCCTGCAGGATATCGAGCACGCGCGCTGGGGCATTGGTGGGCAGGTAGCTTTCGGGCGCATGCCCGTACATCATGAGACTGGAAAAATCATAGTCCGCGCGCGGGATGAAGTTGGTGCTCACGCCCCCGGCATCCTGGCGCACCACCTGCAGGACATCGTCGGAACCCAGCCGACCCTCCAGTTCCACCCGATCCATACCGTCCACCCGCACGGCCCGGAAGGCGGACACCGTGCCGTCGGCGCGGTGGGTGGCGGTCTGCTCTTCGGCATAGTGATGCGTGGCGATGAATACATGCAGATCGGCGGCAAACTCGGCCCGCACGGTGTCCCCGCCCGCATCCTGGACAAACGTCACCACCTGGGTGGCCACCACGGCATCCTTGAAGCGCACCGCGTAGGACAAGGGAACGGTTTCCGCGCGGATCGCATTCACCGCGCCGCACAAAACCAACAGGGCAAGGACGTTTTTAGTCATGGGATCAGGCTACCACCATGCCGACATCGGGTGGAGTCGGAGTCCGCTCCGCCCCACCCGATCAAGGCTTTAGGGCGTGGGCGGGATGGTCACCCGGAACAGCAGAACCGGACTGACCGGGTCGTTAACCGGCAATACGCCGGTCGTGCTGTTGTTGGTGCCCACCACGTTCCAATTCCAGGCCTGACCGTTCAGTTCCGACGCCGTGTGAATCACGTAGGCGCGCGGAGCGTCCGAGGCTTTATCCAGGGACAGATTCAGGGTGGCCCCGGAGAGCGACATGGTGGTGATCTGGAGATAGGACATGCCATTGGTGGGCGATGTGTCGGCCATGAACTCGGCATAATTGTTGTAGCCGTCGTTGTCAAAGTCATCCGTCAAACCGCCGTTGGGACCGTCGGTATCCAGGCCCACGGTGTCCGCCCATAATTCATAGGCGGTCGGATCATCATCCAGGGTGACGGTGACCGTGATCTGTTCCTCGTCAAAGCCGTCAATACCCACGGCGCGGAACTGGAAGGTGTGCACGCCGGTCATCCCGTTGGTCGGCGTGAAGGTGAAGTTGCCGGGACCGCTAAAGGACCAGGCACCGGGTGGCAGCGTGCTCAAGCACTCCAGCGTCACCACGTCGTTGGTGGCCTTGGTTACACTCAGGGTGAAAGCCAGGGTGTTGCTGACCGCCACCGTGCGGTTGGACAGACCGTTGATCACGGGGGCCGGGATGCGGACCTCGTTCAGGAACATGTCGTTGACATTGGTCGGGCCCATGCCGGCCGTAATATCGAGCAACCGGATATACTGGGCCTGGCCACCGGTGAAGGAGTCGGAGGGCTGGAAGCCGACATAAATGCCATTGGCGATGAGGTCGCTGCCCAGAATACCGGCGCCCCACAGCAGGGTGGCCGGATTGGTCGCGGCCAGATTAACCACATTGTAGGTGTGACTGGGCTGGATGCCGAACCAGTTGGCCCCGCCGGCCACGGTGGCATTCACGAAGAAGCTGGCCGCCCGCGCCTGATTAGCCCGGAAGTTGTTGTTCACAAAGGCAAACACCACGTCCTGGGTGGCCGCGGACACACCCGGTTTCTGGAACTTGGCCACGGCAAAGATGTCCGCATTCCAGTTGGTGGTGGCCTTGTCGGCCAGGAAGTAGTTCTGCTGGGAACGCAAGGCCGGGGAGTTCTGGCGGGCCTTGGAGATCCTGGCGTAGGTGTCCTTCAAATCAGCAGCCCACGTGTTGTTCCAGATGTTGGTCATGTGGTTGTAGCGTTTGAAGTGAGGAATGGACTTGCTGAAGTTCGACTCGTAACGGGCAAAGTTATTGTTCTTCCCGTCGATGCCGAAATCGGACCGCGATCCATTGACGTTGGTGTTGCCCGCGCCGTATTCCATGTAATCGTTCTGGGCCCCCATTTCCTGGCCAAAGAAGAGCATGGGCACGCCGTCCATGGCGGCATTGATGGCGTAGGCGTAGACCAGCGACCACTGGTCGTCGGTGGGGAAGATCTCGTCATGCGAGATCAGGTTCAGCAGCAACGGCGACAGCTCGAAGGCATTCTTGCGGGCGTCGAAGGCATTCCAGATCAGCGCGGTGGTGCGATTCGGATTGCTGGTCAACTGATTCGGGAACGTGCGGTAGTCGAAGAAATCATCACGCCACAGATAGAGGATGTTCTCGTTCAGGATGTCGAAGTGGCGGGCCGAGCGATAGCCCACGCCATGGCGGCGGGAACCATCCACCGTGCGGTAGCCGTCCAGGGATTCGGCCATGAACAGGAAGTCCCACTTCACGCTGCGGGTCTTGTTGATGGCGTATTCCCAGAAGTCACTGGGCAGACCCTGGGCGAAGTCGCAACGCAGGCCGTCGATGCCCTTGTAGGACTGGTTCTTGGGGGTGCCTGCGGGATGGCCGGTTTTCTCCAGCCAGTACGCCGGATAGGAGGCGAAGTAGCGCCACAACTCGCGGGTGGCCTCGGTGGTAAAGCCCTCAAAGTTGTCGTCTTCACGCAGGTAGCGGCTGTACCACGCGCTGCTCCACGGCCAATTGGTGTTGGAGATGGGCTTCTGCACCAGGGCGTCGTAGCGGCCGAAGAAGAAGTCGGCGGCGTCGCTCCATTTGCCGAAGTCAATGCGGTCGGGGGCCACCGCCACATCGGTGTCGTTCATGCTGGTGAAATAGGAGGCGGGCTCGCCGTAGCTGTCTTTCTTGGAGTACCAGGCCGGGCGCACACTGGAGATGCGGTTGGTCGGATTGACCAGGTTGCCCTGGGAGGTGGTGAGGCCAAGGGCGGGACCCATCTCGCCGATTTCGCAATCCCAGGCCGAGTGGTTGAAGGTGCCGTCCAGCATGACCCCGATGCCGTGGGTGTCGTAGTGGGACACGAAGTTGGTGAATTCCTGCAGGGCCTGGCCGCTGGTATTGGGATCACCCATGGTGGCGTTGACCTGCCAGTAGTTCTTGACCGCATACGGACTGCCCGGGTCGTAGGCCTGGCTGGTGCTGGGATCGGTTTCGCGACCGATATCGCCAATGGGGTGGATGGGCTGCAACCACACCATGTTCACCCCGAGCTGCTTCAGCTTGTTGGTGCTGATGCCGTTGGGCCGGTCAGTATCGTCCAGGTACATGTTGCGGAAGGTGGACCGCCCGGCGAACTGGTCGGTGTTGGCCTCCGCGGTCAACGGATTCAATTCGTAGACGGTGGTATCCAGCGCCTTCTTGGGCGAAACCACCAGCGCGCAATCGCGGCGCAGGCCGTGATCGGTGTAGTACGACCACGCCCCGCCGTTGATCTTGTAGCGGGCGTTGATGCGATAGGCGCCGCAGCGGTTGATGGGCACGGTGACCGAGTAGCGGCCACCGCCGAGGGAGGTCATGGGGTAGCCGCGGTAGTAGGTGTCAATGGAGGTGGCGGTGACGGTGTCGGGATTCTCGTCGCCCGGCAGCTTGGCGTAGTCGCGGCGGTTCAGGTTGGAGAACAACTCCACCGCGGTGATGGTGTTGGTGCCGCCCGCGCGGGGTTCGAGGATGACCGTGATTTCTTCCTGGTCGCCCCGCACCTCGTCGATGAAGAACCGGCGCAGGCCGTAGTTGGCATCGTTGGTGTTGCCGTTGACCACGGTCCACAGGAGGGGCGAGCCGCCGTCAAAATAGCCGTCGGCATTTTCATCGCGGATGGAGGCCGTGGGCACGCGCAGCAATTCCATGCTTTCGATGTTCTCGTTCACATCCCACGGAGTCGGCACTTGTACGGCCAGGCTGCCACCGTCGGCGGACGTGTAGGCACCCACGGCCAGGTACAGCACGCCCGGCACCGCACCGAAGTTGGCGGCCAGATCGATTTCGCCTTCCAGGTAGTTGTTGGGCTGGCCGTCGTTGCGGAAGTTGGCGTTGGAACTGCTGCCCGCCACGGTGTTAGCCCAGGCCGAGTAGCTGCCGGAACCGGCATCGCCCTCGCCAGACAGGAACGGTTTGTTGGTGGTGCTCAGGAACACATAGCCCGTCTTGCTCCAGCCCGGCATGTTGGGGCTGGCATCCGCGATGTTGGTCGAAACATAGATGGCGTGATCGTAACCATTGCCGCCGGTGCCCCAGGTGGCCACATAGAGTTTCGTGCCGCGCACGGCCGCCCACAACTTCATCCAGGAGTAGGAGGCCACCTCGTAGTTGGCGCTATCCAACTGGGTGTTCATGACGAAGCCGGGGCCGCTGGCGCCCTGCACGCTGATCTGCCAGTCTTTGCCGTCCCAGGTGGTGCCGCCGTCAAAGAAGGTGAAGTCCACCGAGGTGGCGTTGGTGGGCACGAAGTAGGTGCCGGTCCAGGTGCCCGGAGGCGCCTGCACCATGGGGATATCCACCACGTTCTGCCAATTGCCCATGGTCAGCTTGGAATGACCGATGTGCAGATTGATCGCGGAGGCGCTGGCCAGGGTGCCCTGGTTCGGCAGGTAGGTCACCACCAGGTTCTGACCGCGCTGGGCCGGGTTCAGATTGACCGTAGCCGAGGAAGGCAGGTTGCTGGAAACGCCCGACGGCTTGGAGCCGCCGTCGTAGATGTTGTACTTGTAGACATTCCCGTCTTCCCAATAACCGGCATACACTTCTTCGTAGTTATTGAAGCCGTCGCCATCCATGTCGTTCCGATCGTCCCACTGCTGGGAGTAGAAGGTGGCGTGGTTGTAGGGGTTCAGCCGGCTCCACGTCTCGCTGTTATCGGGTATGAAGTTGTTGTTGTTGTCGCCGGGCCAGGACACGTCGGGGCCGGGCTTGCCCTCGTCGAAGAAAGGCATTTCCACGTTGTCGGGCAGACTGTCGCCATCGGAATCAATGTGGTTGTTGCCGTACAGGCTCAGCACCACGCGCTTGACCACGGTATCGTCGCCATCCTTCAACTCGAAGAAATTAGCCCCGTTGATGAAGTTGCCCCACAGGCGGTTGGTCACCACGCGGATCTGATCGCGCTGGATCACTTCACCATTAAAGATGTTGGTGAAGCTGCCGCCGTTCCAGGGCAGTTCGTAGCCATCCCAATAGAGTTTGGCGCTGCCCGTGGCCCCGGAGGCCAGGGTCTTGAAGTAAGGCAGTTCAGCCGTGCTGTCGCCCGGGGTCTTGTCGGGGCAGCTCAAGTTGAGAGCCAGGGAACCCTGGGTTTTGGTCTGCACGGTAACCACTTTGGCGGCCGTGCTCTCGTTGATCTGGGCCCGCGGATGGGCGTAGTTAAATTCGGTGGCGCGCACGGTCACGGTCTGGGCTCCAATGGGCAGGCCGGACAGGGCATAGCGGAAGGTGCCCTTCATCATCATGTCCGCCTTGGTCTCCGACCCGTTGTTGACCTTCACCCACACTTCATAAGCGGTGAAGTCGCGGTTGGTAATGGTCAGCAGGGCATCGCCCTTGAAGGTGGTGGGCACATTCAGTTCCAGATCCGGGCCGTGCCGATCCACATAAACGGCCTTGCTGGCCGTGTTGTAGATGGCGGACTGGTTGCCCGGGCGCTGGGTAAAGGCGCGGGTCTTGATGATGTTGAGGCCTTCCGGCAGGTTGGTGGTGGAGAAGGTCAGCGAGTAGGTGCTGCCCACGCCCGGCTTGTTCATGTTGTGGAAGCGGCCGGAAACGCGCCCGCGGTTGGCGTCAAAGAAGTTGGTGACCGGGAGCTGGCGGCCATCGCCCCAGCGCGCCATGATGTTGTCCACCGTGATGCCGGGGGGCACCTGGGTGGCTTCCGACTCCAGGGTGATGGTGTCCTGGGTGATGCGGGGAAGATACTGCGTGCTGTTCACCGAATGGACACCGCCCGGGTGGACCCAGGTCACCGTACCCACCGGATTGCCGCCCTCTTTGACCACGATGCTGACCCCGTCCGCGCACAGCGGCGCATAGGCCACCCAGCCCTGACCGCCGTTGCCAGGCACCGTGATGTTCGCCTGCCCGCTGTTGACGGTCACGTTGTTGCCGTTATTGCCGGTGTAATCCTTCAACACGGTGCCGTTGGGAAATGCGCAGCTCAGGGTGCGCGTCTGGTCGGAGCCGGAGTCGTTCAAGGCCACCAGCACGATGCCTTCGCCGGAGTCGGGCTGACCGTTGCCGTTCAGATCATCGTAGCGCTCCAGGGCAAAATAATTCCCATCATTTTCCCAGCGCTTGGTCTCGTTGCCGCGGGCAAAGTTCTGGTTGATCCACACCAGATTGGGAATGGCGCCGCCCGCTTCTTCGCCCAGCGCATAGTCGTCGTAACCGGGAATCATCCAGGTTTTCTTGGAGGGATCGCGGCCGTGGTCATCCCAGGAAATGTTGTTGCCGGTGTAATACACCATGGGCACGCCCACGTGACTCAGAATGTAGGCATAGGCCAGGTTGGCCTTGCCGCCCGAGGCCAGCGCCTCGTCGTGACCCCAGACATACGTGATGCCATTGTTGGGGCCAAAGTCCCGGCCATAGCCACCCAGCTGGTCATTGTTGTCTCCGTTATCCTTGGGCGAAAAATTACCGGTGAAATAACGGTCCGCGGATTTCTTCATCTGGTAATCCAGGAAGCGCATGGGATTGCGGTTGCCCTGGCCGAACCAGTATTCGATTTCCGACCACGGGGAGAGAATTTCCGCGAAAATAAAAGCGTTGGTGCGATCGCGATCGTTGGCAAACAGGTCGCCCGGGTTGCCGCCGAAATTGAAGCCGCGGCGCTGGGCGAAATTCCACTGCGCCTCGTGCAGGAAGCCCGAGCCCTTCCAGCCGAAAAATTCGTAGGGGGTATGCTTGCCCGCGTCCAGCCGCAGGCCGTCGTAGTTCATGGCATTGCCCAGCCAGGTGATCCAGCGATAAAGCAACTGGGATGCGTTTTCGTTGGTATAGCCACCCGGGTAGTAGGGATAGCGGTCGTACTGACCGACATGGCGCAGGTAGGAGGTGCCGTCCACAAAATTAAAGCTGCGGCCCTCAATGGTTTTCTGGCCGGTGAAACGTTTGGGGTCGGGATTCAGGGGATGATCTTCGGTGCGGATGTCGGCCAGGTTGGCCAGATCCTGCCACATGGTGCCGCCGTAGCCCTCGTTGTGGTACCACTGGTCCATGCGGGGGGCGCGCTTGAAATTGAGGGTGTTGACGTAGCCCTGGCTCCACTCCACGTGAAAATCGGTGGCCGTCATGCCGGGATACTCGCGGAAGTCCGGCCCGTTGCCGTTGTGGTTCATCACGATATCGGGAATGATCTTGACCCCGAGCTGGTGGGCGCTGTCCACCATGGCGCGCAGCGAACCGCGGCTGCCGTAACGGGTTTCCCGCGTGCCGCGCTGGGGCACATCACCGATGTCGAACCGGTCGTAGAGGTTGTAGCCGACGTTGGCCCACTTGACGCTGCGCCCGGTGGGGCCCTTGGTGGGCGGCGGAATCCACAGACTGTCGTAGCCGATTTCCGCCACCTTGGGCATCTTCTGATACATCTCGTCCCAGTCGGTTTCAAACCACTGGAGCATGACTTCAGCGCGCACAGGCATGGCCAACCACGCCCCCGCCACCACCAACGCACCCACGACCGGCCGCCAGAATCGCTTCGACATAACCAACCCTCCGGTGATCAACAGAATCCTCGAAACCCAGAACCTAATGCAAAATCAGTAAAACGATTTAATAGCGTAGAGGGGTGTTCAGCCAAAGTTAAGCAAAATCGTTCAAAAATTTTACTACGGATGAGCTTTTACGCAAATAGAGGAGGCCACATTTTCTGCCAACACGTTTACGCGTAGGCTCATAAACTATTCCTGTCCATTGGTGGGCAATGAGATGCAGAGATTATACCCCCCTCTGTTATGGTCAAGCAAAGGCGAATCTTGGCTGAACCGGTCAGGAGATGCAGTCGGTCACTGGACAGATAAGCGAAAGACCGTATAGTGGCGGGACGATTAACCCATTGAAGGAGAAATCTATGCCCCATACCCTGCCTGCCCTGCCCTTCGCGGCCAACGCCCTGGTGCCCTACATTGATGAGCAGACCATGCTGATCCACCATGGCAAGCACCATGCCGCCTACGTCAACAATCTCAATGCTGCACTGGAAAAGGCGCCAGCCCTGGCCGGTCTGTCCATGGAAGCCCTGATCGCCGACCTCAACGCCGTGCCAGCCGATATCCGCGGCGCGGTCCGCAACAACGGCGGCGGACACTGGAACCACACCTTCTTCTGGAGCCTGCTCAAAAAGAACGACGGTGCGGGCCCGACCGGTGATCTGGCCGAGGCCATCACCAAGACCTTCGGCAGTTTCGATGCCTTCAAGGAACAGTTCGCCAAGGCGGCGGCCACGCGGTTTGGCTCCGGCTGGGCCTGGCTGTGCGTCAAGGCGGACAAGAGCCTGTGCATTTGCTCCAGCCCCAACCAGGACAATCCGCTCATGACCGGGATATCCGAGTGCCCCGGCACCCCCATCCTGGGCCTCGATGTCTGGGAGCATGCCTACTACCTCAACTACCAGAACCGTCGTCCGGACTATGTGGCCGCGTTCTGGAACGTGGTGAATTGGGCCAAGGTGGCCGAATTGTACGCCGCCACCCGCTAGGCGATCGCGCGCAAGCTTGAAACGGGCCTGCTGGATTTCCAGCGGGCCCGTTGCTTTTCTACGCGTTCTGCTTCATACTGTCCGTCGAACGTGGCGCGGCCCCCCCACTCTGCGCCCCGTTCGGCATGAAGGATAAAAGCAAACACGGTGCGACCAGTCCGGCGAACAGCTCTTCCGCGGAAGACGTGGCGCTGATGAGCCGTATCTTCGATTGCGCGCTCGACATCATGGGGCTGGTGGATGACGGGGGCCGGATCCTGATGGTCAACCAGGCGGTGCGAACGGCACTGAACCATGACCCCGCAGCGCTGGTCGGCACCTCCCTGTTGACCTTGATCCACCCGGAAGACCAGGCGCTGGTGGTGGAAGAAATCGAACGCACCCTGAACGGGACCAGCACCCGGGTTTCGATTGATATCCGGTGCCGGCATGCGGACGGCAGCTGGCGTATCCTGGAGGCGGTGGCCAATCCCCTGACCGGAGAGGCGCCGACCCGCCTGGTGGTCACGGCGCGCGACATCACCCTGCGCAAACAGGATGAGGCCCTGCAACAGGCCCAGGACGCCATGGAGGACGCGGCCCGGAACGCGCGCACTCCACTGGAGCTGTTCGCGGCCGCCCACCGCATCATCGGAACCCTGGTGCCGGCGGATAATTTCTTTGTGGCCTTGTGCGAATCCAAGACAGGCTGGCTGAGCTTTCCTTACTGGGTGGACCGGCGCGATCCCGGGCCGCCCGCCCATCCGCCCGGCACCGGCCTGTCCGAGTATGTGATCAAGACCAACCGGCCCTTGCATGTTACGCCCGATACCCTGCCGGGATTCCTGGCCGGATCCGGTGCTGAGGTGCTGGGCAGCTTGCCGGTGGAATGGATTGGCTACCCGCTGCGCGCCCCCGAGGGTCCGCTGGGCTTAATGGTCCTGCAAACCTACGACCCGGGCGTCACCCTGGGGCCCTATGCGCTGCGTGTACTGGAAACCCTGGCCGCCCCCCTGGCCCTGGCCGCAAACAACCTGCGACAGGACGAGGCCCGGCAGGACAGCGAGCAGAGCTACCAGGCCCTCTTTTCCGAAATGCCCACGGCCTTTTGCATTGCCACCCTGGATGACCCGGCCGACGGCCGGCCCGCCCAGGCCCGCATCCGTGAATGCAACCGCGCCATGGAGCAACTGTGGCGACGCACCCGCCTGCAACTGCTGGACCGCACGATCGCCGAGGTCATCGCCCCGGAGTCACCACCGTGGCTGAACCAATTGGCCGTCATCAACGAAACCGGCCAACCCAGACTGAACGTGGAATGGAACCTGCCCGCGCGCAACCAGCACCTGATGGTCCATCTGTACCGGGTCGGACCAGACCAGCTCGCCTGTCTGATGGAGGACGTGAGCGCGCGCAAGCAAACGGAATTCGCCCAGCGGCGGCATGACGCCCTGCTGGAAGCGCTGGCCTATACCGCGGGGCGTTTCCTGCACACCCCGGACTGGGAGGGGTGCATTCAGGATGTACTGGGCGCCCTCGGCCGGGCCGCCGATGTCAGCCGGGTTTACCTGTTTGAAAACGAATGCACCCCGCAGGGCAGCCTGGTCTGCAGCCAGCGCTACGAATGGGTGGCGGCGGGGGTGGAATCGCACCTCCAAAATCCCATCCTGCAGAAGTTGGATCTTGATCAAATCGGACTGAGTCCGTGGCAAGCCGAAATGAAACAGGGCCACCTGGTGGCGGGCTCCATCGCCGCCCTGCCGGCCCGGCATCAGGAGTTGTTTGCGGCGCAGGAAGTGCGCTGCCTGCTGCTCATGCCCATCCTGGTCAGCGGCTATTTCTGGGGCTTTATCGGCTGCGATGAATGCCGCCGGGAACGGGAATGGCTGGCGTCGGAGCGGGACGCTTTTCGCGCCATCGCCCAGACCCTGGGCGAAGCCATCCAGCGCCGCAACGCGGAGGAAGCCATGCAACTGCGCGGGGTGGCCCTGGCCTCCGCCGCCAACGGCATTGTCATCACCGACCACAACGGCCACATCCTCTATGTCAACCAGGCCTTCCAGCAGCTGACCGGATTCAGCGCGGGCGAAGTCATCGGACACACCCCGGCCGTGCTGAAATCCGGCCAGCACGATGATGCCTTCTACCGCCAGATGTGGCAGCACATGAAGGATGGCAAGGTCTGGCGCGGCGAACTCATCAATCGGCGCAAGGATGGCACCCTCTACCAGGAGGAAATGACCATCACCCCGGTGCGCAATGCGACGGGAAAAGTGACCAACTATATCGCCATCAAGCAGGACGTCTCGGAGCGACGCAACCTGCAGCAGCAGCTTCAGCAAGCCCAGAAAATGGAGAGCATCGGTCGGCTGGCCGGTGGCATCGCCCATGACTTCAACAACCTGCTGCAAGCCATCACCGGCTTCAGCTCCATCCTGCTCGCCGATCTGGGTGAAGGCGACCCGCGGCGGGGCGATGTGGAGGAAATTGACCGGGCCGCCCAGCGCGCGGTGGCCTTGACCCGCCAGCTGCTGGCTTTCAGCCGGAAACAAAAGATGGAGATGGTTGCGCTGGACGTGAATCATGTGGTCCAGGGTACGGAGAAAATGCTGCGCCGCCTGATCGGGGAAAACATCGCCTTGGAATCGAAGCTGGGGGCCGATCTGCCGCCCGTGCTGGCGGACAGCGGGCAACTGGAGCAGGTGATCGTCAACCTGGCCGTCAACGCCCGCGATGCCATGCCGGAAGGCGGGCGCCTCATCCTGCGCACGCGCAAGGTGAACCTGCCCGCCCAGGCCGTGCCGGACATGGGCAGCGCGCCGCCTGGCGACTATCTTGAGCTCTCGGTGGAGGACAATGGTACCGGCATGTCGCCCGCGGTGCGGGAGCGTTTGTTTGAACCTTTTTTCAGCACCAAGGGGGCGGGCAAGGGAACCGGACTGGGCCTGGCCGTGGTGTACGGGATCGTGCGCCAGCACGCCGGCTTTGTCGACGTGGCCACCACCCCCGCGGTAGGCACCACCATGACCGTTTTTCTGCCCGTGGCGGGCGCGGAAGCGGTGGCGGCTCCCCGTCCCTCATCCGCCGCCACCATCAACCACCACGTGCGGGGCCGGAGTGAGCGCATTCTGCTGGTGGAGGATGAGCCCGGGGTGCGCGAGCTGGCCGCCCGTGTTCTGCGCGAACAGCACTACCAGGTGGAAAGCGCCGCCACCTGCGCCGAAGCCCGGACGCTGTTCGCGGCGGCCACCCTGCCTTTTGATCTCCTGCTGTCCGACGTCATTCTGCCCGACGGCAACGGCATCAACCTGGCCGACGAACTGACGACGGAACGTCCCACCCTGCCCGTCCTGCTGTGCAGCGCCTATTCCGACGAACAGGCACGCAGCAAGACCATCCAGGAACGCGGCTACCGATTCCTGCCCAAGCCTTATCCCATGGCTGCGTTGCTGCGCGAAGTGCGCCTGCTGATGGACCGGATCACACCCTCATGAGCGATTTCTGGATCCAGCAACTCGATCAGGTGTTTGTGCTTTACGGCGCGGCCTTCCTCCTGTTGGGGATCATGGCGGGGGCCTTGCGCTCCGTACCGCGTCCGGGTCTGGCGTGGTCCTGGTTGATGGCTTTCGGCCTGCTCCACGGCCTGCACGAATGGGCGGAAGGCTTGGCCCTGAACCTGGGCGACACACCGATCATCTACGGATTGCGCAACACCGTCCTGGCCACATCCTTCCTCTTGCTGCTGGAGTTTGGCCGACGCCGGGTCGGGCAACCGATCTTGCGCAACTTCTGGATCACCGTCCTGGCCACAGCGCTGGCCTTGCTGAGCCTCTACCTGGGTCAACCGACCGGCTTGCGCTACGCCGTGGGTTTCCCGGCCACCCTGCTTTCGGCCTTTGCCCTGTGGACCCAGAAGAGCGACCACCTGCCGGAACGACGCATCCTTCGTCTGGCCGCCATCCTGCTGGCCATCTACGGCGTCCTGGCCGGATTGGTGATTCCGTCCGCCAACGACGACGCCATCCGCCTGCTGAATTACGACGCGTTCGCACACTGGGCAGGCGCCCCCGTGCAAGTGTATCGCATGCTGACCATCGCCGGACTGGCAGCGTGCATGTGGCGCCTGATGCTGCTCCGCCTCGGCTACGCCTCCCCGACCCCCACCCACCAGGACGTGACCCCGATCCACGTGCGAAGCAATCTGTTGCTGCTGGCAGGCGTGTTGACCGTAGGCTGGCTCGCAACCCATCATCTGGGCCTGCAGGCCGCCCAGGAACAACGCCGTAACCTGCTCATCCGGGCCCAAGCGGTGGCCGCCTCACTCAACGAGGATCACCTGCACCAATTGACCGGGCAGGCGGACCAGGAAATGACGCGTCCACACCAGCAGGTGGTTCGCGCCCTCACCCAGATTCGACGGCTGAGCCCGGATCTGGCCCAGGTTTATCTATACGCCCTGCATGGCACGAATCTGGTCTTCTATGCCAGCGCCATGACCGATCAGCCGGACAACTACTATCCGGCGGGCGAGCGCTATGAAGGGGAGTTTGAGGAGCAGGATTTCAAATTCTTCGAGAATGGCCGCGGCTATGTATCAGGTCCGTTTCGCGATCGCTGGGGTCGCTGGGTATCCGCCACGGCACCCGCGCTGTGGCCCGAGGGTGGTCCGGTCCAGCTGGCTTTGGGTATGGATATACCTGCAACCGACTATGACCGGATCATCCGCGTCTATCGCTCGCTGGGCCTGCTGCTCAGCATGGGGCTGACCCTGCTGGTGCTGGATTTCTTCAACCGGCAGCGCCGCTCCTGGCTGGTGGCCCAGCGCCTGGCCAGTTCCGAGGCCCGGTTGCGCAACTTGAGCGAAGAACTGGAAACCAGGGTGCAGGAGCGCACCGCCGAACTGGCCGCCGCCAACACCGCCTTGCATCAGGAAGCGGCGGCGCATCGCGTGGCCGAACTCAAGTTGCGCACGCTCACCGACCAACTTCCGGTCATCACCTATACGGTAGCCCTGCGTCCCCTACCCCATACCACCTTTATCAGCCCCCAGCTGGAAACCCTGCTGGGCTACCGCCGCGAGGAATGGCTGGCCGACCCGGACTTGTGGATGAAGGTCCTGCACCCGGATGACCGGGCCCGCGTCATCCAGGAGATGCAAAGCAAGAACCTGAGCGGGGAGCCCTTTGATGTGGAATGCCGGCATGTGGCCCGCGACGGCTCGGTGCGCTGGTTCCGCAACACCGCGCGCTTTCAGTTCGACGAAGCCGGCCGCCCCCTGCAGGTGCACGGCGTCATGCTGGACATCACCGATCGCATTCAGGCCGCCCACGAGGTGCGCGAAACCGGCGAACGCTACCGCCTGCTGTTTGAACAGTCCCCGGTGGGGGTGTTTCATTTCGACCGCGAGCGCCGAATCACGCGGTGCAACCCGCGCTTCGCCGCCATCCTGCACAGTTCTGAGCAGGAATGGGTGGGCAGCAACCTCCACAAACTGGGCGACGATGCCCTGTTGCAGGCCATTGATGAAACCTTGCGCGGCCGCCCCAGCGCTTGCGACGGCGTCTACCAGGCCGACCCGCGCTCGGCCGCCCTCTGGATCAGCTTGCGCACCGCGCCCATCCTGGATCAAGGCGGTCAGACCATCGGCGGGGTGGGCATCGTGGAGGATATTGGAGGGCGGCGGCGCGAGGAGGAGGAGCGGGCCAAATCCCAGAAGTTGGAATCGCTGGGCCTGCTGGCAGGCGGCATCGCCCACGATTTCAACAACATCCTGACCTCCATACTCGGCAATATCTCCATGCTGCGTCTTTCCGGTTCATGCGCCACCGAGGACAACCACGAACTCCTGGTCGATGCCGAGCAGGCGGCCAGGCGGGCCAAGGATCTCACTCATCAATTGCTGACCTTCGCCAAGGGCGGTGCTCCGGTGAAAAAACTGATCCGGGTGGGGGATCTCATCCGGGAAACCGTATCCTTCGCCTTGCACGGCTCCAGTTCGCGCAGTGTACTGGATATTCCGGAGGATTTGTGGGCGGCCGAAGTGGATCCCGGCCAGCTGGCCCAGGTCATTCAGAACCTGGTCATCAACGCCGACCAAGCCATGCCGGAAGGCGGCATCCTCACCGTGCGGGCAGCCAACCGGCCGGCCCGCGAACCTGCGCCGCCCGGCTTGCCCGCCGGGGCCTACCTCAAGCTGGAGGTGGAGGACACGGGCATCGGCATCTCGGCCAAACACCTGGAGCGCATCTTCGATCCCTACTTCACCACCAAAAGCAAAGGCAGTGGTCTGGGTCTGACCACCAGCTTCTCCATCATCCGCAAGCACGGAGGCTCCATCGCGGTCGCATCGGAACCGGGCCACGGCACCTGCTTCACCCTGTATCTGCCTGCCCGGGAAAATGTTGTACTTCCCCGCGCCGCGGCGACCTCGCCTTCGTTGAGCGCCGCGGCCGGACAGGGCCGCCTGCTCATCATGGATGACGAACCCGCCATTCGCGACATCAGCCAGCGCATGCTGCGCAAAGCCGGCTATGAGGTGGCCACCACCGCGCACGGCGAAGAAGCGCTTCAGCTTTATCAAGCCGCCCGCGATCAGGGTCGACCGTTCCAAGCGGTGATCCTGGATCTGACCATCCCGGGCGGCCTGGGGGGGCGGGAGACGTTCCTTCGCCTCAAGGCCATGGATCCCGCCGTATGCGCCCTGGTGGCCAGCGGGTATTCCGACGAGACCCTGGCGGAAACTCTGGCCCTGGGTTTTGCCGGGGTGGTGCCCAAGCCCTTCACCGCGGCCGAACTGGTGCAAGCCGTGCATGACGTCCTCGAAAGCCGCCTCCCCAGCGGCGGCTGATCCCCTCGCCCTTCGTTTCGTTGGTTTAACTGCTTGGTGCCACGCGGCGGCTCCGCTACTCTGATGTAGGAAACGTTGAACTATTATGCGGTGGCGCAGCTTTGCATCCTTGGCAGGCTTGCTGGCCCTTCTGGTGGCCGGACTGGCTGGGCTCTATACCACCTTCACGGCCCGCGAAATCCGCCAGTCGGAACTACAACAAACCCTCCATACCACCACCTTTGCCCATTCCATTCTGGCTCGCGAAATCGAGGATCTGGCCGCGCGGACAGCCGACTGGGCGCGGCGCCCCGAACTTGCCCTGCTCCTGAGCGCGTCCGCGCACACTTCCGATCCGGCCGAGGTCGCCGGGCCTTTTGCCGCCGCGCCCTATGGCATGGCACTGCTGGTGCGCGATCGCGCCGGGCACTGGATGACCAGCCAATGGCGGGACCCAGCCGGCGAGATTCGTCCCCTGACCGATGAGGAAAGGGCGGTGTGGGCGGCGGCCCCTGTGTTTGAAGGGCCCGCACGGGCGGGGCTGGTCCAATTGACCGACCTATGGCTGCTCAGCAGTCACCCCGTTGGGACGCCACCGGGCCCGAACGCGGGCGGGGGCCGATTGGTGGTGGCGCGGCCGGTGGACTCCGCCTTGGCCGAGCTGGTGAGCCAGCGACTGGGCCTGACCGTGCGCCTGATACCACTGGCCAAGCCGGAAGGCCTGAACCCGACCCTGACCCGGGCCTTGCTGGGGGCCCGCGTGAACGAACCCATCAGCATGCGCGGGGCGGCGGGCGGGCTGCTGGGGGTGCTGGTCCTGCCCGATCTGCAGGGAAAATCCGTGCTGGCGCTACACGTCGAGCAGCCCGCCGCCGATCCCGTCCGCACCGGGGTCTACCAGGTGGGGTTTATAGCCGCCAGCGGACTGGCCGCCCTGATCTTCGCCGTGCTGGCCTTGATGGCCCTGCACCGGCTCATGGTCTCCCGCCTGCCCCGCCTGGTGGACGCGGTCCGGCAGGTCCGGCAGCAGTCTGATTTTAACGCCCGCATCACCCTGGGAGGAACCCCGGAGCTGGTCGCGCTGGGCAGCGAACTGAACTGTCTTCTCGCCACTGCGCAACAGGAACATGAGCGCCTGCAGTCGGTGAATCTGAACCTGGAAAAACGGGTGCAGGAGCGCACCGCCGAACTGGAAGACGCCCGCGCCCAGGAACGTGTCAGCGCGGAACAGGACCGCATCTACCGCACCCTGTTCGATTTCCTGCCCTCCGGCCTGATGCTGGAGTCGGAGGACGGAGTCATTCTCGATGTGAATCCCGCCCTGTGTACCGCCCTGGGCTACGAGCGCAACGAACTGGTGGGCAAGCCGGTGAGCCTCCTGCTGCCGCCCGCCCAGCGCCACCAGACCGGGGAAAACCTGAACCGCCTGCGGGACGGCGAAACCCTGATGCACGAAGTGGTCAACCAGCGACGTGACGGCTCCCTGTGCCACTTGAAATTGAGGGAGCGTCTGGTGGTCCTCGCCGACGGCCAACGCCGCGTCATCGTCAACGCCGAAGACATCACCGGGCTCCAGCAGGCCGCGCAGCAGGCCCAGCTTCAGAGCACCGCCCTGGAATCCTCCGTAAATGCCATCATGATTGTGGACCGCGAGGGAAAAATCACCTGGGTCAATCGAGCCTTCACAGCCCTGACCGGATACACCGCTGAAGAGACGGTGGGCCAATCCCCCCGCCTGCTGAAGTCGGGACGCCATGACCTCGACTTCTATCGTCATCTGTGGGCTACGGTTACCCGGGGCGAACTGTGGCGCGGCGAACTGGTCAACCGACGCAAGGATGGCAGTCTCTACCTGGAGGAAATGACCATTACCCCGGTACTGGATACGGAAGGCCGGGTCACCCATTTTATCGGCATCAAGCAGGACATTACCGAGCAACACAGCCTGCAGCAGCAGCTGTTTCAGGCCCAGAAGATGGAGAGCATCGGCCGGCTGGCCGGCGGCATCGCCCACGACTTCAACAACCTGCTTCAGGCCATCACGGGTTTCTGCACCCTATTGCTGGATCAGATGAATCCGGACAGCCCGCATCGCTCCGATGTGCAGGAGATCGACAAAGCCGCACACCGGGCGGCCGGTCTGACCCGCCAGTTGTTAGCCTACAGCCGCCGCCAGGTCATGGAACCCAAGCTGGTGGATCCCAACCACCTGGTGGAAAACCTGAACAAAATGCTGCGCCGGTTACTGGGCGAGGACATCGAACTCATTCTGGATCTGGTGCCCGAACTGGATCAGATCCGGGTGGATCAGGGACAAATCGAGCAGGTACTGCTCAATCTTGCCGTCAACGCACGGGACGCCATGCCTCAGGGTGGCCGACTGACGATCAGCACCTACAGCCTGGTGTTTCTCAAGGAGGACACCCTGCTGGTGCCGGAAGCACGCTACGGGCGATTCGTCTGCCTGGCCATGTCCGACACCGGGGTGGGCATGAGCGAGGAAGTCATGGCCCATATCTTCGAACCGTTCTACAGCACCAAGGGCATCGGCAAGGGCACCGGCTTGGGCCTGTCCGTGGCTTACGGCATTGTGCGCCAGCACGACGGCATGCTGCACGTGTACAGCCAGTTGGGTCAGGGCAGTACGTTCCGCATCTACCTTCCGGTGGCGGAAACGCTGGCCCCCCAGGACGGGGCCTTGATGCTGCCCGACCAGGATCTGCGACCGGTGATCCCCGGCATTCGCATTCTGCTGGTCGAGGACGAGGACGGGGTACGCGGATTCGCCGCGCGTGCCCTGCGCGGACAAGGCTATGAACTGCGTGCCGTGGCATCCGTGCAGGAAGCCGTGCAGGTATTCCATGCGGAAAACGGCAACTTTGATGTTCTGTTTACCGACGTGGTCTTGCCCGATCGCAACGGCCTGGACCTGGCCGAGGAGTTGCTGCGGGAAAAACCCGGTCTGCGCGTGCTGTTTACCAGCGGTTACATGGATGATAAATCGCGCTGGCCGGCCATCCGCGAGCAGGGCTTCACCTTCCTGCAAAAGCCCTACCCGGTGCACGACCTGTTGAGCGCCTTGCGGACCGTGCTGGAAACGAATTCCGCCCCCCCCGCCTGATCCGGGCGTCGCCGCCCCCCGCCTACCTCCACCCCGCCCGAGAGCCTCCGATTGATAGACATATAGCTATATAGCTATATGTCTATCAATCAGCGCAGCCGTCGGATTATGGAGCGTTTGGGCCGATTCAGGTTCACGCACCGCAACCACAGGCGGAAACCCCGGTCGTCGCTTAGGGTCGGGCGATCATGGCGCAGGGACAGGAAGTGCGCGGAGCCGGATCGAACGCCAACACCCCAACCCGCGGGGGGAAAGATCAACCGTGCGGATGACACGACTGGCCAGCGATGCTTCGCTATCGATACTTATACCGATTTCGAAGCCAACCCCGAGGGCTCGATTAGAAGCACATACGACTCGGGGTCCATAAAGGTCCGGCGCAAGGGTGACCAGACGACGTAAAACCATTCGCCGCACGAGGCGTTACGCGCGCCAAACTTGCTGCGCCGGGCGGGGCGATCAGATGCCCTAAAAGACCATGACGCCGCCTGCGGCCGCGCACAATTTCTTGAGATTGTTGCACGCGGGATGCAGTTTGAGACCTTCGAAGAGAATAAGGGCGGTGAAGCGGGAGTCCACGTCCCCGCGATGCAACCCCTTGGCCCCCAGGCCCAGATAGTCGGCCAAGACGCCCAATTTGTGGCTCTCCGCCTGCGGGTACCACTTGCGGAACAAACGAAGGCTGTCGATGACCAGGTTCGCAGGCGTCTCCAGATTCGCCCGCTCCACTTCAGCGCGCATCATGTCCACGTCAAAGCGGGCGTTGTGAGCCACCAGTATCGCATCACCCACAAAGGCCTGAAAATCAGCGTAGATGTCTGCGAAGGCTGGCTTGTCCTTCACCATGGCATCGGAAATCCCATGTACCTTGGTGACCCGGGCCGGAATGGGTTGCTGCGGATTGATCAGCCAGTTCCGCTCTTCGACGATCTCCCCGTTGCGGATTTTAACCGCCCCGATCTCCACAATACGGTCCTTGGCTGCGCTGAATCCGGTGGTCTCGGTATCGAACACCACAATGGTCAAATCCCGGATGGGCGTGGACATCTTGGGCATCCCGTCCATAACTTGCTGGGCTGCGGCCACCGGCATGACCCACCCCGCTCCGACCAGCGCCATCGCCACCGTCATCAGGCACACGATCTTCGACATGCTTTTCATAGGCATCCTTATCCTCCACCCAGCGGAGCTTAAACGATCAGGTTACTGTACGCGCCAAGACAAACTATATCAAGCGGAATGTAACCCATTGCCCGAAAGCAGGTAAGCAACTCAGCCCCGCCCATCACCTCACCCGGTCATCCATCCCCGGGAACTAGTAAACCCACCAGCACCCATGGACGGGATTGATTCAGGGCTCGTTCCGCCCTTCCCGTCGCGCGTCTCTTACGCTACACTGAATGCCTGCCCGCGGCCGACCTTGGACGGGCAACCAGCCTTCAGGCAAGGAGCGCACCATGGGGAACGATAACGCAAAGAAACATTGGATCGGTTTTGATCTGGGCGGCACCAAAATGTACGGCGTGCTGTTCGACCACAAATTCAATGTGGTGGCCTCCGACCGCAAGAAAACCAAGGGTGAGTTGGGCGCGGGCAGCAGCATCGAGCGCATGGCGGAAATCATCACCAAGGTCCTGGAGGAGTCAAAACTCGATCGCAGCGATCTGGGCGCAATCGGCATGGGCTGCCCCGGCCCCCTGGATTTGAACAAGGGCGTGGTGCTGGAGGCCCCCAACCTGGGCTGGCGAAACGTGGAACTGAGGGAGATCTTCGGGAAGAAGTTTAAATGCCCGGTGGCCATCGCCAACGACGTGGATGCGGGAACCTACGGCGAATACCGCTTCGGAGCCGGCCAGAAGGCGCGCTGCGTGCTGGGCGTGTTCCCGGGCACCGGCATCGGCGGTGGCTGCGTATACGAAGGCAAACTGTTGCGCGGGCGCACCGGTTCCTGCATGGAAATCGGACATGTACAGGTGCAGTCCAACGGACGCCTGTGCGGCTGCGGGCGTCGCGGTTGCCTGGAAACCGTGGCCAGTCGACTGGCCATCGCCTCGGAATGTGCCACCGCCGCCTTTCGCGGGGAGGCGCCCATCCTGCTCAAGCTGGCCGGCACGGACCTGGCCAACATCCGCAGCGGCACCCTGGCCGAGGCCATTCAGAAGGGCGACAAGGTGGTGGAGAAAATCGTGCGCAATGCCGCCAAGCAAATCGGCACCGCCATCGGAAGCGTGGTCAACCTGCTGGCCCCCGATGTGGTGGTGCTGGGGGGCGGACTGGTGGAAGCCATGAAATCGCTCTTCCTGGAAGAGGTGCGCGAAGCTTTTGCCAAGCGGGCCATGGCCTCGTATGTTAAATCCACGGAAATTGTAACCGCCAAACTCGACGACAATGCGACGGCACTGGGTGCGGCCGCCCTGGCGGCGGAAGCAGCGAATGAAGCCTAGCGAGCGCCCCCCCCATGACTCCCCGCAAAACAAAATCCCTGATTGAACCCACCCCGGCTCCCGCCGAATCCCGTCCCGCAGGTAGCGCCCTACCCCTGCGCGTGGCCGCGGTCATTGACGTCGGTTCCACCGCCATCCGCATGGAAGTGGCGGAGCTGCAGGCCGACGGCACGGCCCGCGTGCTCGATTCGCTGCAGCAACCCGTGCACCTGGGCAAAGACACCTTCACCAAAGGCCGCATCCTGCAGTCCACCCTGGAGGAATGCGTCAAGATCCTCAAAGGCTACCGCCGGGTCATGCAGGAATACGGAGTGACTGAAGCCAGCCTGGTCCGGGCCGTGGCCACCAGCGCGGTGCGCGAGGCGGCCAACCGCGAAACCTTCCTGGACCGCGTCTACATGGCTACCGGCATCAACGTGGAGGCCATCGACGAAGCGGAGGAAACGCGGCTGACCTACCTGTCCATCCAGAACCTGCTGCCCCTGGAATCGTCCCTGCAAAAAGGCGACGCCCTGGTGGTGGAGGTGGGCGGTGGCGACACCGAATTGCTTCTGCTGCGTGATGCGCGCGTGTCCTATTCCAACACCTTCCGTCTGGGCACCCTGCGCATGCGGGAAACCCTGGACACCCAGCACGCGCCCGCCCAGCGCACCCTGGCCACCTATACCCGCCACATCCAGCTCGCCGTGGATCAGATCAAGCGCAGCGTGCCGGTCAGCCGGACCCCCTTGCTCATCGCGCCCTCCGGCGATGCCCGCTTTGCGGCCACCCACCTCCTGCCGGACTGGCAGCAACAGCCGGCCGCCCGGCTGGAGGTCAAGAACTTCGCCGCCTTCGCGCGCAAAATCGCCACCACCTCCCACGATGAACTGGTACGCAAATACCGCGTCACCTACCAGGAGGCGGAAACGGTGGGACCCGCCCTGCTCGCCTATGCCCAATTGGCGCGGGAGTTTGGTGTGGAGCAAATCCTGGTTCCCAAGAGCAGCCTGCGCCAAGGCCTGCTCCAGGAACTGGCCAGCGGCGGGCTTTGGACCAAGGCCTTCACCGAGCAGGTGGTCCACTCCGCCATCGCGCTGGGGGCCAAATACGCCTTCGACGAGCGGCACGGCCGCCAGGCCGCCAACCTGTGCCTGCAATTCTTTCACGAGCTGCAGCCCGAACACATGCTGAGCCCGCGCCACGAACTGCTGTTGCACGTGGCCGGCCTGGTCCACGAAATCGGGTTGTTCGTCAACAACCGCAGCCACCACAAGCACTCCATGTACCTGATCATGAACAGCGACCTGTTCGGACTCAGCCATCACGACATGCTGATGATCGCCATGGTGGCGCGCTACCACCGCCGGGCCACCCCCCAGCCCTACCACGAGGGCTTCTCCACCCTGGACCGCGACGACCGCCTGGCCGTGAGCAAGATGGCGGCCATCCTGCGCGTGGCCGACGCCCTGGATCGCAACCACATGCAGCAGGTACGCGATCTGCGCTTCACCCGCGAAGGCGGGGATTTCGTGGTGTGGGTGCGCGATGTGGAAGACCTGACCCTGGAACGGCTGGCCCTCAAGGAAAAGGGCAGCATGTTCGAGGAAATTTACGGACTGAAAGTTGTGTTTCGCACCGAAAGCAGTAGCGAAGGAATAGCCCCCGATGTCTGAACTCACACCCCGTTTTTTCAACCGCGAACTGAGCTGGCTGGCCTTCAACACCCGCGTGCTCGAAGAAGCCCTGGACCCCGGCAACCCGCTGCTGGAACGTCTCAAATTCCTGGCCATCGTGTCCTCCAACCTGGATGAGTTTTTTATGGTCCGGGTGGGCGGCCTGCAGCTGCTGCGTGACCAGGGCCGCAAGGACCGCGATGCCGCCGGGATGACGCCCCACCAGCAACTGGCCGAAATCGGCCGGCGGGTGCACGAGATGGTACAGACTCAATACCGCTGCTTTCTTGATGAAGTGCGGCCCAAGTTGCGCGACGCCGGGGTGTACCGGCAAAGCGTGGATGAATTGGCCGCCCCGCTCTATGAGCATGTGCAGAATGTGTTCGAGCACGACCTGTACCCCGTGCTGAGCCCCATCTCGGTGGAGGACCCCGACGATCTGCCGCTGCTGCCCGGCCTGACCCTGCATCTGGCCGTGCGCCTGAAACCGGCGGGGGAAGGACGCAAGCCCCGCTACGCCGTGGTCACTCTGCCCAAAAAACTGGGCCGCTTCATCACCCTGCCCATCGAGGAGGGCCACAACTATGCCCTGGTGGAGGACGTGATCGGCCTGTTCGTGGACCGCCTGTTCCCGGGCGAACCGGTGGCCGAATGGGCCCCCTTCCGCATCACCCGCAACGCCGACCTGGGCGTGCGCGAGGATCTCGCCTCCGACCTGCTGGAGGAAATGAAGGAGGTGCTCTCCCAGCGCAAACAGAGCGCCTGCGTGCGGCTGGAAATTTCCGGCCAGGCCTCCAAGACCATGCTGACCTTTTTGCAGGGCCTGTTCCGGGTCAACGAGGAAAACACCTACAGCCTGCCCGGTCCGCTGGATCTGGCCGCCTACTTCAGCCTGGCCCGTATGACCGGGTTCGATGAGCTGCGCGAAAAACCGTGGCCGCCCCAGCCCGCCCCCGGGGTCAAGCCGGGCGAATCCATCTTTGACGTACTCAAGCGGGGCGACCTGCTGCTCTACCATCCCTACCAGAGTTTCGACCCCGTGGTGCGCCTGGTCGAGGAGGCGGCGGACGACCCCGACGTGCTGGCCATCAAACAAATCCTGTACCGCACCAGCGAAAACAGCCCCATCGTGGCCGCCCTGGCCCGCGCCGCCAACCGCGACAAACACGTGACCGTGCTGGTGGAGTTAAAAGCCCGCTTCGACGAGGCGCGCAACATCGGCTGGGCCGAAGCGCTGGAGCAGACCGGCGTGCAGGTCATTTACGGACTCAAAGGCCTCAAGACCCACGCCAAGATTTGCATCATCGTGCGCCGCGAACCCGGCGGCATCCGCCGCTACGTCCACTTCGGCACCGGCAACTACAACGAAATCACGGCCCGGCTCTACAGCGACATCAGCTACATGACCTGTCAGGACGATTACGGGGCCGACGCCACCGCCTTCTTTAACATGATCACCGGCTACGCCCAGCCCGTCAGCTTCCGCAAGATCGAAGCCGCCCCCCTCGGCCTGCGCCCGCGCCTGTTGGAACTGGTGGAAGGCGAAATCCAGCGCCATCAACAGGGCCAGCCCGGCCAGATCATCGTGAAGGTCAATTCGCTGGTGGACGAGGAACTGATCGAAGCTCTCTACCGCGCCTCCGCAGCCGGGGTCAAGGTGCAGTGCCATGTGCGCGGCATCTGCTGCCTGCGCCCGGGCGTACCCGGACTGAGCGAGAACATCACCGTGACCAGCGTGGTGGACCGCTTCCTGGAACATGCGCGCATTCTGTACTTCCATCACGGGGGCGATCCCCTGGTCTACATCTCCAGCGCGGACTGGATGCCCCGCAACCTGGACCGCCGGGTCGAACTGTTGACCCCGGTGGACGACGAAGCCAGCCGGGCCCGCCTGATCGAGGTGTTGAAAATGTGCGCCAAGGATTCGGCCAAAGCCCGTCTGCTCCAGCCTGACGGGACCTATACCCGGCATGCCAAGGCCCGCGAGGCCAAAGCGGCGCGCTCCCAGGCTGAATTCTACGACCAGGCCTGCACCTTGGTGAAACGCGCCCAGACCGATAATCCGGTGGTGTTTGAACCCCAGCGTCCGGTCAACCGGACCTGAACCCGTGCCGGACGTCGCGTCAGATCCACGCGCCTTTATCGAAGCCCTCGCGGCCGGCCAGCCCCACGAGGTGGAGCATGCCCATCAAGTCACCCTGCTGGCCCTGCGCCTGTTCGACGCCCTGCGCCCGCTCACCGGCTGGACCGGCAATGAGCGGTTGATCCTGGAAGCGGCCGCCCGCCTGCACGACATCGGCTACGCCGACGACCCGGCCGACCACGTACGCGCGGGCGCCCACCGCATCATGCGCACCAAGCCCGCGGGTTTTGCGCGGGACGACCTGCGCCGCGTGGTGGCGGTCATGTTGCTGCACAGCAGTCGGCCCGGGGGCGATTCCCTGCTGCCCATCCCACCTGGCCTGTTGCGGGATAAAACGGTGCGCCAGTTGGGCGTCCTGCTGCGCGTTGCCGACGGACTCGATCACAGTCACCTGCAGGACACCTGCATTACCCGGGTGGCTCTGAGCGCCCATGAACTGCGGGTGAACCTGACCACCGCCCCCTTTACGCACAATATCGATAAAGCGCGGGTGAAGGCGGATTTTTGGAACGAGGTGATGCCCGTGCCACTGGTCCTGGTCGGCCGGACGCGCGAGGACTTTGTGCTGATCCGCCCCACCGACACCACGGGGGACGCCCTGCGCCGGCTCATTCTGGTGCACGACCGAAATCTGGTGGACGCCCTGCGCCGCACCGCCGAGGAGGACAGCGAGGAATCCCTGCATGATCTGCGCATCGCCCTGCGCTGCCTGCGCCGCCTGCTGGGCGCCTTCGCCCGGCCGCTGCGCCACACCCGGGCCCGCGCCATCGAGCGCAAGCTGCGCGACCTAACCGACGCCATCAGCCCGGCCCGCGATCTGGACGTCGGTCAGATCGTGCTGGGCAAGCATCGGGTTCAGCAGGCCATGCGCAAGGTGGAGGGCTGGGATCGATTCCTGAAAAAGCAGCGCCGCGAGCGCAACCAGGCCCGGCGCGAAGTACGTGCTCTGATGTGGGCGCCCGCCACCCGCAAACTGGTGGCGGAGTTGGGCCAACTGTTGCGCATCGAGCTGCCCGGGGCCGCGCGCAGCAAACGCCCCATGGGCGAGGAATCCTTGCGCTGGCTGAACGAAGCGCGCCGGCGGGCTCGCCGTCAGCGGCGGCTGGCCCGATCCACCCGGAGCGACGAGCTGCACGACCTGCGTATCGCCATCCGGCGCTATCGCCTGCTGTCCGATCTGCTGATCCCCGTGCTGGGGCGACCCGCCCAGCGGCTGGCCCGCCGGTTGCGCGTGCCCGAGAAGAAACTGGGGCGTCTGCACGACCTCGATGTGGCGCGGGCGCGTTATAAGAAACTGGACGACCCGGTGGCACAAACGCTGGCCGGAGTTCTGAAGGTGCTGCGCCAGCGTCAGCTCCAGCGCTTTCTAGCCGTGTGGTCCGACTTCGTATGGGCGGACCCGCGCGACCCGCTGTGACCGATTCGGCGCTGGTGAAGGCGGTGGACCGCGGGTATACTTCAGTCAGCGAAGCGAAACGGTTCAAAGAAGGAGTTCGCCATGAAGAAACTGCTCATTCCTTTGTTGCTCGCCGCCACCGTGCTGGCCGCCTCTGCGCAGACCATTCGCATCAAGGGGTCCAATACCTTCGGCGAAGAACTGGCCCCCCGTTTGATCACTGAATACGGGAAGCTGCATCCGGACATCACGGTGGACCTGGAAGCCAAGGGGTCGGGTTCCGGCGTCCTGGCCTTGTTTGAACGGACCTGTGACATCGCGGCCTCCTCCCGTGCTATGACCGAGGATGAGATGCGCATGGCCCGTTCCCGCGGCATTGTGTTGCGCAACCATACCATCGGCTACTACGGAGTGGCCGTGGTGGTGCATCCCGCCCTTCCGGTCAACAACCTGACCCACGCCCAGGTGCGCGATATCTTCACCGGCGCCGTGCGCAACTGGAAGGAGGTGGGCGGCCCCGACCTGGCCATTCAGGTTCACATCCGCGATCCCGTTTCCGGAACCTACCTGGGCTTTCAGGAATTGGCCATGGATCGGCAGCCCTACCTCGCGGATGCGACCCGGCACACCAGCTATCATGAGATTGCCCGCGCGGTCACCGCCGACGCGGGTGCCATCGGTTATGTGGGCATGACCCTGGCCGCGCACAACGGGGTCAAGGCTCTCACCATCAACGGCGTGGCCCCGACCGCCCCCAACGTGGCCGACCAGCTGTATCCCTATGCCCGGCAGATGCGTTTCTACACGGACAAGAAATTGAACTCCGCCACCAAGGAATTCATCGCCTATGTGCGATCGGTGCCGGGCCAGACCTTGCTGGAAGAACTGGGCTTCGTGCGCCGGGCCGGGCTGCGGCTACCCAGCTTCATCGACACGCCGTAAAATCCGGCCGAGAATTACTTTTTGGCCAGCAGGCTTTTGATCAAGCTGACCACCAGCAACGCCACGGCCCCGCCCACGCCGCCGCCGCCGATACCGCCCACGATGGACGCCACATCGGTGCCGCCTTGGGCCACCGATACGCCCAGGGCGTTCAGGATTTGACCGCCCACCCCGCCGCCCAGAATACCGGCCACGGAGTTCCCCAGCGTGCCCAGACTTTTCCCCTTCATGAGCCCGCCCGCCACGTTGCCACCCACCGCGCCGCTGATCAGGTGGATGATGATACTCAATGTGCTGGAATCCATAACGCCCCCCCTTGGTTATACGGCAGACTATGCCACGCCATGACAAATGACAAGCGCACGGCTCCGTTGATGGTCGCCGCACCAACTCCCCCGACCAATCCCTGATCCATGACCTGCACCACTGAACCGCCCGCCCCGAAGGCTTGTATGTATAGACATATAGCTATATAGCTATATGTCTATGAATAACCCATCCGCTCCGATGCGAACCCGAAAAACCAGGCCACCCGTCCCGCGAAAAGCGGACGGTCACACGGCCGCGACCCCCACCCCGCCATCGCGCCTGACCCTGAACGACGCACAGGCGCGGGCTCGGATCATGAAGGCCCTGGGCCATTCAGCCCGGATGCAAATCCTGGATCTCCTGGATCAACAGGATCTCTGCCTGTGTGAACTGCACCCCCTGTTCAAGATGCGCCAGCCCACCCTCTCCCGCCACCTCTCCGTGCTCAAGCAAGCTGGCCTCATCACCGAGCGCCGGGCCGGTCCCCGCCTGATCCTCCACCTGGCCACCCCCTGCATCCTGCGCGCCCTCGATTGCGCCATGGAAACCGTACAAACCATTCAACGCCGCCAAGCCCAGCTGCACAGCCGCCCGGCCTAATGAACCGCGAACTGAAAACGCTGGGCTGGCTGCTGGCCGGATTCCTGGGGGCTTATTTCCTGCCCGTGGATTCCCTCCGCTTCCAGGGGGCCCTGGTGGAAGCGCTGCGCCTGGTCAAGTGGTACGCGCAGGAGCATGTGCTGCTGTGCCTGGTGCCCGCCTTCTTCATCGCCGGCGCCATCGGCGTCTTCGTCCGTCAGAACGCGGTGATGAAGTACTTCGGACCCCAGGCCAGCAAGCTCCTGTCCTACGGCGTGGCCTCGGTCTCCGGCACCCTGCTCGCCGTCTGCTCCTGCACCGTGCTCCCCCTGTTCGGCGGCATCTATATGCGCGGCGCCGGACTCGGCCCGGCCATCGCCTTCCTCTACTCCGGGCCCGCCATCAACGTGCTGGCCATCGTAATGACCGCCCGCATTCTGGGTTACCAAATCGGAGTGGCGCGCACCATCGGGGCTATTATCTTCAGTATCGTCATCGGCGCCCTGATGCACCTCATCTTTTTGAAGGACGAGCGCGCCAAGGCGGCCCTGACCCAGGATGTCTATATCGAGCCGGACGATCGCCCGCCCCGTCCCCTCTGGCAGACCGCCCTCTATTTCTTCAGCATGGCCGCGGTTTTGGTATTCGCCAACTGGGCCCGGCCCGCTGAAACCACCGGCGCGTGGCACGCCGTCTTCGCCATCAAATGGTGGTTGACCGCGGGGTTCGCCGCCCTGACCGGCTTCACGTTATGGCGATTTCTGGGCGTAAAGCCCGTACTGCTGGTGGCCGCGACGATGCCCGTGGCCTTGCTCGCGATCCTGCTCCCGCACCATCCCGTAATCGCCTTCACGACCGGTTTTGCCGGACTGACCCTGATCACCTTCCGCAGTACGCCGGAAATGACCGAATGGCGCGACCAGACCTGGGGCTTCACAAAACAGATCACCCCGCTGCTGCTGGGCGGCGTGCTGGCCGCCGGCTTCTTTCTTGGTACCCCCGAAGCCAAGGATGCCGGCATCGTGCCCAGCCGCTGGATTCAAGCCCTGGTGGGCGATGATCCTTCCGTCTTCTTCGCCATCATCGGCGGTGCGGGCGAGGTGCCGGGCTGGCTCGGTGCCATCTGGCCGGTCTGGACCAACTTCTTCGCTTCGCTGGTCGGCGCGCTGATGTATTTCGCCACCCTGACCGAGGTTCCCATCGTGCGCGGCCTGATGGATGGCGGCATGGGTCAGGGCCCCGCCCTCGCCCTGCTGCTGGCCGGCCCGGCCCTCTCGCTGCCCAATATGCTGGTCATCAACTCGATTATCGGCCTGAAGAAAACTTCGGTTTTTGTGGCGCTGGTCGTTGGCCTCTCCACGTTGGTGGGGGTGATGTTCGGACACTGGATCCGCTAGTAAGGAGAATTAAGATGAAACTCTGGCTCAATCGAATCGTTGACTTCCTGTTATGGATCGCCATCTGCCTGATGCTGGCCACCGGCTTTATCCTGCGCTACCGCCTGCCCCCCGGCAGCCGCGGCGGACGCGGCCTGTCCATCTGGGACTGGGGCCGCCACGACTGGGGCGACCTGCACGCCTGGCTGGCCTACACGGCCTGTGTCATGGTGGTGATTCACCTCGTCCTGCACTGGCGCTGGCTTTGGGGTACCGCCTTCCCGCGCTGGAAATGGCCCATGCTGGCCGGCCTGCTGGCCGGCATCCTGCTCGCGCTCAGCGCGTGGGTGCTGCCGGTGGAACGCGGCGACGACGATGAACTCGGTGGTGGCCAGGGCCGCAGACAAGGTTGGGAAGGGAGCGAGTGATGAAGAAAATTCAGATCCTGGGCACCGGTTGCCCGAAATGCAAAACACTGCTGGCGCATACGGAGGAAGCTGTAAAAGCGCTGGGCCTTGAAGCCTCCATCGAGAAGGTGGAGAAGATTGCCGACATCATGATGTTCGGGGTCATGACCACGCCTGCCCTGGTGGTGGATGGAAAAGTCCGCAGCGCGGGCAAAGCACTGACCGTGGACGACATTAAAAAACACCTCGCGTGATCCATGAAACCCCTCCAGAAAATGGTGATCCTCTTCGCCCTCCTGGTCGCCGTGGGCTTCGTCCTGGCCAAGCGCCAGCAGAACGCGAAGAGCGAGTCCGCCACGACGACCGCGTCGGTGACCGAGGAAAAGCCCCTGCCCCGGCTGGTGGACCTGGGCGCAGGCAAGTGCATCCCCTGCAAAGCCATGGCCCCCATCCTGGAGGAACTGCGCAAGGAGTACGACGGGGTGTTCGAGGTGATCTTCATTGACGTCTGGGAAGACCCGCCTGCCGCCGAGCCCTACAAGATCAACCTGATTCCCACCCAGGTTTTCTTCGACGCCAAAGGCAGGGAACTCTGGCGGCACGAAGGGTTCCTGGCCAAGGCCGATATTCTGACCAAGTGGAAGGAACTGGGCGTGGAGTTGTGACATGCAGGAACTGCTCGCCCATCTGACCCACGCCATCGAAGGCACTCCGGCTATCGCGCTCAGCGCCGCCGTGCTGTGGGGCATCCTCAGCATTCTCCTGAGCCCCTGCCACCTGGCCAGCATCCCGCTGATCGTCGGTTTCGTTGGCGAACAGGGCAACATTCCGACCCGCCGCGCCTTCCTGCTCTCCCTGCTTTTCGCCACCGGCATACTGGTCACCATCGCCATCATCGGGATCATCACCGCCGCCGCAGGGCGCATGATGGGCGATCTGGGCCCCTACGCCAACTACGCGGTGGCGCTGATCTTTTTCGTGGTCGGCCTGCATTTGCTGGACGTGATCCCGCTTCCCCTGCCCTCCGCCGCGCAGGCCAACTACCAGCGCAAAGGCCTGGTCGCCGCCTTCGTGCTCGGCCTCGTTTTCGGTCTCGCCCTCGGCCCCTGCACCTTCGCCTACATGGCCCCCATGCTCGCGGTCAGCTTCAAGGTCGCCGCCGATCAGTTCGTCTACGGCGTGCTGCTGCTCGCCACCTACGGCCTCGGCCACTGCTCCGTCATCGTCCTGGCCGGTACCTCGACCGAGTTGGTGGAAAAAGCCCTGCACTGGAACAAGGACGCCCCCGGTGCGCGCATCCTGAAAAAAATATGCGGCTTGCTGGTCCTGCTCGGCGGCCTCTGGCTGCTCTATACCGCGCCGTAGTTCAAGCCCAAGGTCCAGATGAATCACCTACCGCCCGAATAGTAAAACGTTTTTCTTGTTAATATAATACTAAGCCTTACCCTCGCGTAATTGGTCTCGTTATTCCGGCGGGGCACGTAGGCGAGGGAGATACATACAATGCATGCACGCACGTGGGCAACCGTACTGGCTGCTGTAACCGCAACGACGATGCTGTCGGCTCGCGCCGAACTCGCATTCTTTCCCCTGGGCGATCTACCCGGCGGACTCACCAACAGCGTGGCACAAGGCGTCTCCGCCAACGGATTGGTGGTGGTCGGCACTTCGGCCTCCGCCACCGGCCTGACCGCGTTCGCCTGGACCCAGGCGGGCGGCTTGACCGCCCTCCCCATGCTGACCGGCGGTACCGGCGCGACGGCCTATGCCGCATCGGCCAACGGCTCCCTGATCGTGGGCAGCAGCGATTCCGCCTCGGGGCAACAGGCCTGCGTTTGGTCCAATGGACTGGTCACCGGACTGGGTGATCTCGCGAACGGTCTTTTCCAAAGCGAGGCGCGCGATGTTTCCGATGACGGTACGGTGATCGTCGGCTACGGCACGTCGGCCTCCGGTCGCGAGGCGTTCCGCTGGATGGGCGGGATCATGACCGGACTGGGCGATCTGGACAGCGGCAGCTACCAGAGCGAGGCCCACGCAGTGACCCCCGACGGGGCGCAGGTCACGGGATACGGCACCGCCGCCAGCCAAAGCGTCATCACCTGGACCGCAGGCGGCGGCCTGCAGAACTACTACTCCGGCGGCGGAGCCTACGGCATATCGGCGGACGGCGGCCAGCGAGTCGGCTACATCAATGCCACCTTTGTGGTACAGGGCGGCATCCACACCATTTACTACCGCCGCGCCACACGCTGGAACGGCGGATCCGCGAACGTACTCGGCCCGGAAAGCTCCGGCCAGTCGGTGGATTCCACCTTTTACGGTATGACCCCCGATGCGGCCATCGCAGTGGGTACGTTTAAGAATTCATCAGGTCCGTACTACGCCGTCTCCCATGATGCCTTCAACGGCGTCCGCAACATCAAGGATGTACTGACCGGGGCCGGCCTCGACCTGACAGGCTGGACGCTCACCGCCGCCACCGCCATCTCCGACGACGGCTCGGTTGTGGTCGGCTACGGAACCAATCCCGCAGGCCAGACCGAGGCGTGGGTGGTCACCGGGTATGGCCTGGATCTGACCCTGCGCTGGATCGGCAACAATGCCCACTGGCCGGCCAACGACAGCCTGACCGCAGCGGACAGCCTGTGGATGAACATTGACTGCAAAGATCTGGGCGTGGCCGTTACCGGCGTGGTGGTCTATACCACGGACCGGGGACTGACCTGGACCAATGCCCCGCTGACCAAGGGCACACCCGGCGCGGATTACGACCACTTCTACCAGAACCTCGGCTCGTTCCCGGCCGGGACCACCATTCGTTACAGCCTCGCGGTGGAAGATGCGGACGGAGCCCAGCTGTGGGACAACAACCAGGGGCGCGACTATTACGCGGTGGTCAGCCCCGGTTTCACCGGCCCGGTGCAGTGGGTCAGCAACGACGTGGCCAACGGCACCACCGCCCACAGCGTCAGCAACCGCTCCCCCGCCGCCCCGCCCTCGCTAGCCCTCACCGGCATCGCGGCCGACGGCGCACACCTCCTGGCCCGCGAGTTGTCACCCAACTATCCCTACACGCTGGAGAGCAGCGCCGGGCTAGGATCGTGGAGCAACGCACTGGCCATCCAGCCCGCCGGAACGAACAGCGCGTTGACCGTGACCAATGCGGGCCCGGTCACCTTCTACCGCCTGAAGGCCGCCGCCACCTCCTCCTATGTGGTCATCACGCGGGAGGTCTGGCCCCAGGACTCCGGCAAGGCGGCGCGCGTGGGCTACAGCATCGCCGGGGGCGACTGGAAAGCGGCCGACATGCGCTATGCAGGCACGGTCGGCAACAACGACGTCTGGCAGCACACCCTGGGTCCGGTCGCACCGGGCTCGCTCGTGACCTACTTCATCGAGGTCATCAGCGCCTCCGGCGGCGGTTTCTCGTACTTCGACAACAACGGCAACAGCAACTACACCATCCTCGTGCCCTGACCCGAACCCCGGCCGGACCACCGGCCCGGGCCCGCCGGCGTGCGCATAAATCTGCAAGCTAACACTCGAATAGTGAGCAGCAGTTGCTATATTCCTTCCTCGTTGTGCAACCACCCATCAGGAGTTGATATCGCATGAAATCATTCGTTCTGTGTGCCGCCCTGCTTGCCCTGAGCCTGCCCGCCCGCGCCGATGAAGCGCTCATCGCCAAGGGCAAGGAAATCTACAACGGAAAAGGCGCCTGCATGGCCTGCCATGGTGTGGAAGGCAAAGGCGATGGCGCCGCCGCCGCGGCGCTCAATCCCAAGCCGCGCAGTTTCGTGATCGGCGAGTTTCTCTACGATACCGACGCCGACGGCACCAAGGGCAGTGCTGCCGATTTAAGCAATATCATCAACAAGGGTGCCGCGGCCTTCGGGGGCAGCATGTTCATGGCCGCCCGCCCGGATATCACCGGTGATGAGTTGGCCGCCTTGATTGCCTATGTGCAATCCATGAAGGCGCCCTGAACCGGACCCTCTGGAGCCCCCTCCCCGGGAGGGGCGGCAGGGGTGGGCGGAACGGATTTGTCGCGACCGCATGCTCGACGGAAGAAGCCCATGACCCTGGACCAATACGGCCGGAATATTGACTACCTGCGCATCTCGCTGACCGACCAGTGCAACCTGCGCTGCGTCTACTGCATGCCGGAGGATATGACCTTCCGGCCCAACGCTGACTTGCTGCAAGACGACGAATTGCTCCGGCTGGCCCGCCTGTTCGCTGAACTCGGCTTCGGCAAGTTTCGGCTGACCGGCGGCGAGCCCACCATCCGCCAGAACGTGGTCGATCTGGTACACCAGCTGGCCACCCTGCCCGGGGTGCGCGAGGTGGCCATGACCACCAACGGCGTGCTGCTCAAACACCTGGCCAAACCCCTGGCCCAGGCCGGCCTCCATCGCCTCAACATCAGCATCGACTCGCTGGACCCGCACAAGTTCCGCGCCCTCACCCGCTGGGGCAATGTGGACGATGTCCGCGCCGGCATCCACGCCGCCGAACAGGCCGGGTTCCCCATCAAACTCAACGCCGTGGTGGCCCGCGGCATCAACGACGGCACGGATGTGGTGGAACTGGCCCGCCTCACCCTGGACCATGTCTGGCAGATGCGCTTCATTGAAATGATGCCCCTGGGCCGCATTGCGGATTTTCAGCTCAGCCACATCGTGTCCGAGGACGAACTGTGCGCCACCATCGCGGCCGCCCTTGGCCCCCTGGACCTGTTGGACCAGGGCAAGCTTGATGGCGAGGCCCGCCGCTACCGCCTGCGCGGCGCTCGCGGTGAATTGGGCTTCATCTCTTCGGTGACCCGGCCCTTCTGCGCGGGCTGCAACCGGGCCCGCCTCACGGCCGACGGCAAGCTGCGCCTGTGCCTGCTGCGCGACAAGGAGCTGGACCTGCTGCCCCTGCTGCGCAACCGCGCCTCCGATGAAGAATTGAAAGCCCTGATCGAAAAGAGCATCTGGTACAAACCCTGGGGCCACGGCCTGGCCGAGCACACTTTCCCCACCCGCCGCGTAATGTCCGAGATCGGCGGCTGATCCGGCGGCCCGCCCCCCCTTGACAGCCCGCCCGCTCATATCTATATTTCGCCACATATCGAAATGAATGGTACCACCCCCACCGAGGCGGCCCGCCTGTTCGCCGCCCTCTCCGATCCCACCCGGCTGCGCCTGCTGCTAGCCCTGCGCGGCGGCGAACTGTGCGCATGCCAGCTCATCGAACTGGTGGGGCTGGCCCCTTCCACCGTGTCCAAGCACCTGGCCCTGCTGCGTGCCGCCGGGCTGGTGGCGGCGCGGAAGGACGGGCGCTGGGTCCACTACCGGCTGGCCGTCCGCCCTGATTTTCCCATGGTTGGAAGTCGCGCCCCGGCTCTTTTCCAAGGATTGGAAAAATCGCCCGACCTCCGGGCGGATGAGCGTCGCCTGAAGGCGCTCCGCAAGGCCGACCTGGACTACCTATGCAAAACCCAGCGCAAAAACTAAGGGTACTTTTTCTCTGCACCGGCAACTCCTGCCGCAGCCAGATGGCGGAGGGTTGGGCGCGCGCCCTGAAGAGTCATACCATCGAGGCCTATTCCGCCGGGATCGAGGCCCACGGCATGAATTCCAACGCCATCAAAGTCATGGCGGAGGCCGGGGTGGACATCACCGGGCAACACTCCAAGAAGGCGGACGAACTGGCCAACGTTCCGTTCGATGTAGTCGTCACGGTGTGCGGTCACGCCAACGAAACCTGTCCCATGTGGCTGAGCTCAAAAGCGCGCGTGGTACATGTCGGCTTCGACGACCCGCCCAAGCTGGCCAAGACCGCCAAGACCGAAGAAGAAGCGCTCGGCCACTATCGCCGCGTGCGCGATGAAATCCGCCGGTTCGTGGCAGGACTACCCGAATCAATTTCAACCACGGATGAACACAGATAAACACGGAGTCGAGATGCCTGATGTTCATCCATGGTTAAAGGAATAACCCATGACCTGTTCGACTGCTGAGCCCGGCCGAAAAATGAGCAGTATTTTCGAGCGCTACCTGACCCTGTGGGTCGGACTGTGCATCGTGGGCGGCATCGCCCTCGGCAAGCTGGCGCCCGGCCTGGCCAAGACCCTGGACGGGATGGCGATCTTCGTGAACGGCGCGCCCGTGGTGTCCATCCCCATCGCCATTTGCCTTTTCTTCATGATGTATCCCATCATGGTGAAAATTGATTTCGCGCGCGTGGTGAAGGCCGGCCAGACCCCGAAACCAGTTTTGCTGACCCTCTTCATCAACTGGGCGGTCAAACCGTTCACCATGTTTTTCATCGCGACGGCTTTTCTCGCCTGGTTCCACCGCATGGGTCTGATCACGGGCACGGAAGTGGTGAAGGACGGCAGCACGGTGGAGCTGTACCGCTCCTACATCGCGGGGGCGATCCTGCTCGGCATCGCACCCTGCACGGCCATGGTGCTGGTGTGGAACTACCTGGTGCGCGGCAACGACGGGCTGACTCTGGTCATGGTGGCCATCAATTCGCTGACCATGCTGCTGCTCTACGGCGTGCTCGGCGGCTGGCTGCTCGGTCTCAACGACATGCCGGTGCCGTGGGAAACCCTGCTGCTCTCCGTCGGCATCTACGTGGCGTTGCCCCTGGTCGCGGGCTACTTCAGCCGCCGCTGGATCATCCAGGCCAAAGGCGAGACCTGGTTCCAGGAAAAGTTCCTGCACGTGCTGACCCCGGTGTCCATCACCGCCCTGCTGCTCACCCTGGTGCTGCTGTTCAGCTTCAAGGGCGAGATCATCCTGGCCCAGCCGTTGACCATCCTGTGGATCGCCATCCCGCTGTTCATCCAGACCCTACTCATCTTTTTTGTCAGCTATGCCCTGGCCCGCTGGCTTAAGTTGCCGTTCGAGGACGCCGCTCCGGCCGCCATGATCGGGGCGTCGAATCACTTCGAGGTCGCCATTGCCACCGCCGTCATGCTGTTCGGTCTGTCCTCCGGCGCCGCCCTGGCCACCGTGGTGGGTGTGCTGATCGAAGTGCCGGTCATGCTGTGGCTGGTGCGCATCTGCCTGGGCACCAAGGGCTGGTTCAAAGCCTGAGGCTTGCGGGAATCCGCCCGTCGCCGCATAGTCGGAGTATGGATTTGGCATCTGTCATGGTCGCGCACCTCACCGAGATTTTCAGCTCGGTGCAGGGGGAAGGTCCCTACATCGGGTGCCGCCAGATTTTTGTCCGCTTCTATGGCTGCCACCGCCGCTGCGTTTTTTGCGATTCGCCGGAAACGGTCACCGCCTGGCAGCCCGCGGGTTTTCAACCGGCGACTTACCAGGTGGAACAACACGCGGGACAGCGCGATTTTGCCACCCGCCCCAACCCGGTCCCCGTGGAGGCCCTGCTTGAGGAAATCCGCCGACTGGAAGCGAATTCCGGCCCCCATCATTCGGTATCGTTCACGGGCGGGGAGCCCCTGCTGCACGCCGCCTATCTGGGCGAGGTCCTGCCGCGCGTGGAACACCTCGGTCTCAAGACCTACCTGGAAACCGCGGGCGACCTCTACACCCAGCTGGATCCCCTGCTGCCCTGGCTGGACATCGCGGCCATGGACCTCAAGCTGCCCAGCGTGACCATGAACGAGCCCGCCTGGATCAATCACCGCAAATTTCTGGCCCGCTGCATCGAACACGAAGTGGACGTTTTTGCCAAAGCCATCGTGAGCGCTGACACCGCGGAGGCCGATCTGGTCGAGGCCTGCCGCGTACTGGTGGATGTCGCCCCCGCCACCCCGCTCATCCTGCAACCCATGTCTCCCTTCCGGGCGGTTCGCAACACCCCCACGGCGGGACAATTGCTGGACTGGCAGGCCCTGTGTCTGCGCCACCTGCGCGACGTGCGCGTGGTTCCGCAGGCACATAAAATGATGGGACAACTTTGAGTTTCAGGTTCCAGGTTCCAAGTTCCAGGTTTGATCTTCGCTTGACTTGGAACATGGAACTTGGGACTTGGGACCGGTGCCCAATCAAAGCAAAGCAGTCATCCTCCTAAGCGGCGGCCTCGACTCCGCCACCGCGCTGGCTATCGCACGAAAACAGGGGTTTGAATGTTACGCCCTGTCCTTCCGCTACGGGCAGCGCCATGCGGGTGAACTGGCGGCAGCCAGGCGAATCGGCCGCGCCTTCGGGGTGGTGGAACACAAGATCGCCACCATTGACCTGCGCACCTTCGGCGGCTCCGCCCTGACCGCCGATATCGCTGTGCCCAAGGGTCGCTCGAAGAAGCAAATGGGACACGGGGTGCCCATCACCTATGTGCCCGCCCGCAACACCATCTTCCTCTCTTTTGCCCTGGCCTGGGCGGAGGTGCTGGGCGCGCAGGATATTTTCATCGGGGTGAACGCGCTCGACTACAGCGGCTATCCGGATTGCCGACCCGCCTACATCAAGGCCTACCAGCGCCTGGCCGACCTGGCCACCCGCACCGGGGTGGAAGGGCGCGCGCACTTCAAGATTCACACCCCGCTGTTGCGCATGACCAAGGCGCAGATCATTCGCGCTGGGCTGAAGCTGGGCGTGGATTACGCCCTGACCACATCGTGCTACGATCCCGGCCCGCGGGGACGTCCCTGCGGGCGTTGCGATGCCTGCGTGCTGCGCAACAAGGGCTTCGCGGAACTGGGGCTGACCGACCCGAGGCGATAGGAATGGCCAATTTCCAAATGCCAATTGGCAATTGGAGATCGAAAATTGGCAATTTGTGTGACCCCGAAGTGTGATAGGGTGATGACTCCATGGACATCTTCAAAGTATTCACCATCGAAGCGGCGCACCGGCTGCCCAACTGTCCGCCCGGCCACAAGTGTGCGCGCCTGCATGGACATTCCTTCCAACTGGAAATCCATGTGCGCGGTCCGGTGGATGAACACAGCGGCTGGGTGATGGATTTTGCCGACATCAAGAAGGCGTTTGCCCCGCTGTATGAGCGGCTGGATCACCACTACCTGAACGAGATTCCCGGGCTGGAAAATCCCACCAGCGAACATCTGGCCCGCTGGGTCTGGCAGGAACTCAAGTCCGCCCTACCCGCCCTGCACCGAGTGGTGGTGCGGGAAACCTGCACGGCCGGCGCGAGCTATTCGGGCGACTGAGGAAGAATTTTTGATTTGCGAGTTTCGATTTGCGATTGAGGGAGTCCCTCCATTCGAAAATCGGCAATCGAAAATCGAAAATTCTTCCTAGGCCTTCACCGGCGCGGCCGCATTTTTCCGCTTCATCATCAATTGCTGGACGATCATGAGCACGTTCTGGGTGGTCCAGTAGAGGGCCAGACCGGAGGCGAAGTTGTAGAGGAAGAACAGCATCATGATGGGCATCATGACGGCCATGATCTTCTGCTGGGCCGGGTCCCCCGCGCTGGGCGACAGCTTCATCTGCAGCCACATGGTGAAGGACATGAGCAGGGGCAGCAGGTTCAGGCTGCCCACGAAGGGCACCATGCCCTGGAACAGGTTTTCCGGCTCGCTCAAATCACGGATCCACAGGAAGTCGGCGAAGCGCAATTCGATGGCGCTGCGCAGCACCACGAACAGGGCGAAGAACACCGGGATCTGGATCAGCATGGGCAGGCAGCCACCCAGCGGGTTGACCTTGTGCTCCTTGTAGAGGGCCATGATCTCCTGCTGCTGCTTGGTCGGGTTGTCCTTGTATTTCTCCCGCAGCGCGTTGACCAGCGGGGCCACCTGGGCCATGCGCTTCATGCTTTCCGTGCTCTTGTGGGTCACCGGCCAGAAGACCACCCGCACGATGATGGTGAGCAGGATGATGGCGATACCGTAGTTGGGAATGACGGCGTGGATGCCGTTCAGCACCTTGAGCATCAGCTTGGAAATGGGCTTGATCCAGTCCCCGAACTCCATCACGTCCACCTGGTGCAGCCGCATGGCAAACAATTCGCTGTATTTCTTGGGACCTACATAATAGGTGAGGCGCCGTTCCAGCTTTTCACCGGGAACCAGGGTCTGGGCGGCAAATTCTGCCGAGGCCGCCACGTCTGCCACCTCGGTCATCTTGCGGGGCACCACACCTTCGGTGCTTTCGCGTGGCCCCAGGCTGCGCCGGGCCAGCACGCGCACGCCTTCCGCGCCGCCATCCGGAGTCAGAATCTGGACGAAATATTTATTCTTGGCCGCCACCCAGTCCACCGGTTGGTCGTGCGGGGCCGCCCGGATCTGAACCGGAACGCCGGGCAGATTATTTTCTTCCATCTCGGTGGTGAACATTTTGGCCATCTTGCCGGCCCAGTGCTGCACCTTCTGGCCGCCCGGGGAAAGGCTGTCCACCCCCAGGGTCACCACGCCGGCGCTATCCTTGTGACCGGCTTCCCGAGCCATGGGGCCGGTGCGAAGAGCGTGGATCGGCAGTTCGAACTCCGCCCCGCTGACATTGCTGAACTCGTCCACCACCTGCACCACGTAACGGTCGCCCAGGGTAACCGTGCGGCGCAACCGGAGCCCGGAGGGGGCGGTCCGCTCAAAGGTCACACTGCGGTCGGCGCGGGTGGTCAGGGTGAAATCCGCGGCGGCGCCCAATCCGCTCAACTTCTCGTAGGCCAGGGCGGGCTCATGGGCGAAATCCAACACCACGGGATCGGTGGCGTCCAGCACGCGCGGAAACTCCTTCAAGGTGGCCCGGGTCAGCGTGCCGCCGTGGGAACTGAAGACCAGATCCACCAATTCGTTGGTCATCACCACTTCCGTGGCGGGGGACAAGGCAAACGGTTCCTCGTCTGCCACGGGGGCGGACGCAACAGACGAAACCACCTCAACTTCGGGCGCGGACTCCGCCACGTCGGGCGTCGCCGCGGGGGCGGTCAGTTCAGCCTCCTCCGGGCCGACCGCAGGGGCGGCAGAAGCAGGCTGGGCCGGGACGTGGTCGGGGAAAAACTTCTTGGCCACGATGCGATCCACATAGGGCCAAGCCAGCAACAGGGCGAGCAGCACCGCGAAGGGAATCGCGTCTTTTTTATTCATGGCCATGACAGGTTCACTTTCTCGCCGGCACGGGGGCCGGCACCAGATCCACCCCGCCTCGGCTCAGGGGGTGACACTTGCACACACGTTTGAACGACAACCAGCTGCCGTGCAGGCAACCGTGCTGCTCCACCGCCTCCAGGGCATAGTGGGAACAGCTGGGATAAAACCGGCAGCTTCCGCCCAGCCACGGGCTGAGCGTCCATTGATAAAGGCGGATGAGGAACCGGAAAAAGGATCGTCCCAGGTCCCAGGTTCCAGGTTCCACGTCCGGGTACAAAGCAACCGCAGCGCCATTCGACGTGGGGCGTTGGACTTGGAACTTGCGACTATTCATATAATCCCGCTCGTTTCACCAGAGCTTCGAGGTCGCCCATTACGGCCGGCCATTCCGCCTCCAGCAAGGCCGCGCGCGCCACCAAAATGACATCGACCTCGCCGTGCAGCCGGTGGCGTTGCCGACGATAGGCTTCCCGCAGCAGGCGGCGCGCCCGGGCCCGGGCCACCGCGTGGCCGACCTTGCGACTGGCCACCACACCCAGGCGAAGCGCAGCCCCTTCACCCCGGCGTACATATAACACCATGAGGCGTCCGACCTGCTTTTCGCCCGCGTCGTACGTCTCCCGGAACAGACTCGACCGGGTCAGCCGTTGATGACGGGCCAAACCCTGGTCCGGTTGTTCCGGCATGGCGTCCTCAGACGCGGGTCAGGGCCTTGCGACCCACCTGGCGGCGGCGCTTGAGCACCTGGCGCCCGTCCTTGGTAGCCATACGCTTGCGGAAACCATGGGCCCGCTTGCGTTTGATCTTCGACGGTTGATATGTGCGCTTCATACGTCCTATTCCTCCAAAAGCGTGCCAAGCTAGGCGGTATGGGGTCGGGTGTCAAACCGATATCCTCCCCGAAGCCCCGATATCCCGCCCCCCGGGGAATCACCCCTGGCATGTTCCCGCGCGGAAAAAGTTCCAACCCTTGGAAAAAGAGGCTAGGATGACTTCCAACCATTGGAAAAAGAGCACCGGGCGTCCGGATGTCGGACCCCACCAAGCAAAGGGTACGTCATGATCAAGCCATCCACCATCACCTGCACCATCGAAGGCTCCAGCGCGGTCACCTGTCCGGCCGACACCCCGGTGGAACAACTGTTGCGCAGCCGGACGGACGAACAGGGCCGGCACTATCTGGGCGCGGTGGTCAACAATCAGGTGGTCAGTCTGGTGTTCCGGCTGGAGGTGGACAGCACGGTCCGCTTCCTCACCTTCGCCGACCCGCTGGGCTGGCGCATCTATCGCACCACCGCCTCCTTCCTGCTGGCCAAGGTGGTGAAAGAGCTTTTCCCGGACGCCAAGTTTTCCATCGAACACTCCCTGGGCACGGGGTTCTATTGCTACTTCGAACAGAAGGGCGTGGAAGGAATCAGCGACGCCCAACTGGCGGCCATCGACCAGCGCATGCACGAACTGGTGGCGCAGGACATGCCGGTGGAACGCCGCAAGGTGCGCTACGAGGAGGCGGTGGCTTTGTTCGAGCAGCAAGGCCTGGCCGACAAGGTCAACCTGCTGCGCTATCGCAACCCGCCCAAAGTCGTGATCTTCCAGTGCGAAGGATTCGCCGACCTCTCCCAGGGTCCCATGGCGGCCAGCATGGGCGCCATCTCCCACTTCGGCCTGATCCGCCAGGAGCCGGGCTTCGTCATCCAGTTCCCCGACCGCAGCATACCGCCCCGCATCCCCACCCTGCGCCAGGAACCACAGCTGTTCAAAATCTTCCAGGAACACAAGAAATGGGGCCGCATCCTGAACGTCAATACGGTGGGCCGCCTCAACGAAATCATCGCCACCAACGAAAGCCCCGACTTCATCCGCATCGCGGAGGCCTTCCACGAAAAGAAAATCGCCAAGATCGCCGACCACGTGTTCGCCAACAAGGAGAACATCCGCTGGCTGCTCATCGCCGGCCCCTCCTCGTCCGGCAAGACCACCTTTGCCAAACGCTTGGCCGTGCAACTGCGGGTCAACGGGCTCCAGCCGGTCACGGTTTCGGTGGACAATTATTTCGTGGACCGCGACCACACGCCCAAAGATGCCAAAGGCGAAAACGACTACGAACACATCGAGGCCATTGATCTGAAGCTGTTCAACGAACACCTGCAGCGGCTGGACGCGGGGGAAGAGGTCGAACTGCCCACCTTCAACTTCCAGCTCGGCCGCCAGGAGTTCAAAGGCAACAAGCTCAAGCTGCAACCCAACCAGATTGTCATCCTGGAAGGCATCCACTGCCTGAACCCGCGCCTGACCGAAGTCCTGGCCAAGGAGCGCAAGTTCCGCATCTACATCAGCGCCCTGACCCAGCTGAATCTGGACCGCAACAACCGGATTTCCACCACCGATAACCGGCTGGTCCGACGGCTGGTGCGCGATCACCAGTTCCGCGGCCACTCCGCCCTGGTCACCATGAACATGTGGCCCAGCGTGCGGCGCGGCGAAAAGAATTGGATTTTTCCGTTTCAGAAGGAGGCGGACATTGCCTTCAACTCCGCCTTGGACTACGAACTGGCCGTGCTTAAACCGTTCGTGGAACCCCTGTTGGCCGAAATCAAACCCATCCACCCTCAGTACGTGGAAGCCCGCCGCATGCAGGAATTCCTGTCCAGCTTCCTGAGCATTCCGGCCGACCTCGTGCCGCCTACCTCCCTCTTGCGCGAGTTTATCGGAAAAAGCAGCTTCCGGTACTAACACAAAGCCTTGATTTCGCGGCAGACTGATTGCATATTTCCTAAATGTCACCCGCCGAACAGCTGGAAATCATTGCAAATAGTCAGGCGGGGTACTTTACTGCTGCCCAAGCTACCGATGCCGGGTATCCGGACAGCCTACACGTCTACCATACCCGGGAAGGTCACTGGGAAAAGGTACAGCGCGGCATCTACCGCCTTGTCACGTTTCCTAAAGTAGACTGGCCGGAGCTGGTGATTTGGTCACTCTGGTCCAGGGACCGGGCGGGTTCCCCGCAGGGAGTGGTAGCGGACGAGACGGCGCTTCAGCTTTACGGGGTGGTGCCGCGCCAACCCGGGCCGGTGGTGCTCATGGTGCCCCGCTCGTTCCGAAAGAACTGTGACACACCGGAGGGATTGACCTTGGTAAAGGGCGATCTGACCGAAGAAGAGGTCGAGAATCGCGTCGGCTATCGCATCGTAACCTTGCGCAAAGCCGTGGAGCAGGCCGCCGGGCGGCCCGACTTCGAAATGATCCTGACCCGCGCCCGCGATGTGCCCGCTTACTATAACGCCGCCCCCGCTCCCACCCGACCGACCATCACCCGCTCCTTCGACGACGTCATCAACGCAGGCGAAGATTAACCGCCCTTCCTCCGTGACCCGCCGGGCCCTCTGTGGTTAATCTGCCGCCATGAAAGTCGTGCTGGCCTTCGATTCCTTCAAAGGCAGTTTGAGCGCGGCCGAGGCGTGTCGGATCACCGCGGACGCGCTTTCCGAACTGAGACCGGACCTCGAACTGATCCTGATCCCGCTAGCCGATGGCGGCGAAGGCACGGCGGCGGCCCTGATGAATGACCGGAACGGGGAATGGATTTCCGCGCCCGCCACCGGTCCCCTCGCCTCCTTGTGCGTGGACGCCGGATTCGCATGGTTCCCGTTCGATAAGAGCGCGCTGGTGGAAACCGCTTCGGCCAGCGGGCTCACCCTGCTGCGCGCCGATCAACGCAATCCCCTGTTCACCTCCACCCTGGGCACGGGAGAACTCCTGCGCGCGGCGGCCGACTACGGCGCGCAACGCATCCTGCTCGCCGCGGGCGGGAGCGCCACCGTGGACGGGGGCATGGGCGCGGCCCATGCCCTGGGCTGGCGATTTCTTGACCACGCCGGCCGGGAACTGCCGCCCTGCGGCCAGAATCTGGAACACATCGCGCGCATCGTGAGACCGGTCGACGGACCGACCTTGCCCGAAGTGGACCTGCTGGCCGATGTGGACAACACCCTGCTGGGTGAACGCGGCGCAGCCCGGATTTTCGGCCCGCAAAAAGGAGCGTCCCCCGCCGCCGTGCAGCGCCTTGAGACGGGCCTGCACAATCTGTCCGAACGCATTCAGCAGGACCTCGGCTTGACCGTGGCCGACGTACCGGGGGCGGGCGCGGCAGGCGGACTGGGCGCAGGCGCCCTGGCCTTCTTCCGGGCCCGCCTGGTGTCGGGCATCGAAACCGTGTTGCGCGAGGTGGACTTCGAAACCAGCATCAGCGGCGCGGACTGGGTCATTACGGGCGAAGGCTGTCTGGACCCGACCTCGCTGCAAGGCAAAGTGGTGTCCGGCGTGCTGCGTTGTGCGCGAACCGCGGGTGCCCGTACGGCGGTGCTGGCGGGCCGCATCAAGTTGAGCCCCGAGGAATGGACGCAAGCCGGCTTGAGTTACGCCGCCCCCCTGGCCACGCCCCAACTCTCCACCGACGAAGCCATCCAGCTAGCCCCCCAACTACTGCACGATCAGGCGCAGCATTTCGCGCGCGAATGGCTGTGAGGAGCAGGACGGGCGCTCACGGCAGATCCGCGCGCACCCGGTAGAAACGCAGGCCGTTGGTCGGCGCATCCGTCCATCCCAACGTTCCGTTGGTGACCGGAGTCAACATCGTCAGCTCGCTCCATGACGTGTCGGTCAGGGGCTCGTCCTTTACTTCAACGCGATAGGTGCGATGGGTGTTTACCACCCAAGCAAAGGCCAGCGGATCTCCCGGGGTCAGACTGGCGATGGCCAGCCCGCTGGTGCCGTCGCGCGGATCGGTCAGGGCAAGGAACTCGCCGCGATTATCGAGCCCATCCGTATCCGGATCATCCCCCGCCGCGCCGTTGGTCATCCCGCCCAGCCACGTGTACTCCCATTGGTCGGGCAGCGCGTCGCTGTCTTCATCGGTCACCAAATTTACGTCCAGACGTTCACTCAGGGTGGAGCGCCCGGCATCGTCCCACGCCTGGGCCTGCACGCCCAACCGACCGGACCCGTAGTTGGTGGTGATCCACGCCAGGTGGTAGGGCGCCCCGGCGGTTACCGCAGCAAGTTTGCCTTCGACCCAGAGCGCCACCTGGGTCACCACACCGGGCGAGGCTGCGGCCACCTCGGCCGTGACCGCGCCGCCCCGCCACACATATCGTCCCGCCACCAGGTTGGTGATAGCGCAGGTGAGATGGTGGCGGTCCACCATAAAGGGGATGGTGAGGCGGCCCTGGGTGCGCACGGCCGAACCTTCGTAGGCCACCACGGTCACTTCGTGCGGGCCATCCGGCAGATGGGTCACGGCCAGGCTCCAGCTCGCCTGCAGGTTGGTTTCGCCCTCGGTCAAAAACACGTTGGCCCGCGCGCCCAGCGCGTCGACGTTGTCATCGAAGTTGTCGGAAAAGGCGTAGGCGGTGTCCAAGGTGCTGCCCACGTTGGTCACCATGCTGTAGGTCACCAACAAGTTGTAGCCGCGCCAACCGTTGGTGCGGGCCACCAGCCACAATTCCTTGGGCGAGGTCAGGTGGGTGGGCCATTTGGCTTCGCAGCCTGCGGCGAGATTCAGGTTGGTGTCGCCATTGATGGAGTCCCGCAGCTTTATGATCAGCGTGGCATCCGTATCGCCGGCCACCGCCACCACCTCGTTGGTCACCACCACCGCGTCCAGCCGCGTCACCACTACGCGCACCACATCGCCGGACACCGGCGTGCCCTCCAGCAACAAGCCCTCCTTGGCCGCCACCGGTGACTCCATGAAGTTGGTGAACACCGAGCGGGCCAACACGTCCAGCCGGCTGGCGCTTCCGGTGGTGGCGGCGGCGGACACCTGTATCCACGTTCCACTGGTGCCCAGCGTGTCCTGCACGATCTGCACGCGATCACCCAACGCCTGCGCGGTGTAGGGAAAGGCGGGCGGATCATTGATGGCCTCGGCCAGTCGTGCGGCCACCCGCTCCAGGGTGTCGCCCACCTGCACCGTGGCCGTGCGGTTGGAGCCCGCGATGGTCACCGTGATCTGATTGCCCGAAGCCGGCCCCCGGTTGGTCGCCGTGCCGGACCAGCGTCCATCCACCACCAGCTCCACGCGGCTGACCCGGCCGACCAGACTGGTGCTGGAGGCGCTGATGACAAGTTCGACGTCGTTGCTGATCACCGCACCCGCGATCAACCCGGTCACCACCAGATCGGGCGGCCGGGCATAGGGCGCGGTCAGCGGATCGCCCAGCATCAGGCCCATGTAAGGGGCCTTGACCGACATGGTGTAGCTCTCGGCCAGATTAAATCCGCGCCCGTACCAGAAGTGGAGCCGCGCGTGCGGAAACTTTTCTGGAAAGTTGCAGGGCTCCGCCACATTGCCGTAGCTGCCCGCCGCACCCTGTCGAATCCAGTTGAGCGCGGGCATCTGCAGGAACGGGGTGAAAAGGCCGGGATCGAAAAGGCATCCGCCATAGGAGGTCAGATGGTCGGCCAGGGCGCCCGGCACAAAGCCCAGGGTGTTGATAAAGGGCTCGTTGGCTACCCCCGTGAAATACCCGACCAAATTGGTGACGGACACCAAACCGTCGGCATCGTGGGTCACCGTGTCCACCCCATTGGACAGGAAACGCGCGGTAAACAACGCGTCATCAAATTGCGTCCACCGCACGGCCCGATGGTTGTCTGCGGTATGCAACAGCGCCACCTGCCCGGTGGGAAAGAGGGCATCCGCCGCCGCGGCGCGATCCACGGCCCGTCGGGCTTGATCCAAATCGTATCCGGTCAGCAGGGTGCTGGCATAATAGCGGTTTGAGCTGGGAGCGCGGTCGTGCTCAAGCGCCTGCTCCGCCTGGTAATAGTCATGAAACGCCGCGCCGGGCAGGGAACAAAGCGGCCCGTCGGTCTTGAAGCCATAGAACAGGATGGCGCTGGAACCGTTATAGCTGATGCCACCGTCAAACACCCGATAGGGCAGATCGCGGGTCAATACGATGTAGTCAATCTGGTTGCTGAGTCCGGCGCTGGCCAGGTAGGTCCGCACCGGATGCACCACGTCATTGGTAAAAACCGCCAGGGTGGTGGTGTAGTTGGTGGTGGTGCGGACATGCACGAGGTTGTGTTCGGGCAGGCCGCGGACGTCCTGATAGTACTGGCCGAGTTCCTGCGAAACGGGGCTGTTATCGTTGACCACCACCAGCACATTCTGCGGCCCGCCGCCCGCCCAGGCGCACGAAGCAGCCACGGCCAGCCAGATGCCGATCACGATCCACCCAGGTCTCACCATGCGCCTATCCTACCCGGAAGGCCCGGTTTTGGCCGCTGTAAAGTGGCGGAGCCAGGTCAGAGCAGCAGCAGCACGATGGCCTGCGCGGTCAGGATGCGCATAAACATCACGGTGGCGTAGACGCTGGCGTAGGTGATGGATGGCGCATCCGATGCGGCAATCTGGTTGGCGAAACCCAGGGCAGGCGGGTCGGTCATGCTGCCGGCCAGCAGACCGCACAGGGACAGGTAGTTCAGCTTGAACACATAGCGGGCCACAAAGCCCACCACCAGCATCGGGATGGCCGTGATCAACGCGCCCATGCCCAGCCAGTAGAGCCCGTCCCCCGCCACCAGGGTCTCCACGAACTTGCCGCCCGACTTCAGGCCCACGCAGGCCAGGAACAACGTGATGCCCACTTCGCGCAACACCAGGTTGGCGCTCAACGGCATATACCACACCACCGGACCCACCCGGCCCCAGCGGCTGAGCAGGATGGACACCAGCAACGGGCCGCCGGCCAGGCCCAGCTTGACCGGCGCGGGCACGCCGGGAATCTGGAAGGGAATGCTGCCCACAATCACGCCCAGCACGATGCCGATGAAGACGGGCAGGATATTGGGGTGATTCAATACCTTCAGCGAGTCGCCCAATTCCACCGCCACTTTCTTCAACTGCGACGACTCGCCCACCACGGTGATGCGGTCGCCGATCATCAACTCGCTGCCCGCCCGCGCCACCAGCTCGAGGCCGGCGCGATTAATGCGGGTGATGGCCACCCCGTAGCGGGTCATCAGGTCCAATTCGCGGATGGACTTGCCCACCACTTCGTTCTGGGTGACCAGGATGTTGCGGCTGGTGAGCAGACTCTCCACCTTGCGGACGTCCACGTCCTTGGTCACGTCGCCCACCACCATGGCCAGCTTCTCGGCATTCTGGGGCGTGCAGACCACATGCAGGATGTCGCCCAACTGAAGCACGGTGTCCGCGTTCGGTACTTCCACCTTGTCCTGGCGCAGCAGGCGCGAAATCACGAATTCCGCCTGCACCAGGCTGGCCAGGGCCCGCACCTGCTGGCCGACCAGCCGGCTGTTACTCACGGAGATGTTGTAGTTGGCCGGCTGGGCCCCCTTGTGGCCCAGGGACTCGTCAAACGCGATGGCTTCCTTCTCGGGATTGATCCGGAAAACGAAGCGCACGGCAATCATGGTGAAGATGATGCCCAGGATGCCGAACGGATAGGCCACCGCATAGGCCATGCCGGGCAGGGCCAGGATATCGGAATCGGTCAGCCGCTCGCGCAGGGCCTGCTGGGCCGCGCCCAGGCCGGGGGTATTGGTGACCGCGCCGGAGAGCAGACCCACCACCACCGGGATGTCCACCCCGCCAAAGTAATGAATGCCGATGGCCGTGGCCACGCCCAGCAGCACCACCGAGATGGCCAGCAGGTTCAGCTTCAGGCCCTGGCGCCGGAAGGAGGCGAAAAAGCCCGGCCCCACCTGCATGCCGATGGTGTACACGAAGAGGATCAGGCCGAACTCGCGGGCGAACTCGATGATCTCCTCGTTCACGGTCAGGTGAAAATGGCCGAAGGCCAGACCGGAAAACAGCACCCCGGCGATACCCAGGCTGATGCCGAATACCTTGATATGCCCCAGGGAAACGCCGGCGGCAATGACCAGGCTGAGGATGATAACGGTGTGGGCGGTCGAGTGTCCGGTGAACAATTGAATGAACCAGTCCATAATCTTTCCTTCGTCAAAATGAAGGGTCTGTTGTATGACAGGCCCCGCCCCAAAGCAAGAGGCGGGGGGGTAGGGTTTTCCCTTAAAATAGATTCGGTGAAAGTAAGTATACGGTTATGCGTGATATCCTCAAATCCGGCCCCATGGTGGTAACCTGCTCCCGGGGCGCCAGCTCCGCCCTGGAGGCGGAGTTGCGCGAACTGGGCTATACCGCCCGCGTGCTGGATGAAACGGCCCTGGGTGTGACCGGCACCCTGTCCGACGCGCTGAAAATGAATCTGTACCTGCGCTCCGCCCAGCGCGTGCTGCTCGAGCTGTGGGCGGGCCCGGTCACCACCACAGACGGCCTGCACGCCGCGCTGGTCAAGTTGCCCTGGGAGACGCTGGTTTATCCCGACGGCTACCTCAGCATCACCACCAGCGTGGACATGCCCACCGTCCGCGACCCCCGCTTCGCCGCCCTGCGCGTCAAGGACGCGGTGGTGGACCGGATGAACGAAGTATCCGGCCAGCGCCCCAACAGCGGGCCGGACCGTACCGGCGTGGTTCTGCACCTGCACTGGTTCGACGGCCAGGCCAGCCTGTACGCCGACACCTCCGGCGAATCGCTGTCCCGCCGCGGCTACCGCCTCCATCCGGGCAAGGCGCCCATGAATGAGGCCCTGGCCGCCACCTGCATCCTGCTCTCCCCCTGGCGCGGCTCCGGCCCGCTGGTAAACCCCATGTGCGGCAGCGGTACCCTGGCCATCGAGGGCGCCCTGATCTCCATGCGCCGCGCCCCCGGCAGCCTGCGCAAGAATTTCGGCTTCATGCACCTCAAGGCATACCGCGAAGAGGAATGGAAGGAACTCAAGCGGGCAGCCAAGACCGCGGAACTGCCGCGCCCGCCTGCGCGCATCATCGCCACCGACATCAGCCCGTCCATGATCGAAGCGGCGCGTCTCAATGCGGACGGGGCCGGGGTGGCGGACTTCATCGAATTCAGCGTGTGCGACTACGCCGCCACCGAGGTGCCGCCCGAGCCCGGCCTCATCATCATCAACCCCGAATACGGCGAGCGCCTGGGCGACACCGCGCACCTGGAACCGGTCTACCGCGGCATGGGCGATTTCCTCAAGCTCAAGGGCAACGGCTATTGGGGTTACATTTTCACCGGCAACCTGCCCCTGGCCCGCGCCATCGGCCTGCGCTCCAACCGCCGCATGACCCTGTTTAACGCCAACATCGAGTGCCGCCTGCTGGAGTTTGAACTCTACACCGGAACGCGCGACCCCGGCGACGGCCTGCCCAAGCCCAAGCGGGAATTTTCCGACGACAGCATCCCCGAAGCCTATCAACCGAAACCGACGCCCCCCTCGCCGCGCTCCGCGGAACGCCGTCCGGATCGCCGGGGTCCGCGTCCCGGTGGATTCGGTCCCCGACGTGGTCCGCCCGGCCGACGTGGACCGGATGACCGGCGCGGGCCCGGAGGCCCATCGTCCTACCGGCCCCGAGGCAGGAACTAGCCACCCTACTTTCCGCACCCCGTGAAACGACGTCTCCCCATCGTCATCACCGCCCTGCTGCTCGCCGTCCGCCTGGCCGGCGCGGCCACCCATACCGTGCAAAGCGGAGAATCGTTGGACGCCATTGCGCGCCGCTACCAAGTCACGGTGGACGCCCTGGTGAAAGCCAACAACCTGGCCCGGCCGGACCTGCTTTCCGTGGGCCAGAAGCTCATCCTCCCGCCCTCCCCCAACGCACCCAAAAGCTACATCGTGGAAGAAGGCGACACCCTGGGCAACATCGCGCAGGACAACAACACCAGTCTGCAACGCATCATGGAACTGAACAAACTGGACGACGCGGACAGCCTGACCGCAGGCCAGACCCTGCTCATTCCGCAAGGCGACGCCCCGCCCCCCCGCCCGCCCAGCGCCGCCCTGGCCCTGCCCCCCAGCTTGAAGAAGACGCTGGACGTGATTCCGGTGAAGCCCGGCCGCTGGCGTTACATCGTGGTCCACCACAGCGCCACCAAGGAGGGCACCGCACGCAGCATGGATCTTTACCATCGCCGTCGGGGCATGGAGAACGGGCTGGCCTATCACTTCGTCATCGGCAATGGCCGCGGCACCGGGGATGGCGTGATCGAAATCGGCAATCGCTGGCGGCGCCAGATCAAGGGCGGCCATCTGGCCAGCGAGCGCCTGAACGACATCAGCATCGGCATCTGCCTGGTCGGCAATTTCAACAACCAGCGCCCCACCCAGGCCCAGATGCGCAGCCTGCGCGCCCTCGTACAATACCTGATGCTGCGTTCACGCACCGGCGTGGGCTCGGTCAAACTGCACAAGCAGATCAATACCAAGCCCACCGAATGCCCGGGCCGCCAGTTCCCCACCCCGCAATTGCTGCAGGGATTGTAGGGGAATTTCGGATGGCGGATTTTTCGCCCGGATATCGGTGATTCCATTTGGAACTCAGGAAAGCCGTAAATTCCTGATTTCCTGAGTTCCAAATTCGCCCCCTACGAATCCCGGATTTCCACCACCACTTCGCCGGGATCGGGTTTCTGGTCCGCCTGCTGTACGTCGTCCCGCCATGCAGAAGGCAGGGTCACCCAGCGGGGCGCCTTGCCGTTCTGTTGATAGCGCCGGAAGTCCGGCGCCAGTTCGATCAGTTGCAGCCGCTGTAGCGACGCTTCGCTCAGGCTCGGATAATCCACCAGATGGGAATAAGCGACTTCGTCCACCTGGGCGGGATTCCGCATGCGGTCCCGGTTGGGATATTTACCCATGCCCGTGGCTTCGTTCCATTGCAGCAATTCGCGGGTGGAAGCGCCGTCCGCCCACAGACAATCGGTGGGAATCAACTGCCGTTCCACCCCCGCCTCCGCACAGCTCCATTCCAGGCGGCTGATGGCATGGGCGAATACTTCACAAAACGCATACTTGATGTCGTAGGAAACGCCCACCAGCAGATCCAGTTCGACCGTATCCTCCTGGCGCTGCCGTTCCTTGTACTGGTCCAGGACCAGCTTCCCATTGATCCACAGGCGGGCGCCGTCGTCCGACTGCAGATACAGGGTGTACCGCCCGCTGCGCCGGGGCACGATGCGGCCGGTCCAGATCACCGAAAACAAATCCGCGCGCACGTGTTCCGGCCACGGACTCTCCAGCTCCCACTGCTTGTTCAGGGTCTCGTCAATGCGCATGACCGTGGGCCCGGTGAAATCGATGCGATTGAAGTAGGATCCCAACAATCCATTCCGCTGGGCGCGGTCGCCGTAGCGCGACTGCAGGGCGGTCTGGGAACCGGCATCGCCGCCCAGTTTCCAGATTTTCAGGGGCGAGAAATTCGGCAGCGCCTCCGGCACGTCCAGCGCCGCATCCGGAGCCACCTCCACCGCCTGCTGGGCCAGTTGCTGCAAGGCTTCCGGAGCCAGGGGCTCCACCGGTGAAGGCTCGGTCGCCGAAGTCAAATTCTCCGGCGGCTTGAGCTCCGGCGCGATGTCATCCAGATCCAAATCGGACGGAGCCTCCCAGACAATTTCCTGGATCACCGGTTCCGGTGCCTTGGTCCGGAACGCCACCACATGCAGCAGGATATAAATCACGACCCCATGCAGCAGAATCGAAATCACCGGCCCGCCGGTCCGACTCAAATAGGTGCGCCACTTCATAAGGATTTGCCTCCGGTACAACGCTTTACCTTACCCAAACGAGCGCTTTTTTGAAATGACAATTGGAAGTATTTCGGCCGGTAGGGCGGGTGCTCCGCCGCCCGCCGCGGCGCTCGCGGAGCGAGCGCCCTAAAACCCCAACCGCGAGCCCAATCCGCACTCCGAAATCAGTCTTAGTCGTTCCGATGGCGCCATTGCCGGAAGGCCACCAGAAGACCAAAGCCAACCAGGACAGCCAGGGCGGACCAGGTCAGGGTGCGGCCGTATGCGCGAAGCACGGCCACGATGCGGGCAGGATTTCGTCCACGCTCCCCGACTTCCGCCGGCAGGGCCCGGGCGGGCAGACCCGGTCCCACCCGGCGCTGCAAATCATAACGCGGCAGCGGGGGGTGCGGGGCCCCGAAATACAGGTGAGGCTGGTGACCGTAGTCCGCCTCAAAAACCAACCGCACATTCTCGTAGCCCGCGCGGGAGGTGGTCACTTCCGCTGAAACTTGGTCCAGATGCCGCAGCTCAAGCTTGTAGTAGCGATAGCCGGTTTGCTGGAGTTCCAGAATGCCGCGGCGGCGGCCCTGGGCCGACGTTACTTCGCCATCGGCCACCCAGCGCCAGACGTTGGTGGGATGGGCACGCCCGTACAGTTTGACCGGAAACCCGCCGCCCGCCGAAGCCAGTTCGAGGGTCAACTGGCGCACGGGAATCTGTCGATAGCCCAGATCGGTCACCAGGCTTTGCACGCCCGCCGCCCCGTTCGACTCCTCCACCGCCGTCCAGGTGAGGGGCAGCCACGTCATGCTGTCTTCCGGTTCTTCAGGCAGAATGGAGAGACCGATCAGCACCAACGGTTCGTCCGGCACGGCCACCGACGGATAGATGCGGAATTGCAGTTGGGTCACCGCCGTGGGTTCGTAAAATATCGTCCGATTACCCGCGCGCGGCGCATCCGGGCGATGGATCAAATGGGCCCCGCCCCGCCAGCTCCACGCCTCGCCCTCGTTGCGGCCCCACACCTCCACCCGTCGTTCAAAGTCGCGGCCCGCCATCATGATGACCGCGCGCGCGTGGCGGGATTCGGCGGTACCACCGCGCGCCTGAACCTGCACGGTATGCTCCAGGAAGCGCGCAGGTTCGCCGACCAGCACGGAGGACTGCACGGTGGCGGGCCAGGTGAGGTCCGCCAGCGCGCCGTTCATGCTGGTGATATAGAACGGCCATTCGCGCTCGTTCTCGTCGAAAATGCGCACATCGGCGGGAAACGCCTCGCACCCGTCCCACAGGTCCAGAGGAACGCCCGCCTGGTACACGCCCTCGTTGGTCCACGTGCCGACCAGGGGCGCCCGCCAGACATAGGGAGAGCGCGGATCGGCATGGGCCAGCGCGATGGCCGTCAGAAGAATCAGCAAGGATCGAGACAACATCGTTGGCATGCGGGGAACCATCCTACCCAATCTCCGCCTAAACGACCAGCCCCCGGTGACGGGGCGGACCACCACACCGCCAAGCTATTCGACGAAGCCCAGCCCGGCGTGTATGCTGTCTCCGCCTGGGTATGAATCGAGCCTTCCTCTATACCTGTTTCGTCTGCCTGCTGGTGGTCCATGCCCACGCGGCCATGACCCCGGTCTGGCAGATTGGCGTGGACGATGATCCCTTCGAGCCCGGCGCCTATGCCTCCGATGAGTTCTCCGCGGAAAACAACGGTCTGGATCGGCCCCCAGGCAAGGTGACGCGACTCTCCGGCGATCCCGACTATACGGCCACCAACAATCCCGCGGCGGACGATGACTTCTACACCGCGGGCAGCTATCCCGTCGGTTTCAACAGCCTGACCAATGTGCTGAGCGTGCCCCAGCAGGAACCGGACGTGGCTTGGGAACGCGCGCTCACCGGAGGCGACCTGACCAATCGCGTCCACTTCCTGCTGTCGACCACACAAACCGTGGCCACCGCGCGCTATCGGCTGGTCTTTTCATTGCTGGATGGCGGGCAGTGGATCGGAGCCCCGGTAAATGCCGACGGCGAGGGTTTCGCCGCGCACGAGGTCACCGTGCACTGGCGCAATGCGACCGGCCAGATGACCCTGCTCTATTCCAATACGCTGACCCGCGCCACCCTGATCAGCCTGGATATTCCCGCCACCCAGGTCCTGGCCTCGGCCGGGGCCAACTCCCTCATCTTCAAGCGCCACGGCCCTCTCTCCGCCACCGGCGGATTCTGGATTCACTTCGATTACCTCCGGCTGGACGCCGATGCCGAAGCGCTGCTGGACGCGGACGGCGATGGCCTGCCGCAGTGGTGGGAAAACGAACACGCCCTGAGTGATACCAACCCAACCGATGCAGCGGACGACCAAGACGGGGACGGCCGGTCCGCCGGGCAGGAGTTCATGGCAGGGACCCATCCGCAATTGCGCGACACCGATGGAGACGGACTGGCGGACGACACCGAGCTTGCCTTGGGCACGCATCCCGGGCTGCGTGACACCGACGGGGACGGGCTCGAGGACGGGATCGAAGTAAACCAACCGCCCGCCTCCTCGCCCCTGCTGGCCGATTCCGATGGCGATGACGCGCCCGATGCGTGGGAACGGCGGGTGGGCTCGGACCCCACCAACGCGCTCAGCCAGCCCACGGCATTCCAGGGCGCCCTGGGCCTTCATTTCGTTTCCCTCATCGATGTGGACGGCCGGCTGGCCAGCAACGATGTGGCGGGCGTGGTGCCGCAAATGTTCTGGAACGACACCCTGCCCCTGCGCACCTACAACCGCACCTCCGGCGACACCACGCATATTTCCACCCCCGCCACCGGCCGGGTGGTGCGCTCCGATGGCGTCATCTTGACCAACGTAACCATTCACTGGGTATCCTCCAACAGCGATGCCAACAACAACGTGGGCTCGCCCGACCAGCGCCTGATGAATGGATATCTGCGGGCCGACAGCGGGGCGCCCGCAGTCCTCATCATCAGCAATATTCCCTTCCCCACCTACGACGTCTTTGTGCACGTCGGGGGCCGGCAGGACGACCAGTTGGGGCGCGTTTTTCTGGGCACCAATTGGAACGGCGCCCTGCTCTTTCAAAGCATGACCACGGCCCCGCGCTCGAACTTCGTCGAGATCACCGCCGCGAACCGGCTGGGCAACCTGGCGCACTTCACGGATCAAACCGGCAGCGTGCTGTCGGTCACGGTGACCAATGTGGAAAACGGCTCCCTGGGCCTGCACGCCGTGCAACTGGTGGATACGTCCCTGGACCTGGACGGTTCCGGCCTGCCCGACTGGTACGAGATGCTCTACGCCCTGCAACCGGCCTCGCCCGCCCGGTCCGCCCTGGATAGCGATGGCGACGGCCTCAGTAACATGCAGGAATATGCGCGGCGCTCCCACCCCCGGCGGGCCGACACCGATGGCGACGGCCTGCTAGACGGCGAAGAATCGGCGGCCAACACCTTGAACGCGGACAGCGATGGCGACGGGCTGTCGGATGCGGTCGAAGCGCGGGCGGCCTTGCCCACCAACCCGAACCTAGCCGACACCGATGGCGACGGCGTGATAGACCGCCTGGAATACCAGCGCGGCACCGATGCCACGGATCACCCGACCAACAGCCCGACGTTCACGGGCTGGATTCCGACGTTCACCCCGTCCCCGTCGCGCTGGGAATGGAACCTCGAAAACGTGCAATTGGTCTGGGATCACACGGTGGGCGCGCTGTCCCCCGACATCTGGAACGAGGACCAACTGCTCATCCTGGCCGTCATCAACCAATCCAGCACGGACTGGCGCACCTTCGGCATGGAGCTGCGTTATTTCCGCGGCTCCCTGACCTATCTCTTCGATATCCAACACGGAGGCGGCTTCAGCTATCACAACCAGCCCACGTGGGGCATCTGGGACACCGACTTCAACGATCCGCCCGCCGATCTCACCGCCGCCCTGGGGTTCAGCGGCTTTGGTCCGGCCGACATTTCCGACCGGCTCCGCTTCCGCCTTCTGGCCACCCGGGCCGCGCTGAGCAACTCGTGGCACATCACCTTCGACCTGCACAACCTGACCCGTTCCTCCAACGTGATCAGCCGGTCCTTCACCAACTACATGGCCCGCAACAGCGCCTTGGACAACGGCACCGCGCAATGGAAGAACTACGACGGCGTCACCAACATCCCCACCCTGCTGCCCCACCCCGGGGTCCGCCTGTTTATTTCGCCCACCCCCCTGGAAAATCTGCCCGCCTTCAGCGCCCATCGGGACACCGATAACGACGGCATGCCCGACGGCTGGGAAACCTCCAACAACTTCAACAGCGCCTCTGCCACCGATGCCACCGGCGATGCGGACGGCGATGGACTGAACCATCGCGATGAGTACCTGGCCGGTACGCACCCGCACCTCCGCGATTCCGATGGCGATGGCATGTCCGATGCCACAGAGCGATCGCTCAGCACGGATCCCCGGGACAGCAGCAACCGGCCGCCCTTCGCGGGCGTCCCCTGGCCCAGCGGAGAGGACCTGGACGGGAACGGTCTGCCGGACGCGTGGGAAACCCGCTACGGGGCCTTTGATCTGTCTCCCGGTGGCGATGCCGACGGGGATGGCGCATCCAATGCGGAAGAGGCCATCTATGGCACCGATCCGCTGGACCCCGACTCGGTGCTGGAGGTGAACTTCGCGCGCGAAACCAACGACCTGGTGGTGAGCTGGCCTCATGGCGCGGCCAAGCACCATCAACTCGCCGCCGGTCCGTGGCTCACCAACGGTCTGCCGCTAGCCGGAACCGCCGCAGTCACCGGGGGTCTGGCCAGTCTGCGCCTGACCAACCACTTCGCGTCCGCCCGGACCACCGAATTCTTTTACGTTTCCGCCTCCGATCTGGACACCGACAGCGATGGCCTCACCGACTGGGCCGAAGGCGTGTTGGGCAGCGATGCGATGCAACGCGACAGTGTGGGAGCGGATGTTCCGGTGCTGAACGTCACCGGGGGTGTGGTGGGCACGGTGGCCGGCGACTACAGCGCCTTCGTGGAGCAGTACCGCGGCGGGCCTTCCCCCACCGGTGCGTTGAGTCGCGCCCAGGCCGCCCGCTTCCTGCAGCAGGCGTCCTTCGGCCCCACCCTGCGCTCCATCGCGAACGTGCAGAACATGGGCTTCACCGCGTGGATATCCAACCAGATCAACCGGCAGCCCATGAGCCTGCATCGGCCCTACATCGAACAGATCTACGCCGACTACTTCGGCCCGCGAACCGACCTGACCTACAGCTATGCGGAGGAGAGCCGCCTCATCCGCGGCCAGAATTGTCCCACCCCCTTCGCGCGCGCCGCGTTGTCCGGGCCCGATCAATTACGGCAACGCGTGGCTTTCGCCCTGAGCCAGATTTTTGTGGCCTCCCGGCGCGATCCCGGCTTGGAAAACAAGCCGCTGGCCATGACGGACTACTACGACATCTTCGTGCGCCATGCCTTCGGCAACTTCTTCGACGTGCTGAGCGAGGTCACCTGGCATCCCGTCATGGGCCGTTACCTCAGCCATCTGGGCAACCAGCGCGCGCGCCCGGACATCAACCAGTTCCCGGACGAAAACTTTGCCCGCGAAGTCCAGCAGCTCTTCACCATCGGCCTGTGGGAACTTAATCCCGATGGCACCCGCAAGCTGGATGGCAATCTGCAACCCATCCCGACCTATACCACCCGACACGTCACCGAATTCGCCCGCGTGTTCACCGGCATGTGGCTGGGCGGCCAGCGCTGGGGCAGCGGCGGCTGGACCGACGATGACTACGCGGTGCCCATGCAGATGTGGGTGGAGAAGCACGACTTCGAAGCGAAATCCCTGCTGCGCGGGGTAACCCTGCCCGCACGCGCCCCCACGCTGGACAACGCCCGGCGCGATGTGGAGGACGCGCTCCGCGTTCTGTTTGAACATCCCAATACGGGGCCCTTTATCGGCCGCCAGCTCATCCAGTTTCTCGTCACCAGCAATCCCTCCACCGGCTACGTGCAGCGCGTGGCCGCCGTGTTCGACGACAACGGCGCGGGTAAGCGCGGCGACCTGGGCGCGGTGGTGACGGCCCTGCTGCTGGATGAGGAAGCCCGCGACGCCCGCTATTTCCTGGGCCATCCCTCCTTCGGCCGCCTCAAGGAGCCGGTGCAACGGGCCCTCGCCCTGGCGCGGGTCGGTCGCCTGGACCGCCATGCCAACCTCCAGTGGTGGAACTGGAGTGCCTTCTATAATGCCGCCTTCCAGGAACCCACCTTCTCGCCCAGCGTGTTCAACTTCTACCGGCCGGACTATCAGCCGCCCGGCCTGCTCACCCAACTGGGCCTGGCCGGTCCGGCTTTTCAAATCGCCGACAGCTACGCCTGCATCTCCTTTCCCAATCTCCTGTGGGAACAGACCCTGCGGGGCTTCGTGCTGGATGGCAGCTACGATTTCCCGCCCGACTACGCCGACCTGCTCACCCTGGCCGGGGATACCGAAGCCCTGGTGGACCACGTCAACCTGCTGTTCTGCGCGGGCGGTATGACGGCCCCCACCCGGACCGCCCTGGTCAGCCAGCTCAACCAGGTGGCGGCGGACGAACCATTGACCCGGGTTCACCTGGCCGTCTATGTGGCCGCCACCTGTCCCGAAGGAGCCGTGCAACGATGAGCAACCGCCCCCTCACCCGCCGCGCCTTCCTGCGCCAGATCAATTGCGCCGCCGTCGGCACGGCGGCCGTCCTCAACACCGTGCTGAACCTGCGCCTGGCCGAGGCCTTGACCCTGGCCAACGGCAATCGCAAGACGCTGGTGTGCCTGTTTCTTAACGGCGGATGCGACACCGTGAACGTCCTCGTGCCGTGGGAGACCTCGCTCTACAACACTTATGCGGCCAGCCGTGGCGCGTACGGCAGCAACGGCGGCCTGGCCCTGAACCGCACCGCCCTGCTCCCGCTGGCCGCCCCGGCCGCCGACTTCGGTCTGCATCCGTCCTGTGTCAAACTGCACCAGATGGCCACCGGCACCGGGGCCTTCGCAGGCAACAAGCGCCTCTCCTTTCTGGCCAATGTTGGCACCCTGGTCCAGCCCATCACCAAGACCCAGTTCAATGCGTGGGAAACCGGCCAGAACGCCGCCCTGCCCGTGCCCCGGGCCCTGTTCTCCCACATCGACCAGGTGGAACAATGGCAGACCGCGGTGCCGCAGGGCCTGCAGCAACTGACCGGCTGGGCGGGGCGGGCCGCCGACATCCTGCACGCGGGCAGCGACCTCGGCACCTCCGCCATGAACATCGCCTTCGGAGGCAACAGCATCTTCCAGATCGGCAGCCAGACCGAGCAACTGGTGGTGTCCTCCTCCGGCGCCCTGAGCTTCACGGGCCAAAGCGGCGGCGCCAACAACAACCCGCTGCAACTGAAAAACGCCGCCCTGCGCTCCACCCTGGAACAACAGTACAGCAACCTGCTGACCGAAAGTTTCGCCCGCCTCACCCGGTCCAGCGACGACGCCCAGCAGTTGTTTCAATCCATGTTCACCTCCACCGCCGCCGAGCTCGGGCCCTCCGTAAACGCGCTGTTCCCGGGAGGCGACCTGTCCGACGCCCTGCGCGCCGCCGTGAAGACCATCAAAATCCGCGCCGAGCTGGGTCTGACCCGGCAGACCCTGTTCATCAACCACACGGGCTGGGATCACCACGGCGAGTTGCTGAACACCCAGGCCAGCATGCTGTCCACCCTGGACAACGCCATCGGCGCCTATCAGCAGGCCCTGGATATGCTCGGGCTGGCCGGGGAGGTGGTGACGTTTACCGCCTCTGATTTCGGCCGCACCCTGCGCTCCAACGGACGCGGCTCCGATCACGCGTGGGGCGGACATGCCCTGGTGTTCGGCGGACCGGTGGATGGCGGAAAAATTTTCGGCACCTACCCCGATTTGTCGCTGGGCGGGCCAGACGATATCGGCCATGGCGGCCGTCTGCTGCCCAGCATGCCGGTGGATCTGTTGTTCGCCGAGTTGTTGCGCTGGTTCGGCGTTCCCGCCGGCAGCATGAGTTACGTCCTGCCCAATATCACCAATTTCTGGGACCCCTATTCCGTCGCCCCGCCCATCGGATGCCTGCTATGAAACGAGCCGTCGGCGGCCTGCTGGCCCTGTTCGTCCTGCTGGTGCTGTGGAGTCAGCGACCCGCGTCCCGCAGCGGGGAGGCAACTCCGCCCGCCTCCCCTGCGTACCCGCCCACCGCCCCCATGCCCGCCCCCATCCTTCCGCTCGGTGATGAGCTGCTGCAGTCCTATGCGCAACCCGGGCAGACCCCGGAACAAGATCTCATCGCGGTGGCGCACCTCATGGAGAATTATCTACTGCTAACCAAGGAGGCCGCGCGACGGCCCCTGAGCGCCAACGAAGAGTGGGCCCGCGTCTGGCGCGGCGCCGACGGAACGGGCGAGCGCTTTCTTTCCGACCAGCACCCCGCCTTGAACGACCGCGGTCAGGTGGTGGACCGGTGGGGCGTCCCGCTCTTTTTCCACGCCGTGGGCCGGGGCCGCTTCGAGGTTCGCTCCGCCGGACCGGATGGCATGTTGTGGACGGAGGACGATCTGCATCGCAACAGCGATGGCACCTTCCGGCGCGGAAACGATCTGAATCCACTCAGCTTGGTGGATGACCCTGCTCCATAACCAAGACCGGCTTTCAGTTGACGCGCACACCGGGCGCGGCGCTATGAGGCCGCTGTCGCACGCTCAATTCGTTTTGCGGATCGCGGCCAGAGCGGCCAGTGCGGCCTCGATAACGGGTGCGGCGGGCAAACGGGCCAGGTCCTCGCCCTGTTGAACCACGCGGTGCAGCGGTCCATAGGGGCCGGTCTTCACCGGATCGGTGGGCCCAAACACGGCCACGGTGGGTGTACCGACGGCCGCGGCCACGTGCATGGGACCGGAATCCACCGTGATGAGCAGATCCAGCGCACGCACCGCGCCGCCCAGTTCCAGCATGGTGGTCTTCCCGCATAGATTGGTCACACCCTCGCCCACCGACCGGGCCAGGGCATCGCACACCGGCCGGTCCGCCGGGGATCCGAGCAAAACGATGTGGGCCTCGGTTTTTTCGCGCAGGGCGCGGGCCACTTCGGCAAAGCGCTCGGGCGGCCAGTTCTTGTCAGCGCGGCGCGAACAGGGCAGCAGCCCGACCCGCGGCCGGGGCCCGGCCAGATCAATCTTGGGAAAGCGCACCGGAAACTCCACCGGCCCCATCGGGATACCCAGGAAACGAACGGTATCCAGATTCTCTTCCACCGCGTGGCGTTTCTTGTTTCGCGGCCCGCTCACCGCGTCGTAGAACAAGCGCGACCCTTCGCGGCTGAAGGAGGGCCCGATACGCCGGTCCGCCCGCACCGACCGCATGACCAGCGCGCTCTTCAGCAGGCCCTGCATATCCAGGGCCAGGTCGTAGCGCTCCTGGCGCAGCTCGGCCACAAAGGCCGCGCGCTGGCGCCAGAAATTGCGCCGCGGAAAAGCGATCACCCGCTCCACATCGGTGAAGCAACCGGCCAGCTCGGCATAGATATCGTGCACCACCCAGTCCACGGCGGCCCCCGTGTGCTGCTTGATCAGATGCACCGCGGGCAGGGCGTGAAACAGGTCGCCCAGGGAGGACATCTTGATGATCAGAATCCGCTTCATAACCACGGTCGATCGGTGTCCATCCGTGGTTCTATTTCCCCGCCGCTTCCAGCAGGGTCAGCATGACCGCCTTCTGGGCGTGCAGTCGGTTCTCCGCCTCGTCGAACACCACCGATTGCGGGCCGTCAATGATGTCAGCCGTCTGCTCAAAGCCGCGCACCGCGGGCAGGCAATTCATAAAGATGGCATCTTTGTTGGCCCGTTTCATCAGCTTGCCGTTTACCTGGTAGGGGCTGAAAACCTTGACCCGCGATTCCTGCTTGTGCTGCGGGATGTGGTAACTCATCCAGGAATCGGTGTAGAGCACGTCGGCTCCTTTGGCCGCCTCCAGGGCGTCCGCCGTCACCTCCACCCGGCTGCCCGTCTTTTTGGCGATGCGGGCCGTGGCGGCCAGCACGGTATCCAGGGGCTCGTATTCATCGCCCTTGGGGCAGGCCACGCTGATATGCATGCCCAACTTGGAGCATCCGAACAGCAGGGAGTGGGTCACGTTGTTGTTGCCATCCCCGAAGTAGGCCAGCTTGAGCCCTTTCAAGGCGCCCTTCTTTTCCCGGATGGTCTGCAGGTCGGCCAGGATCTGGCAGGGATGTTCGTAATTGGTCAGGGCATTGATCACGGGCACGCTGGCCAGGGCGGCCATCTCCTCGATGTGAGCCTGCTCGAACAGGCGCCCCATGATGATGTCCACGTAGCGGCTGACCACCCGCACCAGGTCGGCCACATTTTCCTTGCCCGAGCTGAGGGGCGAAGTGGCCAGGTCGTAGAATATGCCGTGGCCGCCCATCTGGGTGCAGCCGGTTTCAAAAGACACCCGGGTGCGCAGGCTGGGCTTCTCGAAAATCATCATCAGGGTTTTGCGCTGCATGGCCTCACGGTAGTCCGCGGGTTTGGCCTTGATGCGATCGGCCAGGTCCAGCAGGTCGAGAATGGCGGTGGTGGACCAGTTTTCCAAAGTGATCAGGTGTTTCATAGTTGCTCTTTTTTTTCTCGCCAAGACGCAAAGCGCGCAAAGCTTTCGAGCTGTTCTTTGCGGCCTTGGCGGCTTGGCGAGGACTCTTCCTAGCTCATTAAATCTTCGTAATAGCGGTCAATTTCCTTCTCGCGATCAAACACCATCAGGATCAGCACCGCCCGCACCCACATGCCGTTGCGCACCTGACGCCAGTATTTGGCCCGCGGGTCGGCGTCGATCTCGGGGGCGATTTCGTGGCGGCGCGGCAGCGGGTGCATGATGATGGCTTCCGGCCGCAGCACCTTCAGGTGTTCGGCGCGCAGGTGAAACCGGGCCGTGTCCAGGGCCTTGCTTTCCCCCGCCTGGTCCCACTCGTCCTGGATGCGCGTCATGTACACGGCATCCACCTCGGGCAGCACGCGATCAAAGTCTTCCGTGACTTCATAGGCCATGCCGGCGGCATCCAGCTGGCGCAGGATATCGGAACCGATTTGCAGGGGGCCGGGGGCCACGAAGTATTGCTTCACGCCCGGATAATGGATGAGCAGCTGGGACAGGGAGCGCACGGTGCGCCCGCGCAGCAGGTCGCCCACAAAGGCGATCTTGGAACCTTCCAGCCCGCCCCGCCGTTTTTCCAGGCTGCGCTGCAGGGTGTAGATGTCAAGCAGGGCCTGGGTGGGATGCTGGTCCTTGCCCGAGCCCGCATTGATCACGGGGACCGGTCGGTCGGTGCGGGACAGCATCCACGCGATGCGCTCCGCGAAGCCGCCCTGGGGATGGCGCATGATGATCATGTCGAAGTAGGAGCTGAAGGTGCGCACGGAGTCCTCCTGGGACTCCCCCTTCACCTCGCTGGAGGTGTGGGCATCGCGCACCTCGGCGGCCTGGATGCCCAGGATCTGACAGGCCGCGTAGAAGGAGAGAAACGTGCGGGTGGAGGGCTGGGCGAAATAAAGCATGGCCCGCTTCTCGGAGAGCAGGTCCTGCAGGAATTTCATGCCCCCGCGCGTCTTGGCGATCTTGCGCATCTTGGTGGCGAGGTCGCAAATGCGGTCCAGTTGCGGCCGGTCGAACTGCTGGGCCAGCAGGGCGTGATAGGGGCGGTCGCCGCGGCTGAGCAGCGGGGCCTTCTGCTCCGGCGGCAGGTCGCGAAACGACTCCCACGCCAGGTTGCGCAGCGCATTTTCACGGTACATCATCATGGTCACTTTCCAGGCCGCCGGGGGCGGCTTGGGACAGGGAGGTTAGGCCCACCCCGCGTCGGATTCGAGCGGATTTTTCGGGCTGCGCCAGCCCGCCTTCCGCCTTGTCGCTCCCGTGCAAAACGTGTTATTTGATCCGGCCCCCGGAAAGGGCTCAGGAGAGATCATCATGCGACTACATCTGTTGTTGTGCAGCGTCGGCCTCTGGGCGTTGAGCCAATTGCCCGCGGTGGCCATGTCCAGCGAGGACGCCACCCGGGCCATCACCGCCGCGTACGAAGATATTCTCGGCCGTAAACCGGACGAGGAAGGCATGCGGACCTATCGCTCGAAAATGGTGGAACACGGATGGAGTGAAAAGGACGTCCGCTCCGCCCTGCGCAAGAGCAAGGAAAACCGCATCGGCGATGTGGATGCCATCATCAAGACCGCTTACCAGGACATTCTCGGCCGCAAGCCGGACGAGGAGGGGCTGGCCACCTACCGCAAGAAAATGCAGCACGACGGCTGGAGCGAGAAGGATGTCCGCGCCGCCCTGCGTAAGAGCAAGGAAGCGAAACACAAGGACTAGGCAAGAATTTCGGATGGCGGATGGGGGATTTGGATGCCCCGACCGTGCATCTGAAACAGAGGGATGCCGTGCCCTCCTGATTTCCCAATAAGCATCATTGCATCATCGGGGTCGCTATCGGAATCGGGATCGATTCCGAGACCCGATTCCGACCCCGATACCGATGAAGACCGGATTCAACTCTCCGCGGTTATGCAGATGGAACTCAAAAGGGCCGTGCCCTCCTGATTTCCTTGCCGATAACTTAATCCGAATTCGGAGGTTTGAACCGCAGATTCACGCGGATGTACGCAGATGGAGGATGAGACCACGCAACGCTAACGTAGGAGCAGGAGAATCCGGGTTTCGATGAAGGCCCCACTTTATCCGCATCGGCGTTCATCGGCGTCCATCTGCGGTTTCCTGAATTCCGAGTTTTGCGCTAAACGCCCACGTTACCCTGCGCTTGTTCACGGCACCAGCCGTGCGGCCGGCGGAGCTCCAGATGGCGCCGGGAAGGGCAGGCTTGGTAAGGAATAGGCGCCTGGCGCGAAGTAACAGGGACAAACGGAGGGTTTCACGCATGCGTTCGATTTTGTTTTCGTCGTTTTCGCTGGGCAAACTGTCGCTGGATAACCGGGTGGTCATGGCGCCCATGACCCGCTGCCGCGCCACGGCGGACCACCTGCCCACGCCGGTCATGGCCGAATATTACGGCCAGCGCGCCTCCGCCGGTCTCATCATTACCGAGGGCACCTCCCCCTCCCCCAACGGACTGGGTTATGCCCGCATCCCGGGCCTGTTCAGTGCGGCACACGTGGCGGGATGGCGCAAAGTGACCGAGGCCGTGCATGCCCAGGGTGGCCACCTTTTCGTGCAGCTCATGCACACCGGGCGAACCTCGCATCCCCTCAACATGCCCGCGGGGGCGCGCATCCTGGCCCCCTCCCCGGTGGCCCTCGGCGGCACCATGTGGACGGACCAGCAGGGCCTGCAGCCCTATCCGGTCCCTGCGGAAATGACGGAGGCGGACATCCATCAGGCCATCGAGGAGTTCGCCCACGCCAGTGCCCAGGCGGTGGACGCGGGCTTTGACGGAGTGGAGTTGCACGGGGCCAACGGGTACTTGCTGGATCAGTTCCTGAACACCGCCACCAACCAGCGCACCGACGGCTGGGGCGGTTCGGTGGCAAACCGCATCCGCTTTGTGGTGGAGGTGGCCCGGGCGGTCGTGGCCCGCATCGGCGCCCATCGCGTGGGCCTGCGTATTTCGCCCTACGGCGTGTTCAACGACATGAAGCCCGACCCCGAGATGGAAGCCCTCTACGCCGCACTGGCCCGGGAAGTGTCCGCCCTGGGCCTGGCCTATCTGCATGTGGTGGACCACAGCTCCATGGGTGCGCCACAAGTCGGCGCGAGCATCAAACATGTGCTGCGCTCCACCTTCAAAGGCGCCTACATCCTGTCCGGCGGCTACGACAGCGCAGCCCGCGCGGAGTCGGATCTGGACGACGGCTACGGCGACCTGGTGGCCTTCGGGCGACCCTTCATCTCCAACCCCGACCTGGTGAAACGCCTGAAGACGCAGCAGCCGCTGGCCGCTCCCGTGGCGGATACCTTCTACACCCCGGGACCGGCCGGCTATACGGACTATCCCACGCTGACCGCGTGATGGAATGTAGCATCGCGCTCCACACCCGATGCCGCATCAATATTCCACCAGGCGATAGACCACCCCGGGCGTCCCGGCAAGGGGGGCGGCGTGACTTTTCTCCGAGCCGTCCCCGAAGAAACCCGCCTGGGTCGTCCACCCTCCGCTGATCAAGTTGGTGCAGGACTGCAGGTCGTAGTCCAGGTTGAGACGGCTGGTAAAGGTCAGGATGGCGCTGGCATTCTCCATACGCAGGGCCAGGCGCGGCGGCAACTGGGCGACAAAGGTGATGGTTTTATCCACACTGGCGCCAAACGATCCGGCCGCATCCACGGCCCGTATCACCACGGTGTACTCGCCGGGTGTATCCATGGTGAAGGCCCGCCCATGGGCGTGGTTATCACCGTTGAGTATCACGACGATGGACGGAATATCGCCGGGCGAATTGGTCCATCCCGCCGGCCTCGACCATGTCGGCGCGGTGGCCCCGACCTCCCAAAAACTGAACTGGCCCCCCGGGGGTCCCTGGACAGAAACCAGTTCGATGCGCGGATTCGCACCTTCGGCGGGATTCAAGGCATTGACGTCGGTGGTGAAGGTGAGCTCGCTGGCGTGTCCGTCCCCGGGAAAATTCGGGAGGTAGCCGCTGAACGGTTCCCCCGGGGGGACATAAAGCGCCAGTTGGTAGCCCGGCCCATCCAGGCCCAGCCGGGCGGAATCCGAAGGATCCTCGCCCACTTCGATGTGATCGTGGGCGCGCGCCCACGCGGCGCTGAACAGAAAAAGAAACAGCAGTTTTTTCATGGCACAATAAAGGAGGAGTTGGCCTGGGTGAGTAGTCCTTGCACTTCGATCCATGACACATGCGCAACATGTCCATCTACAAAAAGATAATTGGCACCTGTCCCGTGGACCTCAACATTCACCAACGCCTTAAACTGATTGGGCGTCAAATGTTCCGGGCCGCCACGCACCCCCATAAAGTGAAAGTGTTCGCTCGATTGGTCGAGCGCCAGTTCCGCCATGACCATGGTAAGCTGCGGCGCATCGAGCGATGCCATAGCCATGCCCACCCCGTTGGTGGCCAGACAGTCATTCCAGCCATAAGTTACGCGGGCACGGTGACGCGGCACGGCGGGACAGCGGCCGATAAAATTACGGCCGAGATAAGCCGTCAGCGAATTCGTCCAGGAAACCCCGTGGGAAGTTCCCGGCAGCTGCCCGTCGTGGTCGGAGACAAACAAATGCACCGCCATGCCCATCTGGCGCATCGCGGACAGGCACTTGGTGGTGTGCGCCCGCTGGAGGGATCCCCGCGCGGAAGGAATCAGAAGCACAGCCAGCAGACCGATCACCGCCAGCACCACGAGCAGTTCGACCAGGGTGAACCCGACGGGACAACACGACCGGGCCGGAGACCCGGGGGCAAGGCCCCCGGACTCCGGCTGGTCGGCATCCACACCATGGATGGGTAGGAGCACGTCCTATCCGATTGGTTTGGACATGGGAAAGGTTCTCCGGCCGGTCGACTTAGGGTAGCGGCTGGGCGTTTACGCGCAGGAAGGACTTGCCGTTCTCCAGGGTCACGGGAAGGTCAATCGGCGCACCCAGGTCCACAAACGGCTGCTCCAGGCTTTCCGCCGTCTGGGGCTGAATACGTAGAACCACATTGGTGCCGTTATCCTGAAGGACCAATCCGCCCAGGTTCAACTCCTGGATGGACGACGTGGTGTACAGGCTGTAGGCGCCCGGGTTCGAGGTGACCGCCGAGATGCCAGCATCATAGGCGGGCAAGGCATTGGCGCGCACGCTCACGTTCACCCCGTAGGTCGGGAAAGTCGGCCCCGGTTCCGCGCTTTGCGCGGCGTAGTTGGCGCCTCCGACATAAACCGAGTAGTCCCCGACGGCGAGGTTGTCGAAGGTTACCGTCAGCGAGCCGTCAGCCTGGCCATCGCCGAGGAGGCCAGCGGCCGAACCGTAGTTGGCGCTCGTGCCATCGGCGGTATGGCCGATGTACGTGAAGTACGCCAACCGTGCCGGGATCAGAATCCCGCTGGTCGGATTTCCGTTGGTCACGTACGTGTCGTCGTTTCCGACCGACCAGTCCGTCCGGGAACGATAGCTGCCTTCCGTACCTGCCGGGCGGGAGTTGGTGGACAGGACGGCAGAATCATGGCCCGCCGCTTCCAGGCGGAACACCGCCTCCTGCATGACCCCGTCGTTGGTGCTGGAGGCCTGGCCCAGGCCGGCAAACAGCGAGACCGCGGGCAAGAAGGTGTTGGCGGCACCGGTTCCCGTGTTGTTCCGCTGAACGCTGATGATGACCGAGGCGGAATTGGTCAGCGTGAAGCGGAAGAACCGCCCCCGGTGACTGTCGCCCCAGTCGCTGTCGGTCGCGTCCGCCCAACCGAAGGCACTGCTGACGGTCTGGTTGGTGATGCTGACGGCCGTGCCCCCGATGACCAGGCTGCCGAAATTGCGGCCCGAATAACTGATATGCGCAAACGCGGGTGAACCCGCTCCGACCGCGACCAGCGCGGCCAGCACTGCAAAAACTTTCTTCATAACGATGTAGTTCCGATACAAATAATGATTGGTTGAACGATGGAAGAATCTCCGCGCCAGCGGCGCCAACCCGGGCGGTTTGGGTAAAGCCGGGATGGTCCATGGACTCCGCGCGGGCGGAGATTCGAGATGATCTGATCGACGCGGGCGATTACGCGCCGATGGGCGGTTGGTCGGGCGGCGGGAAAATCACGTCCTGGGGACTGCGACACCGCGCGGCCTGCAAGGGCCGGAAGGTGAACGCGGGCGAATCCAGGGCCAGGCCCCGGGCGGAAAACACCCAAAGTTCGTGCCCTTTGGTCGCGGGCAGGCTGCTCCATTGAGCATCTGCAGCCGAGGACGCCCGGGCCTCTTTGATTTTGATGCACATGGGACAGGGATTTTCCCCGTCAAAGGTCATTGCGATGGCTTCGGCCAGGGAATTGTCGCGACTGTAGGAGACCATCATGCCGGACCAGGCCACCACCTGAAGAATCGGCAAATGCAGGTTATTGGCTACCAAGAAAGCCAACAACAGCGAAACGGTTATAGCCCAGGAGCGATGCACCCATATAGATACGTGATTTCAACCGTCTGTCAAAAAACAGCTTAAGAAAAAGTCGCCCCCCCACCCTCGGCAGGGGGTTGGGAATACTTGCCCGCCCCGCTTGCTTTTGCCCCGGCAGCCGCTACACTGCCGCCCTTTTGCAGACCACCTGGCGGGGTTCCCCATGAGTACAGTCGAGTATCGCAACATCGCTATCATTGCCCACGTTGACCACGGCAAGACGACCCTGGTTGACAAGCTGCTCCGCGAAGGCGGGGCCTTCACCGTCCGCGAGGAGGTCGAGGAACGGGCCATGGATTCCATGGACCTGGAGCGGGAAAAGGGCATCACCATCAAGGCCAAGAACGCCTCCCTGCACTGGGGCGGCAAGACCATCAACATCGTGGACACCCCCGGCCACGCCGATTTCGGCGGCGAAGTGGAACGTATCATGCAGATGGTGGACGGGGTCCTGCTGGTGGTGGACGCAGTGGACGGCCCCCAGGCCCAGACCCGCTTCGTGCTGCAGAAAGCCCTGCATCACGGCCTGAAGCCCATCGTGGTGGTGAACAAGATTGACCGCGAACACGCCGACGTACACCGCGTGCACGACCAGGTGCTGGAGTTGCTGCTCGACCTGCACGCCAACGAGGAACAATTCAACTGCCCCTTCATCTACGCCAGCGCACGCGACGGCTTCGCGGTGCGGGACATCAACGATCCACGCACCAACATGGTGCCCCTGTTCGAAACCATCGTGTCCCACATTCCCCCGCCCAAGGCCCACCCCAATGAGCCGTTCAAGATGCTGATCAGCAACCTGGACTGGAGCGACTACGTGGGCCGCATCGCCATCGGCCGCATCACCAGCGGCACGGTCAAGACGGGCGACGTGATCTGGTGCATCCACAAGAACGGCAAACGCGAAAAGGCCACCGTGGGCAAGGTGTTTGAGTTCAGCGGCATGCGCACCTCCGAGTCGGTCACCGGCGAGGCCGGCAACATCGTGGGCATCGCGGGCTTTGAAGAGCTGGAGATCGGGGAGACCCTGTGCAGCAGCGCGGAGGACGAGCCGGTGCCGTTCACCGACATCGACCCGCCCACCCTGCAGATGCAGTTTTGCGTGAACGACGGCCCGCTGGCCGGGCGCGAGGGCAAGTTCCTGACCTCCCGCCAGCTGCGCGAGCGGTTGTACAAAGAAATCCGCATGAACATCTCGCTCAAGGTGCAGGACACCGACGTGCCCAACATCTACCTGGTCAGCGCGCGCGGCGAATTGCAGATCGCCATCCTGGTCGAACAGATGCGGCGCGAGGGCTTCGAGCTGCTGGTCTCGCGGCCGGAAGTGATCATGAAGCAGGAAAACGGCCAGAAGCTGGAACCCTTCGAGACCCTGTGGGTGGACACGCCCCAGGACCGCCTGGGTGACCTGATGCAGAACCTGGCCGGACGCAAAGCCCAGATCACCAACATGCACCACCACGGCGACCGGGTGAACCTGGAGGCCGTCATCCCCACCCGCGGCATCATCGGCTTTGAAACCGACATGGTGAACCTGACCGGCGGCCGCGCCGTGATGAGCCATATGTTCAAGGAATACGCGCCCCACTGCGGCCCCGTGGCCAGCCGCTCCAGCGGCACCCTGGTCTCCATGGACAACGGCATCACCACCGCCTTCGCACTGGATACGCTGCAGGAGCGCGGCAAGATGTTCATCAAGCCGGGCGACGAAGTGTATGTGGGCATGCTGGTGGGCGAGAATCCGCGCGCCGAGGACATCCCGGTCAATCCGACCAAACAGAAGCACCTGACCAACATGCGCAGCCAGGGCGACGGCAAAGGCATCATGCTGGAGCCGCCCATCGTGTTCTCCCTGGAACACGCCATCGAATACATCGCCCAGGACGAGTATGTGGAGGCCACGCCCAAGAGCCTGCGCCTGCGCAAGAAGATCCTCGACCCCACCAAGCGCAAACGTGAAAACCAGCGCATGGCCGGCGACGAATAAGTCGGTACGTTCACCGCCGAGACGCAGAGGCCGCAGAGAAGAGCGGCTTCGACAGCTTGGTAGGGACGGCGCTCCGTCGCCGTCCGCGGCGCGCAGCGGAGTGCGCGCCCTACCTTTAGAACAACTGGCCTTGATGCTGGTCGGCGGTCGCCCGGCGGGATTTCTTGGAGGCAACGGCGGGCGGCTGGGCGGCCGCGCGGGCCAGGTTGAGCTGCAATAGCTTTTCCAGAATGGCTTCCTCGGACAGGTCGGCCGGCCAGCCGTAGGCCGCGGCCACCGCGGCATCCAATTTCTTGTGGGCCAGGTCCAGCCAGGTCGGGCGCTCGTTGTAAAGCTGGGTCAACGTCCGCGCCTTCAGCTTGGCCGCACACTCCGCGTCTTTGGGCACCAGGCGGGGATAACGGACAGTCCCAACGTCGCCGGGTTTCAGGTTTCGGGTTTCGGATTTCAAGACATACCGGTCCCACGGCCCGCCCACCGTGCCGGGAAATTCCAACACCTCGGTCTTGGTCCACTCCGGCGGATTCAACCAGCGCTCGCGCAACTCGTTTAAGGCCTTGGCCGCGGCGGAGATGTTTTCTCGCCAAGCCGCAAAGTCGCGAAGGGATTCGTCGGGCAAGGGAAAGGTCTCAAAACAGGTGGTGGGGGTGTAGCGAAACCCGGATTCCTTTTCCCGCAACTGCGTGCCCTGCGCCAACGCCCACACTTCGTGGAAGCGTGAATGAAGGACCCCAAAGAAATAGTCGTCGTCACGGGCGAAGACACAGATCGCATGATCAACGAGAACTTCGTTCGTCACAAAAACAAACGCACGGTGCTTTGAAACACACGGCGTAATCAGTGTTCTTTGCCTAATCGCAGAAACCTCGCGATACCGTGGAGATGGTCTCGCATGAAGCCACCAATGTTTGGCTTGGCCATCCTCGCGATGGCCCTCTCTCATGGGCTTAATTACACGGGCCACATACGCGTAAGGTGCCGCATACAATGCGGCTTTGTCGTGATCACGCTCTTGCCCAAAATCAACAACCCACGTTGGCAATTCGCGACGCATCAATTGAGCAGCATTCAGTGACGGCCTGACAACATCACTATTCGGCCTACCGCTTGGATTCGGATCGATCAAAAAGGCCAACCCGTTCGCATCGTCGATATCAAATGGAGCTTTCTGCTGACTGCCGTAAAAGCATTGGTCAACGTTGTCTGTCAGCGAAACCGCAGTCGTAGTATCTGCGCTAGCGGTGAGGTTGGGGTGTATCTCGCGTACTCTACAACCATCGAGAATGATCTCTTTCTCCGTGCCGTCATCAAATGCGATTAGGCTTACGTGAACATTTGCGCCCGCCAAAACCCAATCTCTATCAGATACAGCCCAAAAGATATTCCCGGTGTCGTTTATTCGCTTTAGCACATCGCGGCTCGCACCACCACGAATACCCTGGGTGGCCAGCAGGCCAGCACGCTTGCATTTCTTTTCTTCGATTAGCGCACGTGCTTTTTCAAACCAATAGCAGCACAAATCGGCAAATCCAGGCACTCGACCATCAAAGCAATCGAATAATTCTTTTCGATATGATTCACCCAGTTTGCGAATGAATTTGCTGCTGTGTAGAAATGGCGGATTGCTGACGATTACGTCGCATTCCGGCCACACCCGTTCCACGAAACCTTTGGCGCCTTCATCCTTTTCGTGTTCGTCCTTGCGGGCTTCCTTCAAATCCTTGGGCTTGCGTTTGAACACGTCGCGCATGAGAGCGTCGCTGTGGTCGAAGCCTTCGAGCTCCTGCAGCACGGGATCGCGGTCGAGGGCGAAGCCGTTGTCGCGCAGCCATTGCAGGTAGCCGATTTGCACCGCCACCTGGGCCAGCTCGTAGGCGTAGGGGTTGATTTCGATGGCGCGCAGTTGCTGGACGCTGACCCCCGGTTTCAGGCCGGTGAAATCAAGCTGCTGGGCATAGGCCAGCACGTCCTTTTCCAGGCCCAGCAGCTTTTGCAGGGCCACATAGAGGAAGTTTCCGCTGCCGCAGGCGGGGTCGAGCACCACGGTGCTGCGCACCTGTTTGAGAAACGCCTCGATTTTCTTTTTGGCCGCGGGCGTGCCTTTGCCGCGGGTGTAGTCGCCCGCCAGCTCCTTTTTGAGCGCCTTCCATGCGCGGCGCAGGGGAGCCATCAGCACCGGTTCGACCAGGGTTTCGATGTCCGCCTTGCTGGTGTAGTGCGCGCCCAGTTGCGCGCGCTGATCCACATCCAGCGCCCGTTCAAAGAGCGTGCCCAGGATGCTGGGTTCGATGAACTGCCAGTCCGCCTCCGAGGCATCGGCCAGGGCGCGGATTTCCTCCCCGGTCAATTCAAAGACGGTGGCCTCCTCAAACAAATGCCCGTTGAAGTGCCGGATTTTCTTGCTGCCGAAGGAGCCGCCGGTGGCCATGACTTCAAACAGGGCTTCCAACCGCTCCGCGAAAAAGTGGGGATCGTCCAGCCCGGCCTGAGCCACCTCGGAGAAGGTGCCCTCGGGCAGCAGGCCCACATCCTCGGCAAAGAAGCAGAAGATGATGCGGTTGAGGAAGCGGGCCACGCGCAGGTTTTTCTTCTGGGCCACGTTCACCTCGGCCCGGCGTTTGGCGTTGCTGTATTCGATACCCTCGCGTTTGTTGAGGGACAGGGCCACCTGGGCGATCTTTTCGGCCAACTGTTCGGTGACGCGGTCGGTGGTCTGGGAAGGTTTCAGCAGGTCGGGCTGGGTGAACATCCAGCGCAGCCGGCGCAGCACCTCGGGCTGGTCGAGCTGGTCGTTGGTGAATTCGATGGTTTCCTGGACCGTGCCGTTGAAGTTGGTGCGGATGATGTAACGGTCGAAATCGCATACCACGAGCAGGGGCGGATTGAGCAGGGCTTCGCGGTAGCGCAGGAGTTGCTTGAAGGCCTCGTCCAGGTTCTTTTTGCGGCCCTTGTATTCCCAGGCGAAGCAGTCCTTTTTCCACACATCGGCAAAGCCGCGCTTGGCCTCGTCCCCGTATTCCGCCCCCGCCTCCCGCACCACAAACAACTCGGCGTCCTTGACCACGCGTTTTTGGAAACAGAACTGCGCTTCGCCGGTGGGATCGGCTTCGGCCGGGGTGGGCTGGCCGAGCAGGCGGCACAGATCATTGAAGTGTTCCTGATAGCCGGAGCTTTCCTTGCCCCGATAGCGGCCCCACTTCTTCTTGAATTCGGCCGGAGTCATGGGGCGGCATGCTAGCGGGAAAACCCGGCCAAGTGAAGCGACACCTTCCACGCACACGCGCAACCGAGCGCGGAGCACCCATGCGACGGCACGCCGCTAAACTCGCCCACCCCAGATAGCCGATACCCATCCGCAGCCTTCGCCATGTTAATACATAATTGTTATTATACATTGCCATATATACATAATCGTACTAATTATAACCAGCCCGAGGGCGTGATTTTTGGCACATCTACTTTACTATAAGCATATTATGCAAGTATTCCACCGATGGCATGCGACGTGCTTAATCGTAGGGCATGATTGCCAAGGCCACGAATCCGCTCGCGTACTATGAGGAGGCGGGATTCTTTGATGAGATGATTGCGGGCGGTGCCATGCGACCGCACGCCGCAGTGATCGGACGTACCCTGGAAGAGACGCCCTGGGATACGCTGGCCCGGCATCAGCAGTCGGCCGAACGCATGATGCGCGATCTGGGCGCGACGTTTACCGTGTATGGCAATGCGGAGGGGACGGAGAAGATTCTGCCTTTCGACATGGTGCCCCGCCTGGTGACGGCGGAGGATTGGGCCCTGATTGAGCGCGGCCTGATCCAGCGCGTGGAAGCCCTGAATCTTTTCCTGCAGGATATCTACGGGCCGCAACGCATCGTCAAGGACGGCAAGATTCCGGAGGATGTGATTCGCACCGCGGCCCACTACCGCCAGCTCTGCCACGGCGTCAAGCCGCCGCTGGGCGTGTGGTGTCACATCACCGGCACCGATTTGATTCGCGACGAGAAGGGCCAGTTCTTCGTGCTGGAGGACAACATGCGCTGCCCGTCCGGGGTCTCCTATGTGCTGGAGAACCGCCGGGTCATGAAGCGCATCTTCCCGGAACTGTTCCGGGCCCTGGGTGTGCGGCCGGTGGAGGATTATCCCGACCGCCTGCTGGACACCCTGCAAGCCATCGCGCCCCGCCCCCACGGCAAGCCGGGCGTGGTGGTGTTGACCCCGGGCTCCCTGAATTCAGCCTACTTTGAACACGCCCTGCTGGCCCGCTCCATGGGCGTACCGCTGGTGGAAGGCCCCGACCTCGTGGCCTATAAGGATCGCATCCTGCTCCGCACCACCTCCGGGTTTGAACCGGTGGATGTCATCTACCGCCGCATTGACGACGACTTCCTGGACCCCCAGTCCTTCCGGTCCGATTCCGCGCTGGGCGTGCCCGGCCTGATGGAGGTCTATCGCAAGGGCGGCGTCGCCCTGGCCAACGCGCCCGGCACCGGGGTGGCGGACGACAAGGTGGTCTACGCCTTCGTGCCCGACATGATCCGCTACTATCTCGACCAGGACGCCATCCTGCCCAACGTGCCGACCTACCTATGCTGGCGGGAGCAGGATCGCGCCTTCGTGGTGGAAAACCTGGAGCGTCTGGTGGTGAAGTCGGCCAACGAGGCGGGCGGCTACGGCATGCTTATCGGACCGCACGCCAACGCCACCGAGCGCGAGGAGTTCCGCCGCAAGATCGAGGCCAAGCCGCGCAACTACATCGCCCAGCCGGTGATCAATCTGTCGCGCGCGCCCATCATCGTGGACGACCACTTCGAGGGCCGCCACGTGGACCTGCGCCCCTACGTGCTGTACGGAAAATCCATCCGCGTGCTACCCGGCGGCCTGACCCGGGTGGCCCTGCGCAAGGGTTCGCTGGTGGTGAATTCCTCCCAGGGCGGCGGCAGCAAAGACACCTGGGTGCTGGCCGAGGACGCGCCATGCTGAGCCGGGTGGCCCATGCCGTGTACTGGATCGGGCGCTACCTCGAACGGGCCGAAAACGTGGCCCGCTTCGCGGAGGTGAACCAATACCTCACCCTGGATCTGCCCCCCGGCGCGGGCGAGCAGTGGGAGCCCCTGGTGGATATCACGGGCGACAGCGCCCTCTTCCACGCCAGCCACGCCGAAGCCACGCGGGAGGATGTGCTGCGCTTCCTGGCCTTCGATGCCACCTACCCCAACTCCATCGCCTCCTGCGTGCGCATGGCCCGCGAGAACGCCCGCAACGTGCGCGATGCCATCACGCTGGAAACGTGGGAGCAGATCCACCGCTTCAACCTGCTGGTGCAGCAGGCCGCCCAGCGTCACGCCGGGGGCATGATCCCCTACGAATTCTTCGCCCAGGTGCGCAACTTCAGCCACCTCATCCACGGCATCGCCGACGACACCATGTCGCACGGCGAGACCTGGCAGTTCATGCGCCTGGGTCGCATGATGGAACGCGCAGATAAAACGGCCCGCCTGCTGGACGTGAAATACTTCATCCTGCTGCCCTCGGTGGACGAGGTGGGCCTGCCGTGGGACGAGCTGCTGTGGTGCGCGGTGCTGCGCTCGGCCAGCGCGCTGGAGATGTACCGCAAGCGTTTCGGCCGGGTGCGCCCGGACCGCATCATCGAATTTCTGCTCCTGGACCGCGCCTTTCCGCGCTCCGTGCAGTATTGCCTGGACCGCGCCCAGGCCTGCCTGCACGCCATCTCCGGCACGCCGCCCGGCGCCTTCCGCACCCAGCCCGAACAACTGGTGGGCCAGATTCACGCCCGCCTTTCCTACGCCCGGGCGGAAGACATCATCCTGGCCGGCCTGCACGAGATGCTGGACGACCTGCTGGGCCACTTGAACGCGGTGGACCGCGGCATCTACGAAGCCTACTTCGCGCCCAAGCCGCTGCTGAGCGCCCCCGAAACCCCGCCCGTGGCCGCGCAGCAACAGTAGCCGCCGCCATGCATTTTCACATCCGCCACACCACCCGCTACCGGTTCAGCGCGCCCGCCATCCTGGGTCCGCACACGCTCCGCCTGCGCCCCCAGCCCACCCCGGGCCTGCGCGTATCCCGCTGGTCGCTGCAGATTCAACCCCAGCCCGCGGGCAGCGTGGAAGCGCGTGACGACGCCGGCAACCTGGTGCAATTGGTGTGGTTCGCCGGGGCCACCCCGGGCCTGACCATCCTCAGCAGCTTCGAGGCCAGCGTCGCCTGCACCAATCCATTCGGCTACATCGTGACCGATCCGTTCACCCTGGTACTGCCCGCGCGCTACCAGGCCGACCGCCTGCTGGAGCCCTATCTCGCCCCCGCCCATCGCAGCGGACCGGTGGCACGTCTGGCCGGCAAACTGGCCCAGCAAGCCGGAGGCTCCACCCTGCAGTTCCTTTGCCTGGCCGCCGAACATCTGTCCAAATTCACCAAAGTGATCCGCGACGAAGGCGCGCCGCAAAAACCCGCCGAAACCCTGGCCACCCGCACCGGGGCCTGTCGCGATCTGGCCGTGCTGTTCATGGAAATCTGCCAGACCCAGGGCCTGGCCGCCCGCTTTGTCAGCGGCTATTGGCACGGCACCCGGGCCAGCGAGCGCCGCTACCTGCACGCCTGGGCCGAGGTCTATCTGCCCGGCGCGGGCTGGCGCGGCTTCGATCCCAGCAGCGGCATGGCGGTGGCCGACGACCACATTCCGGTGGCCGCCGCGCCCAGCCCGGAAGGTGCGGCCCCGGTTTCCGGCACCTACGGCGGGGGCGACATCCAGGCCCGGCTGGATTGGAGCCTGCGCATCGACGTGCGCCCGTAGCGCCCGCTCAAGACCTCGCGCTGAACGCGAGCAGCCGATTGACAGAACGGCTGGCTGGCCATACTTTATATGCATCAGCTGAACAAAATATGCATATACAGGTGAATCATGAGAACCACGCTTGACCTCCCCGACGCATTGATCAAGCAAGCCATGAAGGCTTCCCATCAAAGAACCAAGACCTCCGTCATCATCAGCGCGCTGCAAGATCTGGTCAGGAAAAACAAACTTCAGCAACTCAAGATGTTCAAGGGCAAGGTTGACCTCGACGTGGATTTGGATGCGCTTCGGAAGAGAACATGATCGCTTTGGTCGATAGCTCAATATGGGTCGAGTACTTTCGGTCGAAGGAAAAAACGGGGGTGCTGGATTGGCTCATCGATGAAGGCCTGATCGCCACCAACGAGCTTATCCTGTCGGAATTGTTGCCGACCCTGATCGTGCGGAAACACGGCAAGCTGGCGGCCCTGTTGCGCGAAGTGCCCCGGTTGCCCATGAACATCAACTGGGAGGAGTTGGTTGAATTCCAAGTCCGGTGTTTGAAAAACGGAATAAACAAGGTCGGGATACCGGATTTAATCATCGCGCAAAACGCCATTCAGCATGACGCATCCCTCTTCACGCTCGATGTTCATTTTAGGTTGATGGCGCATCACCTTCCGCTGCGTTTAAGCGAATAGTCGCCTAAGCAGGTGCTTGACGCATACCGGGGTGGACGGGTTACGCCAGGCCAACCCGGCATGCCGAGGCCGCCGCTCATCCCACCGCCACCTTGAGAATGACCTTGTGCAACGGACCGGTTCCCGCCAGCGGCGCGTGCGCGTCTTCCGGATAGAAGATGGCGAGATGGCCCGGTGGTACCGGCACCCACACCTGCGGGGCATCCAGAAAAAACCCGATGTCGCGCTCGTCCGAAAAGGCTTCCCGTGGTTGGCGACACTCCGATAGCGCCCGCCAGCCCATGACCTCCTGACCGGCCACGGTGTACTGAATATCGATGTAGCGGCGATGCGCCTCCAGCACGGCCGCCGCCTGCCCCACCCCGTCGCGCTGCTCCACGATGGCCACCACGCGCTCGCCCTCCACAGCATGCCGACCCTTGGGCCAGCGCGCCAGGTCGGGCTGGCGGAGAAAGGCCAGGGCGCGGTCGAAACCCGGGTGCAACAGATCAAACCGGAAACTATCCGACAGGGTGCACAGCAGCATGTCCAACTCCCTTGAATGTGGCTTGTGAGCGCCGCACGGAAACCGTACTGTTTTTCCGTGGAGGTGAGCGGCCGTTTCCGGCCGCCTCCCACCCAAGGAGTTTGGCATGAACACGGCATCTGGCAAGCGATGGATACATGGCTGCGCGGCCCTGCTTTTCAGCACCAGCGCCGCCCTGGGCAACCTGCTCTACAACACCAGCTTCGAACTCGAAAGCGCCTTCTCCTATGGCTCCGCCCTCAACTGGAAACTGAACGACCCCGACGACCACGGCGACGCCTACGGTAGCGCCTCCCGCGAAAACTGGCGCGCCCACGACGGCCAGTTCCTGGCCGCCATCCGCGGCACCTGGGCCGGCCTGGGCGACTACGGCGGCTGGTGGCAGGAAGCGGAAGGCAAGGGCAACATCAGCTATCGCGCCTCGGCCTGGTTCTACGCTGACGCCGGCTGGAAGGCGCAAACCCAGGACCTCAAACTGGAATTCTGGAACTGGGACCGCACCCAACTGCTGGGCTCCGCCGTCAACGGACTCTACGACCTGCGCGAGGAATGGACCCGCCACGAAGTCAACGCGGTGTCCCCCGAAGGCACGGAATGGGTGCGCGTGGTCATTCACGCTTCCGGCGCGGGTGAAGCAGGCGCCCTGCAGGTGGATGACGTGGAACTCGTGGCCACGCCCTGAGGCATTCGATCGGGGTCGCTATCGGTATCGGAATCGGTATCGCCACCGCGATGGCGACCGCGCCCTAACGCAGCACGAGGTTGTCAATCAGCCGCGCGGACGGGAATTTCACTGCCAGGGCCACCAGGGTCGGCTTGTCCAACCGCGCCACCGGCTCCAGCGTTTCATCGTCCACCAGTTCCAGGTAATCCACCCGGGCCAGGGCGGACCGCGCGATCACCGCGCGCATGGAAATTTCCAGCGTGCGCGCAGCACGCTCCCCGCTCCGGAACAGCCGCTCCGCCTCGTCCAGCGCCCGGCGCAAACATACGGCCTGGGCCCGCTCGTCCGGCTTCAGCAGCGCGTTGCGTGAACTCATGGCCAGCCCATCCGCCTCCCGCACCGTGGGGCCGGACACGATCTCCACCGGAAACGCCAGGTCGCGCACCATGCGGCGGATAATGCGCAACTGCTGGGCATCCTTCTCCCCGAACACCGCACAATCCGGCAACACCAGGTTGAACAACTTGGCCACCACCGTGGTCACGCCCCGGAAATGTCCCGGCCGTGAAGCCCCGCACAGCCCGTGTCCCAGGCGCGTTTCCTCCACATACACACTGTGATCGGCGGCATACATGGAGGCGGGTTCGGGATAAAACACCGCGTCCGCCCCCGCGGCCCGGCACACCGCCTCATCGCGCGCAAAATCGCGCGGGTACCGGCTCAAATCCTCGTTCGGCCCGAACTGGATGGGATTCACAAAAATGCTGACCACCACCACGTCGGCCCGCGTGCGCGCCTGCTCGATCAGCGAGCGGTGTCCGTCATGCAAATAGCCCATGGTGGGCACAAACCCGATGCGCCGCCCGGCCTGCTTCCAGGCCCGCGCACAGGCTTGCATGTCGGAGGGCTGACGAATGATCTGCATGGGGGGAGTCTAATTCCGGGCCACGGAGTTAACAACCGCAGATGGACGCTGATAAACGCAGATACAGAGAAACCCAAAATGTAATTGGTTTACCTTCCTACCTACGATTCTCTCCCATCTGCGTGCATCTGCGTCCATCTGCGGTTCAAATTCCACTCAGAGCGAAACTCGAAATCATTCAGCGCGGTGGCATGGCCGGGCGGCCCGACGGACAGCAGTTGACCGGACACACATCATGGTTCGGCGGACGCATGCCCAGCGCGCGCCGGGGCGTGGCCGGGTCCACCCGCTCCTGGATCAACTCCCCGATCATCTGCACAAAGTGGGGATGCGTCCCCGGGGTGGCCGCGCGCACCAGGGTCATCCCCAGCTCCTGGGCCAGTTCTTTGGCTTCGCGATCCAAATCGTACAGCACCTCCATGTGGTCGGAGATAAAACCGATGGGATCCAGAATCACCGCCTTCACCCCCTGGGCGTGCAATGTGCGCAAGGTATCGCACACATCCGGCTCCAGCCAGGGCTGACTCGGCGGCCCACTGCGGCTCTGATACACCAGCTTCCAGTTCGGAATGTGCGCCGCCTCCGCGGTCAACCGCGCCGCCTCCTGCAATTGCACTTCGTAATCGCATCCCGCCGCCATGGCCCCAGGAATGCTGTGCGCGGTGAACAACGTCACGGCGTCCGGCCGCAGGTCGGCAGGCAGGCGCTGTGCGGCCTGCTGCCAGTGCCGCCGCTGCACGTCAACAAACAGCGGATGGTTGTAATAGACGCGAATCTTGTCCGACACGGGGGCGCCTTCGCCCAGTTCTCCGATGACGCGCGCGATATCCTCCCGGTACTGGCGGCAGCCCGAGTAGCAACTGAACCCGCTGGTCACAAAGGTCAGGAAGCGCTTCACCCCGTCGGCCTGCATGCGGCGCACCGTGTCGCCCACCAACGGATGCCAGTTCCGGTTGCCCATATAAATGGGCAGGGCCAACCCGCGCCGCTCCAGCTCCGCCTCCAGAGCCACCTGCAACTGGCGGTTCTGCAGGTTGATGGGGCTGACCCCGCCGAACAACTCGTAGTGGTGGGCCACCTCCCGTTTGCGCTCCTCGGGAACATTCTTCCCACGCAGCACATTATCCAGAAAGGGCATTACATCGGACATGCCGTCGGGGCCGCCGAAGGACATGATCAACAGGGCATCGTACGGTCCAGCGCTCATTTGTGTAGTCTCAGGTTCCATGTTCCATGTTTCAAGTCTATCATCCGCCCTTATGGCCAACCCATCCCAAACCCGGCTCGCGGGCGCCCTCTATATGCTGGCCGCCTCCGTATTCATGGCCCTGGTCGGCACCTCCGTCAAATGGGCCACCGACGGTCTGCCCGCGCCGGTCGTGGTCTTCTTCCGCAATTTCTTCGGCCTGGTGGTCCTGCTGCCGTGGCTGCTGACTCCGGGCGGCATCACCCTGAAAACCACTCAACTGCGCCTGCACGGCCTGCGCTGCCTGTTCGGATTCTTCGCCATGAACTGCTATTTTTACGCCATCTCGCATCTTCACCTGGCTGGCGCGGTGGCCCTGAACTTTACGTCCCCGCTGTGGATCCCGTTTGTGGCCCTACTCTGGCTGCGCGAAAAAATCACCTCCCGCGTCATCATCGCCTCCATGGTGGGACTGGCCGGGGTCTGGTTCATCCGCACCCCCGAAAGCAATGTTCTATCCCTGCCCGGTCTGTCCGGCCTGCTCTCCGCTTTCTTTGCTTCCGCCGCCCTGGTCGGGGTGCGACGCCTCACCCTGGCCGGCGAACCGGCTGGACGCATCGTGTTCTACTTCGCACTGGGGTCCACCTTGCTTACGGCCCTGGCCCTGCCGTTTTTCTGGAAGACCCCCACCCCCTACCAGTGGTTGGCCCTGCTGCTCACCGGCACCCTGGCCTCCATCGCCCAGTTTTTGCTCTCGCGCGGCTTCGCCCGCGCCCCCGCCGCCGTGGCCGCCGTCTTCTACTACGGCACGGTGCCCGCCGCTGCCTTCTTCGGCTGGCTGTTCTGGGGTGAGGTGCTCACCCCCGGCTTCGCGCTGGGCGCCAGCCTGGTCTGCGCCGCCGGCATCGCCGCGTCGTGGCCCGATTCAAAAGTTCCAAGTTCCAAGTTCCAAGTTCCAAGTGGCCGGTAAGCAGGCGCTTGCCTGGCAACCTGCAACTTGGAACCTGCAACTTGGAACTTCATCCATCGCCCCCGTACTTGCCAGAAACCGCTTCTTGGACAACTATTTCCCCCAGCCATGAGAAATCTTCCCCAACGCCCGCGCCGCAACCGCCGCACCGAAGCCATCCGACGCCTGGTCCGCGAAACCAGCCTCACCCCCGATCACCTCATCCTGCCCCTGTTTGTCTGCGAAGGAAAAAACCGCAGGGTCGCCATTGCCTCCATGCCCGACGTATTCCGGCTGAGCCGCGACCTCCTGGTCAAGGAAGCGCGCGCGGCCTGGAAACTCGGCATTCCCGCCGTGGCCCTGTTCCCCGCCCTGCCTGAAAAGCTCAAGGATGCCACCGCCCGCGAGGCGCTGAATCCGGACGGGCTGCTGCAACAGACCGTGCGCGCCCTCAAAAACGCGGTGCCCGAACTGACCGTGATCACCGACGTGGCCATGGACCCCTATTCCAGCGACGGGCACGACGGCTTCGTGGACGAGCGCGGCCGCATTGATAACGACCGCACCCTGGACATCCTGGCCGAGATGGCAGTGGCCCAGGCTCAGGCGGGCGCCGACCTGATCGCGCCCAGCGACATGATGGACGGCCGGGTGGGCGCCCTGCGCACTGCCCTCGACGAAGCCGGTCACACCGAGGTCGGCATTCTGGCCTACTCCGCCAAATATTGCTCGGCCTTCTACGGCCCGTTCCGCGAGGCCCTCCAATCCGCCCCCCGCCACGGCGATAAGAAAACCTATCAGATGGACCCCGCCAATGCGCGGGAAGCGGTGCGCGAAGTGCTGCTCGATGTGGCGGAAGGCGCGGACATCGTCATGGTGAAACCGGCCGGGCCGTATCTCGACATCGTGCGCGCCGTGCGCGAGGCGGTCCACGTGCCGGTGGCCGCCTACCAGGTCAGCGGCGAATACGCGATGATCAAGGCCGCGGCGAAGATGGGCTGGATGGATGAAGCCGCCGCCATGAAGGAAAGCCTGCTCGCCATCCGCCGCGCCGGGGCCGACCTCATCCTGACCTACTTTGCCCAAGCGTTCGCCCGATCCATCTGATCGAACATCCGGGTGCCCGCTCGCCAGCCGGGCTGCCGTTTTATCAGGGTTATGCGCATTAGCCTGCTGCGCGCTGTTGCTATGGAGCGATAAGTGGTCAATATATCCGTTATTTTCGAAGTGATCTCCCATGATTGAACTTCTGACCCAACGTGTAGTACCGGTAGCCGTGATCGAACATACCGCGGATGCACCACCCATCGCACGCGCCCTGCTGGCCGGCGGACTGAGTACGCTGGAGCTGACTCTGCGCACCCCCGCGGCGCTTGACGGCATCAAGGCCATCCGCCGCGAGGTACCGGAGATGAAGGTTGGCGCGGGCACCGTCCTGACCGTCGGACAGGTTGACCAAGTGGCGGCGGCGGGCGCCTTCTTTGCTGTCGCCCCCGGCATCAACCCGCGTGTCGTACAACACGCCCGCTCCATCGGATTGCCCTTCTACCCCGGCGTGATGACCCCCTCGGATGTGGAACTCGCCCTCGATCTGGGCTGCACACTCCAGAAGTTTTTTCCCGCCGCCGTGGCGGGTGGATTGGACATGATCAAAGCGCTGGCCGGCCCCTACGGCCACACCGGGCTTAAGCTGATCCCGCTCGGTGGCGTCACCCCGCAAAACATGCGGGACTACCTGGCCCACCCGCTGGTGGCTGCGGTCGGCGGCTCCTGGCTGGTGGATAAAAAACTCGTGGCGGCCAAGGATTGGTCGGGCATCACCCGACTGGCCGCCGAAGCCGCCGCCCTGGCCCGACCCGGAACATGAAGGGAACCGACATGCCAATCTATTTGGCGATCGATCTAGGCGGGACCAAAACAGCGGTGAGCGTAGGTGATGGCTCCGGCGCGATCCTGGCCGGGGAGCGCATGCCCACCGAGGCGGAGAAATCACCCGCTGTGTGGCGCACCCGGCTCGACGCCCTCATCCAGGAAACCCTCCGTAAAGCAGGGGTCACCCTGCCCCAGATCAAGCGCGTCGGTCTCGCCGTCCCGGGTCCCATGTCGGTGCGCGAGGGTCGGGTGCTGGCTCCCCCCAACATGCCGGCCTGGCGCAACGTGCCGGTCCAGGCCTGGGTCGAGGAACTCACCGGTCGCCCCACCAGCATTAATAACGACGCCAATGCGGCCGGTTTGGCGGAGTTTTTATTCGGCGAATTCCGCGGCGTTCCGGATCTCGTTTATCTGACCATGAGCACGGGCATCGGCGCAGGCGTGATCTCCGGCGGCCAGCTTGTGCAGGGCACCGACGACATGGGCGGCGAGGTCGGCCACATGGTGCTCGATCCCGCCGGCCCGCCCTGCCCCTGCGGCCAGCGCGGTTGCCTGGAAATTTTCTGCGGCGGGCGCAACCTCATCCTTGCCGTGCAGGCGCGTCTCGCCTCCTCCCCCTCGCCGCTCCTGGTCGAGGAGTCGGGCGGCGACGCAAAAGATCTGACCGTGTCCGCCATCGCCCGGGCCGCCAACCGCGGTGACGCGCTGGCCACGGAATTCTGGCAGCAGTTCTTGGACCGGCTCGCCCAGGGCGTCGGCATCGTCGTGATGACCTACAACCCACGGGCCATCATCATGGGCACCATCGCCATCCATCTCGGCGACCTGCTGCTGGTGCCTTTGCGCGAGCGGCTGGCCCGCTACGCATGGCCACAGGCCCTGCGCCATCTCACGATCCGGCCCAGCGCACTCGGCACCCGCATTGGCGACCTCGGCGCCCTGGCCGTCGCCATCGCGGGCGAGAGCGCCGCCCGGACCAAACCTCACCAGGAAAATCCATCATGAAGATCAAAGCCGCGGCCGACTGCCTGTGGGATGAAGTATCGCTGGGCGAAGTCATGCTGCGCCTCGACCCCGGCGAGGAGCGCATCCACACCACCCGCTCCTTCCGGGCCTGGGAAGGCGGGGGCGAATACAACGTGGCCCGCGGGCTGCGCCGCTGCTTCGGCCTGCGCACCGCCCTGGTCACCGCCTTCGCGGACAACGCGGTGGGCCGGCTGCTGGAGGACTTCATCCTGCAGGGCGGCGTGGACCAGCGGCATGTGAAGTGGCTGCCTTACGACGGGGTCGGCCGCAACGTCCGCAACGGGCTGAATTTCACCGAGCGCGGCTACGGTGCACGCGGCGCGGTGGGGGTGAGTGATCGCGGCCATACCGCGGTGTCCCAGCTCAAGCGGGGCGACATCAACTGGAAGAAGCTATTCAAGGACGAGGGCGCGCGCTGGTTCCACTGCGGCGGCATTTTTGCCGCACTATCGGAAACGACACCCGACGTGGCGCGCGAGGCCATGGAGTGCGCGAAGGAAAACGGCACCATCGTCTCCTACGACCTCAACTACCGGCCCAGCCTGTGGAAAGCCATCGGCGGCTCCAAGAAGGCCATCGAAGTGAACCGCGCGCTTGCGCCTTTCATCGACGTGATGATCGGCAACGAAGAGGACTTCACGGCCGCGCTGGGTTTCGAGGTGCCGGGCCTCGACGAGCACTGCTCCAACCTTGATCCGGCCAATTTCAAGAAGATGATCGAGGTGGCGGTGAAGGCCTTCCCGAATTTCAAGGCCATCGCCACCAACCTGCGTCACGTGAAGAGCGCCAGCATCAACGACTGGAGCGCGACCTTGTGGATGGACGGTCAATTCAGCCAGGCCAAGCAACGCACGCTGGAAATCCTCGACCGCGTAGGCGGTGGCGATTCCTTTGCCTCGGGACTGATCTATGGGTTCCTGTCCGGGTTCGATCCGCAGGCCTGCGTGGAATACGGGGCCGCCCACGGGGCCCTGGCCATGACCACGCCGGGCGACACCTCCATGGCCACCCTGGCCGAGGTCAAGAGCCTGGCCGGCGGCGGGAGCGCGCGGGTGCAGCGATAACAGCGGAGAACGCCCGGACGTAAAGCCACTTCACGTTTGGAAAAGGAATTAAAAGACTCATGAATCCACTCCAGCAGAAGGTCATTCAAGAATTCAGCACACGTTTTCATGCGGAGCCAGAGTTCGTCGTCCGCGCCCCCGGCCGGGTCAATCTGATTGGCGAGCATACGGATTACAACGAGGGCTTCGTGATGCCCATGGCCATTGATCGGGCCACCTGGATCGCCCTGCGCACCCGCCCCGACCGCACGGTGATCCTGCACTCGTTGGACCACCAGGAATCCGCCACCTTCGATGCGACCGCCGTGTCCAAGGCGGCCATGTCGTGGCGGGAATACCCAAAAGGCGTGGCCCACGTCCTGCACCAGGCTGGCTATCCACTGCGCGGCTGGGAGGGCGTAACGGTGTGCGACGTGCCCATGGGCGCCGGACTTTCGTCCTCCGCCTCCTTTGAACTCGCCGTGGCGCGGGCCTTCAGCGCGGCGTCGGGCTTTTCGTGGGATGCTCCGCGCATGGCGCTGCTCGGCCAGAAGGCGGAGAACGAATGGGTGGGCGTAAAGTGCGGCATCATGGACCAGATGATCTCCGCGGTGGGCGAGACGGACCGCGCGGTCCTGATCGACTGCCGCGACCTGAGTTGCCGGTCCGCCCCGCTGCCTCCAGGCACCTCGGTGGTCATCCTGGATACCATGACCCGGCGTGGCCTGGTGGACTCGGCCTACAACGAACGCCGCCGCCAGTGCAGCGAAGCGGCCCGCCATCTGGGGGTGACCATGCTGCGCGACGTGAACGAAGCCCGGCTGGTCCAGGCAAAGTCGGAACTTGATGCCGTGGTCTACCGGCGGGCGCGCCACGTGGTCACGGAAAACCAGCGCACGGTGGATGCCACCGGGGCCATGGCCCGGGGCGACGCGACCGCGCTCGGTCGGTTGATGAACGAGAGCCACAACAGCCTGCGCGATGACTTTGAGGTGACGAACCGGGAGCTCAACCTGATCGTGGATCTGGCCCGCCGCCAGTCCGGCTGCTTCGGGACCCGCATGACCGGGGCGGGTTTCGGCGGGTGCGCGGTAGCCCTGGTGGCCACCGAACAGGTCCCGGTTTTCGTTCAGCACGTGGCCCCGGCTTATACCGCAGCCAGCGGCAAAACGCCTTCGATTTATATAACGCCTGCCGTCGCGGGCGCGTCCGTGGTCATCAACAGAAAAACGAGCTCACCCTCATGAACATTCGTTGCGAAGTCATCCCTTACGGCGGTTGGGCCCACTGTGTGCGCCTGACCAACGGGCGAACCGAACTTGTGGCCACTACAGATGTCGGGCCACGCATCATTCGCTACGGCAAGCCAGGCGGCCCAAACTTTCTCAAGGAGTTTGCCCGACAGATGGGCCGCCGGGGCGGAAGCAGATGGAGAATCTTCGGCGGGCATCGCCTGTGGATTGCACCCGAAGACGTCAAACGCACCTATGTGCCTGACAACGAGCCGGTGGCGTGGTCGTGGAAAGGCAAGGTCCTCAAGCTCATGCAGCCTCCGGATCAACTAACCCGTCTGGCCAAGGAAATATGGATTTCCTTTGCCTCCGGCGGGGCGGTGCGGATCGAGCATGTCATCACCAACCACGGCCGCACGCCGGCATGTTTCGCCCCGTGGGCGCTGACCGTGATGGCGCCGGGAGGCGAGGCGATTTTCCCTCACGAACCGCACCGCAGCCACCGGACGAAAAAACTGCCAGCCCGCCCTCTGGTGCTCTGGCCCTACACAGACATGAGCGATCCGCGCTGGACCTGGGGCAAATCCGAATTCCGGCTCCGCCAGGACGTCACACGACCCGCCCCCCAGAAAATCGGATTCCTGAGCACCCAGGGCTGGATGGCTTACACGCTCGGTGGCCAGACCTTTGTAAAGCGCCACGCTTTCGTTCCCGGCGCCAGCTATCCGGACTTCAACTGCAACGTGGAAACGTTCACCAACGACGAGATTCTGGAACTGGAAACGCTGGGGCCGCTGGTGAAGCTGGCCAAGGGCCAGTCTACCCGCCACATCGAAACCTGGGAAATTTCAACGTTGCCGAAGCGGGGTAAGTCGTAGCGACGCAGCCGTCGCTGGGGCAGGTCATGAATCGGTGATTATCTGTCCGACAATATCTTTCCCGATGATACCCGGGATATTCTTTGTCAACCGGCGCCGGATGCTAAATAAACCAGCCGCAGCCAGGCTCAGCAGCAGCAGGGTATTGGGTTCCGGTACGGCCGAGGATTCGCCCCCGCCTCCCCCGCCCAGCGTCCCGTTCAGGATGAAGTTGTCAAAATAGTACGTCTGCGCGTCCGCCCCGTTTCGCGCCACCTGGATGTCGATCCAGTTCACGCTCCCCAACGTGTTCGAAAACGCCGCCGCCGTGCCCCCCAGCCAACCGCTGTACCCCAGCGAAACCGTCACCCCCTGCCACGCGTCCAGCGCCGTCGCGTAGCTCGCGATGTTCCGGATGAACGTGCCCCCCGACCCGTTGATGCGAAAGATCAGGTCTCCCGGCAATATGTGGTCCGAGTAGAAATCAA